>OFMJ01000001.1_pt1 | contig 414635 bp, 428 predicted proteins | sample 1541801 | NCBI WGS metagenome assembly OFMJ01 (sample SAMN04209234, study PRJEB22552) | human gut metagenome | biome: gut; material: feces | host: Homo sapiens | place: USA: Oklahoma
AAAAAAATGCGGCAATTTCTCGTGCTGTGAGTGAAAGAGATATTGCTCAGGCTCAAGCCAAAGCATCTCAAGAAGCGAATGATGCAAGAGTTGATGCAGATACAAAGATTGCAGAGCGTAATAATGAGTTGGCTATTAAACAGGCTGAGTTAAAGAAAATTGCGGATGCTAAGCAGGCAGAAGCTGATGCTGCTTATAAGATTCAAGAGGAACAATCTCGTAAGTCAATTGAAATTGCAACAGCTGATGCAAATATTATGAAACAAGAAAAAGAAATTGAATTGAGACGTAAAGACGTTGAAGTTACAGAACAAGAACTTGATGCAAAAATCAAGAAGCAAGCTGAAGCAGAAAAATTTGCTGCTCAACAAAGAGCAGATGCTGAATTATATAAACGTCAAAAAGAGGCAGAAGCACAATTGTTTGAAATGCAAAAAGATGCTGAAGCACAAAAGGCTCAAGCTGAAGCTATAAAATATCAAATGGAACAAGAAGCAGCTGGGATTCAAGCAAAAGGTGAAGCAGAGGCCAAAGCAATTGAAGCAAAAGGGATGGCAGAAGCAGAGGCTCTTAATAAGAAAGCTGATGCGATGAAAAAATACGGTGAGGCAGCCGTTATGGAAATGTATTTTAATATGTTGCCTAAAGCTGTTGAAGCTGCTGCTAAACCTCTTGAGAATGTTGATAAGATTACAATGTATGGTGAAGGTAACAGTGCTAAACTTGTTTCTGATATTGTAACAACTGCAACTCAAGTGAGTGAAGGAATGAATGAGTCTATTGGTATTGATTTAAAGAGTTTGTTGGCAGGTTTTCTAGGTGGAAAAATCGCAACGAGTGATCATGATGATACTGATGACAAAAATGATAAAAGAAAATAAATGAATGAGAACTGAAAATTTTCAGTTCTTTTCTTTTTTCTCATGTTATAATAATCAAAAGATAAGAAGGAGAAAGACATGCAAACAATACCAGCCAAAACAATATTATCAAAAAATAAATATGCCAATGTATGGTTTGGAAATGACTATAATATGAATTTATATCGTGGCTGTCACCATGGGTGTATTTATTGTGATAGTCGAAGTGAATGTTATCAAAACGATGAATTTGATATCGTCAAAAAGAAAGAGAAAGCTTTAGATATATTGAGTTTAGAATTGATGAAAAAAAGACAAAAGGGTGTTGTAGGAATTGGAGCAATGAGTGATAGCTATAATCAATATGAAAAAAAAGAAGAAATAACAAGAGGAGCTCTCCAGTTAATTAGAGATTATCGTTTTGGTGTTTCTTTAGAAACAAAGAGTGATTTGGTTGTTAGAGATATTGATTTGTTTTTAGAAATTCAAAAATATAATGATGTCATTGTAAAGATGACAATTACGACATATGATGATACTTTATCTAAAATTATTGAACCTCATGTTTGTGTATCATCAAAGCGTTTTGCAGCAATTAAAAAAATGAGCCAGGCTGGTCTCTTTACTGGTATTTTAATGGGTCCTGTTTTACCATTTATTAATGATACTGAAGACAATGTTATTCAAATGGTGAGATTGGCGCATCTTCATGAAGCTAAGTTTATTCATGCTTATTTTGGGGTGACCTTGAGAGATCGACAAAGAGATTATTACTATGAAAAATTAGATGAATTTTTTCCTGGTCTTAAAGAAAAATATATGAAATATTATGGAAGTAGATATAACTGCAACTGTCTAAAAGCAAGCCATTTGTGGAGGGTTTTTCAAAGAGAGTGTAAGAAATATGGTTTATTATATAAAATGGATGATATTATTAAAGCTTATAAGACACATCAACAAAAATTTGAGCAATTAACATTATTTTAAAAGCATCCTTAAGGATGCTTCAGCCTGTTGACAAAGAAGGTCGACAGGCTTTACTTAATATGATAGAATAAATAAGGCAGTAAGATGACTACTCAACCTAAAACATGTGGCTCTTACTGTCTTTTATAATGGAAAAATGGTATAATATGTATAGGTTGAGTAGGAGAAAATACATATGACAATGACAAGAAGAATAGGTAAACATGATAATATAATTTTAAATACAATAGAAGGTTTAGTACCACAAGATCATGATGTAAGAAAGCTAGATTCCTGTATAGACTGGGATTTTATTTATCCCTTAGTAAAAGAACTATACAGCAATTTTGGCAGACCCAGCATTGATCCTGTGGTACTTTTTAAAATGGTTTTTATTAATATCACTTTTGGAATTCATTCGATGAGGAAAACATGTAGGGAGATACAAGTCAATTTAGCGTATCGATGGTTTTTGGGTATTTCTATGGATGAGGAAGTTCCTAATTATTCTACATGGAGTCAAAATTACATGAGAAGATATAGTGACAGCGATGTATTTGAACAGATATTTGATGAAATATTAAGGCAGGCTATGGGATATGGATTTGTGGATATGGAAACAATTTTTGGGGATTCAACACATCAAAAAGCAAACGCAAACAAAAATAAGTGTTTAGATAAAGAAGTCGCAATAGTAAAAAAGGTGTATGAAGATGAGTTGTTAGATGAAATCAATAAAGATAGAGAAGCACATGGGAAAAAGCCATTGAAATCAAATGAGAAAGAAGAGTTCAATTTTGATGAAAAAAGTGGAGAACTGAAAAAAGATATAGAAACGAAGCATATTAAGGTTAGTAAAACCGATGGAGAAAGCGGATGCTTTGCCTATTCTCACCAAACATTCTGTGATAAGAATGGATTTGTGGTATTAAGTCTATGTGTGCCTGGAAATGTACATGATAGTGTATCTTTCTTTCCAGCATATCATTTATTAAATAAAAAGTATAAAGACCAAATCAAGAATCTATGTTTAGATGCAGGGTACATCACACCAGCAGTATGCAAGACAATATTAGAACACAAGCAAAAAATGTATGCGCCATACAAAAGACCAATGACGAAGAAAGGTTTTTTTAAGAAATACGAATATGTATATGATGAAAGATATGACTGTTACATATGTCCAAATATAAAGTTACTGGAATATAGCAATACGAATAAATTGGGTTATAAAGAATATAAATCAAATCCAAAAGAGTGTAAGGAATGCCCATTTTTAGAAAAATGTACACAATCAAAGAATTATCAAAAAGTGATTACACGCCATGTATGGGAAGAATATCGAGAAGAAGTCATGGATGAGATACGGCATACTCCAAAATGGAAAGAATTATATCCAAAGCGTAAGGAAAGTATAGAACGGGTATTTGGAGATTGTAAGGAGCAGCATAATTTAAGATATACAAGATTGCGAGGAATAGAAAAAAATCAGCATCAAGCGCTGATGATTTTTGCATGTCATAATTTAAAAAGAATGGCAAGGTGGAGTTGGAAAACTTCATCAAATACCATTCATAATTGGTTGAAAATGATGATTTCCCGCTTTGAAACACACAAAGAAAAGCGATACTCGTTTTGGAGTACCACTTTGTCAACAATCTGAAGCATCCTTAAGGATGCTTTTAATCACTCACTGGACTTGATTGAGGATGACGAGAGTCATTCTTTTTATCATAGCCAACTTTATTTTGGATGTTTTGTTCATAATCTTTTTGAAAAAGACATGAAAAAATAACATTTAATAGATATTCCATAGAGATTTGTGAAGCAAATGGTGCAATCTTTGTAAATATTTTTTCACGAGAACCTATATTTAAGATATAATCAGCGTAATGAGATAAACGATTATCGCCAATAGAAGTTAAAACAATAAGTGGTGTTTTCTTTTCTTTTAAAGTTTGAGCAATTTGAATCACTTCATTGGTTTCACCTGAATAAGAAATAATCATTCCAATTCTATCAGGGTTTGTATTATAGGACATGAAAATCTGTTCGCCATGTAATACTCTTAAATTCACATCTCTTGAAATTCTCATCATCTTATGTTGAAAGCTCATAGCAGCCAATAAAGAATTTCCCGAACCATAGATATCAATTGTTGGATAGTGATATATTAAATCAACAATTTGATGAAGCTGATTAAAATCAATAAGTTTAACTGTATCAGCAATGACTTCTTGCGAAAGTGAAGCCAGCTTATGACAAATCAAAGGATGTGAGTCATCTTTTTGAAATGGGAAATTGACATCTATACGATCAGTGTGTTGTAAATCATATTGAAGTTCAGCAGAATATTTGATTTTAAAGTCATTGTATCCTTCTAGACCAATTTTTTTGCATAGTCTTACTATTGTTGCTGGAGATGTATAAGTATGTTTAGCAAGTTCTTTAACGGACATACTTAAAACAGCTTCACCATGATTTAAAATATATTTTGCAATCTCTTTTTCAGATTCGGAAAACTCTAATTCAAATTCTAACTGTGTCATTATGCTCATTTTTATCACCAGTATTAGTATATCATGAAACGAAGTTTCATAAAAGTAAGATTTTATGAAATGTTTATGAAATTATTTTGAAACAATTCAATATTTGTTTACCCTTATATCATTTTCAAATATAATAGGGGTGTAAATTAAGGAGGAATAACAATGACAATAAAATTACCTAAAGATTTTTTCTTTGGTGCAGCAATGTCTGGACCACAAACTGAAGGATCATGGAACGTTGGTGGAAGACTTCGTTCATATTGGGATATGTATTCTGATCAGGAAATCAATGCCTTCCATAATAATGTCGGTTCATATGTTGGAAATGATATGTATCATAAATATGAAGAGGATATTAAGTTATTAAAAAGTTTGAATTTTAAATCATTTAGAACATCTATGCAATGGACAAGATTATTAGATCAAGATGGCAATATTAATCCAGAAGGAGCTGCATGGTATCATAAATTAATTGATTGTGCGAATGAAAATGGGATTGATATTTATATGAATATGTATCACTTTGATATGCCAGAGTACTTAATTAAGCGTGGTGGCTGGCAAAATAGGGAAGTAGTAGAAGCATATGCAAACTTTGTCAAAAAGGCAATGGAAGAGTTTGGTATGAAAGTGAAATACTGGTTTACTTTCAATGAACCAATTGTAGAACCAGAACAACAATTCTTACATGGAGCTTGGTACCCATATTTACATGACTTCAAACAATCTATCAATGTTCAATATGGAATTACATTGGCCCATTGTTTAGCAGTGATGAATTTTAGAAAACTTCAAGAAGAAGGAAAATTAATTGAAGGTGCCAAGATTGGTATGATTAATTGTTTTGCACCTCCTTATACAAAAGAAAATCCATCACCAGAAGATTTAGAAGCAGTCCGTATGACTGATGGATTGCATAATCGCTGGTGGTTAGATGTTGTGGCGCATGGACATTTGCCTCAAGATGTATTGGATACTGTTGAAAATGACTGGAAAGTAGAAATTGATAGACGTCCTGGTGATGAAGCGATTTTAGCACAAGGAAAGGTCGACTGGTTAGGGTTTAACTATTATCAGCCAACAAGAGTCCAGGCACCAGATTCAAAATTTGATGAAAATGGTTTACCATGTATTGCAAAACCTTATATCTGGCCAGAAAGAAAAATGAATGTTCATCGTGGCTGGGAAATTTATCCAAAAGGAATTTATGATTTTGGAATGAAAATCAAAACGGAATGTCCTGATTTGCCATTCTTTATTTCTGAAAATGGTATGGGTGTTGAAGGTGAAGAGAAGTTCATGGATGATAGTGGAACAATTCAAGATGATTATCGAATTGAGTTTGTGAGAGATCATTTGGAATGGATTGCTAAATCAATTGAAGATGGAGCCAACTGTTTAGGATACCATTATTGGGGAGCTATTGATAACTGGTCTTGGTGTAATGCTTTTAAGAATCGTTATGGATTTGTTAGAGTCTGTTTAGATGATGGATATAAACGTAAAGAAAAGAAATCTGCTTCATGGATTAGAGAAGTAGCAAGAACAAACGAATTTGAATAAAGGTATTTAAACATAATATTTTAATAATGGATTATTTTATTGACGTTGTTGTATATATGTGCATATAATAAATATGTAAATAGCAAGCCCATTGAAAAATGGAGTACGCAAAACTATAGGGTCTAAGCTTGTTGAAGTAGGATAGCCAGTTGCCAATATGATAATGTTGATATACCTGTAGTCAATTACGCATTCTATTTTTCGTGTGGAAATAGTTTGCGTTTTTATATTATGACAAAGGGAGAGAATGTAATGAAAGAATTAAGAAAGGTGTTTTGTGTTTTTGCAGTATTTGTTTTGATGTTGTCTTTAGGGATAGTGGGACATGCTGAGACTGGTTTCAATCATGCACTGACTTTTTCAATAAGTTATAATGGAAATGATTGGACTCCTTATTCACCAACACCCCTTCAATTTGGCGGATTTGATAAAACATACATCACTTTAGAAAATGATTCACAAGATGTCTATTTAAAAATAGATTCTTTTGTAGAAAATAATCAGCAGCTTGATGCTTCTGATATTCATGTGAGTTTTCAAAATGACTGGGGAGTTTATAGTGTGGAATTGGATTCTAACAAATGTACAAAGATACCTGCTTCTGTATTGAATCAATCTAGAGATTCTTATAGTTATCTTTCAATCCAAAGTGCTGGGTTAAATAATAATGCAAATATTGATTTTGGAGAAAAGAGTGGAAGTTCTTTTGATCGTTCTCTTTTTGCAGGGACATACGTTGATTCAAAAGATAATAGTATCGTTATTGATAAAAATGGAAAAGTGACTATTCAGGATATGACTGTATCAGATAATCATCTTGATTCTTATCATATCATTCATAGTGATGGTTCTGTAAAATATAATCATCAATTGTATGTATATACGTACTCTACATGTTTATTATTTAACTATGATCAAAAAAATTCTATTATTGAGTTTGAACAGATAATGAGTAACAATACTCAGTTGCCATCCTTTTTGTATAAAGGAGCGAAGTTTAAAAAAGAAATTCAAGCAGAAAAGATAACTTTAAATAAAAGTAAACTCTTATTAGAAAATGGAAAGGAATTTCAACTCCTTGCAACTATAAGTCCATCACAAGCCACTTCAAAAATAATGTGGATTACTTCTGATTCATCAATTGCAGAAATTAATGAACAAGGAGTTGTTCAAGGGTTAAAAGAAGGTAATGCTGTCATTACAGCATCTTCAGCTGGTCAATCAGCAACTTGCAATGTAACAGTGGTGAAGCCCATTATCATATCAAGTCTACCAGCAATAGATGAATCACTTGACAGCACACAAGTAACAGTGGATCAAAAATCATTAGAAGTCTTAAAAGAACTATTAAACTCTGTTATTGACTCTAATGTACCAGAAGGTGCAATGAGTTCAGATACAATCAATGCTATTGAACAGGCATTAACTCATGGAAAACCGATAACTATAGAACCAACAGCAAAAATGATAGATAAAAATTCTATTGATCAAGTTACAATTGATAAAATAGAAATACTTTTGGATAATCTTTCTTTACAAAATAAAAGTCAGATTAAGATTACTCAGTACCTTGATTTAAGTGTAGTCTTGAAAACTGGAAGTGATATTTTAGGAAATGTTTCTGTGTTGCCAAATAATACAGAATGGACAGTTAAAATTCAACAGAATTTATTGAGTAATCAAAGAAAATTTCATATCATTCGTGTGCATAATGGAAACGCTGAATTGCTTCCTGTAACCATTCAAAATGATATGATAAGTTTTCAGACAGATCGTTTTTCTACTTATGCAATAGCGTATGAAGAAGAAATGGAAAGTACACAAAATTTTCACACTGTTACATTTGTAGATATGAATAATCATATATTGAAAACTGAAAATGTGAGACATGGAGAAGCAGCTACACCGCCATTGGTACCGTATGTGGAAGGGTATGAATTTGTAAAATGGGATGATAATTATCAAAATGTTGTTAAAGATATGACTATAAAAGCAATTTATAAACCAATGAAATCAAATGATAATTCCAGTCATTTGGAGGATAAAGACACTGTACGAACAGAGGATTCCACTTTATTTATATTTTACTTGATTTCTCTTATATCTTCACTATTTGTTCTAGGTTATTATACAAAAACTAAAAATCATTAGTAAAAGATAGATGTTCAAAAAACATCTATTTTTGTTTGATTATCATTAAATCATATCTATAAAAATGAGAAGAAGTCAAAACTATAATAAAAATGTAGATATAAAATAAAGATAAATTTATAACAATGACTTTCTTTTGTTTCTTGAAATTATGATTTTTTTATTGACACGAAAATGATTGAACAATCTATATATAAATTCTGAATATAAAAAGATAAATACTTTGTCGCATAAATTAAAAAAAGACTATTCTTCATGAATAAATAGTCTTTGTCATATTAAAGATAATGATATTGTTTGCGATATATGAAAATAAGTAGTAAAGATATTAAAGAAGTAAGACATTCGGCAATAGGAACAGTTAACCATACAGCAGTCACTCCGAAATATGTTGGTAAAAAAAGTAAACCAATCATAATAAAACCAAATGTTCTTAGGAAAGAAATGAAGGCAGATACTTTCCCATTAGATAAGGCAGTAAAGGTTGCTGATGTAAAGATGTTCATACCAATAAATAGAAAATGAAATAAAAAGATAGTAAATCCTGAATATGCAATCTGATAAACATATGTATCTGAAGATGTGAAAAGTTGAATCAATTGAGATCTAGAAAATAGCGAAGCTAAAAAGATACACAAAGAACTGATGCCAATAAAAGTCAGACATATTTTATATATTTTCTTAAGTGATTTATAGTTTTGAGCACCATATTGGAAACTAATAATAGGTGCAACACCCATTGAAAAACCAATATATAATGTTGTAAAGAGAAATTGAGTATAGATCATAATTGTCATAGCAGCAACACCACTTTCACCAAGTAATGTCATCATAGCTTGATTGAAGAAAAAAGTTGTGATGGCTGTAGCGACTTGACTGACCATTTCTGATGAACCATTTGTACAACATTCTATGAATACCATTGGTTTAAATGATGGTGTGGTCAATGAGAGTGTTCCTTTATGATTTGTAAAAAAGAAGATTCCAAACACAGCAGGTACCATATAACCAAAACCAGTTCCTAAAGCAGCCCCCATAATACCCATATCAAAAACAACAATAAAAACATAATCTAAAATAATATTTATCATCCCAGCACTGATAGAAAGAAAAAATCCATATTTTGGTTTTCCTGCAGTCACAATAAGACTCTGGAATAAGACTTGTAATAGACTGGCTGGAGTGAATATGAAAATAATCAGAAGATAATCCTTGCAGTAAGGAAATAATAAAGGACTTGCACCTAATCCCCATATGATATTCTCAATAAAGAATAAACCTACTAAAGTTATGATTAAACCTAAAAGAATAGTCAATACAAAAATTATTGTAAAGTTTTGATGTGCTTCTGTCATTTTCCCAGCACCCATTTGTCTTGCGATTATAGCACTACCACCAGTTGCTATCATGGTGCCAATTCCTACAATAATGTTAATGACAGGACACACAATATTTAATGCAGATAAAGCAAATGTATTGACAAATTGTGAAACAAAAATAGTATCTACAATTGTATATAGTCCCATAAATAACATCATCACAATTGTTGGAAATGCAAAGTGTAACAGTGATGAAAAGGTAAAGTCTTTTGCTAAAGGATTATTCATAATAAGATTCCTCTTGTTTGGTAAGTCTTAATTTTTGGGTGGGATAATTGAATTCAATTAATAATTCATCTTCGATAAATCCTAAATCTTTATAAAGTTTTCGATAACCAGTATCAGCCTTATCACCTAAACGAAAAGTTGTTATTGTGATATCAATATCTGGAATGAGTTCATTTCTCAGTTTATTGATGAATGCTTCCATAATTCCATATTTATGATAAAGTGGGTGAACTCCAAAGAAATCAATACTTCCTGTTTCTTCATTCATTAACATGACACCAATAGCGAGATCTTCTTCTTTTAATATAAAGGCTCTTTTTTGATCAATGTATTTTTCTAGTGTTTGCATATACTTTGTTTTATCTAAATTGGGAAACCCATCTATGATAAGATGGACTAAATTCATCCAGGCAGGAATATCTGATAAAGAAGCCAAATGAATTTTCTTTTGAATATCTTGACTTGTGAGGTGTTTTATCTCTTTATTGAATTGAAATCTCAGTTGTAAAGGATAAAAATTTTGATTGTTTCGATATTCATTTGGTGTTTGTTTATACATCTGTTTAAAAATTTTAGAAAATGCCTGTTGACTTTCATAGCCAGCAACAAGAGAAATTTCTAATATTGGTTTTTGGGAGAAAACCAATAGTTTAGCAGCTTCAGTTAATTTTCTTCTTTGTACATAATCGTGAATAGATATACCAATGGTATCAGCAAACATTCTATGTAAATGATATTTTGAATAGCCTACAGCTTGAGAAATATTATATAAATTGAGTTTGTCACTTAAGTTCTCTTCGATATAATCGATAACGGTCATAATGTTATGAATTTTATTCATATATATCAACCTCCTTTCTTTAACATTATATACAAATATTATCTGAATATTTAATAAATCTTGCGGTTTTTGAGTATTATGATGAAAAAATAATTTTTAAATTAAACCTTATATAATATTTATAGAAAAGTGTTTTTTTATTCTGCTTGACTCTCCCCTAACAGGAGGATATATCCTAGACGTGTAAGGAGGAAGAGAAGATGAATAAATGTATTGAAGTCCATCAGTTAACAAAAACATATGATGGTAGAAAAGTTGTTGACAACCTGACATTTGAGGTTGAAAAAGGAGAGGTTTATGGACTCTTGGGTCATAATGGGGCAGGAAAGTCAACAACAATAGAGTGTATACTTGGTTTAAATACCCCTGATAGTGGTTCTGCAAAGTTGTTGGGAAAAGAAGCAGCCAAGCATCGAAAAACAGTATTTGAAAAAGTAGGTGTCCAATTACAGCAGTCACATTATCAAAACAATATTCGTGTTGGTGAAGTCTGTGAAGAAAGAGCGGCAATGTATAGTCACCCCGCAGATTATCATTATCTTTTAAAACAATTTCAGTTAGAACAGTATATTCATCAGCCAGTTGCTCAATTATCAGGTGGAGAAAGGCAGAAGTTATCAGTTGCTATTGCCTTAATTCCTCGTCCAGAGGTCATTTTTTTAGATGAATTAACTACAGGACTTGATGTTGCAGCTCGTCGAGAAGTTTGGCAGATTTTAAAACTGCTGAAAAAGCAGGGAATGACATTGTTACTGACTACACATTATATGGAAGAGGCAGAAAATCTATGTGATCGTGTTTTGCTTATCAAAGAGGGTCAAAAAATTGTTGAGGGAACGGTTGATGAGATTATCAAGAAGAGTCCTTATAACAATCTGGAAGAAGCTTACTTATGGTATATGGGAGAGGAGAAACTTGTATGAAAAGAATGATGACAATGTTGAAAGTTGAAGGAAAATTAGCATTAAGATGTCCTGATGGATTAATATTTGGAGTTGGAATGCCAGTCGGCGTTCTGTGCCTAATTGGAATTATTGCTGGAGATCAAACTGTGAGTGGGCAAAGTTCTTATACTTTTATGGAAAGTGCTTTTGCATCTTTGTTAACTGTTGGGATTTGTGCTACAGCATTTATGGGATTGCCACTCACTTTTGCTGACTATCGTGATAAGAAGATTTTGAAGCATTTCTTTGTGACGCCAATCAGTCCTATGCTTATGTTGTTTATACAAGTCATTATTGCAATGCTGACTGCATTGTTATCATCAATTATTGTATCAGCTGTTGCAATATTTGGGTTTGGTTATCAGATGCAAGGGAATGTATGGGCATTTATTGGAGCATATTTCTTAGTTGTCTTGTCAATGTTTAGTTTAGGTATGATTATTGCGAGTTTATGTAAAACGGTGAAAATAGCAAATGTTGTGACAACTTTTGTTTATTTTCCAATGTTATTTTTATCAGGAGCAACAATTCCATATGAATTATTTCCTTCATTTTTACAAAATATAGCAAATATATTACCACTCACACATGGAATTAAATTATTAAAGGATATATCAATGGGTGTTTCAAGTGAACATATGTTTTTTTCAATTGGCATTTTAGTTGCATTTACTATTGTCGGATGTGTTATATCTGTTGTATCATTTAAATGGGAATAATGGAGGAAGTCGTTATGAGTAGAGAAAATTGTTATGTAGAGAAACTGCCTCAGAAGTTATATAAAATTGGAATGTTTGCCCAAATGAATAGAGTAACTATTAAAGCATTAAGACATTATGATGATATTGGGTTGTTAAAACCTGAGTACGTAGATGAAATTAATGGTTATCGTTATTATACTTCAGCTCAATTACCACAATTGCATAGAATTTTAGCTATGCGTGAACTTGGGTTTTCGTTAGAAGAAATAAAGAAAGTCAATGATGGCGTTTCAGAAAAAGATTTGCTGATACGCAAAAAATGTGAATTGTTACAAGAAATGGCTCATATCCAAAAACAGATTGCATGTGTTGAAGGGTATCTTGCAGGGAATTGTTTAAATAGTGATTATCGTGTTGTTATGAAATCTATACCAGAAGTGATTGTGGCTTCAATGCAGGTACACATGGATAGTTATGAAGATCTTTTTGAATGTATGCCAACAATGGGAAGTGAAATGGAAAAAGCAGGTTGTGAATGTGCAATTCCTGAATATTGTTTTACTATTTATTATGATGAAGAATACAGAGAATCTGATATTCATGCAGAAATTTGTGAAGCTATTACAGAAAAGCCTGAAGATACAGAACTTGTTCAGTTTAAGGTTCTTCCTGCTGTTGATATGGTCGCATGTGTTTTACATAAGGGACCATACTATACTTTACCAAAAGCATATGAGGCGATAGTCCAGTTTATTGAAGAGAGTGGATATGAAATTGTAGGATATCAAAGAGAATCTTATATAGATGGAATTTGGAATAAGGATACTGAGGATGAATGGTTAACTGAAATTCAATTTCCAGTTCGTAAAATTTGAGTAGAAAGTCATGATTGTTCATGGCTTTCTTTTTTGTTAAGCTTTGTTTGTTAGTTGTATAATAAGTTAGGAATTGTATAAAAAAGATTAGAAGTTGAAAATTAGTTTCATAAAATGTATCAATTTTTAAGTAAATATGAAACGATATTATAAAGTCTTAACAATATATTTACTCTTTTGCTTATTTCAAATAAAATGAAGACAGAGAAAATAAGGAGGATATTTTGAATGGAAAAGAAATTACCTAAAGATTTTTATTGGGGTGGCTCAGTATCATCTTTTCAAACAGAAGGTGCAAGAGATGAAGGTGGAAAAGGAACATGTATTTATGATGTGAGACCTATGAACCCTGAGTTTTCAGATTGGAGTGTTGGTATTGATGCTTATCATCGTTATGATGAAGATATTGCATTAATGAAAGAAATGGGATTCAATTTTTATCGTTTCTCTATTTGCTGGTCACGTATTATTCCTAATGGATCATTAGATGAACCAGTGAATGAAGAAGGGGTTGCTTTCTATAATAGTTTAATTGATAGATTGCTTGCTGCTGGAATTGAACCAATGATTACATTAGTTCATTTTGATATGCCATATGAATTAGTGAAAGAGCATAATGGTTTTGCTTCTCGTTATGTTGTTGATTGTTTTGAAAGATATGCAAGAGTATGTATTGAAAGATTTGGAGATAGAGTGAAACATTGGATGAGTTTCAATGAACAAAACTTACATGGAATGATGTTAAGAGTTTCTAATGCTGAAGATATTCCAGAAGGTGTGAGTCTTCCAAAACATTTATATCAAGTTAATCATAATGTTTTTATTGCTCATTGTAAGGCTGTCAAAGCATTAAGAGAATTACAACCAGATGCAAAGTTCTGTGGTATGAATGCTGTCACTAATATTTATCCATATACAAATACGCCAAAGAATAACTTATTTGCATGGCAGGCTTATCAATATATGAATGGTTTCCACTGTGATGTTTTTGCAAAAGGGAAATATCCTGATTATATGGTTGCTTATTTAGAAAATAGAGGATGGATGCCTACATTTGAAGAAGGCGATGATGAATTGTTAAAATATACTGTTGATTATATTGCATTTAGTTATTATCGTTCTAATACAATTACTGAAGGCGAATTTGATTATGAAAGACCTTATCATGAAATTGTCAATGAACATTGTGTGAAAAATCCACATTGTGAAGCCAATGAGTGGAATTGGGAAATTGATCCAATTGGATTTAGATGGACATTAAATGATTTGGCTGTACGTTCTGATTTACCAGTGTTTGTATTAGAAAATGGAATTGGATGGCGTGAAGATTTCTCTCAAGAAGAAATTGATCAGATGTTAGCAGAAGGAAAAATGATTGAAGATGATTATCGTATAAATTATCATAGAGATCATATTCAAGAAATGAAGAATGCAATGATTGAAGAAGGTGTCAAATGCTTAGGATATGTGACTTGGGGGCCTATTGATATCTTAGCAAGTATGTGTAATATGGATAAGAGATATGGTTTTGTTTATGTTAATAGAACAAACAAAGATTTAAGAGATTTAAAACGTATTCCTAAGAAATCATTTGCATGGATTAAAAAGGCATTTGAATCTAATGGTGAAGATTTAGATTAATAGAAATCATAAAGCACATTATGAAAATGATGTGCTTTTTTCTTTATGCACCTAAAAGTTGACAAAGAAAATGTAGTGGTTGCGCTACAGTTGGTAGACGAATCTATGATAATCTGATATGCTTGTGCCATCTTAGGAGGATGTTTATGTTTATTGGAGAAAAGATTAGAGAATTAAGAATAAGAAATCAATTATCTCAAGAGAGTATTGCTCAATTGTTAGATGTGAGTCGTCAATCAGTCAGTAAATGGGAAAAAGGGTTATCTAAACCAAGTACAGATAACTTATTAAGATTATCAGCGATCTTTTCGGTTTCAGTAGAAGATTTGATTGATAACGATATTCAGTTTAAAAAGGATTATGAGTCAACTAGTTTTTTTAAAGAATTTTTATGCACAAAAAAAGTGCTCATTCCTATTTCAATATTCTTGGGACTATTTATTGTTATATTTTTGTTTGCAGTAGTGATGAAAGGATATGGATATGATACGAATACTGTGAATTTTATAGCAGGGTTATCAGGTTTTTTCATGTTTTGTGCTTACCTTATTTTCTTAGTAATGATTTTAAAATATGTTTATAAGGATTGTCAGATGAGGCATATTCAACCTATTGGGTATGTACTGGTTTCAATTACTGTTGTTGGTTTTCTTTTTTATTTGTTAATACGTGATGATATTTCAAAAGAAAACTAAATTATTGGGAAAGGAGATTATATGGATTTTGTGAAAAATAGGAACACAATCAAATTGCTTATACTTAATGTTGTTTTGATATTCTTTTCTTTATTGACAAATATCACAAATATGATGATTTTATGGTTTATCCTGATTGGTCTTTTATCTTTATATTTTATTGTGAGTTATAAAGAGAAAATGAAAAAAAGAGAGATTATAATAAGTCTTGTCTTAGGAATGATAACAATGATATCGAATGCATTCATGGCAATCTTTGTTTGTTTGGCATATTTAGCTGCTCAAGTTATTATGGAGAATCATTCTCAAAAAATGATGTTATATCATCCAGCAAAAAACATGAGTTATGGAAAACGTTATTCTTTATCTTTATGATTGGGGGTTTACTAGGTTGCATCAATGTATTCTTGGCAATGAATAGTTATTCGTTGCAGATTTCCTTTCATTTACATTTTCTTTTTGACGCATTAAGGGCCAGTATTTTTGAAGAAATATTTTTTAGAATGTTTTTGTTTGCTTTATGTTTACACATCACTCAATCTACTTGTTTGAATCATACACAAGTTATACTATCTTATTTCATTATGGTTCTACCACATGTATTGCTGCATAATTCTTTCTCAATTGATATGATGAGTGTTGTTATTCTTTCATTGCTTTTTGGATTGCCTTTTGCTCTTATGTCAAGAAAAATCAATTTGTTAACAGCGATAGGAGCACATTCTTTTGTTGACTTCATCCGGTTCATTATGCTAGGGATATAATGTTTTGTCAGGCACTAAAATTCTTGTTTTTAATTTCAAATATTATATGATAAGGAAGGAGGGAATTTATGAATATATTATTGAGTTCTTATGATTTTCATGAAGAGTGGGCACAAGATATTATACGCCCATTATTACATCAAGATATGAAAGTGGTTGTTATTCCTTTCTCATTTGATGAGAAGGAAGTGAAAACTGTAGATGATTATGATCAACATTATGGTGTTCATGGACAACATATTCCTTATATTTTAAGACCTTTTCATTATTATGGAATAGATGATATTGAGTTTGTTGATTATTTTAGAGATGATAAAGAAACTGTTCAAAAGAAAGTGATGTCTGCTGATATTCTTTTCTTTACTGGTGGTTTACCAGACCAGTATTTTGAACGTTTAAAACAATTTGAATTGATACCACTAATTCAAAAGAGTTCGGCCCTGATCATTGGAGCAAGCGCTGGTGCCATGATTCAATTCGATCATTATCACATCACTCCTGATGATGATTATCCTGAGTATCATTATCAAAAAGGTTTGGGATTAGTGAGTGGGTTTGAAATAGAAGTTCATTATTGCCATAGTCCTGTTCAAGACATGGGAATACAAAGAGTCATTGAGGAAAAAGGATTACCAACATATACGGTCGCTAATGATGGAGGGATTCTTTGTTATCAAGATAAGTTGATTCCGTTTGGAAATGCTTATTTAGTGAATAATAGTGAAGACAAAGAGATATTCTTTTGATATAATAGTCAAGATATGTCAAAAGAGGAGAGAGAAGAATGAAAGAAGAAAAAACATTAATCGTAGATGTTGATGAAATGCCAAGTGCACCTCAATGGGTATTCTTGAGTTTTCAGCATGTTTTTGCAATGTTTGGAGCAACAATACTTGTTCCTATGTTGACTGGTTTTCCAGTATCTGTGGCATTATTTGCATCTGGTATAGGAACATTCATTTATACGTTTTGTACAAAAGGAAAAGTTCCAGTTTATTTAGGATCATCTTTTGCTTATATTACGGCAGTTATTTTAGCTGTTGAAGCTATGGGTGGAGATATTTCTGCAGCCCAAACAGGATTGATTCTTGTGGGATTGATTTATGTTGCTGTTGCTATTATTATTAAATGTGTTGGCAAAGATTGGATTGATAAATTATTGCCTCCAATTGTTATTGGACCAATGATTGCAGTTATTGGATTAGGTTTAGCTGGAAATGCAGTGACAAATACCGGATTTGTTGTTGATGGTGATGTTGCACCCATGATTATCGCAATTGTGACATTCTTGGTTGCTGCTTTCATTTCAAGTCAAGCAAAAGGCTTCTTGAAGATTGTTCCATTTTTAGTAGCGATTGTTGTTGGTTACATATTGGCATTATGTTTTGGAATTGTTGATTTGAGTGGTGTTGCTAAAGCTGATTGGTTTTCAATCCCAAGTTTTGCATTTCCATTTTCAATGCCAGACTTATTTGGGACAAGTTTTAGAGAATATCACTTCTATTTTGGTCCAGAAACTTTAGCTATTTTACCAGTTGCAATTGTGACAATTTCTGAACATATTGGAGATCATACAGTTTTAGGGAAAATATGTGGTAAGAATTTCTTGAAAAATCCAGGATTAGATAGAACTTTAATTGGAGATGGTGTTGCAACTGCAGTATCAGCATTTCTAGGAGGACCTGCGAATACAACTTATGGTGAAAATACAGGTGTGATTGGTTTGACAAAAATTGGTTCTGTTTATGTGACATGTGGAGCAGCTGGAATTGCAGTTCTCTTATCTTTTTGTGGAAAGATTGCAGCAGTGATCAGTTCTATTCCAGCCTGTGTACTAGGTGGAATGAGTATATTATTATATGGTGTCATTGCAAGCAATGGTCTTCGTATTTTGATTGATGCGCAAGTTGATTTCAATAAACAAAGAAATTTAATTATTGCTTCTGCAATGCTGGTGATTGGTTTGGGTGGAGCTGTTTTCCCACTGGGTGGAAGTGCAACTTTATCTGGAACAGCATTAGCTGCTATTGTTGGTGTTGTTTTAAATTTAATTTTACCTGAAAAATCTGAACAATAGTCATTTATAATGATTTGTATTGGATATAAGATTTCAAACTGAAAAGATTTGAAATCTTTTTTCTTAAAAATAAGTTTTTCAATGATTTGTTATGTGATAAAATGAAGAAAGGTGGTGAGAAAATGGAATATATACCTATTCAATGTAAAAGTGCAATTCGTAAGGTGAGGGGTGGAATGCCTTATCAACATGATGTCAATATTTATCGCGGCTGTGAACATGGATGTTTATATTGCTATGCATTGTACTCACATGATTATTTAGATGATGAAAAGTTTTATGACCATATTTATTATAAAGAGAATATTGTAGAAATTTTAGAAAAAGAAATCAGCAAGCCAAGTTGGCAGAAGAATATCATTAATTTTGGGAGCGTGAGTGATAGTTATCAGCCTTGTGAAAAAGAATTAGGATTGATGAGAGAGGTTTTAAAGTTAATGATTCGTTATCAAAATCCTGTCAATATTTCTACCAAATCAACATTGATTTTAAGGGATATTGATCTTTTGGCTGAATTATCAAAGGTGGCAGCTGTGAATTTGACTTGTACAGTGACATGTGCTGATGAAAGTATCCAACAGGTTATTGAACCACGTGCTGCAACGAGTTTGGAAAGAATGAAAGTTCTTCAAATTTTGAAACAGAAAACCAATGCAAGTGTTGGTATTTTAATGATGCCAATTATTCCATATATCACTGATTCATATGAAAATATAGAAGCTATTTACAAATTGGCTCAACAAATTGATCTCGATTATATTGTTCCTGGAACATTGTATTTAAGAGGAAAAACAAAACCTTATTTTTTAAATTCAATTCGCCAATATGACGAAAACCTTTATTGGAAATTAAAACATCTTTATCCTAAAGGGAGTTGTTTAAAAGAATATAAAAAAGAATTTTATCAATCATTAAATCAAATCCGAAAAAAATATGATTTAGAAAATAAGGTTCTTAAAGATACACATAAAGACGAATGAAAAACTCATATCAGTTTAGGAATTGTATCCTATGATATGAGTTTTTATTTTCACCCTTCATATAAATCACCACTGTTTTCTTTGTTTAATGTTCCTGCCAGTTCAATCATCAGAAATTTAGTTAATGAATTTACAACTGGACGGTGTTTAACTCCTTTGGGAACAATAATGAATTCTCCTGCCTGAACTGGAAATTGATTGTCTTTTGTTTCTAAAATAAAATGACCCTCAATAACATAAAACAGTTCATCAGAAGTTTCATGGATATGAAAATCTAATGTACGATTCTCGACTTGAACAAGACTTAAAACATGTTCATTTAAAATTCCTACCTTGTTATAAACATAAAGACATTGTAGTGCGTTGGCTTCTTTTAATAAATTGACTGTTTTCATAACAGACCTCCTTGGTTATTGTTAATTGTATATATTTATGTTAACATAAATATACTCATCATAAAAATAGATTGTTTAGATGATAACAATCACAAAACAAGATGATTAAGGGGGTCTTTATGGATTTAAAGCATTTACAGACATTTTTATGCTTATGTGAAATTAAGAACTTTACAAAGACTGCTGAGCATCTTCATTATGCTCAGTCCCATGTGACAATGCAGATTCAGCAGCTTGAAGAAGAATTAAATGTCAAATTGTTTGAACGTTTGGGAAAGAAAATTAGTCTCACAACAGATGGGCAGAAATTAATTCCTTATGCTCAAAAAATGCTTTCTCTTTCTAAGGATATAGAATTTCAGTTTGCTAAACAGGATAATGGTCGCATTGTGATAGGAGCGTCTGAATCTCTTTGTCTATATCGTTTACCCAATATTATTAAACTGTTTTCAAATCAGTATCCAAGTGTTGAGGTTTGTTTATATGTATTAGAAAGCAATGATTATTTGTCTTTATTAGCAAACAATACGATTGATATAGCATTTGTATTAGATCGGCCACTAGCTCATTTGCATTTTGAAAAGGTTTTACAGATTCCAGAAACAATTGGTATTTTCTCATTGCCACAACATCCACTTGCTCAAAAGAAAAATGTTTCTTTAAAAGATTTAGCTAATCAGCGTCTCATTGTCACAAAAAAAGAATGTTGTTATCGTCAACAATTTGATTATGATTTAAATAAAATAAAAATAACTCCTCATATTGTTCTTGAGACAAGTAGTATTCAAGTTATTAAACAATCTGTATTAAGTGGACTAGGAATATGTGTATTACCTGAGTTTGTTGTTCAAGATGAAATGAAGCAAAACCAATTAAAGGCAATTGAATATCTCACTCATTATTCTATTCAATCGCAATTAATTTATCATAGAGATAAGTGGCTATCGCCCAGTTTAAAACATTTTATAGATATGGCTAAAAAATTGATTGAATAAAAAAGAGACTATCTCTTGATAGATATCTATCAGGTTATAATCTCTTAATCATTATCTAAATCTTCAGCATAATCATGTCCATCTTCTAGAATTTCTCCAACACGCATTCTTCTTTCCAGTTTCATTTTTTCAACATGTTGATGAAGAAGTTCTTTCACATCAAAAGGTGTTTTGATATTTCTGATTTCTAGAACAGGTGATGTTTTGTCAGATGATTGGACAATAATAGATCCAACACCAAAAATACGTTGTCCTAGCGTTTGAGAAACACTTAAATCACGGACGCGATAAAGTAATATTTCATCACTTTGTAGTCTGACCAATCCTTTATCAACAAAAAGGCGATCATCTGATAAAGAATAAGTTGTAAAGCTGATAGGCATACCAAGTATTCTTTTTTTATCTGACCAAAGTTTTTTGACATTTGTTTTCATATTCCTACCTCCATATATCGACATTATACAATGAATATAGAAATTTGTATAGATGTTATAAATTAGCAGTTTGATATTGACAGTGCTAAGAAAAAGGTATAAGATATCATTAGCACAGTTAATCAAAGAGTGCTAATTAAAGGAGATGTAAAAAATGGCAAAAAAGAAACAATTTAAAGCTGAGTCACAAAGATTATTAGACTTAATGATTAATTCTATTTATACGCATAAGGAAATCTTTCTTAGAGAATTGATTTCTAATGCAAGTGATGCTTCTGATAAATTATACTATAAAGCATTAACTGAAAATATCAGTGGTATTTCAAGAGAAGATTTGTCTATTCAAATTGTGATCAATAAAGATCATCGTATGCTGTCTATTATTGATCAAGGAATTGGGATGGATGCAAAAGAGTTGGAAGAACATTTAGGAACAATTGCGAATTCTGGTTCTTTTGAATTTAAAAATGCCTTAGAAAAGGGACAGGATGATGTTGATATTATTGGGCAATTTGGTGTTGGTTTCTATTCAGCATTTATGGTGGCTCATAAAGTCGAAGTGATTTCTAAAAAATATGGTGAAGATCAAGCTTATATTTGGGAATCAGATACAAGTGATGGTTATACTGTTAAAGAATGTGATTATCCACAACATGGGACAAGAATTAATTTGTTCTTAAAAGAAAATACAGATGATGAAAATTATGATCAATATTTAGATGAATATGAAATTCAAAGACTTGTTAAAAAATATTCTGATTATGTTCATTATCCAATTGAAATGGATATGACAACTTCTAAACAAAAAGAAGACAGTGATGAGTATGAACAAGTTGTTGAACATAAGACATTGAATTCTATGGTTCCATTATGGAAAAGACCAAAGAAAGATATTACAAAAGAAGATTATAATGAATTTTATCAAGATAAATTCAATGACTTCAATGAACCATTAAAAGTTATGCATAATAGTGTTGAGGGAACAATCTCATATGATTCATTATTATTCATTCCTTCAAAACCACCAATGAACTATTATTCTCAAGATTATGAAAAAGGTTTACAACTTTATTCACGTGGAGTCTTTATTATGGATAAAGCAAGTGATCTTGTTCCAGAACATTATAGATTTGTAAAAGGCTTAGTTGATTCACAAGATTTATCATTAAATATTTCTCGTGAAATGTTACAACACGATCGTCAATTAAAGTTAATTGCTGATAAAATTGAAAAACGTATTCAAAGTGAACTTGAAAAGATGTTAAAGAATGAAAGAGAAACATATGAAGAATTCTTTAAAAACTTTGGATTGCAATTGAAGTTTGGTATCTATAATAGTTATGGTATGCTCAAAGATAAATTACAAGATTTATTGTTGTTCTATAGTGCAAATGAAAAGAAACTCATCACTTTAAATGAATATGTTGAAGCTATGAAAGAAGAACAGAAAGAAATCTATTTTGCAAGTGGTGAAACAATTGAAAAGATTAATCATTTACCAACTGTAGAAATGGTTAAGGATAAAGGTTTTGATATCCTTTATTTGACTGATAATGTTGATGAGTTCTGTATTCAAATGTTAAGAGAATATAAAGAAAAAGCCTTTAAGAATATTAATCAAGGTGATTTGGATATTGAAAGTGAAGAAGAAAAGAAAGAACTTGAACAAGTCAATGAAGATAACAAAGATTTGTTAGAAACATTAAAAGAAGCACTAAAAGATCAAGTTCAAGATGTTAAGGTTTCTTCAAGATTAAAAACACATCCAGTATGTTTAGTAAGTGGTGAAGGTGTTTCATTTGAAATGGAAAAAGTATTGAGCCAAATGCCAGATGCTCAAGGTGTTAAAGCAGGAAGAATTCTTGAAATTAATCCTAATCATCAAATCTTTACAGCTTTACAGTCAGTTTTTGATAAAGATAAAGAAAAGATTAAGGATTATGCATCGTTGTTATATGATCAGGCTTTATTAATTGAAGGATTTAGTATTGATGATCCTGTGGGATTCTCTAATAAAGTTTGTGATTTAATGGTTGAAGCTAATAAATAATAAAAAGATAGTATATCAATTTTGATATACTGTTTTTTTATGTTAAAATAAGAAAAAGGGAGAAAAATATGGGAAAGAAAATTGTGATTGTTTTCAGTGTTTTAATCATGTTATGGGGATGTCAAGCATCACATTTCAGTGTTTCATATGAAGATACATACAAACAATTAGAAAATCTAAATATCACGATGGGAATGATACCTAGTCATCAACCTAATATGTTTTTACGACAAGAGGAAATACAGTGGGATATTTTTATGGATGAAGATTATCAAGTTGTTTTTCTGGGAAGTTCTGAGGGGTATATAGTTTATGATGAATCTGGTTATCATGATAATTCATCTTTCAATAGTTTTCTTGAGTCTATTGGATTAACTGAAGAGGAATTGCTTGATTTTACTAAACAGTTTTATGAGATCAATATAAAAAAAGCATTAAGAGGGTAAGGAGGATATAGTTATGCAATTGAATGATGTTTTAAAGCAAAGAAGGAGTATAAGGAAGTATAAAAAGCAATTTGTTTGTATTGATGATATTCATCAAATGATAGAAGCTGCTATTTTAGCACCATCATGGAAGAATTCCCAAGTGACACGTTATTATATTGTGGAGGGTGAAATAATGTTGGAGAAAATAAAAAACACATTGCCTGAATTTAATTTTGACAATGTTAAGAATGCACCAGTTCTTATTATATCAACTATTATACTCAATCGTTCAGGATACGAAAGAGATGGAACACCTAGTAATGAATTAGGAAATGGTTGGGGGTATTATGATTGTGGTTTACAAAACATGAATTTATTGTTAAAGGCAACAGAGTTAGGGTTATCAACACTTGTGATGGGAATAAGGGATGCCAAACAAATCAAAGATTTTCTAAGCATTCCAGAAAATGAAGGTGTTGTGAGTGTTATTGCTGTAGGATATGGAGATATTGAACCAGATATGCCTCAACGAAAAACATTTGAAGAAATTACGAGAATATATGAAAAATAGAAGACGAGTGTCTTCTATTTTAATTCATCTGGCATTAATGAATATATGCAATCATCATAAATGATATCTTTATAACCTTTTATCCCTTTTCTTAAAGTTCCTTCGTGAACAAATCCGAGTTTTTTAAGAAGGACTTGAGAAGCAGTGTTTCCACCAAAGTGACGAGCAACAATGATTTCAACATCAGTTTTAAATAAGACTTTTAAAAAATGATGTAAAGCTTCATACATATAGCCTTTTCTTGCAAAGGCTTCATCAAGATAATAGGATATTGTAATAGAAGATATTCCATGACGCAGATTATCAGGATGTGTTGATATTTCTCCAATAATTTGATGAGTATCTTTGAGTTCTAAAATGAACATATCTTTATTGTTGTTTTGAATTTCTTGGGTAAGAACTTCTGGTGTAGGTGTTTTCATAGCATTATACATTTGAACAAATTCACTACTGCGTATTTGACAAAGTGCTAAATTGTCTTCTGATTTGACAGGACGAATGATTAATCTTTCTGTTTCAATAGTATGCATAGAATATCTCCTTTGTTATTGATAGAATTGTATGATTTGATAAAGTTGTTGTGTTGATAATTGAAAACTGAATGATACAATAATGACACTTTTTTCTTTTTGAAAAATTAAAGTTGTTAAAGTGTCTTCATGATAACCATAAATAATGTTTTCTTTAACCTCTATACGTGTACATAAATATTGATCAGGGTGATCAATGAAATTTTTAAAAAGTTCTTTACTCTTTGTTGGGGAGTTTAATTGATATTCCTTTGTGAGGAGAATAGTCTCATCATTTGTCATTTCTAAAGCTGAATAATAATGTGGGACTGTGAAGCTTGAATGTTTTTTTGTTTGAATTGTGCTTTTTCCTGAAATGCCTAGCTTCTCTAAAGTGATGATAGGATGTTCTTTAAGTGTATAACTTCTGGCATTAAAAATATCTTCTACCAAACCACCAGCAAAACATGATAAAGAAATCATTGCACAAATAATATATATCAGACGCCATTTTTTTAGCCTAGAGAAAGACTGTCTAATATTTTTAAATAATTGATTGTAACTAGAAAAACCTATCATTTGTCTATAAAAAAGTGTCAATAAACCTAAAAAGATACCTATGTATACAAATGTGATTCCATATGTTAACCAACTATCAATTGTGGCTGTTTTCATGACAAGAAAAGATAGAAAACAGATTAAAAATAAGAAAAGCATTGAAAGAAATATTGTCTTTATTCGTTGTGATGAAATAATAGTTTCTAAATTATCATAATGACGTTCTTTTGTATCGCATTCTTTTTGACCTTTAAAAACATACATTCCTCTTTTAGAATAAATAGGTTGATAATCTCTTTCTATATAATAATTCAAGAAATGATTGCGATTTTCCATTTTTTCAAATCTTGATTTCCCTTCGCTTTTATAGAAATCGATTTTATAATAAACAGGTTGCTTCACTTTTTTGAAAAGCGATATAAAAGATAAATCCTGACATGAAAAACCTTCTTGACCAAGTTTATCTAAAGTTTTTTGAAATAATTCATATTCATAAGGCTGATAATTAATAATTTTAATTTTATACATAATGACTTTCCTTTCTGTGTTATTATAACAAACTTAATGACAGATGTCTAATTTGTCATATTATGTTAAGATTATCTTAAGAAAAGGTTAAAGAAATGTAAATTATTTGTTTTCAATCAGATATTTATATAGTATAATACGTTTGTAACTTTGTAGAAAAATGGCAAATACAAGGAGGTCATTTATGGATTTGACGTTAGCATTCTCGCTAATGGGTGGGTTAGGAATGTTCTTATATGGGATGAAATTAATGAGCGATTCCCTAGCAAATGTAGCGGGAGCCAAATTACGTAATATACTAGAAAAGATGACAAAGAATACTTTTATAGGTATGATTGTAGGAATGATTTTTACTGCTATTGTACAGTCATCTTCAGCAACAACTGTGCTCGTTGTGAGTTTTGTGAATGCTGGATTAATGAATTTGTATCAAGCGACTGGAATTATTATGGGGGCCAACATTGGAACCACAATTACAGGACAGTTAATCGCTTTTAATTTATCTGATATTGCTCCTTTGTTTGTTTTGGCTGGTGTAATCATGTTGATGTCATCTAAGAAGCCAAATATCCAAAAAATAGGTGAGGTCATTCTTGGTTTTGGTATTTTGTTTGTTGGATTGTCATCCATGTCAGCGGCTATGTCAACATTAAAGGATTCACCAGTAATAGTTAATGCTTTATCGACATTGACAAATCCATTGATTGCAATTTTCATTGGGTTTGCAATTACTGCTGTACTGCAATCATCTTCAGCTACTGTAGGAATAGTTATATTGTTAGCATCTCAAGGTCTTTTACAATTTAATATCTGTTTTTATATTATTTTAGGATGTAATATGGGATCGTGTGTATCTGCTTTGATTGCAAGTTTGGGTGGTAAGAAAAATGCCAAACGTGCTGCTTACATACATTTCTTATTCAATGTTTTTGGTTCATTAGCCATTGTCATTGTTTTACAGTTATTTATGTCTCAGATAGAATATGGAATTATGGCATTAACAAATTCGCAAAATTTAACTGGCGCTGCATTGAATGAGGCAATGGCTAGAAATGTTGCCAATGCACATACAATCTTTAAGGTTTTCCAAGTTATCATTTTATATCCATTTGCGAAATGGATTGTGAAAGCAACATATGTACTTGTTCCAGGTGATGATGAAAGCAAGGGATTCTCATTACAGTATATTAGTGAAAAAGTCGGTTTTTCAGCGACAACTGCTATCCCACAAGTTATTCATGAGGTTGAACGTATGGCTGAACTCTCAAGAAAGAATTTGAATTTAGCTGTTAATTCCTTATTGGATGTAGATACTTCGACTCAGGATGAGATTACAAAGAATGAAGAACATATCGATTATTTAAATCATGCCATTTTTGAATATTTAAATCATATTAATCAATCACCTTTACCTGAAGAAGATTCAAGAATGATTGGTCCTTTGTTCCACGTCATTGCTGATATTGAAAGAATTGGCGATCATGCAAGATCAATTGGTAACATTACCTTGACTTGTGAACGCAAGAAGTATCGTTTTACACATGAGCATAAGGTAGAAATTAGAGAACTATTAACTATGGTTAATTCTGAATTAGAATTAAGTTTAGAAATGTTCACTCAGAAATCTTTAGATCATTTAAATGAAATATTAAAATTAGAAGAATTAATTGATAGAAAAGAAGATAGATTACAAAAAGCTTATTTAACAGATATAAAAAGAAAAGAAACTGCACCACGAGAAGGAATGCTTTATTCTGATTTAGCAGCTGCTTTAGAAAGAGTTGGCGATCATGCGACAAACATTGCTTTCTCAATATTAAATGATGATAGTGAAGAAATTAACAGATTAATAGAAGAAGAACATGTTGATCCTTCTGATTATATTTTATAGGCCTATAATTGTAGGCTTTTTCAATGGACGAGGATTTGAAAATGATGTACAATATCAACATGAATAAAGGGGGAAAATGAAAATGAAGGGAAGATTTAGAAAGTTTTTATCATATTATAAGCCATATAAAAAGTTGTTTTTTACAGATATGTTCTGTGCTATGGTAGCGGCAGCTATTACTTTGGTTTTTCCAATGCTTACCCGTTATATTACAGGAGTTATATTGATTGAAAGTCCAATTGATTTAAAAATTATTTATCAATTGGGATTGATTATGGTTGTTTTGGTCATTATTGAATTCTTTTGTAATTTCTATGTAGCTTATCAAGGGCATGTTATGGGGACATATATGGAAAGAGATATCCGTAATGAATTGTTTGAGCATTATCAAAAATTATCTTTCAGTTTCTATGATGAACAAAAGACAGGACAATTAATGTCTCGTATCACAAATGATATCTTTTCACTGACTGAACTTTATCATCATGGTCCAGAAGATATTGTGATTTCATTAATTAAATTTGTTGGAGCTTTTGTTATTTTATCTACAATCAATTTACAATTAACGTTAATTGTATTTGCATTTATTCCTGTTATGGGTGGATTTGCATTATACTATAACAAAAAAATGAAAAAAGCATTTAAGAGAAATAAACAAAGAATTGGTGATATTAATGCTCGTATAGAAGATAATTTATCAGGTATTCGTGTTGTCAAAAGCTTTGCTAATGAGTCTAAGGAAATGGATAAATTTCAAGTTGAAAATACAAACTTTGTTAACAGTAAACGCAATAGTTATTTATATATGGCGAAATATCATTCTGGATTAGGTGTTTTTACGAGTTTGATTACAGTTGCAGTGATTTTCTTTGGAGCGCTGTTTATTAGTCAAGAATTGATTACAACACCAGATTTAATAGCTTTTGTCTTATATATTGCGAATTTAATTGAACCAGTAAAGAAATTAATTAATTTTACTGAACAGTTCCAAGAGGGGGCAACTGGATTTGAACGTTTTATGGAAATCTTAGAAATTCAACCAGATATTCAAGATCATAAAGATGCTGTTGAGTTAAAGGATGTTCAAGGTCATATTGAATTTCATGATGTTGGATTCAGATATAATGAAAAGAATGATTATGTTTTTCAACATATCAGCCTTGATGTGAAACCAGCTGATTATATTGCTTTGGTAGGTTCATCAGGAGTAGGAAAGACAACAATATGTTCTTTATTGCCTCGTTTCTATGAGGTGAGTGAAGGGGCTATTACGATAGATGGCAAAGATATCAGAGAAGTCAAACTAGCATCATTAAGAGAAAATATTGGAATTGTTCAACAAGATGTTTACTTGTTTGCTGGAACCATTATGGACAATATTCGTTATGGAAAATTCGGTGCAACTGATGAAGAGGTTATTGAAGCTGCTAAACAAGCCAATGCGCATGATTTTATTATGGAATTGCCTGAAGGATACGATACAGATTGTGGTCAAAGGGGAGTTAAATTATCAGGTGGACAAAAACAAAGATTGTCAATTGCTAGAGTTTTCTTAAAAAATCCACCGATATTAATTTTTGATGAAGCAACCAGTGCTTTAGATAATGAAAGTGAACATATTGTTCAAGAATCATTAGAATCATTAGCTAAAAATCGTACAACATTTGTTATTGCGCATCGTTTATCAACGATTAAAAATGCTAAAAGAATTTGTGTCTTAACTGAAAAAGGAATTGAAGAAGAGGGGACACATGAAGAATTGTTAGAACGTCAAGGTCAATATGCTTATTTATATAATATGCAGTTTAAAGATCAATAAATAAGAGTATTTGAAGAGGAAGTCAGGAAAAGAAAATTGTTTTAAGACTTTTTGAAGATAATTTTCCATACCTGTTATGACTTGATCTATGTTTGAATATTATGCATTATATTTTTGTGATAAGTGTCTTTTGTTATAAATGATAAAATGAAATTTATATAAAAAATCATATCACTTGGATATGATTTTTTTATTGATTTCCATAACACTGTGTTGGAATTAGTTCTTCTTCAATACGTAACAATTGATTGTATTTTGCAATACGTTCACTTCTTGACATGGAACCAGTTTTGATGTAACCAGCATTTGTAGCAACTGCGAGATCAGCAATAAATGTATCTTCAGTTTCTCCAGAACGATGAGAAACAATAACTTTGTATTGATGTTGTTTGGCTAATTCAATCGCATCTAACGTCTCTGTTAAAGTTCCTATTTGATTGACTTTAATTAAAATCGCATTCGCAATGTTTTCATCAATACCCATTTGTAAACGTTGTTTATTTGTGACAAATAAATCATCACCAACAAGCATAATAGATGATAAATGCTTTGTAAGAGCCATCCAACCTTCTTGATCGTCTTGATCTAAACCATCTTCAATTGAAATGATGGGATAATGACTGCATAAATTTTGATAATATGTTACCAATTCACTAGAAGTGTAATTTTTACCTTGCATATGATAAAAACCGTCATGATAGAATTCACTGGCCGCAACATCTAAAGCAATACAAATATCATCTTTAGCTTTATATCCAGCATTTTGAATGGCCTCAACAATTAATTTTAATGCTTCATCATTGTCTTCTAACATTGGTGCAAAGCCACCTTCATCACCAACAGAGGTATTTAAGCCTTTGTTTTTTAAAATCTTTTTGAGATGATGGAAAACAGTTGAACCCATTTCGATAGCCTGCTGGATACTATGAGCACCAACAGGAACAATCATAAACTCTTGGAAGTCTAATGGGTTATCAGCATGAGCGCCACCATTAATTATATTCATCATTGGAATTGGTAAAACATGAGCATTGCAACCACCAATATATTGATAAAGTGGCATATCATAATAATTACTTGCACAAGTTGCACAAGCTAAAGAAACCCCTAATATAGCATTCGCACCTAGCTTTGATTTGTTTTGAGTTCCATCTAATTTGATTAATTCTTCATCGATTAATCTCTGATTTGTGACATCATAACCTAGAAGATGATCTTGAATGAGATCATTCACATGATTAACAGCTTTAAAAACACTTTTTCCTAAATAACAATCTTTTTGTTCATCTCTTAATTCATGAGCTTCATAAATTCCTGTAGAAGCACCAGAGGGAACAATGGCTTTCCCTTTAGCACCACTTTCAGTATAAACTTCTACTTCAATTGTTGGGAAACCTCTTGAATCTAAAACTTGTCTAGCAAACATATTTGTAATATATGGCATATACTTTCACTCCTTTTTGAATAGGGTGGGCAAAATAAAAGAAATTATTCATTTTCATATGATAATCAAATTATCTTTTTTAAATCAGTGATTTGTATATTTTTTTGTGGTTATTCAATAATAGATGAATAAGAGATTGACAAAGAATATATTATTCAAATAAGAAAAGTTATGTTATAATAAATAAAGAAATGAGGGATAGTTATGATTGTTATCTATATTATTGGAGGACTTTTCGCTCTTATCTTAGCAGTATATTTTTTAGATAAAAGAGAAAAGATGACTCATGAAATTAAAGAAATTAAAGAATATCGTCATGATATTGAAGAAACAAATAGACAGTTAGATGAAGTCCAAGAACAATTGGATATGATGCACGAACCATTATCCAAATTAAATGATATTTCTAAGAAGATTTTAAGTCATATGAAGTAGGTGGTGGGCATGAAGAAGAGATTAAGTGATGAATATTTAAATGAAGTTAATGTACAATCATTAGAGCCGTATAATCATACTATCGTTTTAGAAGAATATAACGATTCTTGGCCAATTGTTTATAAGTATGAAGAAAAACGCTTGTTAACAATTCTTGGTGACAAAATAAAATGCATAGAGCATGTTGGGTCAACATCAGTACCAGGTTTGTGCGCTAAGCCTATTATTGATATTCTCATGGTTGTGGATGATTCTTCTAGCGAAGATGATTATATTCCAGAACTTTTAAGTGCAGGTTATTGGCTAAAAATTAGAGAGCCAGAATGGTTTGAACATCGCATGCTTAAGGGGCCAGATACTGATATTAATTTGCATGTTTTTAGTCAAGGAGCAAGTGAAATTGATAAGATGCTGCTGTTTAGAAATTGGCTGCGTGAAAATGATGCTGATAGAGAATTGTATGCTGATACAAAGCGTCAGTTGGCAAAGCAGATTTGGAAATATGTTCAAAACTATGCAGATGCTAAGAGTCAGGTTGTTTTAGAAATCATGGAACGAGCATCAACAAAATAATATAAACACTAACAGTAAAGAGTTTGCTCTTTGCTGTTAGTGTTTATGCATAATGGGATGATAAATACTGCCGTTTGTTATAGAAAATGTGAAAATTGCCCTTGTTATAGTTCGAGAGGCTAAAATCAAGGGTAATTATTGAAATTTTAAATCTTTAAAAACATATTATTTTAGTTACTAATTATCATAGGCTGCTATTTGGCTTCTAATATTTTTTTAATAACTTCTGATAATTGCTTAGGGTTTTCAACCATAATCATATGACAGGAATTGTGGATAAACACCAAATTTAGGTTGCTTAAGGTTTGGGGTGATAAATTTAAATCTTGAATTTTATTTGGATATTCAGGCATGCCTCTATCCCCATATATAGCGTAAATATTCTGTGGGATTTCATTAACTAAATTGGTATAATCAAAATCAACTTGAATTGATTCCAATAATTCATCAGTATAGAATCTTCGTTCTTTATTTAATATTTGTAGAATACTTACGCCATATTTTTCCATGTTTTTTTGTGTCATCAAATTTCTATAAAATTTATTAGCGGGCTTTAGATTTGTATCTAGATAAATTAATTTATCAACTTTCATTTTGTATTTTGTGATTAATTGCATTGCAATTATTCCTCCAAGACTATGACCTATAATAGCATCATAGTGATGCTGATTATAATTTTTATAGACCCATTCAGTTATATCATCAACTTTTTTTGCGGTTGAAGTTATTTCATGAGGATATTCAACATAATCTATTTCGAAATTTTTGAAGTAAGGGACTATATGATTCCATACATCTTTCGTACAATTAACACCATAAAGCATCATCAATCTCATGACTCATTTCCTCCTATGAATTCTCGTTTGCCATCATATAAAAAAGTTTAAAAAGTATTTAAACACAAACGATATTGATAGGGTAATTATATACCTGTTCAATAACATTGGCAATTGAAAGAGAAAGTTATTTTTTTGAGTAATGAAAGTTTTTATGTTGTTTTATGAATATGATCTTTATCATAAGCCTATTTGTTTAAACAGATAGGCTTATGCATTCATTTTGAGAAAATAGATGTTTTCTATATTAATGAACAGTCCTAAGTATTGTATTTTAAGAGATGGCATGATTAATTGCCTTTGTTTTTAATGTTGAAAATTAAAATTAAGTATTGACAATTGCAGACAATTCGTTATAATACAGTTAAATATAAAAACTCAATGAAAAAGAGAGTAGTTTAAGGAAGTATCAAGCGAGCTAACGTTGGTGTGAGGTTAGTATACTGATTTAGATGAACCGCACTTTGGAGAGCAATATCTGAATTGAGTAGGATAATGAGTCAGTCTGCTTTAAAGACAAGAGGGGATATATCTTTGATATATCAACAAGAGTGGTACCGCGGAATCTTTCGTCTCTTAGTTTAAAACTAAGAGGCGTTTTTTTATTAGGGAGGTTGAGTTTATGAGGATGAGTCTATTGCGGTAGGTGAAACTATTCATTTATCAAGGTAAACAAATAAGACAAGAAAGAAGAGGGAAGAACTATGAAAAAGATATTAAAAGTGATGTTAGTTATTATGATGGCAGTTATGGTGACTGCTTGTGGTGGTGGAGACAATACTGATAGTGGCGATAAAAAAGAAACAAAATTATTGATTGGGATTTCGCCTGATTATCCACCATATGAATCTTTAAATACAAAGAATGAAATGGAAGGTTTTGATATTGATATGACTAAAGAATTGGTAGATATCATGAATAAAAATGGTGGGAATTATTCTTATGAATTTAAACAAATGTCATTTGAGTCAATTCGTTCAAGTGTTGAAACAGATCAAGTTGATTTAGGAATTTCTGGATTTACGAAACATGATGAATGGGATGTTGAATGGTCACATAAATACAACGATTCAAAACAAGTTGCTTTAATTGCTGGTGATAGTAATATTAAGACAGCTGCTGATTTAGAAGGTAAAAAAGTAGGGGCTCAAGTAGGAGCAACTGGTGAAACTTGTGCTAAAGATATTAAAAATGCTGATGTAAAAGCAGTTACAGATGTAAAAGTATTGGTTGAAACTTTAAGAACTGGTGGAGTAGATGCAGTTATTTTAGATTATGCAGTGGCTAAGAACTATGTTGATAATTCAGGATTTAAAATGATTGATCAAGCTTTATTGGAAGAAGAAAACTTAATTATTTCTAAAAAAGGAAATACTGAATTAATGAATGCTGTTAATAAAGCATTAGATGAATTTGTTGGTTCGGATAAATATAATGAATTAAAAGAAAAATGGGGAGCATAGGAATATAGATGGATGTACTTACAAAGTTTTTAACTCAGGACAATTTAATATTTATGCTTCAAGGAGCAGGGTTGTCCTTGTTACTTGCGGCGATAGCTGTATGCTTAGGATTGATTTTAGGAACTTTAGGTGCTGCTGCAAAACTTTCTAAGTATAAAATATTACGTATTTTAGGAAATGTTTATGTTGAAGTTATCAGAGGAACACCAATGCTACTTCAAATCTTATTCTTTTATTTGGCTGTTCCATTGATTATTCAATCAATCACTGGAGAAAGGTTTAATGCTGATCCATTTATTTGTGGTTTAATTGCATTAAGTATCAATAGTGGTGCTTATTCAACAGAACTGATTAGAAGTGGAATTCAAGGTGTTGATAAAGGACAGTGGGAAGCATGTGAGACAATTGGGATGAATTATATTCAGACTATGCGTCATGTTATTTTACCACAAGCTTTTAAAAGAATTGTTCCACCAATCGTTAGTGAATTTATTACGCTGATTAAGGATTCATCTTTAATCAGTTGTATTGGTGTGAGTGAATTGTTATTAAGAACACAAGTAATGGGAGCAAATTACTCTAATTATCTTGTTCCACTTGTGACTGCTGGATGTATGTATTTGGCTATGACATTAACAGTTTCATATTTTGCAAGAAGACTAGAAAGGAAGTTGGCTGCCAGTGATTAAAGTAGAAAATATGACAAAACAATTCAATAGTTTAAAAGCAGTTGATGACGTTTCTTTAGAAATTAAAAAAGGTGAGATTGTTTGTTTAATTGGACCATCTGGTTCAGGGAAAAGTACTGTTTTAAGATGTATTCATGGTTTAGAGAAGCCAGAAAAAGGGGCTGTTTACTTAAATGATCAATTATTAGACCCTAAAGAAGAACATTATCGTGAATTAAGAAATAAAATGGGATTTGTCTTTCAGCACTTCAATTTATTTCCCAATATGACAGTGTTAGAAAATTTAACTTTAGCACCAATTCAAGTTATGAAAAAATCAAAAGAAGAAGCGAAAGAGATTGCTTGCCAATATTTAAAAAGAGTTGGCTTATTGGATAAGAAAGACGAGTATCCAAACAAGTTATCAGGTGGACAAAAACAACGTGTAGCAATTGCGAGAAGTTTGTGTATGAATCCTGAGATTATGTTATTTGATGAACCTACAAGTGCTCTGGATCCAGAGATGGTTATTGAAGTTTTAGAAGTTATGCAGGAACTAGCAAAAGAAGGAATGACAATGGTTGTTGTTACACATGAAATGGGATTTGCTAGGACAGTTGCTGATCGTGTTATCTTCTTAGAAGATGGTAAGATTATTGAGGAAAATAGTTCAAAAGCATTCTTTTCTCAGCCCAAAACAGAAAGAGCCCAAGACTTCTTGAATAAGGTCATGCATTAATGAAAATTGCAGAGTTTGAAGTTGAAACTTGGATGACAGATCATGAAAATCATTGTCGATATAATTTGACAGAGACATGTGTGTCATCCTTGTCTTTAAATGACCTTCAAAAATATGTTCAAGAAGATATTTCTAAAACAATAATGTCAATGACCTTGGACTATGGTCCAATAGTTGGGTCATCTCGTCTTAAACAAGCTATTTTGTCTTTATATGAAACAGGTACTGTAGAGAATATTACCATCGCACATGGTGCAATCAATGCTAATGAGTTGGTTATGATATCATTGCTAGAACCGGGCGACCATATTGTCAGTCTATTTCCATCTTATCAACAAATGTACGACTTTCCTAAATCATTGGGCTGTGAAGTGTCTTTGATTCATTTATCTGAAGAAAAAAAATGGATGCCAACAATTGAAGATTTTAAACAATGTATGAGAAATAATACAAAGATGATTTGTTTAAATTCACCTAATAATCCAACGGGAACAACACTGCCATTATCATTTATGAAAGAACTTATCACTTTGGCTAAGGATTTTGATTGTTATATTTTGTGTGATGAAATTTATCGGGGTGTCAATACCATTACCCAAACTATGTCTCCTTCATTTAGTGATTATTATGAGAAAGCTATCGTGACACAGAGTCTATCAAAAGTCTTTTCATTTCCTGGGCTTCGCTTAGGTTGGATAAAAGGTTCTAAAGAGGTTGTTCACACAATTGATATGCGTAGAGATTATCATATTATTAGTAGTGGACCAATGGACGATTATCTTGCATGTCTTGTTCTTGAAAACAAAGAGCATATTATCAAGAGAAGTCTTTATATTTGTGATGAAAGTAAAAAAATATTAAAATCATGGTTAGAACAAGAGCATTTGGTGTCTTGTGTTATTCCTGATGAAGGAACAGTTTGTTTCTTGAAATATGAAGTTGATATGCCATCTATTGAATTCTGTGAAAAATTACAGGCAGAAACAGGTATATTCTTTGTTCCAGGAAGTGCGTTTGGAGTGGAAAATCATTTACGATTTGGATTGACTCATTTAAATGAGATTAAAGAAGGATTACCATTGTTTTCACAATGGTTAAGACAATTTGATAAATAGTTAAAGGAGGATGAAATAATCCTCCTTTATGCTTCTCTATAAACATATTTATAAACATGATAAATGGATAACACCAGAGTTGTAAATAGACCAATCAGCATAACCATAGCAACACTTAAAACATGATAGCGAGGAGTTAATATTAATAAGCAGACAAATTCAATAATGACTTCTAGAGTGCTCATCATGAACATTTCTTTATTCTTATTGAGAGCCTGAAGTGTTGCACTTAAGGGGGTCTGCAAATAAAAGAGGGTAAAAGGAATAGACATGTATTTTAGATAATCATAACCGTTGTTTGTGTTATACATAAACAGCAGGCACTTGTCGCCCCAAAAGTAAAATAACAAAGTAAATGGTAAACTGATAAGGAAGCAAACGATAACACCATAAATAACATGTTTCCGTAAGTCTCTTAGACGCCGGTATGCTATATCTTTATTTAAAATGGGAAGTAATAAACGTAAAACAACGTTGTTGAAGAATGTTGGAGTAACAAGCAATGATATAACATAGCCACTGATAATAGCATATTGCATATGAATATCTGATTCATTAATATTTAATTTGGTTAAAATTGCCACCAGAACAATTGGCTCAATAAAGTTATAGCATGTATGCAAAATGCGTGAGCCTGTTAAAGGTAGGGCGATATTCATCATGTCTTTGAGAATGAAATGATCTTTAAAGTATTCAATGGGGTGGTAGGTTACATTAACTTTGCGATGCATTTTGAAATATAAATAAATGATAGATGCAAGTTCACCAACGCTCATAGCGAGTATTGCAATAGAAACAAGATAAGTCATATCAAGGTTTACAAATGATTTAATCATAAAATAAGTGAAAATAATTCGAGCAACTTCTTCAAGTAATTGAGCAACTGATAAAGTCCAAACATCTTCTTTTCCTAAATAATAATTCTTAATAATTCCACTAATAGCAACCAAAGGAATAAAAGGCAGCATAGTTAAAAGTGGATAATAGGCTTGATCTTGTTTTAAAAAATCATGGGCTATAATTTGTGAAAAACATAAAATAGATAACATTATCAAAAGACAAGAGGCAAAACATATCAGAATTGCTGAGATTATGACTTTCTTATTGTTGTATTTTGGATGTGAAATTAATCGAAAGACAGCAGACGGAATGGAAAACTGGGCTAAGGTTATACACAAAGAAAGTGTCGGAATAACCAAAATGTATAATGCCATACCTTGTTCACTTAAAAGTCTCGATAAAAGCATTCTGTTAAACACTGAGAAGACCTTGGTTATGAGGGTACTGCCACTTAAGATAATAAATGAATTAATCAATTTTCTTTTCATAAAACACTTCCTTTATTGGTGATTTTCCTTTATAATAAATATGTTGAAAAATTGAGAAATATGTTAGGAAGTGCAGTAAATGGAAATCAATCTCAAGAATAACTTGCCATTAGATATTCTTTTTTTAATTCGAATCAAGGCTAATGAGTTCAAGACAGAGGGGGTTCATGATATCGATGCTAGTGATATTAAAGAATACCTTTATAAAATCAAATGGAAAAATGAAGAAACATTGGCTATGTGTGATGTGATTGATGATATTATGTCTCTTCGTTTTTCGGAGGTCTTTGATTATTTAAAAGTGAAAGTGATTAAAGAAGCGTCGTCTTTGAATTTAAATGATTTTAGTGAATTGATTGCGAAATAACTGTTAGTCAGTTATTTTTCTTTTTAAGGAGAATATATTATGGAATATAAAATTATAGAACCAAAAAAATATCAAGATATTCAAAATCAATATCAAGTCAATTCCTTATTGGCCAAAGTTATTGATATTCATGAATATGATCAAGAGACTTTACAAACACTATTAAGTCCTAGACTCATCTATCATGATTTTTCTTTGTTTGAAGAAGCTGATATGACATTAGAAAGAATTCATGAGGCTATTGAGAATGAAGAAAAAATATGCATTTATGGTGATTATGATTGTGATGGAATCTTAGCAACAACGATTCTTGTCCAGGCGTTTGCAGAATTAGGAGTACAGGTAGGTTATCATATTCCTAATCGTTTTGATGATGGCTATGGATTAAATGCTGCTAGAGTGAAGCAAATGGCTCAAAGAGGATATTCTTTAATCATTACAGTTGATAATGGTGTGAAAGCTTTTGATGCTGTAGAGTGTGCAAATGAGTTAGGTGTTGATGTCATTATTACAGATCATCATCAATTTGATAATGATTTGCCTGACGCTATGTCTTTTATTCATACCAAACTTTCACCAGAATATCCTTTTAAAGAAATATCAGGTGGGTTTGTTGCTTATAAATTGGCGAGTGCATTATTAGAGAAACAAGATAAATATTTATATTGTTTGGCAGCTATTACAACGATTTCTGATATGATGCCTTTATTAGATGAGAACCGTTCTCTTGTTAAAAAAGCATTGACTTTTATGAAGAGTGAAAAATATCCATCTTTAGAATTATTATTAGGAGATCAGCAAAGCTATACGACAACAACAATAGGTTTTACAATTGCTCCTAAAATCAATTCATTTGGAAGATTGCCAGAATTATGCAATCCGAATATTCTGGTTAAATATTTCTTAAAGGATGCACCAAGAGATTTAATGATGAAAGTTGCTCAAATGGCGACACAAATTAATTCAAAAAGACAGGCTTTAACAAATGAACAATATACTTTGGCAAGTGAAAAAATGAATGATGAATTTTTATATTGGGCTAGCGAAGATGTTCATGAGGGGCTGGTTGGATTAATTGCTGGTAAATATACTCGTCAATATGAAAGACCAAGTTTTGTTATGCATTATGATAAACAACTTGGTATATATAAAGGCAGTGCGAGAAGTGTTGATGGATTTTCTTTGCATGAATTTTTCACTGCTCATAGTGAGCAATTTGTGGCTTTTGGAGGGCATTCTTTAGCTGGTGGATTTAGTATTGATGAAGACCATTTTGAATCTTTTTATCATTGTATAGAAGAGAATTTAAAGGATGTTGAACTTCATGCAACGACCAATGCTTTATTGATTGATGAAAATGATTTAAGTATTGAAAATATAGAATCTTTGGCTATGTTGGAACCTTTTGGGATGGGAAATGAAGAGCCTTTATATCTTTTGAAAGATGTTCCTGTCATGAAATTTTATCAGTTAAGTGGAGGAAAACATTTAAAAATGGATATTGATTTTCCTCGTACAAAGATGACTGCATTGTATTTTCAACAAGGACAGTTATTTGATGAATTAAAGGATAAAAAATATATAAGTATTGTTGGCACTTTAAGTGTAAATGAATTTAGAAATCAAAAGAGTATAAATTTTATTATAAAAGATATTGTATAGATTCTTTATTATTATGATGAATTTTGGTATAATAAAGAAACAAGGAGGGCTTTTTAGCTATGGATTTAAAGAAATATATAGCAGATATACCTGATTTTCCTGAACCAGGTGTTCTGTTTAGAGATGTCACACCTTTACTTGCTGATAAAGATGCTTATCAAGAGTCTGTTCGTTTGTTAGCTGAATTTGGTAAGGATAAAAACGTAGATGTTATTGCTGGACCAGAAGCACGTGGGTTTTTATTTGGATGTCCTGTTGCTTTAGAATTGGGATGTGGATTTGTTCCAGTAAGAAAACCTGGGAAATTACCAAGAGAAATTTTGTCTAAGACTTATGAATTAGAATATGGTCATAATGAAATTCAAATGCACAGTGATAGTATTAAGCCAGGGCAAAATGTTTTGATTGTTGATGATTTATTAGCAACAGGAGGGACTGTTGAAGCTGCTGTGTCTTTAATTGAACAAATGGGTGGAAATGTCGTAGGAATTGCTTTCTTGATTGAATTAGAAGCATTAAAAGGAAGAGACCTTTTAAAAGGATATGATATTTATTCTGTCTTAAAGTATTAAAAAGAGACATTGTCTCTTTTTTCATAAATGAAAGGAGGAAGAATGATGGAATATAAAGGAGCACATGATCAAGTCATATTTCAGGATGTTTTAGATGTTTGTTCAACTTATATTACAAAACCGGAAAGTATTGATCTTATTAAAAAGGCTTATGATTTCATTATGGTTAAACATGAGGGACAAAAACGAAAAAGTGGGGAACCATATACAATTCATTTGATCTGGGTTGCATACATTCTTTCGACTTTAGAAACAGGACCAATTACGATTGCTGCTGGTTTGTTACATGATGTTATGGAAGATTGTGATGTGTCTCATGAAGAGATGGTAGAGCGTTTTGGTGAAGAAATTACAACACTTGTTGAGGGTGTTACAAAGATTAATAAAATGCCATTCAAAGATGAAGCAGATGTTTATGCAGAGAATCATCGTAAAATCTATATTGCAATGGCAAAAGATATTCGTGTTATCTTGATTAAATTGGCAGATCGTCTGCATAATATGCGTACTCTAGAATATATGCGTCCTGATAAACAGCAGCGTATTTCAAGAGAAACGCTGGAAGTCTATGCACCAATAGCTCATCGTTTAGGAATTAACGATATTCGTATTGAGTTAGAAGATTTATGTTTGTATTATTTAGATCCAAAAGCATATAAAGAAATTTCTGATTTACTTGAAGAAAAGCGTAGCGAACGGAGAGAATCAGTTGATAAAATGATGCAATCTGTCAAACAATTATTAGATGAAAATCATATTGATTATCGCATGAAAGGTCGTGCTAAACATATTTATAGTATTTATAAGAAAATGGTTATCAAGCATAAACGATTTGATGAATTATATGATTTAAATGCTTTACGCATTATTTTAAAAGATAAAATGAAATGTTATGAAGTCTTAGGTATTGTACATGATCATTATCGTCCATTGCCAGGGCGTTTTAAAGACTATATTGCAATGCCTAAACCAAATATGTATCAGTCACTTCATACAGCTATTATTGGTGAAGGTGGACATATTTTTGAAATTCAAATTCGAACTGAAGAAATGGATGAACTGGCAGAACGTGGAGTGGCATCACATTGGCGTTATAAAGAAAATAAAGGTTACTCTTCTAAACAAGAACAAAAAGAAATTGGGGAGAAGTTGCAATGGCTTGGTGATTTTATTACATTAAGTGATGAAATTAAAGATGGTGATGCAAAAGAATTCTATGATTCTTTAAGACGTGATATCTTTGAAGCCAATGTTTATGTGATGACACCACAAGGAAAGATTGTTGAACTTCCAAATGGGGCTACACCTATTGATTTTGCTTATCGTATTCACACAGAAGTTGGTCATCATGCAGTTGGAGCCATTGTTAATAATGTTATGGTCCCAATTAATACTAAATTGAAGACTGGAGATATTTGTGAAATTAAGACAAATAAAAACTCTGGTCCTAGTGAAGACTGGCTGAAATTTGTTCAAACTGCAGGTGCCAGAAATAAAATACGTCAATATATTTCTAAACAAGATAGTGAAACGCATAAAGAAACAATTGAAGAGGGTAAGAAACTATTAAGAGAAGAAATTAAAAAACGTGAATTAGATGAAAAGAAGTATATGGATCCGGATACTTACAAGGCTTATTATGGTTCGTTTGGTGCAAATAACTTTGAAGATTTAATGCTTGTGATTGGAAAAAAACAAGCAACAGCTTCAACATTACTTGATAAAGTTATCCCAAATCATACAGGTTTCTTTGATAATCTATCAAAAATGCTGAAAAAAAATAATAATGCTATTAAAAATCAGAAACGTTCAAATAGTAGCAGTTTAGGAATTAGTGTTAATGGTGTTGATGGATTAAAAGTACAATTATCTAAATGCTGTAATCCAATTCCAGGTGATCCAATTATTGGATATGTTTCTAAAGGACAGGGGATTAAGGTTCATAGAGCTGATTGTCCCAATTTGAATGGAGCAGAAAAAGGCCGATTGATTGATGTTTATTGGGATTATACAAATATTACAGAAAAACGTTTTGAAGTTGATATTGAATTAGTAGGATTAGATCGTCCTAATTTATTAAATGATATTATTACAGTCTTAGGGCAGGTAAAAGTGAATATTCTTAATATTAATGCTGGTATTCATGATATGGATGCCAATATACAGTTGAGATTATCAGTTGAAAATGCTGAAGTTTTACAACTCACAATTGATAATTTAAATAAGATTCAGGGAATCTATGAGATTAAAAGAGTTATACATTAATGATAAAGAATCATATATTTGGGAAAACTATTTTCAAATATATGATTTTTTGTATATGTATGAATAATTTCTCATATACTGAAAAGTATGTTATATTATAAAGAGTAGGAGGATTTTATATGAAACAATATACATATATGATGTTAAAGCCAGATGCTTTTGTTGATGGTAAAAAAGAAAAAGTTATTCAGGAATTAGAAAAATATGGATTGCATGTTGAGTCATCATGTTTATTAGAAGTTGATATGGAAGTTATGAAAATATTATTGGATCATTATCAACAAGTGATAGATGAAAAGGGTGCAGAGATTGATTTTACTGGTAAACTCTTTTATACATTTTATTACAATGGACCTAAATATATTATGCCTATGAAAATTTCATATGAAGGTGATGAGGATATTATTACATATTCTCGTCGACTGGTAGGAAAGACGAATCCTGTACAGGCTGATCCAGACTCGATTAGAGGGCATTTTAGTCAGGATAGTTATGTGAAAGCTGATCAGGAACATAGGCTTGTTAATAATATTATTCATGCCTCTGATTCACATGAATCTGCCAATAGGGAATTGCATATTTGGGAAAAATTTTTAAACTTATAATAGCCATCTTTTATTTTCAAAATATGAAAGTGAAAGGGCTTTCAATTTTGATGGAAATATGTTAAGATATAAATGAAGAAAAGGAAAGAACATGAAAGGAGGTCACAGAGATGCTGGAGAGTAGAAGAATAAAAACTTTATATTTGGGACCTGTATTCATGGTTAATCTAAATCTACCAAAAGATTATAGATTAATAAGAGACGTTTTACCCCCTAACATACGTTAGGCCTAAAGAAAAGGCCTTAGATATAAAGAAAAAAGTTCATGATATAGTAAAGAAAGATCATTATAAGTGAACAAAATAGTTTATAAATGAATGATATATTTTATTTGGAATGAATTCATATAGATATATAAGAAATTCATTAGTAAATAAGTATAATGAAATCACTTTATGGAAAAGATGTAAACATCCTTCGTGAGATTATGATTGATATGGAAATGAAATTATAAAAATTCCTAAGATATGTAAAATAGATAAGTCAGAATGTGAAGAGTAGATAATAGGAAATTGTTTATAATGGAATGAAATATGAATGATAAGTAAATGAGTTATTCACAAGAATATGAATAATTAATTAAGATTGAAAAATATAAATTATTCACATAGAAGATAAATATTTCTTCTTAATATAAAAGGGATAGGAGTTATAAAAACTCCTATCTTTTTTTGATAGCATAGTGGTCTTATAAATGATTATGTAATCAAAGAGTTAACTCATATGTTTAGTATGATTTTCATTATTGATTTTATAATTAAAAGCAAATATGTTTTATATGAAAGATTTATCAATTTTATTATATTTTGGTATGTCTAAGGGAAGTGGTTTCATATTTCTTTCTATTCAAGAAAGCGATTTTATGATAGAATAACAACAATAAGGTGGTGAGAAAATGTATATTGTCAAAGTATTGACTGAACATCCTGTTCATTCTTTAGATACAACTTTTGATTATTTAAGTGAAAGTTGTTTAAATAAAGGTGTACGTGTTTTGATTCCTTTTCATCATCGTAAGATTATTGGATATGTAGAGAATGTTGAAAAAACATCTTTAACGAAGGAAGAATTAGAACAAGAAGCTGGTTTTACATATCATTATATATTGGAAGTGATTGATGAAGAACCATTATTAAATCAGGAATTACAAGATTTGGCGAATACATTATCTCAAATGACACTATCTCCTCGTATTGCCTGTTTACAAGCTATGTTGCCAACACAATTAAAACCAAGTACAACACATGCGGTAGGAGTAAAATTAAAAACAATTATTGAAGTGTTAAATGATGGAACACCTCAAACTATTAAACAAAAAGAATGTTTGGAGTATTTAAAAGAAAATCCTCAATCACAAGCCAAAGATATTCCTTATACTAAAGGAGTTGTTGATAGATTAGTTGAACAAGGTTTTGTTCAATATGTTCAAGTGGAAGATTATCGTAATCCATTTTCAAAAGATATAATGGAAAACAAACGTGTTGAACTAACATCTGATCAACAGGCAATCGTTGATGGGATTATGCAAAAAACAGGGAGAGTTTCTTTGATTCATGGTGTGACTGGATCTGGAAAAACAGAAATTTATTTGGCATTGGCTGGATATATATTAGAGCAAGGGAAGACAGTTATGATGCTGGTGCCTGAAATTTCATTGACACCAATGATGGTAGAAGTGTTTAAACGACGTTTTAAAGAGGCTGTTGCTATTTTGCATTCACGCTTATCACAAGGTGAAAAATATGATGAGTATCGTCGCATTAAGCGTCAGGAAGTCAAAATTGTTGTAGGAGCACGATCAGCTGTTTTTGCACCGCTTGAAAATATTGGTTTGATTATTCTTGATGAAGAACATGATGCGAGTTATAAGCAAGAGTCAAAACCGCGCTATTTGACTTCTCAAATTGCCAAAATGCGTGCTTCATCACATCATGCTTCTGTTGTATTGGGGAGCGCAACACCTTCTTTAGAGAGTTATTCACGTGCAATGAAGGGCATTTATGATTTGTATACATTAGATAAAAGAATTAATCAGAAGCCTTTGCCAAAGGTTGAGATTGTTGATATGTTAGAAGAAATGCATCATCGAAATTATTCATTGTTCTCAAGAACGATGAAAGAACGCATTCAAATGACTCTTGATCGGCAGGAACAAGTTATTTTGCTTTTGAATAAACGTGGCTATGCCAGTTATGTTCAATGTCGAGACTGTGGAGAAGTGATAAAATGTCCCCATTGTGATGTATCTTTGACTTATCACAAGGATGAACATCGTTTAAAATGTCATTATTGTGAGTATCAGATTCCTTACCCTCAAGTTTGTCCTCATTGTGGTTCGAAGCACCTAAAAACGGTTGGATTTGGAACACAGAAAATTGAAGAGGAAATTGAAAGAATGTTTCATGGGGCTCGTGTTATTCGCTATGATGTGGATACAACACGTCAAAAAAATGGTCATTTGAAATTGTTAGAAAAATTCAAGAATAAAGAGGGAAATATTCTTTTAGGAACACAAATGATTGCGAAAGGTTTGGATTTTGAAGATGTGACATTTGTTGGTGTATTGAATGCTGATTTAAGCTTGAATATTCCCGACTTTCGGGCAAGTGAAAGAACCTTCCAGTTATTGTGTCAGGTGGCTGGAAGAAGCGGACGCGGTCAAAAACAAGGAACTGTTTTAATACAAACTTATAATCCTGAACATTATGCAATCACATCCGCTGCTCATCATGATTATCAATCATTTTATAAACAGGAAATGCTTTATCGTCAAAAGGCTAAGTATCCACCATATTGTCATATGGTCAGTTTAATTATTCAATCACGACAAGAAGGGCTGGTTCATCAAGCAGCAATAGAAATCAAAGGCTATTTAGATAAACATATTCAGCAAGCTGTATTATTAGGTCCAGCAAAAAGTGGCATCTTTAAAATGCAGGATATATATCGTGAGAGAATTCTCATAAAATTTATTCATAGTCAAGAAGTTTATCAGGCTTTAGAAACTATTAATGAATTCTATAATAAAAAACAAAAAGGAAAGGTAACTGTAGTATGTGATTTTAATCCATACTCACAAATATAGATTTATGGATAGACAATTTGCATTAGACATTTTATTAAAATATAAACAAGAGAAGAGTTATTTGAACTTATCTCTTCATGCCTGTTTTCAAAATCAACAGATTTCTAGAGAACAAAAAGATTTTATAACAAGAGTTGTGTATGGAACAGTTCAAAATATGCTTTATCTTGAATATTTATTAGAACCACATTTAAAAACAAGAGTGAAAGCTTATGAAAAAATGCTTTTATTAATGAGTTTATATCAGCATGAATTTATGGATAGTATTCCTGATTATGCAATTGTCAATGAAGCAGTTCGTTTGGCGAAAAAGAAAAAAGGAACAAAAACTGCCCAGTTTATCAATGCAGTTTTAAACCATGCTTTTCATCAGCATCGTTCCCTAGATGAACTTGATGATGAAAAAGAACGCTTATCAATTGAAACAAGTCATCCTTTATGGCTGGTAAAAATGCTTTCTAAGCAATATGGTGAAGAGGAAACAAGGAAAATTTGTTATGCTGATAATGAAGTTCCTTATAAAAGTGCCAGAGTGAATACTTTAAAAACAAAAAAGGAATCATTATTAAAAGATGACATGTGGAGTGAAGGTCAATTGAGTCCAGATTGTCTTTATTATCAACGTGGAAATATTGCGAATACAAAATATTACCAGGAAGGACTTGTTACCATTCAGGATGAATCTAGTCAAATGGTTGCAAGACTTTTAAATCCTCAACCTCATGAATATATTTTAGATATGTGTTGTGCCCCTGGAGGGAAAACATCACATCTTGCTGCTTTGATGAAAAATCAGGGAAGAATTGATGCTTATGATTTATATGAACATAAAATTCCTTTGGTTAAAGAACAAATGCAGCGTTTGGGAGTTGATATTGTTCATGTTCAAGCATATGATTCTACACATCTTATCGAATTATATCCAGCGGATACATTTGATAGAATTTTATTAGATGCGCCATGTAGTGGTTTGGGGGTATTGGCAAGAAAACCTGAAATAAAGTACCATGATTCTGATTCTATGGATGAAATTATTCAAATCCAACAAAAATTATTAGAAAATGCATATTTTTTATTGAAAAATGGTGGTAGAATTGTGTATAGTACTTGTACAATTAATAAAAAAGAAAACGGAAAGCAAATAGAAACCTTTATAAAAAATCATTCTGATATGAAAAAGATTGAAGAAACAACAATTTTACCATATCAATACCATAGTGATGGTTTCTATATGTGTTTATTAGAAAAGGAATGAAATAATGAAATCAATTTATGATTATACCCAAGAACAACTGATTGATGAATTTTTAGAATTAGGAGAAAAGAAGTTTAGAGCAACGCAAGTTTTTGAATGGCTGTATCTTAAAAATGTGAATTCATTTCATGAAATGAATAATATATCACAGGGTCTCAGACAAAAGCTTTCAGCACTATATTCAATAGGACCTCTTCAAATTAATGTTAAACAGGTATCTAAGGACGGAACAATAAAATATCTTTTTGAATTAGAAGATGGTGGTTTGATAGAAGCTGTTTTGATGGTTCATGATTATGGGAGAAGTTTGTGTATAACAAGTCAGCTTGGCTGTAATATGGCTTGTGAGTTTTGCGCGAGTGGATTATTAAAGAAGCAAAGAAACTTGACAGCAGGAGAGATGGTCAATCAAGTTTTAACTGTTATGCATGATACAGGAGAACGTGTATCTCATGTGGTTGTGATGGGAACAGGTGAACCTTTTGATAATTATGACAATATGATGAATTTCATACATATTATTAACCATCCCAAAGGTTTGGCAATTGGCGCTAGACATATAACGATTTCAACATGTGGTTTATGTGATAAGATTGAAATGTATGCTCACGAAGGGATTCAAAGTAATTTGGCAATTTCTCTACATGCTCCCAATGATGAAATTAGAAATCAGTTAATGCCAATTAATAAAAAGTATCCAATGGATAAGTTAAGAGAAACATTGGCATACTATATTCAAAAGACAAATCGTCGTGTGACATTAGAATATATTCTTTTAAAAGGCGTTAATGATGATATTACACATGCTAGACAATTGGCGCATTATGTAAAAGGATTGAATGCATATGTCAATTTGATTCCTTATAATGCTGTTGATGAACATGGTTATCAACAGTCACTACAAAAAGATGTTGAAGCTTTTAAGGCAGAACTTTTGAGGTTTCATATCAATGTAACGCAAAGAAAAGAGCATGGGCGTGATATTGATGGAGCGTGTGGACAATTACGAGCAAAGAAAGTAGGTGAGAAGTAGATGGAAGTCATTGCAATGAGTGATATTGGAAATGTGAGGACAGTTAATCAAGATTATGTGCGTTATTTCCAAAAAAATGACAATGAATGTTTGATTGTTCTCTGCGATGGTATGGGAGGACATAATGCGGGTGAAGTGGCATCTCAATTGACATGTGATGATATCATTGAACATTATCAAAATCATGGGGATTTTCATAATGAGGAAGATATTCGCATATGGATGATGGAGATGATTAATCATGCTCATGAATTGGTGAAGTCAAAAAGTCATATTTCTGATGATTTAGAAGGTATGGGGACTACAGTTGTTTTAGCACTATTAAAAGATGATTATATCTATATTTCTCATGTTGGAGACTCACGTGCTTATTTTTATGAAAATCATGAGTTAAAACAATTAACGAAGGATGATACATTGGTCAATGTGCTTGTAGATTCAGGAACAATTTCTAAGGATGAAGCTTTATATCATCCACAGAAAAATGTTTTGTTACAGGCTGTTGGGGTTAGTGATATTTTAAAGATTTCTTTTATGTTTCAAGAAATTGATAATGGTATTATTTTAGTATGTTCGGATGGATTGTATAATTCTTTGTTCGATTCACAATTAATAGATATTTTACAAAAAGAATTAAGTCTTGAAAAAATGGGGAAAGAATTAATGGAAAGTGCAAATACTTATGGTGGTAAAGATAACATTGGTTTTGCATTAATATCAAAAAAAGGAGTTGTCAACAATGAGTCATGTTAATAAAACAATTGCTGGGCGTTATGTCTTAAAGGACTTGATTGGTCAAGGTGGAATGGCTGATGTCTATTTGGCTGATGATAAGATTTTAAAAAGAACTGTTGCAGTTAAAATTATGCGTTCATCTTTAACAGGAGATCCTGTTTATGTCACACGTTTTCATCGTGAAGCAAGTGCAGCAGCTGCTTTATCACATAAAAATATCGTTGAAATTTATGATGTAGGTGATGAAGAAGACGATTATTATATTGTTATGGAATATGTCCCAGGACAAACTTTAAAAGAGTTGATTCGTAAACGTGGAGCTCTTCATTTTGTAGAAGCTGTTGACATTATGCGACAGGTTGTGAGTGCAACTGCTAAAGCTCATTCTATGGGGATAGTTCATAGAGATTTAAAACCACAAAATATTATGGTTACAGATAGTGGTGTTGTTAAGATAGGAGATTTTGGTATTGCTTCTATCCAATCTTTATCACAAGTCACTCAAACAGATACAATTATGGGGTCATTACATTATTTAGCGCCTGAAATAGCACGTGGTGAAAAAGCGACATCTCAAAGTGATATTTATGCATTGGGAATTGTTTTTTATGAATTATTAAGGGGAGAGGTACCTTTTAATGGTGAATCACCTGTTAATATTGCTTTAAAGCATATGCGTGATGATATTCCTTCAGTGAGAACTTTTAATCCTTCTATTCCTCAATCAGTTGAAAATATCATTATAAAAGCAACAGCGAAGAATATTCAAGATCGTTATCAATATGCTAATGATATGTTGGAAGACTTAATGACATGTTTAACACGTGATAATGAAGAAAAGCTTGTTTTTGATTATCACGATGGAGAAGAATCAGCAACAATTGTGGCTGAGGAAAAAGACTTCTTTACGCAAACGCAAATGCGTCCAACACCTATTGAAGAGGAAGTCGAAGAGGTTAAAAAAACAATAGATAAAAAGAAAATAGCAATTATAGGTGGCTGTGTCGCAGGTGCTTTACTCATTTTCTTGCTTATTTATTTTATTTTCTTAAAACCAGCAGATACGATTAAACTTAGAGATGTCAGAAATATGACTAAAGAAGAGGCTATTACAATTTTGACAGATGAAGGTTTTAAGGTTGATGATGTTGTGAAACAGGAAGTAAGTGATGATGTGGAAGAGGGACGAGTTATTACAACTGATCCAGCACCACTAACGGCAGTAAAAAAAGGAGATACAATTGTTTTAACGGTATCTTCAGGAACATATGTTGTGATTGAGGATTACACTGGTAAAGATTTTGAAACGGTTGCTAAGAATTTGGAAGAACTTGGCTTGAATGTTAAAAAAGAAGAGGAAATAAGTGATACAGTTGATAAGGGGAAAATCATCAGTCAGTCTCTTGATTCTGGAGAAAAATTGAAACCTGATGAAGCAAAATCAACGACTATTACTTTAACTGTTTCTAAAGGTTATGAATCAACTGTGCCAAATGTTTATGGTCAAGATATTACAACAGCAAAAGATATTCTTGAAAAAGCAGGATTTAAAGTCACTTTGAAAGTCCTGACACCACCAACAACAGCTGCTGAAATTCAAACAATGAAAATCAATGTGGTTCAAAGTCAATCAATTAAAGCTTTTACAGTGGTATATAAGAAAAATCAGGAGATTATATTAGAATATTATGATCATAAACCTGATTTACCTGCTGATAATCCAACAACTCCTGGGACTGATGAACCAAACAATTCAGGAAATGATAGTGGAACTACAACAAATCCAACAAATTAAAGAAAGAGGTGTGTAAATGCAAAGCGGAAGAATTATTAAAGCGTTATCTGGATTTTACTATGTAGAGAGTGAGGAAAAAATATATCAGTGTCGGGCAAGAGGAAAATTTAGAAAAAATGATCAAACGCCATTGGTAGGAGATTTTTGTGAATTCTCTATAGAAAATGAAGTGGAAGGGTATATTCTTAAACTTTTGCCACGAAAAAACGCATTAGTGAGACCTCCTATTTGTAATGTTGATCAGGCACTTTTGGTTTTTTCTGCTAAAGAGCCTGATTTAAACACGCTTTTATTAAATCGATTTTTAATACTTATTGAGCATCTTCATATTGAGCCACTAATTTGTATATCTAAAATGGATTTAGCTGTACAAAAAGATGTTCATCAACTCATGTTTCCATATGAAGCAGCTGGATATCGTGTTTATTATGTAAGTGCACAAGAAAACCAAGGGATAGAGGAGATTAAACACTTATTCAAGAAAAAAGTCACTGTTATCACTGGTCAAAGCGGAGTTGGCAAATCAAGCCTTCTTAATGCATTAGATATTCATTTGAATATTGAAACAAATGAGATTTCTAAAGCTTTGGGAAGAGGAAAGCATACAACACGTCATGTTGAACTGTTAAAGATGTATGATGGGTATGTTGCCGATACTCCTGGTTTTTCTTCATTAGAATTAACAATGGAACCAATTGAACTTGCTCATAGTTATCATGATTTTGAAGAGTTATCACAACTCTGTAAGTTTAGAGGATGTCTTCATGATAGTGAACCTTATTGTGCAGTTAAAGAGGCGGTCACTGATGAAAGGATATCCCAGGAAAGGTATGAAGATTATTTATCGTTCTTAAAAGAAACAAAAGCATTAAAGGAGAAGAAATATGGTTAAGGTTGCACCTTCAGTATTATCAGCAAATTTTGCTGAATTAAAGAAAGATTTGGATATGATAAAAGCATGTGGTGCTGATTGGATTCACTATGATGTTATGGATGGACATTTTGTTCCTAATATTTCATTTGGTTATAGTATTTTAAAAGATATATCAAAAGTAACTGATATGTATTTAGATGTCCATTTGATGATTAGTCATCCTATGAAGTATGTTGATGAATTTATTAAAGCTGGAGCTTCATTAATAACATTTCATGTTGAAGCAATGGCAAACGAAACATCAACAAGAGAGTTAATTCAACATATTCAAAATCAAGGAATTCATGTTGGTTTAAGCATTAAACCAACAACACAGGTTGATGAAATTGAAAAGTATTTAGATGATGTAGATTTGGTTTTGGTTATGAGTGTTGAACCTGGATTTGGAGGACAGTCTTTCCAACATCAAGCAATTGATAAAATTAGAAAATTACATTCTCTAAAAAATGGAAGACACTTTATTATTGAAGTTGATGGGGGAATCAATGCTGAGACAGGTCTTTTGTGTAAAGAAGCTGGTGTTGATGTGCTGGTTGCAGGAAGTTATGTTTTCCAAGCAGATAATTGTCAAAAGGCTATTGATTCTTTAAAATGAAAATAGGAATTTATTGTGGTGTAGATGTTGGAAATGTAAGGGATTTGACACTTGATTATATTGGTGTGGATCGAGGTGTCTCACATTTGTTGAAGCAAAATATTACACCTATTATTGCTTTAGGGGATATGGATTCTATTGAAGATATAACATTGTTAAATGGACTTGATGTTGATCAAGTATCAAGTATTAAAGATGATACTGATACTGCTTTGGCTATTAAATATGCGATTGCGAAGGGCTATGATGAGATTGATTTGTATGGTGTAACGCAAAGGCGTATGGATCATTTTCTTGCAGTTTTGTGTCTATTAGAACAATATCAAAATTATGCAATTACAATATATGATCAACAAAATAAAATCTTTGTTTTAAGACCAGGAATACATACAATACCAAAAGATGGTTATCATTACTTTTCATTGTTTGCCTTTAAAGAAAGTTTTATTACACTTAAGGAATGTCATTATCTTCTTAATCACTATCATTTAATTAGACATGATCCTTTATGTGTATCGAATCAAATGAATAATGATTATGCAATTGTTGAAAATACAGAATCTGTTTTATTTATTCAATCGCAATAAAGAAAGAAGGAAGAAATAATGTTTCAAATTGTAACGGATGGATCATGTGATTTAGAACAAGCTTTAGTTGAACAATATCAATTGCATGTTGTGCCATTTTATATTACTAAAGATGGGTTAACTCATCAAAAAGAAAAAGAAGATATTTCTGTTGAAGAATTTTATCAATTTATGGTTGATCACATAGATGTTTTTCCTAAAACATCTATGCCATCTGTTCAAGATTATATGAGAGTTTTTGAATCTATTCTAGAAAATAAAGAGGATATTTTATGTATCTGTATTACAACAAAGTTTTCAGGTTCATATAATAGTGCTTTGACAGCTAAACAAATGTTAGAAGCACATTATCCTTTACAACGTATAACAATTATTGATTCGACAGTCAATACTGTGCTTCAAGGATTGTTAGTCTTAGAAGCAGGAAAAATGCGTTTAAATGGCTATGAATATGCTGAAGTGATTGAAAAAATTGAGATGATTAAAGAAACAGGAAGAATCTTTTTTACAGTTGGCAATTTTGAATATTTGATTCATGGAGGACGTATTGGCAAAGTTGCTGGTGTTGCTGCTAAGACATTAGGGATTAAACCATTGATTGTTTTACGTGATGGGGAAATCTTTGCATCTGGTGTGACAAGAGGTAGGGAAAAGTCAAAACGTAAAGTCATTGAAAATGTCATTGATTATTTTCGAGAGAATCATTTAAACCCATATGATTATGCATTTTGTGTGGGTTATGGTTACGATAAAAAAGAAGGTGAAGTGTTTCAAAAACTTTTAGAGTCTTCTTTGAAAGAAAAGTTATCTGGTTTTAATGAACCTATATTCATTCAGCATATTGGAGCAACTATTGGAGTCCATACTGGACCATATCCTATAGGTGTTGGGTTGATTAAAAAATATAATAAATCATGAGAAACGTCTTGTTACGTTTCTTTTTTAGCTATGAATTGTTAATGTATAAATATAGTTAGTTGATTTAAAATGCTAAAAATAAAAAAGTTAAACTGACATCTTTGTGAATGTTGAAAGTGGAGAGTATTGATGTTTCACTATAAAAGAAGAATCTTAAAAGTCATCATATAAAATATATTTCGACAGGGAAAATATCATTTTCAAAATAAAACACAACTTATTATGCATAGGTTGTGTTTGTTTGTAATATTTATTTTGTTATGAGACAATCTGAACCTAAACCATAATGTAAAACATATTCTTCTAATGTCCAATTATTATCATGAATGATTTTAGCAATCTCTTTACCTACATAACGAAAATGCCATGGTTCATTGGTTGTTCCTGTCATCTTGGAATTGTGACTAGGATAACGTAAGATATAGCCATATCGATGTGCATTGGCAACAACCCATTTGTATTCTGGAGTATCACCAAAGAAACGCCATTCCCCATCAATAACACTTTGGCTTGTTAAATCGACACCAAGACCTAATTGGTGCTCACTTGACCCAGGGATGGCAACAAGGCTATCAGCAGTGACTTGATCATATTTTTGATGATATTCATCATAAATATCTTTTTGTTCTTGATAAGAACGATATGCACTTTTGATGGCAAGATGTAAATTTTCTTTAGAAGCATCTTGTGCCATAAGTTCGAGAGCTTCAGATGCCTCTTTTCTTAATTGTCTATTTGTACAATCCTGACTGAAAATAATATTTGGTGTGACGAGATCGTTAGGTATATAATCAGATGCAATTTGAAACCCTTTTTTAATGATAGTGGCAAGTGAATCAGGATTAATAATTTGATACGTTCTATTCACCTTGTTTTGAGAATTGATAAATGGATAAGAGATAGATAAAACAGCTTCAAGAGGTTGTTTTTGTGAATCTATATACGCTTTCAAATCAGTATAAATTACACCTGTTATATCAAGATATGATTTTGTTTGCTGATAGTTTAAATTCTGTTTTGTGATATATTCAAAATCACTTAATTGTGCTTTTTTCATCATCTGACATAACACATCATCTGAATAATTTAATTCTTTAAGTTTGTCATAGTATTTCTGATAGAATGTATCAATATATGCAATAACATCTTTCTTTGATAATTGGCTATGTAATTTTTGATAATAAGCATATTCTTGATAATGATTTTCATTTTCTAATTCATTCCAAGATTCTAAACTATTGATTTTATCATTGTTTAAAAAACTTTTGATTTCTTCGTCATCAAGTTTTAGAATCATATTTTGTTCTGTTAAACTATATCCTTTGAAAGCCAGTTGGATTCTTGTCCATTGGAAGAACATAAGAACTGTCAAGCATATAACAACAATAGGAATAATTAAAATACGTTTAGAAAAAGAGCGTTTTTGATTATAGTAAGAACGTTTGGGTGTTTTCATTAATGATATTTCCTTTCTTTATATAAACTTTTGGAAGACGTTGACCAATACGACTTAAAATCTCATTAGATATTGTATGTGCATTTTTAGCCAATTCTTCTATACCAATTGTTTGTTGATGATTATGACCAATAAAAGTGACAATATCATTGAGTTGTACATCTTTTAAAGAAGTCACATCAATCATTAATTGATCCATACATATTCTTCCCACAATTGGTATTTTTTTACCGCGAACCAAGACATCTTGATTTTGTGAAAGCTGACGAGGAAGTCCATCTGCATATCCTAGAGGAACAACTGCAATCAGACTGTCTTTTTCAAGTGTATATGTTCTCCCATAACCAAGTGAAGAGCCGGCGGGGTAATGATGCAGACAAGCAATATGTGATTGGATTGATAAAACTGGTTGTAAATTCAGATGGTTTTTCATATAGTCATCAGTACTAGATTGCACTCCGTACAAAGCAATTCCCATACGAGCATAATCGTAATGATAGTCAGGGTAATTTAAAAGACCATAACTGCTTTGGATGTGGACTTTGCCAACATCATAACCAAATTCCTGGAGTTGATGTATTGTTTGATTAAAGTTTAAGAACTGTTGCTTAGTAAAATGAATGTCCTCCATCTTTGAACTGTCAGCAACACATAAATGAGAGAATACACCCTCAACATGTAAGTAAGGTAATTCAAAAAGTCGTCGAATATGTGTTAAATCATGATAATCAGCACCTAGACGATGCATACCTGAATCAATTTTTATATGGATTTGTAAAGGCAGCTGCATAGCATTTAATTGTTGACCATAATCATAGTCAATAACTGTTTGAATTAAATGATATTTTAATAAGAGTGGTGCAAGATGTGGTGCAGTAAAACCAAGAATTAATATATCCCCATGAATATAATTTTGTCTTAATATCATAGCTTCATCAATGGTTGCGACTGCAAAACAATCAATTCCTAATTTTTCTAACTCTTGAGAAATTTTTATTGCTCCATGACCATAAGCATCTGCTTTAACAACAGCCATAATCTGTTTACGAGAACGTAGTAATTTTGATATTTCTTGAACATTGTTTTCTAAAGCATCTAAATTAATCTCAACCCAACTTCGATCTGTTTGGTACTTGAGTTTTTCCATGCTGAATCATTCCTTTCTTGATGAAGATAAAAATATATGAGCAGATTATTGATAAAAGTGTTACAATGCAAAAATGTATTAAATGATTATCAATAAAATAAGTTTCTAAATGTAAAATCTTTCCTAGCATTCTTGTGACAACAATCATCATAGGATGAATAATATAAATCATCAAAGATAAATCTTTACACCTTGGATAACGCTGACCTGTATAAGATATTATAATCATAAAAAGCAAATACATAGACATAGGTAAAAATATATTCATAGCATCATGTTTGGGTATATTATAACTATTTAAAATAATAGTTTCGCCAGCCATGAAAAGAAAACTAATACAGAGTGTAATATACCAATGATATCTGGAAATTCTGCGTTGGTGCTGAGCAATATAAGCTCCTAGCCATAAAAATATTGGAGCAAAGAATAGACCATTTCGTGTATATTCACAAAATTGAAAAATAGAATTATACAAGCTTTTGAGAATAGGAATTTGAATACTGAATCCATAATAAGAATCTCCGCCTAAACCAATAATATATAAAATGATGACAAGAATAAATCCAAGTTTTAAAGAACAGTACTTATATATTATATAAACCAAACTTATTCCGATAAGTGTTGCAGGAAGATACCACAAATGGTAGAATGTTCCATCCATAAAAATATCCTGAATCAGATTTGGAACTGATTGAATAAGAGTATTATTATAGATTTGAATAGGAATGTATATAAAGATGCATATCAGATAAATTATTCCCAGTTGATTAAGTGTCTTTTTTAATCTTTGTAGTGTAGGTTCTCCATGTTCAAACAGAAAGAAAGCAGTTGTCATAAAAAAGAAAGGGACAGCAATTCTGCCAATAATATGTGTTGTTATAAAATCAAGTGATGGACTGATTTGTAAAAATGGGTATGTATGAATGCCAATGACAAGGATTGAAGCAATAATACGCATAATATCAATCATTGGATAATTTCTCTTATGCATATGTCCTCCAAACAGTGACAATAAAGCCATCAATATTATTTCCTGAAATTTGATATACAGCATTGTCTGCTAAAGTGATTGTTGCTGTTTGGTTTAATATTGGTACATAAAATATAGAAAATAATCGATTTTGAAAATAGTAATTTAATGGTTTGTGTATAGAATAGTTCTTTATATCTTCAATATATTCCTCTAAACATAAATGTTTTTCCATCATAAACATGGAGTGGGGAATGCCAACATAACGGAAATGCCAAGGTTCATTTGCAATATGTGTCATTGCTTCTTTGTCCTCTTCATAGCGTTGAATAAAGCCATATTGATATGCTATGTTTCTAAAGTTTTGACAAACACCTACATGTGGAAACTCTGGGCGTATAAAATCAATATGATCTGAATTGAGTCCTAAATCTATAGCAAGGCCGGTTTGATGTTCACTATGTTGTGGTAAGGCAACATAGCGATTGGTAAATTCGATGCCATTGTTATATAGTGAATCTTTATATATAAGGGTTTGTTCTTCCTCTGTACGAAAACCGCTGACAAGAGATATTTGATGTGTTTGATTTATGTCTTGGAGAATATTTTTGAGTAAGTTATATGTTCTTTTTTCTAATGAAATGTTATCTTCTTTTAAAATAGGAAGATCAGGATTGTTATGGTATGGATACTGATAATTAATAAGAATTAAATTTCCTTTATGAATATCAGCTTTATTGAGAATAATTGTTTTCATGGTTTAACCCCATTTCAATAAGTTTATCTAAAATATTTTCAAAACTATATCCAATGCCTTGCAACATGCTTGGGAAACGACTGTGAGATGTGAAGCCAGGAATTGTATTCACTTCATTAAAGACAATCTCATTTTCTGGTGTTAAGAACATATCAACTCTTGCAAAAACTTGACATCCTAAAGCTTTATAGATCATTTGTGCTGTTTCCTGAATGCGTTTTTCAATTTGAGAATCTATACGAGCAGGCATATGAATCTGTGAAGATTTTAAAGTATATTTTTCAGTAAAATCAAAAAAACCTTGTGATAATTCAATTTCATCAACACGACCGAGAATGAGTTGATCAGTTCCCATGACTGCACATCCAACTTCAAATCCCTCAATATTTTCTTCAATAAGAATCTCATTATCATAAGTAAAAGCAAATTCAATAGCTTTTTCTATTTCATCAAGATGAGTGACTTTTGTAATCCCATATGATGATCCTGCTTTTACTGGCTTCACAAAGAGTGGCAAAGAGAGTTTGAGAAAATTGTTTTTTTGCAATTGATAATCTTGCATGGATGTTAGGACAAAAGATTTTGGCACACGAATGCCTGCATGATTGACAATTTGATGAGCACGTTCTTTATCCATACATAATGCTGAACTGGCTACAGAACAACCGATGAGGGGAATGCCAGATAATGCAATTAAACCTTGAACTGTTCCATCTTCACCATTTTTACCATGTAAAATTGGAAAAATCGCATCAATGTGAACAAGTATAAAGTGATCTGTTTTCATTTCTATAAGTGCATGTTTGGTTGGATCAGGTGAAATTGTGACTTCGTGAAGAGGATGCTGCCACCATGTGTCATTTTGAATATCTAAGATATCGCCATCAAAATGATACCACTTCCCATCTTTTGTAATGCCAATCATATAAATGTTATATTTATCATGATCTAGATGACAAAGAACTGAGTATGCTGATTCAAGTGATACGCTATATTCGCTTGAATGTCCTCCAAAAAGAATTGCAATTGTTTTTTTCATAATATAACCTCCATAATTTGAATGCAGATATATTCTAACAAACAAATAATAAGAATGTCTGAAAGTGTTCATAATATATTATGATGATTTGATTAAGAAAATCTTATGAAAACATTAAGAGAGTTTGTATGATAATTTTAGCACTTTAGGGTTGACAGTGCTAAAATTAGTGGTATACTATAGTTAGCACTAAGGATATAAGAGTGCTAAAGGAGTGAGATTATGAATATAGAAAAATGGACAGCAGCAATGCAAGAAGCACTACAGAAGGCTTTTCAGGAAGTATTATCAATGTCTCGGCAAGTTGTAGATATTGAGGATCTTTTGTTAGCATTGATTGAAGACACTAGTGGTATATTTTATCGTGTTCTCGTTAAGGCTGATGTGGATATAGCAGGATTGATAAACTATTTGGAAAATAAACGTCAACAGAAACCTGTTGTAGAGGGTGTTGATGAAAGTCAACTTAGAATTTCTTATGATTTAAATCAATTGCTTACAAAAGCACAAACAACAATGTCACAATATAAAGATGAATATTTAAGCGTTGAACATTTGATTATGGCTTTGTTTGCAACACAAAGTACTTTGTGTCAGGAAATTATTCAACAATTTCATTTGAATAAAAAAAGTGTAGAAAAAATAATTGAAGATATGCGAGGAGGAAATACTGTGAATAGTCCTCATCCAGAAAATCAATATGAGGTTCTTACAAAATATGGTCGTGATTTGATTCAGGATGTACGAGATGGTAAATTAGATCCTGTTATTGGTCGTGATGAAGAAATCAGAAGAGTTGTGCAGATTTTATCACGTAAAACAAAGAATAATCCAATCTTAATTGGTGAACCAGGTGTTGGGAAAACAGCGATTGTTGAAGGCTTGGCCTGGCGTATATTTAAAAACGATGTGCCTACAAGTTTACAAAACAAAACACTTTATGAACTGGATTTAGGTTCGCTGGTTGCTGGTGCGAAGTTCCGTGGTGAATTTGAAGAAAGATTGAAAGCTGTTTTGAACGAAATCAAGAAGGCTGAAGGAAATATCATTCTTTTTATTGATGAAATTCATCAATTGGTGGGTGCAGGAAAAACTGATGGGGCTATGGATGCAGCTAATCTTTTAAAACCAATGTTAGCACGTGGAGAACTCCATTGTATTGGGGCTACAACTTTGGATGAATATCGATTATATATTGAAAAAGATGCAGCTTTAGAAAGACGTTTCCAAAAAGTGACTGTTGATGAACCTGATACAGATGATACAATTGCTATTTTACGTGGTTTGAAAGATAGTTTTGAATCACATCATGGTGTCCAAATTACAGATAGTGCAATTGTTGGAGCAGTTCATATGTCACAAAGATACATTACAGATCGTTTTTTACCAGATAAAGCAATTGACTTAATTGATGAGGCTTGCGCATCTGTGCGTATGGAAATTGATTCATTGCCAGAAGAACTTGATGTTATTACAAGAGAAAAGAATCGTCTTGAAATGGAGCGTATTTCTATTGAGAAAGAAGATAAGAATGAGGATAATGAAAGACGATTGGATGAAATTAAGAGTCGTATTGCTTCATTAGATGAGCAAATGATTGGCTTGAGTGATAAATGGAAAGAGGAAAAGAAGGCACTAGATCATATTAAAGAATTAAAGGATCAAAAAGTTCGTTTTGAAGCCTTAAAAGATAAGTATGAAACAGAGGGAAATCTTGAAGAAGCATCTAAGATTAAGTACGAAACGTTACCAAAAATCAATCAAGAAATTTCTGATTTTCAATCTCAGGAATCTGAAGATGCCTTATTACAGGAAAAAGTCAGTGTGGATACAATTAGTGAAGTGATTGCGAGATGGACTGGCATTCCAATGAATAAGTTAATGGAATCTGAAAGAGAGAAACTTTTACATCTTGATGAAATATTACGTCAACGAGTTATTGGTCAAGATGAAGCTATTGAGAAAGTAAGTGATGCTATTTTAAGATCACGTGCTGGAATCAATGATGAAAATCGTCCAATTGGTTCATTCTTATTCTTAGGACCAACTGGAGTAGGTAAAACAGAAGTCGCTAAAAGTCTGGCTGAACAGTTATTTGATAGTGAAAAGAATATTGTTCGTATTGATATGAGTGAGTATATGGAAAAATTCAGCGTTTCTCGTTTGCTTGGAGCACCACCTGGATATGTAGGCTATGAAGAAGGTGGACAATTAAGTGAAGCAGTGCGACGTGCTCCTTATAGCATTGTTTTATTGGATGAAATTGAGAAGGCACATCCGGAAGTCTTTAATGTTTTATTGCAGGTTTTAGATGATGGACGTATTACTGATTCAAAAGGAAATGTAGTAAGCTTTAAAAATACTATTATTATAATGACTTCAAATATTGGTTCTCAATATTTATTGCAAGGAAATACTGAAGAAACAAGACGTGAGGTAGAAATGGAATTAAAGCAACATTTTAAACCAGAATTCTTAAATCGTATTGATGAAACAGTTATGTTTAATTCATTAGACGAAAAGGTTGTCTATCAAATTATTGATAAATTTGTCAATCAGTTATCTTCAAGATTAGCAGATAAGAAAATCACAATTGAAATTAGCAATGAAGCAAAAGCTGAGATTGCAAGAGAAGGCTTTGATCCGACTTTTGGAGCAAGACCATTAAAACGTTTTATTCAAGGGCATATTGAAACTTTAATTGCTAAAGAAATGATTAAAGGAACAATTCAAAAAGGTGATCATGTTGCTGTGGAATATAGTCATGGTCAATTTGGATTAAGTAAGGCATAAGGGAACTTATGCTTTTTTCTTTTCAAGTCTAATAAATAGGTGTATGATATTGACGAAAGAAGGGTTATATTATGAAAAGTGCAATTGTTTATAAGAGTGTAGGTGGAAATACAAAACTTTTGGCTGATATCATTGCTCAGCAACTTCATATCAAAGCTCAATCTTTAATAACTTCAGTTGATGTAGAAGATGTGGAACTTGTCTATGTTGGTTTTTGGACTGACAAAGGAGAGTGTGATGAAGATGTAAAAAGATTCTTAAAAGGCTTACATCATCAAAAAATATTTTTGTTTGGAACAGCAGGATTTGGTGGAGATAAAAGTTATTTTCAGGGAATTCTCACAAGAGTTCAAACTTATATAGATGATACAAATGAGATTGTAGGAACATATATGTGTCAGGGGAAAATGCCTGATAGTGTCAAACAAAGATACTTAAAAATGTCATTAGAAAAACCTCATGATGAACATATTCAACAAATGATTGCTAATTTTGAAGAAGCAGTAACACATCCAGATCTACAGGATTTAGAAAACCTCAGGAGTGCAATTTTAGAAACTGTCAAATAAGAGAAAAAGGTATCCTTTTTCTTTTTATATCGAATGAATTGTGATAAAATAGCCAAAGGAGGGTGTATATGCAAAGATACTTTATTGATGAAAAATGTCTAAAAGATGAAGAGATTCGAATTGATGCTTATAACCATAAACATATGCAAAGAGTTATGCGTTATCATAATGGTGATCAAGTGATTTGTATTTTGCCATCCGCTAAGACTTATATATATGAAATTATAGATATTGAAACAGGATTACTAAAACGCGTTGAAGAACTTCATGAAAATCATGAGTTAGATGTGAATGTGACTTTGATTTATGGCTTGCCAAAGAGTGATAAATTTGAATGGGTTTTACAAAAAGCAACAGAGTTAGGTGTTAAGAGAATTGTTCCATTTTTGTCAAAACGTAGTATTATTAAAACCGATGCTAAAACTTTTTCGAAAAAAGAAGAACGTTATCAACGCATTTTAAAAGAAGCGAGTGAGCAGTCTTATCGTCAAATGATACCAGAGTTAACTCAGTTAATAACAATCAAAGATTTATCTCAATATCTATCAGATATTAATTTAGTGGCTTATGAGGAAGCAAGTAAGCGTGGCGAAGAATGTTGTTTTGCTTCAGCATTAAAACAGAATTATCAAACACTAACAATTATTGTGGGACCAGAAGGTGGTTTTGATCAATCTGAAATTGAGCAAATGAAAGCTTTAGGTATTCAGGAATGTTCGTTAGGAAAAAGGATTTTAAGAAGTGAAACTGCACCGCTTTATATGTTGAGTGTGATTGGGTATAGTAGGGAGTTGATGAGATAGTGGGATTTATTGACACTTTAAATAAATTTGGTAAGAAAATATCAGTTCAAAAGACTGAAATATATGCAAAGATTGAAGCATCTCAAATATCATTAGAAGCTATGGGGTTAAAGGTCAAAATCAAGAATGAATTTGATTTGTTTGATTATGAAGTTATATACAATGGTATGTTAACACAACATAATATAGAAAATGCCTATGAAATTTTTATGAATCAAAATTATGATTTGTTAGATTATTTAAATTATGAAGAAAAAAGAAAGATGTTTGATAATGATATTTTACCTATTTTAAAGAATGCACCAAGTTTTTATGATGAGGATAGTCAAACACAGATTTATATTCCATATTTAGAACCATTTGTCAATAAGCGATATACTGATGATTATCAACTCATGATGCTAAAACAACATCAAGATTACTTAAAGAACTATAAAATTCAACAAGATTTACCTGTGAAATTATATGGTGATTATATTTTTCAAACCAATTTTTCATCACTTGAGAATGTTTATGAAGATGAACGTCATGTCTGTCTTTATTATGAGCAGTTAAAGACAATATATATTTATCGAAAAGAAACTAAAGAGTTGTTGAATAAAGTGATTATTTTAGATCAGGAATGTCAAGCAACGCCAGATATTGCTGATGTGAAAAAGATTGCTAATTATATTGAAACATATCAGTATAATCAATGTTTAGATTTATTGAAAGAAAAGAATTTGATTTGTGAAAAGACTTATAAAAAAGTTTTGAAGAAATATAAATAGAAAGGATGTTTATGAAAACAGTAGCATTTTTAACTTTGGGATGTAAAGTCAATACTTATGAATCTGAAGCGATGTTAAAATTATTTCATCAAGCTGGATACGAAGCTGTTGATTTTAAAGATAAAGCAGATGTGTATGTTATTAACACATGCACTGTGACAAATACAGGAGACTCTAAATCACGTCAAATGATTAGAAAGGCTATCCGTCAAAATGAAAAAGCAATTGTTTGTGTTGTTGGATGTTATAGTCAGGTGGCGAGTGAAGAAGTTGTATCTATAGAAGGGGTAGGGGTTGTCTTAGGAACACAATTTAGAAATCAGATTGTAGATTTTGTTAATGAATATAAGACAACACAAAAGCCAGTAATTAAAGTCTCAGATGTGATGAAACTATCGCGTTTTGAAGATTTAGATATAGATGAGTTTACAAGGAATACACGTGCATTTTTAAAAATACAGGATGGATGTAATAATTTTTGTACGTATTGTATTATTCCTTATGCAAGGGGACAGATTCGTTCAAGAAGACCAGAAAGTGTTTTGAAACAAGCACAATCATTGGTTGATCATGGATTTGTTGAGATTGTATTGACAGGAATTCATACAGCTGGATATGGACAAGATTTTGAAAATTATTCGTTTTATGATTTATTAGTAGATTTAACAACGAAAATTAAGGGACTTAAACGTTTGCGTATTTCATCTATTGAAATGAGTCAGATTACGCAGGAAATTATTGATTTAATTGCGATGTCACCTATTATTGTTGATCATCTGCATATTCCCATTCAGTCTGGTTGTGATGCAACATTAAAGCGTATGAATCGCCATTATACAACTGCTGAATTTAGTGATAAATTAAGAGATTTAAAAGAAAAATTGCCATCTCTTTCAGTAACAACAGACGTTATTGTGGGATTCCCTGGAGAAACTGAGGAAGAATTTCAGCAGACTTACCAATGGATTGAAAAAATGCATTTTAATCAACTTCATGTATTTCCTTATTCAATAAGAAAAGGAACGCCTGCTGCTCGTATGAAAGATCAGATTGATGGTCATGTCAAACATGATAGGGTAAAAAGCTTAATGGACTTATCACAAAGACTGCAAAGTGAATTTGCATCTTACCAGATTGGAAAGACATTAGAAGTTTTAATTGAAGAAAGGCATGGGGACAGAATGGTTGGTCATGCTTCAAATTATTTGAAGGTGCATATTGATTTACCTGATTCATCTATTGGGCATATTTATCGTGTGAAGATTTTATCTCAAAATGGAACTGAATTGATTGGATGTGTTGAGAGTGAAAAGAATAAATGAGTTGTTTGATGTTGAAGAAGAGTTTAAAGTTGTTTCTATACATAGTGATTCGCGCTATGTTGGAAAGGATTCAATTTTCTTTTGTGTAGATGGATTGAGTGTAGATGGGCATAAATATATTGAAGATGCAGTTTTTCAAGGAGCTAAATGTATTGTCTATTCAAAACCATTAGCTTATAAACATCGTGGTGTTTTGTATATTAAAGTCAATAATGTGTTGGATGAGTTGAATCGTGTTGCTGATGTTTTTTATGATCATCCTAGCTATAAGATGACAATGATTGGTGTGACTGGTTCAAGTGGAAAAACAGTTGTTGCTTTAATGATTAAAGAGGTTTTATCTCATTATTTAAAGATGGGATATATTGGTACAAATAATATTGAATATGCTGGTGTTATTGAACAATGTCCTTATACAACACCAGAAACAATCTTTATGCAACGTCATTTAAATGATATGGTGAAAAGAGATGTAAAGGGCGTGACATTGGAAGTCTCTAGTCATGGATTGGCGTTGAAACGTGTTGATGGTGTTCATTTTGATATCGCTATTTTTACAAATGTTTATGAAGAACACCTCGATTTTCATGGAACAATGGAACATTTGATGGCTTCTAAAGCCAAATTGTTTACCTTGATTGATGAAAAAGGTTATGCAATTTTGAATACTGATGAGGTGCGGTTTTACAATCTTGTGAAAGATTCTATACGTTGTCATCTTTTGACCTATGGAATTGAACATAAAGCTCATGTTATGGCAAGGAATATCCAATTATTTATTGATCATAGTGAATTTGATTTACAGATTCATGATGATCTCAGACATGTTTCTGTGCCAGTTCTAGGGCGTTTTAATATTTCTAATGTATTAGCTGTTATCACATCTATGTTAGCGTTAGAAATGCCAATGGATCAAGTCCTTGAGTCTATTGGTTATATTCGAGGGGTAGATGGTCGTATGGAACTTTTAGAGCATCCATATCCATTTACAGTGATTGTTGATTACTGTCAGCATGCTAAAAGTTTTGAAAAAGTATTTCAATTTGCAAAAAGTGTCCAGACAAATGGTCGTATTATTGCTGTTTTTGGAGCTCCTGGTAAAAAGAATTATAACAAACGAGAAAAAATTGGCAAACTCGCCAATCAATATTGTAATCAGGTGATCTTAACAGCCGAAGATAATCGTGATGAAGATATTCATGATATCTGTTTAGATATTCAAGAATATCTTGAAAAACCAGTCAGTGTCATTATAGAAGATAGGCGGATTGCTATAGAACAGGCTATTGAAATTGCAAATCATGGCGATATCATATTAATCTTGGGAAAGGGGCATGAACAATTTATGGCATCATCAATTGGTAATGAACCTTATCCTGGTGATAAATATGTAGCATTAGAAGCAATAGATAAAATATTTAAAGGAGAAGATGAAAATGAACTACAACAAATTTATTGATCATACTGCATTAAAAGCAGATACACAGAAAGCAGTGATTACAAAGTTATGTCAAGAAGCTAAAGATTACGATTTTGCATCAGTTTGTGTCAATCCAACTTGGGTTAGTTATTGTGCTGATTATTTACAGGATTCTAATGTAAAAGTTTGTACTGTTATTGGGTTTCCATTAGGTGCTAACACCCCTGAAGTTAAAGCTTTTGAAGCAAAAAATGCAATTGAACATGGGGCTGATGAAGTAGATATGGTTATTAATATTGGTGCACTAAAAGATGGTCATACGGAACTTGTTTACAATGATATTAAAGCTGTTGTTGATGCGAGTGATGGAAAATGTGTAAAAGTTATTATTGAAACATGTTTATTAACAGATCAAGAAAAAGTCACTGTTTGTGAACTTGCTAAAAAAGCAGGAGCAACTTTTGTCAAAACGTCAACTGGATTTAGTACAGGGGGTGCTACACCTCATGATGTTGCTTTAATGAAAAAAACAGTTGGTGATAGTTGTGAAGTGAAAGCGAGCGGAGGTGTTCGTAATTTTGAAGATATGATGGCAGTTATTGAAGCTGGTGCGACAAGAATTGGGACGTCTGCTGGTGTTCAATTGATGAACAATGAAGAAAGTCATCAAGATTATTAACAAAAACCCTTGATTTTCTTGGATTATCCATGTATAATAACGCATGTACTTAATAGTAAAGGGGGGAAGTTCAAAAATGGCAAAAACTGTAGTAAGAGATAATGAGTCTTTAGATGATGCATTACGTCGTTTCAAAAGACAAGTTTCAAGAACAGGAACCCTGCAAGAAGCTCGTAAAAGAGAATTCTATGTTAAGCCTGGTTTAAAACGTAAAATGAAATCAGAAGCTGCTAGAAAAAATAAAGGTAAACAAAGATAAGAAGAACTATTGTTCTTCTTTTTTTTGTTTTTCATATAATAGGTTGAGGTGATTGCATGCTTCTTATAGATAAAAATCAATTATTTGTGAAAGATTATAAAGAAATACTGATGATGGACCAAAATCTCTTTAAGATACAAATGGATCAATATTGTTTGTGTGTGAGAGGAGAAAAATTGGAAATATATTATTATGACCAAAATGAAATACGTTTAAATGGTCATGTGAAAGTGATTGAATATGATGAAAATAGGGTATGATTTTTGTTGTATAGATGCACAATATATTTATCTGCTGTTAAGGTATGCAAAAAACAAAAAAATTAAACTTTTACATTTGAGATTAAAAGATGATATGTATACTTTCTATATTCCTACATATCAAAGGTACACATTACGAGCATTTGAACAACCAGTACATTATATCAAAACAATTGGACTCTTAAAATATGTTCTCTTTTTGTCTCGTCAATATTTAAATATTTTAGGAGTTATATGTTTTATGGCATCTGTGATTGCGTGTTCTTATTTTGTTTTTGATATTCAAATTATTGGAACAATGCCCCAAGTCAACAAACAAATGATTACGGATTTAAAGAAGGAACATGTTGATATATTATCTCCTTTAAAGAGTTATGAAAGATTAAATGAAATTCTTTCTAATTTTAAAACCATTTACAAGGATAAGGTTGAATATATTAACATTTATCAGGTAGGGAGCGTATTTCATGTTGAATATACAAAACGTAAACAGGATAAGAAAGAAAAAGATGACTATCAGAATTTGTATGCCAAAAAAGATGGTATGATTGAATCTTTTGATGTAGATAGCGGACTAATTAAAATAAAGAAGAATGATTATGTTAAAAAGGGTGATTTACTTGTTGAAAACACTTTAATATCTACCCAGAATGAAACAAAGATTATTCCAGTTAAAGGTCATGTATATGCGTACACATTTAATCAATATGAAGCAAGTGTAAAGAATGTAAATCAGGATCAAGGGGAAGTTTTTTATCAATTATTATTGTCTATTCGAGCAAAACTACCAACCGATGCAGTGATTGATAAAGAAAATGTTTTACAAATGACAAAGACTCGTAGTAAAATAACATTAAAAGTACACTATACCTTATTAGAAGATATAGCCATTAAAGGAGAAGAGAATGAAGGAAATCATTAAACTAGATTCTTATACAATAGATGAAGTCAAAAGATTCATTGGTCATCAAGAAGAAAATATAAAGATACTAGAAGATACTTTTCAAACAGAAATGATTGTTCGTGGTGATGAAATTGTCTTGAATGATGAGGATGACAAAAGAAAGCAAATTAAAGAAGTGTTAGATGCTTTATTGAAACTTGTAAAACAAGGGAAAACAATTAGCAAGAGAGATGTCATGTATACTCTTAAATTATCTGAAACACATAATTTAAAGGCGATAGATGAACTTTATCAGATTAAAATTGCGAGAACAATGAGTGGTAAACTTATTTATCCTAAAACATTAGGGCAAAAAGAATATTATTACGCATTGAAGAATAATGATGTGGTTTTTGGAATAGGACCAGCTGGAACAGGAAAAACATATTTAGCTGTTATATTCGCTGTTCAGGCGTTAAAAAATAACGAAGTTCAAAAGATAGTTTTGACAAGACCAGCAGTTGAGGCAGGGGAAAACCTGGGGTTTTTACCAGGCGATCTGAAGGAAAAAGTAGATCCTTATTTAAGGCCACTTTATGATGCTTTATATGATATGTTGGGCCAAGAGCAAACTGAACGCCTTATTGATAAGGGGACAATTGAGATTGCTCCACTCGCTTATATGCGTGGGCGTACATTAGAAGATGCCTATGTGATATTAGATGAAGCACAAAATACAACTGATGCGCAAATGAAAATGTTTTTAACGCGTTTAGGGTTTAATTCAAAGATGATTATTACAGGTGATATTACTCAAATTGATTTACCACGAGGAACAATGAGCGGATTAAGACGTGCTTTGCATATCTTGAAGAATGTATCAGGAATTAGATTTATTTATTTAAGTGCACTAGATGTTGTAAGGCATCCAGTTGTTCAACGTATCATTGAACGTTATGAAAATGATAATGAGACTCAAGACGATTAAAAGAGGTACAGAGTATTTTTATACTCTGTATTTTCATTATGCACGAGTTTGTTTGTATTATATAATAAAACAGCAATCAAAGATTGCTGTCAAAAAATCAATAAATTGAATTATTATTTCATATGTTTAAGGAATGATTTTAAAACTTTTAAATGTGCTGTTGATAATGGTAAGTTGTGAATGTCATCAAGTGTATAAAGACCTTTTATTGGTTTGTCTATAACAAAGTGATAAATGTGCATATGCCATGTACGATGTGTAAAGACATGTTTAATATCTTGAATATATGACACAATAGATAGAGGAAGATGATATTGATTTTCGAATTCTTCCTGAAAACGATATGGACTTTCACATTCATATTGTACAAAACCATAAAGATTTTCTAATAGACCTGGTGGATTTTGAAACAAAAGAAATTGATCTTGGTATGTAATGATTCCAGTAATATAGTGAAGCTCTTTGTGTTTTATATTTTTTATATTGATTGGTAAAACTTTTTGTTGATTGTTTTGATAAGCCAAACAAGTTTTTTGAATTGGACATTGATCACATTTGGGATTCAATGGACGACAAATAGTTGCTCCTAAATCCATTAAGCCTTGATTAAAAGCTGAAGCATCATATCCCATAAGTAACTCAGCAACAATACTGGTAATATGTTTTTGTGTCTTTGTTTCAGCAATATTATCTTTTAGTAAATATTGACGCGATATAATTCTTAAAACATTGCCATCAATGGCAGGAGTAGGCATATGATAAGCAATTGAACAAATAGCACCAGCTGTATATGGACCGATTCCCTTTAAAGCAAGAATTTCTTTGTGGGTATTTGGAAATATCCCATTATATTGATGAACAATGATTTTTGCAGTTTCATGGATATGTTTTGCGCGACGATAATATCCTAATCCTTCCCAGAGTTTATAAACGTCTTCTAGTGAAGCTATTGCCAAATCAGTAATGGTAGGAAAAGTCGTTAAGAAGCGATTGAAATAAGGAATCACAGCTTCAGTCGTTGTTTGTTGAAGCATGATTTCACTAATCCAAATAAAATAAGGATTTTCAGTTTCACGCCAGGGGAATTGTCGATGGTATTGATGATACCAGTTAATTAAATTGTTTTGCATATTATTTTGCATAAGATCACCACAAGTATTATACTATAAATTATAAAGAAATCAAAGGAAGTGATATTTTTGAAAAAAGAAGACAAAATTATACACACATCGTTAGTAGAAACAAGACTCATGGATGAAAGATTATCTCCTTATGCAACCAAAAACAGTGAGTGCATTAAGGTTAAACATACCCATAAGCCATTAATTGAATTTGATATTCGCTGGCCATTTGAAAAGGACATAGATCGTGTTCTTTATTCAAAAAGTTATTCAAGATATGTTGATAAGACACAGGCATTATCATTCTTTAGTAATGTTCATATTACAAAACGTTCTTTACATGTTCAATGGGTATCAAGAATTGCAAGACAAATTGGACGAGGATTAAATTTAAACTTAGATTTAATTGAAGCTATTGCATTGGGACATGATTTAGGTCATGCACCTTATGGACATGTTGGCGAGAAAGCCATTGATGATTGTTTGAAAGAAAGACAATTTGGATATTTCAATCATAATGCTAATAGTGTAAGACATTTGTTGTTTATTGAAAGAAAAGGAATTGGATATAATGTTTCTTTACAGGTTCTTGATGGAATTTTATGTCATAATGGTGAGATTCTTTCAAGAATTTATAAACCTGATAAGAATAAGACGATTGCGCAATTCTGGGAAGAATATGAGAAGTGCTGGCATGTTGAAGATTATTCTAAAAAAATTGCTCCAATGACTTTGGAGGGGTGTGTTGTACGTATTTCAGATGTGATTTCATATGTTGGTAAAGATATTGAAGATGCAATGACAGTTGGAATTATTAAGGAAGATGATTTGCCTGAAGAAGTCGTTAATGTTTTAGGAAAAGATAACAAATCAATGATTAATCGTTTAATTGGTGATATTGTTATTCATAGTTATCGTAAACCTTATTTGGAGTTCTCAGAAGAAGTCTATCAGGCCTTAGAAGTTCTTTTTGGATTTATTTCTACACATATTCATCATCATCCTACATTAGTTAAGGAAAACGAAAAATTGACAAGACTCGTCAAACAGTTATACAATGCTTTTTATGATGATTTAACAGATGATGGAAATGATGATTCTGGGATTGATAATCATGTGAGAAAAATGATTGAAACTTATCAAGAGACACCTAATGAATTAATTGTCAGTGATTATTTGTCTGGAATGACAGATAGTTATGCTTTACAAGTTTATTGTGATCGTTTTTTACCTAAGCAACATGGAGAAATGATATAAGATAATAAAAAATGAGTGTAATTATTTGGAAAAAGTGCTAATATATAATTAAGAAGGGGGTAATGTTATGAAACTTATAATTGCCATTGTCAATAATGATGACAGTTCTACTGTTCAATCTGCTTTAACAGAAGGTGGTTTCTTTGTAACAAAGCTTGCGACATCTGGGGGATTCTTAAAGAAAGGAAATACAACTTTCTTTATTGGAACCAATGATGATAAAGTTGATCCTGCATTAGAAATTATCAAAGCGCATGCACGAAAACGTGTTGAAAAAGAACCGACAGTTCCACCTACAGAAATGGGAGAATTCTTTACTCCAATTATGGTAGATGTTTTGGTTGGTGGAGCAACAGTGTTTGTGGTTGATGTAGATCGATTTGAAAAGATTTAAAAGCAGCTCAGGATGCTTTTTTCTTAGTGAGGAGTATATATGGATATAAGAATATTAAGAGGACATGAGGTTAGCGAGGCCAATCAGTTAATTAAAGATGTGTTTATGAGACAGATAGCACCAACTTATGTAGAGGAAGGTATACAAACGTTTTTATCATCTTTTAATGATGAGCATATTCTCTCTTTGATGAAAGAACAGCATCTTTTAATGCTTGGGGCATTTGATGAAAAGTTGGTTGGAGTCATTGGGATTCGTGATTTAAAAGATATTCAAAGTCTTTTTGTTGATCCAACATATCAAGGTCAGCACGTAGGAACAAAACTTTTGAAATCTGCAAAACAACTCATGTATGGTGATATATATGTGAATTCTGCACCATCTGCAGAAACATTTTATCGAAGCCAAGGTTTTCAAAGAGTACATGATGAGCAAGTTGTTCATGGTATACGTTTTGTACCTATGGTGTATCATAGTGTTAATGAAGAAAAGTTTGGCAATTATGATCAAGTTCATGATTTTATAGCAAGTCAAAAAGACCGAGTTTATGCATTGGATAATTTTAAACGTTTTATGAATGATATGTGTAATCCTCAAACTTTGTTAAAGACAATTCATATAGGTGGAACGAATGGGAAAGGCTCTACTACTAATTATATTCGTTCTGTATTGCAAAAAGAAGGATATCGTGTAGCAACTTTTACATCTCCAGTTTTGGTCACGAGATTAGAAATTATGCGTATTAATAATCAGCATATTCAAGATGATGAAATTATATGTTATGCAAATCGTTATATGTCTTTATGGTTAGAATATGAATTATCTATGTTTGAGATTGAAGTTTTTATTGCAATTATGTTTTTTTTGAAACATCGTGTAGATTTTGCGATTTTTGAAGTTGGATTAGGTGGTGCATTGGATGCAACAAATATAGTCGCACCGATTTTGAGTGCCAATACAAATATTGGTTTAGACCATACAGAATACTTAGGAGATACATATGAAAAGATTGCTTTTACAAAAGGAGGAATTATTAAAGATTATATTCCTTTTGTAACAGGAGAAACAAAGCAGGGCTGCTTAAAGGTTTTTGAAGAATTATGTCAACAACATCATAGTCAATTCATTAAGGTTCAAGATATTCAAAATATCCAAGAAGATAAAAATAGTATTTCATTTGATTATGCAACTTATCATGTTGTCTTACAAACTGGTGCTCGATATCAATGTGAAAATAGTGCATTAGCAATTGAGATTTTGCTTTATCTTAAGAATAATGGATATATTGTTTTAGATAATGAAACTTTGTTGGAAGGTTTAAGAGAGGCTGTTTGGGAAGGACGTTTTGAAATTGTATGTCAGCAACCGTTGATGATTATTGATGGTGCACACAATAAAGAAGGCATTGAAGCATTTTATCAGTCAGCTAAGAAATATCAAAATATTAAAATCATCTTTAGTGCCTTGAGAGATAAGGATACTCATGCTATGATTGAAAAATTATTAAAATTAACACATGATGTGACTATCTGTGAATTTGATTTTCATCGGGCACAAAGTGCTGAAAAATTGGCTGAGAATTTTCCAGTAAAAATTGAAAAAGATTGGAAAAAAGCAATTGATGAATCGTATCATCATAATGGTGTTGTCTTTATTACTGGATCACTCTACTTTATTTCGCAGGTAAGACCATATATTTATCTGTTGCAGAAAAAAACTTCATGAAATAAAACTTGCTATTTGAGATATATTATGTTATTATCTCAATGAAGAAAAAATGCGACTGAAAAGACCAGGAGATCATTGTTCCTGGTTTTCTTTTTGGAAATCTTCAATATTGTAGGTATGAAATGCACAGTAGTAGTCGAAAATGAATATGTTTAGCGTTGACCTTGATTTGCAAAGAGTCTATCTTGTGATTGTAGGGAAATGCCAAAGAAAACATACATTTCCAAGTGGATAAAACAATACAATAGATACGTATGCAAAGAAAGAAGGAAATTATGAATAAAGTAACATTTAAAGATTTAGGGTTGTCAAGTGATGTATTAAAAGGGATTGAGATGATGGGGTATGTGAGTCCTTCACCTATTCAAGAAAAATCAATACCAGTTTTACTAGAAGGACAGGATATTATAGGACAAGCACAAACTGGGACAGGAAAAACATTGGCTTTTGGGAGTGTTTTGTTATCAAAAATACAAAAAGAAGGTAAACATGTTAAAGCTTTGATTTTATCACCAACACGTGAGTTGGCATTGCAAATTCATGAAGAATTAAAAAGAATTGGGAAATGCACAAATTTATCAATTGTCAGTGTCTTTGGTGGAAGTGATATTGAAAGACAAATCAAAGATTTAAAACGTGGTGCAGATATCGTTGTGGGAACACCTGGACGTGTGCAAGATTTAATGCGTCGTCGTGTTTTGAAAATCAATAATATTGATTTTATGGTATTAGATGAAGCGGATGAAATGTTAAATATGGGATTTGTTGAAGATATTGAAACAATCTTAGAAGCGACACCAGAAAATAAACAGACTGTTTTGTTTTCAGCAACAATGCCAGCAACAATCAAAAAGATTGCGAGCAATTATATGCAGGATGATTATATGCATATACAAATCAAATCAAAGACAAAAACAGCTTCTACCGTTTCTCAATATTATTTTGAAACAAGACCAACAAATAAATTTGAAACATTATGTAGAATCTTAGATTCAAGACAAATGGAAAATACAATCATTTTTTGTAAAACAAAAAGAAGTGTTGATGAAGTTGTGGCTTCAATGCAACAAAAACATTATGATGTTGAAGCTATGCATGGTGATTTATCACAAAATCAACGTACAAATACATTGAAAAGATTTAAGAGTGGACATATTCAATATTTGGTTGCTACAGATGTGGCTGCTAGAGGAATTGATGTTGATAACATTTCACATGTTATCAATTATGAGATGCCACAAGATGAAGAATTATATATTCATAGAATTGGAAGAACTGGTAGAGCAAATAAAAAAGGTGAAGCTTATTCACTTGTTACCAATCGAGAAAAGAATTTCTTAATGTCTATCCAAAAAAGAACAAATAGTCATATTGAAAAATTAGATGTTCCTTCAAATCAAGAAATATTTGATCAAAAAATAAAAGAGTTATTATTTGATGTACAAGAAGAGATGCTAAAGTCTCATAAAGATGTTTTTATGGATACTATTAAAGATATTCCTCACGATATGAGAAATGATGTGATGGCAACATTATTATCAATGTGTTACCAACAACGCGTTGGTTTTGATTATCAGGAAGAAACATCTGCAGGATCTCAATATGATCGTATTTTTATGACTTGTGGTTCAATGGATAGAATTAATGTTAAAGATGTTATTGAATTTTTAACGAAGTATGGAAAAATTAAAAGCAGTGATATTGGTGATATTACAATTAAGAGAAAATTCACTTTTGTTGATATTAAACCAAAAGTGAGTCATAAAGCAATGAAAGGATGTCAAAAACAGAAGTTGAATCAACGTCGTGTACAATTAGAGTATGCAAGTGATAGATAATTCATTTTTTGTTTAAATCTAAATTTCAATGATATATTAAGCATAATTTAAAATAGCAGAACAGATGTCGAAATGACTCTGTTCTTTTTTTCACAAATTCAGGTAATTAAAGGTTGAATGTAAGCACTCACATAGTGTATAATAGGTAAAGTAGTAATAAAGGAGGAATAGAAATGGAAAAATATGTCTACCTATTTAGTGAAGGTAACAAAGACATGAAAAACCTACTTGGTGGTAAAGGTGCTAACTTAGCTGAAATGACTAACATTGGTTTACCAGTACCTCAAGGGTTTACTGTCACTACGGAAGCTTGTACTAAATACTATGAAGACGGAAAAGTGATTTCTAAAGAAATCGAAGAACAAGTTTACGAAAAACTTGCTGAACTTGAAAAAATTACAGGTAAGAAAATGGGAGATGCTGCAAATCCGCTTCTTGTTTCTGTAAGATCAGGTGCAAGAGCATCAATGCCTGGTATGATGGATACAGTTTTGAACTTAGGTTTAAATGATGAAGTTGCAAAAGAGTTTGCAACAGCAACAAATAACCCACGTTTTGTATACGATAGTTATCGTCGTTTTATTCAAATGTTTGCTGATGTTGTTATGGGATTCCCAAAAAGCTCATTTGAAAGAATGTTTGATAAAGTTAAAGAGGAAAAAAATATTGAATTCGATACAGAATTAACTGCTGAAGATTTGATGGAAGTTGTTGAAATTTACAAAGCTGAATACAAAAAACATGCTGGTGTTGATTTCCCTCAGGATCCAAAAGAACAAATGATGGAATCAATTAAGGCTGTATTTAGATCATGGAACAATGACCGTGCTATTACTTATAGACGTTTGAATGATATCCCAGGTAGCTGGGGAACTGCTGTTAATGTTCAAGAAATGGTTTATGGTAATCGTGGTGAAACTTCTGGTACAGGTGTTGCGTTTACAAGAAACCCAGCAACTGGTGAAAAGAAATTATATGGTGAGTATTTGATGAATGCTCAAGGTGAAGATGTTGTTGCTGGTATCCGTACACCACAAACAATTGATACTTTGAAGGAAGTTATGCCTCATTGTTATGATGAATTTGTAAAAATCAATAAAGTTCTTGAAGATCATTATAAAGATATGCAAGATATGGAATTTACAATTGAAGATGGTAAATTGTTCATGCTTCAAACACGTAATGGTAAGAGAACTGCTGCTGCTGCATTAAAAATTGCTGTTGATTTAGTACAAGAAGGTATGATTACAAAAGAAGAAGCTTTATTAAAGGTTGAACCTAAACAATTAGATCAATTGTTACATCCTAACTTTGATGATGTTTCATTACGTTGTGCGCATGTTGTTGCAACAGGTTTAGCTGCATCTCCTGGAGCTGCAACTGGACGTATTTATTTCACTGCTGAAGACGTTATCGAAGCTCATAAAAATGGTGTTCAAGATATCTTGTTAGTTCGTCTTGAGACATCTCCAGAAGATATTGAAGGTATGAACATTGCTCATGGTATCTTAACAATCCGTGGTGGTATGACATCACATGCTGCAGTTGTTGCAAGAGGTATGGGAACTTGCTGTGTATGTGGATGTGGTTCATTAAAGATTGATGAAGAGACAAAAATATTAACAACACCTGATGGTAAAAAATATCATGAAGGTGATTATATGTCATTAGATGGAAGCACTGGTAATGTTTATGGTGAACAAATCAAAACTGTTGAACCAGAAATTAGTGGTGATTTCGAAACATTCATGGAATGGGCTGATGAAGTTCGTACATTGAAAGTCAGAACAAATGCAGATACACCTAGAGATGCATTACAAGCACGTAAATTTGGTGCTGAAGGTATCGGTTTATGTAGAACTGAACATATGTTCTTTGAAGAAGAAAGAATTTTCAACTTTAGACGTATGATTACTGCAGAAACAGTAGAAGCAAGAAAAGAAGCATTAGAAAAAATCTTGCCTTACCAAAGATCAGATTTTAGAGAATTATTTAAAGCTATGGAAATCTATCCAGTTACAATCCGTTTCTTAGATCCACCTTTACATGAATTCTTACCTCATACTGATGATGAAATTAGACCTTTAGCTGAAAGTTTAGGAATGACTTTTGATGCTTTAAAAGCACGTGTTGAATCATTAAAAGAATTCAATCCAATGATGGGTCATAGAGGTTGTCGTTTAGCAGTTACTTATCCTGAAATTGCTGAAATGCAAACAAGAGCAGTTATTGAAGCTGCAATTGCTGCAAACCAAGAAGGTCAAAATGTAATTCCTGAAATTATGATTCCACTTGTTGGAGATATTAAGGAATTACAATATGTTAAAAAAGTTGTTACTGATACTGCAGATAGTATTATTAAAGAAGCAGGAGTTGATTTACCATACAAAGTTGGTACAATGATTGAAATTCCAAGAGCCGCATTAACTGCTGATAAAATTGCAGAAGAAGCTGAATTCTTCAGTTTTGGTACAAATGATTTAACTCAAATGACTTATGGATTTAGCCGTGACGATGCTGCTAAATTCTTGGATGATTACTATTCTAAACAAATCTTTGAAGCAGATCCATTTGCAAAAGTTGACCAAGAAGGTGTTGGACAATTAATGAAAATTGCTGTTGAAAAAGGTAGACAAACACGTCCAGATATTAAATTAGGTATCTGTGGTGAACATGGTGGTGAAGCAAGTTCGGTAGAATTCTGCCATAGACTTGGATTATCATATGTTTCATGTTCTCCATTCCGTGTACCATTAGCTCGTTTAGCTGCTGCTCAAGCTGCTGTTAAAGAAAAAATGGGAGAATAAAAAATGGTATAAAAAGATGTATCCTATGTGATACGTCTTTTTTTATGATTATATGATTTTCATTGCAATAATAAATATATAAGAGTATTCTAAAACTGAAAGAAATGGAGGGAATATAATGAAGTTAGCTTTGGAAAGAAGAATGGAAACGGTTATTCAAGGATTGGTTTTTAATGAGTCTAATCATAAACTTGATATTATGAAAATTTTAAATCAAAAAACTTTTAGTGCAGAAGAAGAGAGTGCGAATTATAGTTTGGATGGTCAACAATTAATCATTAATTATCAAGATGGGCGTACGGAGATATATCATATGTTAGAAACATCGAATCACATTGTGTTAGAAAGTAGAGAGGGTTTAGATTCCTTATCAGGTAAATGGGAATATTCTATGAAGTCAGTAGAAAAAAGCGATGATGTTTCATCCAATAAACAGGATGATATTATATTATCTGAATGGATTAGTGCTTTAGATGATAAGATTCCACTTCGTAAAATGACAATTCCTGGAACGCATGATTCTTGTACGTTTGGAATTCATAGTTCCGCGCTTATTGAAGATATGTCAAAGTGTCAAACTCAACCAATTCATATTCAATTAGAAGAAGGAATTCGTTTTCTTGATCTGAGAGTTGGAATGACACATGACAGTGTACAACCAGAAATGTGGCACGATAGAATAAGTTGTCACGTTTCATTAGTTGATGTTATGAATTGTTGTTCAAAATTTTTGGATAAACATCCAAGAGAATTTATCATTTTGAGTTTGCAAAAAGAGAATCATACATCAGATTGTTCTTTGGCAATTGAAGTTCAAAAAGTCCTTCACAGATATTCAAGAGTGTGTGGTACAGAGAAAATGCCAACAATTGGGGATTTAAGGGGAAAGATACTCATTATAGGTGGTAGTAATAGTGCTAGTTTTGTTGGGTTAAAAGATAAAAATGGAATTTGTTATCTGCCATTTATAGATATGCAAATTAATCAAAAGACAGCTCATTTTACTATTTACGACATAACAGTTTATTACCAAAATCAATATAATGTTCCATATAGTGGGTTTGATTCTCAAACAGCTTATAAAAAGAAAATTATCGATGAGTTTTTGGCTAATCAAACATTTGAAGCAGAAACTTTGGATTATATAGGATGGAATATATATGATTGGAAATATAAAATATCAGCTCTTGCGTGGGCAGTAAATAGCCTGATGGATCGATCTTCAAGTTTTATGGGAACATGTGAACATGGGATCCAACTTTTAGATCATTATTGGGTTAGTCTTGTTAGCAGACTAATTAAGAATAATAATTTCATTAAATGATAGTGTCAATTTCTGAAAAATTACAAAATTAATCATATATACATTTTATTAAAAATGGTATGGAAATCTTGTTTTATAGGCTAAGATTTGCACTATTCTTCTATTTATTAGTTTTTGAAATATAATGAGTTTTCGTTATGTATTTGTTTATATAACAAGATATCTTATAGAAGAATGTTAAATGAAAAATTAATTTCCACTGTTATGATAACTGTAGAATTTAATTGGGTGAAAATATATTTGAAAATATCTAAAAAGTTGATTTGTGCTATTGGATATTCTGATTATTATTGATTTTATTTTGATATTAAGCTAGGTGTAAGATTAATATCATCTGTTTCTATGTAAGTTATATTAAAGATATTGAGAACTTCTTTTCCATATAATGTTTTCAATAATAAGTGTGGTGACTTATTATTTATTGTTTCTCTTACATAGGAATTGATAAGGGTCATCATTAAGTTGATGTCCCTTTGTGTTTAAGAATTCCATGAGTGACCTTTAGGATGGATTCTTCTTAATCTTTCTTTATCAAATTCTTTTGCACAGGGATTGGAAAACTTAGTTCCATTATCAGTTAGAATAATAGGGAAGAGTTTCATAAATAATTCTCTTCCTAGTTTTTCATAGATATCATTGAAAAAATGAATAACAGATTTTGAATTATTAGTATCTTTTTTGAAGGCAATCATGAAAGAAGATGTTGTAAAATGAAGAGTCAATAAACAGGATTCACCTTTCTTGCCTTCAACGGTATTCATCTGAACAATAGCTCTGTCAGGATGAATTTTTATAAAAGTTAGAAAGTTTTCATATTTTCATCCTGCTAGACAGTTTTTATCAATCTTGTAAGTTGTTGATTTTTTTCTACGAGGACGATATCTTTTTTTCTTATTTTCAATATATACTTGTTAATAAGCGAATATATGGTTTTCTCAAAGACATAATTTCATCCTTATGGTTAATAAAGACATGATGAACTGATTGGCCCTGATTTTTACAAAGAGGCACAAATAGATTATTAAGATGATTAATCACGTCTTCATTAATAATGAAGCTAGATCTAGATTTAGATAATCTTTTCATATATTGTTTATTTGCCTGTAAAGCAAAATACATTTGTTTAGAAGGAGTAGACTTTTGCTTATCTTCGCATCCATTACATGCATAAGGAGGCTTAGAAAGTCTGGGACAGATTTCTTCAACGAAGTCCTGACACTCATCTCTACAAAAATCAAATGAATGACAACGTTTTGGCTTTGATAAATGACAAGTATCACAAACATCTTCTTTTATACAAAAAGACCTATGGATACAGTTGTTAAAAACTCTACCATAATAGGAGATATCACAATGAACCATATTTGTACGAAGTTCTTTAGAAATAGTGGTACAATCCTTACCGAGTTTTAAAGTGATAGCCTTAAAGGAAAAACAATTATTTAATCCATTTTCAATGATAAGTCTATCATGTTGATTCATATGTTTATTTTTCATAGTATTCTCACTCCAAGATAATAAACAGAATATCCCAAAAAATAATAAACCTTTGAAAGATTAAATTCTATCCTCAATATGATATGAGTGGAATTTACTTTTTCAATTGAGTTATTATAGAAGAAAGAGAAATATTATTTATATCATATCGACTGAATGTCAGAACTATGTTATAATATCTAACAAAGTGTAGGTGGGTATAATGCGAATTCAATTAAATTTAGATAGTATGGCAGTTCTTTTATTTTGTGGTGACTTAGTTGTAGACAATACTGCACCCTTAACACAAGATGAATGGTATGATGTAGAGAAAAAATTGAAAAGTTCATCAAAAAAGTTGCCTTCTAAATTATTTGGAATGAATAAAGATACATTGATTCAAATATTAGGTATAGATGAATATATAGCATATAAAATGATTTCAAGATTATCAACATTAAATGATTTAATGTTTGCTTTAGCAAATTTAGAAAATGAAGGAATTTACATAACAACAAAATATGAAGAGAATTATCCAAGCTGTTTAGCAACTTCTTTGAAAAAAAGAGCACCATTATTCTTATATTATGTTGGTGATTTGTCACTTGCTAATAATATGGTTTCTATTGTGGGACCACAGAATGTAGAGAAAAGATTACATTCTTTTACTAAGAATTTAGTTACAAAAATCTATGATGAAGAGCGAACTTTAGTTTCTAGTGGTTTAAAAGGTATTGATGCTTATGCATTAAAAGTTCATTTACAATTGGGTGGAAAGGCAGTTTGTTTTGTGAGTGATCATATGTTTGATAAGAAAAAAACGTATGCAAAACCAATTAGAGAGGGTAAACTTGTATTGATGAGTGCAGTTGATCCATTTGCTTATTTTAATGTGACGAATGCTTTAGACAGAAATATCTATGTGTGTGGATTAAGTGAACTGCAGTTTATTACAGCAAGTCATATCAATAGTGGGGGTGTGTGGTTTACCACTATTCAAAATTTCCATTATCACTGGACTAAGCAATTGGTATTGGATGATGATAGGTATAATGGAAATATTAGATTGCTTGAAATGGGAGCGATTAAAGTGACTTATGAAGATATACTATCTTTATTAACTTTAGATCAAATTGTTGAAAATAATGAAGTTGTTGAGGAGGAAGAAGAGATTCTAATAGATCAAATGTCTATTTATGAGTTTCTAGATGAATAATATGAAAAAACAATTATTAAAACAATATAAAAGAGCACCTGTAACATCTGTTCTTATTGCTTTGTGTGTTGTTATTTATGTCATTTCATTTTTACTTTATGGTGAAGAAATGAATGTTTATGAAGGAATGGCTTTTGGTGGATATAATCCTGTTTTTGTTCAATTAAATCATGAATATTATCGTTTAATAACTGCTAATTTTATTCATTTTGGAGTTATTCATATTGCAGTTAATTGTTATTCATTATATGGAATAGGAATGTTTATTGAATCATCGTTAAAACCTAAGAAGTATTGCATTGTTCTATTGATTAGTGCTCTTGCAACAACGGGGTTGCCTTATTTATTGTACTTGATAAATGGTTTTGAGGCGAATACAGTCAGTGGTGGTATTAGCGGTGTGATTTTTGGTTTGATTGGGGCATTAGGGGCATTGGCACTTAAATATCGAGATATCTTTTTGGATGTTTTTAGACAGTTGGCTCCTAATCTATTATTGATGTTGTTCATATCGGTTGTTGTTCCATCTATATCATTATCAGGGCATGTTGCTGGTATGATTGGAGGATTTATTGCTACATATATTATATTACATATTCATACATATAAGAAAAAATCAAAATACAGTGATTTGATTAATTAAAGGAGAATATTATGAAAAGTCAAAAAGTGAGAAAAGCAGTTATTCCAGCTGCTGGTTTAGGAACAAGGTTTTTACCAGCAACAAAGGCTTTAGCAAAAGAGATGTTGCCAATTGTAGATATCCCAACAATTCAATACATTATTGAAGAAGCAGTAGCAAGTGGAATTGAGGAAGTCCTTGTGATAACAAATAGTAATAAGCATGCAATGGAAAACCATTTTGATGTGAATTATGAATTGGAAGAAAGATTGAAAGCTTCAGGAAAAGATAAACAAGTGAAACTAATTAGGGATATAGCTGATTTGGCAAATATATATTATATAAGACAAAAAGAACCTAAAGGATTGGGACATGCTATTTTGTGTGCTAAGACTTTTATTGGTGAAGAACCATTTGCAGTTTTATTAGGTGATGATGTTGTTGTCAATAAAAATAGTAAGCCCGCTTTAAAGCAATTAATCGATGCTTATGAACAAACAAAATCTTCTGTTGTTGGTGTACAAACAGTTGCAAAAGAAGATGTTTGTAAATATGGAATTGTTGAACTTGATAGAATGCATAGCCATGAGGGAAGGCTTGTAAAATTGTCTAGTATGGTTGAAAAACCAGAAATTGATAAATCACCAAGCCAAATGGCTGTCTTGGGTAGATATGTATTGACTCCTGAAATATTTGAGTTACTAGAAACTCAAGAATCTGGTGCTGGAGGAGAAGTACAATTAACTGATGCAATTAAGCGTTTAATGGATCGTCAAGCAGTCTATGCGTATGACTTTGAAGGCGTTCGTTATGATGTGGGTGATAAATTTGGTTTTATTAAGGCAACTATTGATTTTGCTTTAGATAGAGATGAATTGCATAATCAGGTGCTTGAATATATTAAAGAAATTGCAGGTGAAGAATAATGTCGTTTCAGGATAAGTTTAAGGAATATCAAGAAAAACAAGAAGCAAAGAAATACTTTAGATCAAATAATGACCAATTTCTAGATTCTTCTCAATGGGTGAAGACAATTTTAGGTGGTCTTGTAGTAGCAATAGCAGTTGGAATCATCTTAGGTGTTGTCATTTCGACATTACGTATAACATCGTCAATATTTTATTTGATTTGTGGATATGTTATTGCTATGGCAGTGACAAGAATTGCAGGTGTGCGTTCTCAACAGATTGCTATTGTGAGTGTGTGTGTAACTCTTGTTTGTTTTATAGTCGGTGAAATGACAATGATGTATTTGCCATTACAACAATTAGGAGTAGGACTCCAACATTTAAATTTGATTGATTTATTTGTGGCAGGCTGTAAGAGTCTTTTTATTGAAAATTTATTTACAACAATTATTGCTATATTAGGATTGTTTATTGCATATCAGCAATCACAATAATGATTTATAAATTAAAGAGGATGTTATGCATCCTCTTTAGCAGTTTTGATTAAAATCAGGTTGATAATATTTTTTAACATATTCATCATATAACTCTTTAAATCTTGCATAGTGGATAATTTCACGTTGTCGCAAGAAAGAAAGAGGTGCTAATAAATCTGGGTCATTAGTTAAATCCATAAGATGTTCGTAAGTCGCTCTCGCTTTTTGTTCAGCCGCTAGATCTTCTGCTATATCAGCAACTGGATCGCCAGTAACTGCAAAATATTGAACTGTAAAAGGCACACCATTTGCATCAGTTGGATAGAGTGAAACACCATGTTCAGTGTAGTTGGCCTCTAATCCAGCAGCCTTTATTTCATCAATTGTTGCTCCAGCAGTTAGCTGATGCACCATTGATGAAACCATTTCCATATGGCCCAGTTCCTCGCTGCCAATATCGGTTAATAAAGCTTTACCTTTGTCATCTGGCATAGCATACCTTTGTGTAAGATAACGTAGTGAAGCTCCTAATTCTCCGTTTGGACCACCGAATTGAGTGATAATATATTTTGCCATTGATAAATCTTTGTTCTTTATAGAGACAGGATATTGCAATTTTTTGCTATAAGCCCACATTCAATAAATTCCTCCTTTTAGTTTTGATATTCCCAAGGCCAAGGACCTTGAACCCATTCAAATGGGGTTTTGTTTGGTGTATCTTGTACAGACAATGGTCCAAATTCTTTTTCATAAGCAGCTGTAGCTTCTTTTGCTTTTTTAGCATATTCAGTATACAATTCTACCATTCGTTGGTTATTTGGATGCATATCAAGATACAAGTTTATTTCATGAGCAACAAATCCATACATTTGTACTTCTAATAAAGCTTGTTGTCTACGATTGTGTGGTTGTAAACAGTAGTTAGAAAATCCATTATAAGTCATATATAGATCTTTAAATAAATTACCTAACATGATAGCTTCTTGTGGATCGAATAGTTTAGGATTTTTTTCTTGTTGTATTGCGTTGTTCATAAAATAGGGTTGAAAACAATTTTGATTGTCTTGAAAAATGTTCATAAAAACCTCCTTCTCTTTACACTATTCAATTCTTTTTTTAGTGATAAGGACAAATGTTTATTTTCAGTTCATATTATCTCATTATAATAAGATGAGATGGAAAGGGTGGTCATATGAGAGTACAGGTCGTATATACAACTCATTGTAAAGAAGCAAAATTACTTGCTGAAGACATGGCAAGATATGCACGTACTTATGCAAAACCTATGACTGATTTTAATTTTCATGAAGAAATTGATTTACTGGTAATTGGGTTTGAGGAATATCCTTGTTTGAAAGATAAAGAATTAGAAGAATTTATTTGTAAATTATCTAGAGAATATATTAGAAATGTTGCATTGTTTAATTTGTTCTGTTTGAAAAATAAACAAATGGATCAAATTATTGAATTATGTCAAAAACAAGATTTACCTTTAATGAGAGAAACATATTCTTGTAAAAAAGGGTTACTTTCAAAATGTGTTTTAAGTGATGATATCATTTCTGATGGTCGCACTTATATAGAAGACATGGTTAATGTTTGTAATCATTATTATTAATTAGCATAGTATAGAGGAAAGATAACTTTCCTTTTTTTTGTAGTCTTGCATTTTAAATTCCTTTCTAATTGAAATTATCTATAATTGAGTATATTTTTAAAGGAAATAAAAGATTTATTGCTAAAAAAGAAATAAAAAATTTAATGCTCTTTTTTTTGTGATAAAGGTATGGTAAAATACTTAAAACAAAGGGGGATAATAAAATGAACAAAAATTATCAATTTGATACATTACAAATTCATGCTGGACAAAAACCTGATCCAGTGACTAAAGCAACTGGTGTACCGTTATGTTTATCAAATGCTTTTACGTTTGATGATGCTGATCAGGCAAAAAATATATTTGCATTAGAAGAAGGGGGATATTTTTATTCACGTTTGTCTAATCCAACAGTAGATGTTTTACAACAAAGAATGGCGGCTTTAGATGGTGGAGTAGGTGCTGTTGCATTTTCATCTGGAACTGCAGCCATCATGGGCTTAATCATGACTGTTTGTCAATCGGGAGATGAGATTATTGCAGCAAATAATCTTTATGGTGGTACAATTGGTTCTTTGTCAGGAACAATGACAGGAATGGGATTTCATTCTCATTTTGTGAATCCTCGAGATTTAGAACAAATGGAATCATTGATTAATGAAAAGACAAAGATGATTTTTGTAGAAGCTGTTGGAAATCCCAATGGTGATATGCTTGATTTTGAAGCTATTAGTACAATATGTAAAAAACATCAAGTATTGTTTGTTGTAGATAATACAACACCAACACCATATCTATTCCAACCAATTCTTCATGGAGCTGATATTGTTGTTTATTCTACAACGAAATATATTGCTGGACATGGAAATGTCATGGGTGGAATCGTTGTTGACAGTGGAAAATTTGATTGGCATAACGAGCGCTATCCATTGTTTACGACACCTGACAAAGCTTATCATGATATTATTTATGCTGATATGAACGAAGGTGCTTTATGTACCAAAATGATTGCAAAAACATTAAGAGATTTAGGGGGATGTATGTCACCGTTTAATGCTTATATGACATTGTTGGGTTTGGAAACATTATCATTGCGTATGGATAAACATGTTTCGAATTCTAGAAAGATTGCACAATTTTTAAAGACATCAAAAGCAGTAGAATGGGTGAGTTATGCTGAACTTGAAGATCATGATTCTTATGAGTTATGTCAAAAATATTTCCCACGTGGGTTTGGTGGATTATTTACATTTGGCGTAAAAGGCGGTTTAACTGGTGGAAAGACAGTTATTAATAATATTAAACTTTTTACTCATGTAACAAATTTCGCAGATTCAAGAAGTTTATTAACACACCCAGCTTCAACAACACATGCACAAATGAGTGAAGAGGAACGACTAGCTGGTGGTGTACAACAAGGAACAATTCGTATTTCTGTTGGATTAGAAAACCCCATTGATTTGATTGATGATTTGAAACAAGTGTTTGATAAAATTGAGGCTTAATAAATCGTGAGGATGAATAAAGTAAGATGATTTTGTTTCATACAAATCATCTTTTTTGTTATAAATTATTATAAGGTTTAATAAAAGATGTATATATAAAGGCTACGAAACAAATAAAAATATCCATTATTAGAAGGAAGGTGTGTAGTTTATAATGTCAGTATGAAAGTGTATCTCAAAAGAATGGATAGAAGGGTATACGTGGGATGAATGGAAAAAGTTGAAAGAGGTTTTATAGACAAAAATAAGTTCTCATACAATTCTTTTTAATTTGTGCTGCTTAACATTTGGGTTTGGAATGTGCAATATATTGATGCTTGGATAGCGGTGATTAAGTATTTACTTCCACGATAAAAAATTAAATAATAAAAAAGACTCTTGTGTATTTTCTCTGCTTAAACAGATAAGAGTCTTTATATTATTCAATAACCATAGCATTAGGAATAGGTGCTTTCGGATTTTCTTTGTTAATACGATCATAGAAAAGTTTTCCATCAAAATGGTCTAATTCATGTTGTAAACAAATTGACAAATATCCTCTAGCGACAATTGTTACATTTTTATGTGTTAAGACATCATAGCCTTTTACAGTGACTTTGGCATGTCTAGGGACCAATCCTTCAACATCATCATTGACACTTAAGCAGCCTTCGCCATCTTTAAGGTATGATCCTTTTTCAGTATAAGAAACTATTTTAGGGTTAACCAATGCATAATCATCTGCTTTTGAAACATTTCCATCATCATCATATGATAGAACATGAATGGCACACATTCTTTTTAAAACTCCAACTTGAACAGCTGCTATTCCAACAGCGGGACGAAGATGATATTTTTCAGACATTTCTTCATCTTGCGAATTCACTAAGAATTCATGCATATCTAGCAATAATTGTTCATCTTCTTGACATATAGGCATTTCAACAGGTTGTGAAATCTCACGAATCAAAGGATGATGATCATCAATTATATCTTTCATTAATAACATTTACTTTCACCTCGCTGCATTATTTTATCACAAAAATAAAAAATATGCTAGATTCTAGCATATTTTTCTTAAATTAACAGATTTTAGTACATCCACAGATGATGAGTAATAAGAAGACAACTAATACAATAGCAAACCAAGTGCATCCGCTTCCGCCACCGAATCCGCCACATCCACAGTTGTTGAATGATTGACATCCACATCCACCACAACCGAATGGGTTACAAGGAAATGTTGGCATATAGCTATTGCATCCGCAACCTCCATAGTTATAACAAGAGTTCATTGAATTCCCTCCTTTCAATTTAACATATTCCTGTTTTACAAAATTGCTAGTGTTTCTACCCAATTCTTATTTTATTTTTTTTAGATATCATGTATAATGGTTAGGACAAGGAAGTGAGAGACATGTATGATTATCCATTGGATCCTTATTGGAGTACCCAAGACATTATTGATGTGATGTCATTATATAATGCAGTTGAGAAAGCTTATGAGGAAGGAATTTCTCAAAAGGAATTTATGGAATGTTATCGTCGTTTTACGATGGTTGTAGATTCAAAAAGTGAACAAAAGAAAATTAATGCTGAATTTGAAAGAGTATCACATTATTCTATATATAAAGTGTTTCAAAGATCAAAAAACAGTGATTGGATTGACATGCGATGATTACTTTAATTAGAAGGATATTTAAAAGTCGAGGTGTTGATAAAACTGTTTATGCATGCGTTGTTATTTTAACTATTTTTGGAATTGTTATGATTGGAAGTGCATCAGTTGGTCAAACAGCTTCTATGGGAGCTGCGTATGCAACAATTAATATGGTTAAGCAAATTATATTTGTTGTTACTGGTTTTTGTTTTATGATTTTTTTAACACGTTGTTTTAAAAAGAGTTGGGTGAATTCTAGTTCAACATGGATTCTTTATTTTATTGGAATCGCATTAATGCTTTCATGTTTGGCATTTACCGCTGTTAAAGGATCTCATGCCTGGATTCGCTTTGGTTCTTTTACAATTCAACCAGCAGAGTTTATGAAAATTTTTATGATTCTCTTTTTATCTTTTCATTTTGGTGAGATGGAAGAATTTTGTCAGATACCTAAAAATATTTCTAAGTCTAAACGTGAAGTTTTACAGCAAAGAAAATTTATGTATTGTGTTGCTAAACCTATTATGGCCATTGTTTTTGCGTTTGCTATTGGAGCATTTGTCCAAAAAGATTTAGGAAGTGCGTTGATTTTGGCTTTTGTTTGTATGGTATTATTTTTTATAACTCCAAGGCCGTATTACTCTAAATATAAAAAACTTGCATTGATTATTTTATTGATTTTTGGTGTTATGGTTCTCTTTGGAGCAGCGTTTGTTTTAAAACCTCACCAGTTAGGGCGTATATATACATGGTTGAACCCTTTATATGATGTTCAAAATGATGGTTGGCAGTTAACAAATGCTCTTATTGCCTTTACAGCAGGCGGATTGTTTGGAAAAGGGTTTGGAGCATCGCGTCAAAAATATGGATACATACCAGAATCCCATAATGATTTTATAGCTCCAATTATATATGAAGAATTGGGATTGGCTGGATTTATGTTGTTTTTAATTCCATACTGTATTATTATATATAAAATGTTTCAGTATGGTATGAAAGTGAAAGAAACCAAAAGTAAATTAATACTCTATGGTGTTGGAATATATTTCTTTACACATCTGGTTGTTAATGTCGGAGGGGTATCTGGATTGATTCCAATGACTGGTGTTCCTTTGTTATTAATATCATCAGGTGGTTCATCAACATGGGCGGCTATGATAGGTATTGGAATAGCACAATCTATTATAGCAAAATACAATCGTGATACTTTAAAAGAACAAATCTAGACTTTTGGCATATTCTAATATGGGTGAGAATATGGAAATAGATGATTTTAAAGCGTTTGTTAGAACGATACCATCAGTAAAAGATGATGTTGTGAGTGGTCGCTATACTTGGCAGCAATTATATGAGTTTTATGTTTTATATGGTGAAAATGATAAAATGTGGGAACCTTATAAAAAGTCACAGATGGATTTAAGCGGTATATTAGATATTGTAAAGAATGTGGATTTGAATGCATTATCAAAAAGTTTTGATGGTATTCAAAAGATTTTAGATTTAGTTAGTGGATTTGTTGTGAAAGATGATCAAAAACCTCAACAAAAACAATGGTATGATGATTAATGATGAAATTCGGATGTATTTAAGATTACATCCGAAATGGTATTTAATCCTTTCACGATATCCACAAGAATTTCCGACAATGATAGAACAATATAAAGTTGAGAACAAATTAACATTTGCTGATCGAATTGAAAAAGTTGGAACAATGCTGCAAATGATTGAAATGTTATTATAGGAGAAACAATGTATAAAGAAATAGATGAATTAATAGAAGCAATTTATGTTGATGAAATTTTTCAACAATATTTACAATCTGAAAAAAAACTACATGATGAAAAAATAGTATTGCTGTTATCAAGGCATCAAATGTTACAAGAAGATTATTTGAGGGTGAAACAATATCAGAACTATATGACTTCTGATGATTTAAAAGAGCAGTTAAAAGAAGTAAAAAAAGAACTGTTTGAGCACCCTCAGATTCAATCTTATTATCAAAATTATTATGCCCTAAATGATTTACTAGAAAAAGTTACAGAAATCATTTTTCAAGGTATAAGTGAAGAATTATCTTTTCATCAGTTGACATTATGAGGTTATTATGAGAGTTATAGCAGGTAAATTTAAAAGTAGACAATTAAAAAGCGTGGATTCTAAATTGACAAGACCAACAACAGATAAGAATAAGGAAAATTTATTTAATATGATCGGACCTTTTTTTAATGGTGGAGTCTGTTTGGATTTATTTGGAGGAAGTGGTGGCTTAGGAATTGAAGCCATCAGTAGAGGAATGGATGAACTTTATAGTGTTGATAAACAATATAAAGCTTTTGCTACGATTAAAGAAAATATTCAAACTTTAAAGATTCAAGATGTTGCTCATGTTTATAAGATGGACTATCAAAAAGCTTTGCAACAATTCGCCAATGAGAATATTCAATTTGATTTGGTTTTCTTAGATCCACCATATGGTTTGAAAATCAGTCAAAAAATACTTGATTTTCTGGTTAAAAACTGTATGCTTAAACAAGGGTGCTTACTTGTTATTGAGGATTTAAATGAAGAAGTGATTGAAATAAAAGAACCATTTGTATTAAAAAAACAGCAATCTTATGGAATTACAACTTTGCAGATAATTGTATATGAGGAGTAAGGAATGAAAAATATCAAAGCAGTATATGCTGGAACGTTTGATCCAGTAACGAATGGACATTTAGATATTATAGAACGTGCAAGTCGCATGTATGATCATTTATATGTGACTATTTTTAACAATCCATCTAAACAAACTATGTTTACATTAGAAGAAAGAATGACTCTGTTAAAAGAAGTTACATCTCAGTTTGATAATGTGACTGTTGATAGTAGTGAAGCATTGGCTGTTCAATATGCTAAAAAAGTTGGAGCAAGTGTATTGGTTAGAGGGTTACGTGCGACAATGGATTTTGAGTATGAGTTACAACTAGCTTTTTCTAATCAATATTTAGATGATAGTGTAGATATGGTTTTTTTAATGACAAGACCAAATCATTCTTTTATCTCTTCATCATCAGTAAAAGAAATAGCTTCACATCATCATAGTGTTTCTGGTTTAGTACCACACATTGTAGAAAAAGCATTAAAAACAAAAATAAATGAGTAGAATAAATTGTCAAAATATTATACATTTGATATGATATTAAGGATAAGGGTATATCTATTCATGAAGAATCAATATACCTACAGAGGTATATTTTTTTTGAGAGGAGAAGGACATGAAGAATATTGTGAATTTGAGTGATTTGAGTTTAGAACAAATTCATCATTTAATTGATGAAGCCATTGCATTTAAAAATGGAAAAACTGTTGATTATCATCAAAAAAAGGTCGTTGCTAATTTGTTTTTTGAACCATCAACAAGAACACATTATAGTTTTGACATGGCAGCTGGAAATTTGGGATGCCGTACACAAAATTTTGAAGCCAGTAACTCTAGTTTAAAAAAGGGTGAGACTTTATATGATACATGTAAATTGTTTGAAAGTATAGGGTGTGATGCTTTAGTTATTAGACATACTGATGATGATTATTATAAGCAATTAGAAGGAATTCATATTCCTATTTTAAATGCGGGTGATGGAAAAGGAAATCATCCTTCACAGTCGCTGTTAGATTTAATGACAATCAAAGAAGAATTCGGTCATTTTGAAGGATTGAAAGTTGTTATTGTAGGAGATATTTTACATTCAAGAGTAGCTCATTCTAACTATGATGTTATGCAAAGATTAGGAATGCAAGTTTATACATCTGGTCCTTTAGAATATAAGCAAGATGGCTATAACTATGTTGATTTTGATGATGTAATTGAAGATATGGATGTTGTTATGTTATTGCGTGTACAACATGAACGACATGCTGGTGATGAAGATTTTTCTAAAGAAAATTATCATCGAATCTATGGCTTATCATTAGAACGATATAAACGATTAAAAGAGACTGCAATTATTATGCATCCAGCTCCTATAAATAGAGATGTTGAAATTAAAGATGAACTTGTAGAAAGTGGAAAGAGTCGTATTTTTAGACAAATGCATAATGGTGTGTTTATAAGAATGGCGATGATTCATGAGGTGTTAGAAAATGAATAGTTATTTGTTAAAGAATGCTTCTTTATATAGAAATCAAAAATTTGAGAACGTAGATATATTGATTGTTGATGGAAAAATCAAAGAAATTGCTCCAGATATACAAACTGATATTCATACATATGATTTAAAAGGAAAAATGGTTTCACATAATTTTATAGACATTCATACACATTTAAGAGAACCTGGATTTGAACATAAAGAGACAATTGCAACAGGGAGTTTAAGTGCGTTGTATGGTGGTTATGGAACGATTGTTGCAATGGCTAATACCTTACCATGTATGGATGATATAGAAACAATTCAAGATTTTCAAAAGCGTGTAGAAAAAGATGCTTATGTGAATGTTTATACATATAGTGCCATTACAAAAGACCTCAAAGGCCAAGAATTAGTAGATATGGCGCATGTTGTTGAAGAAGATATTGTTTTAGGTTTTTCAGATGATGGAAAAGGTGTTCAAAGTGATGAGATGATGGAACTGGCAATGCAGCTTGCAAGCAATATAGATTCAATCATTGTGGCTCACTGTGAAGATGAGCGTGAACTTCATGGAGGATGTATTCATGATGGCAAGTATGCCAAAGAGCATCATTTGATTGGGATTAATAGTGCTTCTGAATATCAGCAGGTGGCGCGCGATTTAGGAATTGTCAAGATATATAACAATAGATATCATGTGTGTCATATTTCAACAAAGGAAACTGTTGAACTCTTACGACAAGCTAAAAAAGATGGATTGCCTGTATCTGGAGAAGTTTCTCCACATCATTTAATTCTAACAGAAGAAAATATTAAAGATTGTCATCCGAATTATAAAATGAATCCGCCATTGCGCTCAATTGAAGACCATGCTGCTTTAATTCAAGGACTCAATGATCATACAATCAAAGTTATTGCAACTGATCATGCGCCTCATGCTAGGGAAGAAAAAGATCGACCAATACAAGATGCTCCATTTGGAATTATTGGCATTCAACATGCATTTCCACTTCTGTATACATATTTAGTTAAGAAAAATTTAGTATCATTAGAAACAATTTTGGATGCATTAACAATAGGACCAGCACATGTTTTGAGATTAAAGGGAACAGTTGACATTGGTGATGTCGCAAATTTATGTATTGTGGATCTGGATAAAGAATTTGAAATAAGAGAAGCAGATATTCAGTCTAAGTCTATCAATACACCCTTTATTGGAGTGCATTGTCAAGGTCAGATTGTAGCAAATATTATGAATGGAAAATTAGTGGAAATGGGGGAATTATAGTGGCAAATTATCAAGGAATGATGACTATTCTTTCTAAAAAAGAACTTGTCAAAGATGTTTATGAAATGATTTTAGAGGGTGAAGCTGCTAGCTATGTCACTGCACCAGGTCAGTTCATTAATATTAAAATTACAGATTCATTACAGCCTTATTTAAGAAGACCAATGAGTATCTGTGATTATGATGAGTCTCATATTACAATTATTTTTAGAGTAGTCGGTGAAGGAACTCAAATACTTTCAAAAAAGGAAGTCGGGGATCAATTGGATTGTTTAACTGGCTTGGGTAATGGTTTTATTGATTTGGACCATCAATCAGCAGTTGTGATTGGTGGTGGACTTGGAGTTCCGCCAATGTATAAATTAACAAAAGATTTATTGGCAAAGGGAGTTAAAGTAACGGCTATATTAGGGTTCAATGGTCAAAATGATGTATTTTATAAAGAAGAGTTTGAGAAATTGTGTCCAACATATATTGCTACAATGGATGGCAGTTTAGGGATGAAAGGAACTGTCGTTGATGTTTTACAACAGCAACGATTTGATATGGATGTTTATTATACATGTGGTCCTGAAAAAATGTTAGATGCTTTGGTTGAGAAGTATCCTGATAATGGCTATCTTTCATTTGAAGCACGAATGGGATGCGGATTTGGAGCTTGTATGGGGTGTTCATGCAAGACCAAAACAAAGCCATATAAAAGAATTTGTGTAGAAGGACCGATTTTGCATTCGAGTGAGGTGATTGTTAATGGCTAATTTAAGAGTGAATTTACCAGGGTTAGATATGAAGAATCCAGTTATTCCAGCAAGTGGAACATTTGGGTTTGGTTATGAGTTTGCTAAATTTTATGATATCAATCTTTTGGGATCGATGATGCTAAAAGGCACAACACTGGAACCTCGATTTGGAAACCCTTTACCAAGAATTGCTGAAGGACCTAGCGGTATGTTAAATGCAATTGGTTTGCAAAATCCTGGGGTTGATGCAGTTATCAATGAAGAATTAGAGAAATTACGTCCGTTATACACTGATAAAGTAATTGCCAATATTGGCGGAAGTGCAATTGATGATTATGTAGAAACAGCCAAATGCTTATCTGCCCATGACATGGTAGGAGCCTTAGAATTAAACATTTCTTGCCCAAATGTTCATTGTGGAGGCATTCAATTTGGTACGAATCCAGAGATGGCTGCTGAGGTTACAAGAGCAGTAAAAGCTGTAAGCCGTAAACCAGTTTATGTCAAATTATCTCCAAATGTTACTGATATTGTTGATATGGCTTTAGCTGTTGAAGAAGCAGGTGCTGATGGCATTACTATGATCAATACGATGATTGGTATGCGTTTTGATCTGAAAACGGGGAAACCAATTATTGCTAATAAAACTGGTGGATATAGTGGGCCAGCGATTTTCCCTGTTGCTTTAAGAATGGTTTATCAAGTTTCACAAGCTGTTTCTATACCTATTATTGGAATGGGTGGAATTTCAAGTGGTAAAGATGCTATTGAAATGATGATAGCGGGAGCAAACGCTGTTGCTGTAGGGTGTCAAAATCTTGTTGATCCATATGCATGTCCAAAAATTATTCAAGAGATGAATGAAATCTTAGATGAAATGGGTATTAAAGATATTAATGAAATTGTTGGAAAATCTCATCAATATTAAGATGCATTATGCATCTTTTTTTATGTCTTGACTTTTACGGTGTAAAAGAAAGTGAGGGGATTGATTTTGATAATTAAAGATGTTGAAAAAAGAACATGACTATCAAGCAAAACAGTTCGATTTTAGATATTCAAGAATTGTTACAAATGAAATTGTTGGTAATTTGGAATCGGATGGGTACAAGATATTTATTGAATGTATAATTGAAGAAGAATGACCTTCTTTAGCAAAAAAACAGTATGGATATTTGGGGATAGTTTTTCTCTTTCTCTTATTGCTTATAGTTATTATAACGACAAGTTGGCAAAATTTTTATATTATATCAATTTCAAAAAGAATTATTTTAAGAAGCAATCAAGCATTTTTAAGAATTGGTTATGCTGTTGCTCTTGTTTGTCATTGGGGTTCTCTTATTCTTTATTCTTATCGATTAATTGCAAATTGTTATTTTTATGAAAGGCTATGTATTTATTTTGTTTATTCTATGTATATTAGAAATACCTATGATGGTTTTAGAATTGGAGATCGTTTTGATTCTATCGTCTTTTATTGGTCAAAAATTCACACATTGAGATTATTATTAATATCGTTTTCTACTTCCTTTTGCAAAAAAGTATAAATGGACTTTTCTCGTTATCAATATTATTGTTTTCTATATATCATTTGTTAATTTAACTGCAATTTCTCTTGATGAAATTATTGATTGCTTATTGTTATATCCCATTGGAGAAAAAATATGCATTAGAAAAAATTCAAAAGGCAGAAACTATTTTTTATGATTTGCGTTTGTTATTTATTATATGATAAAGGAGATTTCTATTGTCAAATCAAATTTAAAAATAGTAAAACAATCTCTAGGTGACTGTATCCTCTTGCTCATATCAAGAATAAGTAGAGGTCTCTACAGGTACCACACAGATAGCATATAAATTAAAACAGCCAATAAATCGGGCGCTTTTGGATGCATACAGACAGTATACGATGTTAGATAAAACTGCTGACTTTTCCATAAAAACGCAAAAATGTCGTGAAAAACAAATAGAAAGTGACCAGTTATCATGAAGCATAATTGGTCATTTTTTAATATATATTTGTTGTTGAAAGGTAAAAGTGATATGATGAAGATAAGATTACAAATTAGAATTTCGTACTATATAAGTGTAGATGGTAGTTACATTCATCTGCACTTGCTTTTATAATAAGGGTGTAGTGGTCTAACGTAATTAGAATAGGGATACTCCAGTACTCCCGTCCACAAACAGTTAGCCATTCCCTTATTATTTATACTCGATTAGGCAGGTTGTGACTTTTATTATAAAAGATTACGTGTCACCAACGAAAATGAGTTATAGTAAGTGTAAATGGGTACCACTATAATCTACATTTAGGAGGTGTTTTTTTAATGATTAGTGTAGGGATTGATGTTTCAAAAGGAAAAAGTACAGTATGTGCTATGAAAGCATATGGCGAAGTACTGCTAAGTCCAAAAGACTACAAACACACTACAGAAGAGTTGGATCGATTGATTAAAAATCTCAGTAAGTTTAATGAAGAAATCCATATTACTCTGGAAGCAACAGGTAATTATCATTTACCTATTTACATGTACCTCAAATCTAAAGGTTATTTTATTTCAATAATAAATCCTTTAGAGATGAAGCGTTATCGTTGTCAGGGAATCCGTAATCCAAAAACAGATCGTATTGATTCCATGATTATAGCGCAGTATGGCATAGATTTTTGGTATCGTGTAAAGCAACAAAATGATAGAGTGCAAGAACGTCAAGAGTTACGCTTATTGGGAAGACAATATGAGCAATTTATGAAAAGTCGAGTGGCACGTTGTCAGGCTCTCAATGGGTTACTAGATCAAACAATGCCTGGTGTTTATGAATTATTGAGTGGTTTTAATCGTAATAATGGTAAAGATAAACTGTCAGATTTTGCTTATGACTATTGGCATAACGATAATATTATAAAGAGTTCTGAAAAAGTATTTATTAAAAAGTATCTCAATTGGCTAAAGAAAAAAGAATACCATCAAAACGAAAAAGAAGCACGCCAGCTTTATGTTCTCGCTAAAACAAGTATCTCAACATTATCTTCAACTGCACAATCAACCAAATTACTTGTACAAGAAGCAGTTAATGTTTTGAAAGGAATCAATCTATCTCTCTTTACTATTTTAAACCAAATGAGAGAATTAGCCAAGACCATGCCTGAATACAGTACAGTACTTTCCATGGGAGGTGTAGGAGAAACATTAGCACCAAGATTAATTGCAGAGATAGGTGATACACACATGTATCATAGTGGTAAGGCGCTTGTGGCATATGCAGGGATTGATGCACCACCATATCAATCTGGTCAATTTATAGGAACAAAACGTCATATATCAAAACGAGGATCATCAACGTTAAGAAAGATTGGATATGAACTGATGGATTCCATCAATAAGCATCAAGTGAAACTTAATGAAGATGCAGTTTGTCAATTCTTTATGAAAAAACGAGCTGAAGGAAAAGCCTATAGAGTAGCAATGATTGCAGGATATAATAAATTTTTAAGAATCTATTACGCTAAAGTAAAAGAGGTATTGAATAAAACAATACAATAAATCCTAGCTGAGAGGATAAAATAAAAAAAACCAGTCTTGCTGGTCTTTTTGGCGTGGTGTATAATCATAAGTAAATAAAGTCAAAAATATGTTGACTTTTATTAGCAGGTTTGTAGGAGGGAGCATATGATTAAAATAAATTTTATAACATTGGAAGCAGGTTGGATCAAGGGTGAAATTGTAACCGAAGAAAAAAAGATGTATTTTGATTATAGTTGGATTTCAAATTTTTTGAATGACTTATTAAAAGCAACATTGTCTATAGGTGGGTACATTGAAGGAATGAATAGAGAAAAATTTACTGCATATTGGGAACCTGCTATTGATGATTGGTTATTATATAAGAAAGAGAATAATTTAATTATACAAATCAATTGTTTTGAAGATGAAACTAGAAAAAAACAAATAGAAACAACAAAAATTCAATGTGATTACATTGAATTTATAAAAACTCTTTTTGATAGTTTGACAAAACTAATTGAGAGAGTTGGAATATACGGTTATCGGACTGAATGGGACGAAGAATTTCCACTTAGTTTATATTTAAAATTATATGATATTATTTATGACAGAAATTATCTTGATTTAAAAGAGTGGCCCTTAGAAGAAACATATTGTCAAGGTAGTCATGTTTCAAATGTTTCTAATGAATTAGCACTATTAAATGAAATTTTCAAATAAATAAATAAATTCATATAATGGAATAGGTTTTTTATTCAGAAATAATTATACAAATTCCAGTTTATCGAAGTGATAAATTAGAATTTGTAGTTAAGATTGGGAGGGAATGATTATGGGGTTATTTAGCAAAATAAAAAAGAAAGAAAAAGAGTCTTGGAAAGTTTATCAAGATATGCTAGGAGATCAAAAGTTAAGTGTAAGAGTTGATACTAAATATGTTAATAAAAATTACAATAATACTTTCTATATTCAATTAAAATATAGTGGAGAAGAAGTCAACGATTTACCAAATAAGGAATTTCTAAATGAATTAGCAGTTTTGGAAGAAAGAGTGCTTGAAATGGTAAAGAATACATTCGAAGATAATGTTGTATTTTTGGGCACAGCCACATTTGGTGGAAGCAGTTATATTACATTTGCTTCAAATTTAGATATTAAGTGGAATGATTATATTAAAGAAACAATAGATACAGACTTAATAACAGGAATTTATCCAAATGATAATATGGGATATTATAAACATGTCTTATATCCTGATTTTTTGAGGTATTGATTGTGAAATTCTAGTTTATAGAGTTGTGAAAATGAGAATTTGTGGAGGAAATTATGATACAGGGCAAAGAGGGACTTCTTGGATTATTTTTAATTATTATGGGGTTATCAATGTTTTTGATGTGTTCAGTATATTATAAAACAAGGAAAATGCAATATGCGTGGATGACATTTGGTTTCCTTTATACTTTTGGTATTCTTATGTTGATGACTGATAATCCTATAAAGTCATATTTGAATGTATCATCAAATAGTAATTTTTATTCTATACCTTCTCTTATAATTTTAATCATAGGTATTATGTTATCTTATATTTTGTTAGGTAACAAAGGTGAAAAATATGTAATTGTAGGAATTTTATTTAGTGTAGGAATACACTTTCTACCATTTAATTCAATTTATACTATTATTTTAAGTATTCTAGTTACTTTGAATGCTATATATTCTTTTGTCAAAAAAGATAGTTCTGTTTATATAACACTTTTAATAGATGCACTATTGAAAATTGTTATGGGGATTGCATTATTGTTTATATAGAACTACAAATTTCAGTTTGTCAAACTGTAAAATTATAATTTTTTAAGGGAGCAAAGCGTGATAATGAATGATAAATTAAAGCCCAAAAAGGTAACAAAAATTGTATATAATTTTTTGATTTTATTTGCTGCTATACTAGCATTCACACGTTGGATGAGTGTCTTTAATAATGACATAATAGTGATTAATGCAGAAATAAATTCTCATATTTCAAACTTTGCATTAAGTTTGGTGTTCTATTTAGGTGTTGGTTTTACTTGGATTTTGCAAAAAAAGACATTTCATAAAATCATTTTATTGGGAGTGTTTATTATTGTTGCAAATATTTTATGCGAAACAGTAATGGGTTTTATGAACACAACTGATATCTTAGATGCAGTATATGGTATAGTTGGAACTTTAATAGGTTTTTGTTACTTCTTAGTGATAAATAAATACGGACTAGAAGTTATTCATGATGAGAGTTGAGTTATATACAAACTGGCTAATAGAAATTAAGTATATTTTTAAAATATTTTATAGTTTTGCTACGGAATAATGAAAAGGCAATAGAAATGTGTATTTCACTAGTTTGTTTGGTGTTACTTATTTCTGATTCATTCAATATTTTTGATACACGTGGATGATATATCTTTAAAAATTTATTATGGTCAGCTATCAGAGATACTCTATACACTTTTCCTTCTTCACGTTTCTTTAAAAAGAATTGACATCTAATGCCATCAATCAATGCTTGTTTATAGATTCCAATAATTTATATCTTATTTTTCTTAATGTTGAAGAATCGCATTTTGATATATGACGTTTAGTGCCTGTGAATTGATTAGATGATAGAGGGCATCTACACCCAGCAGTACTTTAGTGCTATGAAAATAGCGAGATCTCCTATTTCTGCAATATGTCTTGGGGCTAGTGTTTCTCTAACGCCACCCATCGAAAGAACTATGCTGTATTCAGGCGTATTCTTAGCTAAATTTCTCATTTGGTTTAAAATGATAAAGAGGGAAGAATTAATTTTTTTTAGAACTGTTACCGCCTCTTGGAAAAGCATTTTTGTTGATGCTAAGTAAGATGGAAATGTGGTGATACTTGATTGAAATATGAAACAGAGTTTGTGGGCTTCGTTTTCATTGTGGCGGTATTCATTTTTCTTTAACTAATTAAGATACTTTTTAATGAATAATTTCTTTGAACTCTTTGCAATATTATCGCAATGCCAATAGTCAAAAACGAAGTCATATAGCTTATCTTTGCCATTATAGCGATTGAAATATCTAATAATCTATATACATTAGGCATGGTCTGAACAATCAGTTGATTGAGTAACTAGCAATAAGCGATGCATTTCATATACTGCTCGTATTGTTTCCCTAATAGACAGAGTTCCTGATGCTCTTGAGTTCTATCGATCTGTCGCATTATGCGATATCAAAAAATCAATGTCATATTGAGCTATGATTAATGAATCAATACAATCTGTTTTATGGTTATGAATATCTTGGTATCTATACCGTTTTATTTCTAATCTAAAAATAAGAGATAGGCAAATGATAACAACTTGTGGATTCCATAGTGATATGAATCTCATCTTTAAAGTTTTTGAACTTTTCTAAAAACATCTCCTTAAATGTAGATTATAGTGGTATCCATTCATAATTACTACAATTCATTCTCGCTGGTGACACATAAGCATATATGTAATATAAAAGTCACAACCTGCATAATCGAATACAGATAATAAGGGACTGGTTGTCTTTTTATCAATGGAAGTAATTAAATTTTTATCTATTGTGCAGAATAAATAAGCAGATTTTCTGCTTATTTTTTTGTTAAATTATAAATAAGTGTGCATACTTATCTTGGTGATTCTATGTCTATATATATACAACTTTTATTGGCAAGTTTTTTTTGGGGAAGTAATGTTATTGTTATGAAACTTCTTCTGGATGAAATACCATTTTTATTATTGGCTACAATGCGTGTTTTTTTATCTCTTATTTTTTTAGGGATTTACTTAAAGTGGAAAAAGATTTCTTTTGATTATGATTATAAGAAAAAAGCATTGGCTATTGGGATTTTAGCGATTTACTTGAATTTCTTTTTTACTTTTTTAGGAATGAATCAAGTGAAAGGGATAGATAATGCGTTTATGAATGCTTTGGCGCCTATACTTACTTTTGTGTTTTCTTTGTTGTTATTAAAACAAAAAGGCAATATGAAAGAATATATTGCGATTGGTATGACAGTTTTTGCTTTTTTATTATCTATACGCTTTAAAATATTTTCAATTAAAATAGGTTTTTGGTATTTGTTTCTAGGAATGGTTTTATATATGTTAGCAAATGTATGCATTCAAAAATGGAAATTACATAATTCCTTGATTCTCTCATTTTATGAATTATTATTTGGTTTTTTCTTTTTAACTATTCATTGTTTTGTTCAAGGACAATTTCAATTACAACCATTATTTGAAATTTCTTTGTTTCATTGGTTATTGTTTTTGATAATATCAGGTATTGGATTTGCATTTATACAGGTGACTTATATGCGTTCTATTGGTGTTATTGGGGCTTTGAAGACAAGTTTTTTTCTGAGTTTAAATCCTATTATTACTTATATTGAGTCACTGCTGTTTTTGAATGAGAAATTTGATATTATTCATTTTATAGGATTTGTTATTTTGGCAATTGCGATTTATATGATGAATGGGCAAAAAGAAAAGAGAACTAATTCTCTTTCTCGTAGTGATGAATAAGCGCTTGTGTTCCTAACTCATCTTCATTTAAGTTTGTATACATTTCTAAAACTTTATTCAATATGTCTAATTGGATATCACGATCGCTCATTTCTTTTTGAGCGATTTTCATATCTTTGATAAAGTGTTTGATATAGAATCCTGGATTAAAATTGTTATCTAAAATGGCTTGCCCATTATGTTCTAATTGCCAACTTCCAGCTGCACCCTTGCTAATACATTTCATCATTGTATCTGTTTCAAGACCAGTTTGGTGAGCGTAATGAATAGCTTCTACAACACCTGCAATTGTTCCAGCAATCACAATTTGATTTGTCATTTTCGTATGTTGACCAAGTCCTGCTTGACCAACATAATTGATTGTTTGACCAAGAATTTGAAAAAGGGGATAAACATCTTCATAAACATTTTTGTCGCCTCCAACCATAATTGAAAGTGTTCCATTTTTAGCACCTATATCACCGCCAGAAACAGGAGCATCTAAACTTTTTATATTTCTGATTTTTGCATCAGTATAAATCTTTTGTGCTAAAGCTGGAGCAGATGTTGTAAAATCAATACAAATTGCATTTTCCTTAGCATTTTCTAGGATTCCATGATTTCCATAATAAATATCTTCCACATCTTTTGGATAACCTACCATTGTCATAATAATATCTTTATTTTGGACACATTCTTGGATTGAGTTACACCAGTCTATACCTTCATTTATTAAATCATTCACTTTTGATTTTGTACGTGTAAAAATTGTGATATGATATCCAGCTTTATTTAAATTGCGAACCATCGATTTTCCCATAACACCTACTCCTATAAATGCTATATTTTTCATTATATATTCCTCCTTAATTTTTTTATATTTTATCATGGATAAAGTTGATTGGGTATCTTTCTTTATGCATTATAGCAAATTTGATGTCAAATAAACCAAAAAGAAGTTATATAATGGAATCAGGGAGGTTGGTAGGATGAACAAATCTACAAACAAAGAATTGATAGAAGAGATTTTAAATTTTATTGAATGTCATCTTTATGATGAGAATTTAAATCTTGATCGTATTGCATTACATTTTGGTTATTCAAGGTATCATTTGCATCGTTTATTTACTGCTTCAACACATTTTTCTCTTCATAATTATATTCAAAGAAGGCGGTTGAGTGAAACAGGAGAATTATTGGTGAAAACAGATCAAAGAATTATTGATATTGCCTTACAAGCTGGTTATGAGTCTCAACGTTCTTTCTCTAAAGCTTTTAAGAAATTACATCATGTGACACCAAATGCTTATCGTCACAAACAAAAGTATGATCCTGTGCAAGTGAAATATGAATTATCAGAGACTTGTCTTTCTTTAAGTGAAACAAAAATATTTGATGTCAGAATTGAAGAAAAGAATTCAATGATATTTGTTGGGATGAAAGCTAATACTTCTAAAGGTTTTTATGTCATTGGCAAATGCTGGCATCAATTACATAAATATAAACATCTCATTTTAAATCGAATGGATAATGATTTTTTGGTTGGTATCAATGACTATTCATTCTTTGAAAAAAATAAAGAACAGCCTCATTTTGATTATTATGCAGTTGCTGAAGTGGTGGATTTAAAAGATGTTCCAGTGAATATGACAACAAAAAGCTTACCTGCTTCACAATATATTGTATTTTCCTTGAAAGGGCATAATGAAGAAAGTATGCAAGATATTATAGAATACATTTATAATCATTGGTTTCTAGAAACAACTTTATTATTTAATCAAAATTGTATGTATGATTTTGTGAAGTATGGTGAACAGAGTGATGAGCAAGGTATGAGCTTAATAGAATATTGGATACCTATTCTTGACTCCTGTTTAGATAATGATACAATTAAATTTGGTGATAATAATGAATGAAAAAACAATTCCAACTTGGGAACTTTTACAAAAAAGAATAACATATAAACAATTAGGGCGAATCAAGAATAAGAGAATTCTTGATTTTGGAAGTGGGAATGGTGTCATGTCTTCATATTTAGCTAAAGATAATGAAGTCATTGCAATAGAGCCAAATCAAAATATGTTCAAAGATATGCTTTATCAGAATTCATTTATTCAAATTATTGGCGGATTAGAGGAATTAAGAAAGCAAACAAAAGAATCCTTTGATGTCATTGTGTGTCACAATGTTTTAGAATATGCTCAGTGTCGAGAAGAGATTGTTAAAGAATTTTATAGACTTTTAAAACCGGCAGGATTCTTATCAGTTGTTAAACATAATAAGAGAGGAAGAGTCATGCAAATGGTTGTTTTGCTAAATGAATTTGCAACTGCTCATCAAATTTTAGATGGTCAAAATGGATATGCACAAGATTTTGGTGAGATTCATTACTTTGATGATCAGGATATTTGCAGATGGGAAAAACGTTTTGTATTAGAGAAAACTTTAGGGATTCGTACATTTTGGGATTTACAGCAAAATCAAGATGTTCAAACAGAGGAGGAGTGGCAGGAAAATATGATTGAAATAGAAGAAAGAGTCAGTACAATTCCTGAATTTCAATCCATTGCTTTTTTTCATCATGTCTTCTATCACAAAGAGATTTAACGAAATTATCTTGACTTTTTCGTATCTTTCTATATAATAACAAGTGCGGCTATCTCTAGGATATAAGAGTCCTCGACCTATACCTTGGATTTGGCTAAGTTAAATAAAAGGAGGAAACATAAATGTTAACTAAAGAAGAAAAAACTGCTATCATGAAAGAATATGCAACTAAAGAAGGAGATACAGGTTCTCCAGAAGTACAAATTGCTGTATTAACTGCTGATATCAACAAATTAAATGGACATTTTAAAGTTCACAAAAAAGATCATCATTCTAATAGAGGTCTTTTAAAGAAAATTGGTAGAAGAAGAGATTTGTTAAAATATTTAAAAAATAAAGATCTTGATAGATATACAACATTAGTTGATAAGTTAGGATTAAGAAGATAGTCATGAGGGATATTGTTGAAAAAACAATATCCTTTTTGTTTTGATTTTGTTATAATAATTGATGAATTGTGACGAAAGGATGTGATTGCATGTTATATAAAGATAATGATGTTCCCGAGCCCAGTTTTATAGACAGCAATCAAATTCAGGAGGAGCAATTATGGAAGAAAGAATTGAAGAATTGGAAGTTAAGATTAAAGAACTTTTAGATGATAAAAAATATCATCAAATTAGAGAATTGTTGATGGATCTTAATGAGGCAGACATTGCTGAAATTATTGAGACAATAGAGATAAAAGAAGATGTTGTACGTGTTTTTAGACTTTTACCTAAAGATAGTGCGGCTGATGTTTTTTCTTATATTCCAGTGGAATATGAGCAAATGATTATTGAATCTTTGACAATGCGTGAAATCGGACAGATAATGAACGACTTGTATTCAGATGATGCAGTAGATATGCTTGAAGAGATGCCTGCTAATGTTGTAAAAAAAGTATTGGCAGCAACGGATAAAGAAACACGTCGAGATATCAATAACTTATTGAAGTATCCAGAAGATTCTGCTGGAAGTATTATGACTGTTGAATTTGTTGATTTACGTGCATATATGAGTGTGATGGATGCTATTGAACGTATTCGAAAGACAGGTGTAGATAAAGAAACGATTAATATTTGTTATGTTACAGATGTTCAAAAACATTTGTTAGGTATTGTGACATTAAGAGAAATTATTTTAGCAGATGCTCAGGAAAGCATTAAGGATTTGATGAATGAAAATATCATTACTGTACACACATTAGATGATCAAGAAGAAGTTGCAAAACAATTTCAAAAATATGATTTTGCAGCTATGCCAGTGGTTGATAACGAAAATCGTTTAGTTGGGATTATTACTGTTGATGATGTCATGGATATATTAGAAGAGGAAGCAACTGAAGATATTGAAATGATGGCTGCTATTACGCCAACTGATCAGCCTTATATGAAAACCAGTGTTTTTGAAACATATAGAAAACGAATTCCATGGTTATTGTTATTGATGATATCTGCATCAATAACAGGGAAGATTATACAGGGTTTTGAAGCGGCTTTATCAACATGTGTAATTTTAACTGCTTTTATTCCAATGCTAATGGATACAGGAGGGAATTGTGGGTCACAAGCTTCTGTTTCAGTCATTCGTGCTTTGTCACTAGACGAAGTTGAGTTTAAAGAATTGCCACAAATTATATGGAAGGAAATGCAAGTTTCTGTTCTTGTTGGGGCAACTTTATCACTTGCAAATTTTGGAAAAATTTTACTTATTGATCGTACATCAATACTTGTGGCTTTTGTTGTTTGTATGACATTGTTTGTAACTGTTGTTGTAGCAAAGCTGGTTGGCTGTACATTACCGATTTTGGCAAGTAAAATTGGATTTGATCCAGCTGTTATGGCGAGTCCGTTTATTACAACAATTGTTGATGCTCTATCATTAATTGTTTATTTCAATGTTGCAGGAATTTTTTTAGGATTATAGATATGGAGAATATATATATTTCAATTGTTGGCATTGTTTACTTATTTATGTTATTTATTCCTAATATGATATGGGTTAAAAATACACCTGAGAATTATGATTCAAGTCATGAAAACAAAATTTTATTAATGTTTGAAAGGTTTGGCGAAGTACTTGTTTGCTGTTTTGGAGTTATTATGTTTGAAACTATGGATTGGAATATCTTTGTCTTGGTTTCGTTTGTCTTCATGCTTATGTATGAAGGGTACTGGATTCAATATTTTAAAAGTGAAAAGAAATTGTCTGATTTTTATTGTAGTTATTTAAAAATTCCTTTGGCTGGAGCGACTTTGCCAGTTATAGCCTTTCTTATTTTGGGATTATCACAGGGACACTGGCTACTTGTTTTTTCTACAATTATTTTAGGAATTGGTCATATTGGTATACATAGAGAACATTTCTTAGAGATAAAAAGATAAGTATTTTCATAAATGCTTTTCTTTTTGTCTTTTTTTGGTTATAAAAAAAAGAAATGTTTTGTTATTAAAGTAAATTATGCTATAATGACTTAGATAATGAATGAGGTGGAAATATAATGTCAAAACAAGTGTTTAACTTAGAATTTTATGGAAAGACATTAACTGTAGAAGCAGGAGAACTTGCGAAACAAGCCAATGGTTCTGTTTTAGTGAGATATGATGATACGGTTATTTTGTCAACTGCTGTAGCAGGGAAAGAACCAAAAGATGTGGACTTTTTCCCATTGACTGTTACATATGAAGAAAAATTATATTCGGTAGGAAAGATTCCTGGCGGATTCTTAAAAAGAGAAGGACGTCCTAGTGAGCATGGTACATTAACTGCTCGTATGATTGATCGACCAATTCGACCATTGTTTGCTGATGGTTTTAGAAATGAAGTACAAGTTGTGAATACAGTGTTATCTGTTGATCAAAATGCATCTCCTGAAATGGCAGCTATGTTTGGAGCATCGCTTGCATTATGCTTATCTGATATTCCATTTAATGGGCCAATTGCTGGTGTTAATGTTGGATTGATTGATGGTGAATTTACAATCAATGCTGGTCCAGAAGACATGGAAAGAAGTTTGATTAATCTTGAAGTTGCTGGGACAAAAGAAGCAATTAACATGGTTGAAGCTGATGCTAAGGAAGTTGATGAAGAAACAATGTTAAATGCTTTAATGTTTGGTCATGAAAAGATTAAAGAATTAATTGCGTTTCAAGAAAAAGTCGTAGAAGCTTGTGGGAAAGAAAAAATTGAAATCCCATTATTTGAATTGGATTCTGCAATAGTTGAAGAAGTTGAGTCTTTAGCAAAAGAGCGAATGATTAAAGCTGTTTCTATTCCTGGTAAATTAGAAAGATATGGGGCTATTGATGATATTAATGCAGAAGTTGTTACATTATTTGAAAACAGAGATTATGCTGATTTAAAAGAACAAGCTAAAGTCTTAAAACAAGTAAAAATTGTTCTACATGATTTAGAGAAAGATGAAGTCAGAAGATTAATCACAGAAGATAAAATCAGACCTGATGGTAGAAAAATTGATGAAGTGCGTCCATTGAATGCACAAGTTGATTTATTGCCAAGAGTTCATGGTTCTGCATTGTTTACACGTGGAGAAACTCAAGTTCTTTCAGTATGTACTTTAGGAGCTTTGGGAGAACATCAAAAAATCGATGGTTTAGGTTTAGAAGATCAAAAGAGATTTATGCATCATTATAACTTCCCACCATATTCAGTTGGTGAAACAGGAAGAATGGGTGCACCAGGTCGTCGTGAAATTGGACATGGGGCTTTAGGTGAAAGAGCATTGGCTCAAGTTATCCCTAGTGAAGATGAATTCCCATACACAATTCGTGTTGTTTCTGAAGTGTTAGAATCTAATGGGTCTTCTTCACAGGCATCTATTTGTGCATCATCTATGGCATTAATGACTGCTGGTGTACCTATTAGTAATCCAGTCAGTGGTGTCGCTATGGGACTTGTCAAAAAAGGTGATGATTATACAATTTTAACTGATATTCAAGGTATGGAAGATCATTTGGGTGATATGGATTTCAAAGTTGCAGGAACTAAGAAAGGTATCTGCGCATTGCAAATGGATATTAAAATTGAAGGAATTACAAAAGAAATTTTACAAGAAGCATTGGCTCAAGCTAATGTTGGTAGACAACAAATTATGGACTGTATGTTAGGGGCAATTTCTGAACCTAAAAAAGAATTAAGTCCATATGCACCAAAAGTCTTCATGATGAGAATCGAACCAGAACAAATTAAAGACGTTATTGGACCTGGTGGTAAAAACATTAATGAAATTATTGAAAAGTCAAATGATGTGAAGATTGATATTGAACAAGATGGACGTGTCACTATTTATCATTTTGATCAAGAGGCTATTCATACTGCAGCTAAATTAATTGAAAATATTGTTAAAAAAGCTGAAGTTGGTGAAGTTTATGATGGTAAAGTCGTGAGAGTTGAAGATAAGTTTGCATTTGTGGAATTGTTTGAAGGAACAAATGGTTTCTTACATGTTGGTGATGTAGCTCATGAAAGAATTAATAAAGTTTCTGATGTTTTAAAAGTAGGAGATACAGCTAAGGTTAAAGTCATCAAGATAACTGATAAAGGTGTTAATGTTTCTAGAAAAGCATTGTTACCTAAACCAATTGTGAAAGAAGAAAAAAAAGAAAGTGAATAAAATTATATTGGCAAGTACTTCTCCAAGAAGGAAGGAATTACTTGAAAGAGAAGGCATCGATTTTATAGTCGATGCTTCTTCTATAGATGAAACGATGGATGAGACATTACCAATCAAAGAAAGATTGTGTCAATTGTCTAAAGACAAAGCAGAACCTATTCATCATAAATATCCACAAGATATTGTTATTGGAGCAGATACGATTGTTTATTTTCAGGACTGTATTATTGGGAAAGCAAAAAATCGTGAAGATGCATACCAGACATTAATGATGTTATCAAATCAAAAACATATTGTTTATACAGCTGTAGCTATTTATAATGGTAATAGTTTACATACCTTTTGTGAAAAAACAGAAGTTTATTTTAAAGATATTTCTTCAATGATAGATGAATATCTTGATTCTGGGGAATGGATGGGGAAAGCCGGATCATATGGTATTCAAGGCAAAGCTTCTGTATTTGTTGAGCGTATTGTGGGTGATAAGGATACTGTTATCGGATTACCAGTAATGCGTATCAAAGAATTCTTAGATTATCTTCAGGGTAAATCATGAGGTTAGAATATAAAATGATTTGATGTTATATTGAAATGAGGGCAGAGAGAATTCTGCTTTTCTTTTTTTATAAAAATAATTGATAAATAGGTGTAAATTTGTACTGTAATCATCAATAAAGGTTTATCAAGGTTAAAATGATAAGAATTTTCTTTTTTAGAAATGTTGTTTTTTATTTCAAAAATGATGTAAACGGATACATTTCTTGTTGTTTTCTTGTTGAAATTTTACTATAATAGATAAGTAGGAAAAAAACGGAGGATAAATATATGGAAAAGAAAGTTAAAAGAATTGCATTACTTTCAGGGGGCGGAGATTGTCCTGGATTAAATGCCGTTATTAGAACAATAACAAAAACTGCTATCTCTAAATATGGTTGGGAAGTCATTGGCTATGTTTATGGATATAGAGGCTTATATAACAATAATTATATTGAATTAACAGAAGAAAAAGTTGAAAATATTTATAAAGAGGGAGGAACTATTCTATTTAGTTCTAATAAGGATAATCTTTTTGATTACTTAGTAGATGATGGAAAAGGTGGAAAAATAAAAAAAGATGTAAGTGATGTTGGTGTTCAAAATCTAAAAGATGCTGGTGTTGATGTATTGGTTGTTTTAGGTGGTGATGGAACTTTAACAAGTGCTCGTGATTTTTCAAGAAAGGGTGTGCAAGTTATTGGTGTGCCTAAGACAATGGATAACGATTTATCAAGTACTGATTTGACTTATGGATTTATTAGTGCTATGAGTGTGGGAACTGATTTTATTGATCGTTTACAAACAACTGCAAAATCTCATCATCGTGTTATCTGCTGTGAGTTGATGGGTAGAGATGCAGGATGGATTTCTTTATATGCTGGTTTGGCTGGGAATGCAGGTGTATGCTTAATTCCTGAAATTCCATTTACTATTGAAAATATTGCTAAACATGTTGCTAAACGTGACGAACAAGGAATGCCTTATACAGTTATTGCTGTTGCTGAAGGTGCTAAATATGCTGATGGTACAAAAGTTATTGGTAAAATTGTAGAAGATTCTCCAGATCCAGTTCGTTATAGTGGTTTGGCTGCAAAAGTTGCTGATGATTTGGAAAAGGTTATTCCAAATCATGAGGTTCGTTCAGTGAATCCTGGACATATTATCCGTGGTGGAGATATTACTCCATATGATAGAATCTTATCTATTCGTTTTGGTGTTAAGGCCTGTGAACTTATTGATGAAGGTCAATTTGGAAATGTTGTCACTCTTCATGGTGAAACTATGGATTATACTTCATTGGAAGAAGTGATTGGTGATGCTAAATTTGGAAAGCAAAAACGTGTTGATCCTAATGGTGAACTAATAAGAGCTGCAAAGGCTATTGGTGTTTGCTTTGGTGATGAATAAGATATGAGACAAAAATAATCCTCTGAAATGACTCAGAGGATTATTTATTTAGAATAAATCTTTCGGATTTCTATAAGGTTTATCTAAAGCTTCAGCAACTGCCTGACAAGTGCAAAGTCCTTTATAGGTATTAAGTCCTAATAAGAAACCTTCGTCTTGTTTGAGGGCATCTAAACCATATTCAGCTAATTTTATAATATATGGTAAAGTTGCATTCGATAAAGCTATCGTAGATGTTCTTGGAACTGCTCCTGGCATATTAGCCACTGAATAATGAAGCACACCATGTTTTGTGAATGTTGGTTGATCGTGCGTTGTTGTATGATCACAAGTTTCTATACATCCACCTTGATCGATTGCAACATCAACAATCACACTTCCATCTTTCATTTCTTTGACCATGTCTTCTGTTACAATCTTAGGGGCACGAGCACCAGGAATTAATACCGCACCAATCACAAGATCGGCTGTTTGAAGAGCGTTTCGAACATTATATTCATTGCTGTATATAGTATGAATTGTTCCATTGCTGATATCATCAATATAAGCCATTCGTTGGGCATCGACATCAAAAACATGAACTCTGGCCCCTAGACCGCTAGCAATACGGGCAGCATTGAAGCCAACAGTACCACCACCAATAATAACAACATCTGCTGGCATAACTCCTGGAACACCACCAAGAAGCAAGCCACTTCCACCATTTGTTTTTTGCAATAAATTTGCACCAACTTGAACTGACATACGTCCAGCAACTTCACTCATTGGTGTTAAGAGTGGAAGACTGTTGTTTTTGCCAATAACTGTTTCATAGGCAATTGCAGTTGTTTTTGATTTCATTAACGCTTCTGCAAAAGGTTCATTACTTGCAATATGCAGATACGTAAAGACCATCTGATCTTCACGTAAATATTGATATTCACTCTCTAAGTATTCTTTGACTTTGACAATCAGGTTGGCTGATTTGAATACTTCTTCTCTATGACAAACAGTTCCACCAACTGTTTGATACTCTTCATTTGAAAAACCACTACCTAAACCAGCATTTTCCTCAATAAGGACAGTATGCCCTAATTTGACTAATGAAAGAACACCTGCTGGTGTTAATGAGACACGATTTTCATTGTTTTTGATTTCTTTTGGAATTCCAATAATCATATTTTCACACTCCGTTTCTATTGCCACATTATAACATGAACTTACAGATAAAGTAAATTTATTTTGGATAGGTATAGTGGTTATCTATTGAATTTCGTTGAAAATATTTGTAGTTTTGGTTGATGAAAAGAAATAACTTTGATAGAATGTCTATTGCAAGTCAAGGAGGTTAAAAGATGATTGAGGAACTAATTCAATGTGGAAACTATCAACAGGCTTTAACGATGCTAGAAGATATGAATGATGAAAGTGTAAGATATTTAAGATTGGTGTGTTTGGTAGGAATGGGAGAATATCAACAAGCTAAAACAGAAGGGGCATGGGCAAAAGCAAATGCTAAAGAAACTTATTATGATGTTGTTTCTATGTATGTGACAACATTAAAAGAATTGGGTGAGTTTGAAGAAGCTATTAATATTTTGATTGAAGAGTTATCTATGCCTTATATTCCTTATCAATATGAAACTTTATTTAATACTGCGTATGATGAAGTTCTGTTAGATAAACAAGAAGCAAACTATGAAGTTGAATCGAAAAACCAAATTTTCTCAATTGAAGAAATTTCACAGGTCTTAAAAAACAAGGAATGTAATGAAGATTTGTTATATATGGCACTAGATCAATTACAACAATTAAATGTTCGCATGATTATTCCCGTTATTCAAGATTATTTGATGAATCCTCAGAATCATTTTTTTGCTAAAACATTACTGATCGAAATTATGATTGACCAACAAATAGATGAAGATATACAGGTTGAAAAATTTGGTAGATATTATGATATCAATCCAAGTTATATGGCATTAGTTCTTGAACAAACTCAGTATGCTGAGACTTTAAAATATTTACAAAACGGTATTGAAGATGAAAATCCATCACTTTTTGAGCAATGTGTTGAATATCTTGAATATACCTTATATGCGTTATATCCACAAGATATATATGAAGAAGATTGTCATGTTTTAGCAGCAGCTATTCATTATTATGTTGCAACTTTGCAGTCTATGGATATTGACTTGAATGATTTAGAAGTGATGTATTATTGTGATAAAAGTGAGATTGAACAGCGAATTTTAGCACTCAAACAAATAGAGTGTTAAAATGGTTGCATTCTTATAATGATTCATGTATAATATGCATGTTGAAATAATGGAGGAAGTATAAATGGAAACAGTTTGTAACAAACTAGAAAAATGTATGATGGAAGTGAAAGTGACTTTCACAACTGAAGAATGGAAAAATGCTCAAGAAAAAGCATTAGAAAAATTAGCTAAAAATGTAAAAATTGATGGATTTAGACAAGGTAAAGCTCCAATGAAAATGGTTAAATCTAGAGTGGGGAAAGCTGCAATCTTAGAGGAAGCAACAGATGTTGTTTTGAAGAAAAGTTATGCTGCTATCTTACTAGATAACAATATTCAACCAGTTGGTCAACCTCAAGTTCAAATTGATGAATTGACAGAAGATGTTTTAAAAGTAACAGTCACTGCTCCTGTTGCTCCTGAAGTAACTTTAGGACAATATAAAGGATTAGAAGTGAAAAAGGGAACTGTTAAAGTAACTAAGAAGGAAATTGAAGCTGAATTAGCTAACTATCAAAATCAATTTGCAGAATTAATCATTAAAGAAGAAGGAACTGTTGAAAACGGTGATACTGCCGTTATTGACTTTGAAGGATTTAAAGATGGTGTTGCTTTTGAAGGTGGAAAAGCTGAAAATCATTCATTAGAAATTGGATCAGGTTCATTTATTCCAGGTTTTGAAGAACAAGTTATAGGTATGAAAGTAGGGGAAGAAAAAGAAATTAATGTTACTTTCCCAGAGGAATATCAATCAGCTGAATTAGCAGGACAAGAGGCTGTCTTCAAAGTGAAAGTACATGAAATTAAAACGAAAGTTTTACCTGATATTGATGATGAATTAGCAAAAGATGTTAATATTGATGGTATTGAAACATTAGCTGATTTGGAAACTTATACAAAAGAACAAATCAAGAATAAAAAACAAACAGAAGTAGAATCTAAATTTAGTGATGATATCTTTAACGCGGTTATTGAAAACACTCCATTAGAAGTTCCAGAAGCAATGATTGAAACAGAAACACAAACAATGTTAAGAGAAGTTGAACAAAATTTATCACAACAGGGTTTGAATATGGAACTGTTCCAACAGTTAACTGGAAAAACAATGGAAGATATGAAAACTGAAATGAGCGAACAAGCTGAAAAACGTGTAAAATTTAATTTGATTTTAGCTGAAATTGCTAAAGCTGAAAACATTGAAATTTCTGATGAAGAAGTTGATGATGAAATCAAAGAAATTGCGACTTATTATGGTAGAGAATTTGATGAAGTCAAAACAATTTTTGAAGCTCAAATGGGACAAATCAAATCAGATTTAGCAACTCGTAAAGCAGTTCAACTAATCAAAGATAACGTGAAATAAGACGCTTGATGCGTCTTGTTTTGTTAAGTCATTTGATTAGACAAATGTGATATTATTATATATAATGATGTCGAATGAAAAGGAGGTAATGAATTATGGAAGAGTTAGATATTGTAGTTGATTTACCTGTCATTTGTACAAGAGGAATGATTGTTTTTCCTAACCATGAAATTTCTTTAGATGTTGGAAGAGATTTTAGTCTTAAAGCTATTGAAAAAGGTGTGAATGAATTTGATGAAAATATTGTCTTTATTTCTCAAATCAATCCACTTGATGAAAATACAGATTTTGAACATGTTTATCACTTTGGGACTTTATGTAAAGTGAAAAGAAGAATTAAAAGAGATAATCATGGAACAATCAAGTTGACTGTTGAAGGTCAAAAAAGAGTAGAAATTTTAAGTCTTGACGAAAAAGATGGATGTTTATTTGCAAAGACAAGATATCTTGAAGATATTGAAAGTGAAAAAACTGAAGAAATTGCATTGGTTCGTAAGGTTAGTGAACAAATGCAGTCAATGAATAAAAATCTACAAATGTTCCCACGTGAAGTTTTTTCGAATCTTTCACAAGGGATGAGTGCAAGTGCATTGGCAGATACAATTGGTCAATATATCAATGTAGAATTACAAACAAAACAGAAAATCTTAGCTGAATGTGATATTAATAAGCGTTTGCTTCTTGTTTTAGGAAGTATGGAAGAAGAAAAGGTTATTAATGAATTAGAAGAAAAGATTAATTTAAAAGTCAAGGAAAGTATTGATGAAAATCAAAAAGAATATTATTTAAGAGAAAAATTAAGAGCTATTAAAGAAGAATTAGGGGATACTCCTAATAAAGAGGATGATGCTGATGCTATTCGTGAAGAGTTGAATAATCATCCATATCCTGATTATATCAAGGAAAAGATTGAAGAAGAGTTAAGACGTTATGATATGATGCCATCTGCTTCATCAGAAGCAAATGTTGTAAGATCTTATATTGATTGGGTTATGAAAACACCTTGGTATCAGGAGACTGAAGATATTCAAGATATCAATGAAGTTGAGAAAGTCTTAAATGAAGATCACTTTGGATTAGAAAAGCCAAAAGAAAGAATTGTAGAGCATTTGGCTGTCAAGCAAATGACACAATCTTTGAATGCTCCAATTATCTGTTTGGTTGGCCCACCAGGTGTCGGGAAAACATCTATTTCTAAGTCTATTGCAAGAGCACTAGGTAGAAAATTTGTGAAAGCATCATTAGGTGGAGTCAAAGATGAAGCTGAAATTAGAGGGCATCGTAGAACTTATTTAGGATCAATGCCTGGTAGAATTATACAAAGTATGAAAAAAGCCGGAGTTATTAATCCAGTTTTCTTATTAGATGAAATTGATAAGATGTCTAGTGATTATAAAGGTGATCCTACAAGTGCAATGTTGGAGGTGCTTGACCCAGAACAAAATCAGTTCTTCTCAGATAATTATTTAGAAGAACCATATGATTTATCAAAAGTTCTCTTTATTGCAACTGCAAATGATTTAGGAAGCATTCCTGAACCATTGCGTGATCGTTTAGAAATTATTGAAATTTCTTCATATACTGAACAAGAAAAATTAGAAATCGCTAAACGTCACTTATTAAAGAAGGAAAGAGAACTGTATGGTTTAAAAGCTGAGCAATTAAATATTCCTGATGAGACAATGATGTATGTGATTCGTCATTATACAAGAGAAGCAGGGGTTAGACAATTGGAAAGATTGGTTGCTCAAATCTGTCGTAAATCAGTCTTAAAGATTTTAAAACAAGGTAATTTAGAGTTAACATTACAAGTGAGTGATTTAGAGGATTATTTAGGAAAAGCTCCTTTTGAGCATACTAAGAAAATGGATAAACCTCAAATTGGTGTTGTTACAGGAATGGCATATACTCAATATGGTGGAGATATTTTACCAATTGAAGTCAATCATTTCAATGGAACTGGTAAATTTATTATTACTGGGCAATTAGGCGATGTTATGAAAGAATCTGCTTCTATTGCGCTTGACTATATGAAAGCAAATCGCGAGAAGTATGGTTTGCAGAATATTGCTTTTGATAAAGAAGATATTCATATTCATGTTCCTGAAGGGGCAGTCAAAAAAGATGGCCCAAGTGCTGGAGTCAGTTTAACAACAGCAATTTTATCAGCATTTAGTAATCGTCCAGTGAGAGATGATGTTGCAATGACAGGTGAAATTACTTTGCGTGGACAAGTCTTACCAATTGGTGGCTTGAAAGAAAAATCTATTTCTGCGCACCGTAGTGGTATTCGTAAGATTATTATTCCTAAAGATAACGCCAAAGATATTGATGATATTCCAAAATCAGTACAAGCGGATTTAGATATTGTTTTGGCTGATCATATTGATACAGTTTTAGAACATGCATTAGTAAAATAAATGAAAGGGGCATGATTATGTCCCTTTTTACATGCCAAATAATTGTATGATAATATGTATTGTTAATGAGTTAAAGATTGTTGGAATATGTACTTTCTTTTATTCATTTTACGATTTAATTTAATAATTTCATAAAAGGTTTTTATTTTGTTGACATAAGATAGAATTCATTGAAATCATAGGAAGGCAAAAATGATTGAAATTCAATATTAAGATTTATGTTTCAAAAAAGAATTTAAGATGAATAGATATTTTTTCTAATAGTTATTTTATTTGAATTATGATAAGATGAATAAGAAAATAGAAATAGGAAATAATAGAATGGAGGAAAACAATGTATAAAATTCATAAAGCTCAATTTATGCTATGCGCAGCCTGGAAATCACAATGGCCAGAAAATGATTTGCCAGAAATCTGTTTAGCTGGTCGTAGTAATGTTGGAAAATCAAGTTTTATTAACACTATTACAAATCATAGTAAATTGGCAAAGGTATCTGGAACGCCTGGGAAAACAAGAACACTCAATTTTTTTAATATTAATGATGAACTTAGACTGGTAGATGTCCCAGGATATGGATATGCTAAAGTCAATGATAAAATTAAAGAAAGTTTTGGAGATATGTTAGATACATATTTAAGAGAACGGGATGTTTTAAAAGGTTTGGTATTAATAGTGGATTATCGACATAAACCAACTCATGATGATAAGATGATGTACGATTATGCTAAGCATTATCATATTCCAGTTATTGTTGTGGCAACAAAAGAAGATAAATTAAAAAGAAATGATTTAAAAAAGAATGAAAAAATCATTAAGGATACTTTAGGATTTGATAAGAATGATATATTTTTGCGTTTCTCAAGTTTAAATAAAGTGGGTATTGATGAGGTTTGGGAGAAAATTTTAGAGCTTTGTGAACAATAAATCCTTAACAAATATTCCTAAATAATGTATAATTGCGACTAGGGGGTAATGGAGAAATGATTAATATTATGTTATGTTGTGCATCGGGGATGTCAACAAGTTTATTGGTAGAAAAAATGAAAAAAGCAGCCTCTCAAGATGGCATAAAGGTTGATATTTGGGCTGTAGGGGCAAATGAAATAAGAGAAAATGCTGATAAGGCAGATGTTATTTTGCTTGGACCACAAGTAAGATATGCACAAAAAAAGATAGAGTCTGAAGCACCTGGTGTTCCAGTTGCCAATATTGGTATGAGAGAATACGGAATGATGAATGGTGCTGTTGTTTTAAAACAAGCCTTAGATTTGATTGAAAAGAAGTAAGCAATGTAACTTCTTTTTTTTCATATTCTGAACTTTTTTGCATACAGTTTGATAGGAGGGAAAGTATGCAAAAGATATATTTTAAGAAGTTAGTGGATTTGAATCATCAATTAAAAGAATTGGTATCTATTTCAGTTGATGAATCAATCAATTATAAAATGGAAAGCCAAGGAATGAGAGCAGTAGGTAGTATTATGATGAATGGAGATTATAAAGATGAAAAAGGTAAACATAGTTTCCATGAATCTATTGATTTAGATATTATGGCCTTGTTTGAAAAAATCACTGATAAAAGAGATTTTCATGTAAAAGTAGAAGATTTTGATTATGTGATCAATGAAGGTAATTTATCACTTGTCATACAGGCCTGTGTTTATGGTGTTTTAGATGATGAAGACCGTGTTATTGAAACTTCTGCTCCAAGAGTTGAGGAAACGAATGATGAAGCAGTTGTAGAAGAAATTGAAAGTTTATTGCGTGAAGAAGATGTTGTAGAAGAAGTGCCGGAGGTTGAAATTCCCGTTGTTGAGATTCCTAAAGAAATAGCTATACCAGTCGTAGAGACAGCTCCAGTTGCTGCCATTAAAGAAGAAACGGTAGAAGTGAAAAAAGAAATGCCTGAAGAAGATGATGATGAGGATATTGGTACTTATTATTTATATGTTGTTCAAGATGGGGACAGTTATCAATCTGTAGCAGCTCATTATCAAGTAGATGAATATAAGCTTAAAGACTACAATCACGATCGTCCTTTGACGAAAGGAACTATCGTTATTGTTCCTTATTATTCATGAATGAACTGATTTTACAATACTATAAGATTCAAGTTGTTGGATTGATAAAACTGACTCAAAATGTTTATAAATTGAAAACAAATGATGGTTATTATGTTGCTAAATGTGTTGAAGATAAACACATTGAAACAATCTATGAATATATTGAGACTTTGCATATCCATTGTTTTGTTCAAATATTATTAAATAAAAACAACGAACTTCTTACACCTTATCAAAACAACTATCTTTATCTCATGCCATATGTAGACAACAATCAGGGATTACTGAAAGAAATGAAGATTAAATATTATTTTGAAACATTAGCTTATCTTCATTATAACAGTTTTTATTTCACTAAAGTGAACCAGCAATATTTTGATACACTTAATTCTGATATCTTAAGAATTATTAATGAACGAACTGTTTATTATGAACAGATGATTCAGAATTTTGAGAATATTGCAATGAGATCGCCAAGTCAATGGATGCTTGTTATGAATTATTATCGCATTTATGAAGCATTGTGCAGTGCTCGCCAATATTTATCACAATATTTAGAACATACCAAAGATTATCATCAGGTTCGTGTATGCTTGAATTATAAACATTTTGATTATGATCATATCTCATTAAAATCAAAGGTTTTATTATCAATTGATAATGTTTGTATTGATTTACCGATTTATGATTTGTTTGATATTTATCAAAGAATTCCAGATATTCTCTTTGATTTAGATTGCTTTAGTGAATATTACTTTAAAAAGATAGAAATTAGAGAAGATGAGAAGTTGTTATTGTGTTGTCTTATGAATGTTGTTCCTCTTATTGATTATGGCCCTGATGAAATTGAAAATATCATCAGATTATCAAGATTATTGTACTATTTAGACTCAGTTCATAACTTTATAGGTCAATTATAATTGACTTTAATCTACAGCTTTGTTAAAATAAACATACGTTGATGAGGAGGAGTACATTTTGTATTCTTTAAGAGAGTTTCTGGCAGGTGTGAAGAGACAGAAGAAAAAATGGAAGGTAGCCTCGGAGTATGTTTATTGAAATCATGTAGGTAAACACGTAGAACTGCGTTAAAGTTTTGAGGTATACGAAAGTATATAAATTAAGGTGGTACCACGAGCATTCGTCCTTATACGAATGCTCTTTTTTATTTAAAGGAGGAAGAGATATGAGAACTGTTGATTTGGTTGTTTGGGTATTATTTATTGGAGCGCTTATTTTTTTAGGTTATTTCTTTACAAAAAGAGTCAAAGATAATAAGAAGATAAGACAACAAATGCAAATGGAATATTTAGAAAGAAAAGAGAAATATACATATTTAAGACCAGGGATTTTTGATACATGTCCTAGAGAAGATGTTTCAGCAGCCGCTATTTTTCATTGTATAAGAAAAGAAGATGAAGACTTTGATCATTATTTTGAAAAAATGAATTATAGTGAAAAAGTTGTTTTTGGAATCTATCAGGTGTCTTTATCTTTGGAAGGACAGGGGTCTTCTATTCATAGTTTTTTCTTGAGCCCTTCAAACCGTCCATTTGTTCCTATTGTTGTGGATATTTTTGAAGAGGTCGGTGCTCATGATATAGCAGAATTAATGAGAGCAGCAAGACGTTTTGCAGAGATTATTGAAAATGATGAAGAAGATGATGAAGATGATCCTGAAATGGGAGATTTTTCAAGATATAATTTCTCGGATTTTACTAATGAATTTGTTTCATTGGTGAATACAACTAACTTGAATGAAAAAATCACAAGATTTATCTTAGATCATAAGGAAGATTTTTATGATACAGATATTCCTAAAGAAATTGATGGAAATGGAGATGAGATAGATGAAAGAATTAGCGACTAAATACAATCATCAAAAAGTTGAAGAAGGTAAATACAAAACATGGATTGATCATCATTATTTTGAGGCTGGTGATATTTCTAAAAAGCCATATAGTATTGTGATACCACCACCGAATGTTACTGGTAAATTACATTTAGGACATGCTTGGGATACAACACTTCAGGATATGATTATTCGTTATAAACGAATGCAGGGATTTGATGCCTTGTGGCTTCCTGGAATGGATCATGCAGGAATTGCAACGCAAGCTAAGGTTGAAGCAAGAATGCGTGAAGAAGGGCTTTCTCGATATGATTTAGGAAGAGAGAAATTTCTAGAAAAAGCGTGGTCTTGGAAAGAAGAGTATGCTTCTATTATTCGTAATCAATGGGAAAAACTAGGGCTGTCTTTAGATTATTCTAAGGAACGCTTTACATTAGATGAAGGTTTGAGTGAAGCAGTTAAAACAGTTTTTATTACTTTATATGAAAAAGGATTAATTTATCAGGGTGAACGTATTATTAACTGGGATCCTGTACAAAGAACAGCTCTGTCTAATATCGAAGTTATTCATAAAGAGATTGAAGGGCATATGTATTACTTTAAATACAAAGTGGTAGAAAATGATGAGACATTGATTATTGCAACAACACGTCCAGAAACAATGTTTGCTGACCAGGCTATATTTGTTCATCCGGATGATGAACGTTATACACATTTAGTAGGGAAACATGCAATAAATCCAGCTAATGGGGAAGCTTTGCCAATTATGGCAGACAGTTATATTGATATGAGTTTTGGAACTGCGGTTATGAAATGTACGCCTGCTCATGATCCTAACGATTTTGCTTTGGCTAAGAAATATGGATTAAGTATGCCTATTTGTATGCATGATAATGGAACGATGAATGACATGTGTGGAAAATATGCCAATATGGATCGTTTTGAATGTCGTGCTGCCCTTTTAGAGGATTTTGAGGAAGCAGGAGTTGTTGATCATATTGAAACACATATACATCAAGTTGGTCATTCGGAACGTAGTCATGCAATCGTTGAACCTTATCTATCAAAGCAATGGTTTGTTAAAATGAAACCTTTGGCCAAAGCTGCTTTGGCCAATCAGGAGAAAGATTCTAAAGTCAATTTTGTTCCAGGACGATTTGAAAAAACGTTTAAACAATGGATGGAAAATATTGAGGATTGGTGTATTTCTAGACAATTATGGTGGGGGCATCAAGTACCAGCATGGTATCATAAGGAAACAGGTGAAGTTTATGTTGGAAAAACTGCTCCAGAAGATATTGAAAATTGGAAGCAAGATGAAGATGTTTTGGATACATGGTTTTCAAGTGCGTTATGGCCATTTTCAACAATGGGTTGGCCAAATACAGAAAGTGAAATGTTCAAACGTTATTTTCCAACTGATACTTTAGTTACAGGATATGATATTATTTTCTTTTGGGTATCTCGTATGATCTTTCAATCCTTGGAGTTTACTCATGAAAGACCATTTCAAGATGTTTTAATTCATGGTTTGATCCGTGATGAGCAAGGTCGCAAAATGTCTAAATCTTTAGGCAATGGTGTTGATCCAATGGATGTTATCGATGAATATGGTGCTGACACATTACGTTTTTTCTTAACAACCAATTCTGCTCCAGGCATGGATTTGCGTTATATCCCAGAAAAGTTAGAAGCATCTTGGAATTTCATTAATAAAATTTGGAATTCAGCAAGATTTGTATTAATGAATATTGATGAAGATATGAAATATGAGGATTTATCATTTACATATTTAAATTTATCAGATCAATGGATTTTAAATCGTCTTAATGATGTTATTCAATCAGTTGATGAAAATATGGATAAGTTTGAGTTTGTGAATGTGGGAAGCGAACTTTATAATTTTATTTGGGATGATTTTTGTTCTTGGTACATAGAATTATCTAAAGCTCATTTAAATAGTGATAATGAGATTGAAAAACGTGCAACACAAGAAACATTAGTTTATGTTCTCAATGCTATTGTTCGTTTATTGCACCCATTTATGCCATTTGTGACAGAAGAAATTTATCAGTCTATTCCACATTTAGAGGAATCTATTTGTATAGCAAAATGGCCTGAAGTGAATACTTATTTTGAAAACACTAAGATTAATGGACAATTTCAATACTTATTTGATATTATCAAAGGAATTAGAAATATTCGTGCTCAATATATTATTAAAAACTCTATTGAAATAGCTTATAGTATTCAAACAAAAGATGAACAATTATCTGAACTTTTGGAAGATATTGCTTTATATGTTTCTAAATTATGTAATGCTCGCTGTATTGGTTATAATGTGGAAACATCATCTCATGTAGCTACTGAAATGATTAAAGGTGGACATGCTTTAATTGTTGAACTTGGTGATTATATAGATTTAAATGCTGAAAAGAAAAAACTGGAGGATGAACTTAAAAAACTTGAAGGTGAAATTAAACGTTGTCAGGGAATGCTTTCAAATCCTAATTTCACTAGTAAGGCTCCACCAGAAAAAGTTAAAGCAGAGGAAGCTAAAATGGCTGATTATCAATCAAAATATAATGCTGTTCAAGCTAAATTAGAGGAAATGGAAAAGGTGAAATAAAAAAATTCACCTTTTTTTATTTTTGAGAAGAAAAATCTTATAAAAGAAGTGAATATATATAGTAAGGGGGCTAATAGAAAGGAAGAAGAAATTATGAGAGAATTATCATTACAACAGCAATGCGAGATTCAAGGTGGCTCATTTATAGGAACAGCACTTCTTTATTTGTTATTAGGTGCTGGAGTTTATAAAATTTTGAGGTCGAAAAAAGGGCGTATTTCGATACCAAGATTAGTGAATTTGGAATGGCGTAATTAATGATATGAAAGGCATTTTGCCTTTCATATTCTTTGTTGTTAGAGCATATAATTGGTGAGGTGAAGAAAATGAAATTTGAAGTGAAAGTTGTTATTATGAGTATTATTTTTTCTATAGTATGTATGTTTGTGTTTACATATGCAAGTTCATTTACCCAAAAGACAATATATGCTTATCAGGTTGGGATTTATAAAGAAGCAAGCAATAAAGATGCTAAGCTGGCTGAACTTAAAGAATCTGGCATTGAAGGGTATTGTTATAAAAAAGATGGACAATACTATGTTTTATCAATGATTAGTGAAGATCAAAAGAAAGTTGAAAAACATGCGGTTGATATGAAAGGGATTATGAAAACTTATGTTGTATCATCCGATACAACAGTTAAAACTTTATTAGACAACTTATCGAAGGGAGTTATACATGATTAAATCATTACCAATAGAAGAAAATCCACGTGAGAAAGCGATTGTCAATGGGATTGAGTCTTTAAGCAATGTTGAGTTGCTGGCACTTGTTTTAAGAACTGGTAATAAAGATGAATCGGTTATCCAATTAGCACAAAGATTATTAAAGGAAATCGGTGGTATATCACAATTATCTCATATTTGTTATGCTGATCTCATTGCGCTTAAAGGGATTAAAAAGGCCAAAGCCATTGAATTATTAAGTGTTATTGAAATGAGTAAGCGATTAAAACAAAAAGAATCACATGAATCATTGTTATCACCAAGCGATATTTATGATTATGTTAAAAATGAAATGATGATGTTGAAGCAGGAACATTTTGTGGTTTTGTGCTTAGATATTCGTAATCGTGTGATTAAGAAGAAAACAATATTTATAGGCTCATTAAATATGAGTATTGTTACGCCACGTGAAGTCTTTAAAGAGGCTATTGGAGTCAGTAGTGCTAAAATGATACTTTTACATAATCATCCCAGTGGTGATGCCTTGCCTAGTCAGGAGGATTTGTATTTGACAGAGCAATTTGTTAAACTTGGCGAAATGATGGCTATTGAAATAATGGATCATATCATCATTGGCTGGAATCAATTTTATAGCATAAAAGCGAAACAACTCTATTATGATAATCATGGTTGAAATGTTTATCCTTTTTTAATTTGCTTTTTTTTATACCAGATATTATAATGGTATGAGACTAGGGGTGATATTTTGTATAAAAAGAATAAATGGAATAAGCATAATAAAAGAATTGTAATTGTTACAATTATATTGGTACTCTTTTCTGTTGTGACTTTAGTCACAAGTCGTTCTGCTTCTGGAATTGAAACAATTTTTAAAGATACCATTGCAAATATTGAATATTATGTGATTAAAGCACCAATTGAATATGTAAGTGGTCTTTTTAATGAATATAGTGAGATGAAGGATGTTTATGAAGAAAATGCAAAGCTTAAGCAGAAATTAGATGATTTAGCTCGTGAATCAGCCATGAATGATGTTTTAACTTCTGAGTTGAATCAATTAAAAGATATTACAAAAATCAAATATCTACCAACTGATTATCAAGTGAAATATACAACAGTTATTACTAGAGATGCTGAAAACTGGACAAATGAAGTAACTATAAATATTGGAAAACTTTCAGGGATTAAAGAAGGAATGGCGGTGATAACTGCCCAAGGTATGATTGGAACAGTGACAAGTGTAAGTGAAATTTCATCAACTGTTTCACTATTATCTTCTGAAAATTCAAAGAGTCAGTTACCGGTTATGATCTTGAGTGGTGATAAAGAATATTATGGTCTTTTAAATCGTTATGATTTATCTACAAAAAGTTATCGTATTACACTGTTAAGTGATGTAGAAAAACTCGAAAATGGTGCAAAGGTTGTAACGAGTGGATTAGGTGGTCCTGGCAAGAGTCCTAAAGGGATTTTGGTAGGGACAGTAGATGGTTTTACATTGGGTGATGATGCAACTGAGTCTGTATGTACTGCAAAACCAAGCGCAGATTTTAATTCATTAAATTATGTTGCTGTGGTTCAAAGGGTGAATGAAGAATGAAAACAAGAATGACAGATAGTTATTTATTCAAATGTATTATGCTTGTTATCGCTTGTTTTGTTTTAGATAGTACAATCAGTTATTTTTTGCCTTATAACTATACAAAAGTTGGGATGACAATAGTCCCTTGCTTAGGTTTGATGATGTTTTCAATGCTTGTGAGGACTGTTGATGGTGCAGAGAGATATCTTTTTGCAGCTATATGTAGTGTTTATTATTCGATTGTTTATTCGAACTCTTTAGCTATTTATATACTTATTTATTGTTTAATCGCCTTTGTTCGATCTTATCTTTTCAAATTAGAGTCTTTAAGTTTGATAGAATCTATGATTTTCTGTATTTTGACAATATTTGCGCAAGAATGCGTGGTATATTGGCTGATGTGGATTACCAATATGACAAGATATCCTATTGTTTCATTCTTAACAATGAGGATGTTACCTACTTTAATAGTTAATCTTGTATTATCTGTAGGTGTTTATTGGGTCTATAATAAAGTTAAGATAGAGGTGGAATAATGAATATTGAAGTTAAAGGTGTAAATGGTGTTTTGGTTTTGAAAGTGAATCAGTTTTGTGATTTTGATACAGTATTAAATGATTTAAATATGCTCTTGGAACAACCTATCTTTCAACAAGATGGTTATTATCCAAGGGCATATTTTGATTTTGGGTGTCGATATTTGAAAAAAGAAGAATTAAATCATCTGATTATGTTGATAAAGCAAAAGAAGAAAATCTTGTTTGATGGTTTGTCATTGCCGCATGTTCAGAATCAACTAGAAATCAAACGACAACAATTGCGTAATGGGGAAGAACTTTTCATTGATAAAGAAACTTTATTTTTAGGGACAGTGAATCCTGGAAGTTATGTTTATTGTTATGACAATGTTTATTTTTTAAATACTGTACGTGGCACAATAGTTGCAATGAATGAAAATGTAAAGATTTATGGTCATGATTTTCAAAACGCTCAAATTGTCATAAATCAAGAAACTTTGCATGATTTGACAACATCTGCACTAACAAGTGTCTATTATAAAGATAATTGTATTAAAGCCAAGAAGGAGGATGGTTATGAGCAGAACTATTGTAGTTACATCGGGTAAAGGTGGAGTTGGAAAAAGTAGTATGACAATTAATTTAGGGTATGCATTAGCATCGCAGGGACAGAAAGTGTGTTTGATTGATGCAGACTTTGGATTAAAAAATCTCGATGTTATGATGGGATTAGAAAATCGTGTTATTTATGATTTGAATGATGTCATTTCTAATAAATGTTCTTTGAAACAAATTTTAGTAAAAGATAAGAGGATGGATTCGTTGTATTTGTTGCCAGCATGTAAATCGTTATCATTTGAGAATTTGAATGTTGATTATATGATGAAAATGATTGAACAATTAAAAAATGAATTTGATTTTATTTTAATAGATAGTCCAGCTGGAATTGAAAAAGGTTTTCAATATGCAAGTGGATTATCACAAGAAGCTATTATTGTTGTGACACTAGATGTTGTTTCATTAAGAGATGCAGATCGTGTTGTGGGATTGCTATTGAAGCAGGGAGTCACTAACTTACATATGCTGGTGAATAAATATAACGATGAAGATATACATAAGGGAAGAAGTTTGACATTAAAAGATGCCTATGACATTTTGTCAATTCCTTTGCTGGGACTTGTTTATGATGATCATGAAATGTTAGAGGCAAACAATAAGGGAATGCCAATTTATTTACAGAAGAATTTGTCTATTAGTGGATGTTTTGATCGAATTATTAAGAGATTAGATGGGCAGGAAGTTCCTTTTCAAAAAAATAAGAAAAAACCGTTGTTTGAAAGAATATTTGGATAATAATTTTATATTTTTTTCATAAGTATAGATGAGGTGACATACTTGTGAATGAAATAGATGAAATTAAAAGACGTATGGAAAAGCGTAGGGCACACCATCACCCAACATTAACTGATCGCCATTTTTCAAGGTTGTATAATGGAATGATCAAATGTATGGTTGTATTATTGGTGGGAGTGGCAATTTGTGCTTATGTGAAGGTGAGTCCAAATGGCGAATATATAAAAGATTATGTTTTGAATGATATGCATTTTACCGAATTGACAAAATGGGTGAATAATCAATTGTTATCTTTTAATAAAAAGAATGATAATGCAGCAACCGTTTCTAGTCAAGTATCCTATAAAAATATTAAAGATAACTATTATACGAATCAATCTAATGAAGTTTTGAATTTTGATAAAGGTCGTGTCATTTATGTTGGAAAACAAGATATGCTTGGGCAATATGTTACTGTTTTATTAGAAAACAATATTGAAGTGACTTTTGGACAGATGACAGATGTCTTTGTGAGTGCTTATGATCAGGTTGATGCGGCAACGATACTTGGAACATATCAAAATCAGGTTATGATTATCTTTACGCAAGGTGAAAAGGAAATTGACTATTCAACGTTTGAAGAACTTATTTCATAAAATTGATATTCACCCAGTTACACTTATATATTTTGTACTTGCATGGATAGGGGGATATTTAAAATGGTATCTTTCCACTTTGCTAATTGTGTGCCTTCACGAAATATGCCATCTTTTGATGGCATATTATTTTGATTTTGAAATTGATAAAGTTGAGATTTTACCATTTGGAGCCTATTTGTCTTTAAATGATTTTTATTTTCACCCTATACGTGAAGAGATTTGTGTGGTTTTGGCTGGACCGTGCAGTCATTTGCTAATCTATGGGCTCATTCTGGTGTTGAGTTCTGGTGTCTATCAAGAATATCTTTTAACTATGAATATGATGGTATTTGTATTTAATCTTGTACCTATATACCCAATGGATGGGGGTCGTATTATCGGTTTGATTCTCCAAAGTGTTATGGACTTAAAAAAAGCTTTGTATTTAACATTGAAAATATCTGTGTTTGTTTTTTGTATATTATTTTGTTTTTATTGTCAAATGAATACATTTGTTATACTTAGTTATTTGTTTATCCAGCAATTTTATTATCTGAAGTTTATACCAGTCTATTTACGGAAATACTATACTCAGATACCAAGCTTATATCCGCGTGATAAGATTGTTTTAAATCGTACCTTGACTTATCGGAGAGGATTTCATAATTATTACCAGGTAGATGGTTTGATATATGATGAACAGGAAATGGTAGGAGAATTGATTAAGAATGTAAAAAAATAGGAAATATGAGATTATATCTTGTTTTTTTTGATAGATTATGATATCATACTACAGGTATTTCAAATACACACATTGTGAATTCGTGAATCGAGTGCTCTGGTAGAGTGGTTTATGTTAGAAGCAATGGAGGAAAAAAACAAAAGGAGGAAGTTACAATGGCAGTAATTTCAATGAAAAAATTATTAGAAGTTGGTGTTCATTTTGGGCATCAAACAAAAAGATGGAATCCAAAAATGGCTCCATACATTTTCACTTCAAGAAACGGTATTTATATTATCGATTTAAAGAAATCATCTGATAAAATCGATGAAGCTTATGCAGCTATGATGGATATCGTTGCTAAGGGTGGAAAAGTTTTATTTGTAGGAACTAAAAAACAAGCTCAAGAAGCTGTACAATTAGAAGCTCAAAGATCTGGAAGTTTCTATGTAAATTCTCGTTGGTTAGGAGGAACTTTAACAAATTTCAAAACTATCCAAAAGAGAATTAGAAGATTAAAAGAATTAGAAAAAATGGATGAAGATGGAACTTTAGAATTATTTACTAAGAAAGAAGCAATCTTACTTAAAAAAGAACAAGCTAAGTTAGAAAAGAACTTAGGTGGTATCAAAGAAATGAGAAGATTACCAAATGCTTTATTTGTAGTTGATCCTAAAGTTGAACATAATGCAGTTGCAGAAGCAAAAATCTTAGGAATTCCTGTATTTGGTATTGTTGATACAAATTGTGATCCTGATGAAGTTGATTATGTTATTCCAGCAAATGATGATGCAATCAGAGCTGTTAAATTAATCGTTGCTGCAATGGCTGATGCTGTATGTGAAGCAAAAGGTGAACCTTTAACTGTTGCATATGTAAAAGATGAAGATGATAAAGAAGTATCTATGAATGATGCTGTCGCTTCTGTAGAAGAAAGCAAACAAAGAGGACCTAGATATAAAAATCAAGGGCGTCCTAGATATAACAGAAATGCTGAAGTAAGCAAACCAGCTGAAGTTAAGGAACCAAAAACTGAAGCATAGTGAGAACAAGGGGAGGCTTATGTCTTTCCCTTTTTTATAAAAAAACATAAATGGAGGATAAAAGAATGGCTATTAGTGCAAAATTAGTAAAAGAATTACGTGAAAAAACTGGTGCTGGAATGATGGATTGTAAGAAAGCATTAGAAGCATGTGATGGGAATTTAGAAGCATCATTTGACTGGTTAAGAGAAAAAGGAATTGCAAAAGCTGCTAAAAAAGCTGACAGAATTGCTGCTGAAGGTTTAACTGCTTTTGTCATTGATGGAAATGCTGCATCAATCGTAGAAGTGAACTCTGAAACAGATTTCGTTGCTAAAAATGCTGAGTTCCAAGAATTAGTAGCAGATATTGCAAAAGTAATTGTAGCAAATCAACCAGCAGATTTGGATGCTGCTTTAAAATTACAATTAGATGGTAAAGATTTAGAAACAGTGATTGCTGAAAAAAGTGGTAAAATTGGAGAAAAATTGAGTTTAAGAAGATTTGCTGTTTTAACTAAAGAAGATGCTGAAGTTTTTGGGGCATATTCACATATGGGTGGAAAAATGTCTGCATTAGTTAAATTAAGTGATTCTGATGAAGAAAAAGCAAAAGATATTGCTATGCATGTTGCTGCAAGTGCACCACAATATATTGATAGAACTGCTATTCCAACTGAAGTTTTAGATAGAGAGTTAACTGTATTAAAAGCTCAAGCAATGGAAGAAAATGCTACAAGTGCTAAACCTAAACCAGAAAATATTATTGAAAAAATGGTTGAAGGTCGTTTGAACAAAAACTTAAAAGAAATGTGCTTAGTTGATCAAGAATTCATTAAAGATCCTGATCAAACTGTAGCTAAATACTTAGGAAATGGAAAAGTTTTAGAAATGGTTCGTTTCCAAGTTGGTGAAGGAATGGAAAAAAGAGAAGAAAACTTTGCTGAAGAAGTTGCTGCTCAAATGAAGGGATAATAACTGAATATAAGGGGGAGGACACTTTTTGTGCCCTTTTCTTGTAAAATGAAGGAGAATTATATGAAGTACAATAGAGTTTTGTTGAAATTAAGTGGTGAGGCATTGGCTGGAGAGCAAGGATTTGGGATTAATCCAGTTGTTGTCGCTGATGTAGCAAGACAAATTAAAGATGCAAAAGATTTAGGTGTTGAAATTGCTATTGTTTGTGGTGGCGGAAATATCTGGCGTGGAAAAACTGGTAGTGATATGGGTATGGAAAGAGCAGCAGCAGACTATATGGGAATGCTCGCTACAGTTATGAATGGTATGGCTTTACAAAATGCCCTAGAAGCTATTGGTGTTAATACAAGATTATTATCTGCTATTGACATGAAGGAAGTTGCTGAGCCATATATTAGAAGAAGAGCAGTTCGTCATTTGGAAAAGGGAAGAATTGTTATCTTTGGTGCTGGTACAGGGAGTCCTTTCTTTACAACGGATACAACTGCGGCTTTACGAGCTGCTGAAATGAATGCAGATGTTATTTTAATGGCTAAAAATGGTGTTGATGGTGTTTATTCAGCTGATCCTAAAGTTGATCCAACAGCTAAAAAATATGATCACATCACTTATTTAGATGTTTTAAACGAAGATTTACATATTATGGATCAAACAGCTATTACTTTATGTAAAGATAATGGTATTGATTTATGTGTATTTAATATGCAAGAAGATGGAAACATCGCTAAAGCTTGTGATGGTGCTTCTATTGGAACAATTATTTCAAAGGGAGGAGAATAAATATGTTAAATTTGATTTTAGAAGAAACAAAAGAAAAGATGGACAAATCTATTGATGCTTTTAAAAATGAACTTTCTACAGTAAGAACAGGACGTGCTAATCCAACAATGTTAGATAGAGTTATGGTTAATTATTATGGTGAGAAGACACCATTGAACCAAATGGCTAGTATTTCTGTTGTTGAAGGTCGTCAGTTAATGATTAAACCATATGACAAATCAACATTAAAAGATATTGAACATGGTGTTTATGAAGCTGATTTGGGATTGGCTCCACAAAATGATGGAGAAGTCATTCGTATCAATGTTCCTGCTTTGACTGAAGAGACAAGAAGGGGTTACGTGAAACAAGCAAAAAAATTTGCTGAAGATGCTAAAGTTGCATTGCGTAACATTAGAAGATCAGCAAATGATGATGTTGATAAAGCTGGTTTAACTGAAGATGAAGTTAAACAAGGAAAAGAAAGAGTTCAGAAGTTGACTGATGAATATGTAAAGATTATTGATCAATTAGCAAAAGATAAAGAAGAAGATTTGATGAGTGTTTAATAACGATTGAGATAAAGGTTTTATACTTTTATCTCTTTTTGTTTGATATTATAATCATCTTTAAAGGAGGAGTTAAGATGCTTAAAATTGGAGAATTTTCGAAACTAACGAATATTTCTGTTCGAATGCTTCATCATTATGATGAAATTGGATTACTAAAACCAATCAAAATAGATGCTCAAAATGGGTATCGGTTCTATTCTGTTTCACAAGTTCCAGACTTGCAAAAAATTGTAATGCTTCGTGATCTTCATTTTCAAATTCCAGAGATTCAAAGTGCTCTTCATGATTGGTCAAAGGAAACGCTTATCAAAAAGATGAAATGCAAGATATTAGAAAAAGAGACTTTAATTGAAAAGGAAAATAAACTGATTAAGCAAATAGAACAGACAATCCATAGTATCGAAACAGAGCAACTTGATTTACACTATAATGTTATTTTAAGAGAAGTTTTTGATCAATATGTTATTTCATTAAGAAAAAAATACCACATTATCATAACGAAGGTATTTTATGGAAAGAACTTTATCAATATGTAAGGAAAAATCATATAGAAATATTAAAGCAGAACAATAATAATATAGCTATTTATTATGATGAAGAACATAAAGAAGGACAGGTAGATATAGAAGTTTGCTTTTTAGTTAAACATTTTGTTGAATGTTCAACGCCTTATCAATGCAAGGTGATAAAAGGTGTTCAAACTATGGCTTGTATGATGGTAAGAGGGAGTTATCAAAATTTAAATCTTGCTTATCAGTCTTTTGCTAAATGGTTAGAAGATAACCCTCAATATCAAATGAATGGTCTTTCAAGACAAATATGTCATCGAGATTATACGAATGAGAATAATGAAAATGACTATCTAACAGAAATTCAAATTCCTGTTCATATTATGAATGGATAAAAATATTTTTCCTTGACTCTTACATGATGTGAGGGTTTATGCTCAGTTTATAAAGAGAAAAAGATCTCTTTAACTAATGAACAAAGGAGTGAAATATGAAGTGAGTCAAAATCAATTTCAAATGAATCCAATTGGAACAATTGATAAAGAACATATCATCAATGTGAATTCAAAGTTTAATAAAGGTTTAAAATATCTTTCTATGTTTAGTCATGCTATTTTAATTTATAAAAATGGTGAAAATTCAAATATATTAAATACAAACCTCTGCCAAAAAACAGTTTTATTAAAAGAGGTTCACGAATATCAAGGGAAAATAATTGTAGAGGGTCTGGATAAATTTGATAGAGAGAGCCTTTTGTATGATATAAAACCATATTTTCCAAACGAAGATAGAGTTAAAGATGCAGTTGTTTTTGAAGAAAGGAATTATAAATTTTTATTAAAGAATTCTGTATCACAATTAGGTGTAATTAGAAAACAAGCAGGACAATATTATATTGAAATCAATAAGTGTTTTGAGGACTATGCGGATATTTTAAAAGACTATTCTCATATTAAGATTGTGTGGTGGTTTCATAAGTTTGAAACTGATAAGTACAGAAGAATATTAGAATGTGATCCGCCGTATGAAAATGCTCCTAGAACGGGTGTCTTTGCATCACGTTCACCCGTCCGACCTAATCCCATAGCAATAACAACAGCAAAAATATTAGATATTGATGAAGATATGAAGCGCATTAAAGTTTCTGCGTTGGACTGCTTTGATAAGACAACATGTTTAGGTATTAGTCCGTATGTGCCAGATAGAGATTGTGTTGTTGAATATCGTTTGCCAAATTGGCTAAATCATTGGCCAGAATGGCTAGATGATAGTGAATTCACAATAATGCATGAACCAATTTTGTTAATAGCAGATTCTCATAAATTTGAAAAATATATTGATCAATCTCGTAAGAACATATCAACAAGAATTTCTTTTGATGAAGCTACATTACAACCAGTGTCTCACAAAGGAATTATGATCAAAGGAGCGCGACAGAATAATTTGAAGAACATAGATGTTATGATACCATATCATAAAATAACTGTTATAACAGGAGTGAGTGGAAGTGGGAAATCTAGTTTGGCTTTTGAAACGATTTATGCAGAGAGTCAACAAAGATTTTTAGCTAGTATGTCGCTTTCTAGAAGAAATCATTTTTTACAATTAGAGAAACCGGATTGTGATCAAATTATTGGATTACCGCCTGCTATAGCAATTTCACAACAAAATAATAACAGAAATCCTCGTTCAACAGTTGGAACAGTAACAGATATAAATAGTTTATTGCGAACACTATTTGCGAATATAGGAATGAGACATTGCCCAAAATGTGGGCGTTCTATTGAGAAGTTATCTTTTGAGGAAATTCTTCAACTTCTTTCATGTTGTCGTGCTGGTACTTCTTTAAAGATAAAACCAATATTTGAAAAGGAATATGAAAAATCGATAATTGTTCTTGATAAACGAAATGAACAATATGATGATGACATTCAACTGCTAGAAACTCAAGTTAAAAAATGTTTACAGTATGGAAAAGGGGCAATTCAAGTCTTAGTAGATGATGATGATGACTTGTTGACTCTACAAACCACTGAGAAATGTTATGATTGCAATCATATCTTATTTGAATTAACACCTGCTGATTTCAGCTTTAATCATCCTGAAAGTATGTGTCCAGTATGCCGAGGATTAGGTGTTATTATGGATGTTGATGTGAAACGTATTGTACAATATCCGAATCTATCTATATTAGATGGAGCTTCATTGTTTTGGGGAAAATTAAGGAAATTTCAGAAAAACCCCAATGCCAATTGGATGAAAGGAGAAGTTCTTGCATTGGCAGAATTATTAAATGTTAATTTGGAATTACCATGGAATGATTTACCAGAAATATTTAAGAAACAAGTGATTTATGGGACAGGCAATGATAAAGTTACATGGAGGTATACAGGAACTCATGGCAGAACAAATTCGATTTGTAGGCCAGTTGAAGGAGCGTATTATATTTTAAAAAGATTATCTCAAAATAGGGAAGGTATTTCTCAAAAATCTATGATTACCCATTTTTTAACTTCACAACTGTGTCATTGTTGCCATGGAGAGAGGCTGAAACTTGAAAGTCGTCTTGTCACTGTTGGAAACAAACGTTTTCCTGAGGTGATTCAAATGAATATGGATGAAATGAACAATTGGATAATGAATTTACCTGAGCAGATTCATTTGCATGAAATTGAACTTGTCAATCCATTGTTAAAAGAAATACATATTAAGCTAATGCATTGTATTAAAATTGGTGTCGGATATTTGACTTCTGACAGAAGTATACCATCACTGTCTGGTGGTGAATGGCAAAGATTACAACTGGGCAGTCAGTTAAATACTGGACTCTCTCATATTCTTTATATTTTAGATGAGCCTACTGCTGGATTGCACCCTAAAGACTATGCTTTGCTTTTAGAAATTATAGAGAGTTTAAAAAAGCTTAATAATACTATTATTATGGTAGAACATAATAGAGACATGATGTTGGCGGCTGATCATATTATTGATATAGGTCCTAAAGCAGGAACGATGGGTGGGTATTTAACTGCTCAAGGAAGTCCTCAAGAGATTTTAAAGAGTTCTCAAAGCCAGCTAGGAAAATATTTATGTGGTCAAAAAAATATTACAAGAAGCACAGCATCTTCTTTAAATCATTGGGTTGATATAAAGAAAATCAATGGGAATAATCTTCAAAATATTCATATAACTTTTCCGTTGAATGCATTAACTTGTATTACAGGAGTGAGTGGCTCAGGAAAGAGTAGCCTCATTAATTATGGAATAATTCCTTCAGTACACTCAGTTATTGAAAATTCTATTGATAAAAATAGATATTATGAAAGCATAACAGGTGGCGATTCAATTCGCCGTATGGTTCATATTACGCAGAAGCCTATTGGTCGTTCTTCCCGCTCTACACCTGCCACTTATACTGGTCTTATGGATGAAATTCGTATGCTTTTTTCAAAAACTGAGATGGCAAAAATCCGAAACTATTCAATGAGTCATTTTAGTTATAACAGTAAAGAAGGACAGTGCCCAGCATGTCATGGTTATGGTTATAAAACCATTGAAGTACCATTTATGCCAGAAATGAAAACAAAATGTTCAATGTGCAAAGGGAAAAAATTTCATTCACCTATATTACAGATTTTATATAAAGGAAAAAATATTTCTCAAATATTAGATTTCAGTATGGAAGAAGCCCTTCTGTTTTTTTTAGAACATAAGAAAATATCTCAAATAATTCAATCTTTTATTGATATAGGATTAGGTTATATTTCACTAGGACAAAGTTCACTGACTTTATCTGGAGGAGAAGCACAAAGAATTAAATTGGCAGCTGAACTCCAAATGCCAAATCCACAGCATACCTTATATTTATTAGATGAACCTTCAACTGGGTTGCATATAAGTGATATCCAGAAACTTATAAACATATTTGATCGTTTGATTTCAAAAGGGCATACAATTATTTTGGTGGAACATCATCTAGATGTTATTAAAAATGCAGATTGGATTATTGATATGGGCCCTGAGGGTGGGGAGAAGGGTGGCAATGTGAATGTTCAAGGAACTGTTTATGATGTCCAACAATGTTCTCAAAGTTATACTGGTCAACTTTTAAAGCAATGTTATATCGATGAAAATATTTAGAGACTTTCTAAGGAGTCTCTTTTATTTGTGTTACTTTTATCAATTTAATACTTCAAGTAAACGGGTGAAGTAGTGAATGAAACAGACTTCTTTTCTGTATTTTGTTTTCATAATGAAATGTTTATGATATAATACAAAAAGATTATGAGGTGAAAGTATGTTTTTTAAGAAAAAAATGCAACATGATTATGATTTAGACATGCATAATATTCCTGGTCATATTGCTTTTATTATGGATGGTAATGGCAGATGGGCGAAGAAGCGAAAGATGCCAAGAACTTATGGGCACCATGAGGGCACAAAAACTATTCGTACTCTAGCTTTAGAAGCAAATCGTTTAGGTGTGAAGGCAATGACTGTTTATGCTTTTTCTACAGAAAACTTTAAAAGAGAGGCTAGTGAAGTTGAGTATATTTTTAAATTGCCTAAAGAGTTCTTTAATTTATATCTAAAAGAATTAATGGAAAATAATGTTCAAATTCGTTATATAGGTCATTTAGAAATGGCTCCCATTGAAACTCAGAATATTATTAAGGAAGCAATCCAAAGAACTTCTGTTAATAGTGGTTTGATCTTAACTTTTGCTTTTATTTATGGTGGACGTGATGAAATTGTTGAAGCAACTAAAGTGATTTGTGAAAAGTATAAGAATGGTGAGATTTCTTTAGATGATATGACTGAGGACTATTTTGAACAGCATTTAATGACAAAAGATTTACCACCAGTTGATTTGATGGTGAGAAGTAGTGGAGAATGTCGTTTGTCTAATTTCTTACCTTGGCAATTGGCATATGCAGAATTTATTTTTGATGAAACATTGTGGCCTGATTTTGATGAAGAACATTTACATAGAGCAATAGCTATTTATCAAGGCAGAGAAAGAAGATTTGGAGGAGTATTAAAATGAAAACAAGAATTATTACAGGACTTGTCTTAATTGCAATTATTTTACCTTGTGTTATTATTGGTAATATTCCTTTTCAAGTTCTTGTAGGAATTGTTGCGGGAGCAGCGGTTTTTGAGATGCTCTCTATTTGTGATCGTCCAAAAGCAAATATTTATTTGTATCCATTAGTTGGTGTATTTGTATTTTATTCATTATTTTTTATGAATTCTTTGATGATTTCAACTGAAATCATCATGGTATATCTGATTACTTTATTGGCCTGTAGCATGTTTGATAATGGTATGAACTTTCATCGTTTATGCTATTATTTTACAGCAGGTGTTTTGATTGCTATGGGGTTACATATGATTTATCAGTTGCGTTTAACATATGGTGTTGAATATCTTATCATATTGGCATTGGCAACGTTTGGGACAGATACGGGTGCTTATTTTGCTGGGATGATGTTTGGTAAACATAAACTTAATCCAAGACTTTCACCTAAGAAGACTATTGAAGGGTCAATTGGCGGTATGTTGTTTGGAACTGTTCTTTCTGTTGCTTATGGTGCATATATTCAAGTGAACATACCTTTGACATTATTGATTGCTGTGTGTTTAATTTTAACAATAACTGGACAGATTGGTGATTTGACTTTTAGCAGTATCAAGAGAACTTTTGAAGTGAAAGATTATTCACAGTTATTACCAGGCCATGGTGGTGTCCTAGATCGCTTTGATTCCATTTTATTTAATGCAATGGTTTTTGGGCTTTTACTTCATTTTATAGCAATGGCGGTGATATAGTATGAAAAAAATAACAGTATTGGGTGTAACTGGTTCAATTGGTCAACAAACAGTTGATGTTGTTGTGCATCATCGTGATGAGTTTGAAATTGTTGCTATGAGTGCTGGTCGTAATATTGATGCTTTAGAAGAGATTATGAAGCAATTGAATGTTTCCCATATTTGTGTTCAAAATAAAGAGGATAAAGAGTATTTAGAGAATAAATACAAAGATTGTCATTTTTATTATGGACAAGATGGCTTAATGACAATTGCAACTTTACCAGAAGTTGAGATTGTTTTGAATGCCATTGTTGGATTTGCTGGATTACTGCCAACGATGGAAGCTATCAAAGCACATAAAGATATTGCTTTAGCAAATAAAGAAACTTTAGTAGTGGCTGGTCATTTAATTTGTCCTTTGGTTAAAGAGTATCAAGTTGCATTGTTGCCAGTTGATAGTGAGCATTCAGCTATATTCCAATCCATGAATGGTGAGAATCATCAAGATATTTCTAAAATTATTTTGACTGCAAGTGGTGGCAGTTTTAGAGATAGGACTCGTGATGAACTTGCCGATGTGACTGTTGAGCAGGCATTGAAGCATCCGAATTGGTCTATGGGTGCTAAGATTACTATAGACAGTGCAACATTATTTAATAAAGGCTTGGAAGTTATGGAAGCAAGATGGCTGTTTAATGTTGATTATGATGATATAGAAGTTTTAATTCACCCTGAGAGTATTGTTCATTCTATGGTTGAATATCAGGATACATCTGTCATTGCCCAATTAGGAACTCCAGATATGCGTTTGCCAATTCAATATGCACTCACATATCCTCGTCGTCAGCCATTAATTAATGGTCAACGTCTTTCTTTAAATGATGTCGGAAGTCTTCATTTTTACAAGCCTGATTTGAAAAGATTTCATGCTTTGGCATTAGCATATGAAGCAGGACGTCAAGGGGGCTCTATGCCCTGTGTTCTAAATGGCGCTAATGAGCAGGCTAATTCTTTATTTTTAAATGGTCGTATTCGTTTCTTAGATATTGAAAGATTGGTGGAAGATGCTATGCGAGCTCATGAGTGGGTTGATCATCCAACATTAGAACAATTATTAGAAATAGACCAATGGGCAAGAGATTTTGTTTTGAAAAGAGTAGGAGAAGATTAGATGCAAAATATTATTAACGTTTTAGTCTTTTTATTGATTTTAGGATCTATCATTATTATTCATGAATTGGGACACTTTTTAGCTGCCAAATTCTTTGGCGTTTATTGTGGTCAGTTTTCAATTGGTTTTGGTCCTAAAATTTGGTCAAAAAAAGGAAAAGAAACTGAATATGAGATTCGTGCTTTACCGTTTGGTGGATTTGTAGCTATGGCTGGTGAAGAGAATCAAGAAGATAATGAAGAGATGCAAGATATTCCAATTGAAAGAACACTGAAGGGAATTAAGGCTTATCAAAAAGTCATTATATTCTTAGCAGGTGTATTTATGAATTTCATATTGGCTATTGTTGTGCTTTTGTCTGTGAATGTTTTTGCTGGACAGTTACCTGTGAATGTTGCTCAAGTAGGAACAATAAGTCAAGGATCTGCTGCTGAAAAATCTGGTTTGCAAGTTGGAGATATCATTCAACAAGTGGATATTGTAGAAACAGGGCAAACGATTCTGATTTCAAATTATGAAGATATATATTTTACTCAAGAAAACTTAAAAACAACGGCTAATGAAATTACTATGAATGTGACTGTGCAAAGGCAAAATGAAAAGAAAGTTTTGACAATGAAAGTACAATGTGACCAAACAGATGCGCGATATCGCTTAGGAATTACACAAGCAACTCGTCCAATGAATTTTGTAGAAGCAGTTCAACATACATTTATTTCATTTGGTGAGATGAGTGTTGCTATATTTGTAGCAGTTGGACAATTAATCACAAAGTTTACTGATACAGTCACACAGCTTTCTGGGCCAGCAGGTATTTATCAAATTACTGCACAGGTCACAGAATCTGGACAAGTGACTTATATTCTAAATTTATTAGCAATGTTATCAATTAATGTTGGGATTTTTAATTTATTGCCAATCCCGGGATTAGATGGTTGTCAAGTTATCTTTGCTATAGTTGAAAAGATGATAGGTCGAGAACTTCCACAAAAATTAAAACTGACTTTACAGATGATTGGGTTAGGGTTAGTTATGTTGTTGATGGTATTTGTAACATATCAAGATATAATGAGAATATTTGGATAAGGGATACTATATCCCTTTTCATATTGAAAAGGAGGAATCAAAATGAATAAAATGTTAATTTTGTTGGAGCAACTTCATCTGGAAAATGATGTTCGACAGTTAAAGAATGCTAATATAGATAGAGTTGTTGTTAATGCTGATAATTCATATGTTTTTTATGTATCTGCTTCACATATTGTTCCATTAGAGGAAATAAGAAAATTATTTTCTGCTAAGAATGAATTTCCTTATCCAAGTGATTTTGTTTTTGATTGGATGTCATCATATACTGCAGAAGATGTTCAGGATTATGCGATGTTTATTTTGAATGGTTTAAAAGGACGTTTTCCTCAAATAGATTTTATTAATGAAGGTTCGTTATCTTTTGAAGAAAATACATTAAAAATAGAAGTTTTAAATGACATTCAATTGAATCAAATGCAACAGCTTTATAAGATATTTGATAAGTATTTTAATAAATTTGGAATTCAAATTGGATTTGATGCTTATATTGATCAAAACAATGAAACATATCAATCAATTCAAGAAGAAATGAATGCATTAAATGAAGTGAAAGTTGATCAAAAAACCTTTGATCAAGTTGATGAGGTAGTTATAGATAGAAAACCAAAGTTCCAAAGTTATAAAAAAGAATATTTTTCATTAACAATCGATGAGATAGATGAAAATGTAAAAGAAGTACAAATTCAGGGTTATGTATTTAATGAAGATTCTAAAAAGGTTAAAACTGGTAAAACAATTCAATCCTTATATGTGACAGATTATACAAACAGTATAGTCGTTAAACGTTTTGAAAATAAAGGTGGCAATAGCCTTGAAGAAATGAACAAAGTGAAAAAGGGTGGTGTTTGGGTTCGGATTAAAGGGAATGTTGAGTATGATACATATGCTAAAGATACTGTCATTATTGCTAGAGAAGTAGAAGTGATTCCATCACCTAAAGTTCGTCAAGATGATGCAACAAAAAAGCGCGTTGAATTGCATACACACTCTAAAATGTCAGCAATGGATGGTATTGGGAGTATTACTGACTATATCAATCGAGCAGCATATTGGGGTCATCAAGCTATTGCAATTACTGATCATGGAAATGTACAGTCTTTTCCAGAAGCGCAAATGGCAAGTATAAAAAATAAAATAAAAATGATTTATGGTGTCGAGATGTATATGATAGACCCAGAATTTACTGTTGTTTTCAATGAAAAAGATATTTCACTCAAAGATTTGACTTTCATATCATTTGACCTTGAAACAACTGGGTTATCTGTTATGGATGACGATATTACAGAATTTGGAGCTGTCAAGATTAAAAATGGTCAGGAAATTGGTCGTTTGCAAAGTTTAATTAAACCAAATAAACGTATATCACAAAAGATTACTAATTTAACTCATATTACGAATGAAGATGTCAAGGATGCACCAACTATTCAGGAGTATATTCCAAAAATTTTAGAGTTTTTTGGAGATGATGTTATTGTTGCGCATAATGCGACATTTGATGTTGGCTTTTTAAATGAAATCCTTCAAAGACATGGTTATGAGAAATTAAAAAATCCTGCAATTGACTCATTAGCTTTAGCATGGAAATTATTGCCTCAACTCAAGGGATTCCGTTTAGGAAATGTTGCGAGATATTATCGTATTGCTTATGATGGCGATGATGCTCATAGAGCTGATTATGATGCTGAAGTCTTGGCAGGTGTGTTTAATATGATGCTTCATGATATGATGCAAAATCAGCAGTATTCACTTTTAGATATGAATGCAATGCCATGTGAAAGTGCATATAAAATTGTCCGTCCTAAACATATGTGTGTTCTTGCAAAAGATAAAACAGGTTTAAAAAACATGTTTAAATTGGTTTCAGAAGCCAATACAACATATTATCAAAAAACTTCACGTATTCCACGTGAACGACTTGAATTTTATCGTGAAGGCTTATTGTTTGGAAGTGGTTGTTATAACTCTGAAATCTTTGATTTAGCAATGACACGAAGTATTGAAGAACTCAAAAAAGCTATGGCTTTTTATGATTATATAGAGATTCTTCCTTTGGATATCTGTGATTATTTTGTGGAACGTGGAAGAGTTGATACAAAAGAGGATTTACAACGTATTTTGCGACGTATTGTTGATACTGCAAAAGAGATGGGAAAAATGATTGTTGCGACAGGTGATGTCCATTATCTTGATCAAAAAGATAAAATTTTTAGAGATGTTTTTACATGTAATCCTAAAATTGGATTAGGTGGTACACTTCACCCTTTAACTGATCGTAATAATCCTAGTGCCTGGACACCAGATGAGTATTTAAGAACAACTCAGGAAATGATGGATAGTTTGCCATATCTTACTGATGATGAAAAATATGAATATGTTGTCGAAAATACAAATAAAATTGCTGATATGATTGACGGAAGTTTTCATGTTGTACATGATAAACTTTTTACCCCACATATTGATAATGCTGATGAGAACTTAAGAAAATTATGTTTTGATAATGCTCATAAACAATATGGAGAAGTTTTGCCAGATATTGTTGAAAAGCGTTTAACAAAAGAGTTGGACAACATTATTAAACATGGTTTTGGAGTTATTTATTATATCGCTCATAAGTTAGTTAAAAAGTCAAATGAAGCAGGGTACCTGGTAGGAAGTCGAGGTTCTGTAGGTTCTTCGTTTGTTGCTACGATGGCTGAAATTTCAGAAGTTAATCCTTTGCCTCCGCATTACTATTGTCCAAATTGCCAATATAATGAGTTTTTGCCAGATGGCTTTATAGCTAATGGATTTGATCTTCCTAATAAAGTCTGTCCAAAATGTGGCAAACCACTCAAAGGTGATGGCCATAATATCCCATTTGAAACTTTCTTGGGGTTTAATGCTGATAAGGTACCTGATATTGACTTAAACTTTTCAGGTGATTATCAGCCAACTGCTCATGCCTATACAAAAGAAATTTTTGGAGAAAGCCATGTTTATCGTGCTGGAACAATTTCAACAGTAGCTGAAAAAACTGCTTATGGATATGCTAGAGGTTATGCAGAATTGATGGGGAGAGAGAATTCAATTCGTACAGCTGAATTAGAAAGAATTGCAAAAGGATGTACTGGTGTTAAGCGTACAACTGGACAGCACCCAGGGGGGATTATTGTTATTCCTGAAAATATGGATGTCTATGATTTTACTCCATATCAATATCCAGCTGATGATTTAAGTGCTGAATGGAAGACAACTCACTTTGATTTCCATGCCATTCATGACAATGTTTTGAAATTTGATATTTTGGGTCACGTTGATCCAACAGTTATTAGAATGCTACAAGATTTAACTGGCATTGATCCAAAGGATATTCCAACAAATGATCCAGAAGTTATGAGTTTGTTCAACTCAACAGAAGCGTTAAAGATTGATTTAGGATATTTGAATTGTAAAACAGGTGCTTTAGGTTTGCCAGAGTTTGGTACAAAGTTTGTTCGAGGCATGCTTGAACAGACACATCCAACATCATTCAGTGATCTTGTTATTCTTTCTGGTTTGTCTCATGGAACAGATGTTTATCTGGGAAATGCAGAAACATTGATTTCATCTGGAACATGCACCCTTAAAGAGGTCATTGGATGTCGTGATGATATTATGGTTTATTTGATTGAAAAAGGCTTGCCAAATAAAGATGCATTTGACATTATGGAATGCGTACGTAAAGGAAAATCGCCTGTTGTTTTCCCAGAAAAGAAATATGAAGAATTAATGCGTGAAAATGATGTACCAACTTGGTATATTGAATCATGTAAGAAAATCAAGTACATGTTCCCAAAAGCCCATGCAGCTGCTTATGTTTTAAGTGCGGTTCGCGTGGCGTGGTGGAAACTTTATTACCCACGTGAGTACTATGCTGTTTACTTTACGACACGTTGTGATGCTTATGATATTGAAACGCTATTACAGGGGAAAGATGTTATTTATGCAAAATATCAACAAATTTTAAATGATAAACAAAATGGAGTGAAAATTTCTAACAAAGAAGAAGCTTTGATTTCTGTGTTTGAAATCGCATTAGAAATGTATGAACGAGATATTCACTTTAATAATATATCTTTAGAAAAATCAGATTCTCGTAATTTTATTCTTGATCCTGATGATGAACATGGTTTGCTTCCGCCATTTACATCAATTGATGGTTTGGGGGCAGCCGTAGGCGATAGTGTAGTTGAAGCACGTAAAGTGAATTCATTTTTATCAAAAGAAGATGTTACAAAGCGTACGAAACTGACGAATACACAAATCGATTTCTTGACGAAAATTGGCGTATTTGAAGATATGTCAGATGAGAATCAGCTATCATTGTTTGATTTATAGAAAAAATATGATGAAAGCATTGTTTTTTTGATTCATCTGTGCTATATTATATCTGTAATAAGTGATTTACGAGAGGGGTAACCCTCTCGTTTATATTTGTAAACGGAGGGTTATATGTTAGAGAAAATCACAAGTTTAATTCAACCGATTTTAGATAATCATGATGTTTATCTTGATGATATTGAATATGTCAGCGAAAAAAACGAGTGGTATTTGAGGATCTTTATTGAAAAAAATGATGGACACTTAGATATGGATACTTGTGTTGCTGTTAGTGAAGATATTAGTTTGAAGTTGGATGAAGAAGATATCATTACAAATGAATACTATTTAGAGGTTTCTTCGCCTGGTGCTGAAAAACCATTAAAAACGTTAGAAAAAGTTCAACAATCTATTGGAGAATATGTTTATATTCAATTTAAAAAACCAACACTTGGAATGGATGAAGTCTATGGAACTCTTTTCAATGTTGATGGTGAAATGATTGAACTTCAATATATGGTTAAGAACATTAAAAAGAAATGTGATATTAAATATGATGATATTGCTTTCATCAGATTAGCTGTTAAGTTTTAAGGAGGAAAATAAAAATGGCTAGCAAGAAGTTTATTCAAGCTTTAGAATTATTAGAAAGTGAAAAAGGAATTGAAAAAGAAGTTGTATTAGAGGCATTAAAAGAAGCTTTAGAAAAGTCTTATAAGAAAAATTATGGTGGACCTGAATCTATTATTCGTGTTGATATTAATGAAAATAATGGAAAAATTCGTTTATATGAAATTAAACATGTTGTTGATGATGTCAATGATGAAGATTTTGAATTATCTTTAGAAGAAGCTCAAATGATTAATCCTAAGTACCAAATAGGTGATGATGTTGTTAATGAGATTGATCCAGAAGTTTTTGGTCGCTTAGCAGCAGTTCAAACAAAACAGTTATTAAAACAAAAGATTAGAGAAGCTGAAAAAGAAACACTTTACAATGAATTTGTTGATAAAAAAGATGATATTATTACAGGTATTGTAGATCGTGTTGAAGAACGATTTGCGATTATCAATATTGGCAGAACTGGAGCTTTGCTGCCATCTAATCAACAAATTCCTGGTGAAACAATCTACGAAGGACAACACTTAAAAGTCTATGTCAGTGATGTTGAAAGAAATACAAAAGGAACACATATTGGTGTTTCTAGAACTGAGCCTGGTTTAGTCAAAAGATTGTTTGAAATGGAAGTTCCAGAAATTTATGATGGGACTGTAGAAATTAAGTCTGTTTCTCGTGAAGCTGGAGATAGAAGTAAAATTGCTGTCTATACAACTAATGAAAATGTTGATCCGATTGGTTCTTGTGTTGGTCCCAAAGGGAGCCGTGTGCGCAATGTTGTTAATGAACTCAATGGTGAAATGATTGACATTGTTGAATGGAATGAAAATCCAGTTATCTTTATATCTCATGCTTTATCACCATCTGAAGTTGTAAATGTTGATATTAATGAGAATGACCATAGTGCACTTGTTATTGTCCCTGATAATCAATTGTCATTAGCAATTGGTAAGAAAGGACAAAATGCGAGATTGGCTGTAAGACTGACTGGTTGGAAAATTGATATTAAATCAGTAAGTGAAGCTGCTAGAGAAGGTATTATTTATGGTCAGGATGCTGAATTTGAAAAAACATTTGTAGAAGAAATGACAAAAGATGAACCTGTTATTGAAGATGTCATGATTGAAGAAAGTTTTGAAGAGTTAGAAGATATAATCGAAGAACCAATCACTGAAAATATCATTGTTGAAGAACCAGTCGTTCAACCAATTGTTGAAGAAGTCAAGGCAGATGTGGAAGTAACTGAGCCTGAAATACTTTTAGATGATGAAGTTGAAAATGATATGGAGACAAAAGTGATTGAAGAGGAGATATTTACTGATTATAGTGATCAAGATTATGATGACGAGGATTATGATGATTATGAAGATTATGATCCTAAATATGATGAAGATATTGATTATGATGAATTTGACAAATATTATGATGAAAAATAGAGGTGAAACTTATGAAAAAAGTACCTTTAAGAAAATGTGTGGCAACTGGTGAACAATTGCCAAAAAAAGAATTAATTCGCGTTGTTAAAAATAAAGAGGGTCAAGTTTTTGTTGATCCTACTGGAAAAATGAATGGTAGAGGAGCTTATCTGAAAAAAAGTCTTGAAGCTATTGAAATAGCACAAAAGAAAGCTATTTTGAAGCGTTCATTAGAAATTGATATTCCTAATGAGATATATGAGGAATTAAAGTCTTATGTTAAATAGTGATGTTTTTTCTTTATTAGGTCTTGCTGCGCGAGCAAGAAAAATTTGTTCAGGTGATGTCTTGCTTAAAGATATTCGTTCAAAAAGTGTTTCACTTGTTATTATAGCTGAAAATGCAAGTGATAATTCAAAGAAAAAATGGAGTGATAAATGTACTTATTATAAGATTGATTATCGTATAATAGGTACAAGTGATGAATTGTCTCATGCAGTTGGAAAAGATAACCGAGTTGCTGTGGGAATAAAAGATAAAGGTTTTGCAGATAAAATCAAATCAAAGTTAGGAGGTTGATATTATGGCAAAAAAGAATACTTCAACAAAAAAGAGAGGTAATCAGCATAAAAAGAAATTGATTTCTAATATTCCAAATAAAGCCAAAGAAGAAAAGAAAATTATTGGTGATGGAATTGTGGAATATGAGGAAGGGATTACTGTTGGAGAGTTAGCAGAAAAGATTGGACAAACACCTGCTAATGTTATTAAAGTTTTATTTGTGTTAGGAACAATGGTGACTATTAATTCATCTTTAGATGATGAACAAGTAGAATTGATTTGTCTTGAATATGGTTATGAAACAAAAAAGAAAGTTGTTGTCAGTGAAATTAACTTCGAAGAGATTGAGATTGTTGATGATGAAGCTGATTTAACAAGTCGTCCGCCAGTTGTGACAATTATGGGACATGTTGACCATGGAAAAACAACATTATTAGATTCAATTAGAAAATCTAAAGTTGTTGATGGTGAATTTGGTGGAATCACGCAGCATATTGGTGCATATCAAGTAGATGTGAATGGGAAAAAAGTAACTTTCTTGGATACACCAGGGCATGAGGCATTTACAGCTATGCGTGCACGTGGGGCACAGGTTACTGATATTGTTATCATTGTTGTAGCAGCTGATGATGGTGTTATGCCACAAACAAAGGAAGCTGTTGATCATGCTTTGGCCGCAAGAGTACCAATCGTTGTCGCTGTCAATAAAATTGATAAAGAAGGTGCTGATCCTGAACGTATCAAGGGTGAAATGAGTGAAATTGGATTAATGCCAGAAGAGTGGGGTGGAGAGACAATTTATTGTAATATCTCTGCTAAGCAAGGAACTGGTATTGATGAATTATTAGAAACATTAACTGTTGTTGCAGAATTGGCAGATTTGAAAGCAAATCCAAAACGTTATGCATATGGGACAGTTGTTGAGGGTAGACTTGATAAGGGACGTGGACCAGTTGCAACTTTATTAGTTGAAAATGGGACATTAAGATCAGGTGATCCTATTGTTGTAGGAACAGCATTTGGGCGTGTTCGTCAAATGTTAAGTGACAATGGAAGAGAGATCAAACATGCTGGTCCATCTACACCTGTTGAAATTACTGGGTTAAATGAAGTTCCTGTTGCAGGTGATAAGTTTATGGCTTTTGAAACTGAAAAAATGGCACGCCATGTTGGGGAAGAAAGACAAAAAGTAAAACAGGTTAAAGATCGTGGTATGAATTCAGCGATGAGTTTAGATGATTTATTTAATCAAATTAAAGAAGGACAAGTTGCTGATTTGAATATTATTGTTAAAGCTGATGTGAATGGAACTGCTGAAGCAGTCAAAGGATCATTGGAGAAGATTGATATTGATGGAGCAAGAGTCAATGTTATTCGATCTACAGTTGGTGCTATCAGTGAATCTGATGTTTTATTAGCAAGTGCTTCAAAAGCTATTATTTATGGTTTCAATGTCCGTCCAGATGCAAATGTAAGACGTAAGGCTGATGAAGAGGGCGTTCAAATTAGGTTGCATAACATTATTTATAAAATGGTTGAAGAAATTGAAGCAGCTATGAAAGGAATGTTAGCTCCTGAGTTTGAAGAAGTTGTAACTGGACAAGCAGAAATCAGACAAGTTATCAAGGTATCAAAAGTTGGGAATATTGCTGGATGTTATGTAACTGATGGTTATATTCGTAAAGACTGCGGTATTCGTTTAATTCGTGATGGTGTGGTTATTTATGAAGGTAAATTAGCTTCTCTTAAACGTTTTAAAGATGATGCAAAAGAAGTTGCAACTGGATATGAATGTGGTATGACAATTGAAAATTACAATGATATTAAAGAAGGCGATATTATTGAAGGTTATATCATGGAAGAAGTTGAAAGAAAATAGGAGTTGATTTCTAGTGGTATTAAAAAAAGAGAAAATGAATAATATTATTCAAAGGGAACTTTCTACTATTTTACAAACTGAAGTAAAAGATCCATCAATTGGCTTTTGTACAATTACTGGTGTTGATACAACAGCTGATTTATCAATTTCTAAAATCTATGTTTCATTCTTAAATAAAAATACTAAGAAAAGCATGGAGGCTTTAGAAAGATCTAAAGGGTTTATTCGTTCGTTATTAGCTAAGCGTTTGACAATTCGCAAATGCCCTGAACTTCATTTTGTTTTAGATACATCTTTGGAGTATGGAAATAAAATTGATAATATTATTGAGGAATTGAATGAGAAAGGTGAGTCGTAGGCTTGCCTTTTTTTATAATATACTATGTGAAATAATTGACATAGTATAATAATGAGTATAAAATATAAAAGACAATACAGAAAGAAGGAAAAAGAAAATATGTTATTAGAAGGAAAAATTGCAGTTGTCACTGGAGGAACAAGAGGAATTGGCTATGCAACAGTAAAAGCTTTTTTAGAGCAAGGAGCAAAGGTAGCGCTTTTTGGGTCAAGAGAAGAAACTGTCAAAATAGCTTTAGAAAAATTGAATGAAGAGAATGCTGATTATCCTGTCATAGGGCTGCACCCTAATTTGATGGATCCCCAAGAAGTGAAATCAGCGTTTCAAACAGTTGTTGATGAATTTGGGCGTATTGATATTCTTGTCAATAATGCTGGTATTTCACAAAGAGATAAAATATTTGATTATAATATTGAAGATTTTGAGATGATTATGAATTTGAATGTTAATGCTGTTTTTATATGTTCAAAAGAAGCAGCTTCTTTGATGAAGAATCAAGGTGGCGGAGTTATCTTGAATACAAGTTCTATGGTCTCTTTATATGGACAACCAGCTGGCGCAGGTTACCCAACATCAAAATTCGCAGTTAATGGGATGACAAAATCATTAGCACGAGAATTGGGAAAAGATCATATTCGAGTGAATGCTGTGGCTCCTGGTGTTATCAAAACAGATATGGTTGCTGCTTTACCAGATGAGGTTATCCAACCAATTATTAATACAATTCCACTAAGAAGAGTTGGAGAACCAGAAGATGTTGCGAATGCTTTTGTGTTTTTAGCGAGTGATATGGCTAGTTATATTACAGGTGTTATTTTGTCAGTTGATGGTGCAACAATGTCGTAAGAATTGGGTATACTTTTGTATACCTTTTTCTGTGTATTTTATTTGAAGATATGAAGAGAAGTGGTATAATATAACAAGGAGGACAAAATTATGAAAAAATGTATTGTGAACGGGAAAGTTATTCTACATGATGAAATTGTAGAAAAAAATATTTTTATTGAAAATGATAAAATAGTGGAAATAAGTCAGCGTCAGCCTTGCGATGAAGAAGTGATTGATGCTCATGGATTATATGTTGCGCCTGGATTTATTGATGTCCATACACATGGTCGTGCTGGAAGTGATACAATGTATCCAACTTTTGAGGATTTAAATACGATTTCAAAGGCTGCTTTAAAAACTGGTGTTACAACATTGTTGCCAACAACTATGACTATGCCTGCTGTAGATATTGCAAAAGCAGTAGAAAATCTTGCTATAAATAAAAATAAAGTTGAAGGTGCTCAGATATTAGGGACTCATCTTGAGGGACCTTTCTTCAATAAAATTTATAAAGGTGCTCAACCAGAAGAATGTATGATTCTTCCAACTGTTGAAAATTATTTATCTTTTGTAAAAGAACATCAAGATATAGTTAGAAAAATTTCAATTGCACCAGAATTAGAACATTCAATAGAATTAATTACTTATTTAAATGATAAGAACACAGTTGTATCTTTGGGACATACAAATGCAACATATGAAGAGGCTCAGGTGGCTATTGATGCAGGAGCAACTTCTGGAACACATACTTTTAATGCTATGACACCATTGACACATAGAGCACCTGGCGTTGTTGGTGCTATTATGGTGAATGATAGTGTTTATGCAGAACTTATCTTGGATGGTATTCATGTTAATTTTGCTGCAGCACAAGCTTTATTGCGTGCAAAAGGTAAAGATAAAGTGATTTTAATCACAGATTCAATAGAAGCTGCTGGATTACCTGATGGAACATATAAGCTTGGAACACAACCAGTATATGTTAAAAATGGTGAAGCAAGATTGGCTAATGGGGCATTAGCGGGAAGTATTGCTAATATGAATGATTGTGTGAGAAATGCTTTTGAGCATCTTGGGTTGACTTTAAATGAGGCTGTGAATTTAGCTAGTTATAATCCGGCACAAAGTTTAGGAGAACCATTATTAGGTGAAATTAAAGAAGGTAAGTTTGCTGATATTATTTTCTTTGATGATCGTATTAACATCCAAAAGACAATGATAAAAGGTGAAATGAAATAGGAGAATTTATTTATGACAATTTTGAAAAATGATTTGTTGGAAGTAGAATTAAATGCTAAAGGTGCAGAGATAATTAAAATTGTTGGTCAAAAGGACAATATGAATTATATGTGGAGAAGAGATCCTGTCCAATGGGCAAATAGTGCACCTATCTTATTTCCAATTGTTGGTGCTATTAATAATAATGAATGCCGTATAGATGGAAAAACCTATACAATGACGCAACATGGTTTTGCAAGGCATAATGAGTTTATGACACATCAGTTGTCAGATACGTGTGTAGAATTTGAATTGACTCCTAATGAAGATATTTTAAAACAGTATCCTTATTTATTTGATTTGAAGGTAATTTATACACTAAATCAAAATCAGCTAGAATGTCATTGCATTGTTAGGAACACAGATTCAAAAACAATTTATTTTCAAATTGGTGGACATCCAGCTTTTGCTTGTCCATTTATGGAAAATGAGTCAAGCAATGAATACTATATAGAATTTGAAAAAGATGAAACTTTAGATCAAAAAATCATTAATGTAGAAGAGCGTGGTATGTCTCATGAAACGAAACAACTCTTTGATCATGAAAGAAGATTTTTTATAAGACAAGCTCTTTTTAATAACGATGCAGTTGTTGTTAAAAATTTTCAATCGAAATGGGTTGCATTAAAGTCTATTCATCATCAAAAATCAATTAAATTTTATATGGAGAATTTTGAACACTTAGGAATTTGGGCTGCTAAACATGTAGGTGGTTTAATTGCTATTGAGCCTTGGGTTGGACATAATGATTATGTTGGATTTACAGGAGAATTTAAAGAAAAAGAAAGTATCGTTGCGCTTCCACAAAATCAGGAGTTCGAGTGTAAATTTACTGTAGAAATCAACCAATAGTGACAAAAAACTTAATTATGATTTGATATCATAGTTTTATGAAGATAAAAATAATTGAAAAAACACATGAATTAGATTTAGAAGATGCAGTTAATGATTTTATTGAGAAGGAAAATCCGACAATTCATAAAATTCATTATCAAGTTTCTATGACCTCTCACAATGGTGAACTGGAATACAGTTTTAGTTGTCTCATTGAATATTAATGATGATTTTTGCCATACTAACAATGGAGGTGAAATCATGGCTAAAGATGTAAAATGTACTGTAGAAAGTTGTAAATATAATTGTGATGGGTGTTGTGATGCAAGTTGTATTATGGTTGATAATTGTCATTGTCAACATGCAAAAGATGTTGCTGAAACAGCTTGTGACACATTTGAATTAAAATAGAAAAGGCTATTATAGCCTTTTTTCATTATGAAAAAGATGTTATAATGGACAAGGTGATATTATGAGAAAGACCATACTTTTATTGTTGTTTCTTGTTTTTTGTTCTGCATGTGCAGCATCAACACAAGAAGATAAACAATTTGAATTATATAACCAATTAAAAAAAGAGTTGATTGTTCGTGAAGATATGGATAAGGATATTCCTTGTCGTATTTCTGTGATTTTTAATCCTTTAGATAATGAATATCGTTATGATATTGTTATTGATCAAGTTCAGGAAAATATGTATGATATTATGGCAGTTGCTTATGCTCATGAGGATGATCAACAAATCTGTCCTACTATTGGGATATTTGATGAAGATACATATAGTTTAAAGGTTAATTACATAAATAAATCTGAGGGTTTTTATAAAGGGATACAATTATCTGGGAAATGTTCTCAGAAACAAACAATTAAGCTCTATTTACGTTATTTTACAGATGAGAAAAGAGAGAAAAGTGTTGAAAAATATATTGAGGTTAACGAAGAATGAGATTAGATAAGTTATTAGCCCATAGTGGTTTTGGAACAAGAAAAGAAGTTAAGGACTTTATCAAAAAAGGAATTGTCACAGTTAATGGAGAGATTGCTGAAAAAGATAAAATGCAAGTTGACCCACAAACTGATGAAGTCTGTGTCAATGGCGAAGTCATTACATATGAGGAATTTGTTTACTATATGCTCAATAAGCCTGCTGGCTATGTAAGTGCAACAGAAGACAATCTTTACCCAACTGTTGTTGATTTAATTGATGATTATTATCGAGATGATTTATTTCCAGTAGGAAGGTTAGATGTTGATACGGAGGGATTATTGTTGATAAGCAATGATGGTGTGTTGGCACATCAGTTATTATCACCGAAAAAACATTGTCCAAAAGTTTATTATGCAAAAATTAATGGAATTGTTACAAATCAGGATGTAGAAGCTTTTTTTAATGGAATAACTATAGATGACTATCAATGTCAAAGTGCTGAATTAAAGATTCTTAGTACAAGTGCTACAACAAGTGAAATTGAAGTCACTATCTATGAAGGGAAATTTCATCAGGTGAAAAAAATGTTTATAGCAGTAGGAAAAGAAGTGACATATTTAAAGAGAATTCGAATGAAAGATCTGTGTTTAGACAATTCTTTACAGCTCGGAGAATATCGTCATTTAACTGATGAAGAATTAGATAGATTAAAGGTATAAATTGTGATACAATAATATAAAAATTGGAGGAAAATATGCGTTTAAGAAATAACCCTAAAGCAAATGAGATTTTAGAAAATCACAAAGATGTTGTTGTGTTAAATACAAAAGAACACAAAGGTCATTGGAGAAATATCTTTGATAATGATAATCCTATATTTATTGAAATAGGTATGGGAAAAGGTGATTTTATTATAGAAAATGCCAAACAATATCCTAATATTAATTTTATTGGAGTTGAGAAATTTCCAAGTGTCATAGTAGGAGCACTTAAGAAGTATGATGATTCATCATATGATTTAAAAAATCTAAGATTTATGAAAGAAGATGCATTATTTTTAAATGAAGTCTTTGCAGATAATGAAATTAGTCGTATATACTTAAATTTCAGTGATCCTTGGCCTAAGAAAAAACATGCCAAGAGAAGGCTAACTTCTCATACATTTTTGCCAATATATCAAAAATTATTGAAGCCAGATGGAGAGTTAATATTAAAGACAGATAATCGAATATTGTTTGAATTTTCTTTAATATCGTTTCAACAATTTCACATGGATTTTCATGATATTTGCTTGGATTTGCATCACAGTGATGGATATGAAGATAACATTCAGACAGAATATGAAAGAAAGTTTTCACCATTTGGACCTATTTATAGAATTGTAACAACATTTAAAGGAGAGTAACTATGAATAACTTGTTAGAATTAAGTGATTTAGAATCATATGATAAGGCCACACAAGGAAAAGCTATAATGGTTTTTTCAACAACTTGGTGTCCGGATTGTCATTTTTTAAAAACTTTTATTGATAAATTAGTGGAAGAAAATAGGGATTGGACATTTTATTACATAGATAGAGATAAAATGGTTGACTTATGCATTGATTTAGATATTATGGGAATTCCATCTTTTATTGCTTATAAAGATGGTCTGGAAGTTTCGCGTTTCGTTAATAAATTGAGAAAAACACAATCTGATATACAAGCATTTATTGATGCAATAGAAGAATAGGTGGGATAAAATGAACTTACATGCTTTTTATAATTCAAAATATATTGGTGATGATTTGCTGATACGCTTATGTTCGCAAAGAGAAGTGACTCATTATCAGCAATATCATGATCTTTGTGTGCTATATCATCATGATCAAGTGATTGGATATAATCTTTTTCATGCATCTACATATATATCTTCATTACAAGATGGAAAAGTCAAAATAACACCTGAATTTGTTGAGCAGTTAAATCGGGTTTTAAAAAATGAAAATCAAGAATTGGTTGAAAGTGATTATGATGATAGATTCAGAGTTGGGAGGGTTATTCAAATTGAAGAACATCCCGATTCTGATCATATGCATATTTGCCAGGTCGATACTGGAGATGAAACTTTACAAATTGTATGTGGTGCACCCAATGTTGCTTTGAATCAATTGGTTGTTGTTGCTAAAAATGATGCAGTTATGCCATCTGGTTTAATAATTAAACCATCTTCTTTGCGTGGTGTTGAATCTCATGGTATGCTTTGTTCAGCAAAAGAACTTGCTTTGCCAAATGCTCCACAAGTACGTGGTATATTGATTTTAGATGAAAATGACTATCAAGTCGGAAATCCATTTTTTAAATAGGAGGTAAAATATATGTTTAAGAAATTTTTTATGAAAGATGAAGAAGAGGAAGAAGTTTATGAAACGGTTGATCCTGTCTTAGAACAAAGGCGTAAAGAGAAATTTAGCACCCCTCTCATTTATAATGAGGAAGAAGAGGAAAAGAAGCAAGAAGAAAAGAAAGAGGTTAAAAAAACTGAACCTAAGAAATTCATACCTCCTGTGAGTGAATCAACTTATCACATGAGTGAAATTATTTCACCTATTTCTGGTATAAAAGAAAGCAGAAAGCCAGAGGTACATGTTTCTAAGCCTAAACCTAAAAAAATAAAAAAAGATACTGATCATTTGATTCCTATTATTAGTCCTTTTTTTGGTCCAGCAGACGAACAAGAAGAAAAAGAAATTGAAGTTAAAGCTAAAATGGTCAAAGAAGAACCTAGTGTTGAACAAAATTTAAGAAATATTGCTAAAATTGTAGAAGAAGAACAAGATCAATTAAAAATTATTGAAGAACGTACAGGTGAATTTAAATTAGATTTGAATAAAGAAGATGAAGATTCGTTTATTGATGAAATTGAAGACTCTATGAGTTTAGATGAATTAATGAGTCTTTATGAAAAGAAATTTAAAGATTAATGAGAGGTATAGGGGTAGATATTGTTGATCTTGATCGATTAGATATTGATAATTTGCATTTTGTAGAACGTATATTAACGGTTGAAGAATATCAAATCTTTCGCATGATTCATACTCAGCAAAGAAAGCTAGAGTTTTTAGGTGGTCGCTTTGCAGGTAAAGAGGCTTATCTAAAAGCTCATCATACAGGCCTAGGTGGCATAGATTTTCATGATATACAGATACTTAATGATGAAACTGGTTGTCCTTATTTGAATGATAAAAAAGCACATATATCAATTTCTCATGAAAAAAAATATGCAATTGCATTCGTTGTATTAGAAGAGTAAAGCGTAAGCTTTACTCTTTGACGCTTAGATTGAAAGTAATACCAATTTCACTTGTGTCTTTTTTGTAAACTTATTGTTATATTTAATTCAAAGTCACACGAATTGGACTCTTGTATGCTGCCATATCAAGATATTTTTCAATATATAATTGTTGGTACTATTTTAAATATGTAAACAGGCTATAGAAATTCAGTTAACACTTATTATAGTTGTAATCATCACATTGACAATGAACTTATTATTTAATACTATAAAGATAGAAAGAGGTATCATAATAAATATTAATAAAAAGTGGGTGAAATTGATTGATATGAACCTTTGATAATCATTAGTTGTAATCTTACAATATGAATTTGAAAGAGAGGGGATAGTATGAATAAGCGCATTGTTTTAATAATTGTTTTATCTTTGTTATTTGTTTTTTGGCTATTATGTGTGGGATTTCCTAGACATATGGGAAATTCATATTCGTCAGTCAAAGCGTTCGAACTCAGTACAGGAAGGCATTTTTATGATTTTTATGCTCCAGAATATTATTTAGATCAGACATCAAAGAAACAAACTCTTAGTGCAATAAATTATGTGAAGATTTGGTATCAAGGAAGTGTAGATAATGATTACAGCATGCAATTTCAAGTTAATAATAGTTTAGAGGTGAGTTATTCGGTATCAGAGTTTACTAAAGATGAATTTGAAAAAATAGAAGCAGAATATGAATTGATAGATAAAGATTTTAATATCTATTATTGTTTTGACAGTTCTGGTGTTTACGTGGCAGCTCATAACAATAATGAAAAGAGTATAATAAGAATTAGGATAAACAATTCGCAAATAGATACAGAGTTAGATAAAATGAAAACTATTGTTTATGAAATTATGAAGGACAGCATAAAATTAAATGAAGAAAATCATTAAAGTAAAGAGAATGTAAAATGCTTAATGGCTTTCATATATGCTTTTACAATATCTTTAAGCATGATCACAGTGAAAGTGGAAAATTGTACATATAACATAAAATTTATTGATACAAATGAATAAACTTTTATAGTTAAAATAAATAATAATGTAGAAGAGATTAAATATATGAAAATATTATAGATTCAGAGATGATGGGAGAATTATAAATCGTTACTGAAATGAGCTTTCTTATAACGGGGATATCTAAGATATCCCTTGTTTTATATTGTAAAGATTATAAATGTTATTTTTTAAATTTAAAATAAGTCTATTAAAATATATCTAAATAATGAATTTTGGACTTATATTTGCGACTTATTGATGAAAAAAGTTTCTTTTTTTGATAAATTGAGAACCAAAATGTATAAATATGCTGTAATAATAGGAAAAATGGAGAATTTGGTCATTTGTTTGTCTTCCTTTATAATGAAGAAGAGGAGGAGAAAACTATGTTTAATGAAATCATTGTTATAGGGAGGTTGGCAAATAAGCCTGTTATGAGAGAAACACAAAATGGTATAAAACTGGCAACAATTGTCCTAGATATTGAAAGACCTTATAGAAATAATTTAGGTATCAATGATCATGACTACATTACATGTGTGCTTTGGAAAGGTATTAGCCAGCAAGTCATGGATTGCTGTGATATTGGAAGCTTTTTAGGGGTTAAAGGGCGATTACAATCAAGGACATTTGAATCTGCTGATAATCAATCAATGACTGTCATGGAGGTGAAAGTCGAACATGTTGAATTTTTTGATAAATATTTTATAAAAAAGTAGTATTAATACTACTTTTTTGTTTCTTTTTTAATAATAATTGTGTAAAATAGATAAAGTAAAAAGAAAGGAGTTTGATTATGAAAATAGATCAATCACATATTAGAAATTTTTCTATTATTGCGCATATCGATCATGGAAAGTCTACTTTGGCTGACAGAATTTTACAATTAACAGGTGCTGTTAGTGATAGGGAAATGAAAGAACAACTCCTTGATAGTATGGATTTAGAAAGAGAACGTGGAATTACAATTAAATTGAATGCTGTTCAATTAACATATACTGCTAAAAATGGGGAAACATATTTATTGCATCTTATTGATACACCGGGACATGTCGATTTCACATACGAGGTATCTCGTTCATTAGCAGCTTGTGAGGGAGCAGTTTTGGTTGTTGATGCTGCTCAAGGCGTAGAAGCACAAACCTTAGCTAATGTTTTCTTGGCATTGGATAATGATTTAGAGATTTTACCAGTAATTAATAAAATTGATTTACCGAGTGCTGATCCACAACGTGTCATTCAAGAAATCGAAGATATCATTGGATTGCCCGCAGATGAAGCACCTTTGATTTCTGCTAAGACAGGATTGAATGTTATTGATGTTCTAGAAGACGTTGTTAAAAATGTTCCAGCTCCTCGAGGTGATGTGAGTCATCCGACTCAGGCATTGATATTTGACTCTCTTTATGATAGTTATCGAGGTGTTATTGTTTTTGTATGTGTTAAAGAGGGTAAAATTAGTGTTGGAGATCAAATTAAATTTATGGCAAGTCATGCAATTTATGAAGTTGTAGAACTTGGTGTAAGAAATCCTAAAGAAGTTAAAAAAGATTCTTTGGTCACTGGAGAAGTTGGATGGATTGCTGCTTCAATCAAATCTATCCAAGATGTTCATGTTGGGGATACAATTACAACACTCTCACAACCTGCACAGACACAATTGCCAGGATATCGTCGTCTAAATCCAATGGTTTATTGTGGACTTTATCCAGTTGATAATGCAAGATATAAGGATTTAAGAGAAGCTTTGGAGAAAATGAAATTGAGTGATTCGTCACTGATTTTTGAACCTGAAACATCACAGGCATTAGGATTTGGATTCAGATGTGGTTTTTTAGGTCTGCTGCATATGGATGTTATTGAAGAACGATTGGAAAGAGAATTTGATTTAGAATTAATCGCTACAGCTCCTTCAGTTGTTTATCATTGTTATTTAACTGATGGTTCAATGTTGGAAATTGATAATCCTGCATCGTTACCAGGGCCACAGAAAATTGATCATATAGAGGAACCATATGTAAAAGCATCGATTATGACACCTCATGAATATGTTGGACCTATTATGGAACTTTGCCAATCTAAGCGTGGAGAATATATGGATATAGAATATATTGATGATTTGCGTCGTAATGTTATTTATATGATTCCATTAAGTGAAATAGTCTATGATTTCTTTGATAAATTAAAATCTTGTACAAAAGGATATGCATCTTTTGATTATGAATTTGATGATTATCGTACAAGTAAATTGACGCGTATGGATATTATGCTAAATGGTGATGTTGTTGATGCTCTTTCAACAATAGTTCACAAAGACTTTGCTTATAATCGCGGTCGTATTATTTGTGAAAAATTAAAGGAAATTATTCCTAAACAAATGTTTGAAGTTCCTATTCAAGCTGCTCTACAAGGGAAAGTGATAGCAAGAACAAACATTAAGGCAATGCGTAAGAATGTTTTAGCTAAATGTTATGGTGGCGATATTTCACGTAAGAAAAAACTTTTAGAAAAACAAAAAGAAGGGAAAAAGCGTATGAAGGCTGTTGGAAGTGTAGAAATTCCTCAAGAAGCTTTTATGGCTATACTTTCTGTTGACGATGATTAATTTATTTGACTAATGAAGGTCTCTTAGCCATCTATGAACAGGTGGCTATTTTTATGTGGTTCATTTTTATTGTGTGTTAAAAAATATACGTTAAGTATCTGTCCATTTTATTATGGTTATAATGAACATTATTCAAGTTCTTAAGAATGAATTAAGAAAATTTGTGAAATTCTCTTTTTCTTTTGGGTTGATTTACTTTCAATATCGTTTATAATATAATAGGTCATGGAGGTGCATGTGATGAGTTTTTGGAAAAAGAATCAGATCAGATTTGATGGTAAAAAAGAAGTGGAAACAAGGCTTAAAAATCAAACTGATAATGTTATCTCTAGAAGATTTAAAATATTAATGGTTGGTGTGGCGATTGGTGGTGCAATCTTATTGATACGTTTGTTTATGACACAAATTGGACAAAAAGATTATTATGCAACTAAACTTTCTCAATACAATACAAGTATATTTACAAGTGATACTTTTAGAGGAAATATTTATGATAGAAATTATAACAGACTTGTCTATAATAAAAATATCAATTGTGCAACATATTATGCTGTTAAGAATATTCAACCTGAAGAAATTGAGGTTATTATTAATTTTTTAATTAATAATGTAACAGTTGATACAAGTGATGTAAAATCACGTGATAAAAAAGATTATCTGATAAAAAAAGATGAGAAATTTGTGAAGAGTCTTTTGACTGCTGAAGAATTAAAACAGGATTCTGATACTGTTTACAAATTGCAGATTGATCGTATTACTGACGAAATGCTTAATCAGAAGTTGTCTGAAAATGATATAAAATATTATATGCTTTATTTTAAAATCGCAAATTGTACAAGAGGATCAACAGTCCTCTTAGAAGGACTCTCTATTAAGGAAGCAAGTATTATTGGTGAAAATTCAAGTCTATTAAGAGGAATAAAAGTCACAAATGATTGGTCAAGAGAATATACATACAAGAACTCTCTGACTCAGGTTTTAGGGAAAGTGACAACTAAAAAGCAAGGACTGCCAGCCAATACAAAGGATATTTTATTGGCAGAAGATTATAACAACGATGCGCGTGTAGGTGTTAGTGGGCTTGAAGCTCAATATGAACATATTCTTAGTGGTGATAATGCAAAATATTCTATTTCCTACGATGGAAATGGAACACCAATTGTTCAATCAGTTTCTAGTGGTTCTAAAGGGAACAACATGCGTATAACTATTGATTGGGAACTACAGGAAATTTTAAACAAAGATATTGAAGAATTTTTAAAAAACAGATCAGGTGGTCCTCACAATAATCATATTTTTATAACTTTGATGAATCCAAACAATGGTGAAATTGTTGCTATGGCAGGGAAAAAACGTGATACAAAAACTGGCGAAATTAGCGATTTTGCAGCTGGAAACTATCTTTATGCATATGCTATTGGATCCACATTTAAAGGTGCAACAATATATACGGCATTTAAAGAAAATTTAATTACAAAAAACACATATTTTAATGATACTGCTGATGGGATTCAAATCAAAGGAACTCCTGTTAAACGATCATGGAATAAGAGTGGTCTTGGGCGCTTAAATGAGATACAGGCATTGGCCCAGTCTTCAAACGTCTATATGTTCTATGTTGCTATTAAACTAGGCGGTGGTGTTTATGTTCCTCGTGAAACTCTCAATATTGATCCCAAGGCATTTGATATTTTGCGTAAGGATGCTGGTGAATTAGGTTTGGGTGTTAAAACTGGTTTAGATGTTCCTAAAGAAGAATTGGGGTATCGTGGAGATGTTACTAAACGTCAAGGCGGGAACTTACTTGACTTTGCAATTGGTCAATATGATACATATACGCCAATGCAGATGGCTCAATATGTTTCAACTATAGCCAATGGTGGAAAAAGAATTCAACCACATTTGTTTATGGATTCGTTTACTGAAACAGAAGAGGGAGAAAAGATTTCTCTTCTTCAACATAAAGTGAAAGTTCTTGATGATGTTTCAAGTTATACATTAGCTTTTGAACGTGTTCAAACTGGCTTTAGAGAAGGGTGTGTCTCAGGATTAGCTAAAAGTATTAATGGATCATATCAAGCGGCTGGTAAGACTGGTACAGCACAGGTTATGATCAAGGGTGAAGAATATCAGAATCGTGCTTTTGTTGGTTATGCTCCATATGATAATCCTCAAATTGCAGTTGCTTGTATGTCAGATACACAAACAAGAACATCAACGAGTGCATGTAATGGTTTATCAAAAACTGCTTTTACAAAATACTTTGAGAAATATGGAGTAAAAAGTGAATAAAATTGTAGCAATTTTCTAAACTTTATGCTATTATAGTATGGCGAAGTCATGATGGAGGTGTAAAAATGAGAGAAAACATCATTTTAAAATGTACTGAATGTGGTGAAGAAAACTACATTAATACTAAGAATAAAAGAAATCATCCAGATCGAATGGAAGTAAAAAAATATTGTTCAAGATGTAATAAAAAAACAACTCATAAAGAAAAGAAATAAGCCAATTGGCTTTTTTTCTTTAGGGAAAAGGAGATTGTCATGATAAAGAAACTTATTTTAGGTATGATGCAAACCAATTGTTATGTTGTATATAATAGTGAAAAAGAATGTATTGTTATTGACCCGGGGGCTAATGGTCAAAAAGTGGCTAAATTCATTGATGAAAATGAATTATTTCTTAAAGCCATTTTGTTAACTCATGGGCATTTTGATCATGTGGGTGCTGTTGATTATTTATATAGTAAATATAAATGTTCTATTTACACTCATAAAGAATCAATAGAATTGATGAGAGATGCTCAATTGAATCTATCTTTTTATGAAAAGTCATTTACTGTTGATTCACCTATCCAGGAAGCACATGATAAGATGGTGTTAGCAGGATATGAGATTCGATGGTTGTTGTTAGAGGGACACTGTCAAGGGAGTAGTATGATTTACATTCCTTCTGAAAATGCCTTAATGAGTGGAGATGTTTTGTTTGCTGGATCTATTGGGCGTTATGATTTTCCTACATCTTCACATTTACAGACAAAAAAATCATTAGAACAAATTAAAGAATTTACGTTTGACGCAAGGCTATTACCAGGTCATGGTGAAGAAAGTACACTGAAATATGAACAACAGAATAATCCTTATTTAAAGTCATAATAAAAAATTATGACTTTTTTTCATAAAAAAGAAGAAAAATCAAAAATAAATGAGAATATATATATTAGGAGGGTAATTATGGAAGAACTATTTGACAAAATGTTTTATAGAGCATTGAAAAGAAAGGCCACTGATATTCATCTTGTTCTCAAAGAGCAATTGAGTATTCGATTTCGAATTTTTGGAGATTTAAAGAAATATGAGGATATTGATAAGGTCATTGGCAGAAAATTGATGAATTATATTAAATATAAGTCTTCAATTAATACCAATTATAAATTATTGCCTCAAACTGGTGACTTTTCAGTAATAGTACATCAAAAAGAATTTTTTCTAAGAGTATCTTATTTGCCATCACAAGAATTTGAAAGTATCGTTATTAGAATTCTAAACAATCATAAGGTCCTCAAAATTAATGAATTAACTTATCTTAAAAACATTCAAGATTTTTTGTATTGGTTAACCAGACAATCAACAGGTTTGTTTTTGATAGGTGGTGCAACTGGCTCAGGAAAATCAACAACACTTTATACTGTTTTAAAGGAAATTATACGACTACATAACAAAAATATCATTACTATTGAAGATCCTATAGAAATGCATCTTCAGGATTGTTTACAAATTGAATTAAATGAGACATTGGGGATTACTTACCATAATACATTGAAACAAATTTTGCGTCATGATCCAGATGTTATCATGATAGGAGAAATAAGAGATGAACAAACTGCAAAAATAGCCATTACATGCGCATTAACAGGACATCTTGTATTAACAACTATCCATGCTAGTAATGCTCCTTTGTTATTAAAGAGATTGATGAATTTGGGGATATCCCAAGTTGATATAATTGATGTGGTCATTGGCGCTATATCACAAAAAATGATATATGATAAGGAAAATGAAAGAGTGATTGTTCTTTCAGAATTAATGAACCAATTAGAGATTAAAAACTATTTAGAGAAGGATTGTCTTAACTATATTAATTTTTCTGATCAGGCTGAACAACTTATATCTCAGGGATTTTCATCTGATTTGTTTATTGAGGAAGCTTATGAATAAGGATTATATGTTTCTTAAAAATTTTTATACACTTTTAAGTAGTCATTATACGGTTGAAGAATCACTGATTATTTGTAAACATATTTTAAATCATCCGGCTATTCCATATATGAATAATGAACTTCAAAAAGGAATGGATTTAGAAAATATTATATTAAATGCTGAACTGCCAGAATTATTTAAAGAATATTTCTATTTTTTTAAAAACAAGAAATGTTTATCAGAAGCCATTGAAAAAAGCTTAGATATTTGCACATCATTACAAAATTATCAAAATCAATTAAAATCGAAGCTAACTTATCCTCTTATTCTTATTGTGTTTTTATTTCTTTTTTCTGTTTTTGTAGTTTTTATTTTATTGCCTAATGTTAATCAACTTTTTATTTCATTTCAAATTGAAAAGACATTATGGATTCAGGTGGCATTTATTTCATTTTATTTGATTCCTTTTTTGATAATTGTATTGGGTATAGCTGTTGTTTATTTGTTAACAAAATTAATAATAGCACTTAAGAAAAAGTCATTTCGTATTATTGAATGGTACTTAAAATTGCCATTGTTTAAGGTGTTTTTACAGAAATATTTTTCACTTAAATTTGCTACATACTATCAGGAATTACTCACTGAGGATATGGATAGTGCAAGAATTATTAAACTTTTAAATGAACAGATGAATCATAGTGATTTAAAAATTGTTTTATATGAAATGAATAATCGTTTGCAAGAGGGAGAAACATTAGAAGATATTCTTGTGGACTTTGAATATTTAGATCCTTTGTTTCTTAGTTTTTTTCAAATGTATATGAAAAATCCTACACAACATGATTCATTAATATATTATATACAATTAACTTATGATCAGATAGATTTGTGGATTGCTAGTTTTCTAAAATATCTAATACCCTCTATTTATAGTTTTGTGGCAGTTTTTGTAATAACGATTTATATATCTATTATTATTCCGATGATGAATATTATCTCTGAAATTTAGAAAGGAAGGGTTTATATGAACAAAAAAGGTTTTACATTAATTGAAATGATATTTTGTATTAGCGTTATCTTAGTTATTCTCTTATTAGTTATTCCAAACGTGACATCAAAAAATACAGTTGTTAAAAATAAAGGGTGTGATGCTCAAATTGAAGTTGTCAATTCTCAAATATTATTGTATGAAATAGAGAATGGAGAATTACCAACAAGTATTTCTGATTTAACAGGTGGGACACATCCTTATTTGACTGAAAAGCAAGGAATATGTCCTAATGGAAAAAGCATTTCAATTGATGATGGTCAAGCATATGTTGACGAATAGAGGTTTTACATTGGTGGAAACACTATTTGTTTTATTTATTATTTGTATGCTCTCTTTGCTCACAATGACATTGCATCTACCAAATAAGAATAATCAAGTCATTATTCAAGAAATAACAGAATTTTTAAATCAAGCAAAATTGGAAGCGATCGTTTCAAAAAAAACTGTTACAGTTCAATTTTTAAAAGATAAGGTCCTCTGGAAAACGACTGATAAAGAAAAAAACTATCAATTAAGTGAAAACACTTATTTTGATTCATACAAAATGACTTTTAATTCGGCTGGTCATATTAAAACTGCAAAAACTGTTACATATCATACTTTGCAACAGGATTTTCAGTTTGTATATCAAGTTGGTAGTGGGTGCTTTTATGTTCAATAATAAAGGCTCCACTCTGATTGAAAGTTTGTTGGCTTTTGAAATATTTATATCAGTATTAATTGTGTTAATAACATCATTGACAACTATATATAATCATGAATTAAGATTGAAAGAAAATTATACTAAAATTTTGGAGAAGGAGGAGGTATTATTAGAAAAAGAAGATTTTATAGGTTTAATCGAAGAGGTTTTACATTAGTTGAGGTTCTTTTATCTTTGTCAATTACAATGATTATTGTATTGTCATTAACAGGTTTTTATCGTATAATTGCTCACTCGAATCAAATATCTTCTTATGATGAGGATATCTATATTGCTGCCAAACAGGTGAGTCAGTATGCTATAGGGAGTTGTTATGAAGAAGTTGATGATTCTTATACATATTATAATTTTGAACAAGAGGAGGTAACTTTTGAGCTCAACAATAGACGACTTGTAAAAACTCCTGGATTTGAAATTATGTTGACGAATATTGATAACTTATATTTTGTTATAGAAAATAATAATATATATATGAATATTGAAAGAAGCGAAAGAGAATATCGTTTTTTGGTTAACTATGCAAAAGAAAAAGAGGAGGAAGATATTCCTGATGAAGAACTTGAATAATCGTGGATCAATTCTTCAGATCGTTTTGGTTATTTTTCTTGTTATTATTTTTGTTATAACAACCTCTCTTATGACAATGCAATTTAATGTTGGTAATTATAAATTAGTGGATTTGATGATGAAGCAGAAGAATCTTGAAATTAATCTTGTTGCATATTATGTTGAACAAATGGAAAATGATATTTTATTTAGCGATGATTATGAAGAATCAGGATATCATATTTATAGCCATATTGATGATTTAGGATCAGTCTATGATATTACAACATATGTGGAGTCTAAAGAGATGAATTATAGTTTTTTTGTACAAATAAGTACGGAAAATTTTAGGGTTTTGAAATTTGAATATAGGGAGGTGTAATTATGTTTTATTTTATTATGGCATTATTAATAATAAGTTTTATATTAACATATTTAAGACAAAAACGTTATCAGGATAATCGTGATATGCAATTAAAACTTCGTATGGCAAGTTTTGTATTATTGTTGCTTGTGGCTTATTTTACATTTTTTGTAGCATAGAATAGAAGAAAAAGCACCAAAACAAAGTGAAAGTGGTATGCATGTTATTTTTTGTTTTACATATTCATGGAAATTTGTTATAATTCTAAAGGAAATTATACAAAGGAGAGATTGATTATGATTAATGTTGGTGATTTAAGACCAGGTATGACTTTTCAATATGATGGCAACTTATATGTTGTTCTAGAATACTCACATAATAAAACTGCACGTGCAGCTGCAAATATTAAAGTGAAAATGAAAAACATGAGAACTGGTTCTACAACTGAAGTTACATTTGGGAATAGTGAAAAAGTTGCAAAAGCACATATTGAAAAAAGAAAAATGCAATATTTATATGATAGTGGAGATATGTTAGTCTTTATGGATAATGAGACATATGACCAAATTGAAATTCCTAGTGATCGTTTACAATGGGAATTAAATTTCTTAAAACCTTCTGATGAAGTGGAAGTTACAAGTTTTGAGAATGAAGTTTTAGGAGTCCAATTACCAGTGAATGTTGCTTTTACAATTACAGAAACTGAACCGGCTGTGAAAGGTGATACTGCAACAGGAGCATCTAAAAATGCGACAATTGAGACAGGATTTCAAATTAAAGTGCCATTATTCATCAGCGAAGGTGAAAAAGTTATTGTTAATACTGAAGATGGAAAATATCAAGGAAGAGCGTAAGCTCTTTTTTTCATAATTTTAAGTGTTTATTCATATAGTGTAGAAGACAAAGGAGAATGGGATATGAATAAACAAGCTTTTACTTTTTTAACACTCTTTAGTTTGATATTAGTGTTGTCTATTTATTACATTATGTTACCACCAAGTTCTAATCAAGAAGTTGTCACCAATACACAAACAACAATTGAACAATTGCAGCAACAATTAAATAAAAAAAGAGATGATATCATTGCCAAAAACAATGAGATTATTGCTAAAGAATCAAGTACATCAGATTCTATCAATGAAGCGCTTGAAACAATTAGTGAAACGAAAAACCTTGGTGAAAAAGAAAAGAGTATTGTTGCAAAGATTAAAGAACTTGGATATCAAGATGTATATGTAGAAATAGACAATCAAACAATTAAAGTAACTGTTTTAAAGAAAGACGCAACACAAAGCGATGCTTCAAAAGTTATCAAAGAAGTTTTAAAGTTGGTGGGAGATAATTATCAGGTTGAAGTCAAATTTATTAGTGAATAGCCTTGTAATTTTATGACTTTTTATATACAATAGAGTATAGAAAAGAGGTAATATTATGGCACATAATGAATACTATACATTTGATCAAGGAACTGTGAATGGTAAGATTTTAATGAATATTCAAGTCTTTGATGAAATTACTAAGAAAACTGTAAGTGAAATGAAAAATGTTTCTTTAGATACATCTAAAGGTATTCAGATTCCTGGAACAAAAGCAGTTGTTTCTTGTTCAATTAAGGATAATGAAGTTTATGTATGCATTCATGTTCGTTTGAAATATGGTGTGAATGTGTCTAAAATGACAAGAGAAATACAAGAAAAAATTGCAACTTCTATTAAACAAATGACGGGTGTTTTGGTTAAACATGTTGATATTGAAGTTGATAATATTGATTTCTAGCAACAAAAGTAAGAATATGCATTCTTACTTTTCTTTTGTTTATTTTTATCGTTATTTGTGGTAGAATAAGTTATATTTAGAGAGTGTGGAGGCATTTTGATTTTATGGAAAAAACACGAAGACAAATCGCTAGAGAAAAAGCAACTATTGGAGTTTATCAGAATCTTTTGGTTGAAAGTTCTCTTGAAGATATTTTAACTTTTTTAAACGAAGAAAAAACATTGACAAAAAGTGAAGAGACAATGGCATTTAGTCGTTGGCTGGTAGAAACAACTCTTCAAAATAAAGAGTCTTATCAAACTCTGATAGAAAAACATTTAAAGAAGGGCTGGAAATTTGAACGTTTAAGTATGATGGAAAAAGCCATTTTAATGATTGCTGCCTGTGAGTTATTAGAGTCTGATTTACCTAAAACTATTGTTATTAATGAAGCCGTTTTAAATGCTAAAAAATTCTGTGATGATGATTCTTACAAATTTATTAATGGCGTATTAGGTCAGATTATTTAATGGAAAGACAATACATAAGTGTTTTTGCTTTAAATAAGTATATTAAGGCAAAGATGAATCAAGATGTTTCTTTGCAAAATGTTTATATTAAAGGAGAAATTTCAAATTATAGGCCACATCCTAGTGGTCATCTTTATTTCACTTTAAAAGATGAAAATTCTAGGGTAAGTGCAATTATGTTCGCATCTTCTGCTCGTAAGATGAATTTTCAAATCGAAAATGGTATGCAAGTTTTTATTCATGCAAGTGTTTCAGTATATGAGGCTTCTGGACAATATCAACTTTATGTTCAGACAATTCAACAGGATGGTATAGGAAACCTTTACCTGCAATATGAAGCGCTAAAAAGAAAATTGGAAAAAGAGGGACTGTTTGATCCAAAGTATAAGCAGGCTATTCGTTCTTTCCCTAAAGGAATTGCAGTTTTGTCAGCTAAGCAAGGTGCTGCTGTACAAGATGTTATCCGAACAATACATTTACGATTTCCTTTTGCAAAAGTCATTGTTTTTCCAATACCTGTTCAGGGCAAAAATGCTTATTTACAGATTATTGAAACTTTAAAACAAGTTGATACCTTAGGCTTTGATACAATTATTTTAGCAAGAGGTGGAGGGTCTATTGAAGATTTATGGAATTTTAATGAAGAAGATTTAGCACGTTGTATTTTCACATGTCAAACACCTATTATAACAGGCATTGGACATGAAACTGATTTTACAATTTGTGATTTTGTCAGTGATTATCGCAGTGCAACTCCAACAGCTGCAGCAGTGAAAGCTACACCTAACCAAAAAGAACTGCGAGTATATCAGGAAAATTTACAAAAACAATTGTTATATAAAATGAAACATCGTTTAGATGTACAAAGACAATATTTATCTCGTTTACAGCAATCTTATTATTTAAGTAATCCAGAAGTGATTTATTCTCATGAATTTTTGAGATTGACCAAATTACAGGATAAGTTATCCTATCAATTTAAAGTTTTTGATATGCGAGTGTATCAAAAACTTACAGGTTATCAAGCGGAACTTAAAAATCAAATAGATTTGAAATTACAGGCATATGAACATCAATTGCGTCAATATATTACAACTTTAGATGCATTGAGTCCGCTTAAAGTTTTACAAAGAGGTTATACACTCATTCATAAAGAAAAAAATATGATCAAGAAATCAAAAGATTTAAAAACTGGAGATATTATTGATATCCAATTTCAAGATGGCCATCATAAAGCAGAAATTAAGTAGGTGAGAAAATGAAAAATATGACATATGAAAAAGCTATTTCACGTTTAGAAGAAATTGTTTCAAAACTTGAAGGAAATGAAATACCTTTAGAGGATAGTATTGCATTGTTTCAAGAAGGAATTGAATTATCTAAATATTGTGATGATAAACTTAAGAATATTCAAGAAAAAGTTGCTCAGATTTATGAGAATGGACAATTAAAAGATATGAAGACAGAGGAATAGTTTATGGAACAATTACGAACTGAAATTAATTTGCGATTAGAAGAACTTTTAGAACCATTAAAAAGTGGACCAGTCAAGGAAGCAATGAGCTATTCTTTGTTGGCTCCTGGAAAAAGATTAAGACCATTGTTATTTTTAAGTGTTTTAAGAAGTTATCAAATTGATTATCATATTTATATAGATATTGCGTGTGCAATAGAAATGATTCATACATATTCATTGATTCATGATGATTTGCCAGGAATGGATAATGATGATTTGAGACGTGGACGTCCAACGTGCCATAAGCAATTTGATGAAGCCACTGCTATTTTAGCAGGTGATGCTTTATTAAATCTCGGTGTAAATACTATTTTAAATATTTCTATTGATAGTGATTTGAAGGTAAAACTTTTGAATCGTCTTTATGAAGCGAGTGGTATTCATGGTATGATTTATGGTCAACAGCAGGATATTGCTTTTGAGAAGCAGTCAGCAAATTTAGAACAACTCAAAGATATTCATAAACATAAAACAGGCGAACTGATTGCTGTAAGTATGCAATTAGCCTGTTTGATTGCGAATCCTAGTGATTATCAATATTGGACAAATATTGGTTTTGATTTAGGACTTGCTTTTCAAATTCAAGATGATATTTTGGATGTTGTTGGAAATACAAAACAGTTGGGAAAGAAAGTTGGAAGTGACCAGGAAAATCATAAATCAACTTATGTTTCTTTAATGGGTATTGATAAATCAGAATTAGCAATACAAGAATTATTTAAAAAATGTTATGAAAATATATATGCAATGAGAATTAATCATGGATTAATTTTAGAATTATTATCTATTATTTTGAAAAGGGTGAATTAGATGAATCTTGAAAAGATCAAAAATCCAGAATTTATAAAACAATTAAATATTGAGGAGCTGGAAGATCTTGCAAGTGATATCAGACAGTTTATTATAAAGAGTGTTTCTCAAACTGGTGGTCATTTTTCTAGCAATCTTGGAATTGTAGAGTTGACAATAGCACTACATTATATTTTTGATTCTCCACAGGATAAAATGATTTATGACGTGGGACATCAATCTTATGTGCATAAGATATTGACAGGACGTGCTAAGGATTTTACAACGCTTAGACAATTTGAAGGGTTGAGTGGTTTTCAAAAACGAAAGGAAAGTGTTCATGATGTTTGGGAAGCTGGACATTCTTCAACGGCTATATCAGGTGGTATAGGAATGGCTGTTGCACGTGATCTTAATCATGAAGATGGAGATGTGCTTTGTATTGTTGGGGATGCTGCTATTATGAGTGGTGAGTCTTTTGAAGCTCTTAATCATTTAGGATCTATTGATTCTAAAGTCATTATTATTTTGAATGATAATGATATGTCAATTTCAAAAAATGTTGGTGGGTTTAGTAATTTTCTATCTGAGGTGCGTATTTCTACACAATATAAGAATGCTAAATACAATTATGTATCTTTTCTTGAAAAATCAAAACTTGGAAAAAGAGTCTATAAATTTACGAAGAGAATTAAGGATCATATCAAGGAAAATGTTTTAGAAGATAATATTTTTGGTGAGTTTGGTTTAGATTATATTGGGCCGGTTGATGGGCATGATTTTAGAGAACTTTTCAATGCATTGAGTTTGGCAAAGGAAATGTCACACAGTGTGGTTGTACATGTTCATACAATAAAAGGAAAAGGTTATGTATTGGCTGAAAATGATCGCCAAGGTGTTTATCATGGTGTTGCACCTTTTGATTATAAAGAAGGAATATATAAAAAAGAGTCACAGCTTATGAGCTGGAGTGCTGTTGTTTCTTCACAAATTGAAAAATTAATGAAAGAAGATGAAGATATTGTTGTTATTACTCCTGCTATGATTTCAGGGAGTTGTTTAGGTGAAATTTTTAGAAAATATCCTCATCGGAGTTTTGATGTTGGTATTGCAGAAGAACATGCTATGACTTTTGCAGCAGGGTTATCTGTTGCCCATAAAAAACCATACATTACTATTTACTCATCGTTTTTACAGCGTTGCTATGATCAAATTAATCATGATATAGCTAGAATGAATTTGCCATGTCTTATTGGTGTTGACAGATGTGGACTGGTGGGAGCAGATGGTGAAACACATCATGGCGTTTTTGATATAAGTTTTCTGTCTGCTATACCTCATATTGTCTATATGACTCCGAAAGATACGCAAGAGGCTCGCAGAATGGTTAATACAGCTATGAAAAACTTTGATATGCCATATATTATGCGATTCCCTCGCGGAAATGTTTTTGATTGTGATGTTGCAACTGATGAGTTTATTGAGATTGGGACTTGGGAAAAAATCATTGATGATCAAACACATCATTTAACAATTATTACATATGATGCTAAAGTTAATACAGTTAAAGAGTTGATTGAAAAAAATCATTTGCCAATTAATCTTGTCAATGCAAGATTTATAAAACCAATGGATGAGAAGATGCTCAATGAATTCTATGATAATCATCAGGATTTAATTATTTATGAAACTGATTTAATGATTGGCTCATTAGGATCGATGATTGCAAAATATTATTCTCAAAATCATATGAATATAAGTATAGATTATTTAGGAATTGATGACAGGTATACACCTCAAGGAGATGTTGAAACTTTATTAAAATATGAAAACATGAGTTTGGATGATCTTTTCAATGTTATAAAGGAGAAATGTCATGAAGAAGGAAAGAGTTGATGTTCTTTGTGTAGAGCAAGGTTTATTTGATTCAAGAGAGAAAGCCAAAAGAGCAATTATGGCTGGGATTGTTAGAGATGAATATGATTATATTGATAAGCCAGGAACAAAAATACCTGTTGATTCACAGCTTTATATAAAGGGTGAACAATTGGCATATGTTTCCCGTGGTGGTTTAAAATTAGAAAAAGCTATCAAAGAATTTGGGCTTGATTTAAACGGTTTGATTATGCTAGATATTGGATCATCCACTGGTGGATTTACAGATTGTGGCCTACAAAATGGCGTTAAAGAAGTTTATGCTTTGGATGTTGGGACGAATCAATTGGTTTGGAAGTTACGTAATGATGAACGTGTTCATGTCATGGAAAAAACGAATTTTAGATATGCAACACTTGATATGTTTCAATTTGGACAACCTGAATTTGTAAGCATTGATGTTTCATTTATATCTTTAAAGCATATATTTCCTGCACTGTCTCATATTTTAAAAAAAGATGGTTATATTGTTGCATTAATCAAACCTCAATTTGAGGCTGGAAAAGATGATGTTGGAAAGCATGGGATTGTAAGCGAGCCATCTGTTCATGAGCGTGTTATTAAGGAAGTTATTGATTATGCTCATGATTCTCACATGTCTTTAAAACAATTGACATATTCACCTATTACTGGTGGTGTTGGTAATATAGAGTTTTTAGGTTGTTTTCAAAACAATGAAACTCAGGATTGTTTTATAGATGTTCAAAAAGTTGTTGCTACAGCACATCAATACTTTAAAGGGTAGGTGATAGTATGTTAAAAAGTTTATATATTTCTTCTTTTGTTATTATTGATCAGGTTCGTATTGATTTTGAAAATGGTATGAGTGTTCTCACTGGCGAAACAGGTGCTGGTAAATCTATTATTATTGATGCGTTAGGGCAGTTATGTGGAAACAGGTCTTCTGTATCATTAATTAAGAAAAACTGTTCTAAAGCGATTATAGAGGGTGTTTTTGATGCGACTATGACTGATGCGTTGGAAGATATATGTGAACAGCTACATATTGAACCAGATGAACAGTTTGTTATTACTAAAGAAATTCTCGAATCAGGAAAAAGCAATATTAAAATAAATTATCAAAATGCTTCAAATCATGCATTGAAATTATTGATGCCTTTACTAATAGACATTCATTCACAATTTGAAACTCAAAAACTTTTTGAAGAAAAAAATCATATTAAATTATTAGATGAGTTTTCATCTCAGGAATTAGTTGATTTACAAAAAAAATATATAGATTTATATACATCTTATCAAGAAGTAAAAACGAAATTAAAAAAGACACTCGAAGAAGATATGAGTGATGAACAATTAGATTTTTTAGAGAGTCAATTGGATGAAATTGATAAAGTTGAGTATACTGATGATGAGGTAGAGGAATTAGAAAAAGAGTTAAAAATGCTTCAAAATTTCGAAAAAATGAGTGAAGATATACAAAATTTTGATAGATTAATGAATTCTTCAAAAGGTGCATTACCTTTAATTAAAGAAAGTTTAAACGCATTAGAATCTGTCACTGAAATAGAGGCATTTCAAAAATCATATGATAACATTTATAATCAGTACTATTTACTTATTGATGAATATGAAAATGTTATGGATACGTATAGGGAATTCCAATTCGATCAATATCGTTTTAATGAAATTCAAGAAACCCTTTATATGATTAATAGGTTAAAGCGAAAATATGGTTTTACAATGGAAAGAATTAAGGAATATCGAAATGGTATTGTCGAAAAAATAGAAAAAATATCTCATCGTGAAGAATATATTCATGATTTGCAAAAACAAGTTTCGGAATCAAAAGATGCTGCACTTTTACTTGCCAATCAAATGCATAATATTCGTTTAAAAAATGCTAATCATTTTGAAAAACTCATTCAAAATGAATTTAGGGACTTGTATTTGGATAAAGCAATATTAAAAGTTAATTTTGATAGAGTTGAACTATGTAAAAACGGGATTGATAAAATACAATTTTTAGTCTCTATTAATAAAGGTCAAGATTTAAGTTTGCTTAACGAAAGTGCTAGTGGTGGAGAAATATCTCGTATTATGCTTGCGATAAAAACAATTATTTTGGCTTATAGCTCAATAGAAACCATTATTTTTGACGAAGTTGATACTGGTGTTAGTGGTAAAGTAGCATCTAGTATTGGTGATAAAATGCTTCAACTGGCACAAAATAAGCAAGTTATTTGTATCACGCATTTACCACAGGTTGCTTGTTTAGCTGATCATCATTATTGTATCGAAAAGATGATTACTGATCATGAAACGACAACAACTGTACATATTTTAAATAATGATAGTCGTATAGAAGAAATTGCAAAGATGCTTTCAGGAGAAAAATTAACACCTGAGGCTATTGAAAACGCAAAAAAATTATTGAATGTATAATTCAAAGCATATATGCCAAAATAAACTGTAATCAAAAAAAGATTACAGGGAGGTGTATATGCTTTGCTTTTTAAAAAGTTAAGTATTACACTCGTTATTGTCGTGACGATGTTATTCCAGGCAGTCAATGTATTTGCAGCAGATGTGATTTTAGGTGGGCAATCCATAGGGATAGAGTTGGATTATGATGGTGTATTGATTACTGGAACATATGATATTTCTATTGACAATAAAAAGTACAATCCTTCTTCAGATGGTTATTTAACAGGAGATATCATTAAGAAAGTGAATGGACAAAGTATTGATTCAATATCAACTTTAATGGCAAACGTTGAAAAGGAAATTGATAACAAAAATACGATTACACTTACACTCTCACGTGATAAAAAAGAACTCCACAAAGAATTAAAATTCCAAGAATCAGATGGGAAGTTCACGACAGGTTTATATGTACAGGATGGGTTGACTGGTGTAGGAACAATGACATATTTTAATCCTGCCACACATCATTTTGGGGCCTTAGGGCATGTTATGATGGATGTATCGTTAGAAAGTGATGTTATTATTAAAAAAGGCAGTGTCTATAATTCATATGTCAAAAAAATCAATCCTTCAGAAAATGGTAAACCAGGTGAAAAAATAGCCGAAATAGGTTCGATTCAAATTGGAACGATATATGATAATAATAATTATGGTATTTATGGGAATTATGATGATTATCCTAGTCAAGATAAACAAATAATTTCTACGGCTTCTATGGATGAAGTTGAAGAGGGAGAGGCTTATTTCTTAACCGTTTTAGATGGTCATACACTTACAAAATGCTCTATCAATATTACAAAACTAAAAAAACAGAACGAGCCTTCTATTAAAGGTATTACTTTTGAAATTACAGATGAAAAAGTTCTTTCTTTAACAAATGGGGTTGTTCAAGGAATGAGTGGATCACCAATTATACAAAATGGGAAGTTAATTGGGTGTGTTACTCATGTTGATGTCAACAATGTTCACCAAGGTTATGGATTATACATCGATTGGATGCTTGAAAACGACAAATAGGGAAGGAATCGCTCAAGATTCCTTTTTCTTATTTCAACATAAAAAGACATTTGATAGGATATCGTGTCGTAAATATGGGTGAAAAAAATGACGAATTTGTGAAAATTCCGCTTTGACTATGTTTTCTTTACTTTTTGACTATCTTTCTTTTTTTGACACATATATAATAAATTTGCTGATGAGAATAAATCGAAAGGGGAAATTGGAAAAATGAAAACTTTTATAGCAATAGATCAACAAGAATTATTGGAAAATATTAAAATCAATTTAGAAAAAACAAATAAATTTGAAATTATAGGGACTGCAAACAATGGAACAGATTGTTTTAATTTCCTAAACCAAAGAACTTGTGATTTATTAATCATTGATTTAATGCTTTCAGAAATTGATGGTGTAGGAGTTTTAAATAGATTAAAAGAAATGCATAAAAACAGTTACAATAAAGTTATTTGTGTGACACAATTTATGAATCAAACAATTTGTAATTGGCTTGAGGATTTATCTGTAGATTACTGTTTTAAATATCCATTTGATTTACAACATTTTGTCCAATCTGCTCTTTACATAACAACTGCTGATCAACAAAAACATGATCAATTGTTAAATGGGGATGAATCAGAAAAATATAAAAAAGTCAAAATCGAAAATGAAATCACTGATATTTTACATGAAGTTGGAATTCCTGCTCACATTAAGGGGTATATGTATTTAAGAACAGCAATCTTAACAACTTATTATAATATTGATATTTTGGGGCAAGTTACTAAAGTTTTATATCCAGATATTGCTAGAATGTATAATACAACTTCATCTAGAGTTGAAAGAGCAATTCGTCATGCGATTGAAGTGGCTTGGAACAGAGGAAATACTGATGCAATTGATGATATTTTTGGATATACTGTTTCTGCAGTGAAAGCGAAACCTACAAATTCAGAATTCATTGCAATGATTGCAGATAAATTGAGATTAGCACATAAAACTGATACAGTTAAAAAAGAAAGCATTTATAATTATAAAGATTTTATGTTAAAATAGATGCTGAGGTAGGTGATGTTGATGCAAATTATATTTCATGTTGATTTAAATGCATTTTATGCAAGCGCAGAAACATCATCACAACCATCTTTGAAGGGCAAACCAATAGTTATCTGTAGAGAATCTCGACGAAGCATTATTACAACTGCTTCCTATGAAGCAAGAAAATTCGGTATTCATTCTGCTATGCCACTGTTTAAAGCAAAAGAATTATGTCCACATCTTGTTATTGTTCCTCCACATTTTGAACTTTACAAGACTCTCTCTGAAAAATTTTTCAATATTATTTCAACATTTTCACAAGAATTAGAAGTGGCAAGCATAGATGAATGTTATGTGGATTTAACGAACTATATTCAGATGCATTACCAAAACCCTTATGATGTCGCAATCGAAATTCAAAAGCGAGTTTTCGCAGAATTGAAGTTACAATGTTCGATAGGAATAGCACCAAATAAGTTTTTAGCAAAAATGGCTAGTGATATGCAAAAACCAATGGGAATCACTGTCATAACAAATCAAAACTATAAGCAAAAAATTTGGCCATTACCAATAGAAAACATGTTTGGTATTGGTAAAAAAACTGCTCCTAAGCTGATTGAATTAGGAATAGTCAGAATTGGTGATTTAGCAAAATATGAAAACTATGAGAAAATCAAACCTATATTTGGAAAAAATGCACTGATATATTATCAAAAGGCAAACGGGAAAGATTATTCAAAAATCAATGTTGCACATAATGAATTAAAGTCTATTGGGAATTCAACAACATTTGAGCGTGATAGCCAAGATGAAGAATTTATTAAATCAGTATTTAGAGACTTAGCACAAGAAGTTTCTTCACGTGCCAAAAAGCGAGATTTAGTAGGGAATTCTATCTCAATTACGTTAAAATACACAAGAGAAAAGAGTAAAACAAAACAAATGATTATTGATGATTATACTCAGGATTTTGATACTATTTATGCAACATCTTTATTGTTGTTTGAAAGTATTTATGGTGGTGAAATGCTACGATTAGTTGGTATAAGTTTGAATAATGTTAAACATGTTGAAGAATTACAGCAACAGATTTCTTTATTTGATCATACCCAACTACAAGCAAGTAAAAAAGAGATTAATGAAACTGACGAAGTTATACATCGTTTAAATTCTTCGTTACCTGGTTTGAAAGTAATGAAAGCATCAGATCTAATAGAACCACAATCAACAATTCAAAAGAAATACTTAGAAAACAATGAATAATATAAAAAGACACTCATATGAATTATTAGAGGTGATAATCAATGAGTGTCTTTTTACGTCGTTTTATTGACAATAAAAAATATATTGTTATAGCAATGGTAAGTGTTTTTGTTTGCGGGTTGTTGTTTGGGTTTTATCAGTATTCATCTTCAATACAAGGGGTAAAGGATTTTTTTCAAAATTTATTTTATCTTAATATCGATGGATATCAAAATCAATATCAGCTTTATGTCATTCAAGGTGGAGTTTACATATTGATATGTACATATCTGAGTTCTAGTTATTTGGGGCATATTGGCCTATTGTTTTTAATTTTCTTAAAAGGATTGCAATTATCATTTTCTTTTATGTTTGTTTTTACAGCGGTTCCATTTACATTTATAATATTTCTTTTGTTACTTGTTGAAAGTCTTTTGGAAATTGCGCTTTGTCTATCGATGAATTTAATATGTATACACATTTCAACATATGTCACATTAGTTACTTTTTGTGTTGAACAGAATTTTAGTATGAAAAGCATGATGAACTATAAGCTTAATTGTGTAATTATTGGTCTTGTTATTTTTTCTTTAGCATTAGCATTCCGTATCTATGTTGTACCAATGTTTTGAATTTTTTGATTATCTATAATCTACGTTTATTAGAATTCTTTTAAAAATTAGGAAAGTAGTGGTCAAATGAATTTTACACGATTGGATTTATATGAATTAAAAATGATTCTTAAATTAGCTCTTGTATATAATTTGGCTGATAATGAATACATTAAAGAATTAATTGGCAAAATAGAGTTTATGGAAGAAGCATTAGATACAAATAATCATATTGATTAATCTTAATGCAAAAATATTGTTATTTGTAATTTGTTTTTGTATAATATGGTAGGTGATGTATTTTGAAATGTGTAGATGCGTTAAAAGAATATAAACAATATATGATTGTAGAAAAAGGTTATAGCCGTTATACTGTTGAGAATTATGAACGTGATATTCTACATTTTATTGATTTTATTTATAAAAAATATGAAGTCAATAGTATAGATAATATTATTAAAGATCACATGTATCATTATCTTAAAGATTTGCGTAATCATTTAAAAGCATCTTCTGTTGACCGACATATGACTTCACTAAAGCAATTTTATATTTTCTTAGTAAAAGAAAATATCATTAAGGACAATGTTATGAGTTCTTTTGAAATGTCTAAGAAAGCGAAATATTTACCTGAAGTTTTGACAGTTGCTGAAGTCAATCAGTTGCTTGATTCAATTGATGTAAATGATCCAGTGTCAGCGCGTAATCGGTGTATGGTAGAAGTTTTATATGCATCTGGATTAAGAGTGAGTGAAATGTGTTTTTTAACGTTACAGAACGTGAATATACATAAAGGCTTTGTAAAATGTATTGGAAAAAGAAACAAGGAAAGAATTGTACCAATGAATGAGAATTGTTGTTTGTTGTTAAAGAAATATATTGAAGAATATAGACCACAATTATGTGAGGAAGTTTCGTCCCAATACCTTTTTATTAATAAAAAAGGACAGCCTATTCAAAGAGATGACTTTTATCATATTTTAGAAAATATTGTTAAGAAAAGTGGGTTGAAAAAACATGTCACTCCTCATACATTACGTCATACATTTGCGACTCATTTATTAGAAAATGATGCTGATTTACGGTCTATCCAAGAAATGCTAGGACATAGTGATATTTCTACAACAACAATATATACACATGTGTCTAATAATAAAGCAATAGAAGAATATAGGAAGTTACATCCACGAAGCAAGAAAAGGAGATAAATTATGAAAAAATATAAACGCGTTTTTTTAATTGTTTTAGATTCATTGGGCGTTGGAGATGCCCACGATGCAGAGGCTTTTAATGATTTGGGAGCAAATACACTTGGTCATATTTGTGAAAGCGTAGGGGGCTTAGATTTGCCTAATTTAGAAGGCATGGGCTTAGGAAGTATTGGACAATTTAAGGGCATTCATGCTTTAAAAAACCAATTGGCTTATACTGCTAGGCTAGAAGAAGTTTCAAATGGAAAAGATACAATGACAGGTCATTGGGAAATGATGGGATTAAAGATTACTGAACCCTTTCAAACATTTACTGAGACAGGTTTCCCAGATGAATTTATTAAACTATTTGAAGAAAAAACTGGAAGAAAATGTGTAGGAAATTACGCTGAGAGTGGAACTAAAATACTTGATGATTGGGGCGAACATCAAATTCAGACTGGGGATTGGATTGTTTATACTTCAGCAGATTCAGTATTTCAAATAGCAGCTAATGAAGATGTTATTCCTTTGGAAGAACTTTATAAAGCGTGCGATATTGCCAGAGAATTAGCTATGGATGAGAGATGGAAGGTTGGTAGAATCATTGCAAGACCATATATAGGACAGAAAAAAGGAGAATTTAAACGTACTGCTAATCGCCATGACTTGGCATTAAAACCTTTTGGAAAAACTGTTTTAGATTCTTTAAAAGAAAATCATCTTGATGTTATTGGAATTGGTAAAATACCTGATATATTTGTTGATCAAGGGATAACACGCAAAGTAAAAACTGAATCTAATTTTGATGGGATGATAAAGACAATAGAAATCGCTAAAGAGAATTTCACAGGTCTTGCATTCTTAAATTTAGTAGATTTCGATGCTGTGTTTGGACATAGAAGAGATCCTCGGGGATATGGCAATGCTATTATAGAATTTGATAACCAATTAACGGATCTGTTAAGAGAACTTAAAGAAGATGATTTATTAATGATTACTGCTGATCATGGGAATGATCCAACATATAAAGGAACTGATCATACACGAGAGAATGTTCCATTAATTGTTTATAGTAAATCGTTGCATAAACCAAGACACTTAGGTCTCTTAAAAAGTTATGCTGTAATTGGAGCAACAATCGCTGAGAATTTTAAAGTTGAAAATCCTGGTATTGGTCAATCATTAGCAGATAAAATTATATAGGAGCTTGAAGAAGTATATGGATGAAAACAACAAAACAAGACGTGTTATTATTATTTCTTTAGCTGGGTTATTAATTGGAACCTTGCTGTTTATTTTTGGGATTTCTATAAAAGATAGTATTTGGCCAATGATTGTGAATTATATAATTGGATTGGTATTGTATATCTGTTCTTTTTTAGCTGTTTATAATAACAACAAGGTAGATGTTCAGGCTATTTATAAATATATAATGGTATTAGTAGTAATCATGGCTATATTAATTACATTTGCAACACTTTCTCGCATAGTCTAGAATTCACATAATCTATATTATGCGAAGTTGTATATATTTCATGAAAATAAGGGAAGATTTAATGTCTTCCCTTATTTTTTTACTTTTCATCTTTATTCGCTTGTTCAAAAGAATCATATAGTTTTGTAACATATTTGCCGTTGAAACAAGACATACATAAGCCACATGTGTGTTCTTGTTTAAAGTGAATAGATTGACTCAATCCATCTTCACTGATAAATGCTAATGAATCTGCTTCTATATATTGGCATAACTCACTAACACTCATTCTATGAGAAATTAATTCTTCTATTGTAGATGTATCAACACCATAGAAACATGGATAACGAATTGCTGGTGAGGCAATGCGAACATGTACTTCTTTTGCTCCAGCTTCTTTTAATAGTTTAACTATACGTTGAGAGGTTGTTCCACGCACAATTGAGTCATCTATCAAAATGATGCGTTTTCCATTTACAATGGATGAGACAGCTGATAGTTTCATTCGTACACCCTGCTCTCTCATTTCTTGTGTGGGTTGAATAAATGTACGTCCTACATACTTGTTTTTAACAAGTCCCATCTCATAGGGAATTGAAGAAGCTTCAGCATAACCAATAGCAGCAGAAATGGATGAATCTGGCACTCCAATAACAACATCTGCATCAACTGGTGCTTCATAAAATAATTGTTTTCCTGCCAATTTTCTTGTTGTATGCACATTGATTCCATCTAAGGTACTATCTGGTCTTGAAAAATAAATGTATTCCATTGCACAAATTTTATCAACGACTGGATCTTTTGTATAAGTCATAGCTTTTAATTTTCCATCCTTTACTCGTACAATCTCTCCTGGTTCAACATCTCTTACAAAATTTGCTCCAACAATATCTAATGCACAAGTTTCTGATGCAAATACATAGGCTCCATTTGGGAGGATTCCAATGGATAAAGGTCTTAAACCATATTTATCTCTTGCAACATAAAGGCGATCTTCGATAAGAATCAAGAAAGCAAATGCCCCATCTAACATATCTAAAGATTTGCAAATACGTTCAATCATTTTACCATCTTGTCTTTTGATTAAATGACCTAAGACTTCAGTATCTGAAGATGATGAAAAAATACTACCCTGTTCTTCTAACTCTTTTTTTAGAATATTTGCATTTACTAAATTTCCATTATGACAGATACCTAATGAGCCCTTCATTGTTTTAAATAAAAAAGGCTGAACATTGGCAATGCCACTACCACCAGCTGTGGAATAACGAACATGCCCTATAGCTGCATCACCATCAAGCTGAGCAAGGCGTTTTGCATCAAACACTTCTGTTACTAACCCTTCGCCTTTATGAATGCTAAGTTTATGTCCTTTTTGCACAACAATTCCAGCTGCTTCTTGCCCTCTATGCTGCAAACTATGTAATCCATAATAACAAAGATCAGCAGCATTGTTATGTCCAAAAACACCAAATACACCACATTCTTCATGTAATTCGTCTTGATCAAACATTTTATTAGTCTCCTTGTGATAAATATTTATTAACACAATTAAAATTTACCAAAATGTAGATAATAAGTCAATAAAACTCATTAAAATTAAAGAAAAAAGAATAAAATTCTTCTTTCTTTAATAAATTTCATTAATATATTTGTGTTTATCAAAAGTATCTAACTTTACTTGATTAGACATCATTGTAATAATAAGAGATGACTGCCCTTCTATTTCAACATTTATATCACATTCTAAAATAATATTTTTTGTACTGTTTGAAAAATAAGATAACATAATATTTATAGAATCTTTTGTAAGATAGATAAACTCTGATATTTCAATAGATTCATCATTCTCATGATAAATAAGATATCCATGATCTTTGAAGATAAGAATATTATCCAAAAAAACAAGACATCTTTGAATAAATAACTTCCAATAGTATTCATCACGAATGCGATATTCATCAAATTGTTGCACAAATGCTTCATAATAATCTTTTAAGAGTGAAATATCATCTATAGGGATACAAGGAGACTGTATTAATTTTTCCTTATCTACAGCAATTTTTTGGTGATAATGAGATGCATTAAAACCAAAAGGTTTATAAATTTCTGGATGATACGCTTGTAAATAAATAATTTGATTATTATATTGTTCAAGAACAAATTGTAAAAGTTTTTTCATATACCCTTGTTTTTCAAAATTTTTCTTTGTTGCAACGCCTAATATAAAATAACACTCTCTTATCTGATTGTGAATTTGAATTGATATAGGAACAATTTGTAACATTGAAATCAAATGATTTTTATTCTTAAGAACAAAAGTATATTCCTTATGGTATAAATATTGAAAATAGTAGTTTGTTGTTTCTTCTGTTTCATCTGGGAAATTATCTTTCCAAAGATGAATGATAGATTCTAAATCATCATCAGATGCTTGCCCAATATACTCATCTTTTTCATAAATACGATATTTTTCAATCATCTTGATTGGATGTAGAGAAAGTTTTGATTTTTTTAGATTCTCTAATCCCATATCTTCTTCTCTATTAACATACTGTTCATCAGGAAAATGATGCTCTAACATTTCTTTAAGAATAGCAGGATACAATCCGCGAATATCTTTGTTTGCTTTTTCAACATGTATTTGAATTGTAGAATGCTTTAAACGAGAAGCAATAATGAAAGCTTCCATTTGTCCATTAATAAAAATCCCACCTACTTCAAATTCCAACATGTGTCGAGATGATAAAAGATACATAATGCCTTTAACTTCACTTGTCATAGATTCACTTAAATCTTCTTTCTCACTCTCCCAGCGATTAAGACATTCTAAAATCATATTAAAATCATTAACTAAGTCTAAATCTCTATAAATATAATCAGGATTTTCTTTCAAAAAAGCATTATAGTGATTACGACGCTTCTGCATTTTTTTACCAGATAAAGTTTGCAGCATCATTCGATCATAAACATAATCATCATTCTCGGGTGTACGTGCAAATAAAAGTTTATCTTGATATAATGGCTTGATATATTCAACGAATGTATCAATAGCACAATCAATTATAAATTCAAACTGATTTTTATGACTATACTCTAGCATATAATCAATAGCTTCTCGATAATATTGTGGACTTGTAAAAGGCATTGCCCAGAACTGTGTTCCTTTATAATTATGTAACATAACAACAAAATGTTCATGAATTTCATATTGAATATGATACTCATGGTTCCACATCATCATTGTTACAAAATTTGAATTATATCCTTCATAATTTGCTAAATCCAAGTAAGGTTTAATTATTGAATAATCATCTAATTTTAATTCTTTCATTATTTCTTTCCGAGCAGCATATGTATAAATTGTTTGGCAGTACGCCCAGAAAATCCTCCATTTCTAATTTCCCATTGTAATGCTAAATCATGCAATTCATCTTGCTTCATATCAATTTGATAAGTTTTAGCTAATCCATCAACAATATCTAAATAATGTTGTTTATCAGGATGAATATACATAATTTGTACACCGAATCGTGAAACAAGTGACAGTTTTTCTTGTTTTGCATCATTGTTATTAATCTCCTGATCATGATTTCTATCATTCCAGGTCTCTTTGATAAGATGGCGACGATTACTTGTTGCATAGATTAAAATGTTATCTGGTTTCTTCTCCAAACCACCTTCGATAACAGCCTTCAAATATTTATACTCGACTTCAAATTCCTCAAAAGATAAATCATCCATAAAAATTACAAACTTATAATTTCTATTTTGAAGTTCATTAATAATTTGAGGCAAAGAGATAAATTGATGCTTATAAACCTCCACCATTCTTAACCCATCTTTATAATATTCATTTAATAAAGCTTTGATGCTACTTGATTTTCCTGTTCCACTATCTCCATAAAGTAAGACATTATTAGCCTTTTTACCTTTTAAAAAAGCTTCAGTATTGGCTTTTAAATGCTCTTTTTGGCTCTCATAACCAATCAATTGGTCTAATTTATTATTCCCAATATGATCGATTGGTATAATTTTTTCGTTTTGAAAACGAAAAGCTTTATTCAGACCATACTTTCCCACTCCATATTGACTATAATGATTGTATAATATTTTATAGAATTCTTCTAGTGAAGTGCTCCAAGAAAGTTGTAATTGTAATTCTGACAATAAATTGAAAATTTCCTGATTAATGATCGGGCGACTATGTGGAAAGTCGAAAAAAATATTTTGATACTGAAGATCAAGGCTAGTAAAATTATAATGATAAAGGTGATATAACACATTTATATCATTCATTACAACATCTTTTAATGATTTATTTATAGTTTGTTTGCGTTCTAAAGAAAGTGTAAATATATTTTCGTGTTGCACTAATAAATATGTTATTAAACTTTGAAACAAATGACCATGAAGATCATATTTTTCAGTTAACTTTAACATTGTTGAAATAAAAGTATTTTCATTTTTATCACTGTCATGTGTGCAATATAATAAACAGTCTAAGACATCAGGATCATCAGTGAGATTTCTATATATAATTAATTGATTTAAGTCCATAAATTTAACCTTCTTCCTATGAAAAAAGACGATAAATCGCCTTTTTAATTTTTAAAGCTATGAATTGGTGCAGGGATTCTTCCACCACGATCAATAAATTCATCACATGAGAATTGGTTAACTGGCATAATTGGGGCATATCCTAATAATCCGCCAAATTCAACCATTTCACCTACATCTTTTCCAATGACAGGAATAATTCTTACGGCAGTTGTTTTTTGATTGATCATACCAATTGCCATTTCATCAGCAATAATTCCTGCAATTGTCTTTGCGGATGTTTTGCCTGGGATTGCAATCATATCTAATCCGACCGAACATACACATGTCATCGCTTCTAATTTTTCTAATGTCAATGCACCCATTTCAACAGCATCAATCATTCCCTGGTCTTCACTGACAGGAATAAATGCACCAGATAATCCGCCTACATATGATGAAGCCATGACCCCACCTTTTTTCACTTGATCATTTAAGATTGCTAAAGCAGCAGTCGTTCCAGGAGCTCCCACTCTTTCAAGCCCCATTTCTTGCAAACAATCAGCAATACTATCTCCAACAGCAGGTGTTGGTGCTAATGATAAATCAATAATACCAAAAGGAATATTTAATGCTGCTGAAGCTTCTCTAGCAACCAGTTGGCCAACACGAGTAATTTTGAATGCTGTTTTCTTAATCGTTTCGCACAATTCACCAAAATCTTTACCTTTTGCTGTTTGAATAGCAGTACGTACAACACCAGGTCCACTTACACCAACATTGATAATTGCATCAGCCTCACTGACCCCATGAAAAGCACCAGCCATAAATGGATTATCATCAGGTGCATTACAGAAAACCACAAATTTTGCACAACCTATGGAATCATTCTCTTTAGTAATTTCTGCTGTCGCTTTGACTGTTTCACCAATCAATTTCACTGCATCCATGTTTAATCCTGTCTTTGTTGATCCAACATTAACAGAACTACAAACAAGCTCAGTTTCTTTCATTGCCTGTGGAATTGACTCAATCAACAATTTTTCAGCTTTTGTCATTCCTTTAGAGACAATTGCACTATATCCACCAATAAAATTCACGCCAACTTTATGAGCGCAATGATCTAATGTCTTTGCAATTTTTACAAAATCATCAGAACTTTTACATGCTGAAGCACCAATAAATCCAATTGGTGTAACAGAAATTCTCTTATTAACAATAGGTATACCATATTTTTTCTCAATGGCTTCACCTGTTTTTACTAAATCTTTCGCAATCGTTGTGATTTTATTGTAAATGTTTTGACACAGAACGTCGATATTTCCATCAATACAATCCAGAAGACTAATTCCAATTGTGATTGTACGAACATCTAAATTCTCTTGTTCAATCATTTTATTTGTTTCTGCAACTTCAAATAAATTAATCATTCTTATCCTCCCTAGATTCTATGCATTTTATTAAAAATATCTTCATGCTGAAATTTTATATTAACACCAATCTCGTTTCCTAATTTTTCTAACTGATCAGCTAAAGTTGAAAATTCTTCTCCAGCATGAGATGCATCAACAATCATCATCATATTGAAATATCCTTGTAAAATTGTTTGTGAAATGTCAAGAATATTAATGTGTGAGTCTGCTAAATATGTACAAACTTTGGCAATAATTCCTACTTGATCTTTTCCTACAACAGTAATAATAGCTTTTTCCATTCGTAACCCCTCCTGATATTTTTTAATATTATAGCAAACAAGTGATAAAAAAGAAAGAAAAAAAGGAGTTTGCACTCCTTTTGTTTAAGAATATTAACCTAATAAAGACATTGCTTTATCAAATACAGCTTTTCCGTTCATTGTACCGTAATCTCTCATATCGATAACGTCTACAGGGATAGCTCCAGCTTTTCTTCCAGCAGCCATTTTTTCAATAGCACCTTTTTGGAATCTTACTTGTGGGCCAAGCAAAATGCAGTCAACTTCTTCTAATACTCTAGGTGCATCAGAGAAAGGTAATGCAAAGATTTTGCATTCAACACCTGCATCTTTAGCAGCAGCTTCCATTTTTGTTACTAATAAACTTGTTGACATTCCTGCAGAACATACTAATAAAATAGTTTTCATATTCATTACTCCTTTTCTAGTTATTTCACTATGACTATTTTACCAACTTTTAGACCAATTGTAAACACTTACGAGACAAATTTTTTCTATTTCAGAAAATATAAGGATTTTATCAACATAAAATGAAACGAAATTTATTTTGTGGTAAAATAAAGAATAGAAAAGAGATGATAGTATGAATATTTTAGTTGTCAGTGATAGTCATTTGTTCGGGAATGATCTCCAACGCATAACAAAACTCTATAAAAACAAAGTTGATTTCATGATCCATTGTGGTGATTCCTCCTTGACTTTAGAGGATCCATTAATTCATCAATATGACATTGTTGTCAAAGGAAATCATGATGATGCCGCTTTTCCAAAGTACCGAGTTTATCAGGATATCTGTGTTACTCATGGGCATTATTATAACGTTAATTATGGCTATGACGATTTAATCAAATTATGTCAAAGCCATCATTGTCACTTGTGTTTACATGGTCATACCCATGTTCCAACACACCAGATACATCAAGGAATTCATTTTATTAATCCTGGGAGTCTCATGATGAATCGAGGAAGTTATGGTTATGGAACTTACGCACTTATCGATTATAAAGATAACAAGGTGCAAGTAACCTACTATCATCATCAAACAGATCATCCAGTTGATGAATCTATTCTTATAGAAGGATTAGAATTGCTAGATGAATTTAAACAATTATTAAAATAAAAAGCAGAACAATTAATCATGGTTAACTGTTTTGCTTTTTTCTTCAAGTCTTTTGCGTTTATATTCAATGATGAACATAACCTCTTTTAAATCTTCATCTGGTAATTCAGTAAGTAAGCGGGCAATATTTGCAATATTATAATAATCATATTTTTTACCACTCATAATTTCTTCTACGCTTCGCCCATACAGGTGAGAAAGAATTTTAAGTTCACCAACTGTCACATCACGTTTTCCATTTTCAATATCTGAAATAGCAGAATGTGGAACTTCAAGGTGTGCAGCAACTTCTTTTTGTGTTAAATGTTTAAAATTTCTATAAGTCTTCAATCTTTTTGCTAAATCCATATCTATAGCCATAATGCCACCTCCATGGGACTATTATAACACTAATTAAAATTGATATCAATTTAGAGTTATAAAAAAATTAATTTATGAAAGACATAAACAGAAACTGTTAGACAAATTTCTACACTATATCTTAAAATATCCTGATGTCGTCATTATTTTTTCTCTGATATTTGTTTTCTTGTGATGATACAAATACGAAAATAACTCATTGAGAATAAATTCTGTCATTTCACTATTTTCATTCGTGAAATGAATAAAATAGCCTCCAATATCAAGAGCATTGTTTGGTTCTATAAATAATGTTCGGCAATTCAAAAGATGCATTCGACATTGATTATCCATCATTAAATCAAAAGTTTCATTTTTTCTATCAATAAGAGCATATTGAGAAGATTTACATAACTGACAGTTCTTTTTCTGATATCCAAAATAATATTGTGATATAGGACAATAATCACTAATCATATTTTCTGTTTTTCCATAGATTTGTACTATACATTGTTGATGATCACAATTTAATTGATGGATTTGTTTTTGACTCATCTCTAATGAAAGAATTGTTGGCTCTTGATAAGTGTTGACAGCATATGAATTGTAAACATTTAATCCAGATCCAATAATTCGCTTTTTATCTTGGCAGGAATAATAAGCACCATATTCATTTACAACGACATTTTCAACTTGTTGATAAACATCAGATTGTTTAATGATTTCGAGTTCATTATCTTTACAGACTCTTGGTATAAATAGAGCAAATTTTTGTTGCTTTCTAATACATAAATGAAGAGCTTCTAAACTATCTGTTTGAAATGGATAATAAATCATATCAATATTATTATAGTTTAAGACAATTTCTAATTGATTAAGATTGCTCACTAAGATATGAATATATTGTGATTTTGCATTCTTTTTTATAATAGTTGAATCAGATTGCTCTCTAGGAACTGAAAAATGAATTTGGCGTTTTGATAATTTTTCTGTTAATTCATCAATAGCCTCCCTACGCATTTCATTCAATACTTTAATAGGCATAGATAATTGCTCGTCAATATCTATATTGATGCGATGAACTATAAAAGTGCTTTGTCCTAATTTGGATAGTTGTTGTTGAATGCGCTGTCTATCTAAAGGTGTTTTGATTGCTTCTTCTACTGTGATATCTGCTGTTTTGTGGACTTTTATATCTTGGCATTGAAGAATGAGTTGTGGATGCTGTTTGATATGAGCGATAAATGTCATTTCAATTGGTTGTTTTCGATAGTCTTTATCATATGTATGATGCAATGTATCTATAACGTCAATATCAATCGTTTTACGCACATTTCCTTCATAAACTGGATAATTAAATTCTATTTCTGCGATATCTCCTGCAGATGCTTTTGCTACTAAGCGGTTATTTATAAATATTTTATTAATTGGGCGTCCTTTATCTATTTGTTCAAACACAAGACTATCCCCTTGTTTAAGAGACTTATCTAATTCAATAATGACATGTTTCTCTTTTTTTCGATACCCTATGACTTTTCCAATAATAATGCCTTTGTTACCTGGATAATCTCCTTCAACAATATGTTGGTCCTGATAAATATAGCCTTTTGTATAATTACGATTAAACATAGCTTTCATATAAAAAATGTCGTCATCAAATGTTTTTGTTTGACAATTTAAATGACTATCAATAGCTTTGCGATATGCCTTAATGACACTTGCGACATACTCTGGTTTTTTCATTCGCCCCTCTACTTTGAATGATTTTACACCAGCATCTATAAGTTCACCAATTGAATCAATTGTCATTAAATCTTTTGGCGAAAGAAGAAAGGGAACTTTCTTAGGTTGAATTTTCCCATTTTTAGATAATCTATATTGCAAACGACATGGTTGAGCGCATTCTCCCCTATTACCGCTTCGTTTTCCAATAAAGCTACTCATCAGGCACTGTCCAGAATAACAAACACATAAAGCCCCATGAACAAACACTTCTACTTCGATAGACGTTGATTTGCAAATATGTTGAATTTCTTCTAGAGTATTTTCTCGTGCTAAAACTATTCTAGAAGCGCCTTGCTCATAAAAATATTGAGCAGCTGCTTTATTCATAATCGATGCTTGCGTGCTCATATGAATTTCAAAATCATCATAGCGTTTCTTAATCATATGAAAGAGTCCTATATCTTGAACAATAAGTGCATCAACCTGTATATGATATAAATAATCTAAATATTGAATTAATTCAGCAAATTCATCATCTCTATATAGTGTATTCACTGTAACATATATTTTAACATTACGTAAATGAGCATAGTGAATTGCCCACTCTAATTGCTCATCATCAAAATTCTTAGCAAAAGCACGAGCATTAAACAATGTTCCACCTAAATATATAGCATCTGCTCCATTTTGAATAGCAGCAATTAATGATTCCTGATCACCAGCTGGTGCTAATAGTTCAACTTTTTTCATTCTTTCACCTCCAAAAAAGTAGCAATAACTTGTTGCGTTATTGCTATAATTGAGAAACAAGTTCATTGCACATTTGTGCAGATTGTAGACTTGCTTCCTTTAAATATTCATCAAATTGGATATGACTTTTTCCTTTATTAAAAACATCACTTAATGAGCGAGTAATAATAAATTTTTTGTGGTAAACATGGCAGACTTGAGCAATAGCAGCAGCTTCCATTTCTACACACATCGCTTCTGGAAAGTGTTTTTGAATTGTTTTGACTTGTTGGGAATTTGATATAAATTGATCACCTGAAGCAATCAAGCCTATATGAGCATGAATATTATGTTGATTTAATATTTCTTTGACTTTCATAAGAAGATCTTGATCAGGTGTATAGTATTGAGGCATGCCAGGGACTTCACCTAGTGCTCTTCCAAATGCAGTCACATCTACATCATGATGAACAACTTGTGACGAAATCACAACATCTCCAACATTCTGATGAGAATGAAGTCCGCCAGCTGATCCGATATTAATGACATAATCTATAGAATAATGTGTAAACAGCAATGTTGTTGCAATAGCAGCATTGACTTTACCAATTCCACCCTGTAATAATACAATACCTTTATTATTAAGTGTTCCTTCATAAAATATATATCCTTGATATTCCTTTTGTTGATTCATTACCATTAATTTTTTTATTTCTAAAACCTCTTCTGCCATTGCTCCAATTATTCCAATCATGATTTACCCCTTTCTACAAACAAAGATAATGCGTTCACAATCTTCATGGTATTCTTCAAAATCACTATAATATTTAATATCAATAAATCCAATTTCATTAAGCCAATAGACATACTGTGATACAGTATATGTTTTTTGAAAATGATTTTCATCAACTATTTCATTTTCAATTTTATCTTCAATACGAAGATGATGATGCACATAGCCATCTTCTAATGTTTCTACATGCCAATGAAAAGAAAATTCTTCATCTTCTTCATCCTCATGATAATTTTTTAAAATAACATTCATTTTGTATAAACTATCAATATCAAAAATAAAAGTCCCATTGTCCTTTAATGATGAATATACATTTTGAAACGTTTTTAAAACATCTTCAGGATTTAACAGATAATTTATTGAATCGCAAAGACATAACACCAAATCAACCTGATGAGATGTAGAAAAATCACTCATATCAACACGTTGGAGTATTAAATTTACATTTTCAGCCATTGCTTTTTGCTTTGCAACTTCTAACATATCTAATGATAAATCAGATGCAAAAACGTGTTTACCATCTTTTGATAATCGAATAGCTATTTCACCAGTTCCACATCCTAATTCTAAGACTTCATTAAATTGGCAGTGTTTATAAATGAATGCATGATAGTCATCATAAAATTGTGGTTCCATAAGACTATCATAGTAATAAGCAAAATTTTCATAACTCATTTTGCCAGCATTCCTTCAACATTAATATGTGGCATATCACCCCATAATTTTTCTAAATTATAACTTTCGCGTTCTTCAGCTTCAAAAATGTGACATACAATATCACCAAGATCAATAAGTAACCATTTTGAATTCCTTAAACCTTCAATACTTTTGATCTCAAAATTGTTTTTTTCACATTCATCTTTAATATTTTGCATAATAGCCTGCATTAATCTTTCATTACTAGCTGTACACAATACAAAAGTATCAAATATAGGACTTGCCTCTTGCATATCAATAGCAACTATATGAGTTGCTAGTTTATCATCCATAGCTTTAACTACACATTCTAATTTTGTCATTTATATTTCTCCTTTAGTTACAAAATAATCATATATTTCATAAAAACATTCATCAATATTTCTGTTGTTTCTTATAGAAAATTCATAAAACTCATTTAATGAATTTCTAAATCCTTGATGAATATCTTTCTTGCATACTTCAATTTGCTGAGCTGAGTTATATCCTCGCAATGGGTCAAGTTTGTCAGCTACATAAACACATTTTCCAATTGCTGAAATATCGATTGATCCAGTTGTATGATGTTCAATTGCATTTAAAACAATAATATCATCTATCAAATATTCATGTTCACTTACATAACGAGATACCCATTGATGCCAAATTGGTTTTGGTTTGCTCATGTATTCAGGAAAATATGCTTGCATAATAGCTGTTGATTCTGTCTCATTCATTTCTTTTGCAATGTCATGAAACATTCCAGCAATATAAGCTTGTTTCTCATTAAGATGATTAGATTTCGCAATATCTGCTGCTAACCTGGCCACACTACAAGTATGCTTCCAACGTTTCTCTTTCATACGATTAAAAATCAATGTTTCTAGATATATTCCATGTCGTGTTATATATCTTAAGACACTTTCATCAAGCATTTCTATATGTCCTTTTCTAACATCACTGCTAGATGCATATATAGGTTCATTCTTTAATAATATAAAATGAAATTGTTGAATGATAGGAACATATGGTTCAAATCCTCCTCTTTGAAAGGCTACCAATTGGACCATTTGACTAATAAGTTCAGCATCTTTCCATCTATCAAATAAATTTGCTTGATCCATCCCCATAATATAATAATATTTAATATCTGGATTTTGTTTTGTTAATATTTTTAAAGTATCAACTGTAAAATTTTTTTTATCCGATTTTGAATCGATTTCAATGTTATTGATAGTCATCTCTGTTTCATCTTGAATAGCTAATACCATCATATCTAGGCGTTCTTGTCGCGTTGCGCAATTTTGATCTTTCCAAGGATTGTTTTTTGTTGGAATAAATTGAATTTCATCTAACTGCAATTGTTCAAGTGCTAATTTTGCTATAGTCACATGAGCCTTATGAATAGGATCAAAACTCCCACCGAATAATCCTACTTTTTTCATGGTAAACGATATAATTCCTTATCTGATGATTTATATAAAATAATTGTATGACCAATAATTTGAACAACTTCAGATTTTGTTTGTACACTTAACTCTAATGCAACTGTATTAACATCATCTGGACAGCTTTCTAAAATTTTTACTTTTAATAATTCTTGTGATTCTAAAGCTTCAGAAATTCCCTTAGCCTGATTACTATTGACTCCTTCTTTGCCAACTTGGAAAATAGCATTTAAATGATGTGCTTTTCCTCTTAAATATCTTTTCTGTTTACCTGTTAACATAGTATCTCCTTTTTTTAAATAATAGCTTCTCTTAATATAACTGAAATCTGTGGTGGAACCAAAACTCTTACTTTTCCACCTTTCGAACTCACTGTTATGAAACCTAATCCAGAAATAACAATATCAGTTTTTCCTGGCATCAATCGAAATTCATAAGACTTCATTTGTGCAATTGAATCAATTCCAGCAATTTCATACTGTAAAGTTTGATGACGATTATACAAATCATCTGCTTTAATTGTCTTTGTCCGATGAATTTTTAAGTTTTTAGAAAAATATGCAATAAAACTAGATTGTTCACCTTCTAAATAATCAATACGTCCTAAACCACCAAAGTAAAGCGTTTGAAGACTGTTTAATTGGAATCCCATTGGTCTAAGTTCTCCTTGAGGAACGACCTTTTTGATATCTTCTGGAGCTAACAAATGTGTCATTTGACTTTCATTGATAATTCCTGGTGTATCATATAGAACTGAATGTTCATCTAAAGGAATTTCAATGAGGTTCAAAGTTGTTCCAGGATACTCAGAGACAGTAATGAGATTTTGCTTTTCAACTTCAGCATAATGTTTTAATAAACCATTAATAAAAGTTGATTTCCCAACATTAGTCACACCTACAACATAAACATCCCGCCCTTTACGATGCTCCATGATAGCATCATATATGTAATCAAAGTTCATACTTTTTTTACCACTTGTTACAATGACGTCTACTGCTTGAACCCCTTGATCTTTTAATTGTCTTCTCACCCAATGTTCTAGTTTTCTTTCTTTTACAGATTTTGGTAAAATATCACGTTTGTTTGCCAATACTAACACATCATTATAAGCAATATGACGCATTAACCCTTGAATCATACTTCCATTAAAATCAAATAAGTCAATCATATATACAACCAAACAGTCTTTTTCACCTATTTGTTGTAATATAGTGAGAAAATCATCCTTTGTCATATTTGTTTCTTGCAACTTATGATAATTTTTCAATTGAAAGCAACGTTGACATAATACTTTATCATTGTTCATTGCACTTTTTGGCACATAACCAATATGTTTTTCATTTTCGTTTTGAATAATGGCTCCACAGCCAAAACATTTCATTTCCTGATTCATAAATGACCTTCCTTTTCTTCATTATTGTACCCTATTTTCGCTTCTATGAAAAGCCTAAACATAAACATCGACAATTTTCATATAATGATTTTGAGGTGGATTATGTTTACAACACTAATAACATTTTTACAACAATTTTTATTTGTCTCATTCATCAAGACACAAGCTTTTAAAAAACAATTGACTCCCCAAGAAGAAAATGATTTATTAGAAAAATATTTTCAAGGAGACCAAGAAGCTCGTAACCAACTAATTGAACACAACTTGAGACTTGTTGCTCATATTGCTAAAAAATATGAAAGTACAAAAGATCTTCAGGAAGATTTAATTAGTATAGGAACAATTGGTTTAATTAAGGCAGTTGATAGTTATAAACCAACAAAAGCAACAAAATTAGGAACTTATGCAGCAAAATGCATTGAAAATGAAATTCTTATGCATATGCGTGGTAACAAAAAAACTGCTCTTGATGTATCACTGAATGAAATTTTAGGTGTCGATAAAGATGGTGGAGAAATGACACTTCTAGATATCTTGCCATCTGATCAAAAAGAAATTATTGATCAAATAGATACAGAGGATCAAATCAAAAAGTTACAAGAATATTTTCTTCTTTTAACACCTCGAGAACAAGAAATACTTATTTATCGATATGGTTTAAATAAGCATAAAGTGTATACTCAAAAAGAAATTGCGAGCACAATGCATATTTCACGTTCATATGTATCACGTTTAGAAAAAAGAGCACTCATCAAACTTTTGAAAGCTTATCTTAATGATAAGTAAAAGAATATGAGAGTTCCCATATTCTAAAAATCATCTTTAAAAAGATCATCAAAAGAAATTGGCTCAAAATGTTTATCATCTTTTGATTCTTCTTTTTGTGAATTTTTTTGAAGAACTGGTTGAACTATGACTGGCTCAACTTTTTCTTCAATAATTTCATTTCTTTTTTTAGCAATCTCTTCTTTAACTTCATTGAATAAATCAGGTTGTTTTTTAACTTCAAAGATTTTAGGATTTATTTCATTGTTTATTTTCTCAACATCAAACAAATCTGTAGATAATGTTTTTGGATTATAAACATATCTTATAATGTTATCTTTAATTGCAGTTAGAATACTTGGCTTGCTTTCAAGCTGTGCATGAGTATAATCTTTGACAAAGATATCAATTTTTTGTGAATCTGTTTCAATATTGAGCTGATCCTTAGTTTCTAATACAAATGCATAAAGAGATTGAATATGCTTTGTTTTTGGTGATTTAAAAATAAGATTTCCTTTTGTAGCACGGTTACAACTTGGGATATCAGAAATACGTAAACGCTTGATACCTGGCTGATCACTAATAAGAATAAACGAATCTGTTCGCAAAGGATTAAAAATATTCATTGCAATCAATTCATCATTTTTTAAATTGATTCCTTTTATTCCTCCTGCTTTAACACCCAAAACAGAAATTTCTTGTTCGCTGTATAAAGTTGCATAACCAGCTTGAGTTGTTAAAACAATTCCTTGCTGTCCATCGCTTAATCCTACTTGTAATAATGAATCATCTTTCTTAAGATTGATACATTTCATTGGTTTTGTAAAACGGGTTACATCAAACTCTTTAAGTTCAACACGTTTCATTTGACCAAAACGTGAAGCAAGAACAATATACAATGGATAATCAAATGATTTCACAAGGACAGAGCCAACTATTTTTTCTTCTGGAGAAACTTTGATAAGATAGCTAATATGTTTTCCAAGTTCTTTCCATTTAAATTCTTCTAATTTATGAAGTGGTATATACATATAATTCCCTTTATCAGTAAATACAAGTAATTTATCTAAAGTATTGGCAAAATGAAGATCAACTAAAACATCATCATCTTTTTTCCCAAACAAAGTATTTTCGCTTGCTTTATATGATCTTTGTGAAATACGTTTGATATATCCATCTTGCGTTATAGAAACATAAATATCTTCTGGCAAAATCATTGCTTCTTCATTGATTATAATTTCCTGAACTTCATCTTTAATTTCAGTAAGTCTTGGAGATGGATATTGTTTCTTGATGTTTTTTAATTCGTCAACAATAACTTTTCTTAAGACTTGGTCGCTATTTAAAATATCATTTAATGTTTGAATTAAAGACTCTAATTCTTCTTTTTCTTTTTCTAAAGATACAATATCTGTATTTGTCAAACGATATAACTGTAATGTAACAATAGCTTCAGATTGCTTCTCAGTAAAACCAAATTGTGTTTGAATATTTATTTTAGCATCTTGTTTATCTTTAGAATGACGAATAGTATGAACAACATCATCAAGAATTGAGACAGCCTTAATTAAACCATCAACAATATGTTTTCTTTCTTCAGCTTTATTCAAATCAAAGATAGAACGTTTAGTAATGACTTCAATTTGATGCTGAATATAGCCATCAAGAATAGCTTCAATTCCCATACATACAGGTCTTTTGTCTTTGATAGCTACCATATTATAATTATAATTTTTTTGTAAATCAGTATTTTTAAAGAAATAATTTAATGTATTTTGGACATCTACATCTTTCTTTAAATCAATAACAATACTTAATCCATTCCGATCAGATTCATCACGAACCTCAATAATTCCATCAACGCTCTTATTGAAACGAATTTCATCTAGTTTTCTTACCAATTCAGCCTTATTGACCTCATATGGTATTTCACTGACAATAATTTTATTCATGTTTTTTTCGTGAATGATTTCTGTTTTAGAACGAACAACAACTTTTCCACGCCCTTTTTCAAAAGCTGTACGAATTCCCTGTTTTCCTTCAACAATTGCTCCTGTCGGAAAATCTGGTCCCTTCATAAATTCCATTAATTTATCTAATGAACAATGGGGATGAGAAAGACGATAAATTGTAGCATCAATAACTTCTTCTAAATTATGTGGTGGAATGTCTGTTGCATAACCGGCCGAAATACCAGTTGCCCCATTGACCAATAAATTAGGATACTTTGCTGGAACAACAGTTGGTTCATATTCAGTATCATCAAAATTCAATGCCATCTGAACTGTTTCTTTATCTATATCTTTTAATAATTCTGCTGCAATAGCTGATAAACGCGCTTCAGTGTAACGCATCGCTGCAGCCGGGTCATTATCTATCGATCCATTGTTTCCTTGCATGTCTACTAATGGTATACGCATTTTCCATTCTTGTGATAGACGCACCATCGCATCATATACAGAAATATCACCATGTGGATGATAATTTCCAATAACATTACCAACTGTTTTTGCAGATTTACGATATGGTTTGTTGTAAGTATTACCTTCCTTGTACATTGCATATAAAATTCTTCGCTGAACTGGTTTTAACCCGTCTCTGACATCGGGCAGTGCACGATCTTGAATAATGTACTTGGAATACTTGCCAAATCGATCTCCCATAATATCATCTAATGATTGTGTTATGATTTTTTCGCTCATGCATACCCTCCTTACTTCGTAATAAAGAATGAATCTTCTAATGAGAATTGAACATTATCCTCTATCCATTCACGTCTTGGTTCTACTTTATCTCCCATTAATACAGAGACTCTTCTTTCAACTAATGCAGCATCCTCAATAGATACTTGAATAAGTGTTCTGGTTTCAGGATTCATGGTTGTTTCCCATAATTGGTCAGCATTCATCTCCCCAAGACCTTTGTATCTTTGAACACCATAACCACGTCCTATTTTCTTTTTTGCATCTTCTAATTCATCATCATCCCAAGCATAAAGTGAATCTTCATGCTTGCCATTTTTCTTAGAAACTTTATATAAAGGTGGCATAGCAATATATACTCTTCCAGATTGAATTAATCCACGCATATATCGATAAAAGAATGTTAAAAGTAATACCTGAATGTGTGCACCATCAGTATCAGCATCGGTCATGATAATCACTTTTGCATAATTAGAATCATCAGCATTAAAGTCAGCACCAACTCCAGCTCCAACAGTATTGATAATAGTACTAATTTCCTCGTTTTTAAGAATATCAGCCATTGCAGCTTTTTCTGTATTGACAACCTTTCCACGTAATGGCAGTATCGCTTGGTATTTACGATCACGTCCTTGTTTTGCACTTCCGCCAGCCGAGTCTCCTTCGACAAGATATAATTCCTTTTTTTTCTTGTCTTTTGATTGAGCAGGAGCTAATTTCCCACTTAATATTTTTTCAACTTTATTGCCTTTCCCTTTTCTTGCCTCTTCACGAGCCTTTCTAGCAGCATTTCTCGCTTGAGCAGCTTTAATCATTTTATTAACCAATTGATTAGCAACATCTTTATTTTCTTCTAAAAAATAATTAATTTGTTCATAAACAACATTTTCGACAATGTTTCTCGCTTCTGGTGAGCCTAACTTTGATTTTGTCTGTCCTTCAAACTGCAATAATGATTCAGGAATTTTAACTGAAATGATGCCTGTCAATCCTTCGCGAACATCAGCGCCTTCTAGATTTTTGTCTTTTGTTTTTAGTAAACCGTATTTTCTAGCATATTCATTAAATACTTTTGTAAAACCTGATCTAAATCCTGTTTCATGAGTTCCCCCATCTCCAGTTCTTACAAGGTTTACAAAAGAAATTAAATTTTCTTGATAACCTTCTGTAAACTGAAATGCAATTTCAACTTCAATTGGATTTGATTCATCATCAAAAGAAACTGTTTTGTGTAGCACTTTCTTTTCATAATTCAAATAATCAATAAAAGCCTCTAACCCATTCTCATATTGAAAAGTTTCATGTTTTCCTGTTCTTTCATCAATAACAATCATTTCAATGCCTTTTAATAAAAAAGCACTCTCTCTTAATCTCTCACAGATTGTTGAATAATTAAAATCGATTGTTGAAAAGATTTCCTTATTAGGCTTGAAATGAATTGTCGTCCCTGTACGGTTAGTTTTTCCAATAACTTTTAATGGAGAGATAATTTTAGCTCCATCTTCAAATTTTTGTTGATGAATTTTTCCATCACGATATACAGTCACTTCTAGCCATTCACTTAATGCATTCACAACAGAAGAGCCTACTCCATGAAGTCCCCCAGAAGTTTTATATCCACCATCTTCACTAAACTTACCACCAGCATGTAAAATCGTTAATATAACTTCAGTTGTTGGTTTTCCAGAAGCATGTAATCCAGTTGGCATCCCACGTCCTTCATCTTCAACTTTAATAGTGTTATCTGATCCAATTGTCACAGTTATTTTATTACCAAATCCCGCTAAGGATTCATCTATAGCATTATCGACAATTTCCCATACCAAATGGTGTAATCCACGATAATCAGTTGATCCTATATACATTCCAGGTCTTTTACGAACTGCTTCTAAACCCTCAAGAATTTGTATATTTGATTCATCATAATGATTTGATTTCATTTATGATATCCTCCTTCCATAACTAGTATATTATACCTTAAAATGATTGATTTTTCCAACTATTAATGTATAATAATTTTCAAGGATGTGAAATTATGGAGATTTTTGTATATATATTATTGATTTTAATGAGTTATTTGTATGGTTCAATTCCTTTTGCATTAGTTGTTGGAAAACTCTTTTATCATACTGATGTACGAGAAAGTGGCTCAGGTAATCTCGGTGGAACAAATGCTGGGAGAGTTCTTGGAAAAAAAGCAGGACTGACAGTTATATTGTTAGATGCTTCAAAATGCTGCATTTCCATTTTGGTAGCTAGAATTGTCACTCATTATATGGGCTTGAATACTGATATTATTTATCCTTGCGCATTAGCTTGTGTTATTGGACATTGTTATCCAATCTTTGCTGGTTTTAGAGGTGGAAAGGCTGTATCGGTGGCAATAGGATATGCACTTGTCACAAATGTTTATGCATTTGTTATTGCTTTAGTTATTTTCTTTATCACCTTAAAATTAACAAAATACGTTTCTTTAGCTTCTATTTTAGGATCTGCAACAATTGTTGTTATAGCTCCGTTTATTGGTTATAGTACAGTAGGTATCATTACTAATGCGTGTATTGTTGGATTATTGGTTTATAAACATAAAGCAAACATTAAAAGAATAAAAGCTGGAACAGAAAATAAAATTACATGGATGTAAAAAAGCCTTAATAAGGCTTTTTATTTTGCAAACGATGTATTCATAACATGTGGTAAATAATCGTGCTGATTATAAAATTCTAAATCATATTTACCATTTTCCAAATTAACCAGTGTCAAGGAACACCCTTCAACAACCTTTTGATTAATTTTGATGTAATCCTTTTTTTTCATACCTAACATGGTTGCTAATAAAACAATAAAAAACATGCCATGAGTAACAATCATAACTGTACTATTCTGAGAATGATTTTTTTCTAAATCGATTAAAAATGAACGTGCTCGTTCGATAACATCATCATAACTTTCGCCATGTGGAATAAAAGTGAATTTTTCAGGATGATGCCAAAGATTATGGTATAATTCATAGTCAGACTTTAATATATCCGAAATTTTTCTACCTTCAAAATCACCGAAGTTCATTTCCATAAGTCTATCATCTAAAATGATTTTCTTGTGATCAAATAACAGTCTAGCTGTAGTATAAGCTCTTGGAATAGGACTTGAATAAATACAATCAAAAGGAATGGTTTGTATATAATCTTTTAATGCTTTAGCATTTTCTTCTCCTTCTTGTGTTAAAGGAGAATCACATCTTCCTTGCAATCTTTTTTCTTGATTCCATGCTGTTTTAGAATGTCGTGTTAAATATATTTTCATAGTTATAGTAAAAAATAAGGGGTTAACCCTTATTTGTATTGATCATTGATACTTTTCATTATTCTCTTGATTTGAGTCTCGTTTGGTTTACGTCCCATTTCCATAAACATAGCACGAATCATTTTTTCATTGATTGGTGGGTTCTTCTTTAAGTTTTTCTTGAAAACATAACGTGATGCGAAGAATCCTATAACAAGACCAACAGCAAGTCCTAAAAATCCATATAACATTTTCAATTCCTCCATTTCAATTACTTACTCATTATAGCACAAAACATTTTGATTTGTAAAATCAATTATGTCTTTATCATATAAAAGTTTTTAGAAAAAGCCTTAATCATATCAAAAACAACATGTTTTTCATCACTTTCTGTCACTTCTATGTCATATTCATTCATAACAATTGATATTTTTTCCTCAGTAATAGGATTTAATAACTGATGAATTCCATGATAATATGTATAATCTTCTCGTTTTTGAATAATTTGAAGTAATTTTTCTTTCCCTAAACTCATAGGACTAAATAACAATTCTATTTGATTTGTTTCAAAAACATCATTTTGTTGAGAGTATAGTAAAGGAATGAGTTCAGGATAAGTATTGACCATTTCACTCATCTTTTCTTTCAAACATATAATTCTATATTGATCCATTATTCATCACCCTTTTTCAATATATCATAAATAAAATGAAAAAAATGTCAAAATCAAAGGTCTTAGAAAATTTCTAAGACCTTGTTGTTTTTATTTGAATTTCTTTTGTTTGTGATATGTTGTATGAAGAAGTTCGTGAGCAACATGAGAATTTGGATGTTCTAAAAATTCATCATACAATTTTTGAATTTGTGTATTTTTATGAGACTTTCTTGCTGGCATAGCACGGTCTTCATCATACAATGCTTTTGCACGAGCTCCTTTAAAATCAAAGCCACTATTCCTGATTAAAGCATTTACATATGACTGCCCGCCACCATTAATACATCCTCCAGGACAACCCATAATTTCAATAAAATGATATTTAGATGTTCCTGCTTTGATTTCTTCTAACAATGGCTTTGCAATTGTCATGCTGTGTGCTACTGCAACATTAACCTTTAAATCACCAACTTGTAAAGTGGCTTCTTTTAGTCCTCGTTGTCCTCGCACAGAATGATATTCGATATTATCTAAATCTTGATTCGTTAAAACATCAACAACTGTACGTAATGCAGCTTCCATAACTCCACCACTTGCTCCAAAAATAACACCAGCACCAGTATATTCACCAAACATATCTTGATCAAATTCTTCATCTTTTAAATCAACAAAATTGACACCAAACATTTTTATCAATTTTCCAAGTTCTCTTGTTGTTAAAACCGCATCAACATCTTTCATTTCGTCTTTTATCATTTGTGAACGTTCTTTTTCACCCTTTTTAGCTACACACGGCATAATAGAAACAACATAAATGTTTTTTGGATCTAATTGATGTTGTTTAGCATAGTAAGATTTAATCATTGCTCCTAACATCATGTGTGGTGACTTACATGATGATAAATAATCTAATAAATCCGGATATTCTTTCTCACAATAATTAATCCACCCTGGTGAGCATGATGTAATCATTGGGAGAACACCACCATTTTGAAGACGGTTAATGAATTCGTATCCTTCTTCCATAATTGTTAAATCTGCACCAAAGTTTGTATCATAAACTTTATCAAAACCAAGAAGTTTTAAAGCTGCAACCATCTTGCCAGTTACTCTTGTTCCTATTGGCATACCAAACTCTTCACCGAGACTAGCACGGACAGCAGGTGCAGTTTGAACGACAACATGTTTTGTCGGGTTATTTAATGCTTCAATAACATCATGAATTTCTTCTTTCTCTTGTAATGCCCCTACTGGACAAACATTAATGCATTGTCCACATTGCATACAATTGACATCATTTAAACTCCGATCAAAAACAGGACCAACTTTTGTTTTAAATCCACGCTCCATAAATCCTAAAATCCCAAGTCCCTGATGTTTTTTACATGCTGCAATACAGCGTCCACAAAGTATACATTTAGCAGTATTTCTCACAACACCAGGGGAAACTTCATCAAATGTTGGTGTCGTTTTTGCACCTTGAAAAGCATCTTCTCGAACACCTAATTCTTGACATAATCTTTGAAGTTCACAATTTGTATTGCGAATACAAGATAAACAGTCTTTTGAATGATTAGAAACAATCAATTCAACAACACGTCTTCTTGCGTCCAATGCACGCATAGAATTTGTTTTAACAACCATTCCTTCTCTAACAGGATAAACACAAGCAGCACAAAGATTTCTGACTCCTTCAACTTCTACCTGGCAGACACGACACGCTCCCGTTCCTGTATAATCCTTTAAATAACACAAAGTAGGGATGTGAATACCATTTTCTCTTGCAACTTCTAAAATCGTTTTGCCTTCATAAGCTTCAACTTGGCGATTATTAATCGTTAATTTTATTTTTCCCATTCTCTTCACCTACTTTCTCACAATAACATCGAAGTGACATGCTGTCATACAGTTACCACACTTGATACATTTGTTTTGATCAATGCGATAAGGGACCTTACCGAGTTCACCATCAATAGCATTTGCTGGACATTGTCTAGCACAAAGACCACATTTACGACACTTGTCCTCATCAATCTCATAAGATAATAAGGCTTTACAAACACCAGCTGGACATTTCTTATCAATAATATGCGCGATGTATTCATCTCTAAATTGTAAAATTGTTGATAACACAGGATTTGGTGCTGATTGGCCAAGACCGCAAAGTGCTGTATCCTTAATTGTTGTAGCAAGGACTTCTAGTTCGTCTAATGTCTCCATTGTCCCACGACCCTCACAGATATCCTCAAGCAATTCTAACATACGTTTTGTTCCAATACGACATGGTGAGCACTTTCCACAAGACTCATCAACGATGAAATCCATATAGAATCTTGCAACATCGACCATACAATTATCTTCATCTAAAACAATCATACCGCCTGATCCCATCATAGAGCCTAATTTCACCAATTCATCAAATCCAATTGGTGTATCCAATTGAGATTCAGTTAAACACCCACCAGATGGTCCGCCAGTTTGCACTGCCTTAAAACTCTTCCTATTTGGACACCCTCCACCAATTTCATAAATAACTTCGCGAAGTGTTGTTCCCATTGGAACTTCTACAAGTCCAGTGTTAACTATTTTTCCACCTAAAGCAAAAACTTTTGTTCCAGCAGATGTTTCAGTTCCAATAGAGCGGAACCACTTTGCACCATGAGTAATAATTTGTGCAATATTTGCATATGTTTCAACATTATTAATGATTGTAGGCTTCCCCCAAACACCTTTATGAGCAGGGAATGGAGGTTTTGGAGAAGGCATTCCCCTTTCTCCTTCGATTGACTGAATTAAAGCCGTTTCTTCACCACAAACAAATGCTCCGGCTCCTAAACGAATTTCTAAATCAAAATGAAATCCACTACCAAATATATCATTACCTAACAATCCCAAATCTTTGGCTTCTTGAATAGCATGTTTTAAACGTTCTACAGCGATTGGATATTCAGCACGAATATAAATATAACCATGATGAGCACCAATTGCATATCCAGCAATTTCCATAGCTTCAATAACACTATGAGGGTTCCCTTCCAAAATAGAACGATCCATAAAGGCCCCAGGGTCTCCTTCATCGGCATTACAAATAACATACTTTTCATCACCAGGCTCATTTAAAGCAAATTGCCATTTTAGACCTGTTGGGAAGCCACCGCCTCCACGACCTCTTAATCCACTTTCTTTGATTTCATCAACAACTTCCTGAGGCTGCATTTCAGTTAGAACTTTACCTAATGCAAAATATCCATCCTTGGCAATATATTCGTGAATATTTTCAGGGTCAATCACACCACAGTTATGCAAAGCAATTCTTTTTTGTTTTTCGTAAAACTTTGTTTTGTTAATATCATGAACCTCGTTTGTTTCCTTATCAGATTCATTAAGCATTAAGCGATGAACTGGACGTCCTTTATAAAAGTGTTCCATAACAATTTCTTTAACATCTTCAACTTTTACTGACTTATATATGATATTATCAGGGTAAATTGAGACATTTGGTCCAACACCACAAAGACCTAAACACCCAGTGCGCAAAACACTTACTTCATTCTCTAATCCCATAGATTTAATTTCAGCTCTAAAAGCATCAATCAAAGCGCCAGAGTTACCAATGCTACATCCAGTACCAGCACATACTAAGACTTGTATTCTTTCCATGTCATCCCCTCCTATCTCTTATATTTACCCACAGTGTATTCATCAATGACCTCATCATTTATTAAATGACGAGTTACAATTTCACTAGCTTTTTTTGCATCAACTAATACATATGTTGTTTTATGATCATCTTTATCAAAGACTTCAACAATTGGCTCTAATGTACACATTCCAATACACCCTGTTTGTAGGACAGTCACTGGAAGCTTGGCTTTTGCGACTTCTTCAACGATTGTATTCAATACTGGTCTTGCTCCAGCAGCAATTCCACAGGTTGCCATCCCCACAACAACACGATATTTTTGGTCATCATCTAAACGCATTGTCATTTTATTTTGTGCTGCATCTCTAATTTTCTTTAAATCTTCTAATGATTTCATGACGCTAATCCCTCCTTTATATAATCCTTTAACCATAAAAGAACTTCAGGTTCAGTAATTTTAACATCACCCAATATATCCTTCATATCTTTTGTTTTCATTATAAAATCATTATTATCAGTTTTATATTCGAATTCATAATCAATATTTTCATTAGCCTGAATTAAGGTCACCATTGTTTCTACAATATTTCCCATAACTGGCGTATCTATATTATTTTTTATAAACCTGGCTTCCACATTTGTTCCTTTATTTATCTGTGAATTGACTTTTAAATATCCACCAGTTAATTCAGCATTTTGTTTAAAAAGTGGAATTCCTAAACCGACTTTTCTAGTTGTTCTTGTTGTATAAAATGGATCAATCACTTTTTCTACAGTTTCTTTATCCATACCATGACCATTATCTTGAATAGAAATATCAATAATATTATTTTCTACACTATCAACAATTCGGATGTAAATCATAGATGCATGAGCACGAATAGAATTATAAGCAATATCTAAAATATTAAGTGCTAATTCATCCATATCGTTTCCTCCACATCTCGTAAAAATTTTGTTTGTCCATATTATGAATAGGTTCACTTATCATATCTAATCGATGAGCATCACTATTTATAAACCAAAGCATCTTTTTTAAATATGGGTATTGATGTAATAAATACTCTTGATGTTTTATTTCAGTGACTTCTATACCATCAATATCTAAATCCTTATCAATTTTCATAAAAACATTCATTATTGAAAATCGTTCGCTCATTGCATGAGCCAAAACAGCGACACCACCTAATTGATGAATCCATCTGATAACTTCTCTTATTGACAAGTCTAATGATTTTATAAGCAACCTCTTTTCTTCATTTATTATTTTATCATTCTCATCAAGAATATACTGATGACCAAAATAATATTCATCATTTGGTTCTTCTATTAAATAATCATCAAGAAATGTCTGGATTGAATCTAAACATGTTTCTCCTAAAAAATATGCTAAAATATGAACTTCTTCTCTACTCTGTATTTCAACACCATAAACAAACTCAACTTTATCTTTTGCAACTTCTTTAAGATGATATAGTTGTTTTACTGAATTATGATCAGTAATTGCTATGATATCAAGACCTTTAATATAAGCCATATTGACAATGTTATTCAAAGTCATATCATCATCACTACATGGTGATAAAGCAGAATGAATATGCAAATCATAAAACATTTTTATATACCTAAAGAAACCATTTTTTTTGCTAAAGAGTAAGCACTTTGTTGGCTACTCATAAGTGGCAAATTAAGTTCATCTGCTTTCTTCATGACATCTTCATTTGGTATGACTCCTTCAGGAAAGATAATCCCTGAAATATCAAGCATTTCAGCGATAGCAACTGTATTCATATGAGCTTGAACAGTTAACCATAATGAATTTTCATTGGCTTTAGCCATTACCATGCTGAGTAAATCACCAATATACACACCCTCAACTTCTTTTTCAAGTGTTGCTGTATTTAAAAGTTTTATATCTAACTCATTTATGCAATCTTTAATTTTCATTCTCTATCACCTTTTCTTTTGACTCTACACGCTTGGATATCAACATCTCCCTTCGCAACACTTTGTGCTAAACTTCGGCAGTTTGCAAATCCACAAGCGCCACAATCATATTGCGGTAATGTATCAAGTATTTCATTAACGCGTGCAAACCATGCCATACGCTCTTTCATTGACTTTATTTCCTGGCGATTGAGTTCCCTTTGAATAAGATATTCATTTTCTTCTAAGGCGATATTTTCAGCGGTATAATGTTCCATCATACTCTCGATGTTATAACATCCTTCAAAAGGATTTGACCATAAATAATAGCCCCCTATACATCCTTGATAACAAGCATACATAGCCACCAAATCAACATGTTGAATACGATCAAATTCCACCAAATCCAACAAACTTTTTGACTGATTCAATCCTTCCACACGCACAACAGATAAACTTCTATTTCCAAATAAGTCCTCAACATTACTTTTCACACCATATTTATTCATTTGGATTGGATATTTAATATCACTTTTTAATTTGTTCATTTTTGGAAAAACATGAGATATAGTCATTGCATAATCAATAGCAGATTTCTCATTTCCAAAAGGTTCTTTTGCTAAAATCATTTTTCCAACACATTCACATAAGGAATAAATACCAACATCCTTATCTTGATGTTTTTTTCTTATTCTTCTTGCAGCAATTTCTACTGGATAATCATATGGAAGTATCCTTTCATATAATGTTGGATAATTTTTCTCAATCAATTGATTAATTGTTGGGCAAAAAGAAGTTAACCATATGCCTTCTCTTTTGTTGCTTTCATCAATTGCCTTTTTATATAAAAAGCCTTCAATATCACTATACTGTTCAACCGCATCAAATCCAAGTTTTAAAATAGCTTCGCACATTCTTTGGAAGTCCTCATATGATTTCATGTCAGATAATATACTTGTTGGAATTAACACCACATTATAATCATGTTGATGCATTGTCTCATTCATATGCACGCCATGAACTTTTAAAACTCGAGCTGGACATTCCTTAATACATACATCACAATGAATACACTTTTCTTCATCAATTTGGACTTCATGATTCACAATAGAAATTGCATCAGCGGGACATGACTTTAAACATTTGATACAATGTTCACATTTTGTACCAAGCCAACTCACAACCGGTTTCATACAAACCTCATTTTCAAGTGCGTTCCTTCACTTGAAGATTCGATATGAAATTCACTTGCACAATTTTTCATATTATCAAGTCCCATTCCAGCTCCAAATCCAAATTCACGGGCTTTTGATGAAGCAGTTGAGAATCCAGGAGTCATAGCTAATTCAATATTAGGAATACCTGGACCAATATCATCAAATGATAAACAGACACCACCATTATCGTCAATTTCAAAAGTAATCGTTCCACCATTCGAATGAATCACTAGGTTAATTTCTGCTTCATAACATGCAATAGAAATACGTTTTAATACTTTTGGATCCAATCCAAGTGTCTTTAAAGTCATTTTAATATCACGTGAGGCTTGTCCAGCATCTTCATAGTTATCCTTATCAACTTGATATACTTTTTTCATTTTCCCAAACCTTTTTCATAGAGACGACCACAAGTTTCATACATTGTATAATCGGTCACAAAGACACTCACATCGCTCATTTTAGCCCCTTGAATCATATGTTCATCTATTGTTTTCCCTCTCACAATCAATATAGCAGCTAAATCCAGTGTATTTGCAGTATGGAATATTTGCATATTTGCAAGTCCTGTAATCAAGAGTTCACTTTCGTCAGCATCACGTAAATGACATAAGGCATCTGACATAAGATCAGTCCCAAAAGCATTTTTAAAATCAATGTCATAAACATGTGAATCATTTACATAAATTTCTTTCCCGCTCACAATATCTAAGATTTCTTTCATCTTCATGCAGGAGTTTCCTCCTTTTTATAGTCCAAAACAAGCATTTTTAAGTCTTCAAGCTGTTTTGTGCATCCGAAGACAGTCCCATCAACACTAACAACAGGAGCTAAACCACAAGCTCCTACACAACGTGTTGCATCAATAGAAAATACACCGTCCTGACTTGTTCCATTAACTGGAGCCCCTGTCATCTCAACTAGCAAATCAAGAATTGTTTGTGACCCATTTACATAACAAGCAGTTCCCAAACAAACACTAATGACATGTTTACCTTTAGGCTCAGTTGTAAACTGTGAATAAAAAGTCACTACACCATAAATCTTTGCAATAGGTTCCTCTAATGCTTCACTGATTTTTTCCATAGCTTCAAAAGGTATATAACCTAATTCATTTTGAATCTCATGAAGCATTAATTTGATGGGCCCTTTTTCGTCTTTGTGTCTATAAATGACATCATCTATAAAATCCAAAGACTTCTGATTCAATTTTTTCATACTCTCACCTCGTTTTTTTATTATCCTAAATTTATTATAGCATAGAAACCTAAAACTATGAAACCGTTTTCTTTCTAATAAAAAAAGAAAAACTGTTAATTTTCATTAACAGTTCATTATATTGATATAGCTAAGAAGGTATTCACAACATTTTCTACTGTAAAACCATAATTTTTAATAACAAGGTCGGCTGGAGCGCTCGCACCGAATTGATTTACAGATAGCATTTGTCCATCTAACCCAATATATTTATGCCACCCAAAATCAGTGCCCATTTCAATCGCAAGACGTTTTCTCATAGAACGAGGTAAAACCAATTCTTTATATTCATTTGATTGCTTATCAAATAACTCCATTGAAGGCATTGAGACAACGCGAACATCATGCCCTTGCTTAAACAACTCTGCTTGTGCTTGGAAAGCCAACTCTACCTCGCTACCAGTTGCAATAAGTATTCCATCCAATTGATTTTTTTCTTTTGAAGCTATATATGCTCCATGACAAACATCATCATATGTTGCATGAGTCAAATTTGTAACATTTTGTCTTGTGAGAATGAGTGCTGTTGGACAATCATTTGTTTCCATTGCTTTCTTCCATGCTGCACACATTTCATATGCATCAGCTGGTCTAATAACCTGCATATTAATCATTGAACGCATCATTGCCAATTGTTCAACAGGTTGATGAGTAGGTCCATCTTCACCTACAGCAATAGAATCATGTGATAATGGTAGAACTAATGGTAATTTCATTAAACATGCCATTCTTAAAGCCGCTTTAAAATAATCACTAAAAACGAGAAAACCACCAGAGGCAACTTTAACACCTTTATGAAGATTCATCCCATTCATTATAGCAACCATTGCAAATTCTCTAATTCCAAAGAATAAATTTCTGCCACTATAATTTTCACAACTAAAACGTCCACCATCTTTAATTGTTGTTTTTGTAGATGAAGCTAAATCAGCAGTTCCAGATAAGAATGTTGGATTCTGTTTAGCAATCTCATTAATGATTTTTTCACTCGTATTACGAGTGGCTTCACTTGTCCCCTCAGGATAACTATTTATAAACTCTTCATAATCAAAAGTATACTTACCTTTAACATCATCAGATAATTCTTTATAAAGTTCAGGATAAGCTTTCTTATATTCACGCATCATTTTCTTCCATTTGTTAAATGTACGTTTTCCTCTTGCATATACATTCTTTTGGAAATCATCATAAACTTCTTCAGGAACATAAAAGTCAGGATGGTCAAACCCATAAGAGAGCTTAGCAGCTTTTCCATCTTCCGCTCCTAAAGGCGCACCATGAACCTTATTTGTCCCTTGATTTTTAGAACCAAATCCTATAACAGTATTCATAATAATCAATGTTGGTTTGTATTTTTCCTTTTTAGCTTTTTTAATAGCTTTTAATATTGCAGAAACATCATTTCCATCACTTACATATACAACTTGCCAATTCATTGCTTCAAATCTTTTCTTCACATCTTCACTAAATGAATAATCTAAAGGTCCATCTAATGTGACACGGTTAGAATCATACAAAACAATCAGTTTCCCTAATGACAAATGACCTGCTAAAGATGCTGCTTCATAAGTTACACCTTCCTGCATATCACCATCACCACATAAAGCATATGAATAATGATCCACAACTTCAAATTCTTCTTTGTTGTAACGGTCAGCTAAAAAACGTTCTGCCATTGCCATACCAACTGCTGTTGGAATTCCCTGTCCTAAAGGGCCGCTTGATGCATCTACACCATCAGTTATTTCAATTTCTGGGTGTCCAGGTGTACGGCTTTCCCATTGTCTAAATTGTTTTAAATCATCCATTGTTAAATCATAACCTGATAAATGCAGTAAACTGTATAATAACGAAGATGCATGTCCACTTGCAAGGACAAAACGATCTCTATTAAACCAATCAGATTCTTTTGGAAAAACTTTTAATTCCTTTGTAAATAAAGTATATAAAGCAGGGGCAGACCCCAATACCATTCCAGGATGACCTGAGTTTGCTTTATTAATCATGTCAATTCCTAAAGATCTAATTGTAGCTATTGATAATTCCGATTGATTCATTTCTCCATTTTCCTCCTCAAAACACATTCATCGTTATTATACACAAAAAACATCTATTAGCAAACACCTATTTGCCATATTTCATCAATTTAATTCATTTTTTTCGCATTTTTTAATTTTTGTGGTGTAACATCATGACCTTCTGAGTCAACAACTTTGATACTTTTGAGTTGTTGCTGAAAACCACTTCTAAAAATTCTTAGGTATTCCTGCCTTAATTCATGCTGTCTTGCCTTTTCTTCTTCAGTCAAACCTACTGTTTTGCTTTTATGAGCAAGTTCATTAATTTCATTTATCATTTCATCACTTATCTTAGCCATATTTTCCTCCATAATAAAAACCTAAGAGTTTTAGATATTATCCCTGGTTAATACAGGTGGGTATCTTGTGTTCGACTTTAGGATTCCTATTCAAGATAGGCTTTCAACACCATCGACCAACAATCAGATTCCCTTATCTATCGTGTAGGAAATACATATTCTCTTAGGTCAAACTTATTATAGCATAAAAACCTATTCTGTAAACCTACGAAAAGGGTTTTTATTTTTAAAGTTTTTTCCATATCATTTTGTTCGCGTTTCCTACAATATACTTGGTTTTTCTATCTCTTTATTTTTTTCTCATTGTAAGGACATTTTTTGAACACCCTTCTCTTTTACAGATTTGTATTTCTAAAAACAGAAAAACAAATTTGTAAAAACTATAACAAAAATTTCATTAATAATTGTTATAGTTTTGTAATTTATTTAGCTTTAACCATACATGTACTTGTTAAATCAATATCAAAAAGTGCTTTTAAATTTTCAATATCTTCTTTTTTAAGAGTTGCCACACAATCTATTAAATCAAAAATCATAATTCCTTCAAAATAATATCTACTAAACAAATTAGCAATGCCCTCTGGACTATTGAATACGCCAATTAAAACACCAATATTTTTCTTTTGAACACGCTGAAATTCAACATCATCAATAGCATAATCTTTTATTGAATGAATCAAATCTAAAATCTTATCTCTTAATTTTTCTGGTTCCATAGTGTCTCCACCAATTTGCAAGAAAGAATAATCTCTTTCTTGGGTAAAATTAGCACTAAAACTATCATTAATAATTCCTAAACGTGTCCACTCTTCAAATAAAGGTGAACTTTTAGAGAATAGAAGATCTAATAAAATGTTCATGCCTAATTCTCTTTTTAATTTTTCTTTAGGCTCACTTAAAATATCATTAATTTTCATGGAAACAATAACTTTAGGCATAATGACATCCATATGCAAAATATCTTCTTTTTTATCAATTCCTTGAGGTTCTTTGGTAATTTCTCTTTGAATTTGTTTTTCTTTATCAAAATGTTTTTTTGCTTGATTATTTCTAATCAATTGAATTGTATCTTCAACTTGGATATTCCCTACAACAAATAACATCATATTACTAGGGTGATAAAATGTTTGATAACATTTTTCTAAAATATCTTTATCTATTTCATTAACTGTTTCTACTGTTCCAGCAATATCAATTTTGACTGGATGTTTTTGATAAAGGTTTTGAATACTTCCAAAATAACAACGCCAATCTGGATCATCATCATACATACCAATTTCCTGATTAATAATCCCTTTTTCTTTTTCAACTGTTTGATCAGTTAAATAAATATCTTGAACAAAATCTAGCAATAATTCAACACATTCATTCTCATGGCTTGTTGTATTAAATAGATAAGCAGTTCTTGAAGATGAAGTAAAAGCATTTGTACTCGCTCCAAGTTGTGCGAATTTCTCACTTGCATCACCATCTTGCATCTCAAACATTTTGTGTTCTAAGAAATGAGCAATCCCATCAGGAACAGTTATCATTTCATTTTCTCCTAATGGCACAAATGTTGTATCTACAGAACCGAAATGTGTTGAAAATAAACCATAAGTCTTCGAGAATCCTTTTTTAGGTAATAAATAGACTTTTAATCCATTAGCCATCTCTTCATAATATAAAGTTTCTTGTAATGTCTGATAATTAATTGTTTCCATGAAAATCCTTTCCTGTAAGGAAGAATATTGTATCTAACTGTACTTTCTTAGCTACATTAATAATATCTTCTTTGCTTACATTTAATAATTTTTGAATATATTCATCATTCGTTTCTTGTTTGTGAGTGATGTCTCTATTATAAGCTAAAGCAATCATACTCCCTGCTTCATCATTTGTTTTCCTTAAAGCATTTTGAAGCATGATTTTGGCAATTTGAATATCATTATCACTTAAATTTCCATTTTGAATATCTTCTAATTGTTCTTTAATAAGACTCATTGTTTTTTGATAATCTTTTGCTTCAATTCCAGCGTTTACAATCATTATTCCATTAAAAGCATCATAACTTGATGAAACATAATAACATAAACTATTCTCTTCTCTGACAACCTTAAATAAACGTGATTGAGAAAAACCGCCAAATAAAGCATTAAAAACAGTGAATGCATAATGATGATTGGATGTAAAATCACAATCAATACGATAACCCATATTGAGCTTAGATTGTGTTAAGTCCTGTTCCTCTATAATCTCTAAAACATCTTGACGCTGACTATCAAAACTATACGCTGAAGGATAATCTTTATTGTTTTCAGGGAATTGAAGATGCTGATTCAATATATCTATAATTGATTCATCTATATCTCCCACAACATAAAGATGCTTTTCATCGTTTTGAATAGTCTCTAAAAAATATTTGTAAAGGTCATGTGATGATATTGTATCTATTTCATCTTCATATCCAGTACTTGGAATCCCTAATGTATGATTTTTCCCCATATACTCAAATAACTTATCTAATGAATAAGAAAACTTATCATCTTTATTAACTTGTAATCTTTCTTTCAACTCTTTTTTCTTCATTTTGACAATTTCTTCATCAAACTTCTGATCTTGAACAAGAGGATTAAAAAACAAATCACTTAATAACTGAATTTGGCGAACTAGCAAAGATTCATTAATAGGTAAATAAACATCATTCACAAAACTAGAATAAACATTTATTGTTTGTGATTTTCCTTTAGTAGCGATATTTGTAGATAATCTAGCCCCATAATTTTCATCAAGATACGATGCCAGTTCTTTTGTGGATGGATATTTTTTAGTAGCTGCAACGATAACAAATGTTAATAGAGTTCTTAATGTTGTTGTTTCTTTTGTCAATGGACTTTGCAAACGCAAAGACATTGTTATTGTTTTAAATTTCTTTGTAGGGATCAAATGTAATGTATATCCCTTCATTTGATAAACTGTTTCCATAAATTCTCCTTTTCTCGCATATTACTATTATACTCATTTTTTATGAAAATAAAATAAAAAAAGATCAAGACTTTCATCCTGACCTCCCTTTAACGTTTTCCTTTGTCAAATGGCTCACCTTCTGCACGTGGCGCAGCAGAATTTTTTGAAACAAAAGCAAGAACAATCAAAGTTGCTATATAAGGTATAATTTTATAAACAACTGCCGGAATTCCTAAACCTAATAAAAATGGAATAGCATTTGATGTGGCAGCTATGGTTTTCATAAACCCAAAGAATAAAGCTGCAAAAAAGATTTTAAACGGTTTCCATTGTCCAAAAATCAAAACAGCCAGAGCCAAGAATCCATATCCAGCGACAGTTGCATTAAAAATGGTACTTGTTGGAATAATTAAAACCAAACCACCTATACCAGCTAATAAACCTGAAATAAGAACGCCAGCATAACGCATTTTATATACGTTAATCCCAGCACTATCAGCTGCTTGAGGCAACTCTCCACAAGCACGTAGTCTCAAACCAAATTTTGTTTTATAAATAAGTACATATGATACCAAAAGAATAATAATTCCTAAAAAAGTTGTCACATATGTATTTTGAAAAAACATTGGTCCAATTACAGGAATACTGCCCAATAAAGGTATTGATTCAATCCTAAAAAGATTATCAAAAGAAATCTGTTGTGTTCCAAGGATTAATCTTCCAAAAAAGACACAAAAAGCTGGAGCAAATATATTCAAAGCAGTCCCACTAATTGTTTGGTCGGCTTTCATATGTATAGAAGCAAATGCATGGAGTAATGAGAATAACATGCCTGTCCCTCCAGCAATCAATAATGCAATAATAAGGTTAAGCTGTGGTGGCAATACATTACCAAATAAGTGTAAATATGAAACTCCAAACAATGCACCGATTAACATAATACCTTCTAATGCAATATTAATAACACCACTTCGTTCAGAAAATAATCCTGCTAAAGCAACAATAAGCAAAGGAATAGCAAAAGTCCATGTTTGCTGAATAACAAAATAAAATAAATCCATTATTCATCACCTTCCTTTGTTTCTATCATTTGTTTTTTATGAGTAGACTTCTTTTTAGCTAACCAAAGTTTTATCATTAATGATAAAGCAGAGCAATAGATGATAGCAGAAATAATAATATCAACAATTTCAGGAATAAAACCAAATTGCTGCATTAAGTTTCCACCAACAGTTAAATATGATATAAAAATTCCTGAGAAGAAAATCCCAATTGGATTAGATAGCCCTAATAGTGCAACTGGAATTCCATTGAATCCTTCAGGAGCAAGCACTTCAACAATACTAATAAATTTTCCTGATCCAGAAAGATATACTAATCCTCCACCTATTCCAGCTAAAGCGCCAGCAATTACCATTGCCAATACAATGTTTTTCTTTTCGTTAATACCAGCATATCTTGCCGCATCAGCATTAAAACCACATGCTTTCATTTCATAACCAAATTTTGTTTTATTGAGTATAATGTAAATAATAATAACCATTCCTAAAGCAATCAAAATACCAGCATTAAGTGTAGAGCCTCTAAATAATTGATCTAATCCCAAACGAGGAATTTCAGCTGAAGATGCGACTCCTAATGATTGCGATCTTAATTCATCAAAAACAGTTGCCTTTACTAGAAAATTAACGAGATACATTCCAATATAATTCATCATGATAGAACTGATAACTTCGTTAACATTTAAATATGCCTTCATAATTCCTGGAACTATTGCCCATAATCCACCAACAATAAATGCAGCCAGCAAAGCTACTATCCAATGAATTTCAGCAGGTAAAAAAGTCCAATGAACACCAACATAAACTGCAGCAAAGGCACCAGTAATGAACTGTCCAGGTGTCCCAATATTGAATAGACCTGTTTTAAAAGCAAAGCCTACAGAAAGACCAGTCATGATAATTGGAATAGCATAAAATAAAACACGTCCAATCCCCATCATTCCCATTTTCAACGGACCAAACAGCATGTTCAAAAATCCATCAAAAGCATTAGCAGGATTCGTAAAAAGAATAATAACTAACCCAAACAACAGCCCTATAGCAATAGCCATACAAGAAGATATAAAACTGCTGGCCCCCTCACTCTTTAACCATTTTTTCATTTTACACCCTCCTTCTTAGAACCAGCCATATATAAGCCTAATTCTTGAATAGTAGTTTTTTCTGGATTTAATTCAGCAACAATTTCACCTTCATAAATTACTAAAATACGATCAGCTAAATTCATGACTTCATCCAATTCAAGAGAAATCAAAAGAATTGCACGGCCTTTATCCCTTTCGGCTACAAGTTCAGAATGAATAAACTCAATAGCACCTACATCCAAACCACGTGTTGGTTGAACTGCAATTAAAAGCTTAGGATCATTATCTACTTCTCTTGCAATAATTGCCTTTTGCTGGTTACCACCAGACATACTACGTGCAATTGTTTTTGATCCCTGCCCACTTCGCACATCAAATTTTTGAATAAGATGATCTGAATATTCTGTCATTTTCTTATAATCTAAGAAACCATGATTATTAAATTCCTTTTTGAAATAACTCTTTAAAGCCATATTATATGATAGAGGATAATCTAATACCAAACCATAACGATGTCTATCTTCTGGAATATGTCCTAATCCAGCAACATTTCTAGTAAATATAGAAGTATGAGTTATATCCTGATTATCTAATAAAATTGTCCCTTCTTTGACTGGCATTAATCCAGATAAAGCATAAACCAATTCAGATTGTCCATTTCCATCAATACCAGCAATACAAACAATTTCCCCTTTACGAACTTCGAAATTTACATCATTAACCACATCTTTATGATCTTTTTTTCCAACACATAGATGTTGTACACTCAATACAACATCAGTTGGTTTAGCCATTTCTTTGTTTACATTAAAATTAACTTTACGTCCAACCATCATTTCTGACATTTCTTCTTTAGACGTTTCACCAACCTCAATTGTTCCAATGTATTTTCCTTTTCTAAGAACTGTACATCGATCAGCTACCTCTTTTATTTCATTTAATTTATGAGTAATAAATAAGATTGATTTTCCCTCCGCTGAAAGATTCTTCATAATGTTCATCAATTCTTTAATTTCTTGAGGCGTTAATACAGCAGTAGGTTCATCAAAAATAAGAATTTCATTATCTCTGTATAACATTTTTAAAATTTCAACACGTTGTTGCATTCCAACAGTAATTTCACTAATTATTTCATCACAATCAACATTTAAATGATACTTTTGACTCAAATCATTCACTTTTTTTCTAGCCGCATCTAATGTCAATAGTCCCTTTTTTGTATCTTCAGCACCTAAAATAATATTTTCTAACACTGTAAAATTATGTACTAGTTTAAAATGCTGATGAACCATTCCGATTCCTAGTTTGTTGGCATCATTTGGATCTTTAATAGTTACTTCTTGACCATTCATCTTAATGACACCTTTTTCAGCTTGATAAAGTCCGAAAAGCACACTCATTAAAGTTGATTTTCCAGCTCCATTTTCACCCAATAAAGCATGAATTTCGCCTTTTTTTAACTGAAGTGTTATATCATCATTAGCTATGATTCCTGGGAATTCTTTTGTAATATGACACATTTCAATTACATATTCCATTCAATCTCCTCCTTATCCAATATTATATCTTTTTTTTCAACAAATATAAATATATTTTTCATATTCAGGATAATTTCACAAAAAAAGAGAAGGCTCCTAAAACCCTCTCTCAATCACACAAAATTATTTCACAAGTGTAACTTTTACATTTGATACTTTAATATCAGTAACAGCTTTAGCACCTTCATTATTAATGATTTTAACTTCATCATTAACTAGTTTCTTATAAAGTGTATCATAATCAGCTTGTGTGAATTTTTTAAATCTAGAAGTTTTCATTGGTAAACCAACAGCTTCATCTTTTGCACTTAAAACAAGATCCTGTCCACCTTTGAATGAACCATCATCAATTGCTTTCAATTGAACTTGAACTGAATGAGCTAATTGTTTGTATGCAGAAGTTAAAACATATTCACCTTCACCATTTTGATCAACATCAACACCAATAACAAGTCCATTATTTTGTTGAGCAGCAGCGCTGATTGAAGCGAAGATTCCTCCACCACATGAGAAAATAATTTCTGTTCCAGATTTATACCAAGAAGCAGCCTCAGTTTGAATTGCAGGATCTGGGATAAAAGAATCTGTATATTTATATTGTAATTCAATATTAATACCTAATTCTTTTGCAGCATCATTTGCACCTTGAACATAACCATAACCAAAGTTAACAACTGCAGGCACCGCTTGACCACCCATAAAACCAAGTTTAGTATGTCCTTCTTTTACAGCAGCATAACCAGCCAAATAACCAGATTCTTGTTCAGCATATTTAATACTTACTGTATTATCAGCCGTTTTGAATTCTTTATATTGACCATCTTTGTTTGGAACCCCATCAATTAAAATAAATTTCACATCAGGATATGTAGTTTGTTTTTCATAAATAGATGCTTCAAATAAATAACCTGGAGTCACAACAACATTTGCCTTGTAGTCATTAACAGCTTGATCAATAGCTTCATTGTAAGCTTGAGTTGTTCCATCAGTAGGTTTAATGTACTCAGTCTTAGCACCTGTTTCTGTGCCATAAGCTTTAATTCCTTCCCAAGTCCCTTGGTTAAAAGATTTGTCCTCAATTGTACCTTTGTCAGTAATCATAACAATGGTATTTTTCTTAGAGTCATCTTTTTTGTCGCCATCATCATTACCACCGCATCCAACAAGAATCATTGATAATGCTAATAAAGACGCAAACATTTTTTTCATATTCAGTTTTCCTCCTTCAAAATTTCTACACATATTTTAACATTAAATTTACAAAAAGAAAAGAAAGATTATCTATTCAATAAAACATTTTTATAGATGCTCATTCTATTAATTGTTTTATTTCACTCAAATAAATTAAAAACACAACAAAAAAAGATTAAATGGGTATTGTTTGCAGTAAAGCTTGATTAAGAATATAAACTATCTGCTTGTAGTTTAGATATATTGAAGTATTATAGAAAAGAATTTTTATTTTCTTGAATGCATTCCATTTCTGTAAAACTATATCATTATATACATGATATTTTCTTATTATTTACAACAAACCTAAATCCGTTATATTTGCATGCAATACTAGCATATAAATAATCCTTTTCATTATAGAGTCTTGTTCTTTCTTTTTTACCTTCGAATGTTCATTTTGACATATTTAAACCCCTCCAGTTAATAATTCAACCAGAGGGGACAGTTCTTCTATCCACTTTTTAAGTGAAAGAGAATTATGTAAGTCTTTTTTCTATAAGTCTTCTTCGTGATACTGCCTTATAAAAACTTCTCTTGGCTTACTACCAAGCTGTGGTCCAATAACACCATCTTCTTCTAACTGATCGATGATACGTGCAGCTTTGTTATAGCCGATTCTAAATTTACGTTGCAATAATGATGTGCTGGCTTTTTGTGCCTGAATAACAAATTCACGACACATTTCATACTCTTCATCACCATCATCATAATCATCACCAGATGAAGAATTTGATGATGTTGCTTTGGCATTAACATATTTATCTTCATAAATAGCTTCCTGCTGCTGGGAAACATAATGAACAATATCAGAGACTTCATCATCAGACACAAAGCAACCTTGAACACGAATAGGTGATGAAGCTCCCATAGGGGAAAATAGCATATCTCCTTTTCCTAATAATTTCTCTGCTCCAGATGTATCTAAGATTGTTCTTGAATCAATACTTGAAGAAACTGCAAATGCAATACGTGAAGGAATATTTGCTTTGATAACACCTGTAATGATATCAGTAGATGGTCTTTGTGTCGCAACGATTAAGTGAATCCCAGCTGCTCTAGCCATTTGAGATATACGCATAATACAATCTTCAACATCTTTACTTGCAACCATCATCAAGTCAGCAACTTCATCTAAAATGATAACATGATATGATAGAATTTCTTTTTGTTCAGAATCACTTTTTCCATTATTATAATCTTTTACAAATTCATTATAGCTTTTAATATTTCTCGCATTGACACTTGCAAAGAGATCATAACGTCTCTCCATTTCTGAAACAACTTCTCTAAGTACTGCTGCTGCTTTCTTTGGATCAGTAACCACAGGCGCTAGCAGATGTGGAATACCATTATAGATAGAAAGTTCCACCTTCTTAGGATCAACCAAAATTAATTTCACTTCATCTGGTTTTGCTCGCATTAATATAGAAGAAATGATTGTGTTGACACAAACAGATTTTCCTGAACCAGTTGCCCCGGCTATTAATAAATGGGGCATTTTATCTAATTCAGCATAAATTGGCTTGCCAGAAATATCCTTTCCTAAAGCAACAACTAACTTGTTACTTTCCATTTTTTTATCAGTTGATAATGTTTTAAAAACATCTTTGAACGCAACCATTGATGCAGATTGATTTGGAACTTCAATTCCAACATATGGCTTTCCTGGAATTGGAGCTTCAATACGAATGTCAGCAGTTGCAAGTGCAAGTTTGATATCATCTTGTAATTGAAGTATTTTATTGACACGAGTCCCTGTTTCCAATTTTAATTCATATTTTGTAATTGTAGGGCCAATAAAGGCATTTTCAATTGTAGCATTAACGCCAAATTGTTTTAAAACAGTCGTTAAGCGTGCCGCGTTTTTGTTTGCTGAAGTTCTTTCTTTTGAAGCATTATTCGTAGATTTTGTAGATAACAAACTTAGTGGTGGCAGATGGTATTGAGATGAAGATTTGCGTGGTTTCACTTGAATTGTTTCTTCAGTAACTTCTTCTATTTCCGTTTTAACAGGTTCCATTTCTTTAATATCTATTTTCATATTTTCATCATTAAACTCAAATGCACTTGTAATTTCAGGGTCTAAAACAGGTTCCTTTGGTTCATCTTCAAATATTTCATCTGGAAACAAAGGGATTTCCTCACTTTTTGATAAGAAATCAAAGAAGTGAGATTTTTTCTTTAAAACAATAGTTTGAGGAACTGGTTCAGATGATTCTTCCTTTTGTTTCTTAACTGGTTTTTTCTTTTTCTTTTGTTTTGCTTGATATTGTACATAAAGTTTGCTAAATAACAGAGCACATCCAATTAATAAAACAACAATAGCTAAAATCAAAGTTCCTAAACTATCAAACAAAGCACTTAAAGACCCATAAAAGATATGTCCAAGCAATCCACCTTTATTAAAAGTTTTTCCCTGAATATACGTATTGATAACACCAATTCCTTTAACTTGCGGATCACCAGGAATTGTTGCGAGTGTTAAAGCACTCGCAAATATCAAATAAAACCCAAGTGCTTCAGGTCCTTTAAAACGTGGAATTTTTGCCTTATAAATAATATAACAACATAACAAACTAAGGATAGCATAAACAACACCATAAAGATTACCAACAAAAAAAGTAAACATTTGGTGAAGCCCCTGACCAATAAAGCCGAGCCTCAAAGCTGCAATAACAATGATAAATAATATTAAGAGTGTTATAATTCGTAAACGTAATGTTTCTTCTATAATTTGATTTTGAGATTTCTTTGTTCGTTTTGATTTAGCCATGCCCTCACCTACTTTCACTTTCCTCATTATAACAAAATATTCCAATATTGAAAAGAAAAAGCAAGATTTCTCTTGCTTATTTTTCGACAACAACACCTATAAAAACAGGCTTTTTACCAGTTTCTTTCACAATATACTTCATACATTGATCTTTCATCATTGCACGAACATCAGCAACTTCTAATTCAGGATTTTCTTTATATTTTGCTATTACATTTTCACAAATTTCAATAATATGCTTTATCACATATTCTGAATCTTTTAAATAAACAAAACCTCTTGTCTGACAATCAGTTTGAGCAATAATATCCTTTGTCTCTCTAGAAATTGTTAATCCTACAATGACCACACCATCATTAGCAAGTTGTATACGATCGTCTATAACTTTTTCGCCAACATCGCCAATACCAATTCCATCAATCATAATATCTTCAATTTCAAAAGTATCACGAGCACTTTCCAATTCACCATTTTTAAATGTAATACGTTCACCATTATCTAAAATAACAATATGATCATCTTTAATCCCCATATCCTTAGCAATGTGCATATTAGAAATAAAGTGTTGATACTCTCCTTTTATAGGAATGTAGTATTTAGGATTAAAAATCTGAATAATGACCTTGATATCTTCTTCAGAAGCATGCATAGAAAATAAATCTTTATTCTTTAATAAATGAATATGAGCATCTGTTTTATATAGACCATTATGTGCTTTATTTGCAATTTTTTCAGTTCCTGGTAATACTGGAGAAGCGACAATGAATGTATCTCCTTTTCTTAACTTTAATAAATCATCTCCACCATCAATAATATCACAAATATCATGATAGATTCTTCTTGGACTGCCACTTAATAAAATAACATAATTGCTATCATATTGAGGTTTCCCTATATTTTCTTTTTTACCTAACAATCGATTTGGAACATCAATAATAGGTTCTTTTGATTTTTGTCCTAAACGCAATAAACTATTTGTATTGTCATACTTATCTCTACCATAGAAAACAATTTGTCGTTTATATTTTTTTGTTAATTCAATAATTTCTTTTGTTCTAAAAACATTCTGAGCATAACTAGAAATAATAATCCTTTCATTACTATCTTCAAAAATATGATCAATTTTATTTGTTAACTTATGATTTGGAGATGTGTAGCCCTCATGTTTTGAACTTGATGATTCAACCAGCAGTGCCAGAACACCTTTTTTACCAATTTCCATCATTTTCTGAATATCACATCTAAACCCTTCTGGTGCTCCAAAATCAATAATAAATTCACCACTATAGACAATATATCCTTGATCTGTCCATAAAGCCACACCAACACTTCCAGGAATTGAATGTGTCACTGGAAAAAACTCAATTGGAACACCTGCTATATCAATTGAAGCATTTCGTTTAACACGTCTTAAATCCAAATTTAACCGAACACGATTATGACGCTGGAAACGTTCTACCATTTGTTCAATCAAATCTGCTGTCAGATTTGGAGCATAAACTGGCGCTTTTACAGTTTGTAATAAATATGGTAAAGCTGCCATAGCATCATCATGAGCATGAGTAATAATAATCGCCACAATCTGCTCTGCTCTTTCTTCTAAATATGTAAAACTAGGAATGATGACATCAACACCTAGTTTGTCCGAATCAGGAAAACGAAACCCTGAATCTATTATAAAAATCTTGTCATTGATTTCAAAGCAGTACATGCTTTTACCCATTTCTGCTTGTCCACCCATAGGTATAAACCTAACGATATCTTTTTTCATCTTTTCACCCTTTCATTCTGCTTTCTATGATCATTTCTATATACATTATACATGCGTTTATGATTTGTGTATAGGTTTTTTCAAAAGTATCAATATCATATCACATTCTGATTTAAGCTTCAAATCATTTTCTTATATTTTTCAATGAGTGGTGTGAGTTTGACTTCTGAATCTTCTTCAATTGGTGTTAAAGGACAGCGTAATATATTCTGAATATACCCAAGTTGGCTTAATATATACTTAATTGGTGCAGGAGATGGTTCAATAAAAACATATTCACTGATTAATTTTAAATATCGATCATCAAAGATATTCTCATTCCTGCATATTTCTTCTATCAATGGATAATCCAAATGACTGGAAACTGAAATAATCCCATCAGCTCTTTGCTTCAATCCTTCTAATAACAAATGATCATCACCAATATAAACCTTAAATTGTGGCAAGGCATCTTTAAGCATGTGAATCTCATCCAGTGGTCCACATTGTTTCATACCAATAATATTTTTATGTTTATTAGCCAGACGAATAACTGTTGATACATCAATAGCAACTCCACAACGACTTGGAATATTATAAATCATAATCTTCTTATCAGTTGATGATGCAATTAAATCAAAATGTTTAAAAATACCACTTTGACTCGGTTTAATATAATATGGAACAATAACGAGATATGCATAGATGCGTGGATTGTCCTTATACATATTGATATGTCTAATAACTTGTGACGTACTATTTGAACTAATCCCCACAATCACTCTAATTTGTGGATATTTCTCTAAAATATTCTCAACCAACAATCTTCTTTCATCTAATTTAAGTGTCGATGTTTCACCTGTTGTTCCACATAACAAAAATGATTTGTTGCCTTCTTCGATAAGTTTATCCATAATACGGTATAACCCAGCATAATCAATTGATTGGTCTTGATTAAAGGGTGTGATTAAAGCAGTAAATATTTCTTTCATTTTATACCTCCTTATAACCTAATAGAAATGGTTGATACTGTTCATGTTTTAATGCACATTTTAATGTTTTTGAAACCTTTTTATGACATGCAATCATACTGTTAGGTTTCTTTTTATATTGATCCTGATACATTGGAACAAAATAGAAATTCTTTTTATTCATTAATGAGAAAAGATTCTTACCACTGTTTGAAAGAATATCATTTGAAAAGACACCTAAGACAATTGGAACATTGTTTCTCAAAGAAGACTTCACTAACATTGTTACACCATTATCATTGATACCACAATCTAACTTAGCCATTGTTGATGCATCACATGGATAGACCAGAACAGCATCTAATTTTTTTGATGGTCCATAAACTTCTGCTTCTTGTATTGTCGTATGCAGTTCTTTTTTTACAACTTCTTTAATTTTCTCTTTCAAATCATGACTTGAGTAGAACCTCGTATCCATTGTATTCACATGAGGCGTTAAAAAGACCTCTATTTCATAATCTTTCACTAATTCCTTCATCACTATCAACATATCATCCATACTACAAAATGAACCTGTAATACAAAATCCTAATTTAAGCATTCTCTAACTCCCTTTCTATTTCATCAGCAACCATCTTTCCCGCATACCCATAAGCATACTTACATGGTATTGAGGAGAGGATTTGACAATTTAATCCCTTAGATAAAGCATAGTGATGGTCGATTCCATATGGATATGATGCAATATCAACTATCATCAATCTCTTATGAGCTTTATCAATTTCATTTTCTTTCACCACAACATAAGGAATCGTATTGATTAAAATATCTAATTTTGATAAATCCAAATCATTTAAATGCAAATATCTAGCTCCCATATCTTCTATATCTTTTTGATATTCTGCTTTACGTACTGCAACAGATACATTTGCTTTCATTGCCACTAAATAATCAATAATTGGTTTGGCACAATGTCCAAATCCCAATATGCATATTTCACTTTCATACAAAGGATATCTCCGATGCATAATCATATAAGACAATAGTCCTTCAGCTGTTAATATACTATTCTTGACAATAAAATCTTCTTTATCTAGAAGAGCAGAATACCTAAATTGATATTGCGCAGATAATTCTTCTAAATATTCATTATGAATCAATGTTAGTATCAAACAATGAGATTTAAAAGCAGCCAACATGTCCTCATCAATAACAACTGTTTCTTGATGTGTCTGTAAACGATTTTTTCTATCAATTCCTCGCATCCCCATATAAATCACATCAGCATATTTCATATCTTTGAATTGATCACTGACATAATAACCTCTATGAAGCATTTCTTCCATGAGTTCTAGCGAACGCATATCATCATGATTAACAAAAACCAACATTTTTCCCACCTCACTATTAAATTATGTTAGATTACCTAAAATGTGAAAGAAGAAAGGCAATTAATGCCTTTCCTCTTCTTCGTCTTCACACACAATTGGATCTAATAAGATAATCAATTGCGTAAAAGAATGCATAACACTTTTAATAGCAACTTCAGCAATATCTGATTCACTCATACCATCATGAATCATGTCCACTATGTAAATGAGTTTTAAACAAAATCGATAATTGTCTTTATTATCACCGACATATGCAGTCATAAACAGTTTGATTTGGTGATTAGCTAATTTCTCATATTCAAAATCAACATGGACATCATTTCCCCATACATCTGAATTACTGCGTTCATATTTCAGTGCTTCAATTCTTGGATCCATTTTTTTACCTCCTTACTTATATATTCATAATTTTTTTCTATTTTTCTTTTTATTTTTTAAAAAAAGTATATAATTCTTTCAAAGAGGTGTTTTATGATTTATCTATTCATATGTTTCTTCACAATTTTTATAACAAGTCGTGCGAATCTGATGTATGAGAATATGACTGGTGTTGCTACAATGGCTGAATATCGATTGCTTGTTATTTTCTTTACAATTCTTTCATCTTGTTATTTTGTTTACAAAACACACAAGATTTTTCATTTTTTATTTTGGCAAAAAAAATACATTTATAACATTATAAACCTAACTGGATTGACAATGTCTCTAGGCGCATTATGTCCATATACAATAAATGGGCAGGATCTTTTTTCAAAACTCCATGTTTATTGTTCAATGTTTTCAAGTATAAGTTTTCTTGTATTATTATTTATTTGGACTAGACAGTTGGTTTTTGAGAATATAACAATATACAATCGTATTCACTGGTTCTATGATTTTGGCATTCAAATGTTAGGTATCCTTATTGTTGTCTTCACAAGAGTCAATGGATATATTGAAATTATATTTGCTATTTTGGTTTGTTCATATCTGTATATGATAGAAAGACATTTTGCAAAAGAAAAGAGCGATTAACATCGCTCTAAAAGATTCTAGGGATAAATATTAGCAATCCAATCAGAACTGCTATAATAGCACTTACCAAAACAGCTCCTGCCGCAACATCTTTAGCGTACTTTGCTAAAGGATGTTTTTGTGGGCTACACAAATCAACAACTGCTTCTATTGCTGTATTAACAAGTTCCAATGAAATAACTATTGCAAACAATAACAAACAGATCATCCATTCAAAATAAGATATATGAAATGCAAAACCACATATAATGACACATCCCATAATAAATATATGTATCTTTAAATTACGTTCTCTAAGGAAACATTTTTCAATGCCCTCTATAGCATACTTTAAACTTTTATCAAATCTCGCTTTCATACACTCACCCTTCCCTATACTCAGTATAGCATAAAAGCTTTCTTAAAAATATCAGAAAAAATCACAAAAAAGTCTTGCATCATTTTTCTGGCTATGCTATTATATATGAGCAGTTGAAAAACAGATGTCTACGTAGCTCAGCTGGATAGAGCACACGCCTTCTAAGCGTGCGGTCGCAGGTTCGAATCCTGCCGTGGACGCCATTAGAAAAAACGCCCTTTATAAGGGTTTTTTTATTATAAGAATTGAAAAAACAGTCCATGTTTGATGGGCTGTTTTTATATACAACGGAATTCATCATACCATGATATAAGTTCTTGATATGGCAAAGGTTCTTTTCTAGCACTTATCCAACGATTTAAAAAAGCACACACTTCTTAAATAATATAAAAACCTAGGGTTATGATATTTTTGCTCTTGTCTAAAATCATAATAAAATCCAATGGAGAAATCATGCCATATTCTAGATGCATCCAACGCCCTAGATCGAACTTGAAATCTTATTTTCACACTAACTCCCTTTTTTGATTTTTTTATTATTTTATTATGACTAATCTGAAAAACTATATCATATTTGGGTACATATACATATAGTATGTTGAAAATAAAAAAATTTTTTTATAAAATAAAAATGAATTCGAGGTGAGATATCAGTGCAAGATAAACAAACCTTATTTGATTATCTATACAAAACATTACATGAACAAATTGAAAATGGCCGCTTCCCATATGGTTCAAAATTACCATCAAGAAGTCATTTATGTGAAACTTATAATGTTGGTATGAGAACTGTCAAAGATGTGCTTATGCGCCTTAAGATAGAGGGATATATTCAAACACAAGAAAGAAAGCCAACCATTGTAATATATGATTCGTTACATACACACAAAGATTTTGAAGTTCAGTACGTTTTAGAACATAAGTCTTCAATTGTTGCTGTTTATGAAACATTGGCTTCACTTATGCCAAAAATCTTTGCACTTTCCATTCAAAATTGCTCAGATGACTTCCTTAAACATTGGCAAAAAAGATTAAATCGTGCAAAGAATAATAATGATATTGGAGCACGCAAACAAATCAATATACACTTTCTCCATGATATATTAACACAATCTAACAATCAATTATTTAAGAGTCTTTTTTTAGTCTTGAACTCTATACATACAGTTCTTTTTTTCTTGAAGAAGAAGATTTTCTTCAATTGCTTCGTACATACCCGCAATTTCCAGATATTTTTTGGGTTAGCGATGCTTTATTAAACAAAAACGATAATGAAATCAAATCGAGATTTCAAAAAATATACAGTTCTTTTGCAGAAACTGTGGAAAAGTATTTAATACAATTGTCATCACGATATCCAAACATTCATGAAAAGCAATTTTCATATACCTGGACAGTAGAGGTCGGAAGAGATCATTATTATACTCAAATTGTAAGAGATCTCATTGATAAAGTTGGTTTAGGTTTTTATAAAAAAAATGAATTTCTTCCATCAGAAGCACAATTAGCAAAGCAATACAAAGTCTCTATTTCCACAATCAAAAAATCTTTATCAGTTCTCAATGAACTCGGTTATGGAGAAACCATAAATGGCAAAGGGACAAAAATCTATATTCAAAACGACCAATACACCATCAAAAGTCTAAATAATAAAAAATATAGAAAAGATACAATTATCTATTTGAACGCTCTTCAGCTAATGGTTTTAAATATTGAAGTTGCAGCATTTTTAGCCTTTGAAGAAATTGATGCCAGAACTATTTCCAATTTAAAAACAAAAATTCAAAACAGTCAAAATATAATTCTCGATGAACTTTTTCACTGTATTTTAGAACATGTACAACTCAAACCTTTAAAAACAGTTTTACAAGAAAATAATAAAGTGCTGTATTGGGGATATTATCTATCTTTCTATTATGATGAATCACAAATAATACAGGAACTCAATTCAAAGGCAATGGTTGCTTTTGAATACTTATCTTCAGGAAATCAAAAAGATTTCGCTAAAGAAATGTCCAAGTGTTATAGAGATGTTTTTCATATTGTCAAAAAACATATGATATCTTTTGGCCTTTATGAAGTCAAGAGACTCATTGCCCCTCGCTAAATAATTTCTTATCTCGTTAGAATGACTATGCATCATCTTAACCCGTATGACTTCTCATTATAGATATACCTACAACGCTTAAAATGATTTATAAGAAATCCCTAGATCAATTATTGAGATCTAGGGATTTCTTTAAATACGCAATCAACAGCCTGACCATCAATTGTCACAACTGCATAACTTTTTTTACTTCCACCTCGAGGGAGCGATGTTGATCCAGGATTGATATAATAATATGAACCATCTTTTAGAAATAATGGCATATGTGTATGACCGGAAATGAAAACTTGACAATGATTACGTATTAACAAGTCTTTCATAGCAAGTTCGCGATTAAAATATCCTAAATATTGGCCATGTGTAATAAATAGAGTCACATCTTCAATTTGAAGTTTTGCTTCCATTGGCAAATCCAATGACCAATCATTATTTCCTTTCACACAAATATATCCGGTTAACAATTCTTTATAGGATGCTTCACTATCTCCACAATGAATATAATAATCTGCATGTGGTTCTTGTGCTTTAATATATTCCATCATAGAATCATTCCCATGATTATCTGACATAACTACAACTTTTTTCATTTCTATCACCAAGTGATATTATACCAAAATCTGGCTGAATTACTACATTTTAATATAATTATATTCAATTTGTGAAGATTGTTTTGTTCTTACATCTTCACCATTGATTTTAATTTCTACATCTTTAACATCTTTTAAAGAAGACAAAGACAAAACAATTAAATCTTCTAAAGTCTGATCGATTTTTTCATTGTCTAGAAGTATATTTGAATCAAGATCCACTGTCAAAACTCCATTATCTAATTTGGCATCTAACAAGTGAATTTTACTTTGTACATAACTTAAGATAGTTTGAACTTGTTTTGTTAATGGCTCATTCTCATCAACTCTCATAGTTGTTGGCACATAATAAGAATATTGTTCAATAGTCTTTTGATGATAAACCATGACAGGTACTGTTTGATGCAAAAACGCAGATGTTTCTTCAAAATTATTTAAACCTAAACTTTTTGTTAATGATGATAAAGGAATTGTACTATTTGGAATATATGAAACATTCTTTTCATTTATCTGAAGATTAACTCTTTCAACATCATCATAATCCGTCATGACATATGTCAAAGCTTCTAAAATATCCATTGCATCTTGATTAGCAACCAATTGATCATTAAAACTGACTGTTAAAACATGATCTTTTAAATTAACTGACTGTACCTCCAAATCTTTACTAATGACTGGATAGAGTCCATATTGAATCATTTCATCTGATTTCATTAAATCTATCTTATTTCTAATTTCTTCCTCAAGTTCTACTTCACTATGAAAATTAACAGATATAGGAATCAAATCATTATCACTATCCTTAAAAACCACACTCTTATAATAAACATCGTCTACTTTCTCATCGCTCTTTTTATCTTTTTTTAGATACATAATTGATACAAATGTCAAACACAAAACCAATACACTGATAACTCCTATCTTCTTTTTCATAGATCCCACCTCAAAATACTATATGATTCATTGCACAAGAAAATGCACATCACTTAAAAATGATGTGCATTATAATTCAAGAAAGTTAACTTTTAAATCATGGTAATGAAAGAATCCTTCTGATGAGTATCGAAATTCATGAGGATCACCAGTTGTATATATGACAGTTGCTCCACTATCATTTGATTCATTTAAAATGTGATGAACTCTCAAATAAGAAGCAACTTCTTGACAAATAGACTCACTACTTGAAATATATTCTTTATTGGGAAACACTTCCTTAATTTGTTCCAATACAATAGGATAATGTGTACACCCCAATATTAATGAATCAACTTTATTCACATATGGATAAAAATAATGTTCCAAAACATCCTGGATCCCCTTTTTGTACTGACCAGATTCAATTAATGGCACTAGTGCAGGTGTTTCCAATTCAAATATTTGAATATCAGGTTCATAATGCATAATGATTTCTCTGTACTTGTGCGATTCAATAGTTGCATGTGTAGCAATAATCAAAGGACACTTTTTCTTTCTAGTCAAAAAATCATGAACAGTTGAATGAATTACTCCTACAACAGGAACTTGATATAATTCTTGTAACTCTGCCAAAACATTTGCACTCGTTGTGTTACACGCCAAAACAATCATTTTTACATTTTGAGAAATAAAATAGTCACAAATTTCTTTTGTATATGAAAGCAATTGATGCTTTGTTTTATCACCATAAGGACAATGTGCATTATCACCAATATAAATCATATTCTCATGAGGCAATTCTTTTTGTAGAGCAGTCAAAACTGTTAATCCTCCAACTCCAGAATCAAATATACCTATTGGTTTATCCATAAAATACCTCCTATTTATTTTGTGATTGATATTCTTCCAATGTTAAATCAGATTCGTGTAATGATTTTGCTAATCCCTTACCAACATAACGATAAATATGAGGGTCATAAGTATGGTTTGTAATTGATGCTTTTTCTTTAGGATAGCGTAATATAAACCCATATTCATACGCATGTTCTTGCAGCCACTTTGAAATATCAGTATTATCAAAATCTTTATAAGGAATTTGAGATTGTGCAACCTCAATCGTTAAACCTAGCTGTTCTTCCGTATAACCAACCTCATCCGCCTTAAGTGATTGTGCCCCAATATATCCTTCTCTCAATAAGAAACCACTGTGTTTTTTACTGAGATCCTGATACATTTTAACAAGTGCATTATATGCATCACTTTGTAAATATATAGCATACCTTATTCTTGGTATGTCCTGAACAAGCAATAATCCAGTTGGCTCATATTTACCAATGTAATGATTGTGATCAACTAACGTTGACAAATCATTAGGATTATAAACAATTTGTACATTATGTGGCAATTCTTTCTTCAGAATATCAGCAAGTGCATCTTTTGAATATGCTTGTGTCATCATATGCATTGTCTCTTTAACATCATCAAAATCATCTATACCCATTTCACCAAAACGCTGAACATAAGTTTCAGCATCTTCTATATATGAATAATCTTGAGAAGCATATAAAGGTTTTAAATCTGTATATAAATCTATGTAATCAAATCTAAAATTTTCTTCACTTAAGAAAACCATCTCTAAAGATCTATCAATCAAAAGTTTTGCTTGATTCATTGCACTATCTTTATATAAATAACTCAATCGTGTAACGAGACTATTTGCAACATCTAAGATTTCTGAAGTTTTTTTATAACGGCCAGACTCTTTTAAATAATTGTAATATTGATAGTTTTGTAAATGAAAATCATCGAATTCTAAATAATCTATAAACAATTCAATTGATATTTGATTATCAATCAAATATGTCTGTTCATCCTTGTCCAGGTATTTCTCAATCAGGACACGATTATCATTATTAATTCCATTCACACGATAGAATTTATCAAACTTCAAATTTACAATATAAAAAGAGCAACCAAATAAAACAATAATGACAAAAAACAAATGCCATGTCTTTATTTTCATATAATCACCCTTTCTTGACCATTATAATACATATCAATTCATTTGGAAAGAAAAGAAATTGATTTCTACAAATCAATTTCTTTCATTTTAATCAATTCTAAAACGGCCTGTATTCTTGATTCAACGCCCAATTTCTGAATAACATTAGAAATATGATTTCTGACTGTTTTCTCACTAATGCAGAGTTCTTCAGCAATTTGTTTTGTTGTTTTATTGAATGTCAGCAAAGTAAAAATTTCTTTTTCTCTTTTCGTTAATAAGGAATGCATTGTAACCCTCCCCTATTTAGTATATGAGAAAGTCGTCTCAATGTGCTAATCTTCTTGTAAAGATTGAAAAAGTTCTTCTGCAACCTTATCTGGCAAGAGTTCCTGCAATTCTTCAAGCGATGCTTCTTTCATTCTTTTCACGCTTTTAAAATGATTTAACAGCTGTTTTTTACGCTTTGGACCAATTCCTTCAATATCATCTAAAACAGAAGCAAATAAGGATTTTGAACGCACATTCTTATGAAAACTAATCGCATATCTATGGACTTCATCTTGCATTCGCGTAAGCAAAAAGAAAAGTTCACTTTTTGGATGAATCGGAATTGGAGTACCATTTTCATCCAAGAGCATAGCTGTAGAATGTTTGTCATCCTTAGCTAAACCACAGACTTTAATATTCATATTTAACGAATCAACAACCTCTTTTGCAACATGAATCTGTCCTAACCCACCATCGACTAAAATCATATCCGGTGGTGTTAGCCCTTCCATTAAAACACGATAATAACGACGATAAATCACTTCACGCATACTTGCATAATCATCTGGACCCTCAACTGTTTTTATCTTATATTTTCGATAATCTTTTTTTGAAGGAATGCCATCTTTAAAACATACCATCCCAGCAACTGCATATGCCCCTTGAATATTTGAGTTGTCAAATAATTCAATAACATGAGGCGTTTCAATTTGAAGAAGCTCACCTAATTGTTTCATTGCTCCAATCGTTGCAGCTTCATTTTTTTGAATTAATTCAAACTTTTTCTCTAAAGACTCACGGGCATTATCAATTGCCATTTGAACCAATGAATATTTATTTCCCTTTTGAGGTTTTAATATCTTACAGTCAAGAATTTCTTTTAAAACCTCATCATCGACATCCTGGGGTAAGAGAACTTCCTTCGGTAAAGTATTGTTTTGATAAAATGAAACAATAAACTGCTGCAAATCCTCTTGAACATTGACACCAATAGGGACAAGATTTAAATCTCTAGATAAAAGTTTCCCATGACGCATGAAAAACAACTGAATACTCAAATATCCATGATCAACATAATAACCTAAAATATCCCGATCAATATTATCATTGAATTGAACATGCTGTTTAGCAGTAACATGCTGTATATAAGTTATAAGATCACGATACTCTTTTGCCTGTTCAAAATTCAATTCTTCACTTGCTTTTGTCATCTTTTCAGTCAATTCATGAATTTTATCTTTGGTATCACCATTGAGCAATTTGACAATTTCTTTTTTGATCTGCACATATTCTTCCTGATCAACATCTCGCACGCAAGGTGCCAGACATTGATTCAGCGAATAGTACAAACAAGGTTTTTTAGGGATATGATTGCATTTCCTTAGCGGATAAAGACGATCTAACAGTTTATACGTTTCTCGCGCTGCAGTCGCATCAGGAAATGGTCCAAAATGTTTGGCTTTTTTCTCTTTTGCATCACGAACAATCTTTAAACGAGGATGTTCTTCATTTGTCATTTGAATATATGGATAATATGTATTATCCATAAACATGATATTGTATTGTGGTGAATAGTCTTTAATCAAATTAATTTCTAGTAACAATGCTTCTTTTTCGCTGCCTGTCACAATATATTCAAAATCTACAATTTCACTGACCAATTTTGTCGTCTTATAATCATGAGCTCCCACAAAATAAGAGTGTACACGATTTTTTAATTTTTTTGCTTTTCCAACATAGATAACAGTTCCTTCTTTATTTTTCATTAAATAACACCCAGGTGAAGGTGGCAATAAAGAAAGCTTACCTTTAATTAAATCATTCATTATTCAAAATAAACCAACGTTGCACCTAATCCACCTTCATTAGGTCCACCATCACGGTACGAAACAACATGTTTATTTTTTTCAAGCATACGACGAATTCCATTTCGCAGAGCACCTGTTCCCATACCATGAACCACACGGACATGAGGATAACCAAGCACCAGAGCATCATCCAGAAATTTATCCACAAGACTCATTGCTTCTTCATAGCGTTTTCCAATAACATTAATTTCATAGGTTCCAGTTTTTTTCACTGTTGTCTTTTTCAAAGAGGCTTTTTTCACTTTTTTGACTTTCGTTTGTGGATGCATAAAAGTAACTTCGTCTTCATGAAGTTTCACATTTAATCCTGCTAATGATACCATCACCATATGATTTTTTAAAACTTCAACAATATCACCTTCACGATTCATTTTTGTAACTTTCACATGGTCACCAACTGTTAACTCATGGTCCTGTTTTATAATATCTTGTTCATCTAAATATTTCATTTGATCTAAATCATGCTTTGCCTGAATAATCTCATGTTGTTTTAAAGAAGAATTTTTCATTGTTTCAACAACCAAATCAATATTTTCTTTAGCATCTAATAACAGTTGATTGGCTTCATCTTTTGCTTTTTGAAGCAATTCATCTTTTTGTTTATTCAATTGATGCATTTGGTGCTGATACTGTTTTTCTAATTTCTGATTATCACTTAATAACTTTGTTAATTCATGTTCACGAAGATCTAACTGTTCCTGTTTCTTTTCAAGTTCTTCCATTAACTTTTCATGCTCACTCATAGCCTCTCTTTTTATCATTTGCGCTTGGTTAACAATATCTTGATCAAGACCTAACAGTTGTGCTATTTCAATTGCATATGACTGTCCAACACTGTCTAATTTTAAACGATATGTTGGTTTCATAGCATCTAAATCAAATGAGACAGAGGCCAATAAAATTTCTGGATGCTCTTTTGCAAATGTTTTTAATCTACCATAATGTGTAGAAGCAAAAACAAAAGAACCTATTTCTAAAAAACGTCCTAAAATAGCTTCGGCCAAACTTTCACCTTCTTGAGGATCAGTCCCTGAACCAATTTCATCTAAAATGACCAAACTCTGATTTGTGGAAACTTTTAAAATTTCAATAATCTTCATCATATGACTTGAAAATGTTGAAAGTGATTGCTCAATAGATTGCTCATCACCCAAATCTACATAAATCTGGTCAAATAATGGAATCGTTGCTTCTAGACATGGAATTGGCATTCCACATAAAGCCATCAAAGAAAGCAGACCAGTTGTTTTTAAAGTTACTGTTTTTCCTCCAGTATTGCTACCACTAATCAATAACATTTGATGATCTCTTAAGATAATATTATTAGCAATAACCTTCTTTTCATCAATCAAAGGATGGCGTGCTTCCTTCAAAGAAATAAACTTTCCTTTCTCTTCGATACAAGGTATGCAACAATCATGTTGATATCCATACTGTGCCTTGGCAAAGACAAAATCTAACTCCTCAAGAATTTCCAAATTAAAATGGAAATGATAATAATTACCTTTTACCAATTGTGACAAAACATACAAAATACGTTCCACTTCAGCCTTTTCAGCCATCATCATTTCACTTAATTGATTGTTCATGACAACAACTGCCTCTGGTTCAATATACGTCGTCTGTCCAGTTGCACTCTGAGCGTGGATCAGTCCCCCCAATTGATTCTTATAGCCAGATTTAACTGGTAAGACTAAACGATCGTTTTTGGTGGTCATTTGATCAATTGACAAAATATCTTTAGATTCTTTAACTAAAGAATCCATTTTTGTACGTATATTGACTTGAATTTGATGAATTTTCTTTCTCACTGAATAAAGATGATCACTTGCATGATCTCCCACACTTCCATCAGGTAAAATACACCTCTGTATTTCATTCAAGAGATGTTGATTCTCAACCAAACCATCACACAAGTCCTGCAAGAAATGAGTTTTTACCTCACTTGCTAAAATATAATTTTTAACACTTACAATACACTCAAGATGATGAGCAACTTTCAAAAAATCTTCCCCTAAAAGTGTCCCATCTCGATTTGCTTTTTCTAATAACAAAGAAATATCACTTAACCCACCCAAAGGCATACGACCTTGAATAGATATCAATTTCATTGCTTCATTGACTTTTTCTAAAGCCTCATCTAAATCCTCAACATCATCAAAGATTACAAGATTATCAACCCTTTTCTTTCCTAAAGTTGATGCACAATAACCTTGAACTTGTCTTTGAATTTCATTCATTTCTAATGTTTCAAATATTGTTTTCATTATTCACCACTCACATGTATATTAGATAATATTGATTGAATCAGACTTTGATCATAACCTGATTCTCTTAAAATGTCTTCAATCTGTTGTATCTGCGTTGCATTCAAAGTCATCTTTTCATGAGACAACTGATCTTGAATATTCTCTTGAAAAACTTTCTGAACTTGTTCATCATCTATGAATCCCATATCCTTAGCAGTTAATAAGATCTTTGTTAAAGTTTCCAGAGAATCAGGCTGAGCATTTCCAGTCTGTTTAAAACTTCCTGTTAAATCAATAACTTGATGACTAACGTCTGGAACAATCTTTAAAACTTGTTTAGCTAAAAGTGTGTTTTGAACATTAGCTATTCCATTTTCAGTAAAAGGAATGACAATAAATACAATGACTAAGTAAGAAATCACAAGCCCTTCAATAAGACTTAAAACCAACCCCAATATTTTATCAACAAATGAAGTCAATGAGAAAGTATTCATTATTGTTTTTAATGTTGGCTTAATGACAATTCCAATTAATTTCTTTATAATCATTAACACCACCATTAAAATAATAAATACTAATATTTGATTGATCATTTGACCAACCATAGATGCAAAAACATCGGTTGCATCATAACTATAAATTGAAATTAATGAACTGAGAGGTTTTGCTAAAAAGTATGATAAAAACAAAACAATTATTGTTCCAACAAAGTCATAGAGACGTGTAACAAAACCTTTTATGTATCCAAAAATTGCCATCAAAACTAAAAATATGACAAAAATAATATCAATCATATGAAAATCCAAAATAAATACCTCCTTTCAAGCCAAGATATTATAACATTTGAAAATTATTCTGTCAAAATTAACAAAATTATGTTAAAATAGATTAGAGGTGATGAGTGTGGAACCAATTATACTTAAAGTGGAAGATAGTACATTGGAGAAAATGAAAAAATTTTATGATAGTCAAATGGTTCCAGTTGATGACACAGACCTTATCTTTAAAGCGCATGCTATTGGTTGTGATATTATAGCAAAAATGGATGGGACAATTGAATTAAGTGGGCAAAATGCTTTACAGGAAGCAAAACATTGGTCAAAGAGAATCGCCAAGGAATTATCTCATTTAGTTGCTCCTCAAGATGATATCTTTCCATATCATCATATTGGTTGTGCAGAAACAGGTTCATCTGATTATTTAGGACCCTTATGTATCGTTTCTTGCTATGTAACATCGGAAGATTCTGAATTTTTAAAGAGTTTACATATTGAAGATTTGAATTCCCTATCCAATCAAGAAGTTGTAGATTATGCCAAACAGATTAAAGACAAACTTGTCTATAGTTTATTAATTTTAGATAATTCGCATTACAACAAAATGGTTCAAGAAGGCTTGAATCAGGCAAATATCAAAGCAAAACTTTTTAATCAGGCAACTGTAAATGTCATGCAAAAAGTTAAACAAAATGTTAAGGTAAAAGTGATCAATCAATTTGTTTCTCCAAAGACATATTTTAACTATCTAAAGAATGAAGTTATAGTTGTTAAAGATTTGATGTTTGAAACAAGTCATGCTGAAGATAAATATATGGCTGTTCTTGCTGCAGAAATTCTTTCTCGCTATGCATATTTACAATATTATGCGAATATGACAAAGAGTTTAAAAATGAACTTAAGTCGTGGGACAAGTACTGCTGTTGATGCTGTTGCTGCAAAAATTGCAACAAAGTATGGTGAAAAGATGTTGATGAAAGTCGCAAAATTAAATTTCACAAATACAAAGCGAGTAAAAGCTTTATTAGAAGAACAGTAGAGAATGGTAAGCCATTCTTTTTCTTTATTTCTAATTAAGGAGTATAATGATGAAAATTCAATTTTATCAAACAATTGATGATCACTTATTAAAATATGCTGTTATTGTTTCAAAATATAAAGGACAATGGGTCTTTGTCAAACATAAAGAAAGAACTACTTACGAAGTGCCTGGTGGACATCGTGAAGCATTTGAAACTATTGAACAAGCAGCTAGGCGTGAACTTTATGAAGAAACTGGTGCAAGTTCTTATAAATTATTCCCTATTTGTGTCTATTCAGTCACAGGAAAAACACGTGTGAATTTAAGTGGTCAAGAAAGCTATGGTATGTTATATTATGCTGATATTCATGAATTCTCTATCAAACCTCATTCTGAAATAGAAAAAGTTTATTTTTTTGTTGACTTACCAGTTTCATGGACATATCCTGATATACAACCTCATCTTATTCAAAAAGTACAAAAGAGCATCGTGTGATGCTCTTTATTTAATATCAATATCAAATCTATTCATTTTTGTATATTTAACACCTGCTGCATCCAGCATACGTTTAGCAGCCTTATCACTTGGTGTATCACTATATTTATCATCTTCATAAACAATCTCCTTGATTCCACTTTGAATGATGGCTTTAACACATTCGTGACAAGGAAATAATGAAACATAAATACGACAACCCACTAATTTTTGAATACTATTTAAAATGGCATTTAATTCTGCATGAACAACATAAGGATATTTTGTATCATACATATCCCCTTCTCGATTTGCCCATGGAAATTCATCATCTTCACATCCCCATGGTAATCCATTATAACCTACACCAACAATTTTATGTTCAGGTGTCACAATACAAGCACCAACTTGAGTATTAGGATCCTTAGAACGATATGCAGAAAGTTTTGCAACCCCCATAAAATATTGATCCCAACTAATAACCTTAGACATTATCTTTCCTCCTATTCCATCTCGTTCCTTAATTCCTGAAGTTTCTTTTCAAAAAAATCAGGAAGTTCACTTTCAAAATACATTTCCTCACCAGTTCTTGGATGAACAAATCCTAATATTTTGGCATGTAAAAACTGTCCATGTGATGTATCATCACGACGCAATCCATACTGAGGATCACCATAAACAGGATATCCGATATATTGCATATGAACACGAATCTGATGTGTACGACCAGTTTCCAAGCGACACTCTACCAATGACATATCTCTAAATCTTTCGATAACCTTAAAATTTGTAATAGCATCTTTAGCATTTTTATCAGTACAAGTCATCTTTTGACGATCATTTTTATCACGTCCAATAGGAGCTTCTATTCTTCCAAATTCATGAGGAATAAGCCCATGTACCAAAGCTAAATAACGGCGTGTCACAGTATGCTCCTGCAATTGTTTACTCAAGCTTTGATGCGCCTTATCATTTTTAGCAACCATCAATAAGCCACTCGTTTCTTTGTCAATACGATGCACAATGCCAGGTCGTGTCACACCATTAATACCTGATAAATCATGACAATGATATAACAAAGCGTTGACCAAGGTTCCACTATAAATACCTATAGACGGATGAACAATCATACCAGTTGGTTTATTAATGACAATAACATCCTGGTCTTCATAAACAACATCTAAAGGAATATCTTCAGGTAAAATATCTGTACTTTCAGGTTTAGGAATATAAACAATAACATCTTCACCAGTTTCAACTTTATAACTTGCTTTAATAGGCTTCTCATCAATAACAACATATCCATTTTGTATTAATGATTGTATTTGTGTACGTGAAAAGTCAGCCAATTCTTTTGCCAATATCTTATCAATTCTTTGACCCTTTTGTTCTTCTACAATTCTGATTTTGATATCTTCCATGCTTTATACTCCTCCATTGCTACTTCTAAAACAACTAATCCAATACCAATAGTAATCGCCATATCAGCCACATTAAAGATTGGAAAACTATATCCAAAGATATTAAAACCAATAAAATCACGTACATATCCAAACACAATACGATCTATCAAATTACCTATAGCTCCACTTAAAACCAAGACAAGTCCAAATCGTGTCAATTTTTGATAAGCATGTGATTGCTTGAAATAATAGAATATTCCAATAATTGCAACAACAGCAACAATTAAGAATACACCTATCTTTCCTTCTAATATGCTCCATGCTGCTCCTTGATTTTGATAATATGTAAAATAAAAGAAATCTTCAATAATTGTATAAGCTCCTCCAAGCTGCAAGGTATGATCAACAATAACCTTTGTAATCTGATCTCCTAAAACAATAATCAAGAATGTTAAAACATAAAGTATAATATGTTTATATGTTAAATCTAATTTTTTCATTTTCATCACCTTCTCTTATTATAACAAAACAGCACTATTTATGCCACTTTTAATTTTATTTGTTATAATCATGTCACTTATTATCTAAATTCATAATTTTCCACTTTAGCATTGGTAAAGATAAACTATCAATTTCTTCTTTAAAATTTTCTTGAATCCTATAAATAACAATATGTAATGATAATGAACAATCACACGATTGACTACTTAATAATTCCTTGTGGTAAGGAATAAGATATACCTTCACAACCCCTCTTTCTATAACAAAAACACTTCCCATATCAGTACCATATGGCTGAAAATAATCTTTAAACTGATTATAAGTATAACTTTTATGTTCATTAAAATCAGAAGCAATTCTCTGATAATCTCTTAATGCTCTTTTATACAATCTTAATTTTTCTTGATTCTCCATATTTAAAATATGCCTCAAAATCAAGAAAACAAACAAAAAAAGCACAAATGTGCTTTTAAAGAATAAACATTAAGATAGCTAAATAATGTAACAATGAGCCTAACATCACAAAAATATGAAACAATTCATGAAATCCAAAATTTTCAGTCAAATTAGGTTTCTTAAATATATAGATAAATGCACCAATAGAATAAGCAATACCACCTGCTGCAATCATCATTAAACAGTTTACTGGAATCCCAGTAAATGATTGAAAATCAAAAACAATAGCCCATCCAAGGATTAAATATATAGCAGTTGTAATTGCACGTGGGGCATTCAACCAAATAATTTTCACCAAAATACCAATGATAGCAACTGCCCAAAGTATTCCTAAAAAATAGTAAGAATGAGGAGTTTCCATACAATACATAACAACTGGTGTATATGTTCCAACAATCAATACATATATCATTGAATGATCTAATTTTCTTAAAACAATTTTTATTTTTTGACTCCCTTTAAAAAAATGATATATTGCACTTGCACTATATAAAGCAATTAATGAAAAACCAAATATCATTGCAGCACCTAGAATCATAGGCGCAGTTTCTCTCTTTAATCCTACAAATATCATAATAAATAAGCCTATTAGTGATAAGCATGCACCAATAAAATGTGTTTCACTACTAATAGGATCCATAGCCTTTTTAAACAGTTTAATCACAATATCATCTCCTTTATATATAGTTATAATAACTACTTTATACGTATATTATATTTCATTTTCTTCGAATGTCAACTATGTGTTGTTATTTTTTTCAAAATCATGTATGATATAAACGAGGTGATTCTATGAGCAATGATAAATTTTACAAAAGATTAATAGAAATAGAAAATACGAGTGATTTAAAATCAGAAGATATCCCCTCTTTAGATCTTTATATGGATCAAATTATGACACTTTTTGATGTCAACCTTGCTGATAACAAAAGAAATGAAGATGATAAGTTATTAACAAAAACAATGATCAATAATTATTCTAAAGAAGGTTTACTAAAACCAATTAAAGGGAAAAAATATACTAAAGATCATATCTTACAGATGTTACTGATTTACTCTTTAAAAAATACAATCTCAATTCAGGAAATAAAAAAAGTTCTACAACCCTATCATGAACAAACTGAAAAAATAGAACCAATATATAACAAGTTCTTATCAACAAAAAAAGAATTAGCACATCTTGTTACAACATCTACACAAGAATTCATTGAAAAACAAGGTTTTGATCTTGATGATCCTGACCAACGAACAATGCTGCTTTTGCTTATTTGTGCATTAAGCAATCAGTATAAAACAATTGCAGAAAAAATTCTAGATACATACTATCAGGATGAAAATGAAAAATAGCAGAAGAATCTCTGCTATTTTTACATAAAGAAAACAATGGCTATAAAATGAAGAATACTCGCTGCATTAATAAACAAATGCCAGACAAAGTGAAAAAACTTTTTATGTTTTGAATAAAAGTATACACCAGCTGAATACATAACTCCTCCCATAACAATAAATGAGAGAAACAAGAAAGATGCATCCTGCAAAAGGGCAGGAATAAAAAACACAGCTGTCCATCCCATAACAAGATAAATTGTTGTAGAGAGAACAGGATAGGCTTTCTTTGAAATTGATTTCAAAAGTATACCTGCGAAAACTGCCCCCCACTCCAACACAAGAATAAGAACACCTAGCCACCCTTGCACAACGCATAATGCAATAGGAGTATAACTTCCAGCAATGGCCAAATAAATACAAATATGATCTAATTTTCTAAAAACATATTTTTGCTCAGTATTATAATCCATACTATGATATATAGTCGATATAAGAAACATGAGAAATAAGCAAATAATAAAGATAGAGACACCAACTGCCCTCACAACGCCACCCACAAGATAGGAATAGACTGCTGCAAATGGCAAAACAAATAAACAAGCAAGTGCCATGACTCCATGACTAATAGCATTTCCAACTTCTTCTCCAAAAGTCAAATGAATCATATCACGCATTGTTTTTTCTTCCATATATATTCCCCCTTTAGATTTACAATTATAATGGATTTTTTATCATGATCCAAATTTTATTATAACAATTCTACTATTCCATGATACCTAATTGCTTCAATAAGAATTGACCATTTGTTGATTGTGATTGACCTTCTTTAATGAGATAATCAAAACAAATATGATTGTTTTCATAAAATTCATCAAAATGATAATTTAAACATTCAACATTTTGACTTCGACATAACTCAAAATCATGCGTAGTTAAAAAAGTCATACTATAAGGTAGAGATAATTTTTGAATAGTTGCTTTGGCGCCAGCAATACGGTCCAAAGAATTTGTACCTTTGAAAATCTCATCAATCAAACATAACATTGGTTTTTCCTCTTTAGCATAACATATCATTTCTTTAATACGTAACAATTCTCCATAGAAAGTTGACACACCTTCTTCTACATTGTCTTTAACACGCATAGATGTCATAATATGCATATGGCAACATGTCATTTGATCAGCTAAGACAAACCCTCCTGCATATGCCAACACAAGATTTAATCCAATTGTTCTCATAAATGTTGTTTTTCCAGACATATTTGAACCAGTAATTACGCAGACAGAATCCTTCATAACAAAGCTATTACCCACAACTTTCTCTTTGACAATCAAAGGATGTCTAAGATTTTTAAATGATAATAACTTTTCTTTTTGAACTTTTGGCATAACAACATCAAAATCATCTATTTTCAAAACACTTAAACTTGCCCAAACTTCAATCTGCCCTAACCCATCAAACCATCTTTCTAAATCCTGATGATATTTTTCAAGCCAACCAATATATTGATTTCTTAGCCAAAAATCATATAACCCTAAAGCATTCAACACAAGAATAGCAATAATATTCTGACGATATCCAATTCTTTGAGATAATCTTGACAACTCTTGAATACCTTTCACTGCTTTCCCCTTCACACATATTTCTAATTGCAATGCTTTGAAAAGTTGACTTTCAAATCTTTCATCTTCAATTAATTGAAATATTCTCAAATAACTTTGAACGCTTTTGTTCAAGAAAGCAACAGGTTCAAATAGTTCCTGATGTTTTTTTAAGTTTAAGAATGCAAAACAAAGTTGAGCAACTGCTCCTATTTCAAAAGAGGCTAAAGTATATGGAAGACCAATTGAAAAACACAAGCAAAATAATGATACAATTGTTATAAATGAAACAATAAATACAAATGGTGATATTTTCTCATAAGAGTGTATATTGAAATGAGTCATAAAATTTTGAATCACAGTTTCTTTATGGGCTTGTGTCATCTTTCCATAGGCTTCTAGTTGCAAAACAAATGCCTCATGCTGGCTCATCTCTAACACTGTTTCTTGATGTTTCTCAAGCTCTTCCTGCTGAATACCGTCTTCTATAAGAATATCAGCAAGTTTTTTTTGACCCTTTTGAGTAAATGCAAGATTTATCATTTGAAATAATGAGTGGTGTCCAACAATATCTAAATCAATCGCCTTTGGATTATCATTTAAATATGCCTGACCAGTTTCAGAAAATGTTGTCCACTGATTCGTCATACGTTTTATATGATCTTGATATACATTCGCAAGTGATTGCTTTTCTAACAAATCTTGTTTTATACTATCATGATAACGTATAGTTACTAAAAAGATGATTAGACATAATAGAGAAATACCATATAAAATATGTAGGTTTTGAAAATAACCTACTAATAAACCAGCAATCACTCCCATACCCAAGACAAATCTCATAATCGCTATATAATTGGATTTCTTATGCAAATCTTGACAGATGTCATGTGTCTCATTATAAAGTTTTTGAAATTTTTGTAGTGTCATTTGATATCTCCTTATTCTCTTACAAACATAGTTTTAATTCCTTCAATGCTTGAACAATCCCATCATTATCATTCGTATCTGTCACAATGTCTGCAATGTTTTTTACTTCAGAAACAGCATTCCCCATAGCAACACCTGTTCCAGCAAATTGCATCATTGTTATATCATTATGTGCATCACCAAACACTATGACTTCTGTTCTGTCACTTCCATAAAATGATATAACATGCTTTAAAGCAGTTGCTTTATCTACTCCAAGAGCATTAAACTCATAATAATATGGGGCTGTGAACATAGAGTGAACTTCATTTGAAAATGGTTCAGCCATTTCCTGAAAATGCTGTTTCAAATAACATGGTTTAGCACTGATTAAAATTTTATTTAATGGAAACTGACAAGCTGCTTCTAAATCATCTACTTCACATAGTTTATAACATCCCATACGAGATTCATGTTGGATATTGTCAGCATAAACATCATGTACAAACATATATTCATCTTTATCAATCATAATATCAACATCAAATTGTTTAAGATGATGAAGTATCCTTTTTGATTGTATTGTACTTAAAGGTTTATGAAAAAGTATCTCTTGATTTTGAACATTCATTGCAAGACTTCCATTATATGAAATCACAACTCCATTATATTTATCCATATCTAATTGTTTTGCATATTGCAGCATTCCAGATGTTGGTCTACCAGAAGCCAATATAAAACGATAACCTGATTTTTGCATATCTATTATAGTTTCTTTTGTCAGATCAGTAATAATTTTTTGACTGTTAAGCAAAGTTCCATCCATATCCACAACTATCCATCTCATCATGCTTCATTTCTCCCCTATCTTAAAAAAGAACTCTATAAATCTAATTGAAAAACAACAACAGGAATCTCTCCAAAATGAGAATCAGCAATCTTATAAAAACCAAGCGATTGCCAAAATGCCATACCTTTTTCATTATATTCAATACAAGCTAATTGAACATGGTTATAATGATTATCTAACTGGTTAATAAAACTTTGTATAATTGCTTTTCCGAATCCTTGTCTATGCTTATTTTCATCAACTAAAAATAATCCAATCCATACGTATGTATCATCATGCTGCATTGAATAGCGATAACCACATTGATAATCGATATAAGCAGTCATCTGATGATCAATATAAACTTTTTGACAATAATGCTTTTTCTTATCATAACCTTCAGGAATATTCATATCTTCCCTAAGCACTTCTTTAGTAATCACTATATTTTCTAATTGATAATAACCTTTTTGTCTTAAACAGAATTCATACAATTCATTGTCAACATCATAAATGCGATAAAACTCTATCATATTCTACCTCCTTTTATTTTTCTTTATATATTCTTCAACTGGATCAATAATCTTATCTAAAAAAGCTTCTTCACCCCAGGTATTGACCTTAAAAAAAGTTGCCTGACTTCCACCAGCTGTAATAGCAATTAACTCTATATAATCTTGATAACCTAAAATAGTAACATTCATACTTACACGATTTCCACCTATATAACTATATCGTTCGAAAACCAAAATTGTACACTGAACATTATTAATAACACTTTGATGCCTATCTTCAATAGTAGCAGACATACTTCCTTGAATAATTTCGTTCTCTATATACTTGAGAAAATGATTATAATTTCCTTGAAATGATTTGGTATACTTTGCCATTTTTTATGTCCTCCATTCATAATTTCAACTCTACCTCTATGATACTTTATTTAAGACAAAAAGAAAACATGATTTCTCATGTTATCTCATTAAAAAATATGCAAGTACTAAAATCCCTAATACAATACGATACCATCCAAAAACCTTAAAGTCATGTTTCTTAATATATCCCATTAAAAATTTAATCACAACAACTGAAACCATAAAGGCAACAATCATTCCAATAACCAAAATAATCAATTCAGCAGTTGTGAACAAAAATCCAAATTTAACCAATTTCAACAATGATGCCCCAAACATAACAGGAATAGCTAAGAAAAAAGTAAACTCAGCAGCAACTGTTCTAGAAACACCTAATAATAATGCTCCAACAATTGTTGCACCTGAACGAGACGTTCCTGGGAAAATAGCAGCAATTAATTGAAAAATCCCAATTAAGAGTGCTGTATTAAATGTTATATCAGCAAGCGAATTAATGCGTGAGTGCTGTGATGCATTTCTATTTTCAATAACAATAAAAGCAATCCCAAAAACAATGAGTGCTATTGAAACTGTCTGATAGTTGTAAAACATTGCTTCTAATTGTTCATCAAATAATAAGCCAACTACAGCAGCAGGTACACAAGAAACTAAAATTTTAAACCATAACATAAATTTATCCCATTTTACATAAGATAAAACTCCAGTTTGTGCTAATGGCTGTTGATTATCCTTTTTACCAAACGGAAAAAAATCATTCCAAAACAAAACAACAACTGCAAGAATTGCTCCTAATTGAATTACAACTTGAAACATACTATAGAATTCAGGACTCACATCCAATTTCACAAATTCATCCAGTAAAATCATATGACCAGTGCTGCTAATTGGCAACCATTCAGTAATACCTTCAACTATTCCAAATAGAACAGCTTTTAATATTTCAAGAATTTCCATTTCTAAACCTCCATATTATCCATATGCTTTTTTTATACTGTATTACTATATAACAAAACACATATTTTGTATACCATTTTTTAGAAGAAACGTATTTAGTAAGAGTGTATTTCATCATAGCAACAATAAGGTTTAATTTTGTTAAAAGAAAAAAGGAAAGAGAAAGATCATATATTCATAAACAAGCATAGCAAGTATTATTTAACAAAGGAGACATTAAACAATGAACAAAAGTCATAAAGATAAAAGTATATACGATAAAATCCCTCATCCTAAAACAATTCTGACAGCACTTACCAGAATGTTATATTTTAAAAATACATTTACCTTATATAAAGAATTTTATCAATAATTAAACCTTTATGATATGCTTGTTTTACCAGTAAAGCAGACAATAGAATGGGAAGAAATCTGATTACTCTCATACACTACAAGATTTACAGTTCATCTACAAAAATGCAAAATTAGTAAACTCACTAAAAGTTATCACTCTACTTATGAAACTATGACTTTTGTAAAACAAATCCAACCAATTCATCAAATCCATCTATCTTATTTCTCCTGAAAGTACAAGCATTATTCATGGTATCTCTGTGACTTTAATTCAAATGTCAAAGGGCTTGAAATTTGATGAAGTGATTGTTTTAGATGTAGAAAATGAGTCATATATTATCGAATATGATAAAAATCAGTTGTATATAGCAGCTGCACAAATTCACTAGAAATTCTTCTTTATTCCTATTACAGTCATAAAATCTTCATCATTAAACTGTCATTTTCAATAATAAATATATTTATATTTCTTTATAATAAAAATATGAAAACAGGCAAATGATGTATTTGAACATCACTCGCCTATTTTATTTTTCAGTCACGCCAATCCATATCTCAACAATCCCATCTTGACCATAATACTGAATATCTGGTGCTCCTGATTTCATTCGCCCAGTTATATATCCTGAATTCAATGGTTTGTATCGAGACTTTGGTAACCATTTTGTAATGGCCTGAACCTCTGTTTTTCCTATTGTTTCAATAGTACAAGGAAAAACTGCCCATGTCATAGCAGGTACTATATAACTATCTAATTCATTATCAATTGTCATATGACTTGAGACAGCAATATAATAATCAAATTTATGAGAATCATCTTCATATGTATTATAAACACTTATCCCAAACAATCCAAATGGTTCTTGATTCATCATAGGCATTAATGTGCTTTGAAAATCTTTTTCTTTGAACTCGTTCCATAACAAAGGAATTTCTTTTCTTCCCTTTTTTCTTTTATTTGTTGTATGTAAACAATAACCAATAACTCTAAAACTTTCTCTTTGTTCAATTCTAAATGGTACGTTCATATCTTTTCCTCCTTAATATAAAATGATTATAAAAGAAAATGATATTTTTGTCCTCTTTATTTATGCCAAAAAAGAAGAGGTTATATATTTGTCAAATTCATGAATTTTTTTATCATAATTTTCAGTAAAAAGCACTTCTGGTTGCTTTTTGATCAAATTCTGACATACAATATCTTCTTAAGTATACTCAAAGTTCTCTTTTCAAAATCATGCATAGTAATAATTTGACTCCCTTGATTTATTTTGTTTTTTAGATATTTTTTAACAAAATAAAAGAATTGAGCAAAAAATATATTACGTCTTACAGGATTGTTATCAAATAAGCTAAGAAGGGATTCTTGCTCATATCCGTTATTAAAATACAAAGATAATGCCGAATATCCAAATGTTATATCAGCGGCAAAAAAAGGATTTACTTTTACACATGCTAATTCATCAAATAACCAAATCGCTTCAAATATTGCTGCATCTCTTTTTTGAGGACTAGTTCTATAATATTGAGTATCTTCATTATTTAATTTATCAATATAATCAATGAATTGATCAATTGGTAAATATTTAACAGTATAAACATCATCTAAAGTCGCATAACCAAGATAATAATTATTAGATTCATTTTTAGGTAACAAACTTAATAATACTTCATCTTTTAATAATTCTTCTTTAGTAACGATATGATTATGAATCACCTAATCATTACAAATCAAATCTTTCGACTCAAGTAGTTAATAAAGAATTTGATGATTTTATACAACAATTAAGCATATTAGATAAAATTAAAAATGATGATGAAAAAGACATGTCTGAAGATACATGTCCAATTGATTTATTATAGTAAGTTTTATTTCTTTTTAGACTTCTTAGGATGCTCATATTTAATTAACTCGTCAACTGTACAGTCTAAATAAAAACAAAGTTTTGCAATTAAATTTGCGTCTATTCGTTGAAATTGATTACGACAATATTTATTAAAGTTTGGTCGAGGTAAATCTAAGTCTTTACAAATTTTATTTTTACTTATCCCTGCTTTCTCTAAAAGCTCTTCAATATTCATTTTTACAACTCCATAATCACTGTCCATTCGTTTTACCTCCATTGTATGTATTATTATATAGGAAAAATGACTTTACCATAATTTTCTATCCAAGACTTTCTGAAATTATCAATTTCTTTCATAATTTCTTGTCTTCATTTTAATAATGTTACTATGCCTTCAGTTGTAATTGTTCAATTATTTAATAACTGCTCTACTATTTATGATTTCTAATCTTTTTCACATTTCTATTCATGAGATGTCTGCCTAAATATCTATATAAAATTGTCTTCACTTTTGATAAATCCTGATGATGAACTTTTAACAGATCATCTGGACAATCATAAATCCCAAAATCTTGATTAATTCCTTCACTTTGGATATATGTATTATTTTTGTTCCAATCAATAATTGGATTTTGAAAATCAGTAACTGCCACACCATAGCCACAAAAAGCGCCTGTACATGATGAATTGAGTTTTTGTAATTGATTCAAATATAATTTATCCAAAATAAATCCTTCTAATTCATACCAAGAGCCATCATAATAAATTTCAACCCAACTATGAAATACATTCAAAGGAGCATTTTTATAAACAAAGCCAGTCATTGCACCTTTTTGCAACTTTTTATCAATTGTAAAGCCATGAATTCGACAAGGTATTTGGCATCCTCGCAATAATGCCATAAAAAGTGTTCCCTTTGTATTGCATTGTCCATACCCATCGGACAAGACACGAGATGCTGTCACATTATCATTTATATTGTATCCAAACAAAATATCATCACGAACAAAATTATAGATTTCAAGAATTCGATGAAATTCATCTAAATGCTTCCACCCTTTTCTTTCTATAAGTTCTTGAATTGATTTATTTGAATAATTTAACATTGGTGTTTCTTGTAAATAATTTTTCATTTTTGTTTTCCTTCCAATATCTTATCTTTTTGATTGCACCGAATTATTCTACTATATATTTCTATCATGTACAATATAATTCATCCACAAGCATCTAAAAAAGCATGGTTCATAAAGAATCATGCTTAGATATTATTTTAATTTATCAATAGAACCAGATTGAATATCATTTATATGTTTTCTGATTTCATCTATCGACCAATCCCACCACTTCATTTTAAGCAATGAAGAAATGATTTTCTCTGGAAAACGTTTTTTAATGACTTTAGCAGGAACTCCACCTACAATACAGTAAGGCGGAACATCTTTTGTTACAACTGCACGTGAACCAATTATCGCCCCATCCCCAATAGTCACGCCTGCTAAAATAATAGCTTCAAATCCTATCCAAACATCATTTCCAATAACAATATCACCTTTATGATCCCATGATGTTGAAACATCTTTGATATTTAAATTCCATTCTTCAAAAAACAAGGGAAAAGGATATGTTGATAATGATGACATTGTATGATTGGCACTATTTAATAAAAACTTTGCCCCACATGCGATAGAACAGAACTTGCCAATAACAAGAGTATCATGATTAATGGGATAATGATATAAAACATTATTTTTTTCAAATAATCTAGGATCATTAACAAAATCATTATATATTGTATAATCCCCAACTCTAATGTTAGGATGAGTAATAACATTCTGTAAATATATTGTTTCTTTATCTCCTGAACGGGGATATACTTTCATTTCTGGAATAGCCATAAAATCCTCCTATAATTATATTAAATATCTGTAACTATTCCAGAAATTACACTACAGTGCCTCATTCTAACCACCTCTTTTATGATGAGTATACAAACTCTACTATTAGTATAACATAAACATTCTTCACAAGAAAGTGAATAATTATTTCCATAATTGTAACTATATTTTCACTTTCTGCTTTTCATATCCTCTATTTATTTAGGTTTTATTCTGTCAGCTTTTATATAAACATATATGAAAAGACCTATTTTTAGGTCTTCAAAACAATATATTCAATTGAAAAGGTTAAATAACATTATTTTTGATTCATACCTTTTGTTAGGCATATAACTGTTTCAATTGCTTGTGTTTGTGGAAACATATCAAACGGATAAATATCTTGAGTTTGATATCCAATATCCCAAAACCATTGTAAATCTCTAGCCTGAGTAACTGGATCACATGAAACATAAATAACTTGCTGAGGTTGCAGAATATGAATGGCTTGAACAAATTCTTTTGTACTTCCCGCTCGAGGCGGATCCATAATCACACAATCAATTTGAGTACGTTGATTTGCCATATCTTTCATAAATTCAGTAGCATCCTGATTATAAAAATGAATATTATTAATCTTATTCATTTTTGCATTATTCACAGCATCCTTATAGGCTTCTTGATTCAGTTCCACACCAATCACCTGACTCACTCGACTGGCAATCATCATTCCAATTGTTCCAATTCCACAATAGGTATCTAAAACAGTTTGATTTTCTTTCACCTCTAACAAATCGCTAACCTTTTGATAAAGTCTTGTACACTGTTCATGATTAATCTGATAAAAAGATTGAGCAGATATCTTAAAAGTTAAACCACACAATTCATCAACAATAAAACCTTTTCCATATAGAACTTTTTCTTGTTGAGATAAAACAATACTCGTTTGTCGTTTGTTGACATTTAACACAACTGTTTTAACACTTGGACAAGTTTTCACCAATTCACTGCAAAAATTCTTAGAGCCTTTAAACATTGGCTCAGTAACCACCAAAGCTACTAAAGTTTGATTTGTTTGAACTGCCCTTCTAATTAATACATGTTTTAAAAACCCCTTATGTCTTTGGTGATCATAAATTGAAGTTCTATATTTTTTTAACAAAGATTGTATTTTTAATAAAATATGATGTGTTTCCTGATCATGTAACATACATTGTTGAATTGGAACAATCCGATGCGAACCTTCTTCATACAAACCATATTCATATCTTTGATTAAAAGCAATAATAACTTTATTACGATATTCAAATGGATTTTGCATACCTATAACAGAATGTACTTGAACAGGAAATTTTTGAAATAATTTCTGACAATATTTTTGTTTTTTGATGAGTTGTTGGGAATAATCCATATCTAGATATTGACAACTCCCACATCGTTGACTCATTTGACATTTCATATATTTTCCTTCTCTCTTTGACTAAGATTTTTTCTTATTTTTTAAATAAAAAAGTAAAAGCATTGCTGCTCTTACTTTCGTTTTCATACAAGACGATTGAAAGGGATGAGCGTCTTTGAAATGAATAATAACATATCCATGTATGAAAACAATATGCAAACCAGATATAATTTCATATACCCTTTCCAATACAAATGTTGATTGGCAACTGGCTGTCATTCTCATATGAGATTAGACCCTATAGCTTTGCGTCACTATTTTTCAATAGTTTTGCTATTTACATATCTGGGCACATTGTAACATTTTTCAATAAATTTGTATAGTCTGAATTATAAAGTTTCAATAAATGAAACAAGCAATTGGTAGGTTTTGAGAAAAGATTCTAATTCTAATTTTTCATCTGGAGTATGAATATCGGACATATTTGGCCCCATTGTTACAATATCTAATTCAGGGATTTTCCCTTTCAAAACACCTGTTTCCAATCCTCCATGAGTTGCAACCTCTTTTAATTTGAGACCAGTATATTGCTGATAAAAAGCTTGAAATTGACTCCTTAATTGAGAACTTGGATCGTAATCCCAACCCGGATAATCTCCTGACACCTTAACATAAGCATTATATAAAGAGGCAATTAATTCTAATTGTAAAGACAGCTCTACGCGAATACTCTGTAATGGTGAACGAATAGAATAATCTATAGTCACACAATCATCATGAGTACGAACAACTCCCATATTTAATGACACTGTTGTTAAACCAGCAATAACTTGTGACTTTTCTATCATACCATTAGGTGCTAAATACATAATTGAAATAATAGCCTCACTATCTCGTGAACATATACACACTGGACATTCTTCTTCATGAATAGTGATAGAAACACCTGGATCACTCATTTCTAATTCTTTATAGATATCATTCTGATAGGCTTGAACCAATTCATAAAGTGATTTAAAAGGATTAGAACTTGCAAAAGCCACAGTACATTCTCTTGGAATTGCATTGTTTTTTAATCCACCAGTTATATCGATTAAACGAATGTCCATACCTTCTTTTAAGAAATGGTATAAAACTCTAGCAGCAATTTTATTAGCATTTCCTCTGCCTTTATCAATACACTCTCCAGAATGACCACCTAAGAGCCCTCTAACTTCTAAAACATATACTGGAGAATCATTATCTTCACCCGTTATCTGTTTCGTAATCATCAAATCATTTCCACCAGAAGATGATGTACATGTCTCACCTTCTGTTTCACTATCTAAACCAATCATTCTTTTAGCAGATAATTGAGTTTCATCTACTCCAAATGCACCAAATAATCCTACCTCTTCTTGCACTGTAAAAACACATTCTAGAGGCGGATGCTTTAAAGAATCATCAGTTAAAATTGCTAACATGTAACAAACCCCATAACCATCATCAGCACCTAAAGTTGTTCCATTGGCATGTAAAAATCCATCTTCAATATACAAATCAAGTGGATCATTTTCAAAATCATGCTGGCAGTCATTATTCTTCTCATTGACCATATCTATGTGAGCCTGTAACATGAGTGGAACATGACTTTCATAACCATGACTTGCATCTTTATAAACAATCACATTATTCATTTCATCTCTAAAACAGCGCAAATTATGCTCTCTCGCAACAGATTCTATATAATCAGCAATCCTTTGCTCATTATAAGAACCATGAGGAATCTTTGCGATTTCTTCAAAATAATTAAAAATTGGAATACTTGTATCTAAAACAGCCATTTCTTATCCTCCTTATATTAATGTCCGCAATATCAATTCAGTAATACCAGAATTCATTGACAATTCTACTCTCATAATCTTAGGATGACTGCGATATTCTCTACGAATCATATCACGTAAAACTGTTCCATTATGATAACCATGAATAATTCTGATTATATATGTCCCCCTAGTCGCTTTTTTTAAGGCAGCATTTATAGTTGTTTTTGCTTGAAATTGATTCATACCATGAACATCAATTTCCATTATTCCTGAATTCATATCATCACCTACACTTTATTATATCAACTCTTATACAAGTTGTCTATTCATCCACTTTCCGCTTTGATAACGCCAAACAAAGAAAATGCAACGTACACCCCAATCAACAAACATAGCTATCCAAACACCCAATAACCCCATATTCATATATTGTCCTAATACATAACTCAAACAGAATCGAAAGATCCACATAGAAAGTGCTGAAACAATCATTGTATATTTGGCATCATTCGCTGCCCTTAAGGCATTGGGGAATGTAAACGATAATGGCCAAATCGTTATTGCTATGAGTCCATGTAAGAAAATACACTGGTATGCTAAATCGGTTGTCTCTCTAGATAGAGAATAAAATGGTAAAATCAATGGGGTCGCCATTAAAAGAATAGCAATCAAGATAAACATGGATAAATAAGTAATTTTCATTAGTTTTTTGATATAATATCTTGCTTGATCATATTGATTTGCTCCCGCACACTGTCCTACAACAGTCACCATAGCTAATCCCATTGCCATACCAGGGATAATCTGCATTTGAGCTAAATTATTTGAAACTGCATTAGCTGCAATTGAATAGGTCCCAAACGTCGCTATCAAACTTTGGACAAGAATTTTTCCAAATTGAAACATACCATTTTCTAACCCAGATGGTACTCCTATAGAAAGAATCTTACGAATATAAATTCTATCAAATGACCAATGTTTAAAATCTTCAATGCGAAGTTCGTTATCTGAATGTGATAATACATATAAGATGACACAACATGCGATAGCACGTGCAATCAAAGTTGCCAAAACCGCTCCAAAAACACCCCATTGAAATCCATAAATAAAAACCGCATTTAAAACAATATTAATAACATTCATAATAGCACTATTAACCATTGAAATTTTTGAATTCCCAGTCGCTCTAAAAAGTGCTGCTCCTGAATTATATAATGCAATAAATGGATATGATATAGCTGAAAATAAAAAATAAATTTCTGCATTTTTCATCACATCAATATCTACATCTCCAAAAATCAAATGCAATAGTGTTCCATTAACAGCAATCACAACAAGCATAATGATTGCTGATAGAATAGCAGTAATCATTATGAGTTGCTTAGCTGAATAACGAGCTCTTTCATGTGATCCCTGTCCTATAAATTGAGCAGCTACAACTGCTCCGCCAGTTCCCAAAGCAGCAAAAATATTAATTAATAAAATATTAATTCCATCTACTAAAGAAACTGCTGAAACAGCAGCTTCGCCAACATTGGACACCATAATTGTATCTGCAAAACCAACTGTTACTGCTAATAACTGTTCAATAACAAGTGGAATAATTAATTTTTTTAAATCTTGATTTGTAAACATCATAAAACCATCTCCTCATATGGTTTTATTATATACCTAACTTTATTGACAAACTAATTCTTTCAATTTTTGAAATTCATCTTGATTCAATTGACGATATTCTCCATAACCTAAAGAAGCATCTAATACAAGACCGGCAAATGCAATTCTCTTGAGGTCAACAACCTCATTTTGGCAAGATAAAAACATCTTTTTTACCTGATGATATTTTCCTTCGTGGAGAGTCAAATAACATTGATGAGTATTTATAAGTTCTAATTGAGCTGGCAGACAACATATATCTTGATCTATCACTATTCCCATTTCAAACCTATATATAGAATTCTCATCAATTGGAAAACGGGTCGTTACCAAATATGTTTTTGGCTGATGATTTTGTGGTAATAATAAGGCTTTGACAATAGATTTATCATTTGTTAAAAGTAAAAAACCAGTTGTATCCTTATCTAATCTACCAACACAGATGCAATCATTTCTTTCAATTAAATCAACAACACACAAATGATTTTTATCATAATTAGCACAAATATAACCTTTAGGCTTGTTCATCATATAATAAACAAAAGGCTGAGAGTGAATTGCTTTTCCAAATACATTAATTTTATCATCATCATGAACGACGTAGCGATGATCATTTATAACTTGATTATTGACCTCAACAAATCCATGTTTGATTAATGTTCTACACTCATTCATATTCCCCAAATTATTTTTCATTAAAATAGAATATAGTGGTTTAATGTGAATTCCTCCCTCTCCAACAATCATTTGATCGTATATTATCATTATTCTTAATCAGAACATAAACTTGACTTCCTCTTTTATATTGAGGATTTTTTTCCAAAATATCCTGTAAAACAGATAAACGTTTATGGCCATCTAAGCATAGATACTTATTATCCTTAATAATAAGTTGTATTGGAAAAGAAAAACCAATTCTCATAACAGAATCATATAGATTCTGGTCATAATCACGATATTGATAATTAATTTGTGATATATCAACTTTAATAATCCGCATAAGTCCACCTCATTGTCTGCATTATAACATTTTTTTCTGAAAAGAAAAATATTTATCTTTTCACTTTTATTCATGATATAATAAAGAATAAGGGAGGTCATCACATGAATATCTTATTAAGTCGTATACTTACATATTTGAATGGTACTTTATTTCATGATTTTCATTATAAAATTTGCACATTTATCATCTTTCATTATTTAGAAATAGAAGATATGAGCGAAGAAGAATTCTTACATAAAGGATGTTTTAAGAAAGAACAGCTCTACTCTTTTATATCTTTGCTAGGATTTGAAACTTATGAAGACTTTAGACAAACATTGATCAATCATTATCAAACACGATTAAATCAAATTCGTGTCAGAATGGTTGGCGTTGATAGTCGTGATTTGATTAGAAATATGGACAAAGATTGTACTGATGAAGAAATGGAAAAAACGATTAGTGACATTTGTAAAAAATTATATCATGCAAAAAGAATTGTTGTTTTTGGTGCATTGTATCCAATTTCAATTGCGATTGAATTGCAAACAGACATGATTACATTTGGAAAGCCATTTATTCAATATCATAGTTATGATCCAATTGTTCTAGATGAAAAAGATGTTGCTATAGTGATTAGTGCAACAGGACGATATCTAGAAGGATTTAAGAAATCGAGAACAGATGTTCATATTGACAAGGCTCAACAAATTCTGATTACACAAAATAAAAAATATACACGAACAGAAGCAACAAATAATTGCAAAGTGATTTATGTTCCTGGCAAATTTGATAGTATTAATTTCAATTATCAAATCATGACTATCTGTGATTTAATCCGTTTACATTATTTTCAACAATATTATTTATAAGAAGCTGAGCTTCTTTTTTTGTTATTAATGAAAATTTTTTATCAAATGATAAATTTTTCCAAAAATATTAACAAAGAAAGTAGAAATCTTTTGAAAAAGTGATATAATGATTACGTTATTCAAGATGGAGGTATAAGATGAAGAAAACATATGAAGGTAAAACAAAAGATGTATTTGAATTAGACAACGGAAATGTTATGTTAAAATTTAAAGATGACTGTACTGGTAAAGACGGTGTCTTTGATCCAGGTGAAAATGCAGTTGGTTTAACAATTGATGGAATTGGAAAAGCAAATCTTGAAACATCAGTTCACTTCTTTGAAATTTTAAAAGATGCTGGTGTTAAGACACATTATGTGAGTGCAGATGTTGACAATGCAACAATGGAAGTTCTTCCAGCAAAAGTATTTGGAAAAGGATTAGAAGTTATCTGCCGTTTAGTTGCTACAGGAAGTTTTATTCGCCGTTATGGTTCATTAATTGAAGATGGTACCGAATTACCTGGTGGTTTAGTTGAATGTACTTTAAAAGATGATGACAATGGAGATCCATTAATTACAAAAGATGCTTTGGTTGCATTAAATGTAATGTCCGCTGCTCAATATGATAGTTTAAAAGAACAAACATTAAAAATCACTCAAATTGTTGCTGATGATTTAAAATCAAAAGGATTAAAACTTTATGATATTAAATTTGAATTCGGTTATAATAATGATGAAGTTATCTTAATTGATGAAATTGCATCAGGAAATATGCGTGTGTACAAAGATGGTAAAATTGTTGAACCTGTTGATTTAACAAACTTTATCTTAGAAAAATAAATGATACCCCACTTTATGTGGGGTATTTTATTTGAGATAAACGCTCCTTTTGTTTCGTTGTCTTTACTCTATAAATACAAAAATTATTGCCTTTAATAAGCAATAACATTTCATATAAATTATAAAAGTTTTTATTGTTTTAAGAATATACGATCATTATAGTCATGAGTAGAAGAAGAATACAAATGAATTAACTCTTCAACACTCATCTTTTCTCTTTTATCACCTTCAATAACAGCTATAACTTGTCCATCTTTCATAATCATAGTTTTGTTTCCATATTTAAGAGCATCTTCCATATTATGAGTAATCATCAAAGTTGTAATTTGATGTTCTTCAACAAGTCGTGAAGAAATTTCCAGTACCTTTTGAGCTGTTTTAGGATCTAATGCAGCAGTATGTTCATCCAGCAATAAAAGTTCAGGTTTTACATATGTCGCCATGAGCAATGTCAATGCTTGTCGCTGCCCTCCTGAAAGTGTACCCACTTTCATGTCTAGTCTTTCTTCTAAACCAAGATTTAGTTCAGCAAGCGCTTGTTTCATTTCCTGCTTATGCTTATGAGAAAACAATGTTAAACGAAAATGCTGACCGCGTTGTGATGCTAAAGATAAGTTTTCCTCAATTGTCATTGAAGGTGCAGTTCCTTTTAATGGGTCTTGAAACAATCTACCAATAAAACGTGAACGTTTATATTCTGGCATGTGACTTAAATCTTGACCATTTAAGATAACTTGTCCCTCTGTGGCCTCTACAGCTCCTGAGATTGTTTGAAAAAGAGTTGATTTACCTGCCCCATTACTACCAATAATTGTTACAAAATCACCTTTCTCTAATTCGAGATTCACATGAGAAAGAGCAATTTTTTCATTAACTGTTCCCTGATTAAAAACAACTGAAATATTCTTCAATTCTAACATTATGAGCGCCTCCTTTTCATATTAGCTGATGCAATAGCAATAACTACCAAAACAGCTGATAAAAGTTTTAAGTCTCCTGAAGGCAACCCTAGCTGTAAGGCGACTGTTAATACAGCACGATAAAAAATAGCACCAAAAACCACTGCTACCAATTGAAAAACAACCTTATCATTCTTGATAAAAGTCATCCCAACAATGATGCTAGCCAAGCCAATGACCATCATACCAGTCCCGCTATTAATATCAGCAAAAGTTTGATGTTGAGCAAAGATAGCTCCAGCCATTGAGACAAATCCATTAGCTAAAGACAAGCCAAGTATTTTCATTTTATTTGTATCAATTGAACTTGCACGAACCATGTCCTCATTATCACCACAAGCTCGTAATGCTAACCCTAATTGTGTTCTTAAGAAATAATGAAGACAAAAACAAATGAGCAATACAATAATTAAAATGATAATGACTTTATGATAGGGATCGAATGATTCAAATGTAGTGAACAATGTACGATATTCAAATAAAGAAATATTAGGTGAGTCATCCATAATCCTTAAATTCAGAGAATAAAGACCTGTCATTGTTAAAATCCCTGCCAATAATGGCATAATCTTAAACTTTGTAATTAACAAACCTGTCACAAGTCCAGCAATACATCCTGCAAAAAATGCAGCAATCATACCAATTAGTGGCATTGCATGAACTGTAAATATTGCACTTACTGCACATCCTAATGTGAAACTTCCATCAACTGTTAAATCTGGTAAATTTAATATTTTATAGCTTATATAAAGACCAAGGGACATAATCGCAAATATGCCCCCAAGTTCTAATGCTCCTAAAATGATCGTTAAATTCATATCCTCAACTCCTATTTTATCATTGATAATGATTTATCATTTTTGATACTTTCTGGTAATTCAATACCTAATTGATTTAAAACACTTTGATTGACATAAATATTTAAATTATCTTTAAATACTTTTACTGGAATATCTTCAATTTTTGTTCCTTTTAAAACTTTGTCAACCATATTAGCTGTTTCTTTTCCTAGTTCTTCATAATTAATACCAACACTTAAAAATCCACCATCCTGAACCATTGAATCAGCACCAACATATAAAGGAATCTTTGCTTTTGCACAAGCTGTTCCCACAACATTCATTGCACTTGCAACAGTATTATCATTTGGAGCAAATACAGCATCACACTTACTTGTTAAGACATCAATAGCTGTTTGTACTTCATTAACATTTGTGACTGTAGCTTCTATCAATTCAATATTCTTGCTCTTCGCATATGTTTTTGCTTTTTGTATATTTGTTACTGAATTCGCTTCACCTTTATTATAAATAACTCCTAACTTTTTAAGATTTGGATTAATTTGTAATGCTCTTTCCAAAATCAGTTCAACCTGAATTTCATCACTTGTTCCAGTAATATTCTTATCTGGTTTTTCTAACGAATTTGTTAACTTAGCTCCAACTGGATCACTAACTGCTGAAAAGATAATGGGTGTATCTATTGATAATTTAGCAGCTGCTTGAGCCACAGGAGTTGCAATAGCCATCACAACGTCTGGATTCTGTGCTTTAAATTCCTGTATAATACTGGCCGCTGTGTTGTTATCCCCTTGTGCATTCTTGAAGACATATTCAATATTCTTACCCTCTTCATATCCTAATTCTTTCATTTGTTTATCAAAAGAACTCTTAATTGTATTTAATGAAGTATGTTCTACCAATTGTATAATAGCCACTTTCTTTATGTCTTTTACATTTGTAGATGCATCATTGCTCCCACATCCTACCAACATATTTGCAGCTAACCCTGCAGCAAATAAACCTTTAATTAATTTTGTTTTCATTTTCTTCTTCTCCTTTTTTATTTTGTTTTTTAAATTATAAGGAGCTACACCATCGATTCATTTTCATATTTTTTATTCCTCCCCCTCTTGTTAGCATATAAATAAAAAACACCTATCCTCTCAAAAGGACAGATGTATATATCTGCGGTACCACCTTTATTGGTTCATTGAACCCACTCTGTAAAATGCTAACACATTTTTGCTTGATAACGTAAGCCAACGTCTCAGGATACTTGTTACCGTTCCCCTTCGCCCTCGCAGGTCCATTTACTTAACTGCCATTACCTAGTTTCCACCACCCTAAGCTCTCTACAAATACATTTTTAAGTTTTATCTCCCACTCATCGGTTTTCTTGTCTATAATTTACCATAACTACAATATGATGTCAATATTAAAATGTTACATATTTTCATTTTTTCCTAAATATATGTACATTATTTCTTTTTTTATTAAATATAACATTTTTTTAAACCAAATATTCTATAGTTCCTATCATATGTAATTGAATAATACATTCTATCTTGACATTAAAATCACCTTTACCAGAAGTATGAGAGGATTGGTCTGCTGTAACCTTCAAAATAAATATATTTCATAACTGGAATTGTTTATCCTGCCATATCAGCTGTGATTTTTTTGTCAGTAATTAAAAACTGAGATCTATTGACACTTTCTTTAGGTTGCAACTTCACTACTTGCCATAAAAAAGATGCAGTATCAAAGCCTATGTTCTTAAGCACATTATTGATTTTTTCATCATAACCAACAACATCAATATTTGTTTATCCCGCTAGAGACTATTATCTATTACACATTGATTCGTTTCCTTTGTATAAATAACTATAGTAGAATGATTATATTGATATTTCATATAAGTGACATTTCCATCTTCATAGCGTAAACTTTGAATAACTCCAACTCCATTTGCCTTTGAAACATATAACGACAATAATGTGCTGTCTGTTTCTGTATATGTTCCAGAATGAGATAAATATTTACCCTCCAATGACAAACGATCAGAATGTGCACCACTCCTTGCTTGACTCAAAACAGCCTCGGCTTCATTTAAGATTTTCTTTTCTTGAATATTATCCATATAACTTAAAGAAATAGGTACAACAATAGCCATCAAAACTGCTAAAAGTGTTATTGTCACAATCACTTCTATTAATGTAAATCCTTTTATGTTTTTCATGGCTATTCCCCTCCTTTATATCATTTGTTGAAGTTCTGAAACATTATCAGAATATTGAAGTGCTGCATCCTTTGTAATTACGCCTTGTCTCATTAATGATGCAAGACACATGTTTAAAGACTGCATTCCCAAATTCATTCCAGTTTGTATTAAACTATTAATTTGATGTCCTTTATTTTCACGAATCAGATTTTGAACAGCTGGTGTAGCAAGCATGATTTCCAAAGCTGCAACTCGTGAATTTCCGTTTGCTGTTGGTATTAATTGCTGTGTTACAACTGCATTAAGTACACCAGATAACTGTGTACGAATTTGTTCTTGTTTATGAGGTGGGAAAACATCTACAATACGGTCAATTGTCTTTGCCGCTCCAATCGTATGCAAAGTCGAAAAAACAAGATGTCCGGTTTCTGCTAATGTCATTACAGCTTGAATTGTTTCATAGTCACGCATTTCACCAACTAAAATAACATCCGGATCTTCTCTCAGTGCACTTTTTAATGCCATGTCAAATGATTCAACATCAAATTCAACCTCTCTTTGATGGATGAGTGCCTGTTCTTGATTATAAACATATTCAATAGGGTCTTCTATCGTTAAAATATGACATTTTCTATTTTGATTAATTTCATTAATCATTGCAGCTAGAGTTGTTGATTTTCCTGAGCCAGTTGGCCCAGTTAACAAAACCAATCCTCTATTTTCTTGAGTTAATTGCCTAAGCACAGGTGGAAGGTGAAGTTCATCCAAGGAACGGATACGCTCATAAATAATTCTTAGTGCAGCACATAACTGCCCTCTTTCTTTGTAGACATTAACTCTGTAACGATTCATATTCTCAACATAAACCAAATCAATATCCTTACCTTGTTCTAATTTTTCTTTCTGAGAAATACTCAGCATTGATAAAATCATAGCAACAACATCATCAACTGAATATGAATGCTCATACGGATATAGTATTCCATTATTTCTAATCATAATATTGTTTTGTCCACCTAAATGAACATCAGAATAGTTATTCTCTCTTGCTACATGTAATATATCATTTAATGATTGCATTTCATTTCACCTATCTTTCATAATAAGAGATCTTTAATAATTCACTCACAGTTGTTTTACCATCCTCAACCAATTTCAAAGTCTCATCAAATAAAGAACGATAATTTTGATGTTGACGAACATAATCAGAAATATCACTAATATCTACTTTTTCACTAATCATCTTACGGATTGTCTTATCAATAACAATCATTTCATGAATGGCAACTCGTCCTCTATAACCTGTATGATGACAAGCAGGACACCCATCACCCTTATAAACATACTCAATTTTCTTGCCAAGAATACGACAATCATCCTCACTTGTTGCGACTTTCTTAGCACAATTAGGACATACTTTTTTTACCAATCGTTGTGCAACAATCCCAACAACGCTATTAGATACCATATAAGGTTCTATTCCCATATCTTCCAATCTCACAATTGTACTAATAGCATCATTAGTATGTAAAGTTGATACAACCAGATGCCCAGTAATAGCAGCTCGTACAGAAATAGAAGCTGTCTCAGCATCACGTGTTTCCCCTACCATAATAATATCAGGATCCTGTCGCAAAATAGCTCTTAAACCACTCTCAAATGTTAACCCAGCAACATTATTAACCTGCATTTGATTAATACGATCTAAAGTCTTTTCTACAGGATCTTCAATTGTTAAGATATTTACATCCTTTTTTGCAAGTTTCTCCATAATCATATACAAAGTTGTTGTTTTTCCAGAACCGGTTGGTCCAGTTACATAAATAATTCCATTTGGATTGTCCATCATCATCTTCATTTTATGATAATTCTCTTCATTCATCCCAAAATGGTTGGCATAATCAATAGGCGTATGAGAATTAAGATATCTTAATACAATCTTTTCACCATGAACAGTTGGAACAATAGATACACGAAGATTCATTTTCTCACCGTTAATAGTAATTACAAAATGCCCATCTTGAGGAATTCTTTTTTCAGAAATATCAAGGTTTGCTAAAATCTTTGTTCTTACTACCAATGCATTATGAATATTTCTTTGAAGTTTCATTGATTCAATGAGCATTCCATCAATTCTCATACGAACAACAGTTTCGTTTTGAAATGGTTCAATATGAATATCAGAAACATTAGTATTGAATCCATTTGTCAACAAAGAATTCAATAACTTTACAACTGGTGTATCATCTGTTTCACTATCAAAGATTTCTTCATCTGATATTTGAAACTGATTTGTCTGTGTATTTGCGACCTCTGCAGCTGTTTTTGCACGTACCTGCGAATAATAATAGGAAATAGCATCATTTATTGACTGTGCAGTTGTCAAAGCAATTGATAAATCCATACCAGTAACCAAACGAATATCTTCAAAGCCATAAAAATTCATCGGATCACTTGTTATTACATTCAAAATATTCCCATTTATCTCATAAGCAAGTATATTATACTTCATAGCCAAAGGCTCTGGTATTTTCCCAACTGCCTCTGTATCAATATTGATATTATTTAAATTGACAAACGGCTCTCCTAACTTTACAGAGAGAGCCTGCAAAGTTTGTTCTTCGCTCACAAATCCTAAATCAATAAGATGTTGTCCTAACCTCTTACTACGATCTTGTTTTTGAGCATCAAGAGCCTGTTGCAATTGTTCTTCATTAATATATCCCTGCTCTTTTAAAACCTCACCAATTGGTATCATTTTCATACACATCACCACTTTCTAATATAGTTTCTTCCAAACAAATTGATTTGTAAAGTTAAATTCCCCACCAGGATTCAAATAATTACTATATAACAAATCATCAGTATATTGACTGCCTAGTTTATTTTTAATATTCTGTATTGTTTGTTCTGTTAAAATATCCATCTGCACTTCAAAATGACTCTTTAATGCACCATTATTAGCAACTGATAAAACACTATCACCTACAACATATGCACTATTTTCATCATAATCAATTTTGATTTCTTGCCATCCAAAAAAACCATTCGATTTTTCACCTGGTTTGGCATCATTATTAAAAACACGATAATAATAATGATAATAATCTCCTGTTACAACTTGATCCTTAATTTTTACGAAATCTGTCGCCTTGGTAGGCGTTTCATTATAAAAAACATGATATGAGTTATTATTTTCAGGAATATAAGTAGGAATCTTATCCAAATCTATATTATTTAATTTTGATATAACTGTCTTTTTATCATATGCAACATACTCATTATCAGGTATATTATAAACTGTTTCTTGAGCAACTTCTTTAGAAATTTCTTCCCATTGCTTATTCCATTGATCAGTAGGCTTAGCATTCCAACTCGCATCAACTATTCTCCTGTAATACTTCCCCTCAAAAATAATAACATCTCCAATACTATACCGACTCTGTTCTGTCCATTCAGAAGTTAATCTCTTCCAAAAACTTGATGATGTTCCAGGAACATCAGAACCACTATTTGTTGTGGCATTGTACATCCACCAATATCCATTATGAAAAACTCTATCACCAAATCGATAAAAGTATGAAGTCGAATAAAACCATCTATTCGTTCCTAAAGCCATTGATAATAATTGATCATGAACTGTCCCATCTCCCTCTTTTGGATTTTCAATAACAGGTTCAGTATACTTTTTGTTGTAAAATAACCAATACCCATTATAAGACAACTCATAATAATCAGCTGTATATAATGCTTGTTTTTGAATATCTTCACTGACTGACAAGTTCATAAACATGACCGTATCTCTACTGCTATAAACATTCTCTTTATGGTAATCTAAAAGACTATATTTCATATCAATACGTTGTTTATTTTCATAATCCCCTTTAATATAGACAGATAAAATATCAGAATTATAAAACTCCTCACCAAATACCTTTTGCCCATCATGATAAAGATAGCCATCTTTGATATAGATATAATGCCAATTATTATCTTTTTGATAATTAGGTGCATACTGACTATCCTCTTTTACAAAACGAACATCTGTAGAATAAATGATTTCCCCTCTTATAAAATCAATAGTTGAATCAATTTTACGTTTATTTAAATCTGTCTCAACAGTTGTGCCCATAAACTTTGTAGAAGAAAGAATCATTGAACCCGCAATCAATAAAACAATTGATGCAATAGCAATAGACACAATTATTTCTATAAGAGTAAAACCATGTCTATTCTTTCTCATTACTATCGCCTCCTTATTTTTTTATACAACTTTACCAAAATAAAGTTCTGTTGATTGATCAGTAACAAAGTTCAATTGCTGAATTGAATCAAATGAATATTCTTTATTGTTAATTTTTACCTTTTTATTCATTAACTCAGCCTCTAATGCTTCTATTCCAATTAACTTGCCATCATTGTCAAAATCTAAATAAGCAACTTTGCTATTATCAGTACTATAATTTAAAATCAAACTTCTGGTTCCAATTTTCTTAACAAAACCATAAACTTTGACTTTGTTTTCACTTAGTATTGAGTCACCATCGATGCAAAACCATTTTATTTCATATGATGATCCCTTTAACCACTCTAAATAATCATTTTCAAATATAATATTTTCTAATTGTAACTGAGAAATATCAGGACTATTTACCAGATATTTACCAACAGCATTTCCAAAGATAAAACTGTCCATTGTTTTATCGACGGATTCAGCAACAGAACCAATTGAATCAAAATAAAATTCTTTATTAATTTGAGTCAATTCTTTATAAGACTTAGGTAGAACAGAAAGAGCACTATTGAGAACATAAAAATCCGCATCATAACATTCTGTTGGCTGCACTGGCTCTTCTTGAATTATAGAAGGTAACAGCTGTGCTTGGGTTTTAGGAATCAATTTATGTAATTGAATATCAAAAGGGTTTTTCGTTGTAACACTATCTTTCACAAATTCTTTTGTCATAGCAATAGTATGAGTAGAACCATTAGCAAAAACAATTGTCATATTTTTTTCATTACTCTCTTTAATGACATTTTCATTTTCTGATATGAGATCATTATATAGGGTATTTGTTGTTGTCTTAATCAATGAACCTTCTGAAGCTATTATAGATACATTATAAAAACCTACTAAAAACATAGTTCCAGCTACAGCAATTATTGCAAATGTGACAAGCGATTCAATCAGTGTAAAACCTTTACTATTCAGACTCTTCATGAAACTCATCTCCAATCTGTGAATACACTTTTTTATACCAAATATTTTTATGTTTTTGCATTGTAAGTTGGACTTCTTCAGTTTGATGATTATAGATTGATGTCACTTGAATATACAATAAGTTAGAATTAACTTGATCATATTTAATAACAACTGAAATATCTCCCCCAAGACCATCAGGCAAATTTACTTTTGAAATTTCTAGTGGTTGTGATGTAGATTGAGGTAAATAAAATGATGATTGTGACTCAACTGATAATTGTCCAGCAATAGCATCAACAACTGAAATTCCATTTAAATACGCTTGTTTACGTGCATGTTCATAGACTGAACGCTTTTGATAATTAACAGCAATAGCCAAAGCAGTACCTAGAACTATAAAAATGATGAGGACAATGACAATCCCTGTAATAATTGTAGAACCTCTTTCATCATGTCTTTCCATCATTTTCACCTCTTTTATGAATTGGCCATATAAACAACAATTGTTAATGTTGCACTTGTACCTGAACCTTGTGTAGAAGATGAGGTTGTATAAGTGAATTTCGAAATCTCTATACCCTTCATCTTATTTAAAGTATCTATTGTATTCGTAATTTGTACTAATGAACCTGATACAGAAACATTAACTGTTGCTTGTGTAACATATTCTGATGTTTCTTCATCAGTAGGAGTCTGATCTGTTGTGGCAGTTTTAACTGAGGCAGGTTTCACATCAGAGATTGCAAGAGAAACAGGTTTTAAACCATTTGTTAAAAATGCTGTTGTCAATAATTTATCAATCTTTTCATTTGATAATTGAGAATTATATTTATCAATAATCGTTTTTAAACTATTCTTTTTTATTTTTAATTCATCTGGTGCTAATAGATATTTTGAAAGATCACTTTGCTTTGAAGTGTTTAAAGCCAAGGCATTTTGATAAGTTTGATTTAATTCACTACTTTTATCCAATGAAGGTGTAATCAATAGAAACCAGCCACCCACTACAATGAAAAAGCAAATTAATGTATATAACAATTTCTTTTCTCGCTGGGTTAAATGTTCATAGAGTTCTTTCATATTACTGTGCACCCCCATTCAATGTTAGTACCAAACTAAAATTATAATACAATACGACTGTATCAGTAGTGATTTCTTGTCCTGTTAAAGGATTTGTTTCTCCTGTTCCTTGTGAGGTAGTAGAAGAGCCTTGTTGATAACCTGTGTATGTGATTTGAGCATAATCTTCAGAGTTACGTAATATTGTAACATACTTCTCAATATTTTGAACATTACTTGATGTATAAGAGACTGTCATCTCTTTAGAATCCTGATTATATGAAATAGAGTTTAATGTCATTCCAGACAATAACTTCTTTTGTAATTGCAAAATATTTTGCTTATCTATTTTAGATAATCCAGATACATAATTATCAATAGCTTCTAATGAACTATATGTTCCTTGTAAAACAGTCAACTCATTATAAGGTTCTTTATCTGTTGAATCAATTTTAAGTTGTAATTCCTCATTTGAAAGATTCACCTCATCAATTTGCTTTTGCAAATGATAATTACTTATAAACAAATAAAGATAAATAGCTCCAAAAAACACAATTAATGATAAAGGAATTGCAATCAATCTGACAACTTTTGATGACTTTGAAGGACCTTCTTTACGATTGTAGGCCGCAAGTAAATCTAATTCTTTATTTTGAATTTTAGAAAACATAATGACGACCTCACTTTCTTTTCAAATAGCCAATGGGATATGCATAATCATTCACATCAAATTGATGTGTATTATTTTTAACTGCATAGATAGCTTTTGAATTTGGTAATCTTCCTACAGTTAAATTTAATGATAGTCTTACTCTTTCAAACAATTGAATTTCTTCTCCATGTTTTAAACCAAAGAAATAAATATCACTCATTGGTAAGTTTTGATGACTAGAAGAAGCAAATTGTTTAAGTTGTGATATCGCATTAATAACTTCATTCTCAAAATCAGTTGTCCCTCGATTTGCAAAAATACGTGAACGGTTGGTTAAAGCGTATTCATTATTCATAAATAATACACTAATCAAGTTCTGACCATCCACTTGACAAACTGCATATGTTTTATCTAAGAATCCACTTAACTCATTAACCAAGGAAATTAGCACATTAATTGCATAATCAATAGCTATGACTCTAATGCCCACTTCTTCAAAAAGTGTTAGATAACTACCAATAAATTGCCTTTCAACTCCGACACAAAATATTTTACTTGCTCCTTTGGCAGAGTCATCATCACCAAGATAAGCAAAATCATAAACAATATCTTCGCTATTACTATCAATAGCAGACAATTCATCTTTAACAAATTGCAAAATTTCACTTTCACGCATTTTGGGAACACTCGCTGCTTTTGCTAAAATTTTTGCACTATCAACAATTAAACACGTCTCATGAACTCCTCTATCATAAACTGTTTTTAAGCTTCGCTTCATTTCATTTTCATCAATAATCACTCCATTTAACATTGTCCCCTCTTTAAGAGGAATTTGAAAATAATCGACAACTCTTAAAACATCACGTTTAGCTTCAGCAGTCACCACAGAAATATTTTCGTTTGAAATATAAATAACTGTTCCACTTTTCATTTCTCTTTCCTCCTATTTCCCACCAATACTTCCATATAAAGAATAGAGCGGAAGCATGACTGAGACTATAATTGTTCCAATGATAACACCTAATATAATAATCATTAATGGTTGCAATAAAGTAACCATCTTCTCTGTAGCTAATTCGGCTTCATAATCAAAATCATCAGCCACATCCAATAATGTTTGATCCAGTTTACCACTTTCTTCACCAATATAAACTGAACTAGATAACTTTGGATCAAACCCATCAACACTTGAAATGGCTTGACTTAGATTTGTTCCATCTCTAACCTGTTTAATGACTTCATCAAATTGATTCTCAATGTACTTATTATTTATTGTTGCTTTAGCAAGTTCAAGAGAATTCAGCATAGAGACTCCACTCGTATATAAAGAACTCATACTTCTTGCAAAACGTGCAGTATAAATAATACTTGTTAATCTGCCTACTTTTGGACAATGAATCTTAAAGCGGTCCCAAGCAAATTTTACTTTAGGAACCTTAATAGACATTGTGATGAAACATATAAGCACTAAAATCCCAATCAAAAACCATTCCCAATAAGCTGTCATTGCTTTAGAAATGCCAAACATAATTTGTGTAATCAAAGGAATTGGAGTCCCTTCAAAAACATCAAAGAAATTCGGTAAAATCATTGTAAAAACAGCTATAACAACACAAACAGTGACAACTATTAAAATCATTGGATATAGCATTGCACTTTTGACTTTGTTTTGTAACTTATTATCTTTATCAAACTGGACAGATAATTTCATTGCTGTTCTATCCATCATACCCGTTGATTCACTTGCTCTAAACATATTAATCATTAAAGATGGAAACAATTCTCCTTGTGCCTCCAAAGCTGATGATAAAGATAATCCTTGTTGTAATTTCACATAAACATCTTTATAAACTGCTTGAAGCTTAGGATCAGTTGTTCTCTTAGTAATAATATTAATCGTCATAATTAACGAAATACCTGATGATAACATTGTTCCTAACTCTCTACAAAACTCTGATAAATCTTTTAGTTTCATCTTTTTATGCGATTGTTCTTTTATAATTTCCTTAGCCTGTAAAAGATATAAATTATCAGAACGCAATAAAGCGACAAGTTCTTCGCGAGAATTGACCTCCATCTTGCCGTGAAATTTCTTAGAATTTATATCTTTTGCAGTATACTTAAATATCGCCATAACTTGTACTCCTCATCCCTAAAGTCCAAACAAGCTTAAATACCATTTAAACAATTCCTGTCCATATAACAAAGCTACAAATACTCCAAAACAAATATAAGGTCCAAAAGCAATGTGACCTTTTCTATCTATTCTGTGAGTCAGCAATAAATAGCCAGCATAAATTCCAGCTATCAACACAGCAATAAACATTCCTATCAGTACGTTTATCCACCCCATTAATAAACCACTAACTGCTAATAACTTGATATCACCACCACCAAAGCAATCAGGTATTATTAAATTCATAATATATAATGGTACGCTTATTATAAAAAATCCAATTATACGATCCATCAAACTTAAATCTAAAAATGGCACACTTACAATAGCCACTATTAAACAACAAATTACTAAACCATTTGGTATTATCATTGTATCATAATCTATCATACAAATGGTTAATAAAATCATAGAAAATACAAAAGAAATCAATGTCATCCAGTCAATTCCATATCTATAAAAACATAGGACTGCCAAAACTCCACCAACAAACTCAATTGCTGGATATCTTAATGATATTGGTTCTTTACAAAAACGACACTTTCCTCTTAATAAAAACCAACTAAAAACAGGTATCATATCATATGCTTTTAATGTCTTATGACATTTTGGACAAAAACTTCTTCCTTCTACAAAATTCAAACCTAGAGGTAATCGATAGATCACAACATTGATAAAACTTGCAATACATGTCCCCAAAACAAACATATAAACATATAAAAACAATACGATTGGCTCCATTCCTTTCCCCTTTCCACACATTTAATCACTTATAGAATGAAACCCTCTCATTGAGAGGGTTAGACAATCTTTTTATTATCTATATATTTGAACTGAAGAGTTTGGTTCTACTGTAGCAACAGCTTCAGGTTTAGATGGATCTGCTCCAAAATAAACAACATACATAACTGCATTTTCAGGACTTCCAGTTAATTTAGTTCCACCTTCTGCTCCAGTCTTATCAACTGATGTTGGTTTGACCATATAAACATCAACTTGAGAGACTTTTGGTGTGCCACTAACCATTTCATCAACTTTAGCTTCCAAAGTGTCTTTAGTAGTAGAAGCAACATATTCCTTAGTGATTTCAGCTTGTGCAGCAATATAAGCACCTCTTGCTTGTGACATGTATTTAGCATCATCCGCTTCTCCCATATATTTTAATACAGAAGGTACAGCAACTGCCATTAATACAGCCAAAATAACAACAACGACTATGATTTCAATTAACGTAAAACCTTTTTTATTTTTTCTCATTTCTTTTAATTTTTGATATTCATTCCAATATCCTCCCTTTCATGTCATTATTATATTACAAATATATGTCGTTTGCAAGCATATCAAAGCCCTTTCAAAAGACTTTTATTCCCATATTTTGTCATATTATGTAGTATTCCTAAAATTTATTATCTTACATGAAAGTTGAAAATAAAGAAGTAAAAAAAGAGAACTATCAAAATGATATTATTCTCATAATAAATACTAATTTGTTTTTAATCGACGTTGAGATATAAACATATATAATGTAATCCCAAAAATAATAAAATATCCTATCCAACTATAAATATCTGGTATTTGTTGAAAAACAAAAAAACCAAGAATAGCTGCAAAAACAACTTGAGAGTAATCAAACAATGAAATATCTCGACCAGCGGCATAAGAATAAGCTGCTGTTACTGCAAATTGTCCTCCTGCTGCACATAATCCTGCCAGAAATAAAATTATTAATTGTTCTAAAGTCATAGGATGAAAGTTTAATATAAGATATGGAACAACACTGAGACAAGAAAAAATAGAAAAATAAAAAACAATTTGTGGACCTTTCACACCATTCTTTGATAGTTTTCTAACTAATGTATAAGCAATCCCCGCTCCCATTGCCCCTATTAATGCAACAAAACTTGGGAATAATTGAGTATTATGAAAACTTGGTTTTACAATAAACAATGTTCCTATAAAAGCAATTATAATTGAGAAAATTTGCTTTTTTGAAACATTCTCTTTTAATAGAAAAAATGAAAATATAATTACAAAGAATGGTGCTAATTTCTGAATAATGGATGCATCAGCCAACAGCAAATGATCAACAGCATAAAAATTAGCAATAATTCCAACTGTTCCACATAAAGATCTTAAAAATAATGTTTTTATATTCTTTTTATCAACATGAAAACCATAACCGCTCTTTTTAAGGATTGAAAAAGCAATGATTACAGCAACCAAATTTCTAAAGAAACTTTTCTGAATAGAAGGCAAATCCCCTGAAAGTTTAACAAACATATTCATACCAGCAAAACAAAGTGCTGATAAAACAATCATTAAAATTCCTTTGTTTTTCATAAAATCAACTCCATTGTTTATGAATATACCTTATTTTTCCTTGATTGTCATCTGATATACTTTTTATTTTAAAGATATTTATTTCATTTGTTTTCCTATTTCAAAAGATTTATAATGAATCAAAGGGGTTGATAAATTATGGATTTTGAAAATGGCAAGTTTCTGTTAGATATTTATAAAAATTATAAAGATTTACAGCATTTCTTTTTAGATAATGATTATCAACAATCATTAATATCTTTTTTTAATATATTAAAACCATTAATTCCCATCAAAAATATTGCAGCTTTCTTTTTAAAGAATAAACAAGATAAAGACTTTTTTTATGTTTATCAAATAGAAGATTGTCAGTTATTAGAATACATTCATACTCATCATGAAAAAACAATCTCGTCTTATCATTCATCAGTTCACTATCTACTCATTTGTCCACTTATAAATCAAAATACTTACTATGGGGAACTTCTTTTTATAAGAGATATTCATGAAGGCGATTTTACACAAAAAGATAAAGAAGTATTAAAAGACATTGCTCATTTTTATACAAGTGTATTTATAGATAAAGATACATATCTACACAACTTATTAAATAATAATACTATTTTTAGTCAATTCCTAGATAATATCAAAGCTAATGTTCTCATCACCAATCCACATACAGATGAAATTCTTTATATCAATGAACATATGAAAAAGAATTATCGTTTAGATAATCCTATTGGTTTACAATGTTGGAAAGTCTTACAAAAAAATGCCTACCATAGATGTGATAATTGCCCTGTCAAACTCTTGATTGAAAATCCGCAACAATGTTATTCATGGGAAGAAATGAGTTCTTTTGATAATCATGTCTATCAAAACTATGATTGTATGGTTGAATGGTTTGATCATTCATTAGTTCATTTTCAATATTCAGTTGATATTACTGCTATTAAACAATTAACAATAGATGCATCATTTGATGAATTGACTGGTATCTATAATCGTAAGTTTGGTAAGCAAGCATTACAAAATCAAATACTTAAAGCCAGAGATGATAATAAAAATATCATTCTATGTTTATTTGACATTGATCACTTAAAACAAATCAATGATAGTTACGGGCATCACGATGGGGATTATGTTATCAGCACCATTGCTAGTTATGTTAGAAAGACTTTAAATTCAGAAGATGTTTTTTTAAGGTTGAGTGGTGATGAATTTTTACTCTCATTCTATGATAACACTACTGATAATATTCATGAGCACCTTAATCAAATTTTGAATGATTTAGAATCCTTAAAGCATGATGAAAATCTTCCTTATTATCTATCATTCTGTTACGGATTGTACAAAATCACACCGGATTGTTCATTATCATTAAATGAGATGATTACTCATGCAGATGAAAAGATGTATAAATGGAAAAAACATAATCACCTTAAAAAAGCTCTAGATGATCTCAAAAAAAATTCTCCAGTTCAGAATCAATTTGATTATAATAAAGATTTATTATACGATGCTTTGGTAAAAAGTACTGATGATTATATTTTTATTTGTAATATGAAAGACAATATATTTAAATACACACCTTCAATGGTTGAAGAATTTGATTTCCCAAGTGAAATCCTTACAAATGCTGCAGCAGTCTTTGGAACAAAAATTCATCCTGATGATAGATATGAATTTCTAAACAGCAATCAGCTTATAGCTGATGGTAGAACAGATAGTCATATTGTTGAATATCGTGCTTTAAATAAAAACAATGAATATGTCTGGTTACGATGTCATGGTCATGTTGAATATGATCAAGATGGTGAACCAAGTCTATTTGCTGGCTTTATCACAAATTTAGGCAAGAAAAATTATCGTGATAATTTGACAGGGCTTTTCAATCAATTTGAATTAGAAAAGAGAATTAATGAAACCGCAGGCCCTTTTGCTTTAATGATCTTAAATATTAATGATTTTAAAAGTATAAATCAACTCTTTAATCGAGATTTTGGAGATAATGTCTTAAGAATTATTGGCCAGAATCTACAGACATTGCTACATAAAGATGCAACCGTTTTTAAATTAGAAAGTGATGAATTTGGAATTATGTTCAAAAATATTGATATTCATTCTATTCAGCATATATATCAACAGATCGAAAAATATAGCCAAGATGCTCATAGTTATGAAGATAAACATTTTACTATTCAATTCAATGCTGGATGTGTACTGTCTCCCAAAGATGGCAATACATATTTAGAACTGAGAAAAAATTGTGAAATTGCCTTGCAATATAGCAGATTGCAAGCACAACCTCATTTAATTTTATTTCATTCTCATCTTTCAGAGGAAAAAACATATTCACTCCAATTAATCAATGCTCTAAAACAAGATATCTTGAATGATTTTGAAAATTTTTCACTGGTCTTTCAACCAAAATTTAAATCGCACTCACACAAACTTATAGGATTTGAGGCATTGTGCAGATGGAAAAACCCTTATTTTCAAAATATAGGCCCCGATACATTTATTCCTATATTAGAGAATTCAGGAGATATTATTCCTTTAGGAAAATGGATATTTAATCAGTCTCTTTTACAATTAAAAGAATGGATTCTTTATAATTCTTCTATTATGATGAGTATTAACGTCTCTCATGTTCAACTTATGGAAAATAACTTTGTTTTATTTATTGAACAAACACTTCATAAATATCATATTCCTGCACAACAAGTGATTATTGAGTTAACAGAAACAGCCATTGCTCAAAGCGCCTACCTTGTTATTCAAAGAATAAAAGAATTACGGGCACTCGGAGTTCAAATTGCAATGGATGATTTTGGGAAAGGATATTCTTCACTTTCCTTGTTAAAGGATGAACCTTTAGATATTATTAAAATTGATCGCTCATTTGTCAAAGATATTAAGAAAGATACTTTCAACGCAACATTTATGAAATCAATGATTGAACTTTGTCATCAGATTCAATTAAAAGTTGTTGTTGAAGGAATTGAAACAAAAGGAGAATTAGAAATCATTGAAACTTTCAACCCTGATTATATTCAAGGATACTATACTGGTAAACCTATGCAAACTGATGATAGTATTCAATTGATTCTTAAGAAAAATGTTGACAATTGACATTTTGCCATATAAAATATTCATGCAATTCAATAACTTTGCTTGATATAGCTATAGATTTCTCTATTTCTGATTTTTAAATAGACATCTATAGCTATTTTTATGAAAGGAGTCTTTTATGGAAGAAAAGAAAAATCCAATGGGCTATAAGCCTATATTCCCTTTGTTGATATCAATGGCTTTTCCACCTATGATTTCAATGTTAATTCAATCATTATACAATATTATAGATAGTATTTTTGTTGCTCAATTAGGAGAATCAGCATTAACAGCAGTTTCATTAATTTTTCCTTTACAGAATCTATCTTTAGCTTTTTCTTGTGGGATTGGAATTGCAATGAATGCAATGATTGCAAGACATTTAGGAGCAAATAATGACAAAGATGCTTCACATGTCGCAAGTCAGGGTATAGTTATGAGTCTCTTGCACTCTCTTTTGTTTGTGTTGATTGGGCTGTTTTTTATTGGACCATTTGTTCATTTATTCTCTCAAGATAAAGATGTTATAACATACGGTTTACAGTATGGGACAATTGTTATTACATTTACATTTGGTTCGTTTATTCATATTGCTGTTGAAAAGATGTTTCAGGCTTGTGGAAATATGTTAGTTCCTATGATTATGCAAATTATTGGAGCCCTTATCAATATTATTCTTGATCCAATTTTTATTTTTGGATATTTCGGTTTGCCAGCAATGGGCGTTACTGGTGCTGCCCTTGCCACAATTATTGGACAATTTGGAGCAGCTATTCTCTCTATTTATCTGTTTTCAAGACACAATGAACATATTCATATATCATTCAAGCACTTTAAAATCGATTTTCAAGTCTTTAAAAATTTATATAGTATAGCTATACCATCAGGTGTAATGATGTGTCTACCATCTGTTCTTGTTTCAATTCTTAATGGTGTCTTAGCAACCATTTCACAAACCGCTGTGGCATTCTTTGGGGTTTATTTTAAACTTCAAACATTTGTTTATATGCCTGCTAATGGTGTCATTCAAGGATTGCGACCTATTATGAGTTATAATTATGGCGCTAAACAAAAAGATAGAATGGATCAATCAATAAAAGCCGCTGGCTTGACTATCGCCACTATTTTGACTTTAGGAACACTTCTCTTTTCAATATTTCCAACACAGATATTATCACTTTTCAATGCCAATCAGGCAATGTTAGAGATTGGTATTTCAGGATTAAGAATACTCTCTATATCTTTTGTCTTATCAACATTTGGAATTTTAATGTCTGGTGTTTTTGAATCATTGGGTAAAGGAAATTATTCTTTAATTATCTCTTTATTAAGACAATTTATCATTATTATTCCCCTCTCACTCTTATTTATTAGCCATATCGGTTTAAGTGGTGTTTGGTTAACCTTCCCCCTATCTGAAAGTATTGCAAGTCTTATTGCACTCATCCTCTTTATAAAAGTATACAAAAGGATTAATCTCATTGATTAATCCTTTTTTTGATCATAACAGTTTCACCATGAATATCTTTTTCTCCATTAACAACAAACCCAAACTTTCGATAAAGATCAAAAGCACACTGATTATCATCATATAAACTCAAGTAAATGTACTGACATTGATATTCATCAAAGATATGCTTAAGTAAACAATTTAAAGATTGTTTACCAAGACCCTGCCCTTGATAGTCAGCAGCTATTAAAAAACGATCCAGCCAAACTCGCTCTTCACCATTTTCCTGCCAAAGTCCATACATTGCAAACCCAATCAACAATTCATCTCGATACAAACCTACTGGTCGCCATAAACTGACTTCTTCACTCTCTTGCAAACATTCCTCTACACTTTCTATGTATCCAACCTGTGTGTCTTTAACTCTTAGTTTTAAAATCTCTTGACGATTAAACTCATTCACTTCTTTGATTTGAATATTCATAATCCTTCTACCTTTACTATATATTATAAGAATAATGTATAAATGATTTGCTATAATAGAATATAAAACGATTTTTTTCTCTTATTATCAACTCAATTTTACACTTTCTTATTTGATATCTCTTATTATCTTATTGACTTATTAACATTATATGAACACTTTATTTGATTTTTTTCTATTTTCCGTTAAAATATAATAATATTGTAAGAAAGGTTGTGAGAATTTGGATATCCTTATTGATACTATTAAAGATACATATTTAATTCTTCCTATTCTTTTTATTATGTATCTTTGTTTAGAATATTTTGAACACAAAAATATTAACCAACATTTTGATAAATATCTTATTCGCTATGGTCCAATCTTTGGTGCTTTACTTGGTATTATTCCTCAATGTGGTTTTGGTGTTCTTGCCAGCTTACTTTTCATAGAAAAAAGAATCACTCTAGGGACATTAATTAGCGTCTTTATTGCAACAAGTGATGAAGCGATTCCAATTCTCTTAACATCTCCAGAGCTCTATTCTTCTTTATTAGAAATTATTATTTTTAAATTTATATTGGCCATTTTGATAGGGTACTTGGTAGATGTCTTTATCAAGGAAAATCATCTTACTTCTCAAAAAGATACTCATGACCATTGCCATAATCATTCTCTTTTTATTGAAGCTTTCTTAAGAACAATCAAGATATATGCATTTATCTTTGTTGTTAACTTTATTTTGTCTGCAGCAATAGAAATGATTGGAACGGATCAACTCTCTTATATCCTCTTAGATAATAGTCTTTTACAACCAGTTGTGAGTGCTATTTTTGGTTTTATTCCCAATTGTGCAGCCAGTGTCATTTTAACACAACTGTATATGAATCAAGCATTAAGTTTTGCTTCATTGTTAGCAGGTTTAATTACAAATGCTGGGCTTGGAATTTTAGTTTTACTGCAAAATAAAGTCAATACAGCAACAATCCTTAAAATATGCCTTATTTTACTGATGAGCGCTCTTTTTGTGAGTCTCCCATTACAATGGCTCCATCTTCATTGATGAAGCCTTTTTTGACAAAATAAACTTGTGATGGAAGATAGAATAGCCATATCAATGGAACATGAATAGAAAAAATATATTGTATAGCTACACATATATCACATAATCCCAACAATACTATTGTAATGAATAAGGAATGTTTTTTCTGATAAGCAACAATTAAATTTGTAAAACTCATCAAAATATAACAAAGGACAAGCATAGGCATTTGTGGATAAAGCAAGAGAAATAAAAAGATATAAAATTTATAATGACTCCCAAGAATTTCATGATATAAACATTGAACAACAATGAATAGAAAAATCCCCATTTCATAATAATCATTTATTAACAAACAATAATCTGCTAATAAAACAACCCATAAAACAACAATACCTTCCTTTCTATATAAAGTATATAAAAAACATAGAAAAATACTCAAATATTTCAGCCATACTGAATCACAAAACATTATAAAAATAAAAAGAATACATTCACTTAATAGAAACATATTCTTAGTATTTCCAATTCACTATAATTTATGAAAAATTGGTTTCATTTTCTCAAATGTACAAAAAGAATCATATCCTATTTTCTTCAATTCATCATATACATATTGAATACGACAGCCAACATGTTCTTCCTCATGTGTATCAGAGCCAACCGTGATAATTGTCCCACCTAATTGATGATATAATTCCAAAATATAATGAGATGGTGTCAAATCATTCAATTGATATCTAAAACAAGATGTATTGACTTCAATCCCTTTCCCCTTCTTGATAATGTGTTTTAAAATTTTAATAAGAATATCTTTCACATCTTCATCTGGATAATTACCATGTTTATCATAACGCTTAATCATATCCAAATGACCTAAAACACTATAATCATCAAACTTTTGGATCACATCATAAATAGCTTGATAATAACCTCTATTGTATTCCCGCTGAGTTTTTCCTTCTTGATATTTATATGTCCAAAATTCTATATCATCAATTTGATGATTAGAAAGAATTATAAAATCAAATGGATACTCTTGAAAATCTTTTTGAAAAGAAGAAATTGTATGCATTTGCACACCAAATTCACAACCAAATTTTATTACAATTTGATTTTTATATTTTTCTTTCCATTTTAAATAACCTTGATAATAATCTTCATAATCAACAACATAGTTTCCCATTGTTCCATAATCACTATGTTCTGTAAAACATATCTCATCCAATCCCATATCTATTGCTTTCAATATTGCCTTCTCCATATCATATTGAGAATCATTACTATAATTTGTATGCATGTGATAATCAGCTAACATTTTTATTCCTCCTTTTTTATTAAGTATATATGACTTTATATTATATATCTCAAATTCATCAAATTTAGAAAATAAATTATCAAATATTGAAAATATTCTCTTTTCTTTATGGAAATATTCTATAATGGAATTATCTTAATTAAAGGAGGACATTATGTTAACAGTAGGATTTATTGGAAATGGAAAGAGTGCAAATCGCTATCATATTCCATTCATATTGCAAAGATCAGATAAAATAAAGATTAAAATGATTTATACTAGAAAGCATTCTCGAGATGTTTGGGATGAAATCCCTGGTGTCATTTATACAGAAGACTTACAAGAACTTTTAAATGATCAGGAGGTACAGGTGATCATTATATCTACACCCTCACAAAGCCATTATGAACTGGCAAAAACTGTTTTAAATGCAGGTAAAAACTGTGTGGTAGAAAAACCATTTACAGAAACTCTTGAGGAAGCTAAAGAACTTTATACCTTAGCTAAACAAAAAGGGGTTATGATTCAATGCTATCAAAACAGAAGATTTGATAGTGACTTTTTAACAGTTCAAAAAGTCATTGAATCAGGAAAACTTGGTGATCTTCTAGAGTTAGAAATGCATTTTGATTATTACCGTCCTTATATCCCTGAGTCTGTTCACGAATTCAGTCAAATCAATTCTTACTTATATGGTCATGGTTGTCATACTCTTGACCAGGTCATTTCATATTTTGGAAAGCCAGATTCTATCCATTATGATGTGAGACAATTATTAGGAGTAGGAAGAATGAATGATTATTTTGATTTAGACTTATACTATGGAACTTTAAAAGTCTCTGTCAAATCTAGTTATTTTAGAGCAAAAGAACGTCCAAGTTTTATTATATATGGCAAAAAAGGAATGTTCGTTAAAGAAAAAAAAGACAAACAAGAAGAACATTTAAAAATGTTTTATATGCCTGACCATGAAGATTTTGGTGTTGATCTTCCTCATGAGTATGGCACACTGACTTATTATGATGATAACAATCAGTATCATGAAGAAAAAGTTGTTTCTGTTAATGGTGATTATGGACGTTATTATGATGCATTGTATGAGACACTTATTAATGGTAAAGAAAAACTTGTCAAAGATGAAGAAACACTTTTACAACTCAGAATCTTAGAAGAAGGAATTCAAGGGATGAAATAAATATTGTAACAATGTCAATGTTTGCTTCATGCTCTATGTTCATCTTAAAAAATGATAAGTCCTAAAATAGCAGGTCTTATCATTTTTCTTTTCTATTAAACTTTGAATCAATATATAATATAGTTGGATCGTTTATTTGATATGAAGCAATAAGCCACTTTGTTGCCAGATATTTATTAATAATATCTAATAAAGCCTTTTGATCATAAGTCTGTCCATGACAGCAAAGTTTTAATCCACAACAAGAACATCCACCTACAGTATGTAATGAATACTCAATATGATTATCCTTTAATATTTGATTTAATTGAGTCACCATCAAAACATCAACAGTACTTTCCATTTCTATCACCTATTCTTATTATACCAAAAAAATAGAGATTCACAAATATATGAATCTCTATTTTTTTAATGAGTATGACGAAAAGCCAATCCTAATTCTAAACCTCTCTGAAATTGAATAAAGGCATATTCAAAATAAAAATCATTAAAACAATTTTCCAAATTCTTAAATTCTTCCTCAGTCAATATCAATTGATGTTCATAAATTCGTGAAATGAACTCTTCCATCAAATCAAAATAACTATCATCTACATTTCTCATCATTTCTATTTCTTCATCTATCAAAATAACATCAGATGTATAAATTTCTCTAATTATATTTTCTCCTTGAAACATAAGCTTTCCTCCTCATATGATCCAACAACATTGTCAGTTATTTTCTACAAGAAAACATCTAGGGTTTGTAACTTTCAATAAACCAACGATCCCTTTCATAAAAAAGAAATCTATCTTTACCATCAATCCGACATTCATAAAGAAGTCCACACCCACCAACTTGTGAAGCTGCCTTTCTAATATTATAAATTTTATCAATTCTAAAACTTTCTTTCCCTTCCTCTCCATCCCATATTAAATAAAGCGGTTTTAACTTCCCCTCTTTACTTGTTAAAACAATAACTTCAACATACCTTTTGTATAAACGCATTATTTAAACCAGCCCTCAGGATGGATTATATGTTCTTCCTTAGGATTAAAATTTGTTAATTCCTTATTCAATTCCATACAACACTTTTTAATCTTTCCAAAACCGAATTTTCTTCTAATTTCATCAAAAACAATATCTATACGCTTTTCTTTTTGTCTTTCATTTTCATCAACAAAAAAATTTAATTGCACTTCATCATAATCATGGCGCAATTGACTTACACAAACACTGACACTTCGATACGGTTTATCCAAATGTCCAGAATAACTCAAACAATTTTCATTTAGAAGAATCTCAACAGTTGTCATAATCTCACTAGAAATATTTGTGGCGAGATCAATCTTTTTTTGTCTTGTAAAACTTTGCAAATGACTATCACGCATATGAATAGAAATAATAGATCCCTTTAAATTTTGATCCTTTAAACGAGATGAAACTGATTCTACTAAAGTTCTAAAAACACCTTTTGCCTCTTCATAAGTAGAAATATCATGAATTGTAGTGATTCCATTTCCAACTGATTTTGGTTCACGTTCATAAGAGGATAAAGCAACTTCACTAATATCCATACCTTTTGCAAAATACCAAATCATTTCACCATTCTTACCTAAAAATGATTTTAAATAATCCTTACGTTGATGTGCAATATCACCAATAGTATAAATACCTTTTTCATTTAATTTAGCAGTTGTTGCTTTCCCAACATAAAACAAATCTCTAACTTGCAAAGGAAAAACAACATCTCTAAAATTCTTTTTAGAAATGACTGTCAATCCTTTTTCTTTATTCAAATCACTACCAAGCTTTGCAAACACCTTATTAAAGCTGACACCCATAGAAACAGTAATTCCTATTTCACGATATATTCTTTCTTGTATTTCTCTTGCAATCACTATAGGATCTCCACCAAATAACATTTGTGAAGATGTCAAATCAATCCATGCTTCATCTAATCCAAAACTTTCCACTTGATCAGTATACTCTCGATAAATGTTTTTAACTTCTTCAGTATAATATAAATAATCATCATAATGTGGTGAAATCACTAATAAATCTGGACATTTTTGATAAGCATCATGTAATGATTCACCAGTTTTAATATGATATTTTTTTGCAAGATCATTTTTAGCTAAGACAATCCCATGTCGAGATTTCTCATTTCCGCCTACAACCATAGGCACTTTTCGTAATTCTGGAAACATCATTTCCTCAATTTGTGCATAACAGTGATTAATATCACTATGTATAATGACTCTTTCCCACATTCTTATCACTCCTCCCCTATATTATAATCAACTTTGTTGCATAATTCAATATATTTATGCAACTATTTAAGTTTTAATCGAGAATACACTTTATTTTATACCGAAATTATTATATAATATGCACAAGGAGGGATTGCATGGAATTAAAAGATATTATCAAAGATTACAAGTATCGTCATCAATTGACAAATGATGAAATCGCTGCTCAATTAGGTGTTACAAAATCAACAGTAAGCCGTTGGATATCTGGAGATGTCAAGCGAATTCAAGAAGAAACTTTATCCCGTTTAAATGCTCTTCTTGGTTATAATATTGATCCAATTATTAAAGGAAAATCTGTCCATCTTAAAAGACCTATTCTAGGTTATGCAAAGGCTGGATATGACATGTATGCACAGGAAAATTATATGGGTGATGAAGAGGTCACTGAAGAAGATTTTTATAAAGGCGACTATTTTTTACAAATTCAAGGTGATTCTATGATTGGTTCTGGTATCATGGATGGTGATTTGGCTCTAATCAAACAATGCTCAACTGTTTCTTCTGGTGAAATCGCTGTTGTTATGATTGGAGATGATGAAGTGACTGTAAAAAAGGTTATTAAAAAACCAGATATGCTTGTTTTAGAAGCAACTAATCCGCTTACTGAAAACAGATATTTTTCACAACAAGAAATCCAGCAATTACCAATTCGTATTATCGGTAAAGTTATTTATACAAAAACATATTTTTAAACTATACCCTATAGAATGGATATCAAATAAAAAGAGATATTATCTATAGGGTATTTTTGTATACTTAAAAAAGAATATATTTAACAAGAAATTATTTTACAGACGAAGAAATGAAAGAACTTAGTAAAAATCAGTACATTGAGAAAACAACAAAATGTTTGTTTTCCTAAAGAATTTTTGTGAATATGATCAAGAAAATTTTACTTACTGATATTATATATCTTACATTTGGAAATAGGAAAAGAGTTTATTTAACAGTCAACACATGTAAAACCAAAGATTATTTATACATAGAAAAAAGTCATGAATTTTCACTCATAACTTTATATAATGCTTTTTATTTCTTTGACTTTTAATCAAAATACGTTTGCCAACAATGACTTTGAGATGCTTGAAAACATAGCTTAATCTGTTCATGATTATTTTTAGCAGTTTCAAGTTCTGGCAAATGATGATATGGGAAATAACAACTATCTATTGTCTCAATATTTTTTTCAAAATGTCCTCCAATGACTTCACACATAACAAATACTTTAATAACCTTATAAATATATCGAGGAAAATTATGCTTATCACGATCCATAACAGCAATGATTTTTGTAGCCAATACATCTAATCCTGCTTCTTCTTTAACCTCTTTTTCAGTATTCTCTTTAATAGATGTATTAATATCTACCCACCCACCTGGCAAAGACCATAAACCACCTTTCTCTTGAACCAGAAGAATCTCCCCTTTTTTATTAAAAATAGCAGCACGTGTATCTAATTTTGGAGTTTGATAGCCAATGTCATGGCAAAAAACTTTTTGAATCTGTTGAATTGGAAATTCAGTATATATAGATAATAAATGTGCTGAAATATCTCTTACTTTTTGATATCGTTCTTTATCAAATTCATCTTTTCCATAATATAGTCCTGCTTGCGCTATACTTTGTAGCTCAATAATATCATCTAATATCATTTTATCATCATCTTTCATAAACAACCTCCACTTAATAATTATAACGTACTTCAATAATTACTTCTTAACAAATCATTAAGATTCACTAGTTTTTTTATTTATTAGCCCCATTGAAATAATAATGTCATTATTGGTAATGTAATTAATGAGAAAAGAGTTGAAATAAAAACCATTCTAGATGCAAATTCAGCATTTTGATTATACTTTTGTGCTAACATCGCCGTTGTACTAGCAGCTGGCATAGCAGATAGCAAAATACAAACGTTTGATGATAATATATCTAAATGCAATAACCTTAAAATAATCATAATCATAACCGGAATAAGAATCAAGCGATAAAAACTATATAAACATATCTCTTTATCAAAAAGTTGTTGACGATCAACATCAGAAAGAATTCCTCCAATAACAAACATACTCATAGCTGTACTACAGCTTCCAATACTTGAAAGAGTTATCTGCAATGGCATAGGCATTTCTAAACCAAAATATTTCATAATCATAACACCAACTCCAAAATAAATAGCAATAATACAGGGATGTGTCATAACTTGCTTCCATAAATTTTTACGATCAACAGTCGTAAATAAAGAAAGGCCAGAAGACCACATAAAAATTCTTTGTGGAATTAAGAATACCGATGCATACAGTAAGCCAATATCTCCAAACACACCTTGAGCTATAGGCATCCCCATAAATCCAGCATTTGAAACCATTGTTCCATATTGCAAACAAATCTTCTTATCCTGGCTATAACGATTGTAGAGAATTTTATTTAAAAACCCATAAAAGAACTGAATACAAATAGAAATGAATAAAACTGAAATCGTTGATTGAATGACTTTATCTGTTAAATCAATTTGAAAAGACATAACTATTGAACAAGGTAACATAACCATTAAAACAATATTTGTCATTTGTGTTCTTGTCTCTTTACTCAAAAAATTCTTCTTTGCGAGGATATAACCTACTGCTAACAATAAAAAAATTTGGATTTGTAAATTGACAATTTCCATTGTTATTCCCCCTCTAATTGACACCCCATACAAACAATATCTGTTTTCTCATAAAAACCATTTTTTTGATAGAAAACATCACTTAAAAAACCTCTTATCGTATTCAAGGATATATGCGTAATATTCTTTTGTAAACATTGCTGTTTAGTATAATCTAATAAACGACTACCCAAATTTTGTCCTTGATATCCCTGAGCAATACATACTTCTTCAATAATTAACTCATAATCATCTAAATATGGTAGAACACGTCCCAATAACATACCTATTAATAATTCATTATCATATATAACATACCCTATTGATGAATGTGTACTCATAATCTCTGACAATCTTTCAAAAGACTGCTGATAGGTCCAATTCTCATTCCACGGTGCTTGCTGAAAAGCCACTTGAAAAAGTTTTGCAGCCTTATCTAAATCTTTTTTATCCATATTTTTAAAACATAATTTCATAACATAACCTCACTTTTTATTCTTATTATAATGAAATAATGAAAAAAGTATATAAAAAAGTAGCGAATGCTACTTTGCTAATTTTGATTTTTCATAATTATAAGGAATGCTTGTTCCAACAACAACATCTTCAATCTTATCAATAATAAGCCAATCATCCATATTTCCCTGATGATCAAACGCTAAGGGGGCAATTGCTTCAACATGTGCAAAGCTTACTAAGCATAGACATTTTTTATGCCATCTCTTTTTTTGTTTTTCAGACAAATTCAATTGACTCTGATTATCTGCTAAAATAGTGTCAATCTCTTCATCAGAAAGTTTTACATAATTTTGAACCTTTGTAACGATTGCTTTTGCTGTAATAAGAGCTGTTCCCTTTTGCATAAAATATAACGTTTCATTTTCAAAAACACGACTATGGGGAATTTTACGTCCAGCAGCTCCACGAATGACCATAGTTTTTGTTCCATTTAAAATTTTATCTAAGACCTTTTCGCCTTCTTTCCCTACATTATCACAATAAACCAAATGAACCATTTTCATTTTCCTCCTCAATAATAGGTATCCATATTTCACTTAAATAATTATCACTAAAACCATTACCCTGACTATGCCATTCCATTTCTGGATAACCAGCATGTTGAAATGGATACTCAGCAAACCATTCTTGTTCCAGATATCTCCATCCATCTTGAATAGCTTGTGGCATTCTTCCACAACATTCAAAAACCGCCCATGTTGCATGTGGAAGCGTATATGTCTCATAATGATCATTCTGACAAGAAGAAATAACCCCAAGCATATATTTTATCTTTGTCTTATCTTGATGATTACAAAACAAACCAAAACATCCTTTGCGACTAGACTCATCCATTTCTACCAGTTGAGCAAATGTTCCATCCTGAAAACATTGACTCCAAAAAGCTGGAATGAGTTGTTCGTTATTCAAATCTTCCTTTACCAATTCAATGCTTTTTCCAATAATTCGCATCTTCTCTTTACGTTCAAGAAACCAAGGATAAGATTTCTTCAAATTCAATTTCATCTTAGGATACGTTTTTAACATAACTTCATTCTTTCTTGCAATCGATGGTGAAACACCATGAAATGTCTGAAAAGCTTTTGTAAAGGATGTTGGTGATTCATATCCATATTTGTAACTGATTTCGATCACTTTCAAATCTGTGCTCTTTAAATCATATCCAGCTAATGTCATTTTACGATTTCGGATATATTCAGAAAAACCAAGACCGCATTGGTAACTAAACATTTTCTGAAACAAATCATAAGAACAATCCATAATGCTTTCTATATCTTTTACACTAATATCTTCATGGTACTGTTGAAGACATATCTCAATATACTCAATAACTTCGTGAAAGCGATCATTCCACTTCATTTTTATCACCATTTATCATTTTATCATAAATTCCTTTCTATCTCCTCTTATTTTCTGCCCTAAAAAAAGAGAACTATTTATTCATTCTCTCAAACTCAAGTAACATATCATTCCAAATCGCCCCACCATGCTGTGAAGTCGACACCCCTTGATGAACAAAGCCAAATGATTGATAGTATCCAATTAAATGGTCTTTACAAGTTAAAACAACACCTTTTTGTCCCCTATCTTGTGCCAAATCAATCAATGCATTCAATAATTTACGAGCCACTCCCTGTTGCCTATATTCAGGCAGCACATCTAATCCAAAAACAGTTTGATAGGCACCTCGAGAAATATGTAATGAAGCATCATAATAAAGTTCATCTGGCAAATAAGGTTGAGAAGTTGCACACCCATTAATAAATCCAACCACAACTCCATGATCTTCAGCCACTAAAAAACAATCTCCAAATGATTCAAAACGTTCATGAAATTGCTTTTCAGTTGCTGCTTCAGCAATAGGAAAACAAATTTTTTCAATTGCTATAATCTTTGATAAATCTTCCAACTGTGCTAATCTCACTTTCATAAAACACTCCTCCTATGTACATAAAGAGAGAAAGATATTATCCATGAATCTCTCTCTCATGATTTAAAAATTGTTCAGCAAACTGCTGAGCTAATATTGGTTTAGAAATGTAATATCCTTGTCCTAAAGGACAGTTTAATTTTCTCAATAAGTCAATATCATCTTCAGTTTCCACACCCTCACAAATAACTTTCATATCTAACGTCTTAGCTATATCAACAATTAAGCCAATAATCATTTCTCTTTTTTGACTACGCTCTACCAAAAAGAACTTATCAATCTTTAAAACATCAACTGATATTGAATCTAACAAGTTAAGGGATGAATAACCTGACCCAAAATCATCCATTGCTATTGTAAAGCCTTCTTCCCTTAATTTCAACAAAATTGCTCGACTTCCGTTTGATAAATCGTGAAATGCACTTTCAGTTATCTCAATTTCAATATTTCCAATAGGAGTTTTATATTTTTCCAATACATCATGTAAACGTTGATAAAATTGCTTATGATGAATTGTCACTCTTGAAAAATTAACAGAAATCGAAAAATCAGATGCAACATTATATGTTTTAATAAAACGACAGGCTTGTTCTAAAATTTCAAAATCCAACTCATATATATACCCGTCTTTTTCAAATAGTGATATAAAATCATCCGGATATAAGAATGTGCCATTATCCATTTTCCAACGGACCAAGGCTTCTGCCCCTATAATTTTTAATGTTGAGACTTCAAATTGAGGTTGTAAATACATCTGAAATTGATGTTGTGCCAAAGCACGATGCATTTGCTTTAAAATAAGATTATCCTGATTCAATCTATCTAATAAATTTTGATCATACCAAATCATGCAATTCTTACCAATAGCTTTCGCATTCTTATGAGCCAATAAAGCATAGTCTAGAATATCTTGAGCAACTTCATTTTGAGTAACCATATACATACCAAAACTCATTGTTAGATCATCAATAATATCCAATTCTAAATCTTCTTTCATCACAACTTTCAAATAATCCCTCAAATCTTCAGCAATGCCATCATGATAAGAAACCAATGCATAAAAACAATCACTATTACTTCGAGCACAAATTCCATTATGATTAATAAATAATTGTAATCCTTTTGCAATGGACTGCAACATTTTATCACCAAACGCATAACCATATATAGTATTATAAAACTTAAAATCATCTATATCAAAACAAATCAGAACATAGGAAAACTCCTTTTGATTTTCAATTTGTTTTTGTACTTCTATTTCAAAAGAAAGCAGATTATAAATACCTGTTAATTTATCAATATACATAACTTTCTGAATTTGCTTTTGTTTATGCCGATACCAAAATAAGAAAATTCCACCTGTCATGAGTAAATAAAGAAAAAACATAACAATTGATTGTGCTAAGCTCTGATCAGATATATTTTGAGCAGTAGCAACCATATGATCAGCTTTTTGAAAATATTCCTGGCTTAATTGATAGAGTTTTTTTGATGACTGACCATGACGAACATTTTGAATTTCTAATTTTATTTCTTGCCACATTACATTCATTTCATTAAGTTCCTGCTGATAAACTTTATCCTCTAATTTCATGAGACCATGTTCACCATGACCAGTTTGTAGTTCATCTAATAAATTATCCAAATAGACAATTAAAGTATCATCCTTATCACACTGCAATTCTTCTTTGACAAGTTTTTGTGTAGCCCCTCTAACAATTCCACTATAATTAATGACTTTTGCATATCCAAGATTTTGGAATAATGAAACAATTAAAATGACAATTGCCACTATCCAAATACATGTATATATACCCATAGTCTGCTTCTGTTTCATAAATTTACCTCTATACTTTTCCCTTGTTCTTTCTTTATTATACAATTTATACCAAGTAAAGTATAGTTGAATTCCATTCTTACAAAAAAGAGAATCTATTTTTTTATAGATTCCCTAACCATTATGACTGCATCGATAAAAGTACAGCAGCTACATTTTCTAAATTCATTTTAGCAGTTCTTATAGATTCATATTCAATATCACTACAAGTCTCAAAATCAACTTTCTTTGTCATTTTCTTAAATTGTGATAATTCATCCTTGATCTGTGATTTAACAGTCTTATCTAATTCTTTACCATGTTGAGATAACCCTGAATCAACTTGCATAATAAGAGTTTCAACTTCATTCTTAAAAATTAATCTTTCTTTAAGAATAGCATCTTGTTGTGCAAATTGTTCTGCTTCATGAATTGCCCTTTCAATATCATCGTCAGACATATGTGTATCATTTTCAATTGTCATACTTTGCATATTTCCACTAGCTAAATCTTTAGCAGTGACATTCACAATACCATTTGCATCAATCTCAAAAGTCACTTCAATTTGTGGGACTCCCCTCATTGCACGTTTGATTTTCTTCAATTTAAACTTTCCTAAACTTTTATTATCTCTTGCTAATGGTCGTTCACCTTGTAAAACATTAATTTCTACTTGTGTTTGGAAATTTGATGAAGTTGTAAACACTTGGCTATGACTTGTTGGAATTGTTGTATTTCTATCAATGAGTGGTGTTGCAACACCACCAACAGTCTCAATCGACAATGTTAACGGCATAACATCTAATAATAACACATCATAACTTCCCATTGCTGAAACATCGCCAGATAATTTTCCACCTTGAATGCCAGCCCCCATAGCAACACATTCATCAGGATTTAATGACTGACTTGGTGTGATTCCAGTCACTTCTTTAATCTTATCTTGAACAGCTGGTATTCTTGATGAACCACCAACCAAAATGATTTTATCTAATTCAGCAGGTAATAACCTTGCATCATTTAGTGCATTCTGCATTGGCAAGATTGTACGTTCAACAAGTTGTTGTGTTAATTGATTGAATTGTGATCGAGAAATTGTCATATCGATATTTTTAGGTCCTTGTGCCGTTGTTGTAATAAATGGTAAAGAAATTGTAGCAGAAGTCATTGTTGATAATTCGATCTTTGCTTTTTCGGCTGCTTCTTCAATACGTTGCATAGCAACCATATCGTGCGATAAGTCAATGCCTTCTCTTTTTTGAAATTCTTTATGAATATATTGTGCCAAACATTGATTAAAATCATCACCACCCAAATGATTATCACCAGATGTTGATAAAACTTCAATAACGCCATTTCCAATTTCGATAATAGAAACATCAAATGTTCCTCCACCTAAATCAAAAACCATAATTTTTTGACCATAACTATTCTCTAGACCATAAGCCAAAGCAGCAGCAGTAGGTTCATTGATAATTCTTAAAACTTCCAATCCTGCAATACGCCCAGCATCTTTTGTAGCTTGTCTTTGAGCATCATTAAAATAAGCAGGAACTGTAATAACTGCTTGCGTAACATCTTCATTTAAATAAGACTCAGCATCCATTTTCAACTTTTGTAAGATCATAGCAGAGATTTCCTGTGGAGTATAATCTTTTTGATCAATTCTTTTTGTATATCTTGTCCCAATTTCTCTTTTAATTGAAGAAATCGTCTGTTGTGGATTTGTCACAGCTTGACGTTTCGCATTTTCACCTACCAAACGTTTTCCATCCTTTGTAAAAGCCACAACACTTGGTGTTGTTTTCATTCCTTCACTGTTTGGAATAATTGTTGTTTTACCATTTTCGATAAACGCCATACAACTATTTGTTGTTCCTAAATCAATACCAATAATTTTACCCATATATGAATCTCCTTTTCTTTATCTACAGCAGCAAGCTGAACATAATTGAAACATTAAAATACTATAACAGCAGTTTGCCATACCAGCATATGGTGAACCATATGTCTGTTGACCTGTACGATATTGTCCTTGACTTGATTGTAATTGTTGAACCAAGAATAAATATTGTAAGTTTCCAGGTTCCATTTGCGCCGCTGTTTGTGCATATTCTAAAGCTGTAATATTATTACCAATACCATTCATGGCAACAGCACTATAATAAAACCACATTGCATTACGCGTTCTCAATTGCTCCAAAACATTTAAAGCATCCTGAAAACGTCTAGCATTAATATAGGCTGCTGCATCATTAAAGGCAGCCTGTTCATTTCCATTATACTGATAAGTTGACTGGCCAGATTGACCATTCGCTTGTGTTCCACCATAATTTTGATTTGTAAACCCTCGTTTACGACCATCCATAATAGTTTTATACGCATTTTGAACCTGTTTAAATTTTTCAGTGTATTCAGCCTGATGAACACTATTAATATTAGCATCTGGGTGATATTTTTTACTTAACTCACGATATGCTTTTTTGACTTCGTCATCACTAGCACTTGATGATACACCTAACACTTGATATGGATCCATTACTTCTTATCCTCCGCTTTTTTGTTCCTTTTTATTTCATATTTCAGCCAAACACCACTATATAAGATATTTCTCATTAATGGTGCATTTTCTATAATCGGTAAACATTCAAACACTTCAGCTGATTTTGAAATCATCATTTCTAAAATAGAATAACAATAATCATCAAAATCATCTCTTTTATAATCATCCAAGAAAGGGTTATATCGTTTCTTTTTTATGTCATCTTCAATATCATCATAAGCATCCATAAAATAAATGAATTTCCCTAGATAAAATCCCAATTCATATAAATCATCACGCCATTCATCATCCTTATAAGCACAAATCTCACCCATAACCTGACCAAAGTATTGAGATATTTCATCTAAATTATGCATCTTCTGATTTTCATATTGATGAATTTGTCTCAGACAATTCTCAATTTTCTCAATCTTATCTGGATATTCATCTTTTATTTTTAAATAACATTTCTCAATCCATTTCTTATAAATATTCCTTGAAACACGCTTCTCATCCAACCAATCATCCTCACACTTATAATAAGTTAAAACGATTGTCATTTGTGCCGCATAATCAATACATTCATTAAAACTTTTCAAATATTTATGAATAGGATGCAATAAGCAATGAGACATTTCTTGTTTTGTTTCTGGTTCATATAAACCATTCAGCAACAAGGCTACAAATGTTAAATCATAGTTTAAAGATACCTGCCCTTTATAACCATATTTCTCTTTTAATGTTTGACATAATCCACAATAAAAAGAATGATAGATATCAAACTCTTTAAACTTTAATTCTGGTTTATTAATGACAACATATCCAAACATCTCTCGTCCTCTTTCTTTATGACTTATCTATCATACCACTTTTTTTATACGATTGTCATTAGTATAGGACTCAGATATTAACTATACATGAACAAAATTAAAAAAACCGTAAAAAAATATCTATCCAAATTAAAAAAACACACAAGTGTGTCTGTATTTTTCAAGTATTATTATTTATAACTTTTTAGCACATGTCATGATGTAGTCTCTTTTATTGGTTGATATCATTTGTTTTACTTGGTTTAATACCAATTTTTGATTCCAAGATTTTTTTGCATAGACTTATGATCGAGCACATGTGAGTTTTCTAGAGTGCATCTTTAAAATATCTCATACCGCCTTGATAATCAGAATAAACATAAGTATAAATGATTGTTTTCATAAATTTATCATATATCTTTTGAATTTCTTTAGACATATGGTTTCACATGCAAATTGAAATCTAATATATCAATAAGGATGGCTATGACTTTGCCAATTGATAAATTTTATTACGAGTAATCAATATGGTTTTTGGATAACTTTGATTTGTAAAATGAATGAATATATTCTGTACATTTATGATAAGCGCTCTTTCAATTAATCATATTCTCTTTAAGAAACAGAATGCATACAATAGGCTCCCTTTCCACAAAAGTTAGATTTTAAATCTAAAAATTTTTCAAGATAGCATAATATTGTATATAACATAGCTCGATTTTCAAATTCTTCACGTGTTTGTGGTAATTCATCGTGTTGATAATGTTTTTTTAAAATAGATAACTCCTCTTTTAAGCCTTCAACATCATTATTCTCATGATATTCAAAAGACATCTTATTTATAAAATCAGACATATCTAAAGCTTGATTCCCCACAAAATCAATACGAACAATGAAATCATATATATCTTTAAGGACATTAATTTGTTCTTTCCTCATTAATAAATATTGAAGTTCATATTTTGTATCATTTAACAATCGATTATTCACTTCAGCGTAAGTTTGTTTCGTCATCCTTTCAACCAATTCAAGAACATTTTCAAATTCATCAAATAAACTTCCTTGTTTTTGCTCCTTTAATAAACAAGTTGACATTCTGACTAACAATTCCTTTATGTTTTGATCTAATTCAAATAATGATTGTTCAATCTTTGTCCTTTGAGAAGGCATATATAGATTAATCAAAACACCTATAAGTAGTCCAATCATAAAAATTCCAAATTCGTTTTGAATCCAAAACAAATTCATAGATTCTTCAATTAAATAATGTGTTGCAATAACAGCATTCATAGCAATTCCATCCTCTAAATGTCCTAAAAAAGAAAGACCAATAAATATGAATAGAAAAATCGCAAAACTCATTGCACTATAACCAAAAATCAAAAAAACAACATAGGCACATATGAATGCCAGAAAAAAAGATAAAACTCTTTTTAAACAGATTTGAAATGTCTCTTTACGTGTATTTTGAATTGTTAACAAACCTACAATTCCAGCACTTGCTGTGTATTGCAATCCAAAACATTGTGCAATAGTCATTGCCAAAAAGAACGCCAATGCCATTTTTATAACTTGTAATTGTTTCACTCAACCAACTCCTCTTTATTAATAAAAGTTTGACAAAATAACTGAACAACTTGTTCCTGTTGTGCTTGAGCTGTTATTGTTGCAACTCCATCTCCAGATTGTTCACCATAATTCCCATAATAAGCATGATTACCCCCTTCAATAGTAAATTCTATTGTATTTTGTGGAAGATTTGGAAAATAATTTTGATATTTACCCATATTTAAAACTTGATCCTCAGTCCCATAAAAACTCAAGACCTGCAAAGATGTTTCCGATAAATCTTGAGTAGAATAAGCCCCTAATAAAACCAAGCCTTTCAAATTATTTTCATGATTAAAAGCATAATTTGCTGCCATTGCTCCACCTAAAGAATGCCCCATCATATACCAATTCTTAATATTTGGAAAAGCTGCAATAATCTTATCTGCAGCATTGCTATCAAATATAGCCAATCGAAATGGCATTTTGACTAAAGCGCACATATATCCTTGCTGTGAAAACTTTTGCATTAAATTTGTATATGCCAACTCATCCACTTTTGCTCCAGCATAAAAAATAATGCCACCTTTATTCTCGCCCTTTGGTTGGAAAATATAACTGCTTATATTGTCTTGATAAGACATTTCCTGTGTATTTTGTATATAACTTGCTGGTAAAGCCTCAGCATGATAATAATCATTAACGTATATAAGAAAGACTGTTACCAAGACAACAATTCCACCTGCAATGACAATACATATTTTCTTGATTCTTGATTTCACTTTTTTGCTCCTCTTTTATTGAATTATAAAATAAGTATAGCATAAACATCCTAAAACATCACTTAATCAACTTTACTAATTTTTTGAAAATGATAAAATAGAAACAGAAAGTATAGGTGATTATATGGAACAAACATCGCTTTTTCAAAATCAAAGCCAAGAACCTTTAGCCAGTCGTTTGAGACCACAAACATTATCAGATTATGTGGGACAAAAACATCTTATTGGACAAGGAAAAATATTATGGCAGTTAATAGAGCACGACCAAATTTCCTCTATGATTTTTTGGGGTCCACCCGGAGTGGGAAAAACGACATTAGCAAGAATCATTGCCAATTGTACGCAATCTGAATTCATTGACTTTAGTGCCGTCACAAGTGGCATTAAAGATATCAAGGCAGTTATGAAACAAGCACAAGAAAAACAAATGATGGGCATAAGAACAATTGTTTTCGTAGATGAAATTCATCGTTTCAACAAAGCGCAACAAGATGCCTTTCTTCCTTATGTTGAACGTGGAAGCATTATTCTCATAGGCGCAACCACAGAAAATCCTTCTTTTGAAATCAACTCTGCCCTATTATCGCGATGTAAAGTCTTTGTTTTACATGGTCTTGAAATTGAAGATATCTTAGATTTATTAAAGCATGCCTTATCGAGTGAACAGGGATTCGGTAATGAAAACATTGAAATTGAAGAAAATGGTTTATACATGATTGCATCTTTTTCTAATGGTGATGCTAGAATGGCATTAAACACTTTAGAAATGGCTGTTTTGAATGGAGAACAACAAGAAAATAAAATCGTCATTTCTCAAAAAATCATTGAAGAATGTACCAACCGCAAATCCTTTCTCTATGATAAAAAAGGCGAAGAACATTACAATATCATTTCAGCACTACATAAGTCTATGCGTAATAGCGATGTTGATGCTGCTATATATTGGTTAGCCAGAATGTTAGAGGCAGGCGAAGATCCTTTATATATTGCAAGACGTTTGGTAAGATTTGCAAGTGAAGATATTGGGATGGCAGATAGTCGTGCCCTAGAAATTGCTATTGCTGGTTATCAGGCGTGTCATTTTCTTGGCGTTCCTGAATGCAATGTGCATCTTACACATGTTGTTACATATCTTTCATTATCTGTAAAGTCAAATGCATTATATATGGCTTATGAATCTGCAAAAAAAGATGCTTTAGACACTTTAGGTGAACCTGTTCCTTTACAAATTCGCAACGCTCCAACAAAATTAATGAAAGAGCTTCATTATGGTGAAGGATATCAATATGCTCATGATTATGAAGATAAAATTACATCTATGACATGTCTTCCAGACAAGATTGCTGACCATCATTATTATCATCCTACAATGCAAGGCAGCGAAGCTAAAGTTGCTGCTCGTTTACAAACAATTCAAAATTTACGCAATAAACATAAAAACAGAAATGAATAGAATTATCTCCTCATACTCTTAACTATTCTATTATCTACTACAAAAAAACTCTGAGAAGGGAATAAATGAATCAGTTTTCATCTCTTCAAAGAGTTTTTTTATATACAAAGTTTTTCAAAGTATCTCACTGTACAATCTTTCAAATTTCAAAAAATCCTATCACTTTATTTGAAATTATTTAATCCTCCATAGCTTCCATTTTTGTCTGATGAATGGTTCCATGAGGGTGATGGGGAGGAGCATAAACAGTTGATAATTTAAGTGGGCAATTCCCAATGTTTATAATATTATGCCATATTCCAGCTGGAACAAAAACCGCATCACCAACACATAACTCCCATTGTTCATTTAAACAATCCTTTGAATCTCCCATTTGTGCTAAAGCATATCCTTCTTCAACACGAATAAATTGATCAGTATCCTCATGTCTTTCAATTCCTATATCATCACACAGAGGAATACACATTAAAGTCATTTGTAAATTCTGACCTGTCCAAATTGTTGTACGATAATAACTGTTATATTCAGCTGCCCTTATGACATTCGTTGCAAAAGGATATGGTCCAAAATCTGTTGATGTATGACATTGACAATTTTGATAAGAATCCATTTTTCTTTCATCATTCTCCTTTTATAAGTTTGATATCTTTTTAGATACCTATTCTATCTTATGAAAGAAGATCACTTCACAGTTATATAATTTGTACCTATTCTCAGAACAAGCAATTATTTTATCAATGTAAGAATATCCTCAACAATCAGATTTGCATCTAATCGATTTTCAAGCAATAATTCATATGGATCATAACGATCATAAAACTTCTTTTTTAAACCATAATTTTTAACTTTCATATTTGTTGGACCGTAGTATGAAGCTACTTTTTGTCCATATCCACCCTCAATAATTCCATCCTCTAATGTTATAACAAGAGAATGACTCATCTTTAATTCATCTAATAAGTCAATATCTAATCCGTGAATAAAAACAGGATTAATCAATGTTCCATAAATATCATGCTGTTTTAAAAGATCTATCACCTGTTCACCAATGAAAAAGAAATCTCCAACAGCAATAATAGCAATATCTTGACCTTTTTTAACAACTTTAGATCTCAAAATTTTATAATTGGTTGTATCAGCAACTCCTTTTGAAATGACTTCCATATGAGGAACCTTAATGGCAATAGAATGGTCATTTTGTTCAATAGCATAATCTAACATTGCAAAGTATTCTTCTTTATTTGTGGGAGCTAAATAAGTTAAATTTGGAATGTTAGATAATAATGGAATATCAAAGAAACCTATATGTGTTTCATCATTCATACCAAAAACCGATCCCCAGAAAACAAGCAGAACTGCTGGATTGTTGTTAATACATAAATCTTGAGAAATTTGATCATATGTTCTTTGAATAAATGTACTAAAAACACCATATACTGGCTTTCCTCCATTTTTAGCAATTCCTGAAGCGAAAGCAACAGCATGCTCTTCAGCAATACCAACATCAACAAATTGCTGACCAGCAATCTTTCTGTTATTTTCATTCATTCCAATTGCAACTGGTGTTGCTGATGTAATTGCCACAACTCTTGAATCATCTTTCATTTTTTTGAGGAGATATTTGCCAGTGAGATCATTATAATTTTCTTTAGTTTCATTAGATAAATATTCTCCTGTTTCAATATCAAAAGGTCCACCAGCATGAAATTTTTCTTTATTCTTTTCAGCATAATGATACCCTTTTCCCTTGATTGTATGTACATGAATAACAACTGGATAATGACTATCTTTCACTTGACGAAAAATGTTAACCATTGCCTCTACATTGTGTCCATCCTCAACATAATAATAATCAAATCCTAATGCCTTAAATAAATTGTTTTCACTCTTTCCCTTGCTTCTTCTCAATTCTTGTAAATTCCTATAATATCCACCATAATTCTCAGCAATAGACATTTCATTATCATTAATAACAACTATCATATTACTCCCTTGTTCAACGACATTGTTCAACCCTTCATAAGCTTCTCCTCCACTTAATGAGCCATCACCAATAACTGCAATAATATTTTCATGATCACCTTTGAGATCTCTTGCTTTTGCTAATCCACAAGCCAAAGAAATAGAAGTTGATGTATGTCCTATATTAAAAAAATCATGTTCACTTTCTAACGGATTTGTAAATCCAGATACATCATCATATTGCGCTTTATTTAAAAATGCATCCTTTCGACCAGTTAACATTTTATGAACATAACTTTGATGAGAAACATCAAATACAATTTTATCTTTGGGGGAATCAAAAACATAATGCAAAGCAATTGTCATCTCAACCATTCCTAAATTTGGACCCGAATGCCCTCCATGTTGACTCAATTTATGAAGCAAAGCCTTTCTGACTTCTGCTGATAAAATATTCAATTGTTCTAAAGATAAATATTTCAAATCTTTAGAGTTATTTATAGTTTCTAAATACATATATATCATCCTCCTATGAGTTGTAGTCTATCACTTAAACTTAACTTTAAGTCAATACCTATTGATAAATATTTTTATAAGTGCTATTCTAAAGGAAAGCATAGGAGGTATAAAGTCATGTACTATACAATTGGTGAAGTTGCCAAAATGTTTAATCTCACACCTTCTACAATTCGATATTATGACAAAGAAGGATTATTACCGTTTGTAGAACGTCAATCAGGAATCCGCAAATTTTCACAAGATGATGTCAATATGTTAAAAACAATCGAATGTTTAAAAGAAACAGGTATGCCCATTAAAGACATTAAAATATTTAGTCAATGGTGTTTAGAAGGTGATTGCACTCTTAACGAGCGATTGGAAATGTTTTATCAGCGTCGTGAAATTGTTAAACAACAAATGGCAGATTTGCAGGATATTATGGATCATATCGAGTATAAGTGTAACTACTATGAAAAAGCAGTTGCTGCAAATTCAGAAAGCATCCATAAAAATTCAACAAAAAAAGAAATTAATGAATCTATATCTATTTAAAAGGGAGACTATTATAAACATATGTTTTATAATATCTCCCCTTTTCTTTTATCTATTCCATTCAATCATAAAGATTCAGCTATTTTCATCATTCAGCACTCATGATTTAGAAATATACAATGCATTTAATCTTTTTTTAAAAGCGTACATTGTGATAAATCCTATTTAGAATTTTGACCATATCCTTTCACAATTATCTATACTTGATAAAATAATAGTGAAAGCCTTGATATTTCATCTTTAGTATATGTATTTCACCCTTTCATTTCTCACATCTTACTATAAATCAAATGAAAATAAAATGTAAAAAGATTGTTATCTTACAATAACAACCTCATTTTTATAATCTAATGGATATAAATGTTCCATCAACTGCCTCAACATGCAGCATCTCCAAACCCTTATTTTCTTTTAATATATCAATACATTCATTGAGCAATACACTTATAACGTCTTTTGTAACCAAAACATTATATGGTTCAGGTATATAGTGTTTGATATCATCAAACACTATATCAGGAATAAGTTTCACTACAAAACCAATCATTCTAATCGGTATAGGCATAGAAATTCGAATATCACTTGTTCTGATTTTAACTTTCATGATTAGCCTCTATTTATCAACAAAAACTCTTACAACTGTTCCGTCTGCTCCTTCAACGTTGACAAAATCACCTTCAATTTCTTCATCTAAACATTCAGATACTGCTTCCATAATATTAGAAAGATCCATATCTTTCATACAATCATCAGGTATAGGTAATTTACCAGTTGCCTTTAATAACTTTTTAATTGCTCCTACAGGAAACTGAACATTCACCTTATCTCCAGTTTCACTATCAACAATAACACGAAACATCTTCTTATCATACGTATTTTTTGCAACTGATTGTACACTGACATCCAATTCCATGGCTGACATCAGGTCTACCGCTTGCTCTGCTGTCATAGTTCCTTCTTCAACCATTTTCAAAATCCTTAATTTTTCATCCATACTATCATTCTCCTTTTTTATTTTAACTGTGCAATGGCTTCTTCAGCAGTAATTTCACCATTCTCTAAAGCTTTTAAAATTTCTTCTTTCTTGGCAGAGGACTGCTCATTATTCTTTGATTCATATCCAAGTTTCTTGATAATTGCATCTAATTTTGAACGAACTGTCGGATAAGAAATTCCAAGTTCTTTTTCTACCTCTTTAATATTTCCTCTACACCAAATAAAGGTTTCAGTAAAATACAATTCCTCATCAGAAAGATAATCAAATTTACTCAATCTAAAATTATTTTCTATGACCGTCTCACACGAATCACATTTTAACCTGACAACTGTCAATTCATGATTGCAGACCGGGCATCGACTAATGACCTTTTTCACATTCACACTTCCTCTCACTTCTTATCAGAAATATAATACATAATTTTATATATGTCAATGTAATTATTAATATATTTAATATAATTATTAATATATTTAATATATTAATTCATTTATTGTTTGTGTTTAATCAAAAAAACTGATATCCAAGATAACAGTTTCTTTTTTTATTCAATTTCTTCTTTTATATTTCATCATCATAATAATCAACATAATCATTCAACTTATAAAGTCTATTTATATCTTTACCCCAAACACCAATTTTTTTTGATTCCGGATAAATAGCAATATCTATGTCATGATAAGTATCAAAATCAATATATATCAGCATTTCTGTTAAAGATGTGTTAATTAATTGATGAGCACCTTTTTCATTGGCTGGAAAATATAACAGATCACCTGTCGAAACTTCTCTTGTTCCATCAGGTGTCTTTAAAATACCTTGACCTTTGATAATATAAAAAACTTCTTCATTTTTATGATGATAATGATATGGGTATGCAGATTTTTGAGGAGGTATTTCATAGATATTGACAATACATTGCTCAGCATAACCTCTAGGTAAGAAACTTCTTTTATAGTATTCATAGTCTGAAGTTCCTTCTTTATGTTCTAAAGAAAGATCTTCTTTTTTCAAATGCTTCATTTCACTCATTCAAATCACCTTCATTTGAATGTGTTTTATTGACTATCCAATGATCCTCAATACTTTCTCTTGTTGCATAATAACCATAAGGCATATCTTTTAATTCTCCAATTGAAGGATCTATTTCAAATGCTGCCAGAAGTGATATAATCCTAGCTTCATCAGTTTCATGTGTATGACCACATAAAAACTGCCACATCCCATCATCTTCATCATGTGAAGCAAATAAAATAGGTTCATTTTTCTCTAAGACATGACAACATACAATCGTTGCAGTGTTTGGTTCATCTGAAAATGGAAATTTCATATTATGTTTCTCCTTATCACTTATTTATATAGAAAACTCAACAGTTATTCCGTCTGAATCTAATAATCTAAAATAATCAGACTTAGTGGAATGGCAAATAATTTTAGTTGGTGAATATCCTAAATGCAAAGCCCTCTCTCTAAGTGCGTCAAATTTTTCATCTGTTGAATAACTCATGACAATACCACTCATTGACACTTTCTCTGCATCTTTAAATTGAATCAATTCTAACATTGTTTCATTCTTTCCATTTGATAAAAATACAATTTGTCCCATTTCTAAATGCAGATGATTGACTAATTTTAAACCAACTCATTTTTGATAAAACTCTATCGCCTTCTCTATATCTCCTACCATAATCGTTATTAATTTAATTTCATATTTACTCTCCCATATCTCGATGATTACTTATTTATACCCCATAGCTTCTCTTACTTGTTGTGCTTCTTGATAAGATGTTAACATTGTCAGTAATTCAAATGCAACATCTGCTGCTGTTTTCGGACAAGAAGATGTTATAATATTATCATCCACAACCATCCACTCATCACCTAATATAACTCCCAAAGAAGCTAATTCATCACGTCTATAGCCACCTCTTAAATGATAAGTAGTTGCTGTTCTGCCCTTTAAAATGCCGCTTTTGGCAATTGGCAAAGCTGCTACACATACTGATGCGATTGGTTTATGCACCTGGTCAAAAGAACGAATAAGTTGTAATGTTTCATCTTTATAAGCCTCATCATAAAACCCATATTCTTCAAAGCCACCAGGTATAGCTAATGCATCATATTCGTTAACATCAACATCTTTGAGCAACATATCAACTTCTATAGATACACCAAAAGTACTTGTTACATTTTTTTTATACCCACAGGTTATGACTTTGATATCATATCCAAAATCATTACGTGCCCAGCCAAATACATCAATAAACGGACTCACTTCCATCATTTCAAAAGCATTTAAACACAACAATAAAATCTTCAATTAACATCCCTCTTCACCTTTCATATTAATACATTCATTTTAACATACATAGATATGAAATTATAGAAAAACAATCACGATTAATATTTATTTAAATAAATATTTTTATCATTGCAATCAAAAGTGATGAGATTACTTATTCTTACTGCTTTCATACATACATTAATAATTCCTATGCAATTATTTTCTTCTAGAGAATTCAACAAAGGCAAATATAATTGAAATAACAGTGAGAACAGATACAATAAGTTCTGCCATATCATTTGCATAATCAACTTGTGCTGGAACCACAATTCCTAAAACTAAAAAATAACAACACCAAACCAATCCTAAAGAGAGCACTAAAAAAGTAATATATTTTAAAATATTTGCTAATTAATCGATCATCTTTGTTACCAATCCAACTTTCCTTTGAGAATACTCTTTGTTTGGAAAGGCAATCTTAAAACCACCTGCAACAAATCCTATAATAATTCCCAATGTTATTCCCCTACAAATTTGATAAACCAATCCCACTGTCCATTACTCCCTTCATATCTTTTATATATTATATCTTATTTATCATCATACAACAAACAATTCATATCGTTCATCCATTTTATAACAATCGAGTTAAGAAATACTTTCAAAAATTACAAAAGACACTATCTTTTCAATAGTGTCATTTCTAACAAATCATATATTTTAAAATAAGTGTAGGATTTTATTGTTTGACTGTACTTAAACAAAATGGATGACCTTCTGGATCAAACATAACTGTCGAAGTATCAAAATATTGAATTTCAGATTTCGTTGCCCCACATTCTAAAGCATGTAAAACACCTTTTTCTAAATCGTCAACCAAAAAATCGATATGTGCCATTTGCTGTTGTTTATCTTTCTGCCATGGCCATACTGGTGCTACATATTCTTCAATTTCCTGAAACGCAAAAATCCAACCTTGAGGAGAGCGTAACCCTGCCCAGCCATTCCCTGAAAGAATTTTTTCCCAGCCAAGTAACTTTACATAAAAATCTGATAATGCATCAGCATCTTTACAATCATAAGCAAAACCTGCAATACCACTAATCATTTCTTCTTCCTCATCTTTCTTTATTGAATATTTTTAATATATCATATCATTTATATAAAAAAACAAATATTTCTAGAAATCACACTAGAAAGTAAATATATCTTCTTACAGTTTCTGTACACTGTTTTTATGTTGTAACAAATTCTCCTAAACACCATCTGAATCCAATGTGAAGATAATTGACTGTGTCAACAAAGGACACCCTATAAGACATCCAGAATATGATATATACATAGGATTGCGAGACAAACGATAAATACCATTACAATAAACTCATCCTTAGAAGGGATGCCAAAACAAATGATAGAGATTGCATAAAGTATTAATCCTAACAAATAGAAAATAGTTCGAATATAGAATACAATTGGCAAATCTATACTGATTAAAAAACATATGTATATAAATAAGAAAACATTTCAAATTTAATATGTCTAATATGCATACATCTCATTTCCAAACATTCTTGGAAAATGAGCATCACGTTTCATCACATCTTTATTAACACAAATCTAATAAGGAAAAAGGAATCACTGTTCATCATTTTTACCACCTTATATATTTAATTTTAAACATATTTGTCTAGCCTTTATTGTATTCAAAAACTCTTTATTCTTACCTGACATGTACGATTACTAATTCACATCAATAAGTTATTTTTAGTAAACTTCTCATGTTTATCCTTCAATTTCTAATTATTTCTTTTTTGTCTTTGATTTTAATCTGCATTTCACAATTAATAACTTTTTAATATCATCTAAATGCTCAGAATTTATTACACGATATTGTATCCACCCACCATCACCACAAGGATATTTATGATCAATGTAATTCTTCATATAATCCTGAACATTATCATAAATACTCTCATATTGCTGTGTAGAGCAGCGAACCATAACAGTAAATGAACCATTTTCTGCAAAAATATCACAAATGAATTTCTTACCCTTACGATGACAAATACTCCAACCATACTCTTTTCCATATGGAAAACGTATTTCTGAAATTGTATCCAATTCTCCTGACAAAAAAGTATGAAGAGAAGTGAATAATTCTGCATTCTTACCACAGTATGAAGCCAATTCATCATGAGTAGGTCGTTTGTCCTTATTTAATAATCTCTCGTACATGTCTTTACCTCCTATCTCATAAACATCTTATGTCAATTGCACTCCACAAATTATCATTTCATTACCAAAACAATATTTTCAGAAAAAATAACAGCAGCAAACTTCAAATCATTATCTCTCTTTTTTCATATCTATGAAACTAAAACGTAAAACCACTCTCATTATCACCTATATCACAAAAATATAATACTGTTTCCAGTTTAAATCAAAGTTTTCTTTGATAAACGAATTATATTTTCAATATTATGAGTTTGCGGAAACATATCTACAGGTTGACATATATCTACTTGATAATTATGTTCTTGAAGATATGCAATGTCTCGAGCCTGTGTAGCCACATCACAAGAAACATATATAATCTTATCTGGCGACAAAGTCACCAATTGATCTAAAAAGACTTGAGAACACCCTTTTCTTGGTGGATCAACCATGACAACATCAATATGTTTTTGTTGTTTTGCAAATTCAACCATAAATTCACCAGCATCTTGACATGTAAATTCAACATTTGAAACATGATTTCTTTGAGCATTTTCTTTTGCATCAATAATTGCTTGTTCTACAATTTCAACACCATATACCTTTTTAACATACTTAGCCATAGATAAAGAAATTGTGCCAATCCCACAATACGCATCAATAACTTCATCTGTAGGTTTTAAATCAGCAAACTCAATAGCTTTTTGATAGAGATGTTCAACTTGTTTTGGATTAACTTGATAGAACGATTTAACAGAAATACGATATATATTTCCCAGAAGTTCATCTTCTATATACCCTGGACCATCTATTACCTTCACTTTATCACCTAAAATAACATTGTCATGTTTTTTATTTATATTTTGAATGATTGTCTTGAGATCTGGAAACTCATTTTTTAATGTTTTTACAATAGTATTTATATTTTTAATTGAATCTTGATATGTAATAAGAACCAACATAAGCTGTTGTGATGTCAAACCATATTTAACAAGAATATGCCTAATATTTCCTTGATGTGACATCTTGTCATAAGGATTTTCCTGAGCTTCCTGTAAAAGATTTCTTACACGATTGACCAAACGATTTGATTCATTATTTTGAATATAACATATTTCCATTGGAACAATGTCATTACTATGCTGTTTATAAAACCCAGTCACAATTGTATTGCCGTGTAGTCCAACTGGTACCTGAACTTTATTCCTATAATACCATGGTTTTTCCATCATTAAACAAGGCAAAACCTCTACATGACAATGTCCAATCCTTTGTAATGTATCCTTTACTCTTTTTGTCTTAAAGTTTTGCTGACCAGCCATAGAAAGATGTTGAAGATGGCATCCTCCACATTGTTTAAACAAAGGACACCTAGGTTCAACTCGATAAGGACTTTGCTGATAAACTTCTATTAATCGTCCAATTGCATAATTCTTCAAAACTTTAATAATCTTAATTTTACCAACTTCATCAATTAACATATTCTTGACAAAAACAGGAAATCCATCAACTTTAACAATTCCCTGACCATCGTGAGAATAATCTATACATTTAGCTTCTAAATATTCATTCTTTTGCATTTTGTCCTCCAAAAAAAACGAGCATAGCCCGTTTATTCATTTGTATCCTTTAAAGTGCTCTCTGCTTTTTCCTTACTCTCTTTATCTTTAACTGATGCAAGGGTATAAGAGAATTCATCATTTTGTACATGTTTTGTTCCAAAGATAGGGAAATCTTTACTATCTTGAGAAGTTAAGTACAAATTCACTTCATATTGAGATACATTATCAGTTTTTCCAAATAAAGTACTATACGTTTTTCCATCTTCTTTTGGTTTTCCAACAAGCTTATCTAATGTTTGCACAACATTTTCAGCTATCTTTTGAGCATCTTTTGTCTTCATTCCTGGCTTATATACAATATCCACTTTTAATTGCTTACAAGTTATTTCCAAAGTTATATCTTGAATTTCAGAATGTTCATTCTTAGCAGTATCAATAGCTGCTTTTCTTAAATCATTAGAAATCTCAACAATACCTTGACAACGATCCCCATAAACTGGACCATTATTACGAGATTCTAAGAAAATATAAATAGAAAATGCTATAAAAAGCACACCAAAGACAATCAAAACATAGTGCCACCATTTCCAAACAAATTTCTTCTTTTTCTTTGCCATAGGTTGAATATCCTCTTCTTCACTACTATACTCATCAGTATATTCATATGTATCAGTTACACTTTCATCATTTTGTGTAGCTTTCATATTCTCTAACTCATCAATATGAGAAGTCTCTTGATAATCTTTTTGATCATCATCTTCATCATCAAATTGAAATTTTCTAGCCATAATCTCACCTACCTTTTCTTATTGTACCAAAAATCGAATGAAATGTATAGGTCATTATTTCGTTCTTTCTTTGAGTAATTGAATCAATATTTGATTAGCAATTTTTGGATTCGCCTGTCCACCTGTATTCTTCATAATCTGTCCAACCAAAAATCCAACAGCACGATCTTTTCCAGCTGCAAAATCCTGAATAGATTGCGCATTATTATCTAAGATTTCATTTATGATTATTTTTAACTGTTCAGGATCTGATATTTGTTTCATTCCTTTTTCTTCAATAATAATCTCTGGATCTTTTCCTTCAGCCATTAAACATTCAAAAACTTTTTTTGCTTGTTTAGAAGAAATCGTTCCATCTTGAATAAAAGTAATCATTTTCCCTAAGTATTGAGGTGTTAGTTTTGTTTCACTAATTGCTAAATTTTCCTTATTTAAATATGCTTGAACTTCACCTAACAACCAATTACATACAAGTTTATATTCCTGGCAAGTTTGAATTGCTGCTTCATAAAAATCAGAAATTGCTTTATTTGAAACAAGAATATGTGCATCTGTCTTAGGTAATCCATATTGGTTAATATAAACTTTCTCTCTCTCATCTGCCATCATAGGCAGGTTGTCTTTAATTTGCATAACCCATTGATGATCGAGACGAATTGGTAAAATATTAGGTTCTGTATAATATTTATAATCAACAGCATCCCCTTTAGCACGCATCATAACTGTTTCTCTGCTATCTTCATCAAAACGACGTGTTTCCTGCAGCACTTCACCACCCTGAATTAAAACTTTTTCTTGTCTCAATGCTTCAAATTCAATTGCTTTTTGAACATTAGAAATCGAATTTAAGTTTTTAATTTCAGTACGAATCCCAAATTTTTCACTACCATATGGGCGAAGAGAAATATTCACATCACAACGCATAGACCCCTCTTCCATCTTTGCATCAGAGACATCTGTATAAAGGAATACTTGTCTCAATTTTTCTAAATAAGCAGCTGCTTGAGCACCATTGCGAATATTTGGTCTTGTAACAATTTCAATTAATGGAATACCCGCACGGTTATAATCTATTAATGAATAATCATCAAAATGGAATTGCTTAGCTGTGTCTTCTTCCATATGCAATCTTTCAATTTCAACACGTGTTACGACACCATCAACCTCTATATCCAAATATCCATTTCTACCAATTGGCCTTTTATCTTGTGTAATTTGAAAACCTTTTGGTAAATCTGAATAATAATAATTTTTACGATCAAAGCATAATAATTCATCAATCTCCATGTGTAATGCATGACAAACACGAATAGCAAATTCAACACCACGTTTATTTAAAACTGGCATTGTTCCTGTCATCCCCATATCAACTTCATTCACTTTTGTATTTGGTTCTTCACCAAATGTCACAGGAGCAGCTGAAAACATCTTTGAATTTGTTTGTAACTCACAGTGAACTTCCAACCCAATAACTTGTTCAAAATTCATGTTTACCCCTCCCTCGAAAATTGATTCTTTAATCCTAACGCATTTTCTAACGCATAAGCACAATTGAAAACGGTTTGTTCTTCAAAGACACGTCCCATAACATTTATCGCAATAGGCATATGATCAACAAAGCCACTTGGTAACGACAAACTTGGTAAACCAGCAAAATTTCCTAATGATAAATGGTTCTCCAAAATCAGATATTCATCACTCAATCGATCATCAGTTGCTTCATCTACTTTTGGTGCAACACTACCACCATTTGGTGTTAAAATAATATCATAATTGTTGTATATCTTGTTTAACTCTGCAACAATTAATCTTCTGACTCTTTGCGCTTTTCTAAACATTCTCTCTTGATTTTCAGTTGCTAAAGCAAGGTTTCCAAGAATAAAGCGACGCTTGATATGATCACCAAATCCATGTGTACGTGAATTGATCATAATATCATCTGTTGATTCACCATCTTGTCTATTACCATATTTAATACCATCTAAGCAAGAATGATTACTTGTTGCTTCTGAATTAGAGATAATTGTATATGTAGGAAGCAATGTTCTCATCAATTCCACAGGCATTGTAACTTCTTCAACAATAGCTCCCAAATCTTTATATGTTTGAATAACCTTCTCAAAATTGGTTTTAATTTCAACATTTCTAATTTCATCACTCACTGATTTAAGAACTGCAATTTTCATTCCACGAATGTCATCAGTTAAATTCTTAATATAACAAGGGACTTCTTTTTGACTTGAAGTCATATCACGATCATCTCGTCCAGCCAATGCTTCAATCACAATTGCCATATCTCTCACATTTCGTGTAAATGCACCTACAGTATCTAAACTTGAAGCATATGGAATAACACCATAACGTGAAATACGTCCCCACGTTGGTTTAAAACCGACAATTCCACAGAATCCAGCTGGTTTACGAATGGAATCACCAGTATCACTTCCTAAAGCAAAAGGAACAACACCACTTCCTACAAGAGCTGCACTTCCACCTGAAGATCCACCCGCGATGCGTGATGAATCCCATGGATTATAGACTGGTCCTGTTAATGCTGACTTGTTGGTTCCACCCATTGCCAGTTCATCCATACTCGCTTTCCCAACTAAACAAACACCTTCTTGACTTAATAAATCAACAACATGAGCATTATAAATAGGTACATAATTTTCTAACATACGACTAGATGCAGTTGTCTGAATTCCTTTTGTATTATAATTATCCTTCAAAACATAAGGGATACCACTTAGTAACTCTTTAAAATCAGCTTGTTCTAAATCTTGATATGCTTTCGTCTTTGTTATTGTTACAAAAGCATTCAATCTATTTTGTTGAATATCAATTTCTTTAAATAATTCATCATAATATGCTTTTGCATCCAATTCTCCAGAAGAGAATAAATGATGAAGTTCTTCTATACTATATTGAATCATTTATCCCACCACCTTTGGTACTTTGATTTGATTTTCTTGCACATCATGCGCATTTTTTAAAGCATCTTCTCTACTTATAATATGATCAGCTACATCTTCTCTTAAGAATGTTGTTTCAATTTCATAAGGAAAAGCAAGCGGTTCAATACCCTCAGTATCAATAGCTTCAAGAGCCTGAACATGGCTCATAAAAACATTATACTCTTCTAGGAGTGCTGGCATTTCTGCATCACTCACATTAAACATTGTTTTGCGTCCTAATTCTTTTAACATTTTCTCTGTATCATTCATACATATTCCTCCTAATACAAGTACGTACTCTTACTGCTTTGCCCTTTATCTTTTACAATAACTGCCTGTAATTGATCTTGTGAATTCACTAAGACGGATATCTGAAAATCATAAGTGAATTTTGTATCTATTGCATCTGCAATAATAGAAGTCAAATACATTAACTCTGTAGATGATTTTATATTTAAATTGGCATTAATAACCATAGATTGAATTTCATTATTCATGTATCGTGCTTCTCCTACAAAACCAACAGCCTCAGTTGCAGCATTTTTAACAGTTCTTTTAATGGTTTCAAAATCAGCAAATGTTGTTTTATCTAGTTGCTCAGCACGCTCACTTGTAAATAATACATTTTCATGGTTCACTTTATTAATTTCGCCAACGTCTTTTTGACAATAACTTTTTAAAATATAATTTCCATCAACGCTACTCGTTGCAGTGTTAGTCGCTTTATACACTGTAATCAGAATAGGTAAATCTTTAACTTTTTTAAACTCATCTGCTTGTCTAATGACATTATAAAATTTCTGAATACATTCTCTCCCATAACTTTCAATATCACTATTACTCATGGGCTCTGCCAAAACACTATTATCACTATTTCGCGGTTCTATGATTAATGAAAATGAAATTCCTTTGAGTGTATATCCTTTTCCATCTTTAACAAAATAATCCTGTTCCTGAACATTTTGGAGCATAATGGGATCTTTGATACCACCAATTGTTGTCCCTGATGCAGGCTGCAAAGAATAATCACTCTTTCTTTTAACCAGTTCATTTTTCAATGATAATTTCAAATATTGTCCTTCACTCATATAGTGATTTGATGTAGAGAAATAATCAGAAGAGAGAATCTGTAGCCCTCTTCCAATTGTCTTAAAATCACTTGTTGCTCCATAATCAAGATAAAAACCTTCTCTAAGTTCACTGTCACCACTCTCAGTTTTAATAATCTTGTAATATGAATCGTCAAAGGAATCCATCGTTGCAGTATCTGTATTGGTTTGTTCCTGAACAGATTCTTTAGCACGATGACATCCAACCAGTAACGTTAATGCCATACATGCGAGAATTAATTTTTTCATAGATTAACCTCCTTTCTAAATTCTTCCTCAGTTAAGACTGTAACACCTAGTTGATTGGCTTTTTCTAATTTGCTTCCTGCATCACGTCCACAAATTAAGAAATCAGTATTTTTAGAGACACTTCCTGTAACATTAGCTCCAAGCCTTGCTAAATAATCCTTCATCTCTTTACGAGTCATCAATTCAAGTGTTCCAGTAATGCAAACTGTTTGACCATTAAATATACTTTCCTGTAACAAAGTTGTTTCTTTCAAATAGTTCATATTTAATCCTAAAGCCTTTAAATTCATAAGAAGTTCAAGACTGGCTGGGTCATTTCTAAAATGATTAATTGATTGTACAATCGTTTCACCTACATCTTTGATGGATAACAATTTTGCTGTGCTCGCCTCAAGCATTGCATCAATACTTTTAAATTCCTTAGATAAATTATCAGCCATCTTAGCTCCAATCCCTTTGATACCAAGACCAAACAATAATTTTTCCATTGAATTTTCTTTACTTTTTTCAATAGCCGCAACCAAATTATCCATAGATTTCTTTCCAAAACCTTCAATATCCATGATCTCTTGTTCATGTTTATATAAATCATAAATATCTTCAATATTTTTTACAAAGCCTAAATTATAAAATTGCTCAATAATCTTTTCGCCTAATCCTTCAATATTCATTGCATCTCTTGAAGCAAAGTGAATAATACGTTCAATCTTTTTAAAATCACATTGATCGTTCAAACAATAATAAGCAGCTTCATTATCTTTTCTAACCAATCGACTTCCACAATGAGGACAGTATTCAATCATTTTGAATTTCTCTTCACTTCCATCACGACGTTCTTTTAAAGAACGAACAACTTCAGGGATAACATCTCCTGCTTTTCTCACAACAACATAATCACCTATACGAATATCTTTGTTTTTGACATTATCTTCATTATGTAAAGTGGCACGTTGAACTGTACTTCCTGCAACACGAACTGGTTCTAATATAGCATTAGGTGTAATTTGTCCCGTTCTACCAATCGTAAAAATAATATCTTTGAGTTTTGTAACAACTTCCTCTGCAGGAAACTTATATGCAATTGCCCATTTTGGAACTTTAGCTGTATATCCCAAACGAACTTGTTCTTCAAGATTATTGACCTTTATAACAATTCCATCAATTTCATAAGGCAAAGTATCACGTTTTTCTGTCATCTCTTGGATAAATGCCCAGACATCTTGAATATCAGAAGAAACATGTGTCATAGGATTTGTTTTAAAACCTAATTCTTTAATATAATCTAAAGCTTCTTTATGGGTTGTACACCCCACTTCTGTTGCAGTTGGAACCATATATAGAAAAGCATCTAGCTTTCGCTTAGCAGCTATTGTTGAATCAAGTTGACGAACGCTTCCAGCTGCTGCATTACGAGGATTGGCAAATAATGCCTCTCCTGCTTTCGCTCTTTCTTCATTCAATTCATTAAATGATTTTTTAGGCATAAATATTTCGCCACGCACTTCAAAATCACCATCATAATCAATCGTTAAAGGAATTGACTTGATTGTTTTGACATTATGTGTAATATCTTCTCCAACAGTTCCATCTCCACGTGTAGCTGCATAATCTAGACGTCCATCAGCATAAACAAGTGAGACAGCCAAACCATCTATTTTTAATTCACAAACATATTCAACATTTGGATATGTCTCACGAATTCGTTCATCAAATGCCATCAATTCATCTTCATTAAAGATATTACCAAGTGATAACATCATTCTTTCATGAGTAATCTTTGTAAAACTATCTAAAACCTGTCCTCCAACACGTTGACTTGGAGAATCAGCAGTTAGCCATTCTGGATGTTGATTTTCAATTGCTTGTAGTTCTTGCATTAAGCGATCATACTCCTGATCACTTACTGAAGGATTATCCAAAACATAATACTGATAATTATATTCATTAAGTAATTTTTTAATTTCTATCAATCTTTCAAAAGTCATCTCAGTACACTCCATTTCACTTGCTCATTATAACAAAAATACCTATTGAATAAAACCATAAACATCAAAAAAATATGATTCTCAATATTTCTTTGATTTCTATAGAATATCACAATATTGTTCCCTATTTCTTAAGAAATTATAAATATGAATACACATCTCAACTTATCTTTTAAAAAATTTGTATTTTTACATAAAAAGATGAAAATAAGTGTAGTTAAACTTATCTTCATCTTGCTCAACTAATTCGATAACTTCTTTAATGCCTTATGATGAGCCATTAATGTTTTGATTCCATAAGGAACAGAGAATGCTATATCTAATGTATTCCCATTAACTTTAACGATAACGCCTTTACCAAAAGCCTCATGTTCTACAAAATCTCCCTGTTTCCATTCATCTACCTCATTATCTCCTATCATTTCTTCAACAGTAGGTCCTAAATGTAAATATTCTTTAGGTTTAAACTTCGAAGGATTCCCTGCATGTTCAACCTTATCACTGCCAATTTCATCAATAAATTGAGATGCCATCTTAGGAGAATTTGTAATAAAATTAAAACCTTGGCTATCAGTTAAATAAAGACGTTTTTTAGCACGTGTAAAAGCGACATAAGCCAAACGACGTTCTTCCTCCATGCCATCATCACCACTTTCAGAAACACTTCTAAAACTTGGGAATACATCTTGTGATAATCCAACGACAAAGACATAATTAAATTCTAATCCTTTTGCCATATGTATACTCATTAGTGATACATACTCGTCATCAAAAACATCATCTTGAGAAGTATATAAAGCAATATCCTGTAAATAACTTTCAAATGTTGGTGTATCAGGATGCGTATTCATATAATTTGCAATAGATGCTTTTAATTCCATAAGGTTTTGAATACGATTATCATCTTGATCATTTCTTAACATTTCAAAATAACCAACATCCCCCAATAACTTTTCAAAGACATCTGGCAAAGAGAGACTAGATGCTTTTGCATTCTCAATACATTTCACAAATTCAATCAATTGCTTCTTGGCTTTCCCAGACAAACCTATCTCATCTGAAAAAGTTGTTAAAGCTTCATAATTAGAAATACCATATTCTATTGCAACGTTTTGAATTCTTTCTAATGTCTTTGCACCAACGCCACGAGAAGGCACATTGACAATTCTTTCAAAAGAAAGATCATCTTGATTAACCATCAAACGAATATAACTTAAAGCATCTTTGATCTCCTTACGATTGAAGAATTTTAATCCACCAAATATTCTATAATCAATTTGTCTTTGAATTAATTTTTGTTCAAAAGAACGTGATAGGTAGTTCGCACGATAGAGAATCGCAAAATCATGATAGTTAACACCTTCTTCTTTATGAATAATTTCTTCAATGGTATCACATACAAAGTTTGCTTCTGCTTCTTCATCAACCCCTGAATAATGTAAAACCTTAGGTCCATCATCTAATTCAGTGAATAATTCTTTTTCCATTCTATTTTTATTTTTTCTAATAAGATTGTTAGAAATATCTAAAATTGTTTTGGTTGATCGATAATTTTGATCAAGAATAACTGTTTTGGTATCAGGGAAATCTTTATCAAAATTCATAATAAAATGAATATCAGACCCCCTAAATGAATAAATTGTTTGATCTGGATCACCAACCACACATAGTACTGCTTGTCCTGATAAATATTTGATGAGTTTGTAATCAACTTCGCTGACATCCTGGAACTCATCAACATGAATATATTGAAAACGTCTCTGCCATCTTTCTAAAATCTCAGGAAAGTTTTCAAAAAGCTCTACCGTCTTCAGTAAAAGATCATCAAAATCCAACATGAAATGCTCTTCTTTATATTTTTCATAATCATCATAAGCAATCGCCTTTTTTTGTTCACCAATATAGTCTCCCGCAAAAGACATCGCTCTTTCAGGTGAAACACCTGCAATCTTATATGCAGAAATATAATGAATGCAACTTTTCAAGCTAATTGTTTTAGAATCTATTTGACGCTCTTTGAATATTTTCTTTAATAAAGACTTTTGATCCTCTTCATCCATAATAATAAAGTTATTTGGATAATTTAATGCTCTAATATTTTGTCTTAAAATACGTACACATAATGAGTGAATAGTACATAACAGACTTCCCCCAGCATAATCACCTAATAAACCAATAACACGCTCTTTCATTTCATTTGCTGCTTTATTCGTAAATGTAATTGCTAAAATATGACGTGGTTCAATACCAACTTCTTCAATCAAATAAGCAATACGATATGTCAACACTCTTGTCTTTCCACTTCCAGCACCTGCAATTATACGCAAATGTGAATCCAAATATGTAGCTGCTTCTTTCTGTCTAGGGTTTAATAATTCATCTAAATTCATATCATATCACTCCTCATTTTTTCATTATAACAAAGATAAGTGATGAAATCTATCATCACTTATCTAAAGATGAAAAATCCTAAATATTTATGTCAATAAATATGAATTGATTATTTTCTTCATCTCAATTTTTATATCTACAAAATATAAAATTTCATTTATATAAAACAAGCCTATTCTTGACAAGAAATCTTTAATGATGAATTTTAAATGTGTCCCCTGCTTTTTTATAAACAAGAATACATGCAATAATACAATAACAAACACAAAAAACAATACAAATGATTCCAAATGAAAAAATCGGTAATGATAATTTTGTAAATGCAAAACAAATAACATATGTTAACGAAACAATAATTGAATAAACTGGATTTTTCATTTCTGTATATGCATTATAGGGCTGTAAAAGGTAATATAAAATTAAATAATGTGTTGAAAAGAAAACGCTCATAGAAATAAGCGATACAAACGCAATCAGTGCATATGGCAATTGATGAAATCCACCACCTATGATTAAGGCAATCCCATAACCACCACCTAATATAACCGTTGGTAATAGATTAATCTTAATCATCTCTCTTAAGCGAATTTGAAAGAGTTTCAATATATTTTTAGGAATACGATAAAATGTATAAGTCAGCATAGAATGATCACAATTAATAAACATGGCTTGTGTCACACTCTTCGTTGTATTCATTAAATACATAAAAAATACAAAATATGGTAAATAGGTTGTCAGAACTTTATATATATTAACTTTTAAAGATATATCTGCATGAAGCATAACGACAATCAATAAAACAGTTGCAGCCAAAACAATATAAGCCTGACGTTTTGCAGCACGCCATAATATTTTTTTATGTCTTTTCATAAAGAGTTCATTAAAGTATTCAAACCCTGTTTTATGACTCATTATCTGTGTATCCATCGTCATCATCTTACGATAAGAATCATTAACAAGATCTTGGGTATTCATATTGATGAGTGTGCTCACTCCTTTTAATAATTGATAACTAAAAGTATGATAACATGGATATTTAAAGATATAAATCATTCCCCATATACTCAAACATGCACTTGCGATGAATACCCCCATGAGTATACTTATAGGCATAACAATATTTAAAAATATCAATCCATACCCCAATAATAAACATATAATACAAAAAGCAATAACACATGGAGAATTATTATTTTCAGTACGAACTCTATGATTCTTTTTGAAATCATTTAACCGATAAACAGCAACAATAAGTTTTAAACCAACAATAGCAACTGTCAAAACACCAACAAACCAGATGGGATATTTTAACTCTATAGAAAGATAAAAAAGACAGGGAAGTAATCCAGCACAATGTCTTAAGAGTGTATATAAATATTGTGATAAAACAAATTGTCTACCATCCATTTTCATGAGAATCACAGCGTAATATTTATCCTTGGTTGGTTCAAATATACCTGTATTTAAAAAGGCTCCAATGATGCTCAAGAAAAATAATAATTGTAAAAATGATGATGTATTCATATGCCCAAACCATTCTAATGGCAGCATAAACATAAGAGTAAAATAAAGTATTTTTCCTAAAAAGATAGAAACCATTTCCCAAAGCACACTAACAATATTAGCAAACACTTTTAACCCATAATGTTTATATAAGGAATTTGGAAGGAGATGTTTCACAACCGGAATATGTTTCAAAGCATAAATAATGGTATTCACTCGATATGTACCTTTTAAACGATAAGAAATCCTAAATGTCTTAAACATGATCTCCATCCTTTAAAACACGAATAATCTTTTCCTGGAATGCAGCATCATCTAAATCCTCTTGTGTTATCAAAGATAGCTTGCCATTATTTAAAATAACGATTTCATCACACAAATCAACTGCCAATTCCATAATATGTGTTGAAAAAATAAGAATATGATTTTGTTTAATCCCTTTTAAAAGCTTCTTCATTTCATCAGCCACAACAACATCTAAAGATGTTAATGGTTCATCTAATAATAAAATATCTGGTTCAGCAATCAATTGAACTAACATCTGCATTTTATTCTTCATCCCATGAGAAAAATCTTTCAATAAACGATCCCTATCCTCTTCAATAATATTAACAATATCAAAATACTCATCAATACTTTTCAAATGATGAATATCCTTTTGATTAATTTCAATAAAGAATTTCAAAAATTCTCGAGCGGTCAAGAATTCAGGAACAGTTGGAGTCGATAGAACATAACCAATATCACTCATCGTCACTGGTCTTCTTCCTTCATCTTCAATATAAAATCTTCCCCCATCAATTTCAATATCTTGATTTATACAATTAAATAATGTTGTTTTCCCAGCACCATTTCTTCCTAAAAGCCCATATATTTTCCCTTGTTCAAAACGAAAATGAATATCCCTTAAGACCAACTTCCCTTCAAAATGTTTTTGAAGGTGCTCTATCACTAATTCCATAATATTCCTCCTCATGATTTTTAGTATATCATTGATAAACTTTTCTTACAACTTTAAAAAGTTATATTAATAGATAGTTCTTCAAGCAATGACATTATTTCCTTCCAAATGAAACATAACATCAAAATAGAAGAAGAGAAACTATATATTCCTGCCAAAATTAAAAGTGATGCCAGTGCAAAGTTACTTTACAAAATATTTATAATACTATGAGATATTTTCTTTCATTAACTTCATTCATAAAAAACTTCTATGATATGAAGAAATAGATATTGTATTTATTATGAATAAAACAATGATATATCAGTTGTTCTCAAATGATCTATGAGTATTTTTAACACAAATTTTACAAGAAATAGACTTCAACTTTATATCTAGTTGATATACTACAAATACTGGAGGTACATTATGAAAAAAGCAATTATAGATATTGGTTCTAATACTGTAAGATTAGTTATTTATCAACTTATGAACAATCAATACAAACAGATTATCACACAAAAAAAGACGGTAGGATTAGTTCATTATATAGAAGATAATCAACTTATGCCTGACGGATTAAAATGTCTTACTGAAACTTTATGCGAATTCAAGATATTGCTTGAAAATTTAAAGGTTCAAAAATCATATTATTTTGCAACAGAAGCCTTAAGAAGTATTCTCAATCAAAAGGATATTATAAATCATCTATCACAAGAACTTAATATTCAAATAGATATTCTTTCATGTCAAGAAGAAGGTCTCTTTGATTATTATGGAATGAAACAATCCATTGATTTTAAAGCTGGTGTTTTGATTGATATTGGTGGAGGAAGCAGTGAGGTTGTTCACTTTAATCAAAATGGTATTATCCAAAATCAATCTTTTCCACTTGGTTCTTTAAGCCTTTATAAAGAACATGTAAAGGGGATTGTTCCTACAACAAAAGAATTAAATCAAATTCATGATCATGTTAAAAAAGAGTTAAAAGATATAGATGTCTCGCATTATTCAAAACACGCTATTGGAATAGGTGGAACCTTGAGAGCTTGTATACTTGTAGCTCGCACTGTATTAAAGAAAAACAATATACAAGATACATTAACAAAAGAGGAAATAGATTATCTCATAAATCAATTAACTCAAAACTCAAGAAAGACAACTCAAATTATCTTAAGGATAAAACCAGATCGTATACATACGCTTATTCCTGGACTTATTATTTTAAAAGAATTGATCCAGAATTTATCAATCCAAGACTTAACAATAGCTTATACTGGATTAAGAGAGGGATATTTTATTAAAAAAACAGAATAATAAAAAGTATTTCAAACCATAGGACATTTGTCTTGTGGTTTAAAATACTCTCTCACTTTTTGCTTATCTTCATATAATTGTGCAATTAATTCTTCCTTTGAGGCAAATGGCTTTTCTTTACGAATTAAACAATAAAATTCTACAATCATATATTGATGATAAATATCACCATCAAAATCCAAAATATTAACTTCTAAAGATGGTTTATCCAAAGCAGTAAATGTTGGGTTATATCCAATGTTACACATTCCCATATATCCTTGTCCATGAACATACACCTTGACTATATAAACACCATGACATGGTAAAAAATATGATTGATAATCTACATTTGCAGTTGGGAACCCTATTGCATGTCCAATTCTGCGCCCTTTGATAACTTCACCTGATACACAATATTTTCTGCCTAATAATTCATTCATTTCTTCAATATTACCTTGTTCTAAAACATGACGAATACGAGTTGAAGAAATCTTCTCACCTTTATAAAGAACTTCTGGTATCACGCTGACATTAAATTGCTGACAAGCTTGTAAAGTCATAGTATTTCCAGCATTGTATTTTCCAAAACGGAAATCAAACCCACAAACAATATGCTTTACATGAAGGTCAATGAGATATTGATTGATAAAATCTTCAGGACTTAAAGCCGCCACTTCTTTAGTAAATTTTACGATAAATAAATAATCTAATCCCTCTTTCTCTAAAAGTGAAATACGATCATTCATTGATGTTAAATATTTTTCTTCTTTGATTTTTCCTAATACATAAAGTGGGTAATGATCAAAAGTCATCAAAGCTTTTTTATATCCTTTTTGCTCACTCACTCTTTTGACTTCATTCACCAAAGCCATATGTCCAATATGCAAACCATCAAAAAAACCAATAGCACTACAAATAGGTTCCACTATATTCACTTTTTGTCCATCCAAATAAACTATTTCCATCAAAACAACCCTCTTATACTTTTTAAATATCCCTGACCATTAGGTCCATATACAGCCAATACCTTGCCCTGCTTATTCACAATAACAACTTGATGATCAATATCACTTTTAATCATTTTCCCATGAATAACAATATTCTCATCCTCAATAACATATTTATCAAAATGTTCAAATGCATCTTCTATAGATAGCATATGAAAATGCCCTGCTTCAATATCCTCTAAAGTTGAGCAGTCTTCTAAGCGAAAATGTCCAGATTGACTTCTTATTAATTTTGACATATGACCAGGATAACCTAATTTTTTAGCTATATCCACACACAAAGAACGAATATATGTTCCTTTAGAACAACGTACTCTCAAAGTGATTTCATTTTCATCTTGTTGAAGCAATTCGATTTCATGTATGATAATATCTCTTGGTTCAATTTTAACCTCTTCGTGATTACGTGCATATTCATAAAGTTTTTTGCCCTTCACTTTAATAGCCGAATAAATAGGAGGTATTTGCTTTTGATTTCCAACAAAAGATTGTAAAACTTCTACAACATTTTCAACACCATCATATTCCCGACTTTCAATAACAGTGCCACTTGCATCATATGTATCCGTTGCAGTTCCTAAAGAAAGTGTTGTTATGTATTCCTTTTCTTCGCTCATTAAAAACTGCAAAGCTTTTGTTGCTTTGCCAATGCATAAAACCAGCACACCTGTTGCATCTGGATCTAATGTCCCACAATGCCCCACTTTCTTTGTATGTAAAATCCTTCTTATTCTATTCACAACATCATGGCTTGTCATGCCTGAAGGTTTATGTATTAATAATATTCCATTCATTCTATCACCAATTCATAGTATACCATAAAATAAAAACAAATGGGTAAAAATACCCATTTATTTCACAACTCTAAAAATATGATTGATAGCAACATCAAATGTCACTTCTTTGCCAGCTAATTCACTTGAACCATAATTGGCTGGAAACGTCACTTTTATCGTTTTTGATTCACCAGTTTTCATACCTACTAACTGTTCTTCAAAACCTTCAATATAAGTTCCTGATCCTAATTCGAGTAAGGCTCCATTTGCAGTTCCACCTTGAAATGCTGTTCCGTTTAACTTACCAACATAATCAATTTTTACAATATCACTATTTTGACTTGCAGCGTCATCAGCAGGCTGATAAATAGCATGAAGATCAATATCAAATGTCGTTTCTTTTCCAGCCAACTCACTTGAACCATAGTTCGCTGGAAATGTCACTTTAATTGATTTAGAACTGTCTACAGCCATATCAACCAATTGTTCTTCAAAACCATCAATAAAAGTTCCTGATCCTAATTCTAATAAAGCTCCATTTGCAGTTCCACCTTGAAATGCTGTACCATCCAACTTACCAACATAATCAATCTTCACAATATCACCATTTTTTGCTTTTGGTGAATTGGTATTATTCTTTGACGAATTCTCAGATCCACATCCAAATAAAAAACCCAAACATAAAACCAATGTCAATATTTTCTTCATATACTTCTCCTATTTATGATTAATAACATAGTAATTTTTCTTACCACGTCTTATAACAGTTGCTTCTTTCCCAAAAGCATTCTCCTTCTTAATAACAAACTCTACATCTGTCACCTTTTCACCATTAATAAGTACAGAACCACCTGTAACAAACTGACGTGCTTCGCGGTTTGATGATGCAGCACCAACTTGAACCAAAGCATTTAAAATTTTTGTATCCTCTTCCATTTCAATGCTAGGAACACCATTAAAGCATGATTGAACCTGTGCAAGTGTTAATGTTTGAATTTTTCCAGAGAACAACATCTGACTAATTTCTAAGGCTTCTTCATATGCAGCCTCATCGTGGACAAAAGTAATCACTTCTTTAGCTAACGCTTTATGAGCTTCTCTTAAATGAGGTTGCGTTTTATTTTTCTCCTCTAATTCCTCAATCTCTTCTTTTGATAAGAATGTCAAAAACTTTAAGTAATCAATAACTTTTTCATCTTCTGAGTTAATAAAGAACTGATACATTTCATATGGAGATGTCTTTTCTCTATCTAACCAGATTGCATGACCATTGGTTTTCCCAAACTTAGTTCCATCAGACTTTGTTAATAAAGGCATTGTAAAACCATATGCTTCTTTTCCTGATTTTTTTCTGATCAATTCAATTCCAGCAGTAATATTTCCCCACTGATCCTGTCCTGCGACCTGCATATGGCAATCTTTATTTTCATATAACCAATAAAAATCCATAGCCTGCATTATCATATAAGAAAATTCTGTATAAGTAATTCCTAAATCCAATCTTCTTTTGACAATATCTTTATTTAACATGTAATTCACATTAAAATATTTACCATAATCTCTTAGAAAATCAATAAAGTTTAAATCTTTAGACCAATCATAATTATTAACAACTTCAAAACCAAACAAATCTTGTGCCTGCTTTTTCAAACAATCAAAATTATGTTGAACTTGTTCTCTAGTAATCATGGGCCTCTCTGTATCAGGTTTAGGATCTCCAATCAAACCAGTTGCACCACCAACCAGTAAAATAGGATTGTGCCCTGCATCTTTCAATCTTTTACTTATTAAAAAAGATGAAAAATGACCAATGTGTAGACTATCACCAGTAGGATCAGTTCCAATATAAAAAGTCATTCCACCATTATTTAACTTTTCCTCCACTTCTGGAGAACTCACATCCTTAATAAGTCCTCGCCATACCAATTCATCATAAATTTTCATAATATCCTCCTTCAAATAAAAAAGAGAATTCCTCCCAAAGGACGAATTCTCGCGGTACCACCTTTATTTATGCATCAGCATACTCTCTCAATTGATAACGATGTTGCCACCGTCTAAGCTTTGCACTTAGATGCTCCAGAGTGTATTCATTATATTTATTGTCTTGTTTTCACCAACCACAAGTTCTCTATACCAAATCAATATAACTACTTGTCTCTTTCAACGCTTATTCATATAATATGCGATTTTACAAATGAAGTCAATAAAGAAAAGCATTTCATCATGAAAAAGTAAATATTTCTGCTAATTTTTCTTTAGCTTCATCTATTCTATATCGATCGACAATCATAACAACCTGATCACCAACATAGAACTGTGTATCACCATGAGGAATGATTTCATTTTTCCCACGCATTATAGAAACCAACAAACATCTTGGAGGTAATGTCAACGAAGCAACTGTTTGATTGACAGCTATACTTCCCAAACTCACTACAAATGAAACAAGTTCCTTATTTTCAATAGATTGAACAGAATTTTTATTTTTTGTCAAACGATGTAACAAACTTTCATATATAGGTTCGTTTCCAAGACTGTTCGCTACAATATAAGCAATAAATGATACAATAGCAATTGGTAGCAGGAGCTTTAAAGTTCCACACATTTCAGCAATCAAAACAATACCAGTAATTGGTGCTCTTACAATTCCAGCAAAAAAACCTGCCATTGCAAAAATAACAAAATTAACAAAATAGACATCTGCAATTCCAAATATCATAGCTATTTGACCAAATATAGCCCCAATAAGACTTCCCAGTATTAATAAAGGAAAGAATATTCCTCCTGGAGCACCAGAACCAAAACTCAAAAGAGAAAATACAAACTTAACAATTAACAAAACAACCAGAGTACTTAAAACCAATTGTTCACTATTGAGATAGTTAACCAAAACATGTCCACCACCAATAACTTGTGGCAGCCATAACCCCAATACTCCAGAAACGAATAAAGGAATAATTATTTTCTGATATGATTTTAAAACAGGAATACGATCATATAACTTTAATGATGCTATTGTCATTTTATTATAAAATACTCCTAGTAATCCAGTGACAACTCCTAGAACCAGTAACCATGCATATTGATTAAGAGGCAAGGATATTTCTAAAGTAAAATGCAGTGATGGTGATAATCCAAAAATTTGACGGCTTAGAAAATCACCTGTTAATGAAGCACACATAACTGAAACAAGTGCACTTGTTGAAAAATTTTTATGAACCTCTTCTAAAGCAAACATAATTCCAGCAAGTGGTGCATTAAATGCTGCAGATAATCCTGCAGCAGCGCCACAAGTTAACAAAAAACGTTCTTCTGTTTTGATCCGTTTAAAGAATTTTGAAACTGCCTTCCCAATCATAGCACCTAATTGAATACTAGGGCCTTCACGGCCTAATGAAAGACCACCAACAATACACAATGTCCCTGCAATTATTTTTGCAAATAAGACCTTATACCAGCATTGATCAATCTGTCCCTGGACTTCAGCTTCAACTTGCGGAATACCAGATCCTGAAATGTATGGCTCATACTTTAAAAACGCCGCAATAACAAGCCCTAAAATCACCAATCCCATAAACCACAGTATAGTTAATATAAAATTTCCTTTAACAAATGAAACAATTGTAAAATAGATATCTTCAGCATTGGTTAATAATAAGCGATAAATAATTGCGATTAAGCCCGCTAATGCTCCAACAATTAACCCTTCAAAAAACAAACGACGACTCAGATGACCCCTCTCTTTTAACATATGCAGAGTCTCAGAATTACTTCTTTCCACTTTTTCCCCTTCTCTCGCAAAAAAACTTCTAATTCAATAGAAGTTTTTATTTTGTTGTTCCTCTTGGCATCATTAAATGTTGCACTGGAACCTCTTTTGTATCAATTTCTTCTTCATTTAAAATTTTTGTTAATAAACGAACTGCTAAAGCTCCCATATCATAGACAGGCACATGAATAGAAGTTAAGGCTGGTCGACAAATTAAAGCATAACTTGTATTCATCATTCCAATGACTTCCATATCTTCAGGAATTTGAATACCATTATCAATGGCAGCATTGACAACTGCAACAGCTTCTTTATCATATCCAGTGAAGACAACATCATGTTTATGAGTTTTAAAATATTCTAAGAATTGCGGATAACTTTTTTCATAATGCGTAGATGTATGAATAATTTGTTTATCAGTATCAAAAGTTAGATTGTGTTCTTGGTAAGCTTGAACAATACCAGAAATCATATCATCAGTTTTAATCAGATTTTGTTTTGGGCTAACAAAAGCAATATCACTTTGACCTCTATTTAAATATTCATTGACGATATCATAAGCAATTTTTTTAGAATCCACAAAGATAGATCCCATATATTGACTTGATACACAAGCTCCAATGACAACTGATGGAATTTTATATTTGTTTACCAATTCAATTTCCTGCTCAATTTCCTCATTATTAAATAGGATAACTCCATCAGCTCGTGATTTTACAACCTTTTCAATCACTGTTTCAATGGGATTACCATCTCCAATTTCATCAGTTGTATAAATACTTACATTGTAATCTAAGCGACGGCTTGTATCTCCTATACCACCAATCATATCTTTAACATGTGCAAATAATGACTGTGGAAAAACAATCGCAATTGTTGTTGTTTTACTTGTTGCAAGACCTCTTGCAATTTGATTTGGTTTGAAATCTAAACGTTGAATAGCGTCCATAACGCGATCACGTGTACCTGGTTTCACAACATTAGAACCATTAATTACACGTGAAACTGTTGCCAGAGAGACACCAGCCTCTCTAGCAACATCGTAAATTGTTACATTCTTTCCCATGTTTAATCTTTGATTTCTTCAATCATTTCTTCTAATTTATCTTCAACATCATCGATTTCGTTTTCTAACTTTTCTAAATCTTCATCACTTAAAGTTGCATCTAAAACCTTTGTTTTCACTTCATCAATTTTAGAATTCACTTTATCACTTAAATCATATACACTTTCTTTAACCTGCATATATTGATCAGTCTCTTTCACTCTGTTAGCAAATTCTTCTAATTTTGTTTCCAAATCAGATAATTTTTCCTTTGTTGTTTCTTTAAATACATCCAAATCAAATTCATCAACAGATTTTTTAACTGTTTCAATTGTTTGCCCAAGCATTGCTTCAACATCTTCTTTAGTCATATTTTTCAATTGATCATATGCCTTTAAAGATTCTCTCTTAATATCTTCTCTTAATTCACTACCTTTTTTTGGTGCTAATAATAATCCAGCAGCAGCACCAATTCCTAAACCTAAAATAAACTTACCAATTTTCATCTTTTCTTCACCTTTCTTATTATTTTTTTCTTCTAAACATAGAAGTTAATAACCCTAATCCAGAAAGCAATGTTGCCTTCAAACCACCTTTTGAAAAGAAGCCACTAAACAATTCAACAGGCGCATTCAACATCTCCATTTTATTATTGATATCATCTAAAATATGATTCACTTTTGTTAATGTTGTTTCTACCATTGTCATTAAAACAGTTGCTTCCTTCACAGCACCAGACATCCTAATTAACAAGAGTCCTAAACTTATTAAAGCAAAAGCCCCAGACAAGATCAAAATACACATAGATACTAATTGTGCGTTTTCCATAAATTCTCCTTTCTTTGACTTTAGTATATTATACCATAAATTTCCATTATGAGGAAGTCATTGCTAATGTGTTGATTTATAATCAATCAGCATATCTTCAAACTTATAAATATCCTTGCTACTCATAAACAAGAAAACCACATCATCATGTTCTGCCAATAATTTGACAGCATCTTCATCTTCATGAATCACAATTGCACGTGGAAGATATTGACCAATCTCATGAATATCGATATCTATTCCAGCTTCTTTTTTAGCATTCTCTGGAAAATGTACGAGGAATGGATAATCCGCTAAATTCATTGACTCAGCAAATTCTTTTGCAAATCGCAGCCCTCTAGAAAAACGATCAGGTTGGAAAATAGCAACAATTTCTTTACCAGGATATCGAGAACGCGTTGCCTCAATGACATATTTGATTGCTGTTGGATGATGTGCATAATCATCCACATATACATTATTCCCAACTTCCTGAACTGTATAACGGCGTTTCACTCCATCAAATGTAGATAAACGTTTTTGGATGTAATCAGCATCCATATTTTCTAAATATCCTAATGTAATGACTGCTAAAGAATCATACAACATATGCATTCCATAGAAAGGAAGTGCAAAATGACCAAATAAATCGCCATGAATATAAACATCAAAATACAATCCATGATTATTATTAATAATATTTTTAGCAATCACATCATTTTTATCACTTATTCCAAATTTTAAAACTCTTTTAGTATAATTCAAGTGTGGCAAATGCGGGTCATCACCCCAGACAACAACCGTATCTTTCACTTGATTAGCAAATTGCTCAAATGACTGAACATATTGCTCGATTGATTGAAAATAATCAACATGATCCATTTCGATATTGTTAATTACTGCATATGTTGGCTGATAATGTAGAAAATGATCTTGATATTCGCAAGTTTCTGCAATAAAATAATGACTATCTTTCACCGCATGACCAGTTCCATCACCAATCAAAACTGAAGTCTTATTATAGTCTTTAAAGAGATGGTAAGCCATCCCAGTCGTTGTTGTTTTACCATGTGTTCCAGCAATTCCAATTGAAACATATTTATCTAATAATTGAGCTAAAAAATCATAATAGGTATGTGTTTTTACATTTGGATTTGCTAGTGCTTCTTTGACTTCTTCATTTGATTCATCAAAGGCATTTCCAATAATGACATCATACCCATCTTTAATATTATTTTTGTTAAAAGAATAAATAGGAATATCTCTTTTTTTCAATTCATCCTCTATAAATATATATTTATCAATATCACTTCCAGCAACTTTATGACCCAAATCGTATAGTATTGTTGCTAAAGAAGCCATACCTGAACCTTTAATTCCAATAAAATAATACATTCCTTATCACCTCTCAACTATTCTAGCACAATTTAAGTAAAAAGTATCATTTCTCATTATATTTTTTATAATTTTTTTTAAATTTCACATACTAATAATGTCAATAGAAATAAAGGAGAAACGAATATGAGTCACAAGAAAGCAAAAAACAAACAAAAGCAAAATCAAAACAAAGGGTATAACCAAAATCAACAAGCAAATGATAGTTTTGAAATGCAAGACAACTTCAAATTTGAAGATAACTCAAATGCAAGAGCATAAACACGGGCAACCGTGTTTTTGTTTATATTCTTATTATAGTTCTCCCAACTGACATTTAATCATAAAAATAACAAAACTGTTATGAATAAAGATATCATTCTTTTATACATAACAGTTTTTTAGACATTTAACCAATAATTAGCAAATCTTTAGAATATGAATTCAAAACTTCACAACCATCTTCAGTCACCAAAACAAGATCTTCAATTCGCACTCCAAAATCTCCTTGAATATAGATACCTGGTTCGATTGAGAAAATCATACCTGCTTCAACAGGCATATCAAAAACAGCTGAAACATCACCATATTCATGAACATCTCTTCCAATAAAATGACCTAAACGATGATTAAAATTCTTACCATAACCAGCCTCTGTAATAATATCTCTAGCAACTTTGTCAATATCACACAATCTGACACCTGGTTTAATTATAGCTTCAGCAGCTTCATTAGCTTGGCGTACAAGATTATAAACTTTCCTTTGTTCATCAGAAACTTCTTTATAGAAAACAGTTCTTGTCATATCACTACAATACCCATGATATTGTCCACCCATGTCAATAACAATACTATCTCCAGGTTTTAGCAAAGAATTATCACCTTCATGGTGTCCATCAGCTCCATTGGCACCATATGCAACAATTGGTGCAAAGGAATTTCCTGAGCATCCTAACTTTTGAAAAATGCCTTCAACTTCTTGAGAGACTTCTTTTTCAGTTAAATTCCCTTTAGCACAAAGTTGGATAACTTGATCAATAGCCAAATCATTGAAACGACTTGATTCACGCATCAAGGCTTTTTCCTCTTCCTCTTTAATCATTCTCACATAATCAACACAAATAGATCCTAATTCAAAGCAGCATTCATCATTCGCCAACTCCATAACACGCATTAAAAATCTTGCTTCCCAATTTTTATCAACACCTACAACATTTGCATCTTTCAAATACTGTGCAACCAATGCTGGCCCATCTTGAGTATCATCATACCAGATAATATTCATTTCTAATTCTTGATCTAAATAGAAAAGATTATTTAAGAAAATGACATGATTACCTTCTATTGACAACAATAAAACAAACATTCTTTCACCTGGATGATTACTGTATCCAATTAAATAATCAATTGAACTAGGATCACTTATAATCAAATGATCTATTCCTCTTGTTTGCATTTCTTCTAAAACTTTATTTACTCTCTGTTGATTCATTCTTATTGACTCCTATTCCTAATTCATCTAACTGAGCCTTAGCAACTGGTGTAGGTGCTTTTGACATTGGACAAGTTGCACTGGTGTTCTTAGGAAATGCTATTACATCTCTAAGTGAATCACATCCACAAAGCAACATTGCGACTCTATCTAAGCCTAAAGCAAATCCACCATGTGGAGGTGTCCCATATTGTAATCCTTCAACAAACCACCCAAATTGAGAATCAATTTGTTCTTGTGTAAATCCTAAAGCTTTAAAAGCTCTTTCCTGAAGATTTTGTTCATAAATTCTCTGTGAACCACCACCCAATTCAAAACCATTGAGAACAATATCATAAGCATCTGCCAAACAGTTTTCTGGATCAGTTTCTAGTTTATCAATATCTTCATCTTTCGGTCTTGTAAATGGATGATGTTTGGCATAATATCTTTGTGTCTCATCATCATATTCAAACATTGGAAAATCTACAACCCATAAGAAATCAAATGTTGAAGGATCATATAATTTTAATTCTTTTCCTAAATAATTACGAATAGCTGCCAATGAATCACAAACCACTTCATATTTTGGGTCTCCTACAAATAATAACAAATCATTTTCTTTTGCATTCATAGCCGTTAATAATGTATTCATTTGTTCTTCTGTAAAGAATTTAGCAATTGGTCCTTGCACACCAGCTTCACTTACTTTTAACCAAGCCAATCCTTTCGCCTTATATGTTTTGGCAATTTCAGTCAAGTTATCAATCTTCTTACGTGAAAATTCTTGAGCCTGTGCAACGACATTTATACCTTTAACATGGCCATGTGCTTCTAATGCATTTTTAAAAACTGCAAAGTCAACATCTGCTACAATGTGATTTAAGTTTACCAATTCTAAACCAAAACGTGTATCAGGTTTATCAATGCCATACTTTTCCATTGCTTCATGCCAAGTTAATCTTCTCAGTGGTAATTCAATATCAATGCCTTTGACATCATGCATGACTTTTGCAATCATACCTTCACCAATTTCTAAAATACGATCAGTAGATAAAAAACTCATTTCAACATCTACTTGCGTAAATTCAATTTGACGATCAGCACGTAAATCTTCATCTCTAAAACAACGAGCAATTTGATAATACTTTTCAAAGCCCGAAACCATTAATAACTGCTTAAATAATTGCGGTGACTGTGGCAAAGCATAAAACTCACCTTTATGAACACGTGATGGTACCAAGAAATCTCTCGCCCCTTCAGGCGTTGATCTATTTAAGTATGGTGTTTCAATATCAATAAAATCCAAGTTATCCAAATATTCTCTGATACTGCGTGTAATCTTATGTCTTGTCATAAGATTTTCTTGCATCATTGGTCTTCTTAAATCTAAATAACGATATTGCATTCTTGTTTCTTCTAAAGCATCAGTTTCATCTGCTACAATCATTGGTGTAAGCTTAGCAGTATTGATAATCTGAAAGTCTTTTGCTTGAACTTCAATATCTCCTGTTGCCATTTTTGGATTCTTTGAAGATCTTTCAATAACACTACCCTTGACTTGTAAAATATATTCATTTTTAACTTCTTTTAATCTTTCCTCAAAAGATTCATCAAAAATGATTTGAGTCACTCCATAACGATCTCTTAAATCAATAAAAACCAAAGCCCCTAAATTTCTTTTCTTAGCAACCCAACCAATTAACTCAACATTATCTCCAACATGAGACATTCTTAATTGACCATTATTATGTGTTCTATTCATGATCATGTCCTCCCTCATAATGTGCTTCAATAAACGCAACAATATTTTCTAAAAGCACTTCATTTTGTTCCTTAGAATGATTGCATTTCATATTCACAACTTCTTTTTTCACTTCTTCTTCACCTATAATCATAGAAAAATGTGCATGGAATCGATCTGCTGACTTAAATTGTCCTTTTAACCCTCTATCACATTGATCCATATCACATGTGAATCCATTGGCACGTAGCATTGTAACAATTTGCATTGCTAGATCTTTTGCTTCATTTCCAAGTGGCATAACATAAACATCTAAGCCATCTTCTTCAGCATCTACATCACTATTAGCAATTAACAACCTTTCCATTCCAAATGCAAAACCAACACCAGGTACGTCAGGACCGCCAAGTTCACTGATAAGAGTATTATATCTTCCTCCACCACCGACAGTGGCTCCAGCTCCTAATTTTGGATCATCAGAAATAACTTCGAATACAGTATGTGAATAGTAGTCTAGACCACGAACAAGATTTGTATCAATAACATATTCGATTTCTAAATCATCAAGTAATTCACAGACTTTATCAAAATGAGCTTTCGCATTCTCACTTAAATAATCTATTGTATGTGGTGCATCATTCATAAAAGGATGCTCTCTATCGACTTTACAATCTAAGATACGTAAAGGGTTCTTTTCATATCTTTGCTGGCAATCATAACATAAATCTTTAATAACAGGTTCAAAATGTTTTTTCAAGGCCTCACGATAAGCATCTCTTGACTCTTCATCACCTAATGAATTGATATGTAAAGTAATATCTTGAAGTCCTAAAGCCTCCACAACAGTCACTGCAAGCACCATGGCTTCAACATCTACATATGGTGATTCCAACCCAATCATTTCAACTCCGAATTGATGGAATTGTCTTTGCCTTCCACTTTGTGGTCTTTCATACCTAAACATTGGTCCCATATAGTAATACTTTTGTAATTTTTCAGGTAATGCATAAAGTTTATTTTCTACATAACTTCTTGCAATCCCAGCTGTTCCTTCAGGCCTTAAGGTCATTGAACGCCCCTTTTTATCTTCAAAGGTATACATCTCTTTTGTCACAACATCAGTTGTATCACCAACTGCTCTTGTAAACAATTCTGTATGTTCAAAGATTGGTGTTCTCATTTCCTTTACATTATAATTCGCACAAATTGTTCTTAATAATTGTTCTAATTGTTGCCATTGACCTGAGTTATCAGATAAAATATCAACCGTTCCTCTTGGTGCACTGTATGCCATTTTCTTTTCCTCCTTTAAAATAAATAAAAACGTCCTTATCTAAGGACGTTTATTCACGCGGTACCACCTTAGTTCATACAACCTGTATGCCCTCTTGTCTTAACGCGACAGACGGTTATTTTCATAACTTCCTCCAAAGTGTCCCATAGTTTCCTCTCATTGTTTTCACCAACCACAATGTCTCTAAAAGATTTCACTATTTAATCTTCTTCATTGGAACTTATATGAATTATAATGTATTATTAACAAAAAATCAACTGTAATTCATGATAATTCGATTTTTTACACAAATAATAAAACACCTTTTCAGGTGTTATGTATCTTTTCTTAAGAATTTTCTTTGATAATTTTTGCAATATGTTCTTTCGCAGCCAAAACATCATCATTTTCAACAACGTATTTATATTCATCTTTTGTTGCGATTTCTTTACTCGCTTTATCTAAACGTTCTCTCACAACATCTTCTGCCTCAGTACGTCTACCTCTAATACGACGTTCCAATTCTTCAAATGATGGCGGTACCAAGAATATTGTTAAAGCATCTGGACATCTTGCCATAACTTGCAATGCACCTTGTACTTCAATTTCCAAAACTACATTTTTTCCCTCATCCAATAATTTTTCTACATAGAACTTTGGTGTTCCATAATAATTTCCAACAAATTGTGCATACTCTAACAGTTCATTATTTTCAATTCTTTGTTTAAATTCTTCCTCACTCACAAAGAAATAATCAACACCATCTGTTTCAGCAGGTCTCGGTTTTCTTGTTGTCATAGAAATAGAATATGCCAAATTTAAACTTTCATCTTTGAATAACTCTTGACGAACTGTCCCTTTTCCTACCCCACTAGGTCCACTCAGTATAATTAACAACCCTTTTTTCACTACATCCACCATCCTTATGAAACAATGTTACATGAATACAACTTTCATGTCAATTCTTTTTCAAATATGTTATACTAAATAACGGTGATAAATATGGCTTATGATGGAATTATGATGTCTCGCGTTGTTGAAAATCTACAATCACAACTAGAAAGAGGCAGAATCAACAAAATATATCAGATATCTCAATATGAATTATTGTTTCATATGCGTTCTCAATCTTCAAATATGAAACTATTGATGTCCATACATCCCATGTATGCAAGATTACAACTGACATCATTATCTTTTCCGACTCCACCATCTCCTAATGCTTTTACAATGTTATTAAGGAAGCATTTAGAAGGTGCATATTTAGAGTCTGTGAAACAAATTCAGCTTGATCGTATCGTTGATATGACTTTTATTGGAACAAATGAATTAAAAGATACAGTGAAATATCATATTTATATTGAAATTATGGGTAAACATTCTAATGTTGTTATTGCTCATGATAACAATAAAATTATTGATTGTTTAAAACGTGTTTCTCCTTCAATGAATTCTCAAAGAATTCTTCAGCCTGGAGCAACTTATCAGTTTCCTCCTATGCTAGATAAAAAAAATCCTTTGACAAGCAGTTATGAAAAGACTGATAATTTCACAAGAACTTATCAAGGCTTTTCTCCAGAACTTTCAAGGGAAGTGCTTTATCGTATTGATCAAGGAGAATCGTTTCAAGATATTATGAAGATGCTAAAAGAATCAAACACACTTTTTATTCATAAATTAATGGATAAAGAATATTTTCATATGATTCCTTTATTACATTTACAATGTCCTTATTATGAATACCCATTATTTGATGGTCTTGATAAACATTATGATTTTATTGATCAAAAAGATCGTATCAAACAACAAACTTCAGATTTAGCAAAATATATTCAAAATGAATATCAAAAGAATCTATCTAAACTTCATAAATTAGAAAAAACCTTGTTTGATTCTCAAAACAGTGATGAATATCGCATTAAGGGTGATTTATTGTTTGCGAATCTTCATCTTATCCAAAGAGGACAAAAAGAAATTACTGTTGATAATTACTATGATGATACAAAAATGACAATAACTCTAGATGAGAGATATGATGGAAAAACGAATGCCAATAGATATTATGCAAAATATCAAAAAGCAAAGAATTCTTTACATCATTTAAATGAACAAATTCATTTAACAAAAGAAGAAATTGATTATTTTGATTCATTGATGACCTTGATGGAAAATGCATCCTATTATGATGCATTAGAAATCAAAGAAGAATTAGAAAATCTTGGATATTTAAAAAAGAAGAAAACAAAACAAGTTTATCGAAAGAAAAATAAGCTTCATATAGAAACTTATTTAACAAAAGAAAATATAACAATATATGTAGGTAAGAATAACCTTCAAAATGATTATCTTACCTTTAAAATGGCTTCAAGAAACGATATGTGGTTTCATGTCAAAGACATGCCTGGAAGCCATGTTGTTGTGCATAGTGAAGAACTGAATGAATATACAATAAGACTGGCAAGCAAGATCGCTGCTTACTTTTCGAAAGGTAAACACAGTTCTTCTGTACCAGTCAATTATACACAGATTAAAACCTTGAAGAAACCGCAGGGAGCAAAACCGGGTCAAGTGATATTAAATCATTATTCAACCATTTATATTGATCCCGACGATTCATTTCTTAATGAGATTAATAAGATTGATTAGATGATTCATTCACAAATGTTTGTTCATATTGAGGATAAAATACTGGGTAATACTGGCAGCGGTTAACGCGGCGGCATTCAATTGGACAAATAACTGGTTGAGGAACACAAGTGACTTGATTTGTAACGCAGACTCTTTTTGGAGCAACTAATGGTTGAGGTCTTGGACAACCGTTGATTGAACATCCACAGTTGTTCATACCCATACCACATCCATTCATTGCATTCATGTTCATACCACAACCACAAGTATTCATGTTCATATTGCAGCCACAGTTAGGTTTAGATGTGTTTTGACATCCACAACCTTGACCAGCAGTATTTCCACATCCACATGGACGAGTATTCATTCCTTGGCAACCACAAGATTGATTATACATATTCTTTCCCTCCTTCAACATATAGTATGATGAAGTTAAAATTGTGTAAGGGCAAATGAAAGGAGTTTTTATGAAATTAATACCATGGGAATGCTTTGATGAAATTGAAGCATATACAACTTGTGCCTATGATGACTTTCATAACATCATGGATATGAGTTTTCATAACGAAAACAATCAAAAAGTTTTAAAAAACAGAGAAACCTTAGCAAAACAATTACATACTGATTTAAATCATATGGTTGCAACATTTCAGCAACATACAACGAACTTTAAAGAAGTGACATATCTTGATGGTGGTAAAGGCATGTATACACGTGATGATGCTTTTATAGGTTATGATGCTATGTATACCAGAGATAAACATCTATGGCTATGGACATTCCATGCTGATTGTTGTCCTGTTTTGCTGTATTGTCGAGATCAGGGAATTGTTGCTGCTATCCATTCAGGCTGGAAAGGAACTGTTGGGGAAATTGTCAAAAAGGTCACCCAGCATCTCATTCAAGAAGAAAAATGTTTACCTAAACATATTTACGCTTATATTGGACCTTCTATTAATCAAGAGAATTTTGAAGCCAAAGATGATATTATTGATTTGGTTAAACAGATGTCTTTTGATACATTATCATTCTATATAAAAAAAGAAGATGGTGCCTATCTTCTCAACAGCAAAGGACTGATTAAACAACAATTATTGAATTTAGGTGTTAAAGAAGAACACATAACAGTTTCTCCTTATTGTACAATAAAAGATGAAGACCTTTTCTTCTCCTATCGTAGAGATAAAAGTCCTCACCGCAATATTACACTTATTCAACGCAAGTAATCTCTTCAAGATTACTTTTTTTTATCTCATTCATTGATTGAGGAATCCGTTCAATCAATACCGAAGGAATAACAGTATAATGTTTCTCAGCAATTCTATCACCTGCATAACCATGGATATAAACACCTAGTACAGCAGCATTCAAAGCTGCATAGCCTTGACCTAACAGACTAGTAATCATACCCGCTAAGACATCTCCCATACCCCCTGTTGCCATGGCCTTATTACCAGCAAAAACACGATAAGCTTCTTGCCCATCAGTAACAATTGTATACGGTCCTTTTAAGACAAGAACAACTTGATGTTTTCTAGCAAATTCTTTAGCAACAAACAACATATCATCATTATTATCCACATCACACAGACGTTTAAACTCACCCATATGTGGCGTTAAAATAATATCTCGTTCCTGATTCTTTAATAAATCTAAATTTGATGAAAGAATCGTCAAAGCATCTGCATCGATGACCAGTGGCTGATGAGAAAGCGAAAAAACATCAATAACATAACGATAACTGTCAATACTAAGTCCTAACCCACAGCCTATTAAAATAGCATTATATTTTTCAAAATCTTCTTTTCTTAAAACAGGTGCTCTTAATTGTGTTGTGACTTCTGGACAATAAACAGTTAAAGAATCCATCACTTCCTGTGTTGTCATAACCGTAGTCACACCACTTCCTGTATAGACAGCACTTTTTGCACTTAACAAAGAAGCTCCCTTATAATCCTGACAACCAGTAATCAAAATAACTCGTCCATAATCACCTTTATGGCCATCAAAGCGACGACTCTTGAGCATTGGCGCAACAACCTTATCATCAGCCAATAGATACAATCCTGCTTCTTCAAAAACATCATTGACATCCAATATTTCTAAAATGACTTCTCCAGTAAAAGAAATACTATCAGGATTTAAAAAGCCATTCTTCATAGCACTTAAAGTAATTGTTTGAGTTGCACAGACGACACTTTGATAAGGTGTGCCCGTATTACAATCTAATCCAGTTGGAATATCAATCGCTATAATGTTTTGATCATACAGTTGATTAATTTCTTCTATAACACTTTGATATAAACCTCTAGGAGAACTATTAAGTCCAAACCCAAACATTGCATCAACAATAATATCACTATGACTTATTTCGTCCATGACTTCATCTAAAATATCATCATTAAGCAAAACAACATGAATACCATATTCATAACACAAATCCAAATAATATCGATTGGCTTGGGATAAGTGATTATGATCCTCAAAAATATAGACATCCACTTTTTTCCCTAGATTATTTAATTTAATAGCGAGAGATAATCCATCAGCACCATTATTTCCTGGACCACACAACAAACTAAAATATTCCCCATTCATATGTTTTAACAAACATTGACTCACTTTATCAACCAATTCTAAAATTGTATACCCATTATCCAACAAGCATTGATCATATTTTTTCATCAGACTTTGACTGCCAATATACATAGATATCACCTTCTTAATTTCCATTATAACAGAAAAAAGGATAGAAATAAATTCTATCCTTATGAGTTGACTATTTTCTTCCACCGCTAGCCCAATGTCTAGACCAATAAGAACTATTTAAACTATCTGTTCTTACACCAGTTGAAGATGTTCCAGCATGAACGAAACGTCCTCCACCGATATAAATACCGACATGGCTAATTCCGCTACCACCAGTTGTTCCACGGAAGAACACTAGATCTCCAGCTTTTAAATCAGATTTAGACACTCTCTTTGTTGCACTGTATTGAGCACCAGAAGTTCTTGGAAGTGAAATTCCATTCTTCTTATAAGCCCATTGAGTTAACCCAGAGCAGTCAAATGCATTTGGTCCACTTCCACCAGTGACATATCTACTTCCCACACGGCTAAGTGCAGTTGCAGCAGCTCCAGCATTACTTGGAATTGGATTTTCTACTTTGACACTTAATGTCTTAGTTGCAGTATTACCAGCAGCATCAGTGACGGTATATTTAACTGAATACTTACCAGCTCTATCTGTATTCACAGATCCGCTAATTTTTACCTTTGAAGTCATATTTCCATCTTTGTTATCAATAGCACTTCTCAAATATTTCTTCGCATTGAAGCTCTTACCTTTTGTCACTGTTACAGAAGACTTAGATAAACTAATATTTGGAGCACTAATATCTTTAACATCAACTTTTAATTTTCCTTCAGACTTATTTCCTGCTGAATCGATTGCTGTGATATTTAATGTCGTAGAACCGATTTCTTTTGTCTTCACAGTTCCATCCACTTTTACAGAAGTCACCTTCTTATCAAAGTTATCAGTTATATTGATATAATCAGTATAATCAAATTGAGAACCGTAATTTACTGTAACTGATTCACCTTTCTTGTATTCAATAGTAGGTGCTGTTGTATCAGAAACATAGAATTCATATGTTTGACTTGTTGTATTACCAGCATTGTCAGACACGCTAAGCTTGATAGTTTGTGAACCTAATTTAGAAGCATCAAGTTTTTGACTTGCCTCAATAAATGGTGTGACATCTCCATCTACATTATCAGTTGCATTGACATATTTTGTAATGTCATTACTTCCATTAACTTCAACATCAATAACATACCCATTACTCTTACCGACTGGCTTCAATTCAGGAGCTGATTTATCAACAACCTCAACTTGAACAGTCTTTGTAGTTGCATTAGAGAATAAGTCAGTAGCTGTTACTTCTACATTATATATACCCAATTGATAAGGATCATATGACTTATCATCGATATTAACTTCTAAATTATCTAGGGTCTCACGATTATCAGAAATAGCAAACATACTTTTATCAAGTTTTGTTCCATAAAGAACCTCTACTTTATTAGAATTAATAACAGGAGCTTCTTTATCAACAGCAACATAACCAACCAATCCAAATGTTGAAACACACAACAAAGGAATAAACATGGCTTTACGCTTAAGCACTTGTTCTTGCAAATTTTCTAACAAATTCGTCTTAATATTACTTTCCATTCGTTTCCTCCTTTCAATAATATACCCACTTAGAATTATAAAACAACGTTCACAAAAAGTCCACAACTTTCTTAAGAAATTCTTAAGAAATTCAAATTATATCGATTAAATCAATATAATTTAACTTAATTTATTTTATAATTTTTTAAGAATTTACACTTTTTTATCTAAAAATGCTCTTTTTCAAACATATTATAGACAATTTTTGCCTTATTTAGACATGATTTATTAGGACACTTCATATAGATAACTAAAAGGAGAATTTTATGATCATCTATTTTTCACTTTATTGTTTATTAGGTTATTTTATGGAATCAATATATGTTTCATTATTTCAGAGACATTGGATTTCATCTGGACTTTTAAAAGGTCCTTTTATTCCACTGTATGGCGTTGGTGCATGCCTACTGATATATTTTGCTCCTTATTTGAAATCATCCATTTACTTAACTATTTTTGTTGGTGGTTTCATGATGACAATACTTGAATATTTAGCAAGTTTATTTATTGAAAAGGTTTTTGAAACAAAATGCTGGGATTATTCTCATCATCGTTTTCATATCCAAGGAAGAGTTTGTCTGATTTATTTTATAATGTGGTGTTGTTTAAGCTATCTTTTTATTTTCTATATACATCCATTCTTTATTTCACTTCATTTTATTAATGATACTATGAACATAATAGCCTTAATTTATATGGCTTTTATTCTCAAAGCACTCATTGACCGTTTGCAATTTCACAAACTCAATAATGGATTAGATATTCATTAAAAAGTTTATTTAACAAAAGAGCTATCAATTCATTAAAATTTGATATCTCTTTTTCATTTTATACAAAAAACCCAATCCTTATAGAATTGAGTTCGTTTATCCCAAATATGCTTCTCTCACCTTAGGATTATTAGCAACCTCTTTGGCATCCCCTGAAATTGTAATATTCCCTGTCTCAAGCACGTATGCTCGATTTGCAATAGATAAAGCCTTATTCGCATTTTGTTCCACCAGAAGGACTGTAACCCCATCCTCCTTATTAATCTCTTGAATAATCTTAAAAATTTCATTAACAAGAATAGGTGACAACCCCATTGAGGGTTCATCCAACAATAAAAGTTTAGGTTTAGACATCAAAGCCCTTCCCATTGCCAGCATTTGTTGTTCTCCACCAGAAAGAGTGCCTGCCAATTGTCCTTTACGTTCTTTTAAACGCGGAAACCTCTGATATACTTTATCCAAATCCTCCTGAATTTTATTATCCGTTCTTAAATATGCACCCATCTCTAAATTGTCCTGAACTGTTAATTGTGAAAAGATACGACGCCCCTCAGGAACTTGTGCCAATTGACGAGCAATAATCTTATGAGCAGGCATCTTTGTAATATCTTCACTCAAAAAAGAAATTTGTCCCTCTGACGTTTTTAACAAACCACTAATCGCATGCATAATAGATGTTTTCCCTGCTCCATTTGCTCCAATTAAAGCAACAATTTCACCTTCATTCACTTCAAAGGAAACATTTTTAATTGCATGAATAACTCCATAATAAACATTTAAGTGATCAACTTTTAACATACTGTTTCCTCCTATTCATCATTTCCCAAATATGCTGCAACAACATCTGGATTATTTTTAATCTCTTCTGGTGTTCCAAATGCCAATATTGTCCCAAAGTTCAAGACAGCGATTTTTTCACAGATACCCATAACCAATTTCATATCATGCTCAATTAATAAGATTGCTATAGAAAACTTTTCCCTCACAATTTTGATTGTTTCCATAAGTTCAGCAGTTTCAGTAGGATTCATACCAGCAGCTGGTTCATCTAGCAATAAGAGTTTAGGTGAAGTTGCCAAAGCTCTTGCAATCTCCAGTTTTCTCTGCTTCCCATAAGGCAAATTAGAAGCTTTAACATGAGCAAATTGTTCAAGATCAAAAACACGTAATAAACTGAGTGCCATTTCTTCCATTGCCTCTTCACCCTTAAAATATTTTGGCAATCGTAAAACCGTACTGAATAAAGAATAGTTTTGAGAATGATGTAATCCAACTTTAACATTATCTAAAACACTCATATCTTTAAACAAACGAATATTCTGAAACGTTCTTGCAATCCCATATTGAGTAATTTGTGTAGGAGACATTTTTAATAATGATTTACCATCAAAAATAACTTGACCACTTGTTGGTTTATAAACGCCAGTCAATAAGTTAAATACAGTCGTCTTTCCTGCTCCATTAGGTCCAATTAAACCATATAATTGATTTTTATCAATCTCAAAATCAAACTCATCAACTGCCTTTAATCCACCAAATTGAATCCCCAATCCAACAGCTTTCAATAAACTCATTATTCACTCACCTCCACTGGTTCATCAGTTTTCTTACTGAACTTTGCCTTTATACGAGGCATTAAATTCTTTTCCTTAATAATCATTGCCGCAATCAAAATAATTGCATACAACAGCATACGATACTCTGAGAATGCACGTAAATATTCAGGTAAGATTGTCATAACAATAGCTGCTATGACAGAACCTTTCAAATTTCCTAAACCACCCAAAACAACCATAACAAGAATTTCTACTGATTTATTGTAATCAAAAACCTTAGGAATGAGAATTGTAATATAATGTGCATATAATCCACCAGCAAGCCCAGCAAAAAATGCTGAGATTGTAAATGCCAATATTTTATAATATGAAGTCGGAATACCAGCCAACTCACTAGCCGTTTCATCTTCACGGATAGATATAATGGCACGTCCATGACGAGATTTCACAATACAGTAAATGACATAAATCGTCACAACAGCACTTAAAAACACAGCTGTAAAGTCTGTGCTGGGAGGAATTCCCATCAGACCTTTTGCACCATTTGTAATATCTATATTCAACATAATAACTCGAATAATCTCATTGAATGCTAATGTAATAATACAAAGGTAATCACCTTTTAAACGCAATGTCGGAATTCCAATAATCAGCCCAACAACTGCAGCCACCAATGCACCAATTAACAAACTCACGATAAATGGAACCTGCATATATATACTACACAATGCTGAAACATACGCTCCAACTGACATAAAACCAGCATGCCCTAATGTTAATTGCCCTAAATAGCCACTAGCCAAGTTTAGACTTGTTGCTAAGACTATATTAATACAAGCCACAATTAAGATACCAGACCAGTAAGTATTAATAATCCCTGAACTCATAGCAAACATCATGCCACCATAAATGAGTAGAGCACAAACAAAAGAAATGACTAATTGTTGAATCTCTTTTTTCTTCATAATACTCACCTACACTTTCTCTCTTACATTTTGCCCAAACAACCCAGCTGGTTTGACTAGCAAAATGAAAATCAATATACCAAAAACAACTGCATCTGAAAACGTTGAAGAAATATAAGAGACTGTAAATGCTTCTGCCACCCCAATAATCAAACCACCAATCATCGCTCCTTGTATACTTCCAATACCACCAAGAACAGCTGCAATAAATGCTTTAATTCCAAGCATTGCACCTAAATATGGATTAATTAAAGAATAACTCAAGCCATAGATAATTCCAGCCACTGCTCCAAGTCCTGAACCAATTGCAAATGTCATAGAAATTGTATTATTGACATTAATCCCCATCAGTTCAGCAGCCCCTTTATCTTCACTGACTGCACGCATCGCTTTTCCTAACTTTGTTTTATTAATAAATAACAACAATAGAATTGTACATGCAAATGTTAAAATCAAAGATAATAAAGATACATAAGAAATACTTAACCCAAGTAATTCTAACTGACCACTTGGTAAAAAATCAGGAAACGTTATTGCTGCTGAACCAAAAAGAATCAAAAATAAATTTTGTAGTAAATAACTTACACCAATTGCTGTAATTAATACCGACAAACTACTGCTATTCCTCAGTGGTTTATAAGCCACTTTTTCAGTCACCACACCTAATAATGCACAGCCAGCAATAGATGCAATAATCGCAACAACAGGCATCCCTAACACGCTAAAAACAACATACGTTAAATATGCACCAACCATTATAATTTCACCATGTGCAAAATTAATCATTTTCGCAATACCATAAACCATTGTATATCCAATAGCAACTAGTGCATACATCCCACCTGTACTTAAGCCATTAATCATTTGTGTTAAAAGCTCCATAAATTGCCCCTCCTTCTTTTAAAAAAAGAAAGGAGAAAATTCTCCTTTACTTTTCTCATTAATCTAAATATGTGTAAGCTCCATCCTTGATTGTTTTGATAACCAAATCTTTAGTTGGATTGTGCTGTTCATCATATTCGAACTGTCCAGTAATACCACCATAATTTGTCTTCTCCAATGCTTCACATACTTTGTCAGGATCAGTCGTTCCAGCAGCTTCAACTGCTTTCAATAATACCCATGTTGCATCATATGCCATTGTACCAAACATATTTGTATCACTATTATATGCAGCTTTATATGCTTTAATATAATTTTGTACAGCATCTACACGGTCATCAAAAGTATTTGTATAATAAGCACCATTAAAAATACTCTTATCTACACCTTTTACACTCAAAACACCATCCCAACCATCAGTTCCTAAGAAAGTCCCTTCAAAATTTTTATTTTTAAATTGTTTAACCATTTTAGCAATAACTTCATAGTAGTCAGGAATAAATACTGCATCAGCACCTGAGTTTTTCACTTTATCTATATAAGTACCAAAATCAGCTTGTGTTTTTGGATATTTTTCCTCAAGAACAATTTGAACATTATCCTTTTTAGCTTGTTCAATAAATGATTCTGTACATCCAATACTATAATCACTATCACTATTTGTTAAAATAGCAATTTTTTTAGCTTTAATTGTCCCATCTCCAACTTTAGAAGCAATAAATTGTCCACCATGAGAATCATTAGAACAAGTTCTAAAGAAATTAGCTCTTGTTGAACCATCATTATTTAATGTTACAGCATCACCAGAAGCACTAGAAGAAACAATTGGTGTTTTATTCTTAGCAGAAGCATTTCCAACAGCTAGACTTTCTCCTGTTAAAACTGGACCAACAATTCCTACAACACCTTTCCCAACCAAACTGTTATAAGCATTAACTGCCTGTGTTTCATCTCCAGCTGAATCTTCAGCAATTAACTCAACTTTATATTTTGCATTCTCTGATGCGTTGTAATCCTTAATTGCAAGTTCAATAGAATTCGCTACTGGAATCCCATAAGTTGAAGTCTCCCCTGTTTTTGGACCAATAAATCCAATTTTGATAGTATCTCCATCTTTTAAAGTTGTTCCAGATGAAGCACCATCTTGTCCACCACAAGCAACTAGCATACTTGCAACTGCCAATGTCGACAATGCTCTTCTCAATTTCATTTTAATCTCCCCTTTTTTGTGTTTTTATAATATACACTTCATTATACTTAACATTTTATACAAGTCAACATATATTTAATATAATTTTTACATTATTCTAAAATACATAATTATTTTTCGGTTTTAGATAAATTTCAATATCTTTTCACAAAGAATGAATACAATTATTTTAAAATCCAATGTTTTAAAGTCACTTTATTCTTTTGTATATACATAAAAACAAATATAAAGCTTCTCTCCTTAACCTATTTGATTTTGGTTCTCTATATTCAAATCAATAGAGTATTTATTTATACAACAATGAAAATCTGTTATATCGTATAAAATTGATAGAATAAGCAGATAATATTATTGAGGTGAAAAAAATGTTTAAATATGAGAGTCGTTATTTACATCCTGTTAAAGTTGATAAACCAAATCCTAACTACGCAACTTTACTACAAGAACAGCTTGGAGGTCCACAGGGAGAATTGAAAGCTGCAATGCAGTACTTCGCACAAAGTTTTCGAATACGAGACAAAGAAATTCGTGATTTATTCCTCGATATTGCAACTGAGGAACTTTGTCATTTAGAAATGATTGCTGAATTGATTAATCAATTAAATGGGCATGAACCATGTGCCAACAAGGCAACCATTGGAAATGTAGAAGCTCATGTTCTAACTGGGCTGACTCCAATGTTAGCTAATGCATCAGGTTATTTATGGACTGCTGCATATGTTAATGAAACTGGTGATTTAGCTGCTGATATATTATCTGATATAGCTTCTGAACAACGTGCTAAAGTTGTTTATCAAAATTTATATCGTCAAATTGATGATAATGGAGTAAGAGAAACAATTGATTTTTTATTAAATAGAGAAGAAGCACATAACACAATGTTTAGACAAGCATTTAATAAAATCCAGGAATCAGCAAGTTCACAACAAGATTGGGGAGTCACAAAAGATTCTAGAATTTACTTTGATCTCTCAAACTTAGATGGGCAAAACTTTCAACCTAATGATGTTCCACCAAGTTTCAATTTAAATAAGTTTTAAATGATTATTTTGCCATATTGACTAAAAATATGGCATTTTTTCTTTCAAGAAAAAAAGAGATACTTTTATGTGAACTCCAAAAGTTGAACTATCAACTGAAAGGGTCAGTTCATTCATTATCTCTTTTTTGATATAATCCTGTATATAATTACTCTCTATTCAATACTTTTTAATGATTCAACCATATCAACCTTATTTAAAACATGACGCATTGTTAAATTAATTAACATTGTAAATCCTAAAGTTATAAAAACAGCGATAACATAACTTGATAAAGTTAAATTTCTCACAAACATTGTCATATCCAATTCAACAGTACGAATAATAAATTGATGTAAAGCAAAACCAAAAATCATTCCTACCAAAGATCCGATAACAGATAAAAGGATATTTTCTCTAAATATATAATCGTAAACCTCTTTTCTTCTAAAACCTAAAACTTTAATTGTTGCGATTTCACTCTTACGTTCTTGAATATTAATATTCGTCAAATTATATAAAACAATAAAATTTAACGCCCCTGCACAAATAATAAGAATCGCAATAACAATATCTAAACTCTGAACCTGATTATCGAATTCACTACCACTACTATCAATATAAGAGAGATTCCCATAGTGATGATCCTGCATATAATTTTCAAGGCTGGTTTTATTAGATTGCGTCATCTTCTTCATTGTCATAAAAGCGTGATTAATTTTCAAATGTGACGATGTTAAGTTCTCATATAATGTCTGAGACATATAAACGTAATTCATAAAATAGTTTTCCATAATACCAGAAACCTTTACATTATATTTCGTTCCTGATATTTCTATATCTATATTATCATTCACGTCAACACCTAACAGTTCAGCAGTTTTAATAGACAACACAATTCCATCATCTGATAAAGCAATTTTTTTATTCGTTTTCATATCATTGAAAGTTATAAAATTCTGAATATTATCCATGGATTGGTAAACCACCATACTCGCATACAAATCTTCCTTATTTTTCATCACCTGTACACTTTGATTCAATACATATTCTACGTTGCTAACTTCATCTCTTTTTAATAAATTCTCCTGATATGTCTTTGCATCTGTTATACTCACTTCTTTTTCCAAACGCACTTGCGCATCATAGTTTAATATCTTTTCATATTGTCTATCTACAACTTCTGATACTGAGTATTTAATTCCAAAACCAGTAATTATTAAGGCTGTACATCCAGCAATTCCAATAACAGACATAAAGAAACGTTTTTTATACCTAAAGATATTTCGCATTGTAACTTTTTGATTGAAAGAGAGTCGTTTCCAAATCATATCCATTTTTTCCAGAAAAATTCTTTTACCAAGTTTTGGAGCCTTTGGTCTCATTAATACGGCTGGCATTAAATTTAATTCACTCATACAAACCGAAAGTGTTGCTATCATTGTTACAAAAACAGAAATAAAGACTGTTTGAAAAGCAATCATATAAGTTGATGAAATGAAAGTTGGTGCATCTATTTGAAACAACATCAAACTATATAAATAATAAATGATTCTTGGGAAAAACTGTGTTCCTAAAACAATTCCTAGAACACATGCAAAGAACGTTGCAAAGATCACATAAACAATATACTGTTTAATAACATCCCATTTAGAATATCCTAAAGCACGTAAGGTTCCACTTTGACTTCTTTGTTCCTCAACCATTCTTGTCATTGTTGTCAAAGAGACAAGAGCTGAAACCAAGAAAAACATTAATGGAAATATATCAGCAATAGACGATATAGAATCTACATTAGAATCATAATTCACCAAACCAGCATTTTCATGCCTTGTTAATGTATAGAGTTTTCCTTTTGGAATTTGATTAACTTGTTCCTTAGCATCTTGAATCTGTAAATCTGCCTGATTTAATTTTTCTTTTGCCTGATCTAACTGATTGCGTGTTTTAAGTTCTTGTAAAGTTAATTTGTTTTCCTGCTGTTGTATTTGTAACTTTGCCTTTTGAATTTGTAAGTCTGCCTCATTTAATTTTGAAAATCCATCTAATGCAGATGATGTTGAATCCAACAGTGTTCTAATAGATGCAATATCATCTAATATTTTTTGTACCTCTGGAGGTGTTTCAGTTAATGGATTATCTTTATATTTTTCTAATTGTGCTTTCAATATTTCTAGATCTTTTTTGAGTTCTTGAGATGTTTCTTCAATTGTACCAATCATATCTTTGGTTTGTTGATTGGCTTGTGATTGTGCTTTAAGATAATCAGTCTCTTTTTCAGCTAATGCCATTTTTGCATTCGTTAATTGAATTTTTGCTTCTAAAATTTGTGTTTCAAAAGTCGTCTTTGAATCAGAATATGTTTTAAAACCTTTATCATATTCAGTTTGAGCTTCATCTAATTTCTTTTTTGCATCTGCTGACAAAGATTCATACAAGTCGCTTAAACGAAGTGATAGAGCACTTTTCACTTTTGTATTCACATTTTCAATATAATCATCATATTCCTCACTAAAAAGATTATAATCACTTGCACCATCAACAGCAATAGATATCTGATTATACAGCACCTTTTCATCACGCAAATCATACAAATCTTTAGGCAAAGCAAAAAAAGCATTATCTTGATTTAAAATTTCAATATATCCTAAGTTTGTTCCATCTCCTAATGTATTTGTTCCACGATCTGTCTTTGCAACATATCTTACATCCTTCACAATTCCGACCACTTCAAAAGTCTTTTTCCCTTGATCATTAGAGATTTCAATTTTATCACCAATTTGCGTTCCTGCTTTAGCAATTTCTACATCAATTAAACATTCATCACTTTTGCTAGGATATTTTCCATCATTTAAGATAGGCTGATTCAGCATCTCATCATTATACGTTTCACTCGTATAAACTTTGACACCTGACAATTTATTGTTCATCATCGTTAATGCATCAAATTGATATCCATATTCAATACGAGATATGCCTTTTAAATCTTTAACTTCATTTATATCATCTTGACTAAAGCCCAAAGTTGATAAATATGTTAAATCACAAAAACGATACTCATCTAAATAAGCATCCATTGTCTTCATCATGGTCCCTGGTGTATTTCTTAACCCTGCAAAAAAGGCGGCACCTAGAAATACAATAGAAAAAATTGAAAGAAATCTAGCTTTGGACTTAAAAATAGATTTCCATAAATTTTTCCAATACGCTGTTTTCTTTTGCTTTACCATTCGATTTGCTCTATTGGTTGAGGATTTTGATTCATCTCAACACTATAAACCTTTCCATTTCTCAAATGAATCACACGGTCTGCCATTGGTGCCAAAGCAGAATTGTGAGTAATAACAACCACTGTCATCTGATATGTTTCACACATCTCACGCAATAATCCTAAGATAGCTTTTCCAGTCTGATAATCCAACGCTCCTGTTGGTTCATCACATAATAACAGTTTGGGATTTTTAGCAATGGCTCTTGCAATCGCTACACGCTGCTGTTCCCCACCAGAGAGTTGTGCAGGGAAGTTAGACAAACGGCTATCAAGTCCAACCCTTTCTAAGACATTCCTTGCATCTAAAGGATTTTGGCAAATTTGTGTAGCCAACTCAACATTTTCTAATGCTGTTAAATTTTGTACAAGATTATAAAACTGAAAAACAAAACCTATATCATTACGACGGTATTCTGTAAGTTTTTTTTCATCATATAAAGCAATGTTTTCACCATCAACCAAAATAGAACCACTGGTTGGCGAATCCATCCCTCCAAGTAAATTTAAAATAGTCGTTTTCCCTGCTCCTGAGGCCCCAACAATAACAACAAACTCCCCTTTATTGACTTCAAAATTAACACCATCACTAGCATTAATCGTTATATCACCCATTGTATAGCTTTTTATAATATTTTTAAATTCTATCAAAGCACACATTTTTCTTACCTTCCTTTGCTGTATCTGTTAATATAATTATAGTAACACATTTTGAAATAAAAAAACATATGGAGGTTGAATATGAGTCAAATATTAATTATTTCAGATTCACACTATTTACGAAAGAATGAACTTCATCAATTTTTTAAACAATTTCCACACTGTAGCACGATTATTCATTGTGGCGATATTTATCCTGGATATCAGCCTGATGAATTTGACAACTTCTATATTTGCAAAGGAAATAATGATTATGTCAATCTGCCACGAATATTAAGTTTTACAATTGACCATGTTCGTTTTACTATAACTCATGGGCATATTAAAAACTATGCATATCAACCAGATTCATTATTAGAATTATTAAATGATTATCCTGCTGATGTCATTTGCTTTGGTCATACCCATATTCCATATTTTCAAAAAACCAAGGACTGTATAATTATCAATCCTGGAAGTTTAGCATTGGGCAGAAGTTACCCAAGGCAAAACACCTATGCTTTATTTGATACCGAGACCAAAGATATTCATTTCTATGATATGAAAACAAAAGATGAAATTATTTTAGAAAATAGACAGTTATAAAAAAAGATGGATTATCCAGTTGCGAAGCAACATATCCATCTTTTCATATTCCCAATCATTCATTTCTATTATTTTTCAACTAAATAATCAAATTTCTCTATTTTATCAGTTTCAGCAATCATTAGGAAATGGTCTTCATTTTGAATTAAATAACTTGGATCAATTGATAACAGTAACTTATGTGTTTTCATATCTCTTAATCCTAGAATATTAATACCGTAATTTTTTCTTAAGTCAAGACCATTTAAAGAATGCCCAACCCAGGCAAGTGGAACCTTCATTTCGACAATACTATAGCTTTCATCAATTTCCACAAGATCAGTAATATTCTTTCTCAACATTGATCTAGCAACTCTTTCACCCATTTCCTTTTCAGGGCGTACAACACGATCAGCACCGATTTTTTCTAATACGACTTTAAATTGCTTATTTTTTGCTTTGGCAATAATATGAGGAACACCTATTTCCTTTAAGTTCAATACACCTAAAAGACTTTCCTCAAGATGATTTCCAATCGCAACAACACCAACATCAAATTCTTCAACACCCAAGTCAATTAAAAACTGACGATCTGTAATATCCCCAATTACAGCCTTTGTGGCAAACTCCGAAACTCTTTGTACACATTCTGGATCTTTATCAATTGCTAAAACTTCACAACCAAATTGTGATAATGTTTTTGTAATTGTAGAACCGAAAACACCTAAACCTAAAACAACATATTGTTTACTTTGCATAATACTAACCTATTAAGACATCACTTTGAGGATATGAGATGTCTTTTCCTTTCATCTGACTATAACGTTTAGCAAACATCAAAACCATTGTAATTGGCCCTATACGACCTATATACATCAATATAATTATGATGACTTTACCAACACTTGTCAATAGTGGTGTTATACTTGCTGATAACCCAACAGTTGCAAATGCTGAGAAAGCTTCAAATGTTAAATCAATAAATGGCAATGCCTCTTCTGTAATTGAAAGTACAAACAAACCACTTATCGTTATAAAGAAACTGACCATAGCAATTGTTAAAGAACGCTTAACTACCTGATCAGCAATTGAACGCTTCATCACCTTCACAGTATCGCTCCCTTTAATCAACGCGAAAATATATAATAACATAATAGCAACTGTTACAGTTTTAATACCACCAGCTGTTCCAGCAGGTGATCCACCGATAAACATAAACATTGACATTAATAATTTGGTAGAAACATGTAAACTTGCCATATCAACAGTTGCAAAGCCAGCAGTTCTCAAAGTCGTTGACTGGAAGAAGCTAGCTAGAACTTTTTGTGGCCAATCTAATGGTCCTAAGGTTGCAGGATTATCAAATTCTAAAGCAAGAATAATCATCATTCCAGACACAATTAAGAAGGTTGTCATAATTAAAACAATCTTTGTATGAACTGATAAAGCAGATATATATCTTTTTAATTGAAAAACTTTAAAGTTCTCTTTATATTTATGCCAAGATGTTCTCAAATCAACCCAAACAATAAATCCAAGTCCTCCAGAAATGATTAATCCAGCAATGACAAGATTGACCAAAACATTTCCTTGATAACCAATCAATGATTGGCTGCCAAGAATATCAAAACCAGCATTACAAAAAGCAGAAATCGCATGAAAAATCGAATAATATATTCCTTTTGCAAAACCGAATTGTGGAATAAAAACGAAACTCAAAAGAAGTGCTCCTGTTAATTCTATAACTGCAGTATACTTAATAACTCTTTTGATATATATAGCAATTGCTCGCATTGAACTCTGATTTAAAGCTTCTTGCATAATTAACTTATTTGTATAAGATAATTTCTTTTTAAATGCAACTAACATCATATTTAGTAAAGTTAAAAAGCCAAGACCACCAATTTGTATAAGTGCTAATATAATCAATTGACCAATCAAAGAATATTGTTCTGATACAACAATTGGTACAAGCCCTGTCACACAAGTTGCAGAAGTTGCTATAAATAAGTGATCCAAATATGGAATAACTGTTCCATTATTAGAAAAAGAAAAACATAAAAGAATTGAACCAATCAAAATAACCATAAAGAAACTAAAAGCAATTCTTCTCGTTGGTGAGAAAGATTTCTTCTTCTTATCTTTATGAATATCAACAGCTTCCATTTTTATCCTCCCTCAAAATCATTTCTGCACACATGATTCCATCAACTGCGGCCGACATAATACCACCTGCATAACCAGCACCCTCTCCAATTGGGTAGATGCCAGCAAAACATGATTCATAATATTCATTTCTCAACAACCTTACTGGCGCACTACTACGTGCTTCAACTCCAGTAATTAATGTATTTTCATCTATAAAACCAGGCATTTTCTGATTCATCAATATGAGTCCCTCTTTTAAGTTGCGATTAATAAAATCAGGAAAAAGAAGATTCAAATTACTAAAAACATAGCCAATTTGATAACTTGGCTTAACAGTTCCAAGCTGAGTTGAAATTCTATTTTCTAAATAGTCCTGTACCAATTGAACAGGAGCACAATAATTGTGACCTCCCATTTCAAATGCAGCCTTTTCTAATTGACGCTGGAAAGCAATTCCTGCAAGTGGATGTTCACTTTCAAAGTCTTCCGTCTTTACATTAACCAATATTGCGCTATTTGCATTGACACCATCTCGTGCATAATAACTCATACCATTTACACACAACGTTTTCTCTTCGTGCATGGAAGGCACAACATAGCCACCTGGACACATACAAAATGTATAAACACCTCTTTTTTCTTTTGTTGTAACAGCCAATTTATATGGTGCAGCTTTTAAATAAGGAGATGTTGCACTATCTTTGTATTGAATACGATTAATAGATTCTTGTGACTGCTCAATACGCACTCCAACTGCAAAAGCTTTCTGCTCCATTAACAAACCTTTATTGTAGAGCATTTCATATGTATCTCTAGCACTATGGCCAATTGCCAAAACAAGATCATCAGCCTCAATGAGAACTTCTTTTTGCTGGTGGATAGCTTTGACATACTTTTTATCATCTTTAATCTCAAAATCAACAAATTGAGTATCAAATAGAAACTTTACCCCTTTTAATTCCATCTCTTGACGCATGTTTATTAACACACGTCGTAAATAATCTGTTCCGATATGAGGCTTAGACAGATATAAAATATCTTGAGGTGCGCCATGTTTAACAAATGTTTCTAATATATATTGTAACCTTTTATTTTTAATTCCAGTCGTTAATTTACCATCTGAAAAAGTCCCAGCTCCACCCTCACCAAATGCAATATTACTTTGAGAATTAAGTTGTCCACATTTTAACAAAGCATCAACGTCTTTAACCCTTTGTTCAACAGGCTGCCCTCTTTCTATAACTGTTACTGCTTGCCCTACCTGTGACAATACATAAGCACAAAAAATGCCAGCGGGTCCACTTCCTACAACAACAACCTTGTGATCATTGCGTGGTAAATACTCATATTGATATGGTTTCACTCTTTGCACTTGTTGATGTTGTCTCAAAACAGTTTCTTCATCATCAACTTCAAATTCAAAACTACAAATCAAATGAACTCGCTGCCTTCTTGCATCTACTGATTGTTTAACAAGACGGACATTCTTCATTTCTTTTTCACGCATATTTAAGACTTGTGAAAGAATTTTTGCATAATTATTTTTACCCAATGCGACTTTCACATTATTTATTCTTAGCATGGAATTCCCTTTCTATTGCCTGAGCTACACGATATGCACTTGCAAATGCAAAATGCAAATTATATCCACCACATAGCCCTGCTACATTTAATATTTCTCCAACAGCATACAGATGTGGATATTTTTCAATCTGTAAATCATGATTGACTTCCAGAAGTGATAAACCGCCCTTCATAACCTGTGCTGTCTCATACGATCTGATTCCTGTCACTTGAAGACGAAAATCCTTAAATAGTTTGACTATTTCAAGTGTTGAAGTAAGATTTCTTCTTGCAAAATATGTAGAAATCTTATTATGAAGTAATCCATCGTAGAAATGATTATAGCCCTTATTCATTCTAAGTTCAACATATTCATGCAATTTCTTTACATCTTGATCATCAAAAAAATCAATTGAAAGCTCATATTGATGATTTTCCTGATAAAAAGCAGAAAGTTGCATGACTGCAATACCACTGACTCCATAATCAGTAAACAATAATTCCCCTTTTTCTTTATGAATACATTGATTATTTTCCAACAATGAAAATGTTCCTTTCACTCGAACACCTTTCCATTCTTTAATAACTGGTAATGTCGTCATTTGAACTAATGAAGGTGTACTCTTCACAACATCTAATTTTAATTTTTTCAAAATATCATAGCGAGAATTATTTACACCCGAGAGTTTTCCTGCTTCACTCCCCATAGCAAATATAACATAATCAGCCTGATATGTCTGATGTGTTGTATGGACTAGATAACGTTTACTTTGTTCAATGCTGATAACTTCCTGATTATAAAAAAAGGAAACCCCTAATTCATTTGCACAATTCATCATCACTTGTTTTACTGATAATGCCTGTTCACTTTTAGGATATAATAAATTACCTTGATAGACACAATACAAACCTAGTTCATTCATTTGTTTTAACATATCAAATTGATCAATAATATCTTGGACATAATCTTTTTGATCAGTACTAAAATAATCAACGGACATGTCTTTATTTGAGAGATTACATCTTCCATTTCCAGTTGCTAATAATTTTTTCAGTGGTGATGCATTTTGTTCTAAAACAATGATTTCACATTGATATTCTAATTTCTGTTTTAATAATATAGATAAATAAACACCTGAAGCCCCTGCTCCAATAATGATAATTTTCTTCACAATTGTCACCTCTTCACCTATTTTATACGAAATATAAGGATTATACCATTTTTTATTGAAAAATAGTGAAAAAATGTTTATAATACAAAAGTAATTTTAAAGGAGGAATCATTCAATGGGTAGAGCGCACGAAGTCCGTAAAGTCGCAATGGCAAAGACTGCAGCAAAAAAAGCAAAAGTTTATTCTCGTTATGGAAAAGAAATTTATTTAGCTGCAAAAGCTGGTGGTCCTGAACCTGATGCAAATCTATCATTAAGACGTTTAATTGAAAAAGCAAAAAAGGAGCAAGTCCCTGCTGATGTTATTAAACGAGCTATCGATAAAGTCAAGAGTGGTGTTACTGAAGATTATGAACCAATACAATTTGAAGGTTTTGGTCCTAACAACTCAACAATTATCGTCAAATGTTTAACAGATAATATTAATCGTACTATTTCTCAAGTTCGTCCAGCATTTACAAAATCTAAATCTAAATTAGGAGCTGAAGGATCAGTTGCTTATTTATATGATGTTGAAAGTACTGTTATTTTTAATGGTATGGATGAAGAAGCTGTATTAGATGCTTTAATTATGGCAGAAGTTGATGCTAAAGATATTGTAACGTTAGATGATGGACGTATCAAAATCACTGGTGAACCAACTGATTTATATAAAATCAAAACTGCAATTGAAGAAGCAAAACCTGATGTCGAATTTGATGTTGATGAAATCACAACAACTCCACAAGATTATGTGGAACTTGAAGGTGATGATATGATGTTATTTGAAAGATTAATGGATTTATTAGATGATTGTGATGATGTCGATCAAATCTTCCATAATGTTTCTAATTATGATGATGGAGAAGAATAACATGCATTGCATGTTATCTTTTTTTGTATGCTAGTTACACATCTCTATCATAGTGGATGTCTCATTGAATTAGAACATCATAGCCTTCTCTTTGATTATTATCAAGGAGATTTAAAACTCAATCAAGAAAAACCACTTTATATCTTTGTTTCTCATAGACATTTTGATCATTATAATCCGCAAATATTTAAACTTAAACATCCAAAAATCACCTATATTCTCTCAAATGATTTAAGACATAAATACGATGGAAATTATGTTGATGTTCACCAAACATATCATTTTGATGATATAAAAGTCAAAACTTTGTTATCTACTGATGAAGGATGTGCTTTTATTGTAGAAGTTGAAAATAAAACTATTTATTTTGCTGGAGATTTAAATTGGTGGCACTGGGAAGGCGAACCCAATCAAGATAACGATTACCAACGCAGCACATATCAGCAGGAAATAAACACTATCTGTCAGCCTCTTGATATTGCTTTTGTTGTTGTAGACAAAAGACAGGAAGAAAGTTATCTGCTCGGTTTACAATATTTTTTAAATCATGTCCAAGTTCGATATATTTTCCCTATTCATTATTTTGGTGATTATACAATTAGTGATCAGTTAAAAAAAGAAAAACTTGATAATCCATATCATGCTCAAATCATAGATATACATCATCAAGATGAAACATTTGAAATCTAGATCTCATTAGAGATCTTTTCTTTTACCATCCAAATTCTAGATACTTCTTTGTCTCTGTATTTAACAATTGATGATTTCCTCTTAAAATACGATTATCCCTACAAACAAGAACATTGTCCTCACTTATGAAATAAAGGTCATATCCTCTATCAGTCGTTTTTGTATAATGACTATAAGAAAGGAGATTTTTCAATACAATCGGATAGAGTCCCTCACTGTAACTTTCAAAATACATCAGCTGATTACCATCAGCCACCTCATAATTAACATAGCATGCTAAACTTGATTGCTGAAAGATGATGTATGGTTTTTCAGCTGCTATTGGCAAATTGACTTTTGGATAAGCAGTTCCAGATATAAAATAAGAAATTGAAATAAGACCTGCTAAACAAAACAATGTCAATGGGATTTTCAAGGCAAACCAAATATTTTCAGTTTTATTAATAAAGCAACTGCCAACAACTCCAACAATAATATAAATAATAATGATAATTTCATAAGTTATATATGGCATTTTTGCAAGGATAACAGCAATTAATGAGAAAAGACAAGCAATAAGTATGGAAGTATAATAAGAACGTTTTAATATATGGATATATGTATAATTCACTTTCTTAGTCAATTTATATTTCACAAAAGGATAAATATTAGCTATAAAGACATTAAGAAATATAAATAACCAAAAAAGAATACTCATTATCCAATAGTCATTTGAAATACTGAGAACATCTAATGAGAAATATGCCCAAAACAAAAATAGCCCACAAGCAGACATGAAAAAATCATAAATAAAATGACGATGTGAAGTTTTAGAAATAACATCTTTTTCGACCTTTTCATCTGTATGAATTGGCCTAGCCTGTGTGGAAGTAAAAATAGAGAATGGCTCACAGTAATCCAGTAATTGATAACCATTTTTCTGAAAATATTCAAAGTATTCTTCCTTTTGAGGAATATTTATGAATCCATCTTTTTTACTATAAACATCTACATAATAATAGATCTCATGAACAGGTTCAGTTTTGAAAACAAGATATTGAGAATGAATTTTTGTTAAATATTTACCATTCTTAGCCATCTCATTTATATAATCCTCTAATTGTTGCTTTTCAAAGTAATGAAATTTATTATATTTTAATTCATGATTCATCAATATCCTCCTCACTCTTCTTTGTATCTTCAATCATTTCAAGGAGATGCTGATATTCTTTTTCTAACATTATACGACCTTTATCTGTCATAATATAACTTCTCTTGCGCCCTTCTGTCTTCTTTTCATGTATCCATTTTTCAGCTTCAAACTTTGAAAGAATTGCATATAATGTTCCTGGACCAAGAATAATTCTTCCATGTGTTAATTTTTCGATATATTGTGAAATTTCAACACCATATCTTTCTTTTTTTAATGCTAATAAAACATAATACATTTGTTCTGTTAATGTTTTCAATTGAACCCTAGGCATACAATCAACTCCTTCATATCGTCTAACGATATGTTCCTCATCTTCAGTCTATTATCGTTTAACGATATTGTCAACAAAAAAAGAGAAAATCATATTTTCTATGATTTCTCTCTAATAATCTCAAACCAGTAATCATCTGGATCATTAATAAAATATAATCCCATAGCCTCATTTTCATAACAAATACAATTCATTCTCTGATGTAATGCATGAGCTTCTTCATAGTTATCAACTGTAAAACAAATATGGCTTTCATTCTCTCCAAGTTCATAACTTTGAGGATGATCCTTTAACCATGTTAATTCTAATTGAAATGGTGAAACACCATCACTTAAATAAACAAGTTTAAAACTGCCATCACTTGCTTCTTTTTCTCGAATAACTTCTAAGCCTAATGCTTCTTTATAAAAATGAATACTCTTTTCTAAATTAGTAACATTAATATTACAATGATTAAATATTGCTTTCATCTTATTCGCTCCTTTTTACTCATCTTTTGGAAAAACAGTTGTTATCATAGGTTTTCCTTCACGATCTACAAGAATTGTTAATCCTCCAGAATTCCCACTTGAATGGTAAAGATAATGAATACCAGTTTCTTTATCGACGAGGATTTCCGTTGCAGTCGCAAATGAACTTTGTTCATAGATACTTATAAAACGTTTATCTTTTTTTGCCATACTTCTTCCTCCATCGTTAACATTATAACAGAATCAAACGTTATTCCAAAATTATTTTCTTTTTCGTTTAACTAAAGTTATATCATAGCTTTCTTGAATCATTATCTCAATATCTTTTGGATCAACTGTACCATCTAGAATAATTGAATTCCAATGTTCTTTACTTAAATGATAACCTGGAACAACAGATTTATATTTTTCTCTAAAAAAATCTAACCACCCTTTTGTTCCCTTCACATTCACCCAAATACTTCCATTTCTTTCAAATATCCACGCAAATATTTTATGATTTTCGTGATGTCTCATACATGTCCAATTCGTATCAGAGAATGGATAATCTTCATATACATTTTGATATGTTAAACAATATGTAATGATTTCTTGCCTTGTCTTCATTATCTCACCTTCTTTTTTATTATACATAAAATATAGATAAAATGATAGGTATTTAGCACTTTCTTATAACTAGTGCCAAAAAGTTCATATTCAATTCACATTTAAGTTTATAATTATTTGTGTTAGCAATCTATAGTTATGAGTGCTAAGCATAAAAAGGAGGAATAAAAATGTTAAAGCCATTACATGACTATGTTATTTTAAAAAAGGAGCAAGCTGAAAAGCAAACTGCAAGTGGGATTATTCTCACCAATCCAAAGGAACAGGCAAGCAATCAAGCAACAGTTGTTGCTGTTGGTCCAAAATGTGACGACCATTTAAAAGAAGGAATGACTGTTATTTTCAAGGAATATTCAGGAACAAAATTTAAAGATGAAGAAACTGAATATATGATTTTAGAAGAAGAAGATATTTTAGCGATTGTTGAATAGGAGGAATTAATCATGAGTAAAGAGATTCGTTTTTCTAAAGATGTTAGAGATGCAATGTTAAAAGGTGTCAATACTTTGGCTGATGCTGTGAAAGTTACAATTGGTCCAAAAGGACGAAATGTTGTTTTAGATAAGGGATATGGTTCACCACTCATTACAAATGATGGAGTTAGTATAGCTAAAGAAATAGAACTAGAAGATACTTTTGAAAATATGGGTGCTAAACTTGTCTATGAAGTTGCCAATAAGACAAATGATGTTGCTGGAGATGGTACAACAACTGCGACTATTCTAGCCCAAAGTATGATTCAAAATGGATTAAAAGCCGTTGAAAAAGGTGCTAATCCTGTTTTAATGCGTGAAGGTATTGATTATGCAAGCAAGGAAGTTGCTAAATATATTTTAGATAAATCTCATATTGTAGAAACAAGCAATGATATTGAAAGTGTTGCAACAATTTCAGCTGGTGATCAAGAGATTGGTAAAATTATTGCACAGGCGATGGAAAAAGTCGGTAGAGATGGGGTCATCAGTGTTGATGAATCAAACAGTTTTGATACTGAATTAGAAGTTGCTGAAGGTATGCAATATGATAAAGGTTATGTATCTCCATATATGGTGTCAGATCGAGAAAAAATGACTGTTGATTTAGACAATCCAATGATTATGGTTACTGATCAAAAAATCAATACAATCCAAGAAATTCTACCAATTCTTGAACAAGTTATGCAAGCCAATAAATCTTTATTGTTAATTGCTGATGATTTCGAACAAGAAGTCATTTCTACATTAGTTGTTAATAAATTAAGAGGAACATTTAATGTTGTTGCAACAAAAGCACCAGGTTTTGGTGATAATCAAAAAGAAATCTTACAAGATATTGCAATATTAACAAATGCAAAATTCTATAGTAAAGATTTAAATATGAATTTAAAAGATATGCAAATGGATGAATTAGGATCAGCTAAAAAAGTTCATATTACTAAAGATCACTCAACTATGATTGGTGGCGCTGGTGAAAAAGATGCAATTGATCAACGTGTTCATGAAATTACTCAACAAATGAATAATTCAAAAAGTGAATATGATAAGAAAAATTATGCTGAAAGATTAGGTAAATTAAGTAATGGTGTTGCTATTATCAAAGTCGGTGGTGCAACTGAATCAGAATTAAAAGAAAAGAAATTAAGAATCGAAGATGCATTAAATGCAACAAAAGCTGCTGTCAGTGAAGGAATTGTTATGGGTGGCGGTGTGACATTAGTTAATGCTTATGTTGCTTTAAAAGATCAATTAAAAGATAAAGATATTGATAAACAAAAAGGTATTAAGGTTGTTTTAGATGCATTGCTTGCCCCAATGAGTCAAATTGCTGAAAATGCTGGCTATAATAGTGATGAAATCGTTGAAAAACAAATGAAGTCTCCTGAAGGTCAAGGCTTTGATGCAAAAGATGGTGAATGGGTTGCAATGTTTGATAAAGGTATTATTGACCCAACAAAGGTAACACGTAGCGCTTTATTAAATGCCGCAAGTATATCTGCATTATTCATTACAACAGAAGCTGGTGTTGCCCCTATTAAAGAAGACAATCCTGCTCCAGTTCCAATAGGTGCTCCAGGAATGTACTAATATTTTGATCTCAAAAACACAAGTGAAAAAGAAGTTCTCATAGTTTAGAGGACTTCTTTTTTCAATATACTCTTTTGAATATCAAAAAAACAGTTAAATGCTACATAGTGCAATAGCAATCAAATGAAACGACATAGAGATAACAGAATAAAGATAAACGTCACTGACAATGATAATAATTTATAAAGAAAAAGGATAAATTTTTACATATCTTTCCTATTTACAAGACTTCCATTCATCTTCTAATATAGCCATTAGAATATTATCAGCATACTTATCACCATCTTTAATAGCATCTTTTAATATGCCCTCTTGACGAAATCCAGCATGTTTATATGCTTTAATGGCTCTCACATTAAACGAAAAGACATTTAATTCTAAACGATGCAGATGCAGTTCTTGAAAAGCAAAATCTCTTGTTTTTTCCAGAGCCCATGTTCCAATCCCTTTTCCATAATCAGTCGGATGAAATAAACATATACGAAAATTAGCACTTCTTAAATCATTATCAATTTCATTAATAACACTTTCACCAATAATTTTACCTTCAGGAGAAATAATCATAAAATCATATCGATCACTAGCATCCAGGCATTGATAAAAAAATGAAATAACTTTATCCAATTCAAAATGTTTTTGGCTACCTGTCAACCTAGCTGTTTCTGAATCCAAAGGATTGAAATTATTCCTAAAATATGGTTCAGCATCTTGCTTTTGCGCTAATCTTAGTTTATATCCAGCTTTTGACCATTCTGTTCTCATAATAGCCTCCTTTCTCAAATAAATCTAAAGAAGATACATGTGTATCTATATTCTTGAAACACCTTCTTCTTGTGCTTTTTGAGACACTGCTTTTGCTACAACTTTAGCAACACGTGGATCTAATGCACGAGGAATAACATATGTTGGAGAAAGTTCCTCTTCACTGACAAGTGATGCCAAACCTCTTGCAGCAGCCATTTTCATACCTTCAGTAATCTTACGTGCTGTTACATCTAATGCTCCTTTAAATAATCCAGGAAAGGCCAATACATTATTAATTTGATTTGGGAAATCTGAACGACCAGTTCCCATAACTGCAACACCCGCTGCAATTGCATCATCATACTTGATTTCAGGCTCTGGATTGGCCATTGCAAATACAATAGGGTCTTTTTTCATATCTTTAACCATCTCTTGCGTTAATAAACCTGGTGCAGAAACACCAATAAAAACATCAGCCTCTTTAAGTGCTTCAGCCATTGTCATACGCTTTGCCTGAGAATTTGTAATTTCAGTTAATTCCTGTGTTAAAAAATCATATTGAGCATAATCTTCTTTTGTAACAATACCATGAATATTAAAACCATAGATTTCTTTTACTCCTAGAGAATGAATCATTTTAATAATAGAACTTCCAGCTGCCCCTGTTCCACTCACAACAACAGTTATATCTTGAATATCTTTATGAACAACTTTTAAAGCATTTAATAAACCAGCAGTGACAACGATAGCTGTTCCATGTTGATCATCATGGAAAACAGGAATATCTAATTCGTTAATTAATGTACGTTCTATCTCAACACAGCGTGGTGCACTAATATCCTCTAAATTGATGCCACCAAATGTTGGTGCCATTGCTTTAACAATCTGAATAATTTCCTTTGGATCTTTAGTATCTAAACAGATTGGAACTGCATCAATATCACCAAATTTTTTAAATAATATTGATTTTCCTTCCATAACTGGCAATGCTGCTTCTGGACCAATATCACCCAATCCCAAAACAGCTGTTCCATCACTTACAACAGCAACACTGTTGTGCTTCCATGTATATTTATAAACAGCTTCTTTATCCTTAGCAATTTCACGACATGGTTGAGCAACTCCAGGTGTGTATGCTAATGATAAATCATGACTTTCGTTTAACGGTACCTTTAATTGAATTTCTAGTTTTCCTTTTGTTTTTTCATGCATTCTTAATGCGTCTTGATATATATCTGACATGCTTTTTCTCCCCTTTTCACGTTTCTTATTATGACACAAATCATATAAATTGAAAAGTCTATAGCCTTTTTTACTTTGATTATAATTATCCAAAAAATCTGAAGAATAAATAATTTCTTCAGATTATAAAAACATCTTTACCCTATCATTACATTTAGAATATAAAACTTTATTCAATATCAACAACTTCAATCTTGAGAGTTTTTTCATCCAAAAAAATTCCTTGACTTAAAGTAATTTGACATTTTTGTGTAGCACTGACACCAATCGTTTCTCCTTGATGTAATTCAGCCCTTTGCTCAATTATATAACAAATGACATTAAACATGAATTCATGAAGTTCTGAAAGCTGTATGGTTGTTGGCAATGTTTCTATTTCATAATGTCCAAAATTCTTTAATCCGATTGTATAAATGTGATTTCCTTCTTGATTTGTAACAATTCCTAAATAAACCCATAACATAACAGGTAATGATTCATCTTGATAATAATCATTCATAATATCACGATAAATATGCTTAGGCCAAACCATCTCATCACCATAAACCGCAATAGACTGTTCAAAATTGAAACAAGCATCAATAAGTTGTGATTGCAATAACATAGCCTCTCTTGTATCAATACCATGCCCACTTGTCGTGACAATAATATGTGCTTTATGTTCCTTGACTTGCTCAACAGCATCTTCCCACATATAGCAGCCTTGTGCATAATATTCTGCCTCTCCTTCAGGAACTGGAGTTTCCATAATAGAAACAGATATCATTGATTCTTTGACATTCGCAACATAAACATTTCCTTTGCTCTCTTCAATTTGATTACACTCTATATGGCAATTTTCTTTGAGATAATGAAAAACATCTTTAAGATTTACATTTGAGTCTTTTAATAAAACAAAATGAACAAACAATGTACGCTCTTTTAATTCATCACTTTCATTCGCTGCATTCATCCAATATTCTCTAATTTGTTCAATCATATTGATACATTTTTGTTGTGCAGTATCTTCATGATAATTTTCATATTCGCTAAAAATATGACCACAATGACCAATTTCATCTTCATGATAACCACCACATACCCCTACAAGCCATGATGAGAATCGAGATTTTTTAAACTTAAAAATATAGTAATGTAAATTATGTAAGTCAAACTCACCAGCAATTTGAATTTGACTAGGTGCTTTCCCCAATTCATTTTCGTGACTTAACCATTCAATCATACATTGCAATGCATTTTCTTTTTGATCCATATTTTCCCTCCTATTTCCATCTATAAAGAAAAGCAGATTAAAAATCTGCTTGTTTATAATGTTGTTATCATGATAGTCATAACACCATCATAAACAACCTCGTTTTGATCACTGCATACAATAAAATGATCACCTTTCTTAACAGCTTGACCATCCATTATTCCTTCTCCTTCAAGAATACTAACCATTTGGAAAGGTTTATCATTTAAAATCGTATTTTCTCCAGTCAACCTATAACAATCCACTACAAAGAATTCACTATCTACATAGCGTGTTTTAGAACCATTATCTAAATGTGAATTTGTAAATAGAGTATTAGATGAATGAAGAGATGGAACACTTGTCACATCAATTGATTGTTGAACATGAAGCTGTCTTTCATTTCCATCTTTATCTTTTCTATGATAATCATAAACACGATATGTAATATCTGATGATTGCTGTGCTTCATAAATAAGAGAACCACTGCAGATAGCATGAATTGTTCCTGTTGGAATATAGAAGAAATCCCCTTTATGAATTTCAAAAGAATTCAATAAATGATCATAGTCATCATTTTCAATTGCTTTTACAAATTCTTCTTTTGTTTTGGCATGATGTCCCATAACCATTTTTGTTCCTTCATCAGCCTGCAATACATACCAGCACTCTGTTTTTCCTAAAGAATTTTCATGTTTTCCTGCATATTCATCATTTGGATGAACTTGTACAGATAAATCATTCTTTGCATCAATAATCTTCACTAATAAAGGAAATTGGTTCCCTTCGACATCTCCAAAAAGTTCTCTATGATTTTCAAACAGCCAAGCCACACTTTTTCCTTGATACTCACCATCACCAATAATACAATCTCCATTTTTATGTCCTGAAATCGCCCAGCATTCACCTGTTTGATCACTAGGGATATCATAACCATAAATATCTCTTAATTTATGTCCTCCCCAAATCATTTCTTTAAAAACTGGTTGAATCTTTAAAATATGTCCCATATTCTTCTTCCTTTCCTATATATTTTAAGAACTCCTCTATTTGGTTCTCATTAAAAACTTTCATTCCATTCTCTTCACATAATTTTGCAAAGACACCTTGTCCATCAATTAGCTGATGAGAAAATGTTCCATCATAAATACCTTGATTCCCACAACTAGGACTCCTAAACTTTAAAACAACAACTTCTACATTATTTTCTTTCAATATTTCTAATGCTTTTTGAGCACCCAAGATATACTCATTTGTAACATCAACATGTTGACATGTCTCAATTCGTAACAATTCTCCTGGCTGAATTTCTGCTGGGTCACGTGGTGTAGATAATCCACCAAGAACCTCTGGACAAACTTCAACAACAAAACCTAAATCATATAATTGTTTGAAACCTAAAACAAGATTATGTGAGCCATTATATGTGCATTTTACGCCAAGCAAACAACTACTCACCCCAATTTTCATTAATAATCCTCCATATCTCCATAGCTTCATCTACCACATAATCAGCGCCAGCCTCTTCAAGTTCAAGCCTTCCTCTAAATCCCCATGAAACCCCTATTGTTTTCATATCTGCACGATAGCCTGTTTCTATATCCACATCACTATCACCAATAAAATAACAATCCTGACGACTTAATTTCATTGCCATTAAAGCGAAATGTACCGACTCTGGATTAGGTTTTATAGGATATGCATCCTGCTGACCTAAAATAGATACAAACCGATTTGGAAAAAGATGTTCAACAATTTGAATGGCCATATCATGAGGTTTATTTGTAACAACCGATAATTTGATTCCCTGATCATATAAAGTCTCTATAAGTTCCATAATCCCCTCATAAGGTTGGGTATGATCCAGATAACGCCTTGCATAGACAACCTGAAACTCTCTTAGACATTCATCAAGAATATCAAGATGTTCCTGCCCTAAAGCTCTTTCCATTAATTTTTGTATCCCATTTCCAACAAAATGATTATATTTTGAAATATCATGTTGTGGCAATTGATGATTTCTTAAAACTTCATTTGTAGATAGAGCCAAATCTGTTAAAGAATTAACTAATGTTCCATCTAAATCAAATAAACAACCTTTTCTCATAACATCCTCCAATATCAGTATTATTATAACAGTATTGAAAAAATAATGAAAGATGTTATAATAAATTAGTATATAAAATGGGGTGAAATCATGAATGAATTGAAGTCAACAAAATATATGAAAATCTTTTCAGCACTTGGATATGCAATTGGTTTTGGATTAATTATTTGGTATTCTATCTTTCAAAATAACGCAGTCTTTCCAATTGTTGGTGTTATAGTGATTTTTATTGGAAGATTCATCGGTTATGGATTAGATAGAATTGTTGAATTGAAAGAAGACAAAAAAAAGAACTGATCATTATCAAACAATCAGTTCTTTTTTTAATACAAAATCTACTGCATTATTCTCAATAAAACCGATAACTTTCGTTTTATATAGAATGCTACCCTACGTATTTCATTGTTCTAATTACTACTTATTTTAAAACAATTCCTTTTGCATCAAAGAAACATTATTCATGTCATCCATGAGTTACCTTAACAAAAGATCATTGCAAAGCAAAACATATCTCTGTGAATTTGGACTCTAGACCTTCTTTTTCTTTCTTTGATAGATTTTTAAGCCAATAATAAATATGCACAATCCAGGAAATCCAATTATGATTCCATAATGTAAAACAATAGCAGCTGTTGAACTTTGAATTGTTTCAGGCATTGTTTCAATATATTTATATATAGGTTCTCCTTGATAATTGACGCTAATAATTGCCAATCCGTCGCCTTTATATATAGGCGCCTCTTTCCATTTTTGAATATTAACTTGTATATCCAAGTCTGATTTGTTTATTGTCTTCTCAACCAAAAGTGATATATCTTGTTGAGCTTTCATTTGATATGAACCTTGAAATGATTTCAATACCCAAAAGGTATCAATCTCTTCGTCTTTTTTATAAAGCACGACATTATGGAAAGATTGATCCATATATTGAGAAACAGTTGCAGCATCACGGATATGATTTCTCTTTCTCCTATCTTCTGCTTTTGCAGTGACAAGAATTAACCGATGCTGATCAATTGTCATTGTTGATGCATAAGTCAATCCTGCTTCATCAGTAAATCCACTCTTGCCACCATTTATTAAGCTTACATCCATATCTTTATTATCTTTTGCATTTTGTAAAGATGAAATCCACTGATGATTACCTTTTGAACTTTTATAAGAACGTGCCTCAAAAACTTTTACGAACTCCTTATTTTGTAAAGCATGATTCAATATTAGAGCCATTTCATGAGCAGTCGTATAATGTTTTTCATCATGCAATCCTGTCACATTCATAAAATGGGTTTGCTGCAATCCTAATTCTATGACTTTTTCATTCATGGCAGTGACCATATGATCAACATCTCCAAATATCAAACGTGCTAGAGCCTGACAAGCATCAGCACCAGATGGCAGTAAAGCGCCATATAATAAATCCTCATATGTCACCTTTTCTCCTGGAAATAGCCCAGCAACAGTTGCCCCTTCTTCAACAACCCCTTTAAAATCAGCTTGCTTTATTGTTACAACTTCCTGAAGATCAGTAATATAGTCTAAAGCCAAACTCACAGTTAAAATCTTTGTCATGCTTGCTGGATATATCTTTTCATTACTTTTCTTTTCCATATAAACAAGCGAAGTATCACGGTCATATAAATAAGCATATTGAGAATATAATTCAATGTTTATATTTGTATATGCATGGATTGGTTGTATAGAGAGGAAAATCAGCAAACAAGCAATGAGTGAACTAACGATCTTCTTCATCCAACATTCCACCTTTCTTTAAAAAAGACAACTTTGTTTCAGAGATAATAATAGCTATAAAAATTAAAATAAATCCAAGAATGACTTTTAACGTTAAAATCTCACCATAAAAAATAACTGAAAATGCAACTCCAAAAACTGACTCTAAAGATAAAATTAAAGAAGCATTACATTCACTTGTATATTTTTGCCCAATAGTTTGACATACCATTGTCACTGCAGTGGCAAAGAATGCTAGATAAAACAATTGCAAGAAAATAGATGATTGAATGTGGCCAACTAACGTGATATCTTCACTCAATACTGTAACCACCAAAGCTACACAGGCTCCACCAATAAACTGAAAGGTTGTAAATGCACCACCATCTACACCTGTTGAAAACTTTTTTATCATTAAAATGTGGATTGCATATAAAAAGCCACCACACAATGTTAATAAATCACCAATATTGATAGATAAATCACCATTAAGAGAAACACAACCAATCCCTAGAATACAAATAAATGCTGCAATAAAATTATAAATATCAGGTCTTTTATGATGAATTATCCAAACAAGAAAAGGGACAATCGCACAATAAACAGCAGTTAAAAAAGCATTCTTACCTGGTGTTGTAAAAGATAAACCCCATGTCTGTACATAATATGCAGCAAATAAACAACAACCTGTTAACATACCACCCAATATATTCTCTTTTGATAAATTCTTAATCTTGGAAAAAAAGAGAATTGCTAAGAAAATAGCAGCGAGTACAAAACGTATCAGTAACAATACAGCTGGTGTCAAAAAATCAACTGCACTTTTCATTACAATAAATGAACTTCCCCAAATCAACGCTGCTATAAACAGAAACACTGATCCTTTTAATTTTTGACTCATTTTTTAATCCTTTCTAAAAAGAAATGGTACAAAGTACCATTTTCTTTTTTATCCATTCATTACATCATGGCATCGGTGACAAAGTTCACCTTCCATTTCATCTTCATCATAATAGTTCCAACATCTAGGACATTGAATACCATTGAATTTTTCTGCTTTCATATATGCAGTATCAAATTCTACCAAATCAGTTAAATCATCTGTTAACTCCACTTTAGCAACAATAAATAACTGTTTTAAATCATTAACCAATTGAGCCATATCCTCATATTCATCTTTAAAACAAATTGTTAATTTTGCTTCCATATTAGATTTAATCACTTTTTCATTTCTTAAGTCTTCTAATGCTTTCATAACATCTTTTCTAACCATTAAGAAACGATCATAATATGCTTTAATACTTTCAGCATTATCAATATTCAATAATTCTGGTTTTGGTTCTAAGAATACAGACTCTGCTTTGTTTTCATCACAATGGAAATGATCATGTAATTCTTCTGCAGTAAAGACTAATACTGGAGATAATAATTTCATCATTGTTTTTGCATAATGATACAAGACAGTCTGAACTTGTCTTCTTCTCAATCCGTCTGCTTTTTCAATATAGAGAATATCTTTTGTGAAATCCATATAGAATGCACTTAATGTATTCGTAAAACAATTTAAAATCAATTGATTAGCTTCACTAAAATCATATTGATTTAAAGCTTCTTTATATCCTTTGACAAGTTGATTTAATTCTACTAACATATACTGATCTACACCTTCAAGTTTTGAAGTTTCTACAACATCACAAGATTTAAAATCAGATAAATTTCCAAGAACAAATCTCATTGTATTTCTCATCTTACGATAATTTTCAGCAACTTGTTTCATAATCTCATCTGAAATACGGACATCAGACTGATAAGCAATTGAAGTTGCCCATAATCTTAAAATATCTGCTCCATATTGATTGACCATTTTAATTGGATCAACAGTATTCCCCAATGATTTAGACATCTTATTTCCTTTACCATCTAAAACAAATCCATGAGAAAGGACAGTTTTATATGGAGCACAGCCATGTGCCGCTGTTCCAATAATCAAAGAGGAATTAAACCAACCACGATATTGGTCACTACCTTCAAAATATAAATCAACTGGATATGGATATCCTCTTTCTTTCATAACTCCTGTATGTGATGAACCAGAATCAAACCAGACATCCATAATATCTTTTTCTTTTCTAAAAATACCATTTGGTGAATGCTCATTTGTATAACCTTCTGGCAATAAGAAATTTTCATCTTTTTCAAACCAAACATTAGACCCATATTCTCTAAATAAATGCGAAATATGTTCAAAAACCTCTTTTTCCATAATTGGGGTTCCATCTTCACAATAGATAATTGGGATTGGTACTCCCCAACTTCTTTGTCTAGAAATACACCAGTCACCACGATCTCTAATCATATTATAGATACGGACATGCCCCCATTCATTTAACCAATTGACCTTATCAATTTCACTCAATAATTTTTCTCTAATCTTGTCAATTGAGCAGAACCATTGATCAGTTGCTCTAAAGATAATTGGTTTTTTAGTACGCCAATCATGAGGATAACTATGAGTAATAAATTCAAGCTTTAATAAAACACCCAATTCATCCAGTTTCATTGTCACAGTTTTGTTAGCATCATCAACATACTGACCAGCTAGCCATTCACCACAATCTTCCATCATTTTTCCATGAGCATCAACATTACAATAAATATCTAATCCATATTTTTGTCCAACAACGAAGTCATCCATCCCAAATCCAGGGGCTGTATGAACACAGCCAGTTCCTGCCTCAGCAGTCACATGGTCACCTAGAATAACTAATGATTCACGATCATATAAAGGATGCTGACATGTTATCATTTCCAATTCAGAACCCTTGAATCTTTGTAGAATTTCTTTTTGTTCTAAACCAAATTTTTCCCATAAAGAATCAACAAGTTCTTCAAGTACTAATAATTTGCCCTTTTCACTTTGAACAAGTGCATAAGTATAATCAGCATTTAAACAGATTGCTAAGTTTGCTGGAATTGTCCAAGGTGTTGTTGTCCAAATCACAAAACTTGTCTCATTATCCAAAATACCTTTGCCATCCTTAACTGCAAACTTAACAAAAATTGTAGGACTTTTCACATCATGATATTCAACCTCTGCCTCAGCTAATGCAGATTCACTTGATGGTGACCAGTATACTGGTTTTAAACCTTTATAAATCAAACCTTCCATTGCCATTTTCGCAAAAACATCAATTTGATTTGCTTCAAATTCAGGCATTAATGTTAGGTATGGATGTTTATAATCTGCAAATGTTCCTACTCTTATACACTGCTCCATTTGTTTATGAACCTGTTCCAATGCATATTCACGACATTTTTCTCTAAACTCAGCAGTCGTCATCGCTTTACGATTCACGCCTAACTTTTGAATAGCATTTTCAATTGGTAAGCCATGTGTATCCCATCCTGGAATAAATGGAGTATAAAATCCTTCCATGTTTTTATAACGACAGATAACATCTTTAATAACTTTGTTCATCATATGTCCAATATGCATATTTCCATTTGCATATGGTGGACCATCATGAAATACAAAAGCATCTTTTCCTTCATTTTGTTTAACAACTTTTTCATACATTGATGAATCTTGCCATCTTTGTACATATGCAGGTTCTTTTTTAGGAAGATTCCCTCGCATTTCAAATTCAGTTTTTGGCATTAATAGTGTGTCTTTATAGTTCATATTTTTTCCTTCCTTTCTAAATAAAAAAACGCCCAATAAAGGACGTTTAAACGCGGTACCACCTTTTTTTCATATCACATAGATATGCTCTCAATGTCTTAACGCGACCAACGGCTAATCCCTACTTATTTTCAGGACGCTACTCAGGAGTGATTCATTATAAATTTAACTTCCTTGCTTTCACCAGCCACAAGTTCTCTCTAAGTTTCCTTTATAAACAGTCTCCATCTTCGTAGTTAATTTTCTTTTTCTTCTCTTATTAAACTAAAAATTTCAGATTTGTCAATAGTTTCTAACATATCTTCACTCATTTTTACAACATTTGCTCTAAAATCAATAGCTTCTTGCTTGAAATTATCCATATCTTTAGATAAACCTCTGACATACTCCATTGATTCTTTTAATATCATATTGGCATTTCTTTTGGCCTTTTCAATCAATTCACTTGCTTCTTTTAATGCCAATCTCGCAATCTCTTCATTCGTTTTTTCATGAACATTTAATTCTTTTGTAAGTAAGGTATTTTGTTCATTCAACTGATCTATATCACTTTGTAAAGATTGGATTGTTTCTGTCTGTTCTTGAATTTGTTGTTTTAACTCATTGATATAATCATCAACCTCAAGCCTATTATAACCTCGAAATTGTCTATCAAATTGTTCCACATCTTTCACCTCACTTATAAAAATACCCTGTCACAACATGATTTCCCTGCTTCGTTTGTCGATTTTCATCTACAAGTTTCACACGCCCATGACGCTTAAAGGATATTATATCATCATTATGACACAAAAAGCTGACTTCTTCAACATCTTTATGATTGACTTTGACATTTCCTGCACGAATTGACTCACTTGCTAATTGTCGAGGAACTTTGTACAATGTAGAAACCACTTTATCAAGTCTAAAACTTGATAAAAAGAAAGTTTTTGTCATATATTGGTGTTGAATTTCAATTGTTTCATTGATTACTTTTAAATGAATTTTAGATTTTTTTATTTGTTTCAAATGCATTTGTATAAATGAATACGTCTGTTGTGTACAAGCAAAGAATAATCTATCTGCATCATAAATATCTCCTATACACTCACGCTTAATACCTAAATTCATCAAAGCACCCAAAACATCTCTATGCTGCAATTTACCAAACTGCTGATGATAAAGAACTTCAACGACTACAATTTCAAAATCTTCTGATAAAACTTCATAAAAATCTGGACAAATAATAAGTCTTTGATTCTCAGCATTTTTAAAGCCACCCTGACAATGAATTTGTAAATCTTGAGTTCCTATTACTTTATATACAATATTCTGTTCATGTGGATTTAAAAAAGCTGTTAATATCATTCTTTGATGATTGAGAGCTTGATAGCGACAATCTAAAATCTTCTTAACAAAGGCTTCATCACCTTTAAAATGTTCTAACATAAGCAAAAAGAAAGTATTAGCAAGAGCTAATACTTATATTATTCTTCACTTTCATTTGAATCCATTGTGATATTTCCACTGACTCCAATATTTTTAGGTGTACACAGAAAAATCTTAGGACCAATTTGTTGAATATCTCCCTCAATCGCAAAGATAACTCCACTCAAGAAATCAATCACACGTTTAGATTGTTCTTTTTGTAAACGATGCAAATTGACTACAGCTGCCCTTTTTTGTTTTAAATAAATCGCTATTTCTTGTGTTTCACTATAAGCTCTAGGCTCAAACAAAACCAAATGACTATCTTTATTTGCACTTAAAGCTCTTACAGCATCACTTGTTTTTGTAGATTTTGCTTTTTCAAACATACTTGTTGTTTTCGCAGGTTCTTCTTCCGTATCTATTTCTACCTCTTCATAAATATCATCGTCTTCATCTTCTTCTTCAAAAAACCATTTTTTTACTTTTTGTCCGTATCCCATGAGGTAACCTCCTTATATTTCTTTCTTTATTATAACATAACATGTGTATGAAAAAAAGAGAAAATTGTTTCCAATATTTCTCTTTTTACCAAATCGGTTTCTTTATAGCTATTTATTTAACACTCGATATTCACCAATATAACATCCTCTCCTATTGTTATAATATTTTCAATAGGAATAATAAACGTTGGTGGCCCTTTAAAAACACACAACAATCGAAATGCTGATACACGTTCCACAATAATTGCCTGTATACATCGGCAAAGTGGATCTATCTCAACATCGACAACATAACCAATCTTCGTTCCAGTTGCTGCATTCACAACATCTTTGCATTGTAAAGAAACAAATCGCATACAATCACCCATACAATATATGCAAACACTAGACCATATATTTCTTTAAATGTGATAAAGCCTGTTTTTCAATACGTGAAACCTGTGCTTGAGAAATAAATAGTTCTTTAGCAATTTCACTTTGCGTATGTCCTTTAAAATATCTCTCATTAATAATTTGCAATTCTTTTTCATCCAAGTGATTCATAGCTTCATATAAATCAATTGAATTCTGCATATCTTCCATTTGATTTTTACGGTCCGGAATTTGGCTTTCTAAATCAATCTGTCCATTCCCATCATTTTGAACCTCCTGTGAAAGAGAAGTTACACTATTGGTTGATGATAATGCCTCAACTAATAAGAATTCATCAACATCTAAAATCTTTGATAATTCTTTCGTTGATGCTTCTTTATGATGCTTTTTCATATATTCCTCATTTGCCAATAAAGCTTTATATGCCAAATCACGCATAGACCGTGGAATTCTCATTGGTGAATTATCTCGAATATAGCGTTTAATTTCTCCAATAATTAAAGGGACTGCATATGTGGAAAAACGAACATCTAATGATGTATCAAAATGATCAATAGCTTTGATAAGACCAATCACACCAACTTGGAATAAATCATCTAAATTACTGACTCTCTGATGGTATTTTTGGACTAATGATAAGACCAGTTTCAAATTAGAAAGAACAAGTTTTTCCTTTATATTTTCATCATTTGTTTGATGATATTGATCTAATAAGTTCATCGTTTCCTGATGACTTAATTTTTCGTATTCTTGGATAGTATAACCATTAATTTCAACTTTGTACCTTGACATACTTTCGACTCCTTTGATAGAAGTCTCACCATTTTAAATGACATTATTCATCATCATTCAATTTATTTCGTAACTTTTTGATAATCTTTTTCTCTAATCTAGATATATATGATTGTGATATCCCCAATACCTCTGCAACATCTTTTTGAGTTAATTCATCATGGCCTACCAAACCATATCGCATCATTAATATTTCCTGTTCTCTTTCATTTAAATGATGCAAAGCGCGATAGAATTTTTCTTTTTGATCATTATGTTCAATTTCATCTTGAACAATGTCTTTATCAGTCCCAATAATATCAGACAATAATAATTCATTACCATCATAATCTACATTTAAAGGTTCATCTAAAGATATTTCTTGTCTTAATTTGTTATTTTTTCTTAAAAACATCAATATTTCATTTTCTATACAGCGTGATGCATACGTTGCCAATTTAATGTTTTTATCCATTTTAAAAGTATTGACAGCTTTTACTAATCCAATCGTCCCAATACTAATTAAATCTTCAATACTCCCATTTTGAACAGAATCATACTTTTTAGCAACATAAACAACAAGACGTAAATTATGCTCAATTAACAAGTCTCTAGCCTGAGCATCTCCTTGTTGCAGTTTTACCAAAGCATCTGCTTCCTCTTTACCTTTCAAAGGTGCTTTTAAAACATCATGTCTACCAATATAAAATAGAACTTTCTTTTTGAATAGCCAACGCTTAATCCATTGTAAAATCATAACAAGCCTCCTAGTAACTGAGAATTTAAAATACAATCATACTCGTTAGATGACATCACTCCTACGTAAACATGATGTAGAACTTGATGATTAATCTCTATCTCTTTCATAACAATAATATCTACTGTCTCTACCTGATTTGCTGTCTCAATCACAATGCTATCAATCTTTTCATAAGTCTCCAACAGAGAATGACGAATAAAAATAACAGGATATCCCTTATAAAAAACTTTGTTTCCATTATCTATAAATCCTAAACATTCTTTCCCTAAAAAAGAAACGCTGACCATTTCATCTTTTTGAAGTTTATGTTGGCAAAATGCAATATAAAAATAAAAAATACCAAGTACTATAAATGTAAGAATAAGTAATGAAACAAAATCAAAACCTTCTACTAATAAAACACCCTGGAATATTGTAGAAGATGGTAATATCATCTCCAAAAAAGCCAATAATGAGATATAGACAAATAAAAACAAAGGGTAATAGATATAAGTGAGTTTTTTAAAATAAAAAAGAGTTAAGAGTAAGTCATATAACAAGAGGAACCCATCAAAGAAATCTATAAAAAGAAAAATGATCGATATGTTATAGGTAAGCGTATATTTGAACAGTTCTTTTATAGTCATTTGTTGGTTTAATAAAAAACACAATAATTCAAATGTTAGTAAGATCATCAATGCATTTATAGCATATGTGACTTCCAAATAGACCTCCATGATTTCACCCCTCTTTCATTATAGAAAATATCATGAGAAAATTATGTCAAAGAAAAGATGAGATTCAAGAATTCTCAAATCAAAAAAGTTCCAGCTTAATACCTGATGTCAATCAGTCGTTATTCTTGCTCTCATTCATAAATATATATTGAATTCAATACTATTCGTATTTTCAATGTCATGGAGGATAAATCAAATATCTTATAAAATACAATCATGCAAATTTGATTATTCTTTTATATAAAAAAAGAATGTATAACTTACATTCTTCATACATATATGCTCTATTCATAATCTTTCCAATACCACCATTTTAATTTGTTAGAATCACGTTTCTCATTTTCAGCATAATAAATTGCCAAACGAAAGACATATAATAAACATCGGTCTTCTTGATAACCTTTATAATCACAAGATTTGATAAATAAGAGTTCGGGATCTTTACCCTTCAAATCATCAATACAATTGATACCGATATGAAACAAATCTTGTTCAATACTTTTCCCTATTCCAGGAATCTTTTGTAAATCACTCATCAATATCTCTCATCTATATATGTATTGATTTCTGCTGCAGTTAATTTTCTGACTTGTGTATGAGGAAACTCAAGATATTGATTTTTTTGATATACTGGTTTCATTAATAAACATTTCTTTTTATTGTTTTTTTGTAAATAAATGTATAAATCTTCATTATTAGCAAATATCTTATATGACTTTCTGCCTTTATCATTTTCTATTTCATAGATACCACAATTTGTTTTCATTGTATAATCAGCAGTTCTTAAATATAGTTTTGCTATATCAAGTGACTTAAATGGAAAGTTCCATCTTTGCAATCCTCTTTGAGGCTCCTTTTCAATGCAGATACAACGTCCACAAGTTCCACAAATATATTGAGTATGATTTTTTAAACATTCTAATGGTTTCAACAATGGTGTTATTCTTGGTGCTTCACTATAACATTCCTGACACATCTTTCTTCCTTTCTTCATCCATCTCTATTGATAACAAAACTATTTCTGAGAAAACAAATATGCTATCCATTGAGAAGAATTTCTTCTTGTCTCAAATGATTTATATCCTTTGTGACTATAAATATAATCAATTTTCCATTGACAAGGCTCCACTTCTTTTTGCTTAAGCAATTCTCTTAAAGCATTACAACGCTTATCTTGCCAGAGATTTCTTTGATTAACTATATAAACCAAATCAGTAAGTGATAACATATATGCTTGCGGAAACATAATATCAGTTATATGTGGACTGATTGGCTTTCCATTTGATAATCTTTGAAACATGCTATGTTTAAGCATATACTCTATTCCTAAATCAATAAAACATTCTACTTCTTCATCTTTATACTGAGTCATCTTCGCATATGTGATGAGGGCTCTTACTGTTTTTCCTATCCCAATATAACAAGGTGTTGCATGCATACAGCCACCATGCTTACAAATCCCATCATATGCCCATGCCGTTTTTTGATTTCTTTCAAAAATTTGATATTTTTTGATCCAGTTTAAAGCATTTTTAACTTCTTGCGATTCTGACAATCCCAATCTCGCATATGCCTCCATAAGCATAGCGTTATAACAGGGCACTATATAATGAACACTCCCTGTATACGAAAACCCCAAAGGTGTAGATAATTTATCTGAAACAAAATTAATGATTTTATTTGTGTAGTTCAAGCGTTCAATATAAGGGATTTCAGACAAACAAATCAATCTAAAAATATTAAAAAAAGCATTTTCATCATAATCTTTTGTTAATCTTTCTACAATCTTTGAACCCATGAGCAAATCTTGAATTTCGACATCAGTCAGTTCTTTACATTCATCATAATATTGTCTTAAAAGCAATGCTGTATCCAATCTTACCCCTCCTATACTACATTTATCAACTGATATAATGCTTCTTCTTTTGTACCTACAAAGAAAAAATTCTTTCCATGGTTAGATTCATAAACAAAATCATGAAATGACTGACTCATATACTGTCTAAAATCACCATAGATAGCAACCTTAATATGATAATTAACAAACTTTTGAAGAATTTCTCCTGCTAATCTTGTTTTTAAATGATAAAAATCATCAGATAAGGCTTCTTGATTGAGAATAATCCTTTCAGCATTGGTTTCATATTGAACTGACATAGCAAAATCTAATGCATCCTGAACATCTTTAATAATAACTGTATCACTTGATACAACTGCAATAATTATATCATTATGTATAACACTTTCAATTTTCATGATTTCCTCCCAAGAATATCCCTACTATTGCAGCAAATATTTATATAAGACAGCTATTTTATGGTGATACCCTATAATCTTATAAATTATATACCCATGCAACAAGATGATTTTTCTAAAGTATACCATATTTAGTTGCATATTTCAATACAATATGCAACTTCATCTATAAAGATAAACCGTTTTTTCTTTATAAAAATTTTCATTATATAATTATAATATCTATACTCAAAAAAGGCCAATCAAGGCCTTTTGATCTCTTATTCAGTTTCTAATTTTTCAATAAGTTCAGGTAATTCATTCAAATTCATAATAACAGCATTAGCTCCATTATCAACATATATCTGTTTAGTTTTTGTGATAGCCATCATCTTTTCATCCGGACTCAACAACTGATATTCTTCTTCGCTATACCCCATTAAAGAACTTCCTTCTATGACACCAATGGCATAAACACCTGCATTGACTGCTTCTTTGATATCTGATACAGTATCTCCAACCTTGATTATATGATGAACACTCGTTAAATGTAAGTTCATCATATTCTTAAATATCATATAAGGATATGGACGACCAAAATGTTCAGTTGCATCAGGTGAACACCAGCAATCTGGTTCATAACCTTGTTCTTTTGCACTCTTTAAAACAGGTTCCATCATCATATCAGTATAACCAGTTGTCGATCCAATCTTTAGTCCTTTTGTACGTAATTTTTGGACTGTCTCCACGACGTATGGTTTGATTCTTGTGTGTTGTGTTATCCCTTCCATTAATGCTTTTTCAAAAATATCATAAATATGATGAACATCTTCATCAGTATATGAACGCTGATAAACATCTTGAAATTCTTTTTTTAATGAATCCATCTCTAACATTGTTTTGATATGATCAATCTTTAACATCCCCATAGGTTGTCTAATTTCATCAAAAGTTGGATGCAATCCATAAGCCTCAAAAGCATCATGAAATGCCTGCACTGGTGCAAAACAACCATAATCAACTGTTGTTCCTGCCCAATCAAAAATCACTGCCTCTATTTTCATTCGCTATACCTCCGCTAAGAAATCACGAATAATATCACATAGGTTTAAGATATCTTCTTCATAGATTTCTCCAATATTTCCAATTCTAAAAGTTTCTGCTGTTGTTAACTTCCCAGGATAAATGGCATATCCTCTTTTTTTAATATATCGATACATATCAGGAAAAGCAAACTGTTTGTTTTCCGGGTAGTAGAAAGTTGTAATAATTGGTCCCTGATATTCAATATCAACATAACTTGCCATACCCATCTCAGCCATTTTTTGAATTAATAAACGATTGTTGTTATAATAACGTTTTGATCTGGCTGCAATGCCACCTTCTGCTAACAATTCTTCAAGAGCCTTTGAGAAAGCAAGAACAACATGAGTTGGTGAAGTAAAACGCCATTTCCCATCTTTTTCCATTGTTTTCCATTGATCATACAAATCCAATGATAAACTTCTTGCCTTACCTTGACTTTCTATTAACAATTGTTTATTTGCAATAATAAATGAAAATCCTGGAACACCCTGAATACATTTATTTGCACTACTAATGAGAAAATCAATGCCTAATTTTCCAACTTCTATATCAACGCCACCAAAACTACTCATAGCATCAACAATAAAGACTTTTTGATGTTCTTTCACAACTTTCGCAACACTTTCAATGTTATTTAAAATGCCTGATGTTGTTTCGCTATGCACCATAGCAACATGTGTAATCGAAGAATCTTCTCCTAATATTTGAATCACTTTCTTTGCATCTGGACTTTCGTTCTCAGCAAATGATATAAATTCATATGCAACATGTGCATGTTCACAAATATCCCTCATTCTATCACCATATGCTCCATTAGCTATAATCAAGAGTTTTTCATCATCGCCAACCACACTTGTGATAACCGATTCTACTCCAAAAGTTCCACTTCCCTGCATCAAAACAACTGTATAATCATCTTGAGAAACATGTGCTAATTGTAAGAGTTGCTTTCTTATTTTTAAAGTGATTTTTTTATAGTCATCATCCCATGTACAATGATCAAATAACATTTCCTGTTTCACTGTAGATGTTGTCGTTAAAGGTCCTGGTGTTAATAACTTATAGTTCTTCATTCTTATTTCTCCTTGCATTCTTCTGATAATTGTTGATGTTTCTTTAATAAATCAGCTGTTAATTTTTCTTTAAAAACTTTTGGATAGGCAGATTTATATGCTGATGAAGATGTTTCTCCATCATATAATGGATTTGGATAAGTTTCTAATAATTCTTTTCTGCCATGATCTATAATACATTGAGCCATCTTCATTGCTAATTTTTGATGGTCACTTCCTTTTTTATTAACAACTGCAACTGACTCAGTCAAACTAAAATTCCCTTCAGTTGGATCAATATAATCAATTGGTAATCCTGATGTTTTATCTCTGACTGCTTGGTGTCTTAAACCAAATCCAATCGCAACTTCTCCAGTTCTAACTTTTTTAATAGGTCCTGAGCCAGATTCTTCAATATGTGCTCCTGCGTTACTGTAGATACCTTTTAAAATATCCTTTGCTCCCTCTTCACCATATTCACTCACAATGCCTTGAATCAGTAACCACGCTGTTGATGAAGATGAAATATCAGTCACAGATATCATATCTTTATATTCTGGTTTTGCTAAATCTTTCATACTTTTTGGAGCAGTTAATTGATTTGTTTTTAACTCTTCAGTATTGACAATAATTGCCCCTTCTTGTGAAGTGATTGGTGCATAAAAATTTGGATACTCTTCTATTGATTTTGTATCAAAATCCAAATCAACAAACATATCATTTTGGTCTTGTGCACTCTCTAAATAGAAAGAACTCATTGTGACCAAATCAGCTTCAATATTTGTTCCTTCAGCTAATAGTTTCCCTCCTAATTCACTTGTTCCAAAAGTTTGAAATAAATATTGACCTTCATAACCATTTTTATCTAAAGCATTTTTCATTGCTGTAACAGCCTCATCATCCGCATTAGAATAAATAACCACCTGATTTGTAGCTGACTGACACCCTGTCAATAATGTTGCACATAAAAGTGCAGAAGCTAATGTCCCTTTTAATAATTTTGATTTCATTTTGTTTTCTCCCTTTTCTTTCGATGTGTGAAATAATAGAACAATCCTTTTGCAATAAAATTAATGATGAAAATAAAGATTGATAACACAAAGATTTCATTGAATTTTGCAAAGTGTTGAAGTTCCTTGATTTTTGTTGTCATAACCATTGTTCTTGCTCCAGCAATAAAGATAACTGCACTGACTGTCACCATAGCATTAATAAAATAATAGCTAAAAACTTCTAAAAGAGATGATAATGCATTGGGTGTAACAACTCTCAGAATAGTCTTGAACCAACTATCACCCATTAATCTTGCTGTTGTTTCATAGCCGGCATTCATTTTCATTAACGAATTCTTCATCATTAAATAGGGTGATGAGAAAAAATGAACAATATTGCAAACAATGATAATGACAAAAGTATTTTGAATGGGTGATCCTGAAAATATCAATAAATAAGCAATACCAATAACCATTCCTGGAACTGTATTTGTAACCAAAGCAATTGTTTCAATCACTTTCTTCAATTTAGGATGAATAGAACTTCTGGCAACAGCCAAAGCAGCTCCATAAACTACAAGTGTTCCAGTGATTGCTGTCAAAATAGCAACAATCAGCGAATTTTCTATAACCCCTATAAGCGCGGGCTCCATTAAGACAGCTTCTACATGATTCAACGTTAATGACATATCGTAAGGCCACATTTGAATAAATGGAACAATGAAAATAACCATGAATATAGCCAATACAAATACATTGATCATCAGTCCAATCAAACTCCAGAAAACGTCTCTCAAAGCATTTTTCTTAAATTCAATTGTTGAAATTTTGTTATAGCGAATGTTATACCTTTCTAAGTAATGAAGCAATGCAATACTTAAGACTGATGGCAATAACATAATCATTGCAACAACTGCACCATTGGCAAAGTTAGGAATACTTCCTAACATTTGATTATATAAGACACTCGCAACCACTTCAAACTGTCCGCCTACTGATGCTGGAATCCCAAAATCAGTAAAACTCAGAAAGAAAGCCTGAATAAAAGCTGCTGCCAAAGTCCCTAACATAGGTTTTAAGAGTGTTATGACAAAAGTTTTGAATGAGTTATCATCCATCAACTTAGAAACAATAATAAACTTTTTGTCAATATATTCCATAGCATTATGAATAAGCATAAAGGCAATAGGAAGTGTATAAATAACATATCCCAGTAATAAACCACTTATGCCATAAATATCAAAGAGCTGATGACCAAAGACTTTTGTCCATAATCCCTGTTTTCCAAATGAATATATAATCGCAAATCCATAAGTGATTGTTGGCAACAACATAGGAAGCATTGTCATATTCTTCATAAACTTTTTTAAGAGAAGAGGAATATTGGTATAATGAATAGCATAAGCCATCATAAAAGCTAAAAATGTTGTGATCAACGCACTTAATCCTGAGACAAGGAAACTATTTTGTAATGCTGTTAAAAATCCTTTTTCACCAATAACCTGAATGTAATTTGCAAAGGAGAAGTTTCCTTGACTCTGAAAAGATTGTATAAGTAATGAGCCAAGTGGAAGAACAAGGAAACAAGCAAAGAGAACAATAATAAACCAGTAGATTGCTTTGATTTCAAAGTTCTTTTTCATATTTATACCATTTGTTCTTGCATAGGATGAAACAGCGCAAAGATATTTCTTCTTTTGATTTCCAATTGATTTAAAATAAAGTCTTGTACAAAATCACAACTTGGCTGATTCATAATATCTTCTGGTTTTCCATATTGAGAAATTTGACCTTCATTAATAATTAAGACACGATCTGATAATGTCAAGGCTTCTTCTGGATCATGTGTAACAATGATTGTTGTTAAGTTATATTCTTTAGCAATCATCTTAATTCTTTCTTTAATAGATTCCTTTATAACACCATCTAATGCACTTAATGGTTCATCTAATAATAAAATTTTAGGTTTCATAACCAGTGTTCTAGCCAAGGCCACACGCTGTTTTTGTCCCCCAGATAATTGATCAATACGTTTCTCTAAATGTTTTTCTAATCCTAATAAATGAACAAGTTCCTGAACTTCTTCTGGTGATGAAATTTGTGGTTTGTTTTTTAAACCATATGTTATATTTTCAAAAGCAGTGAGATTTGGAAATAATGCATAGTCTTGAAAAACAATATTAAACCCTCGTTGTTCCATTGGAACATGTGTCATATCCTGTTCATTAAAAAGAATGCGTCCCTCATCTATTTCAGTAATACCAAGAATAAGATTTAGTAAAGTTGTTTTCCCACTCCCTGATGGTCCTAAAATGGATACAATCTCGCCATTAGGTATTTCTAATGATAAATCATTAAGAATATGAACCCCATCAAATGATTTTTGTATATGTTCTAGTTTTAACATTTTTTTCCTCCTGTCCTTATTGACACTTGCATTATGCCAAGTTCTTAAATATTTTTCTACACATATTTCTTTAAGAGTTTGTTAAGGATTTGTAAAGTCAAAAAGACCATAGATGTAGTTTCTCTACATCTTTTGGTCTTCTTTTTGGAATCCTCTTTTTTTAATAAGTTGACTATATGTATCTAATTTTTTTGTGTATTTTTGGTAATCGCAGAATAGGATTCCAACATATAGCATATCAATAATACTTGTTTGTGTTGTTCGTGAATAAATGGCATCCCCATATAAATATTGTTTTTGACTTGTATATAAGGAAACGTCACCATATTGATGAATCAATGCATTCTCAAAATTACTGATTGTTATTGTATGAGCTTGACTCTTATGTGCTAATTTCAATGTTTCAATTGTATTGACAGAATTACCTGAATAAGAAATACCAATGGCTATATCATCTTGACTAAGATTTTGAGCATTAATATTTTGTAAATAATAATCGTTATAATAGTGTACATCTTTCCCTAAATATAACAGTTTTGTCATCAAATCAACAGCAACACTAGCTGAGTTTTCAACAGCATAAATGCTAATATGCTGTGCATTATGTAACATCCTTACTGCTTTCTCAAAAGAATCGACAGAAATTGATTTTAATGTATCTTCAAGCATTTGAATTGTTGTTGCAATCATTAAAGATGGAATATCCTGAATTTTACTCAATTGTGTAATATCAAAACCATAAAGAAAATGAGTATGAGTTTCATTTGACTTTATTAAATGATATTTCAACTGTTTAAATCCCTTATATCCAATCGCTTTAACAAAGCGCATAATAGTTGGTTGTGAAACACCAACTTCTTTTTCAATAAGTGACATTGATAATGTTTCAATACTATTATTATAATTCAGAATATAATCAGCAACCTTTTTTTCTGATGGACGTAACTGATTATAAACAGTTTGAATTTGAAACTGTATTGTGTCTTCCATAATTTCCTCCTTGTAGAAAAACTACATTTTTGTTGCTTTTCTATACTCTTATTATCTAAAATTTTTTTCTACACGTAAAATCTTAATACGTTAAGAAAATGTAATATTTATATTAAGAAAATGATTTAGACACAAAAATCATGAATAACTATCGAAAAAACTACTTTTTTATAATGAAATATATATATCAATCAAATAAAAAAGACATATTTACTTATTGAAATATGCCTTTCCCTATTTGATTATTCTGAAACCATACGATCTAAACGTGCACGACGTTTTTTAGCATCTTTTTCACATTTTGTCATTAATGCTTCAGCATGTTCAGGATTCACTTTAGCTAACATTGCAAATCTGTTTTCATTTAATAAGAAATCTTTGAACTTAGTAAAATCAGGTTCTTTAGAATCAATTTGTAATGGATTCTTTTCTTGATCTTCTAAACGTGGATCATATCTGAATAAGTTGAAGTAACCACATTCAACAGCACGTTTTTGTTCAATTTGATGATTTGCTAAACCACCTTTAATACCATGCTCAATACATGGAGCATAAGCGATAATTAATGATGGTCCATCATAAGCTTCTGCTTCTTTCATAGCTTTAATTGTTTGCATTGGATTAGCCCCCATAGAAATTTGAGCTACATAAACATGTCCATATGCCATAGCAATTTGAGCCAAATCTTTCTTAGAAGCTGATTTACCTCCAGCAGTGAATTTTGCAATTGAACCAGCTTGTGAAGATTTAGAAGATTGTCCTCCTGTATTAGAGTAAACTTCTGTATCAAGCACTAAGATATTAACATTTTGATCACTTGCTAAAACATGGTCAACTCCACCGTATCCGATGTCGTATGCCCAACCATCTCCACCGATAATCCATTGTGATTTTGTAACCAATTCACCTTTCATATCTAATAAAGGTTTGATTCCTTCACATTTTGAAGTTTCAAGTAATGATACTAATTGATCGTATAATTTTCTTTCTTCTTCACGTTGACCTTTCACACCTTCATATTGAGTTAATACTTCTTGAAGTTCAGGTTCACAATTTGCTTTGTTATCTCTAATGATTTCTAAAATATGTTTAGCCATATAGTTTTCAGCTAGTTTCATACCAAAACCATATTCAGCATTATCTTCAAATAATGAGTTAGCCCATGCAGGTCCTTGACCATTTTCATCAACTGTACATGGAGTTGATGGTGTAGATCCTGAATAGATTGAACTACATCCTGTTGCATTAGCAATTCTCATATCTTTACCAAATAATTGAGAAGCCAAACGGTAATATGGAGTTTCACCACATCCACCACAAGCTCCAGAAACTTCAAAGTATGGTCTCATGAAACCAACACCTTTAACAGTAGTTAATGGATAACGATCAGCCTTATAAGATACTTTTGTATACATATAATCAGCTAATGGCGCATGATCCAATTCTTCTTTTACTGGTACCATAGTTAAAGCTTTCTTTCCTGCTTTACCTGGACATTCAGTGACACAAAGACCACATCCAACACAATTATCAGGTGAAACTTGGATACGGTATGCCAAACCATCAACATTCTTACCAATTGGTTTTAAGACATCATCATGGATATCTTCTGGTAATGCATTCATTTCTTCATCATTTAATAAGAATGCACGAATTGTTGCATGTGGACAAACCATAACACAGTTATTACATTGGATACAGTTTTCTTTTTCCCAGCGAGGAACTTCAACTGCAATTGCACGTTTTTCTTTTAAAGCAACACCTGATTGCATAGAACCATCTAACTTATCCATGAAAGCAGATACTGGTAAATCATAACCATCTAATGAATTAATTGGTGATACAAAGTTATCAAAATGATCATCACCTGTACGTTGACGTGTCTCATTAACTGTTAAATTAGCCCAATCAGCAGATACAGGAACTTCTACAATTGCATCTTTTCCAGCATCGATTGCTTTATAGTTTAATTCAACAATAGCGTCACCTTTTTTACCATATGTTTTCTTAGCCATTGCTTTCATATATTCAACAGATTTCTCAATTGGTAAAATTTGTGGATTTAATGCAAAGAAAGCAGATTGAAGAATTGTATTTGTTCTTCTTCCCATACCAATTTCACTTGCAATTTTATTTGCATTAATGATAAAGAATTTAGCATTCTTATCTGCCAATTGTTTTTTCAAACGATTTGGTAAATAATCAACAACTTCTTTTTCATCAAATTCAGTATTTAATAAGAATGTTCCACCCTTTTTCAAATTCTTCAACATATCGAATTTGACAACATAGTTATCTAATGAACATGAAATAAAATCAGCATTATTAACATAATAAGTTGCACGAATTGGAGTATGTCCAAATCTTAAGTTAGAACGAGTTGCTCCACCTGCTTTTTTACTATCATAAGCAAAATAAGCTTGTGAATATAAATCAGTATGGTCCCCAATAATCTTAATAGAAGATTTATTAGCAGATACCGTACCATCAGATCCTAATCCATAGAATAAACAAGATGTGTAATCAGCATCAACAGTAAATTCATCATCTTCTTTTAATGACAAATGAGTGACATCATCATGAATACCAATTGTAAATGAATTAAATGGATCAGTTTCTAATAAATGATCATAAACACCTTTAATTTGACGAGGTGTTGTATCTTTAGAACCCATACCATAACGACCACCAATGATATTGATATCTTTATCTTTTAAAACAGCAACAACATCTAAGTATAATGGTTCACCAGTTGATCCTATTTCCTTAGTACGGTCTAAAACAGCAATTTTCTTTACTGTTTCTGGTAAAACATCTAATAAATATTTTGGAGAGAATGGTCTATATAAGTGAACTTTGATCAAACCAACTTTTTCTCCATTTTTCATCATTTCATCAATTGTTTCTTTTACAGTTTCTGTAACTGATCCCATTGCAACGATAACTCTATCTGCATCAGGTGCTCCATAATATGTAAATGGAGCATATTCTCTACCAGTAATTTCAGAAATCTTTTTCATATAATCAGCAGCAATTTCTACAACAGCATCATAATGTTTATTTTGTGCTTCTCTACCTTGGAAGTAGATATCATCATTTTCAGCCCCACCACGTTCAATAGGATTTGTGTGTGGATTCAAAGCATTGTCTTTAAATCTCTTTAATGCTTCTTTATCTAATAAACTATCTAGAACTTCATAATCCATAACTTCTACTTTTTGGATTTCATGAGATGTTCTAAATCCATCAAAGAAATGAATAACTGGGACACTTGCTTTAATTGCTGTTAAGTGAGCAATTCCACCTAAATCCATAACTTCTTGAACACTATGAGAACAAATCATAGGGGCACCAACTTGACGACAAGCATATACGTCTTGATGATCACCAAAAATATTTAACGCACGTGTTGCAAGTGCTCTTGCAGCCACATGGAATACACCAGGTAACAATTCACCTTGAATTTTATAAAGGTTTGGAATCATTAATAACAAACCTTGTGAAGCAGTAAAAGTTGTTGCTAAAGCACCACCTTGTAAAGCTCCATGAACAGCCCCTGCTGCTCCCGCTTCTGATTGCATTTCAATAACATTTACAGAAGACCCAAAAATATTCTTCATCCCTTGAGCAGCCCAAGCCTCAGCGTTTTCTGCCATTGGAGAAGATGGGGTAATTGGATAGATACTTGCAACTTCACTAAATGCATAGGCCACGTGCGCAGCTGCAGTATTTCCATCCATAGATAAATACTTTTTAGACATAATTTTCTTTCCTCCTATATATCTATAGTATACTCTTTTCTCTTGTGAATTTCCATATCAATTTATTTAAAATCACTGGGAAGTATATGCTAACTCCCAAATATATCCATATGTTCACAAAACTACTAGTTCATTTTCATTTGAAAAGCACGTAATCACAAAAATAGACTTTTTTTTCCATAAAAAAAATGATAGAATATTGAAGAATAAAGACAAAGGAGTTCATTCATGAAAAAAAGAAACTGTTTTATTGGACAATCAGGTGGTCCAACAACTGCTATTAATGCTTCATTAGCTGGGATTATTGCAGAATGTATTGATACTCAACAATTTGCTCATGTTTATGGGATGATTAATGGAGTCAAAGGTTTATTAGAAAATAAATATATGGATTTACTTGAAATCTTTAAAAGCACTGAAGATTTAAACCATCTTAAGCATTCTCCTGCTATGTATCTTGGATCATGTCGCTATAAATTGCCAGAGTTTCAAGAAGATCCACAAACATATCAATTGTTATTTCAATTATTTAATGAATTAGAAATCACTGATTTTTATTATATTGGTGGAAATGATTCAATGGATACAGTTGCTAAACTATCAACATATGCGAAAACTATTGATTCTCATATTCGTTTTATTGGCATCCCAAAAACTATTGATAACGACCTTATGGGAACTGACCATACACCAGGATTTGGATCAGCAGCAAAATATGTTGCAACCTCTATGTTAGAAATAGCTTATGACAGCTCTATCTACAAACTCAACGCTGTCACTATCGTCGAAATTATGGGAAGAAACGCTGGATGGTTAACTGCCGCAAGTGCACTTGCAAGAACAGCATATAGCGATGCACCTGACCTCATTTACTTACCAGAAGTTCCCTTTAGCAAGAAAGCCTTTTTAGAAGATATTCATGCAGTGTTCAAAAAAAAGAGAAGTGTTATTATTGCTGTAAGTGAAGGAATTAGAAATGAAAACGGTGAATTCTTAGACTCAGATTCAAAATATGCAAAGCGTGATGCTTTTGGTCATATTCTTCATTCGGGCACAGGAAAAGTATTAGAATCTATGGTCTATCAAGAATTTAAATGCAAGGTAAGAAGTATTGAATTAAATGTTTTACAAAGATGCGCAATGCATATTGCATCAGCTGTTGATTTAGATGAATCATTTGAAATCGGACGTTATGCGGTGAAAACATCTATGGCTGGAGAAACAAGTGTTATGATGGTCTTCAATCGTACCAGCAATAACCCCTATACTATAGAATGTGATTTTAAAGATGTGACTTCAATTGCCAATCTTGAACAGCGTATTCCTGTTGAATGGATTAATGAAGATCATAATGATATCACGCAAGACCTTTACAATTATCTTTATCCATTAATACAAGGCGAGATTGCAATTACATATGAAAATGGTGTTCCACAATATGCAAACATAAATCATTTAAAAAACAATTAAGAGGTTCAACCTCTTTTTTTATTTCAATATCATTGCTTTCTATAATAAAAAAATCAGGAATAACCCTGATTTTCAATGGAAGACTTCAAATATATTTTTCACAACAATATTCATTCTCTAATCACATGACCTATTTGCTTCACCAATACTCCTTATTTTTGTAAAGATATCTCTTCTTTATAAATAACCTAATATAAATTTAAAACAAATTTTCCTATAAAATGGCAGAGTCTTATATATTTGGTGTGAGAATAAAGAATAATATTCTTCAACCTCTTTTAATTCTTCATCACTTATTGTATGGGTTGAGAATTTCGCCTTATATGCCAACATTTCAATATCATCCTGAATATATCCTCCATAACGAGAGATACGTTTCATTCTTTGATAATAAAGAATGATTTTTTGATTTGATGATTTATGCCTCAATTTGAGCTTAAATGCTTTTGTTGAAACCAATCTATAAAGGAAAACAATTGCTAAAAAAATAAATCCTCTTATTATATAATCACTATATCCCAAAATACCCTGGTACCAAAGAGGTTCCTGTGTTTCTAATATATCGGAATCTGGTGTCTCTATAGGCGTTTGAGTATCAGGCTGATCTTGATTTGGTGGCTGCTCAGTGTTAGGATTCGTTGCTTGAGGTGTCTCTTGGCTGTCATCTGTTAAATTATCAAGCATTGTACCTAATGAATCCACGCCAGAGGATGAATCTGTTGGTGTCATATCTATCGGTATCCATCCAATTCCATCATAGTATATTTCTATCCATGCATGCGAACGATTATTACGAATTTCAGCTACACCATCTTTAAAATCACTAGATTTCATGACAAATCCGCTGACATAACGTGATGGAATTCCCAGGCAGCGTAACAATAAAGCTCCCGTTGTTGCAAAATGTGTACAACTCCCTTTCTTTGTTTGAAATAAGAAATTTTCAACAAAATCTGCTCCAGCAGGCAATTCTCCTGTCTTTAATGAATATGTTGTTTGCTTTTGCAACATATATTGAACTTGATTTGCTATTTCTATAGGATTTGAATAATTGGTTAAATCTTTTCTCGTAAGATAACCATTATCTTCTAAATTTGAATCAATAAATTGATTTAAATTCTCCCTAAGTTGATCTGGGACATTCAAGTATTCATCCTCGACATATTGCTGATAATCCAAGTATTGTTCACGAGGAAAACTATTCAGTGTTTTTAAAGATTCTATATCATATGCGAAAACATCAAAAAATTCATCCGTTCTTTTAAAATACGAATCAGCAATAATTTCATTTTGTGTATCAGCAAAATATGGAACTAACTGATAACTTGTTGATTTTTTTGGAGTCACTTTAACTTGTTGAAAAATTACATCTGTATATTGTTCTTTTATATAATTTGTATATAGAGTCACAGATCTAGAATCTTCAAAATTTTTAATAACAGGTTGCCATTTATTATTTTCATAATGCGCCAGAGAATATCCTCTTAAATAAGAAGAGAATGGTTCAGAAGATTGTACAGTTAAAGCTATACTATGACTAAGTGTAATATCTCCTGTTGGCAGACCACCATTAATTGAGGGACTTAACCCAGTTCCATTATGACTATCTCCAAAGAACCCATCAAACCAATTGGTTATTTGAGTCAACACTGATGTTGAACTTTGTCTAAAAATTGGATTTGATTCTAAATTTATACTTGAAAAAATGAGAATAAAAGATAAAAAAAGAAGAAAACATATTTTTAAAATAGGTTGTTGTTGTTTTTGATGTTTCAATATTGCACTAAATAACAATTCATATATCAGAAAACCAATAACACAATAACTTGTTATACTATTCAACTGATGTTTTATAAATACTGGAAAAAGAAATATAAATAAACATAACAGTAATTTGATATAAGTAAGTTTCTTCTGTGTAACAGTTGAAACAACTAAATAAACAATGGGAATGCCAATCATAAGGTAGAATAATATCGGAACAATACCACCTACTAATTGAGCATTTTTAAACAATTCATCAAACCGTAAAAAATAATCAAACTTAATGACTACTTTTAATTGATCAATAACACTTTCAAATTGGTAAGATGTATAACTTAAAACAAAACAAACAATCCATCCAATAATAACACATAAAAAACCAGATTTATAACTTTTTAGCATCGTCAAATACACAATACCTGAGAAAATAATGAGTAGAAATAATCCTGATACAAACTCTTCAGGAAAATACAAAGAATAACCTAACCCTCCACTTAAACCAACAACGCCCAAAATAATAATCACAAAGTCTAAGCAGATGTTACACTGTTTTTGAGGTAACTTTAAAATCAAGTTTTTCATTTTTCATACACCTCAATTCCTTGACTAGAGACAACAAAGACACTCAGATAATCATGATTTTGTGCTAAAGCACTTTGATATTTTAAACTCATATCTTTCAATATTCTTTTCATACATTCTCGCAAATGTTCTTGATTTAAAATCAGTTCTGGTACCATCCCCTCAGTATGTGATTGAGGACATAAAATTTCAAAATGAACTTGTCTTTTCAATAATAAAGAACAGAGTGAATAAAACCTATCCAAAGCTTGATTATCTTCTCTCATGTGATGAAGTTCAACAGCCAATAGTATTTTTTTAACAATAGGTTGACTTCCTATTTTTACAAATAACTCATCTTTTTTCAAAGAAGCTTTCCAGTGAATATGTCTCAATGAATCATGTTCATGATATGGACGTAAATCAAAAATTTCCAAATAATCTTCACCTGACTGATAAGGCGAATATTCAGTAGACTCTTGTGTAAATCCAACAGTATTTTCTAATTGCATATCTATAGGTATCAATGATGGAAAGACATAGAAGTAAGCATGTTGATTTGAGCTTCTTTTGAAATGAATACAACCAAGCAAATCAAAGCAATAAATATGATGGATTTGAACATAATAATAACCACAGTCATCAATTGTTAAAGCATCCATGGCGAGTTGATCATAGATTTTCTGTTTGCGACGATAGATGACTTTTCCTAAACTATCAATAACACTATAATCAACAATCAATGAACCACAATGGAACAAACTCTTATCCACTCTTGTAAATGTCATATAAAGATTTTCATGTCGCTCTAGAATAGAACGATGACATGTTACAATGACATCCGTCATTCTCATACTTTTGTAACTCACTATCACAGAAAAAAAGAAGAGCAAGACACCCAATGCAAATAACAAAAACAAAAAATAACCTAACAGTAAGCTCCATACCCCATATAGAAATATCAAGACACAAAGATACTTCATAAGTCCTTTATACATTATTCAATACCTGGCTCTCGAATGTGATCAAGAATATCATCTAACAAACTATAAGCTGACATTTCCTTCATTTTTGCATCATAATTTAAAATGATGCGATGGGCAAGTACCATATGTACAACGTCTTTTACATCTGATGGAATAACATAATCTCTATCATGCATAAAAGCACATGCCTTGGCAACCTTCATAGTTGCTAATGAGCCACGTGGACTAGCTCCCTGTTCAATATATTCATTGTGTCTTGTCGCATCAACAATAGCAACAATATAGTAGTATATTTCATCACTTATGAAAACCTGATCAACCTGTTTTTGAAAAGTTGTCATCATTTGAGGTGTTATTATTGCTTGAATCGTATCTAGCGGATTACTTATCTGACGATTTTTCATAATTTCAACTTCATCAGTAATACTAGGATATCCCAAATTCAATCTAACCATAAAACGATCCAACTGTGAATCTGGCAACAACTGTGTTCCAGCAGAACCAAAAGGATTTTGTGTTGCAATCACAAAGAATGGTTCTGGTAAAACATATGTATTTCCATCAACAGTCATCTTCCCTTCTTCCATTAACTCAAGTAATGCAGCTTGTGTTTTACTAGAAGTACGATTAATTTCATCAGCTAGCAGCAAATGACAAAATGCTATACCTTCCTTATATTCAAAAGTGTTTTTTTGAGGATTATACATCGTAAAACCAACAATATCACTGGGCAAGACATCTGTTGTTAATTGAACACGATGATAATCTAGTGTCATACTCTTAGATAGTGCTAATGCTAAATTTGTTTTTCCCACTCCAGGTATATCTTCTAATAAAATATGGCCTCGTGCCAATAACGTCATGATAATTTTTTCAATGATTTCATCTTTACCAACAACTGCTTTTTTTATTTCTTCAATTACTTGTTTTATTTCTTTCATGCATTCATCTCCTTATACTCATATAAATATAGTATATCTTATAATCATACATTTGAGAATATAATTTAAAAAGAAAAGAGCATTTTCATGCTCTTAAGATTTCTTTAATTTTAAACGACTTACCAATTGAATTAAGATATAAAATAAGACTGCAAACCCTAATATTATTGCCATATTCATTATGATTGGCTGTAACTCAGTCCAAGAATAGCCAGACAAACTAGCAATTTTATTATTGCCATCAATAAACCAGTAAGATGGTGTCAACTTAGCAATATTTAAAACAAATGGTGCTAAAAACTCTTGGGGAACAAATGCCCCTGCAATGAAACTCGTTCCTAACCCAACAACCGTTGATATTCCGCTTACCAATTCACGATTATGTGTAACAGTCGTCAGGAAGAAACTAAAGACAAGTATAAAGATAACCAAAACAAAAGAATTTAATATCAGCAATAGTCCTGCATTGGTTAACATTGTTGCTCCATATAATGCAAAACTTGCTATCACATATAATGACCATACTCCTATGGATGTGATAATATTTCCTAATAGAAGTTGACGATTAAAACTCTGATATGAAATTGATGACACCAAATTTCTACGACGAATTTTTTCTTCATTAAAAGAAATCATCACCATTGAGACAACAACAATAATAATTGCCAGCAACGTATAATTTGCAAAATTATAGAAAGTGGTCGCTTTTGCAATGTTGTTATCAACAACAACATTATGGAAATCAACGTCAGTATGAATATTTAAATCTCTACTCACATATTGAGTCAATTTATCATCTGCTATATCTGCCTTTAAATAAAGTTTAGCAGTATTTAAATATTTATTCATCAAAGTCTTAGAATACATAGAATTATATGAATCTGGCACTTCCATTGTTTCAATTTTCACATCTTTATTGTTTAAAAAATCATCAGTGAATCCTTTAGGAATGATCATAATATAATCAACTTTTCTAAAGAACAATGCATCTCTAAGTTCCTCATCACTATCCTGAATATTAACATACTCAGCATTCTCTTTAATATATTTTTGAAAGGAATTTATAAATGATGATTCTTGATCGTGATTTATAAATGCTATGCGTGATTCACTCGCTTCAAAAGCATCAGTATTTTGAGCACCACTCGTTGAAGATATAGTAGCTATTCCAACAAATATAAGTGTATATACTATAATAATTGGAAGAAAAGATTTTGCGACCTTCAAATAATTTTTAAAGACTATCATATTTTTTCCTCCTTGATAAAAGAACTGAAATCATTGTAAGAATAACTCCCATAACAGCTAATATTGAAACATTTAGCAAGAAGCGCTCATATGTTGGATAGTAATACAAAGCATAAAGTGCATCAGTAATCACACTAACAGGATTGATATACCCTAAAATAGGTACATTTTCCTGAATAATATATTTTAAATCAATCACCATCATTCCTGATAAGAAAGAACAAAAAAGTGATGCTGATGTTAATATAGATATCTTTGTATTCTCTGAACATTTAAATAAATTGCCAATTAAATTACCAAGTGTAATTCCTACATAACTTCCTACTGCCATTAATAGGAGAATATACCCAATTTGATCTCCAAAAGCAATATTTAGTCCTAGTGTTAAATATCCTAAAAGCAATAACATTGCAAGATATTGCATAATAAATGCAGCTATATTTCCTGTTAAAATCATTTTAACTTTGGAAACAGGGGCAACCTGTATACGTGTTCCTTGTCGAGAAAGGTTTGCCTCTATATTAGTGGATACCTTTAATCCCCAGAAACCACCATACATACAAGTCATTCCTATTAAAGTATAAAAGTAAATCACCGTAACATCTAAAGAAGACATTTGACGACTTTCAAAATAATCTTGATTCATATTCAAATCTTCTTGAATAATTTGTACTAATGCTTGAGGATTTTCTTTAGCAATCGAATTCATTGTATGTGTCGTTTGCTGATAACTATCAATAACACTTTGAATAATCGTTTGAGCAATCCCATTTTCTTTTACTGATATTTTTAATGTATTATCAATTGTTAAATACCCATCAATGTCTTCATCAGACAATAACTGTTGTGCCTGTGTTAAAGAAACATATTGAACATCTAATAATTGATCATCAGTTTCTTTAGATAATTCATTTAATAATGATTTTAATTCCTTGTTTTCTTTGACTTCAACAACAGCCAGTTTCGATGGTTCGAATCCTTCACTTGAATTTAATTTTGAAAATGCCAAATTAAAGAAGGTTGCAAGAATTAAGGGAAATAAGAATGTCCAGAACATCATTGTTCTGTCTCTAAAAAGCAGTTTTGCCTGATAAATAAAACTATGCATCGCTTAATCCCTTAACTCTTTTCCTGTCAATTCTAAAAAGACATCATTAAGTGTTGGTCTTTCACTAAAAACACTATTATATTGAATATGATGTTCCCTTAAGACATCAATCAATTTTCCTAAATTATTTTCTTTGGTACAGTAAGAAATATGAATTGTATTTTGGATTTGTTCAACACTTAATATTTCCGGATTCTGACGTAATTCTTCAATCAAATCAATTTCATCTTTTTCAACCACAAGTGTGACTCTCTCTCCAAGTTGAATTTGATTTTTTAGGTCATCATTGGTTCCATGAGCAATGACCTTTCCCTTATCCATAATAACAATTTCATGACATAATTGTTCAACTTCCTCCATGTAATGAGTAGTATAAACAATAGTTGCTCCATTCTCATTTAATATTTTAATCCCTTCTAAAATGTGATTACGGCTCTGTGGATCTACTGCAACAGTAGGTTCATCAAGAAAAATCAAATGAGGTTTATGTGCAATCCCACATGCAATATTTAATCTTCGTAATAATCCCCCGCTTAATTGTTTAGGTTTAAATTTCTTAAATTCTTCTAATCCTACCAATGCAATAGCATCTTCCACATATTGTTGTCTGATTGCTTTATCCTTAATGTATAAACCACAAAAATAATCAATATTTTCTTTGACATTGAGTTCTTCAAATACAGCAACATCTTGAAATACAACTCCAATTTTAGATTTGATATCATATGCACTTGGACTCATTTCCTTATTAAAAATACGAATACTTCCTTCATCAAAATTTAATAAAGAAAGAATGGTATTAATACAAGTTGACTTCCCACTCCCATTGGGTCCTAACAACCCTAAAATTTCCCCTTCTTTGACTGTTAAGTTAAAATGATCTAAAGCAACCAGATCACCATAACGTTTTGTTAAATTCTTAATCTCTATAACATTATTCATTTTGACTCCTCCTTGTCGTCACTATACTACCAAACCTATTCGTTGCACGCTATACATTCTCAGTTGCAGTTACGCTACTTTAAGTTTCTTTTCCGATTTTCTTTGATAATTTGGTTAATTCTCTGTGCTTCACAACCATGAACACAGTAAATAGCAAACCAAACTCCACCAAAGACAATTGTTAACAAAGTAGCTTCTGCTATTACATTCCATAATTCAAATTGCTTATGAAAAAGAAATTTAATAATAAATACAGAAGACATCATAATAACATAACTCGTTATTGCAAAATGCTCTCGTAAAATAGTTATTGATTCACCATAAGTAATAACTACTGCAATAAAAAGACATGTTACAAATATCTGAAAAATACTCCTTACTGATAAAGAAGCCCATTCTCCTGTATATTCAAGACTCATTAAAATTGCATTTAATAAAACAACCAACATAAAAGATGTGCTCATAATTGTTAAAACATACTTTAATCTTTTCATCATACACCTCCTATCCCTCAAATGCCTTTTTAAAATCAGTTATATATTTTCTACTGATAATTAACTTTTCCTGGTTTAGAAGTGTGGCTTCATATTTTCCATTAAGCAAAGCTCTAATATGGTCCAAATATTCTAAATTCAAGAGACATGATTTACTAATTCGAATAAAACCATGGGAATTTAGTTTCTTTTCTAATTCATAAAGTTTTTTAGAAACTTCATAAACATCATCACGACTATAAGCAAATGTCTTTTCATCAATTGTTTCAATATAATATATATCAACTATATTGACTTGATAGATATCTCGTTCTTTCTTACATTGAAGTTTTATGCTATCATGTTCTAAAAGTTCAATAATTTTATTAATATCTTGATTTTGAATAGGACAGCGAATAATAATTTCCACCTCTTCGCACTCCTTGACTTCCTCAATCGAAATCTTCATTAATCTCCCCCTCACTTGTTTTCAGTATACCAAGTTTCTTTTACAAACTCTATAAAATATAGCCCAAATGCAAAAAAACACAACCTTAAAAGCAAAAAGAAATCTACAATTGCTCATAGATTTCCTTTTTATATCCAATTATAATTTGATTTTCCATAATTAACAGAGGTCTCTTTATTAGCATTCCATTGCTTGACAATAATTCTACTGCTTCCTCAATACTCATATCAGGTAATCTATCTTTCAAAGCCAATTCTCTATAAACCATCCCTGATGTATTGAAAAAAGGTTTTATACCTTGACCATAATCCAATATCCATTTATATAATTCTTGTTTTGTTGGTGTTTCTTTAACAATATCTCTTTTAACAATTTGATACTCCTTAGCTTGTAATTGTTTTAAAGCTTTAAGACATGTACTACATTTAGGATAATAAATAAATTCCATTGTCTATACCTCCATCAAAGATAATGCAACACGTTTCTTTTTCAAATCTATGTCATAAACATACACATCTAAGATATCTCCAACATTACAGACATCTAAAGTATGTTTAATTTTTTGTTTTGACATTTTAGATATATGAACTAATCCATCATTTTTAAGACCAATATCAACAAATGCTCCAAAATCAACAACATTTCTTACAACTCCTTGTAATTTCATGCCTACTTTAAGATCATCTATTTTTAAGACGTCTTGTCTTAAAATAGGTGCATTGTATTCATCACGAGGAGAACGATGTGGAGATACAAAAGCATCAAGAAGATCATCTAATAAAAACGTGTCCATTCCTAATTCTGTCTTAGCTTGTTCTTTATTGACTTTTACAATCACATCTTGTGCCTGTTGTGTTCCAATATCTTCTTTTGTCAAATGAAGATATTGCAATAAACGAGATGCATCTTGATAATTATCTGGGTGAATACTTGTTTCATCAAATCTTTCATTCCCTGATAGAATTCTTAAAAATCCTACTGCCAATTCATAGGTTTTATCACCAAGCTTATGAACCTTTTTGATTTGATCACGAGATGTGAATTTACCGTTTTCTTCACGATATTTGACAATATTTTTTGCTAAAGTCATAGAAAGACCAGAAACATATTGTAATAATGATGGTGAAGCTGTATTAATATTAACTCCAACTTGATTGACAACTTTTTCAACAACGAAATCTAATTGTTCAGTCAACTTCTTTTGATTCATATCATGCTGATATTGACCAACAGATATCGCTTTTGGCTCGATCTTGACAAGTTCCGCAAGCGGATCTTGAAGTCGCCTAGCAATAGAAACAGCAGAACGCTCCTCAACTTGATATGTAGGAAATTCTTCTTTGGCAATTGCGCTCGCTGAATAAACACTAGCACCAGCTTCAGAAACAATAACATATTGAAGATTTAAAGCATTCTTCTTAATAAATTCAGCAATAAAACTTTCAGTTTCACGACTTGCTGTCCCATTTCCAATAGCTATAATTTCAATTCTATATTTTTGAATCATCGAAAGAAGAATTTTTTCATCTTTTGTATAATCGGCTTTAGGCAAAGTGATAAAAACTTTATTTATATCTAAAACCTTTCCAGTTGGATCAATGGCTGCTAATTTACAACCTGTTCTAAAAGCGGGGTCTACTCCTAATACATAACGATCTTTTAGAGGTGCTTGTAATAATAATTTTTCTAAATTAATAGAGAAGACTTTTAAAGCTTGTTCCTGAGCCTTTTCTGTCAATTCACTTCTGACTTCTCTTTCTACTGATGGGTAAATCAAACGCTTAAATGCATCTTTTACACATATCATAATGAAATCATTTAGATTAGATTCACGTTTTCTCATCACTCCATTATATATATAGTTTTCAAATTTTTCTTCATCAATTGTTATTGAAACATTCAAAACCTTTTCTTTCTCAGCACGATTCATAGCCAAAATACGATGAGAAGCTATATACTGTACCTTTTCATTATAATCATAATACATCTCATAGATACCATCTTCATCAGGGTTTTTCTTTTTAACAGAAGATGTTATTATTCCTGTTTTATAAATCATATCTTTTGTATATTTACGATAACGAGGTTCATCACTTATTTGTTCTGCAATAATGTCTTTAGCCCCTTGGATGGCATCTTCAATGGTTAATACTTCTTCATTTAAATATTTTTGAGCAGCAGCCTCTAAATCAAATTGTCTTGATAATTTTAAAATATCTAAAGCAAATGGTTCTAATCCTTTAGCTTTTGCAACAGAAGCTTTTGTTTTTTTCTTTTCTTTAAATGGTCGATAGTAATCTTCAACTTCACTTAATTTCTCTGCCTTCAATATTTGATTTCTAAGATCTTCAGTCAACATTCCTTTTTCATCTATCAAACGAATAACATCTTCTTTTCTTTGTTGAAGATTCATTTGATATTCATAAACCTTAGAAATCTCTCTAATTTGATCTTCATTAAGTCCATCCGTCTTTTCTTTACGATAACGTGCAATAAAAGGAACAGTAGCCCCCTCTTGTAATAAAGACAATACATTTTCAATTTGTTTTTCACTAATATTAAGTTCAATGCTCATTGTTTTAATAATCTCAGTATTCATATATAAATCCTCCCTAAATAAACTTAATTTATTTTATCCATATCAAGTTTTATATTTTTTAATATCACTGCTTGTTATTTTATCATAACTCACAGAGAGTTTCCATATTTGACTTTACCTTTTAAAATACCTCATGACTATATTATTCATTTAAAATAAAAAGCCAACATTCTATCGTTGGTTTCAACTCTTAAAGATTTGGTGCAGCTGATGAGTTCTGCACCACTCTATCAACTACATTCATCTTCGTTCATTTGTTAATAACATTATACCATATGACGGTTTTTTATTCAATACTATTTTAAATATTTATCACTTCCTTTTGTACATAATTATACAAATTTACAATTTGATCCATTTCTATATCTGTACATTCATTTTCTGTGATTTCTTTTCTTAAGAGTTCTTTTATATTATCTACCAATACAATAAATTTGCTTTTGTTATGACTCTGCACATTCCTTTCTATTTCTTTTGTCAACTTAAATTGTGCTTTTGAATTTGTGTGTATATATGTTTTTAAAGTGATTTCGATATTCTCATGCCCTAGTCTTTCGCTTATAGCCTTGATATCCGTCGAAAAATCCGCGAGCATAGTCGCATGACTGTGACGAAATCCATGCAAAGTAATTTCAGGAAGTTGAGTTTTTGCTAAATATTTTTTTAATAATCTTTGTAAAGAAGTAAAACTCATCATTTTATCACCACCAATAACAAATTTTTGTTTTATATCCTTTCCATAAATTTTTCTTTGACCTATGTAATATTCTTCAATTAATTCACACAAAAATTTATCCATAACAACAATTCGATTAGAATGAACAGTTTTAGGTGGTGTAATAACTTGTCCCTTTCCCTTTTCTCTATTCGCTGTAGAAATAATCTTGATATTTTTCTGAGCAAAAGAAACTTCATTCCACCTTAACGATAATAATTCTCCCTTTCTTATTCCTAAAAAGAAAAGCATATTAAATATAACTTTATCAGTTGTGTTGTTTATATATTCATTAAATTTTAAAAATTGTTCTAAATTCCATATAACCTTTTCTTTAGGTATTTTAACTCTTTTATTAATCATACTTACGCTAGCGATAGTATTTGTTTTTATATAACCATTCTCCAATGCAAAGTTAAAAATTTGTTTCAAAACACCTATTAAATTATTTACATGAGATACACTATAATTACATTCATTTAATAAATAATTTTGATACTTTCTTATAGCTATTTTATTTATATTTGATATATTACTTTTTCCAAAATATCGTGAAATAACAACATATCTATTTTCAATAGTTTCAACAGTTGCCTGTATAATATCAATCTTTTTATCTTCAATAAATATTTCATAAAGTTCATCTAATGTCATAAAAACACTCCCCTTTTAAAATTTTATACTATTATTTTAAAAGACGTCTTCCATATTTTTCCACCGGTTTTCTTATTATATCTT